>Ga0209166_10000031_pt1 | contig 199940 bp, 180 predicted proteins | sample Coa_R1_3_FD_187151 | JGI IMG/M metagenome (GOLD analysis project Ga0209166, IMG submission 187151) | Surface soil microbial communities from Centralia Pennsylvania, which are recovering from an underground coalmine fire - Coalmine... | ecosystem: Environmental > Terrestrial > Soil >...
GGGGAACGGCCCCCTTCCCCTGCAACCCCATCCCCAAAATCAACCCCATCCGAACGGCGAGGGCACAACTTTGAAACCGGACATTTCACTTGCTACAAAAACCGGACATTTTAACTTGCTACCGACAGTGGAAATTTGTGCCATATACGGGACGTTCGTGCCATCTCAGAAGTACACGGGCGCGGGCAGGATTTACCCAACAAAAGGAGGGGTTGCTTCTACGTTGCTTATACAGCGTAAAAGAAATAACCGCCTGCGGAACAGCGTCCGGCTTGGCTTTGCGGCGGTAGCCCGCATCCTACTTTTTCAAGTTCGCAGCTAGAAAGTCCACCATGCGCTGCCACGCGTTGGCGGCATCGGCGGGACGATATCCTTCTTTGTTATTGGGATTTTCAAAGGCATGCCCGGCGTCGTCATAGATCTTGACTTCGATCTTCTTGCCCATGTGGTCGAGCGTTTCTCCGAACTTGCGAACGTCTTCCGGGGGAATCCCCTTGTCCTGCGCGCCGAATAGCCCAAGGATGGGGGCATTGATTTTCTTCAGGGCGTCGGGATCAGTGGCGAGATGGCCGTAATTGATGACGTCGGCGGCGAGCGTAGGTTCTTGCAGGGCGACATCGAGAGAGTAGCCGCCGCCCATGCACCAGCCGATGGCGCCAATGCGATCTTTCTTCACGTCGGGCCGCGAGGCGAGATATTCAAAGGCAGCGTGCAGGTCCCGCTTGGCGCGGTCTTCAGGCACTCCGCGCATGATCTGATGGGCCTCGTCGGGCGTGGTTGCGACCTTGCCGCGGTAGAGATCGACGGCCAGCGCAACGTAGCCCTGATCGGCTAATTTTGACGCTTGCTCTTTGACCCAGTCATTCAGTCCCCACCACTCGTGAATGACAATCAGTCCAGGGAACGGGCCCTTGCCCACAGGGGTGTAGACAATCCCTTGCACGGTTTCGTCGCCGCTCTTGTAGGAAACGGTCTTACTTTCGGCGGCAAAGGCAGACACCGCGAACAGGATGACGAGAGCGGCAAGCACAAATTTCTTCATGACACCGGTCCTTTCAACGCCGGACATTGTGAGCGAATTGCAGCGAGATTACAAGGATAGTTCCATGTATAGCGCTCCGGAAATCGGGTTCGCGCAGTAGGGCTCGATTTCGCGGAAGCCAATTTTGCGGTACATGGCGACGGCATCTTTCATGACGGGTTCGACGGTGTCGAGGCGCATGCGGCCGTAGCCGATCTGGCGGGCTTCGGAGATGACGCGGCTGGCGAGCGCGCGGCCGAGGCCCTTGCCGCGGAATTGCGGGCGAAGGTAGAGACGCTTCATTTCGCAGATGCCGTCTTCAAGTTTGTGTAGCGCCACGCAGCCGGCGAGTTGGCCGTTGTAGTCGGCAAGCAGAAGGCGTCCGGCAGGTGGGGCATAGTCTCCCGGCAAGCCCGCGAGTTCCTTGTCGAAGCTCTGAAAACAGAGGCTGAAGCCCAGGGATTGGGCATACTCGAGGAAGAGTTCGCGGGCTTGGGCGATCCGGTCCGGCTCATCGGCTCGGATGAAGGAAAGACCTTTCACCACAGAGGACGCGGAGGTCACAGAGGAAGACTGAGAAACTTTTGGCTTTGCGTTCATCATCTCTGCTCTGTGCTTTGTGGTTTACGGCCTATCCCATCAGCATGCCGCCGTTGACGCTTAGGACGTGGCCTGTGATGTAAGACGCTTCATCTGAGGATAGGAAAGCTACGGCGCTGGCGACGTCGTCGGGTGTGCCGACGCGGCCCAACGGGATCTGTTTCACCGCATTCTGCTTGAATTCGTCGCTCAGCGTGGCGGTCATCGCGGTTTCAATGAAGCCCGGAGCGACGGCATTGCAGGTAATGTTGCGCGAGCCTACCTCGCGGGCGATCGCCATGGTGAGGCCGATGAGTCCGGCTTTGGAGGCGGCGTAATTGGCTTGTCCGGCCTGGCCCATTTGTCCGAAGACGCTGGTGATGTTGATGATGCGTCCCCACTTCTGCTTGAGCATGGAGGTGATCACCTGCTGGATGCAGAGGTAGGCCGAGGTGAGATTCGTTTGGAGGACGGCGTCCCAGTCGGCGCGCTTCATGCGCATGACCAGCTGGTCGCGGGTAATGCCGGCGTTGTTCACCAGGATGTCGACTTTCCCGAGCTGCGCAATGGCAGCTTTGATGGTCTCCTTGACCTGATCTTCGTTGGCCACATCGAGGGCGAAAGCGGCGGCTTTGCCTCCGGCGGCGGCGATCTCGTGGACAAGCTCATTCAGCTTTTCCTGGTTTCGCGCGGCTGCGGCGACGGCGGCGCCATCTTTGGCAAGGCGGAGTGCGCAGGTGCGACCGATGCCTTGGGAAGCGCCGGTCACGAATGCGACGTGTCCTGAAAGGGACATGAGACTCTCCTGATCATTGAGCAATGATGCCGGAACGCCGAATTATACGCGGGCATCCGGCTGGTCTGCGCGGCGGAGAGGCCAGATCAGGACTTCCAGGCGTTTCGAGAAATGCAGCAGCGGGGGTACATCTGGGAGTGTAATGTTTGCGGCTTTAGCCACGGTATTGCGTTCGAATTCGGCATCGGCAGCCTGAAGCGGCCAAGGTAGATGGTGGATCTCGCAGCGATATACCTGGTCCTGATGGTTGGTGTAAAGGCAATAACGTGCCGTGAGCCAGTCGGCGAGAGATCCTTTGTCCGCGAACTGAACGGCGGCGACGGGCCGATAGGAGGCGCGAAACCCAGCCTCGCTGTGGCGACGTTTCGAGAAATAAAAAACCGTACCATCTCGAGCTACGGACTTCATTGCGGCATAGAAATAGGGCAGATGAAAGAATTTGCGCGCTGCCCATACGGCGGGAAAGTTGGCGGCATCGAGACTGAAGAAGTAAACGCCAGGCTTGCCTCCGCAGGTCACGTAGGTGCGAACGTTGAGTTCGGGGAACCGGGAAAGGCCGGGCAGAGGGGGAATCATGCGGGGACGAACTCCGCTCATCCAGAAGGGAACGACGCCGACCCAGCACTGGCCTTGGAAAGTATCGAGCGGCAGCCCGGGCGGTACCAAGGGGCGGAGCCGCTCCGGCGGAAGCGGCCAGTGCGCGAACAGAAGATCGTGCCAGGTTTGCTTCATAACCCACGGGCCACTGGGTAGAGGCCAGGGACGATGGGCAGTCGAACGAAGGAGCGGGTGCACGGAAGTAGTTTAGCGGTAGAGGTGAGCTGCGGTTCATGCCGTGAGATCATTCTGAGGACGGGGAGGCCATGGAGCGACCAATCGATCAAATCCGCCGGGCTGAGGAAGCGATGCGGGAGTTGCTCAAAGCGGCGGCGCAACTCCGGCAGCAGGTTGAGAACGCGGGAGATCGCCAGCAACTGGCAGAGTTGATCAACGCGGCGGCGCAATTCGAGAAAGAGGCGCAGAAGATCAAGGAATCATTGCAGCAGTGGAGGCAGAGTATTCAATAGTTCGCGGTGACGGAATCACGTTGTAATCCACAAGGGCGCCGAGTAACATCGAGCACTCCTATGTCCCAGACTGCGAATTTGCTAACCATGCCTAATCCTTCCGACAAAAACTCATCCCCGCCGGAACATCGTTCGCCGGTGCTGGCCATGCGATCGGAGGCCAATGCGCCGCGAGCCGACGAAAGCGCCACGGCCGCATCGTCTGAGCCTTCCACAGAGGTATTTGCCGTCTTCGGCGTCGAGCCGGAAATTCAGGCTTACGCGATGGCGAAATACTCGCGGTCGGCGCTTTCGATGAAGGAATCGCTGCGCGAGATCAGCACGCAGAAGGCCGAGAAGTTTCTCAACACATTTTATTTTCAGTACGGGCACCGCTCGATTGCTGACTTGGCGCACATTGCGCTAGCGGTGGAGCGGCTGTCTATTTTGGCAGCGATTGAACTGGCCGACGAGCAGCGCTGGGACGGGCAGGAGCGGTCGACGCGCTATCAGGATTTCAGAAAGAGCGGTTACTACACGCCGGATTTCGGGGGGGATGACGAGGCGCGCAGGCTGTATCGAGAGACGCTCGACTTTCTATTCGTCGAGTACGAGGCGCTCTCCGCGCACATGACGCAGCACCTGATCAACATTACGCCGAAGCCTGCCGATATGAAGCAGGAAGCGTACGAGCGGACGCTGAAAGCGCGGGCGTTCGATATCACGCGGTATCTTCTGCCGCTGGCGACGAACACTTCGTTGGGTGAGATCGTCAACGCGCGCACGCTGGAAAACCAGGTGGCGCATCTGCTATCGCATACGCACAAAGAGGTGCGGCAACTGGGCGAGTCGCTGAAAAAAGCGGCGACTGGACCGGCCTACAACGTAAATTCGGAATCTTTTGAGGACCTGGTGGCACGGATTCGGGCAGTCGACCCGGAGTTGGGCGCCCGCGCCGAGCACGAATTGCTTCGCGAAGTGCGCGTGGCTCCGACCCTGGTGAAGTATGCGGACCCGAATCCGTACGAGATAGAGACGCGTCGCGAGTTGCGGCAGGCCGCGCGAGAGTTGATGGCGTCCGAACCGGTGGCGCCGTCGAAGGCGATTGTGGATTTGCTCGACGACGAACCGCTGGAAGTGGAGATTGCGACCACGCTGCTTTATGAGCATTGCCACCATTCTTACCGGCAGATCCGGCAGGCGGTGCAGGTGGCGGGAGAGCGTCGGCGGCGCGAGATTATCGATCTGGGCCTGCGGCATCGCGGCAAGCATGACGAGATGCTGCGTGGATTCCGTGCGGGACAGCAGTTCCGCTTCGACATCCTGATGGATACGGGCGGATTCCGCGACATGCACCGGCACCGGCGGTGCATCCAGGTGATGCAGGGATTCACGACTCAGCATGGATACGAGATGCTGCTGGACATGGAAGATGCCGGCGTGCGTCAGCGGTTTGAAGCGGTCATGGAGCGCGTGCAGTCGGCGGTGGAGAGGCTGGCGGGGTGCGGCGCTGCAGAGGCAGAAGAGAATTCGCAATATGCGATTCCGCTGGCGTTCCGTAAGAGAGCGCTATTCAAGATGGACTTCGCGGAGGCAGTTTACATTTCCGAACTTCGAACGACGCCGGCCGGACATGTTTCCTACCGCAACGTGGCTTATGCAATGTATGAGGCCGTGGCCCGCAAGTATCCCGCGCTGGCCAAGTATTTCCGCGTGCATGATGTGACGGCGCCGGTGGATTTGCTGCAGAGGTAGAGTGTTACGGATCTCGGGAGCCACATACCTTGGCCCATTTTGGAACCTTCCACAGGTTTATTATCTAGATTCGCCTTTTCTTCGCTTCCATTCGAATGTATAATCCGGCCAGACTTAAGAAGAACTTAATCTCGCACTCTTTAAAGGAGCCACTCCATGGCAGACGAGCGGGGCAAGGCGATTGACCTGGCGGTATCACAAATCGAAAAGCAGTTCGGCAAGGGCTCGATCATGCGCTTGGGATCGAAGGAGGCGATCGTCCCCATCGCAGTGATCTCGACCGGATCGATCTCGTTCGACGCGGCGTTGGGAGTGGGCGGATTTCCCCGCGGGCGCGTGGTGGAAGTCTTCGGACCGGAATCGTCGGGCAAGACGACCATCACTCTGCAGGTGATTGCCGAAGCGCAGAAAGTCGGCGGCATGGCGGCGTTCGTCGACGCGGAGCATGCGCTGGATCCGGCGTATGCGAAGAAACTCGGCGTGGACGTGGACAACCTGCTGGTGTCGCAGCCGGACTATGGCGAGCAGGCGCTGGAAATCACCGAGGCGCTGGTGCGGTCGAACGCCATTGACGTCCTGGTGGTCGATTCGGTTGCGGCGCTGGTTCCGAAAGCTGAACTCGATGGCGAAATGGGTGACTCGCATATGGGGCTGCAGGCCCGGCTGATGTCGCAGGCATTGCGGAAGCTGACGGGGACGGTCTCGAAATCGCGGACATGTCTGATCTTCATTAACCAGATCCGCGAAAAGATTGGGGTGATGTTCGGCAATCCGGAGACGACCACCGGCGGGCGCGCGCTGAAGTTTTACTCGTCGGTGCGGGTCGACATCCGGCGCATTGCGGCCATTAAGGAAGGCGATGTGGTCACTGGATCGCGAACGAAGGTGAAGGTAGTCAAGAATAAAGTCGCCGCGCCCTTCCGCGAGGCGGAGTTCGACATTCTCTACGGGGAAGGCATTTCGCGGGAAGGCGACCTGCTCGACCTGGCGGTGAACAACAACATTCTGGAGAAGTCCGGATCCTGGTTCAGCTACAAGGGTGAGCGCATCGGACAGGGACGCGAGAACGCCCGGCAATTCCTCAAAGACAATAAGGACGTGATGGCGAAGCTGGATACCGAGGTGCGGAAGGCGCTTGGGTTAATTGCCACCCCAGCGTCGGCGGCCTCCCCAACGAACGGCTCGGCCGGCCGGGTTACCACCATGCCGACGGCCACGGAGAGCGTGAAGGCTCCCATCGCGGCGGCTCGGCGCTAAGTTCTGCCTCCGGGCGCGGTTACCTTCTCTCTCGCGGAGCCTGCGCCCGGGTCTCCCTTATCTGTAAACCGCGGCAGTCGCGCAGCGGCTGCGCGGCGGCCCGCCCCGACTGCCGGCGCTCGCTTCCACCAATTGCCATTGTTCGTGCTGCCCGCATAGAATCTCTTATTACTTCAATGTTGCCGTCTTGGCAGGCTCTGGCCTGTCTAGCGAGGACGAGTGAACAAGGGCAGGGCTGTCTATCCCGGGTCGTTTGATCCGCCCACCAATGGGCACCTCGACTTGATCCAACGAGGCAGCAAGATTTTTGAAGAACTGGTGGTGGCCATCCTGCGGAATCCGGATAAGACGCCGATGTTCAGCGTGGCCGAACGCCGGGAAATGTTGCAGGAACTGACCGCGGATCTGAGCAACGTACGGATCGATACGTTTGACGGGCTGATGGTCGAGTATGCGAAGTCGATCGATGCCATGTGCGTGCTGCGGGGCATTCGAGCGATCAGCGACTACGAATATGAATTGCAGATGGCGTTGATGAACCGCAAAATCGAGCCGACGCTCGAGACCGTCTTTATGATGCCCGCCGACAAGTATTCGTACGTGAGTTCAAGGCTGGTGCGGGAAGTGGCGCAGGTGGGCGGGCCGGTGAAGGGACTGGTTCCGGAAGCGGTGGAGCAGAAAGTGCGCGCGAAACTGGATCCCGCGTACAAATTGCAGCAAGCGAATCTGGTGGAAGTCCCCAGGAGAAGGAAGAGAAAAGCATGACCACGGCAACGACGGAAGCTCTGAGACTTACGGAACGGATCAATCGCATAGAACCTTCGGCCACGATGGCAGTAGTGGCGGAGGCGGACAAGCTGCGCACGCAGGGAATTGACGTGGTGGATTTCGGCGCGGGCGAGCCGCATTTCTCGACACCGCAGCACATCAAGGACGCGGCGATTGCGGCCATCCAGGGGAACTTTACGAAGTATACGGCCGTAGCCGGGACCGCCGAATTGCGCGATGCGATCGCGCATCGCCACAACGTGGACTTCGATTCAGACTACCGGCGGGAAGAAGTGATCGCCTCGGTCGGTGGCAAGCACGCGCTGTTCAATGCGATTCAAGTACTGGTGGATCATGGCGACGAGGTGATCCTGCCGGTTCCCTACTGGGTATCGTTCAAAGACATCGTGCGCTATGCGGGCGGTAAGTGCGTGATGCTGGCAGCCGACGAGGCGCAGGGATTTCGCGTCACGGCGGAGATGGTGGCCAATCTGGTGACGCCGCGGACCAAGGTGATCATTTTGAATTCGCCGTCGAATCCGTCAGGCGCGGTGATGAGCTCCGAAGACATGACCGAGGTGATTCGACTGGCGCACGAACGCGGCATCTGGGTGCTATCGGACGAGTGCTACGTGTATCTGAATTACACCGGCAAGAATTTTTCCGTAGGCGGGCTGCGCGAGTACAAAGAGAAATTCGTTGTGCTCGGCTCCCTTTCGAAAACTTATGCAATGACGGGATGGCGGCTGGGATATGCGCTGGCCCCGGCGGCGGTAACCAGCGCCATGGCAAAGCTGCAGAGCCAGTCGACGTCAAATCCCACATCGATCGTCCAGAAAGCGGCGGTGGCCGCGCTGAAGGGACCGCAAGAGTGCGTCGAGCATATGCGGCGCGAGTACATCGAGCTGCGCGATCACGTGGTGAAGGGGCTGAGGTCCATCCCGGGCGTGACTTGCACCATGCCGGAAGGTGCCTTTTACGCCTATCCGAACATTTCATCGTTTTTCGGCCGTGGCGGGCTGAAATCGGCATCTGATGTGGCTGGCCGCCTGCTGCGCGAGGCGCACGTGGCCACGGTTCCGGGGGAAGGATTCGGAACCAGCGAGCATATTCGGGTTTCGTATGCGACTTCCAAAGCCGAGTTGGATCGCGGGCTGGAACGGATGCGGAAGTTTTTCGGCTCGCTTTGATCTGATACCAAAACCTTAACCATAGAGGTACAGGGATTCACGAAGGAGAGTCTAAGGTTCGGCAGAGGCCGTTCCGTTTGCGAGCGGTCTTTTTTGTGGGCGATAGATGGAAATGGAAGCTCTGTATCTGCTGTTGATGACGCCCGGCTTTGATCCGCGCCCGTGGGGGACGCTCGATTTGTCGCCCATCTATCCCAATCATAAGTTCAATGAAAAGATTGGCGAGTCGTGGCTGACCGGAGATGACTGCAAGGTAGCCAACGGGCTGCTGGCCGGGAAAACGCTGGCCCAATTAAGCGAGCGATATGAGCGTGAACTGGTGGGAGAGGCGGCACGCGATTCGAAGCGGTTTCCGTTACTGGCTAAGTTTCTTTTTCCCCACGAAAAACTCTCGGTGCAGGTGCATCCCGACGATGCCCAGGCCTTGCGCGTTGGTCAGCCCTGGGGAAAGACCGAGTGCTGGTATGTGGCGCACGCTAAGCCCGGAGCGCAGATCGGCTTAGGTCTAAAACCGGGAGCGACGGCCGCGCAGTTGGAAGAAGCGATTCATCAGAATCGGGCCGAGGAAGTGCTCAACTGGGTCAACGTTTATGCGGGCGACATGATCTATGTGGCCGGAGGGACGGTGCACACGCTGGGCCCAGGATCGGTGATCGTCGAAACCCAGCAGCAATCCGATACGACGTATCGCCTGTATGATTACGGGCGTCCGCGCGAGCTGCATCTGAAAGAGGGCATGGCGGCGGTAAAAGAAAAAGTGCGATCGGGGAAGGTAGTGCGTCCGGCACCCGAGCAGTTGCGCGGAACCAGCAATCGGCGCGAGCCTCTGGTCGCCGCTCCTTATTTTGTCGTGGACAGGTTTGAGGTCAAAGAGGGGCTGGAACTTTCGACGCGCGACGATTCAGGAAAAAGTTCGGTGCAAATTCTGGTTGCAGTCGAGGGCTGCGGGGTAATCGAGGCGCCTGGCCTGGATGCGGTCACGCTGGCTAAGGGCGATGCGCTGGTGGTTCCAGCTGCTGTGCCCAGTTTTGGAGTGCGTCCACAATGGAGTCTGGAGTTTCTGCGGGCGTATGTACCCGGGAAGACGCTGCCCGAGCCAGAAACGAGGCTGTGAGGACATCTCTGCATTCTGCAATCTGAAATCTGCGATCTCGAGAGCATGGCTAAAAATTCCAATTTCTATCCGGTGATACTGGCGGGAGGGCGGGGCACGCGCTTCTGGCCGCTGAGCCGGAAGAAGCGCGCCAAGCAACTGCTGGCGCTCGACGGCAAGCAGACGATGATTCAACAAACGGTGGCGCGGCTGCTGCCGCTTGCCCCTGCGAAACGATTCTGGATCATCACCAATGAGGATCTGCGGCCGGCGATCGTGAAGCAACTTCCCAAGCTGCCCGCGTCGCAGGTCCTGCCCGAGCCGGTGGGACGGAATACGGCGCCGGCAATCGGGTTGGCGGCTTTCCTGCTGTTGCGCGAAGATCCCAAGGCGGTGATCGGTATGTTTCCCTCCGATCACGTTATTGCTGACGAGAAACGCTATCGCGAAACGCTGGAACGCGGGCTCGCACTTGCCGCCGCCGGACCCAATATCGTGGTGCTGGGCATTCGCCCGAATCGCGCGGAGACCGGGTACGGCTACATCGAGGCGGGAGGACTGTTTCAGGGCGACGCGCTGCACGTTCGCCGTTTCACGGAAAAACCGAATGCCGAACGCGCAGCCGAGTTCGTCGTGGCGGGAAATTATTTCTGGAACAGCGGCATGTTCTTGTGGAGCGCGCAGACTCTTGCCGATGCTTTGAAGGAGCACTTGCCGAAGACGGCGGGGTTACTGGACAAGGTCGCGGATAGTTACGGAACGCGCAAATTTGCCGCAACTTTCGCGAAGGTCTATCCCGAATGCGAGAACATCAGCGTGGATTACGCTGTGCTGGAGCCACGGTCGGCCAAGGGAGAGAAGCAAGGAAACATCTTTTGCCTGCCGGCGGACTTCGGCTGGAATGATCTGGGCTCGTGGACGGCGCTGCACGAGCATCATACGGCAAAAAGTAATCCTCCCGAAGGAAACATGGTCTCAGCTGCCGATGTCTTTGTGCTGAATGCGCGGGGCAATTACATTCATGCTCCCCAGAAGTTCGTGGCCGCGGTGGGCGTGAGCGACTTGGTGGTCGTGGAGACCGACGATGCTTTGCTGATCACCACGCGTCAGGCGGCGCAAGATGTGGGCAAAGTAGTGAAGTATCTGGATGAGAAGAAGATGCACAAACTGACCTAGAGAGTGATCACGGAACCACTGCTTCTATGGCGCAAGAGATCAAATTCGGAACCGACGGGTGGCGCGGGATTATCGCCGACGACTTCACGTTTGAAAACGTGCGGCGGGTGGCCGGAGCCATCGCATCGTATGTGCTCAAGTATGAAAACGCGCAGCGCGGGGTGATCGTGGGATACGACGCGCGCTTTGCCTCGCCGCGAGCCGCGCAGTTGGTGGCCGAGGTGGTGGCCGCTGCCGGCATTCCGGTCAAACTGGCCAATGATTACACGCCCACGCCCGCCGTTTCGTATGCCGTCAAGCAGCAGGGTGCGGCTGGTGGAGTGATGGTCACCTCCAGCCACAATCCCTGGAATTGGAATGGCGTGAAGTTCAAAGGCAAATTCGGCGGGTCGGCGACTCCTGCCATCATGAAGAAGATCGAAGAGGAGATGGCGGCGGGCGCGGCGCCGAAGGGGAACAAGGCCGCAGTCGAAGAAGTTGATCTCAAGCGGGATTATGTTGCCGCAGTTTGCGCCTTCGCCGACATGGAACTGATCGCCAAAACTAAATTCAAGTTTGCGGTCGATTCGATGTACGGCTCTGGGCGAGGCGTGCTCACGGGAATCTTCGCGGAGCGCGGAGTGCAGTGCGTGGCCATCCGGCAAGAGTTGAATCCGCTGTTTCCCGGGATCAATCCGGAGCCGATCGAACCGCACACGCGAATGCTGCAGGACACAGTAGTGCGCGAGAAATGCGATGCGGGCCTCGCCACGGATGGCGATGCGGACCGCATTGGAGCGGTGGCCGAAGACGGCACGTTCGTCGACTCGCACAAGATCTTCTGCGTTCTCTTGCGCTGGCTGCTGGAGCGCAAGAAGTGGCCGGGCGAAGTGGTGCGTGCCTTCAACACCACGCGGATGATTGACCGCATCGCGGCCAAGCATGGGCGCAGGCTGCATGAGACGTCCATCGGATTCAAGTATGTTGCCGATCTCATGATGGAGCGCGAGATCCTGATGGGCGGCGAAGAGTCGGGAGGCATCGGCTACTCGCGTTTCCTTCCGGAGCGCGATGGCGTGCTGAACTCCCTGCTGCTGGCGAATGTGATGGCCGAGGAAGGCAAGCCGCTGGGGCAGTTGGTCAGCGATCTGCAAAAAGAGTTTGGGCCGCATTATTATGGGCGCCGGGACCTCCACATTCCCGAAGCGATGAAGCAGAGCGCGATTCAGCGGGCCCGGGCCGATGGCACACAGGCGCTGGGGCGCTACCATGTGCAGACAAAAGAGCACTTGGATGGGGTGAAATTCTTTTTAGACGCGCCTACCAACGGAAATGGGGCCGAGGCCTGGGTATTATTCCGTGCCTCTGGAACCGAGCCGCTGCTGCGCCTGTACACCGAGGCGTGTTCCCCGGAGTTGGTCAGCGAACTCCTGGTTACCGGGGAGAGTTTCGTGAGGGCCGGATGAGCTGCGATTCTCGCGATTGATGCGATACTTTTAGCAGGGCATTTTTGAGCTATGGCAGTAGATCCTAACTTGACGCAGTCGGATTCGCCGGAAGCGCGGCGGTATAACCGCATCCACCGCTGGCTGAGCGTCGCCGATTTCGCGGTCGGGCTCGTTTTTCTGGTGGTTCTGCTGGTGACACGCTGGTCGGACGGGCTGCGCGATCTGGCGTACCGGTGGGGATCGCAAAACTATTCCCTTTCCCTTTTCTTTTATCTCGTGCTCCTGCTGGTGATCAGCAAAGTGCTGAGCTGGGGGCTCGATTACTACGGCTTTCGCCTGGAGCGCCGTTTCAAGCTGTCGAACCAGAACTTTGGCGCGTGGGCCTGGGACGAGGTCAAAGGTTTTCTCGTCGGGTTAGTGTTGGCGGGCATCGTCGTCGAGTTGTTGTACCTGACGATCCGGCAATGGCCGCAACACTGGTGGCTGCTGGCCTGGGCGCTGTTCATGGGATTGTTTGTGCTGCTGGCCCAGTTGGCGCCGGTAGTGCTGTTTCCGATCTTCTACAAATTCGAGCCTCTGGAGAATGAAGAATTGCGCCGGAGACTGGTCGTGCTGGGGGAGCGCGCCGGGACGCATGTCCGCGGCGTGTATCGCTGGAAGCTTTCGGAAAAAAGCAAGAAGGCGAATGCGGCCCTGACCGGGTTAGGTAACACGCGGCGCATCATTCTCGCCGATACCCTGCTCGACAATTACACTCCGGAAGAGATCGAGGCGGTGCTGGCGCACGAACTGGGACATCACGTGCACCGCCACATTTTCAAGAGCATCCTAGTGCAGGCTGGAATCACGCTCTTCGGATTCTGGGCGGCTAATTGGACACTGCACTATGCGGTCGACCGGCACTTTTTTGAGGAGTTGTCGGATTTTGCGAATTTGCCGTTGCTTGCGCTGGTTTCGGTAGTGCTGTCCTTTCTGCTGATGCCGGCGTTGAATGCCTACTCTCGCTTCAACGAGCGGCAGGCCGACCGTTATGCGTTCGAATCGACTGCCAGCGTGGAACCCTTTATTTCATCCATGAATAAGCTGGCAGAACAGAATTTGGCCGAGCGCACGCCCTCAAAGTGGGTGGAGTGGTTTTTCCATTCGCATCCCTCCATTTCGCGGCGGCTGGCTGCGGCGGAGCAATGGGGACGGACTCAGGGAGCGCATCCGCAGGCTTGAGGAAAGCCCGGGGTGGACGCCGGCGCTACACTTTTCTCAACAATTTGATGACTCGCTGCAGGTCTTCCTCGGTATCTACTCCTACGCTGTCGAATGGCGTGACGGCTGAGAAGATTGGAATCCCGTTTTCCAGGAATCGCAGTTGCTCCAGGCGTTCGCTCTTTTCCAGCGACGATTCGGGCAGCGCGACAAATGTATCGAGCGCCCGTTTCCGGTAGGCGTAGAGACCGAGGTGCTTGTAGTACCTGGGTTGTGTATGATCGCGGTCGAAAGGGATGGTGGCGCGGGAGAAGTAAAGGGCGCGGTTCTGAAGATCTACCACAACCTTCACTGCGTTCGGGTTGGGAATATCGGGTGCGGAGGCCGGCGTCATCAAGGTTCCCACCTGCGCCTGCGGGTTCTCCATCACCTGAAGTAAAGATGCAATGTGTTCCGCGCGGACGAGCGGCTCGTCTCCCTGCACATTGAGGTAGACGTCAGCCGCCTCGCGGCTGGAGACCTCGTGCACGCGCTCGGTTCCGCTGCGATGTTCGGTCGACGTCATTCGCGAGTTCCAGCCATGAGCGCGACAGACGGCCATGATCTCCTCGGAGTCAGTGGCGATGATGACATCGGACAAGAGCGGCGCCGATCTCACCGCTTCGTAGACGACGCCAATCAGGGGCTTCCCGCCAATCTCTCTCAGCATCTTGCGCGGCAAGCGCGTAGAAGCCAGGCGGGCGGGGATGACGGCGATCGCTTTCATTTTCTATTTTGATTGGGACTGGAAAACGGTAGGGTGTCTCGGCTGGTAGAGGCCGACCGCGCCGCCGCTCGGCAAAGGAATCGTTGTCACGATGCCCCAGTTTGCCGTCTGAATCTCGGTGCACTGCACATTCTTCATTTTCAGTTCGGCGATGGAGGCGGGAAGATCGTCGCACATCAGGTACAGAACGGCGCCCAGCAATTCGTGCCCGCCATGGCTCTGCGAGAACTCACCCTCGATCGGGTGAATTCCGGCCTCCGCCGGGGGCATGGCGAAGATGAGCCATCCATCGCCGACATCGATCGAGCAGAAGCCGAGCACGTCGCGAAAAAATACCCGGTCCGCTTCGGGATTCTTACTATAGAACAGGAAGTGCGCACCGGTAATCATGCCGCCGAGTATATCCGGAACCATAGAGCCGAGTTTGACCTATTTGTGCGGCCCTCATAAAATCAAAACTGGACGCGACGACGCAGTGTCGTTGCCTCCATGCCGCGAAAGCGCCGGCGCCTGTGCCGGCGACAAGGTTCCATTCGCACATCCTTTCCCGATCGGCAGGCAAGTGGCGGTGTAGCTCAGGTGGTTAGAGCGACGGTCTCATAATCCGTAGGTCGTTGGTTCGAGTCCAACCGCCGCCACCAGATTCAAACGGCTAGTAAACAGGGCGTCTACGAGATCGCGGCAGGGTGGCTTCTGCCGCTTCTATTGCCACTGCTGTCGCTCAAATCCGCAGAAAGATTTTTCGCCGGTACATCCAGTAGAGAATTAACCAAAAAGTCAGCATGACTGCTAACCCATATACGATTGGCTGAAACGTTGGGCTGGTCACGGAAGAAAGGAGCCATCCCAGATGGCGCTCGAGTGCCGCCCGGACGAAAGACTCCATCGTCCAGTTCATTACATAGATCGCAATGGAGTTCATACCGACTACGATCAGTGGGAACGCCCACGCCCGCCAGCCTTTGCATTCGATGAGTGCGTAGAATGCCGCGAGCATCAGCAACACCAACCCGCCGCTATATAACGTATAAGATGACGTCCAAACTCGTTTGACGATGGGGCAAATCCCCAGCCATTGAAATGTCAGGCCCAACAGCACCAGGGCCACGCCCCCGATCACAAGCCCGCGCAGTTTTTCTGCCTTCAACCGATCCAGCTTGAGCCACTCTCCGGTCAAGAGTCCAAGGATCATCGTCGCCAGGGTGGGAATGAAGCTCAGTGTGGACCAGCCTCCTTCGTTAAAAACAAAAGGATGTTGGCGCGGAAACAGATTCAGGAACCAGACGTCGAACGCCCAAGACAAATTGGAGTTTTTGTTGAAATGAGAAAGGAATCCCGTGTAGTTGTGTTCCCAGTTCTGCGGCACACCGACTCGAGGGTAGTCGAAGTTCGCCGCCGGAGCGGGATACAGCACAAACGCGGCCCAGAAGCAAACCAGGATCAGTACCGCGACGATGACCTGAGTTCGAACCTTGGTAAACCCGAGTAAAAACAGGAACACGTAACCCAATCCGATTTGCGTAAGTGTGTCCTCAAACGTCCAGTAAGTCTGGCCGGACCTCAGCGAGCGAAGAAAGATACCCAGGAAGATCAGCAAGAGGGCCCGCCAGATGGAATGTCCCACCATGTACCCAAAAGTCTGCCCCTTCCTCTTGCGGCTTTCGATCGAGAAGGGGAGGGCGGCGCCCACAAGAAAGGAAAATGCCGGTTGAATCAGATCATGCAGCGAGCAGCCTTGCCAGGGCACGTGGTCGGTATTGAAAGCGATCGCGCTCCAAAACCAGCTGTGGGGAAACGACTGCGCCACTCTTGGGAGCTGCGTCGCCTCGTTCAGCATCAACACCATGACGGTGCCACGCAGCACGTCCAGGGAAACCACGCGTTCTGTCGCAGGCTTTCCGACCGGCTCAGTCTTTATTGCCTCTTGCAGGCGCTCAGGTGCCGCGACCGTAGCCATAGAAGACCTTTTCTGTGAGAAAAAATAACAGCTTCCGCCGACATCGCTAGCCTGCAAAGCGTGCTGACTCGGGCCGGGTTTGCCACTGACCTCGGGTGAAGTCAGGAAATTTTTGTGGCGCTCCATTTTCCGCCACCGATTTCTCGCTCAATGGCGTAGGAGCACTCCATGCCGCCGCGTCGTAGACATCGATGTCAGGAGGCAATCCCCGCTTGATGCAATCCATGAGCCGGAAGTTCATCACGTAATCCATTCCGCCGTGACCGCCTGTTTTACGCGCCATCTCGCCATTGGCTTTCCACAGCGGGTGCTCGTACTTCTCGCGAAACTCGTCGATCTTCTGCCAATCCTCGTCCTTTTGTCCATCCACAAAAACGCGTGGGGGATAATCAGCGAACATCCCTTTGGTCCCGGAAATGTGGTTAAGCCTGCTATACGGGCGAGGATTCACCACGTCATGCTGTAAAAGGATCGACCGCCCTCTTTGGGTTTTAATAATGCTGGTGTTCATGTCGCCGCATTTGTATTTTTCCGACCGCTTGACATCACCCTCAGGAAACTTAGCTTTGACGTAAGCACTCAGGGATGCTTCCGCCGAGCTTACCGATACCATGTAGTCGAAGCGATCGCCGCGGTGAATGTCCATATAATGCGCCACAGGCCCCAGCCCGTGCGTGGGATAAAGATTCCCATTGCGCTGCATGTGCGGGAATCGGCGCCATAGTCCTTCGCCCTCGTTGGCCGTCACAATGCTGCGCAAATCATGCAGGTACGCAGCCTCGCCGTGCGTAATCTCGCCAAAGAATTCGTCTCGCGCCATTTGGAGGACCATCATTTCGTTCTGCCCATAACAGCAGTTCTCGAGAATCACGCAATGCTTGCGCGTGGCCTCGGACGTATTCACCAGGTCCCAGCACTCCTGCAATGTCGTGGCCGCCGGAACTTCAGTGGCCGCATGTTTGCCGTTTTTCATCGCGTCGACAGCCATGGGCACATGCCAGTTCCAGGGAGTTGCTATGTAGACAATATCCAAGTCGAACTGGTTGAGCTTCTTGAAATCCCAATCGCCATTGCTGAAGCCGGCGGGTTTGGCCTGGCCCGCGTCGGTCACCATTTTCTGCGCGTGCTCCACTTTCGTTGGAACTATGTCGCAAATCGCCTTAATGTCAACGTTTTCGACCGCCAGCAGATCTCGCAACAAGCTGGTACCCCGTCCGCCAACCCCGATGATGCCCAGGCGCACCCGCTCCTTCGATTCGAACGGAACGCCAATCATGGTTGCGCCCGCAGAGCTGGCCGCAGCGCTGCCTGGCTGCGGACTGACAATCTCCGTCGCGAGCACAAGGCCAGCGCCCCCGATGGCCGTACGCACAATGAAATTGCGACGCGAAATATTTCGTGGTTCTTTGTCTTTCCGCATAGTCCTGGCTCCCAGCCGATTCCAAGTTTTCGGCGAAGTATACTCCTTAGGCAAGCAAAGTGGCTGGTGGATCAGCTTCTAAGAGCAAACGGAACAGGAAGGGCCTCCTCGGTGCGAAGCCTTATCAGCTGCCAGAAAGCTGATTTTGTACAAGGTAATCGTCTCGGGCGTCCTCGGGTCTTAGTGGATGCTTCAAGGATTGCCTCGCTGCGCGCGCTCCTGGGCTGAGATCGTGTTAGAACTAGGGCCGGCAACGGCAGAGCGCAAAGGTCTCTTTCAGCCCGTGACACTGTCCGTCCATTCGGCCTTCTCGTATAATGCAGCTTCCGGATTCGCTCAATGAACCTTTTTGCGGCGTCGCAGACGCCTTCCGCCGGGCCAGTCGAACCCGAGAGTCGCGCTCCGGTGGCAAAGCATCAACATTTTTTACCCTGGCTTCTGATTTTTGGGCTCTGGGCTGCCGTCTACGTAACCGGAATGTTCACTCCGGCGTTACTCGACGACGTCGATAGCGTCCACTCCGAAGCCGCGCGCGAGATGCTGCAGCGGCACGACTGGGTCACTCTGCACACCGACGGCATCCGTTATCTGGAAAAAGCCCCACTTCCCTACTGGTCGGTTGCGATTAGTTACAAACTATTTGGCATGAGTGACTGGGCAACGCGCTTGCCCCTGCTGCTCACCCTGCTCGCGTTATTGTTCGTGACTTACAAGATCGGCGAATTTGCATACAGCAATTCCGGCGGGCTTTGGGCGGCGATAGTTCTTGCGACCTCGATCGGGCCTTATATCTATACCCGCTTCCAGATTCCCGATGTCGCTGTGGGCTTGTGGCTGGCAGTCGGGTTTCTGTTCTTCCTTCGAACGTTAGACGAGGAACCGCCGTCGCGGATGAGCTGCTGGGGGCTCGCGGTTGCATGCGCGCTGAATGTGCTCACCAAAGGCTTGATCGGGCTGATTTTTCCAGTCGCGACAATCGGGTTGTATCTGGTGCTCACCGGCAAGCTTCGCCATCTACTGCGAATGCGGCTTGTATCGAGCCTCATCGTTTTTCTTATAGTGGCGGTGCCCTGGCATGTCATGGCCGCACTACGCAATCCGCCGCAAGGCGAGGTGCGCGGTTTTTTATGGTTGTATTTCGTCAATGAGCACTTTCTCCGCTATGTGAACAAACGCGTGCCTCCGGGATATGACACGGTACCGCTGGCGATTTTCTGGGGTCTGGTGATTCTCTGGCTGATTCCCTGGAGCATCTTTCTCCCGCAGAGCTTGAGAAGTATTCCGTGGCGTCGTCGGGAATTGCGCGGCCAGATGGATCGATCCCGGCAGGCTAGTCTGCTCTTTGCGTTATGGGCTCTGGTCATCGTGGGATTTTTCAGCTTTTCCACCCGCCAGGAGTACTACACGATTCCGGCGCTGCCGGGACTGGCGCTGTTGATTGGAGGCTGGCTGGCAAACGAGTCTTCTTCTCGCGAGGGATCACCCGAGCGAAGGGCCGGAAGAATTTCCTCGTCGGTGCTGTTCGCCGTGGCTCTTGTGGGGGCAGCCATCGGAGTTTTCCTGCTGCTTTCGTCCCACGCGCCCGCTCCAGGAGTTGATCTCGCCGATCTGTTGAAGAAAAACCCGCAGGATTACGACTTCTCGCTGGGGCATTTCTTCGATCTGACGCCGCAAGCGTTAGGCGCATTTCGCGCGCCCCTGCTGGGCACGGTCATTTTTCTGTCACTGGGATCGGGGCTGAACTGGTTTCTGCGTAGACGGGGCAAGCCCGTGTACGGCAACGGCGCTCTAGTACTTATGATGATCGGGTTGCTGGCGTGTGTTCACTCGGCATTCGTCACGTTCTCCCCTATTCTCTCGTCCCATGAACTCGCCGTCGCCATCAAACGCGAATATCGGCCGGGTGACTTGATTGTGGTCGATGGCCGCTATGATCAGGCCTCAACGCTGAATTTTTATACCGGGGTTCCGTTGCTTATCCTTCACGAACCCAGCGGAAATTTGTGGTATGGATCGCACTTTCCAGATGCGCCGCACGTATGGGAAACGCAGGCTTCGTTCAACGCGCTTTGGGCCGGACCGCAGCGGGTTTTTCTGTGGACTGACAAAGACGCTCCGGAGGAGCTAGCGGGCCAGCCGCGGTTTCTCTTGGCGCGCAGCGGAGGCAAATCGATCCTTACGAACCGGAAGCCCGGTGATTGAAGGGAGTTGCGGTTGAGTCATTCTACTGCGCGATTTTGCGAAGGGCGGATGCCCGGTTCTCAGCTGGAGGATGCAGGCCAAGCCAAGGCGTCGCGGTCGCTCTCGCTCATTTGGAATGTCAAAGCGCGCGCGTCTTCTTTCAGGTGATCGAGTTTTGACGTTCCCACCACCGCGTGAAAGTTCGGCGCGGTTTGCAAGATGTAATTGAGCGCGATGGCCGACAGCGGAACGCCATACTTCTCGCCAAGAGAGATGAGCCGACTCACCCTTCGCTCGTCCTCCGGCTTGCGTTCAGCCGAGGGGCGATCAACACAAGTCTTCAGGCCGCCGCGACCCAGTGGAGAGTAGGCAAGGAAAGGAAGACCGTTTTCCCGAAGATAGTCCACATAGGTCGGATCGCGGGAAATGTTCTGCGCACCCTTCCATCGCTCCCCGTCTTTGGCCGGGAGAGCGTTAAATTCATTGCTCACCCACGGGATCGCGTTTGCTTCCCGCAAGTAGGCTCGAAACTCCTTGAGCCTGGCAAGGGAGACGTTGGAATATCCGACATTATGAACCTTCCCCGATCTCAATAGTTCAATGCTCCATTCGGCAATCGCCTGCGCAGGAACTCTCGGATCGTCATAGTGCAATAGATACACGTCAATGTAATCGGTGCCAAGCGCTCGCAACGAATTGTCCAGCTGGCGCAACAGCTTTTTCCGCGTCAGCGGCGTTCTCCAGAGGCTCGGGTGTCCGCCCTTTGAGATGATCCGAAAGGCGCCGCGACCCAACGGATGTTTCCTGACAAAGCGCCCGACAACCCCTTCGCTCCAGTACATCCGGGCCGTATCGAACGAGTTGATGCCCAGCTCAATGGCGCCATTCAAGATGGCGTCGGCACGCTTGGTCGGAGCGATATTCCACGACGCAAGGTTCGGCACGGCAATCATCCAATCGGTGCCGAGAACGATTCTTGACATTTCGGATTTCATAGCGCTGCGTTACATGTGGGTCTTGATCAAGCGGTCCGCCAAGCGATGGGCGAGCGCCATGATCGTAAGGGTGGGGTGCTTCTCGCTGAGAACCGGTATCACGCTGCCATCACAGACATAAAGGTTCTTACTCTTGAAATATTTCAGATCCTTGTCGACGACTCCACCCTTCGGGTCAGAGGCCATTCGACAAGTGCCCACGTAATGAATGCCTGATCCCGGAGGAGACCCGACGTCATCCGTGATGTAACCGCTGGCTTTCCTTAGCATTCGTCGGCCCAGCGCGGCAAGGCGCCTATTGTGGTCAGCCTCGATCTCTGACGTTTCGTAATCAATGCGCACCTGGCGTTGTCCGAAATGATCCAGCCCATCAGCCAAGGCGACCTTGTTCTTTCGCTGCGGAATGGCCGGGCTGAATAATACCAATGTCGCGGTGCTCTTGAAGACTTGCCGGGAAATGGTTTCCACCAGGAATCGGGGCAACCGGGGTATTTCGGCCAGATAGTAGGGAATCTTCATGAAATCCGACCAGAACTGGCCCACGAATGGAACGCGTTTCCCTTGGGAATCCTTGATCTGACCGCCCAGCAATATGTGATCGCCATAACCGCGGTCTTCGTTCGCCGGGCTGAACCACAGTCGAAAGAAACTGGTGCCGACGACCGCACGCGGGCTATCCTGCAAAAATTCACCGACCTGCTCGGCTTTACTCCAGTCGTCGGCGAACGAGTTCAGCAGCAGCCGCGGCGACTCGATTGCGCCCGCACAGGCGATAACCACGTCCGCTTCAATCTCGACGATCTGCGCGGAGCGTTCGTCGATGGCCACGACGTGGGAAATCGAGAATCCCTCTCCATTGTGGGAGTCGACGGCGGTGAGTTTGATAGCCCTGGTATGTTCGAGCAGCCGAAAGTTCCGCAGCGCTCTGATCTCCGGCAGGAGATGTGTGGAGAATTTATAGACGCTGCCGGAACGGCACCCGCGCCCGCAATTGCCGCAGGCGACGCACTTTTGCGGAGAATCCGGCCGCAAGTCGACAGCTTTCCTGTTCTCCAAAAAGAAAAGATCCGGGCCGAGCGAGGCGGCGTTGCTGTCCATGAAAAGGCGGTCAATTTTTCTGGCGCTGCGGGGTGCGAGAAAGGATCCGTCTGGAAGTTGACGCAAACCGTTGCGCTCACCCACTACAAATGCGAGGCGCTCGACCTCAGAATAGTGATCGGCCAGATCGGCTAGAGAAATGGGCCACCGGCAGTCCTCGCTGGAAGAATTGCGGTTGGCATAATCGTCCTCTGAATACCTCAGGCAGATCCCATTCCAGAGGTTCTGCAAGCCATTGACGTGGTGAATCTGGTAGTGATGGAACCCGCCTTCCCGCGGACATTCCGTGGAACTCCGGCTACGGGCGTCGGCGAGGAGCGGATGAATGATCGAGATTTCCGGCCGGACCGGGAAGGTGGTATGAGGGCCTATTTCGAAATGGCCCTTTTGTTCAGGGCTCAGCTCGTTTTGAAATTCGGATTGCGCCGGAATACCGCCTGAATTGATCACCAGCACGTCGGCGCCCGCCTTCGCCAGGCGGTAGGCGAGGATGCCCCCGCCGGCGCCGGTGCCAATCACGCAAAACTTCGCGCGAATTGTCACCGGCCTCTCCGAGCAGAGCGCGCAAAGGCATCGCTGGCGAAATACAGGTACTTCACAAATTCGCGCAGCACCTTAATCTCGCGCCGATTGAAATATTGACCCGGCGTCAGATCAGGCGTCGCATTTTGTCGCCACGCCGTCCATAAAGGGCGGAGTTGGTCATTCCGCTCCATGATCTCCGGGATCAGATCAATGAACGGCTCGATGCGGCCCGCGTATGGTGAGACCTGGCAGAGTCGTTTGGTCAGCGAGTCATGGTCGCTCATTCTCGGACAATCATCCCTAAGGCCCGGAACGGCCATGAAGTGCCGTAAACAATCCGCCACGATTTTGAGAGGCTCTCCACGGTGACTATTAAGGGCTTATTGCTCCAGAGAATACCACGGTCAAAAGCGAAGCGGCGGTCCGCTCCAGGGTCGCGATAGCTATCGCCCGATATTACTTCCGACTGTTCCCTCCCAAAGGGGGCGCGTCGTCGGGTCTTGCTTCGGTGATATCTTTGTGGTGAACCGCGGCTGAGAACCGGGCGCACCATGGATGTTCTGAACCAACTCTTCGAGCAGCATTTCCAGTTCCCCGTAGAGCGGGTGCAATCGGTGCAGGGGGAACTCGGCGGCTCGGGCCGCAAGATCATGCGGCTGAGCGGCAGGGGCGTAAGCGCGATTGGGATTCTGTACGGCGTGCGCGAGGAGAACGCAGCCTTCCTGGAGTTCTCGCGCCACTTCCGCAAGCACGGATTGCCCGTGCCGGAGATTTATGCCGAGGATCTGGACCAGGGAGCGTATCTCGAGGAGGATCTCGGGGATACGTCGCTGTTCGAATTACTTTCGAAGAATCGAAAGGGGACGAACATCGCTCCGCCGGTGGTCGAGGCCTACCGCAAAGCCATCGCGACGCTGCCACGATTTCAAATCGAGGCTGGGCGCGATTTGAATTACAAGATGTGCTACCCGAGGGGAAGCTTCGACCGGCAGTCGATCGCCTGGGATCTGAACTATTTCAAATATTATTTTCTGCGGCTGGCGGGCATTCCGTTCAGCGAGCAGGCGCTGGAAGACGATTTCAGCCGCCTGACGAAGTTTCTGTTGAGCGCGCAGCGGGATTATTTTTTGTACCGCGATTTTCAATCGCGCAACATCATGCTGCGCGACGGTCAGCCTTACTTCGTCGACTACCAGGGCGGACGCAAGGGAGCGCTGCAGTACGACGTTGCGTCGCTTCTCTACGATGCCAAGGCCGATCTGCCGCCGGACTTGCGGCAGCAGCTACTCGATCACTACCTGGAAAAGCTGCGCAGCTTCGCCGATGTGAAGCCCGAAGTCTTCATGCAGCACTACTACGCCTACGTGTATATCCGCATCATGCAGGCATTGGGGGCTTACGGATTTCGAGGATTCTACGAGCGCAAGGCGCACTTCTTGCAGAGCGTGCCCTTTGCGCTGAAGAATCTGCGATGGCTGCTGCACAATGTCAAGCTGCCGGTGGCACTTCCCACGTTGCTGGACGCGTTCCATAGCATGCTGGCGTCGGAGAAATTACAGGCGCTCGCATCGGATGCGGACAACCTGGTTGTGCGGATAGTGAGTTTTTCGTTTCATCGCGGGCTGCCGAAGGATGAGAGCGGCAATGGGGGAGGCTTTATTTTCGACGGGCGCAGCCTGCCCAATCCCGGCCGCGAGGAGCGCTTCAAAGCGCAGAGCGGCAAAGATGCAGCTGTGATCGACTATCTGAACCAGCAGGAGAGCGTGCACCAGTTTCTGGCCAGCGTGATGTCGCTGGTGGATGCGAGCGTGAACAACTACCAGCAGCGCGGGTTCAAGCATCTGATGGTTTCGTTCGGCTGCACCGGTGGGCAGCACCGGTCGGTGTATCTTGCGGAGCAGGTCGCAAAGCGGTTGCGGGGACGAAGCGGCATTGAAGTGGTGGTGCGCCATCGCGAACTCGAGCGCATGGAGGGGGAGCACCAAAAGGCGGAGAAAGCCGCCAGATGAAAGGCATGATTCTCGCCGCTGGCCTGGGCACACGCCTTCGCCCACTGACCGACCAGCGGCCCAAAGCGCTTGTTGAAATTGGCGGCCGCACCTTGCTCGAGATCGCGATTCGGCGGCTGGCTTCTTTTGGGATCCGCGACGTAATCATCAACGTGCATCATTTTGCTGACATGGTCGTCGAGTATCTGAAAAAGAATGCGAATTTCGGATCGCGCGTTGAAATTTCCCGGGAAGATGTGTTGCTCGACACCGGCGGGGGACTGACGAAAGCGGCGTGGTTCTTCGCGGGCTCCGACAACGCTTTCGTTCTGCACAACGTGGATGTGTTGAGCACGATTGACCTCGGGAAGATGATGCAATTTCATCGTGAGCGCGAGGCACTGGTCACGTTGGCCGTGCAGCAGCGGGAGACCTCACGGTACCTTTTATTCGATAAAGATGGTCACTTATGCGGAAGGCAGGCGGGACGCGACCGCGAGCCGCAGATTGCACGCGCCGCGGAAGACGTGCGAGCGCTGGCATTTTCAGGCATTCATGTAATCTCGCCGAGGTTCCTCGAGATGATGAGCGAAGAAGGAGTTTTTTCCATCATTGATACCTACATGCGTCTGGCGGCGGGTGGAGAAAGAATCCTCGCATTTCGAGCGGACGAATACTACTGGCGGGACTTAGGAAAGCCGGAGAACGTAAAGCAGGCAGCTCAGGATATCGAGCGGCAGATTCTGCGACTGTAGGAAAACGCATTTCTGCACGAATCACTTGCCACTTGCAGCAACTTCATCACTTCGGTACCATTTGTGCACTGCTCAAATCAGCTTATGACTAACGGCTATCTACACCGAATTCGTGTCGTAGTCTCGAGGGTACGAATTTTGTGCCCGGGCCGGTGTGGAGGGAAGCAGTGAGCTGAGCAACAGGAAATTCCAAAGCTCCCGAATCCCGCCCCGCCAGAGAATGGCTCGGTGGGTTTTGCATTTTTGGAGCGTAGGAAGGTTGGGATGACGGACAAAGCAGCTGGAAAAAGCAGGACGGGCGCAAGCATTCTTTGGGAATGCATCGAACGCGAAGGCGTGAAGCATGTATTCGGGTATCCGGGTGGAGCGATTTTACCCGCCTATGACGCGCTGAAGCACAGCAAGATTCACCACGTGCTGGTGCGCCACGAGCAAGGCGCCACTCACATGGCGGACGGATATGCGCGCGCCAGCGGGCAGGTGGGAGTCGCGGTTGCGACTTCGGGACCTGGCGCTACGAACATGGTGACCGGCATCGCCACGGCCATGCTGGATTCGTCGCCGATCGTCTGCATTACGGGCCAAGTAGGCAGCAAGCTCATTGGTTCAGACGCGTTTCAGGAAACCGACATTACAGGCGTGACGTTGCCGGTCACCAAGCACAATTATCTCGTCACTCATGCCAATGAGGTCGCGCGGACGATTCGAGAAGCGTTTTACGTGGCTCGGTCTGGCCGGCCCGGCCCCGTACTGGTCGACATCACCAAGGACGCGCAGCAGACTTCGTGCGAATTCGATTGGGAGGCGGCGAAGCCGCAGGTGCCGGGATATCGGCCGGACCTGTCGCCGGAGCCAAAGGAGTACGAGCAGGCGCTCGACCTGATTCACAACTCGAAACGGCCGGTGATCCTGGCGGGGCACGGCATCATCATCTCGGGAGCGATGCAGGAGGTGCGCGACTTCGCCGAGCGCGCCGGGATCCCGGTCGCTCTGACGCTGCTGGGCATTGGTGCATTCCCGGCCGCGCATCCGCTGAACCTCGGAATGATGGGGATGCACGGCGAAGCCTGGGTGAATCACACGATTCAAGAGGCCGACCTGCTGCTGGCCTTCGGCATGCGTTTCGACGATCGCGTCACCGGGAATCTGAAGACCTACGCGCCCAACGCGAAGAAGATTCATATCGAGATTGATCCGGCGGAGATCAACAAGAACGTCAAAGTGGACGTGCCTCTGGTGGGTGATCTGCGGGAAGTGCTGCACGAATTGCTGCCGCATGTGGAATCGATTGACCGCAGCAAGTGGCTCGATACTATCGACAAGCTCAAAGGCGATTCGGCGGTGCGGGACATTCAGAACCTGCCGGACAGCGGACATCTTTACGCCGCGCACGTGATCAACGATCTGTGGCGCGAGACCCGCGATGGCGACACCGTTGTGGTGACCGACGTCGGCCAGCACCAGATGTGGGAAGCTCAGTATTACAAGCACGAGAAAGCGCGCAGCCTGATCACATCGGGAGGGTTGGGCACGATGGGGTTCGCTTTACCGGCGGCGATAGGGGCGAAAGTCGCGCGTCCGGAAGCCGAGGTCTGGGTGGTCGTTGGGGATGGCGGATTCCAGATGACCCTTTGTGAGCTAGCGACCATTGTGCAGGAAAAACTCAAGATCAACATCGCCATCATCAACAACGGTTTCCTCGGGATGGTGCGGCAATGGCAGGAATTTTTCTACGAGCGCAACTACGCGGCGACGCCCTTGCTGAACCCCGATTTCGCCAAACTCGGCGAGGCCTATGGCATTCACAGCCTGACCGTCACCGAACGCTCGCAAGTTATGCCCTCGGTGCGGACGGCGCGGGCGCATGATGGACCGGTGCTCATCAATTTCCGCGTGGAGCAAGAAGATACGGTGTATCCGATGGTGGCGGCGGGAGCGTCGCTGCATGAGATGATCCGGCGGCCCAGCAAAATCGTCGAGACCGCCGCTGACGAGTAGGGAAAACATGTTGAATACATACGTTGTGTACGTAGAGAACAAACCGGGAGTGTTGACGCGGGTGGCTTCATTATTCCGCCGGCGGGCATTCAATATCGATTCGCTGACAGTCGGCCGTACGGAGAAGCCGGAAGTCTCGCGCATGACCATTACCGTCGACGCCGATCGCGATCAGGCGCGACGCATTGAAGCCAACCTCTACAAGCTGGTCAACGTGCTGTTGGTGGAGAACATTACCAACCAACCGTCCATCGTGCGGGACCTGGCCATGATCAAGGTTGCGGCGACGCACGAGGCGCGCTCGCACGTTCTCGAACTGGCGAGCGTGTTTCGGGCGCGCGTAGTGGACGTTGCGCCGGAGTCGCTGATCATCGAAATCACCGGTGCCGAGGACAAGATTGACGGTCTGCTGGAAGTGCTGCGTCCTTACGGAGTGCTCGAGATGGTGCGTACGGGCATTGTGGCCATGCGGCGCGGAAAGACGACTACATCCACGTCGGCGAGCAATGAGAGTGAAGACATCGCGGAGGAAGACGTTTCCCAAAGCGTCTGATGACCACGGTCGAAGTCACTTGGCGGGGTGATTGATCTTGTCCGAAGCGGCGAGCGCCATCTGCCGGATCTGGTTCAGATAATCGATATAAACCGGAATGGGGATATCGGGAGAATCGCCATCATTCAAAAAGTGCGATAGGTGAATCTCAAGCGGAATGGAGCGGATCACTACCCCAAAACGCGCCATCTGCAGATACTTCACCTTCCAGATCTCGAGCATCAGAGATCGGAAGTCTTCGCTGATGAAGCCCATCTTCCGGTCTTCCAAATAAATTCCATCGAAATGATGCTCCGCCAGCGTTTTTCGGATGGGATCTCCGTCGGGTGAAAATTGGTAGACCAGCTGAAACACGTCGGCCAGATCGCCCCACAGAACCTTTTCCTCATAGGCGCTGAAGCGGAACGGAGTCGTTGCGCGCTGCTGCAGGGTGCGGACTCGTTCGTCCGGGCTCACCTTCTGACGGGAGATTTCTTCAGCAAACCAGCGCAACCGCTCGTGCTCCAGATTGTGCCGCAGGAATTCGACCGCATAGGCATTGGGCAGATAGAGTTTGGGATCATCATCCAGCCGCTTGAGCCAAGGCGACCAGTCGCGCTCCCGCATAAGATCGAGGAGTGCGATCACTTCGGCAACTTTCACGTCGGGGTGATACTTCACGGCCTGCCAGAAATGCTCGGTCGAATCGTAAGTTGCGCCATAGAGGCTGATCCCTTCCTCGATCGGGTACCAGTTCGATAGCACCCGGGCAGGAATCGACGGCGCCGCACTCCAGCAGTTTAGAGAGTGCTTCCATTTGTCCTGTACAGCCAGAAACGCTTGCGCATAGCCTTCCGGAATCGGTTCCTTTACCTGTTTGAGTGCCTGCTCCAGCTCGACGCGAGTGTGTGTACTCAGGGTTTCAAGGGGGCGCTCATCGATCATCGACACGACGCGACTCTCAATACCCCGCATCAGCAAATCGCGGCGGAGTGCGGTGAGTGCCGTCGGCTCGAGACTCGGCCTCCAGCGCTGCTCTTGCGAGTCGATATAAGGGAACAATTCGGATAGGGAGCGAAATTCGATGAAGCCGTGAACGGAGAAAAGTAGCAGCTTGCCATCTTTGGAAATCACCGTCGAGGGCGTCACAAGTGACTGCAACGTAACGACTTGTGCCCGAACCGGGAGGCTGACGAAAACGAACGAAACGAAGATTTGAAGCCAGCCACTCCGTAAGATTCTTCTCATTTTTTCTGAAGGTACGACCGAGAATGATCCCATGCGTGTCAAGGTCCGAAGGTGACGAAACCCGGGTTACCGAAGTTTTTCAAAATACCCACAAATGATTGTTTCTAAAAGCGTTAGCTGATATTGATAGAGAGCACCTGCGGCCAACAGTGCGGCAGTGTGTTTACTCGAATGACTGGCGCCACGAGCATAGCCATTGGTCTGCCTGAGCACTCGCGCTCCTGGAGATCCCTGTCCGCTTCCGCGAAGCTGTTTATCACCTTGATCGTTCTGGCTGGGCTCGGTTCGTTGCTTTACGCCGGAATCCACCAGAGCAGCAAGAACATCGCCGAGTTCATTTGCTACCTGGGAATCGCGGTTCTAGCCTCGCGCCTGAAGGTGAATCTGCCGGGAATTACGGGCACGCTGTCGGTGAACTTCCTGTTCATCCTGATTGGTGTGCTGGAGCTCAGTTTCTCGGAAACCATGATTCTGGGCGCCGTCTCGATGCTGGCGCAGTGCTTGTACCCCGACCGTCCCAGGGCGCTACAGATTACGTTCAATATTTGCGCCGGATCGGTCTCAACCGCGCTGGCCTACCTCGTCTACCACCACCGGCTCCCGAATCTGGTTATCGACAACCGGCCCATACTCCTTTGTCTGGCGGCGACGGTCTATTTCATCGCGAATGCAGGCACGATCGCGATGGTCATTTCACTCACAGAACACCGGCGTCTGACCCGGATCCTGGTCGACTGCTACTTCTGGTCGTTTCCCTATTACCTGGTGGGAGCGGGAGTTGCCGGAATTATCGCGTGGTTGAATCGTAACTTTAATTGGGAAACCTGCCTGCTCGTCTTCCCGGCGGTGTACCTGATTTACCGCTCGTACCGGCTATACCTGGGAAAACTGGAAGACGAGAAGCGTCACGTGGAGGAAATGGCCAGCTTGCACTTGCGGACCATCGAAGCCCTGGCGCTGGCGATCGAGGCGAAGGATCACACGACGCACGAGCACCTGCAGCGGGTGCGCGTGTACGCCATCGAAGTGGCCAAGGAACTTGGAGTAACCGGGTCCGAACTGGAGGCACTGCATGCCGCCGCGCTGCTGCACGATATCGGCAAACTCGCGGTTCCCGAGCACATCATCTCCAAACCGGGGCGGCTGACTCCGGAGGAATTCGAGAAGATGAAGATCCACACGCTGGTGGGCGCAGAAATTCTAGAGCGGGTGCGCTTCCCTTATCCGGTGGTGCCGATTGTGCGGGCTCACCATGAAAAGTGGGATGGTTCGGGGTATCCGCTGGGGCTGAAAGGGGCGGAGATTCCCATTGGAGCGCGCATCCTGTCGGCGGTGGATTATCTGGATGCGCTGGCGTCGGATCGGCAGTATCGGCGCGCGTTACCCCTCAGGGAGGTGATGCAGAAACTGGCTGCCGAGTCGGGCAAGGCCTTCGATCCGAAAATTGTCGACGTTCTGCAGAAGAGGTACCAGCATCTGGAACGGCTTGCGATTGCGAAATCGGCGCAAGATCCCAACGCTCTGCTATCCACTGGAATCAAAATCGAACGCGGCGTGGAACCAGCGGCTGGTTTCGAAAACACAGTGGCCCAGGATTATGCCGGACGGGAAAACACATTCTTATCGTCCATCGCCGCCGCCCGGCAGGAAGCGCAGGCGCTGTTCGAACTGAGCCAGGATCTCGGAGCTTCGCTGAGCTTGGGAGAGACGCTCTCCGTTTTCTCGGTGAAGCTGAAGCCCATGGTGCCGTACGACGCGATTGCAATCTACATAAAACGCGAGCAGGAACTGGTTCCGGAATATGTAAACGGCGACAACTACCGCCTGTTTTCCTCGCTGCGCATTCCCATCGGGCAGGGGCTTTCCGGCTGGATCGCGCATAATCGCAAGCCCATCATCAACGGCAATCCCTCAGTAGAGCCGGGATATTTGAACGATCCGTCCAAGTTCAGCACATTACGCTCGGCGTTGGCAGTGCCGCTGGAGGGTGTGGCCGGAGTGATTGGAGTGTTGGCCTTGTATCGCGGCGAGCGCGATGCCTTCACCTCCGATCACCTGCGTATTCTGCTGGCGGTCAGCGGCAAGATGGCCCTCGCCATTGAAAATGCCCTGAAGTACCAGCAGGCGGAGAACTCAGCGACCACCGATTACCTGACCGGGCTACCCAATGCGCGGTCTCTTTTCCTGCAACTCGATCGTGAACTGGCGCGATGCAAGCGCGACAACTCGTCCTTGACGGTAATGGTCTCCGATATGGACGGGTTCAAGCAGATCAACGATCGCTTCGGCCATCTCGAAGGCAATCGCGTGTTGCGCCTGTTTGCGCAGGCTCTCAAAGACAGTTGCCGCGAGTATGACTATGTGGCCCGCATGGGAGGAGATGAATTTGTGGTGATCGCTCCCGGGCTGGCGGCCGATGCAGCCGGAAAGAAGGCCGAGCAGATGCGTGCCCTGGCCCGCCAGGCAGGTAGCGAGGTTTGCGGGGAGGATCTGCTGTCGCTGAGCGTTGGCCGCGCTATGTATCCCGACGACGGCAACGACGCGGAGCAGCTTCTGGCCGAAGCCGATCGTCGCATGTACCTGGAAAAGCAGAAGCAGCTGGCTTACAAAGATCGCCGGTCGCATCCTCGGATGAAATGCCGGGTCACCATCGAGGTGCATGCGGAGGGCGGCGGTGTTCCTTTGTTCGCCAACATCACCGATATCAGCATGGGCGGTTGCTACATCGAGACCAGCACCATCCTCGCTGCCGGAACCAAAATCAAGCTGGGATTTTCCATGGATGATCCCTCCTTGACCGCCGATGGGGTGGTGGCACGCCTGGATCCGGGTTCGGGCGTCGCGGTACAGTTCCGCGAGATGAACCGCGAAGCGCGCGATCGTATGTTCAAGATCCTCGAGTTTGTGCAGAAGTCCACGTCATATTTCAATAACCGATATTTGAGCAGCCTGACAAAAGGCTGATTGCTCCGCCGATCGCGTTCCTTATTTATCACGAACCGTGGGCGGCCCGAGCCTGCGGACGTTCCTGAGCCGCGGAGGACCGCGCATCTTTCGCGGCATCATGGAACTTGAATTGGTCGAGCAGGCTGCGCAGCCGCGCGGCCGTGTCGGTTAACCCCTGTGCAGATTCGAATGCTTTGTGGGCTGCCCGCGTGGTGATGTTGGCTCGTTGCGCAACGGCCTGAATATTTCGGGAAATCTCTTCCGAGCCTTGAGCGGCTTCCTGCACGTTGTGGGACATCTCGTTGGTGGTTGCGCTCTGCTGCTCGACGGCGGTGGCAATCGTTCCGGAGATGTCATTGATCTGATTGATGATGCTGGTGATGCTGCCGATCGATTGCACGGCTTGTTTGGTATCGGCCTGTATCGCCGTAATCCTCTGGCTGATATCTTCCGTGGCCTTAGCGGTCTGCTTGGCCAGTTCTTTGACTTCGTTAGCGACGACCGCGAAGCCCTTGCCTGCTTCGCCGGCGCGCGCGGCTTCGATAGTGGCATTCAAAGCCAGAAGGTTGGTCTGCTGCGCGATCGAAGTAATGACCTTGATGACTTGGCCGATCTCGGCGCTGGAGTCGCCGAGCTTGGCGATAGTGGCATTCGCAACATTCGCAGTTTTCACGGCGTCGCTTGCCATCTGCACCGCTTCGCCTGTGTTGCTTGCGATGCTCTGCACGGTGGCCGTCATTTGCTCGGCGCCCGCGGCAACGCTGCTCAGGTTCGTAGTAACCTGCTGTGTGGCCGTTGCAAGGCTGCTGGCCTGGGCTGAGGTTTCTTCCGCCGTCCCGCTTATCTCCTGGGCGACAACCGCCATTTCCTGGGACGAGCCTGAAAATCCATCCGCATGCCGCGCCATTTCCCGGACGGCGAGCAGCAATGGAGCCATCAATGAATCCAGGATCGCATTCACGGACTCGATGATCTGGGCGTCCTCACCCTTGAATTTCGCGACATCGGCTCGGGCCGACCACTTGCCTTCGGCCACGGCCTGTGACAGCAGCGCGGTTTCGGCCACTGCGGCGTGCAAACCTTGATTGCGGCTCTGCCGTGTCTTGTTGGCGCGCATACGTTTCAGGGCACTCTCCTTACTACCTCCGGCGGACTGCAGCTTGAATCTTCTCGGTCAAAGTCGCTGGCACCGGTTGCAGGATTCTCCAAGTTCAGCAAGCGATCAATGTCAAGCACCAGCAGCAAGCGGCCGGGCAGCTTGTAGATTCTCCGCAGCACGTCGCGAATCGGGCCGTGGAGGGTCGCCGGAGGGCTTTCGAATGTGTCCTCTGGCAGCTCGATCACATCGCCGATCTCATCCACCAGCAGACTCACGACCGAGTCGCGGGCGTGAACCACGACATTCACCGGTAAAGAGCAGTAGGAGCGTTCGGGCATGCCGAGGCGGCGCCGCAAGTCCAACACAGACACGATCTGGCCGCGAACATTCATCAAGCCTGCGATTACCGGCCGCGCCAGCGGAACGCGCGTGATCGGCTGGAATTGGATTACTTCCTGCACGTTGTCCGCGGGCGCACCGAAGAACTGGCCATCGAGAAAGAAAGTGCAGAATTGCTGAGCCATGACGATTCCTACACTCCGCCGCGCGCTGCGCGCGCGTTACCGGCCGCATAGATTCCCTGTCGCATCAAAAATGGGATATCGATCAGTTCTGTGATTCGGCTCTCGATGATGGATGAGCCGAGAACTCCAGGCCGCTGGCCCGGAGTTTCGAGGCCCTGCGGGTGCTCGACGATATCGACAATTCGATCAACAATTAAGCCGACGCTCCGGCCGGATTCGGAACAGACCACTACCGGCAGGATGCGATCCCGAGCCGGATTTTCCGGCTGTCTGTTCGCGGGATAGAGGACTTGGGACAAGCGCATCAGCGGCAGGACCTCGCCATGGTATTGCGTGACTTCCAGGGGCCCAGCCGATTCGATGGAGGATGCGGGCAACTCTTCCAGGCGCGTGACCAGCGAAAGAGGAATGGCGATGCGCCCGCGACCGTCGCATTCGACAATGAGCAGACTTTCCGGGTGCTCGTTGCTGTTGGCCTGCGTCTGGTGTGTTTCGGCTGGCGGACTTTCACTCCCATATTGGGAAACGATTCCCGCGTTCTGGGCCAGCCCGACGATGTCCAAGATTAAGGCTACGCGGCCATCTCCAAAGATCGTGGCGCCCGAGTATGCGACGATACGCTTCAGATGCGGGCCCAGCGGCTTCACCACGATCTCTTCACTGTCGAGGATCTCGTCTACCAGAATCCCAAACGCACAGCCATGGGCCTGAACCACAACCAGGTTCGAAGCAGAATCTGAAGAGGGAAAGACCCTGGTGGGCGCGAGCCCGAGTTCGGAACTGAGATCGAGCAGGGGTAGCAGTCGCCCGCGCAGGCGGTATACGGGCGCGTTGTGGACCCGCTCAATTCCCAGGCGGTTTTCCAGGCGCACCACCTCGAGGAGGCTGACTTGAGGGATCGCAAAACGCTCGCCTCCTGATTTCACGAGCAGGGCGGGGATGATGGCGAGGGTCAGAGGAATCTTGATTTTTATGGTCGTACCCCTTCCCTCGATCGACTGCAGGTCCACCGTGCCGCCAATTTTTTCGACTTGGGTCTTGACCACATCCATCCCGACGCCTCGCCCGGACACGTTGGTCACGGTTTGTGCGGTGGAAAAGCCGGGCAGGAAGATCAAGTTGAAGATGTCGGCATCGGCCATTTGCTCGGCCTGCTGGAAGGTAATCAGGCGGCGCTCGATCGCCTTTTCACAAATACGCTTGCGGTTCAGTCCGGCGCCATCGTCGATGACTTCGATGTTCACGTGCCCGCCTTGGTGGAAAGCCCGAAGCTTGAGCAGTCCGGCAGACTCTTTGCCAGCTTGTTTGCGCTCTTCCGCCGGTTCGATGCCATGATCGATGGCGTTACGGACGAGGTGGGTCATCGGGTCTTTCATGTTCTCAACAATGGTGCGATCCAGCTCCGTGTCCTGGCCTTCCATCTCGAGGCGAATGTCTTTCCCGCAGTTGCGGGCCAGGTCACGAACTGTGCGGGGAAACTTATTCCAGAGATTGCTGATGGGCTGCATGCGGGTCTTCATCACCTCGCCCTGCAGCTCGGTTGTAATCAGGTTGATGTGCTGGGAGATGGGCAGGAAATCGGGGTTCTGAACGCGTTTGCGGATCTGCAGGAGATGATTGCGGGCCAACACCAGCTCTCCAACCAGATTCATGAGCCGGTCGAGTAAGTTGACGCCGACCCGGATGGTCTCGACCGCAGCTTCCGGATTGCGTGCCTCCAGAGCGCGCTGTGCCTCCAGCACATCTTCCGGGTGGGCGGCGCCTTGCGCAATCAAGATATCCCCCAGCCGTTTGCGTCCCATTTCCTGCTGATGCAGCGCCTGCGCGAGATCTTCACGGGTGACAAGCCCGCGCTGCAAGAGCAGTCCGCCCAGCTTCGACGGATCTGCCAGGTCCTCGTCCAGCACCGGGGCCGGCATCGGGGAGGAGTCTGGATCTGATTTCTCGTTTTCCGCATCCGCAGAGATTCGTGGCGCGCGTGCAGAGTCTGAAACCGGAGCATCGGTGATGGTCTTGTTCGCTGCAGGAGTGGGATTCTGCAGGGTGGCCAAACGTGCGATCAGTGGCGCGTAATCCTGGTTGCTGTCCTGCTCGGTATCCTTGATGGCGGCGAGCATCAGCCGGATCGCGTCCACCATCGCCAGCAAGCCGCTGGTGATTTCCGCGGTTAGCGCGAGTTCGCCGTCGCGCAGGCGCGCCAGCAGATCCTCGCCCGCATGGCTGAGCTTTTCCAGTTTGACGAAGCCCAGAAAGCTGCAAGTTCCTTTGATCGTGTGGATTGTGCGGAAGATGCTGGACAGCAGCTCTTTGGACGAAGGATCTCCCTCCAACTGCACGAGTTCCTGATCCAGTCGGTCCAGATTTTCACCGCTCTCGATGAGAAAATCCTTAACGATTTCGTCCATAACTCACGTTTCCGGGGGAATTTCTAGAGGTGCCACTGCAGCGCCAGTATTCACACCGGAATTGAACTTTAGGCCGTCGTCGCCGCTGGCAAACCCTCTAACCCACATCGGCAATAAAACAAATCGGTTAAGCCAGGCGGGAAGGTCGGCGAACGGTCGCTTGAAGCGGGATTGTACGGCCCGTAAACTAAGTAAATGCACGTGCATGCTCACGGGGCGGGCAGCCCGACGCGGGTTCTGAAAATCTCGCTCGGGGTGACCCTTGCCTATATCGTGCTGCTGCTCGTCGCGGGGCTGCGCGCACATTCGCTGGCCTTACTCTCGGAGGCGGGACACAATCTTTCCGACTTCCTGGCGCTTCTGCTTTCGCTGGTGGCGGTTTATTTTCAGTCCCGTCCGGCAAGTTCCACAAAAACCTACGGATACCATCGCGCGGGCGTATTGGCGGCCTTGGTGAATGCCAGTTCCCTGGTAGCGGTCTCATTTTTCATTTTTTACGAGGCCTTCGTGCGGCTGCAACATCCAGAGCACGTGCAGGCCAGCATCATGATGTGGGTGGCGGGGGCGGGCGTGGTGATGAACGGAGCGATCGCCCTGCTGCTTTATCGTTCCGGCGGTGACGTCAACATTCGAAGTGCGTTGCTTCACGAAGTCGGGGACACGTTGTCGACGGCCGCGGTGATCGCGGGCGGCTGGGCCATCCTGGTGACGGGCAATTACTGGATCGATTCGGTGCTCTCGGTCGGAATCGGGACCCTAATTCTATGGTCCGCCTTCGGCATTGTGCGGGAAACGCTGAATATTCTGCTGGAAGGTACGCCACGCGGCATGAAGCTGGAAAAAATCGAATTGGCGATCCGCGAAGTGGAAGGAGTCAACGACGTGCACGATCTGCACGTGTGGAGCATCGGATCGGAAACCCACGCCCTTTCCTGCCACATCTCCATTGCCGATATTCCGCCTTCGGTGAGCGAGCGAATTCTGCGCGACGTGAAGGAACGTTTGTTGCGCCATTTCCGCATTGACCACACTACGATTCAGTTCGAGCACGCGATCTGCGAAGTGGCGCACGGGTGCGTTATTCCGGTGGTGGAGAGCGAAGAGGAACATCACCACCATAGCTCGTAGCCGCTTCCCAGCCGCATTACTGCTTTTCGTAAATTTCTTTCGCCCGTTCGAGTGTGTCAGCGTCTGCAGGGAGTTTATCCGGGCGGAGCCTCACAATTCTGGGAAAGCGCAAGGCGTATCCGCTCTCGTGGCGATCGGATTTCATCATGTTGTTGAAGGCCACTTCCAGCACAATCTTCGGTTCGACCACGAGGCGCAAGCCTTGATCTTCGATGGTGTGCTCGAGGAACCACCCCGTCATCTCGGCAATCTCCGCATCGGTCAAGCCGGAGTAGGCTTTTCCGATGTTAACGAGCCGGTCGCCGCTCCAGACGGCGAAGGTGTAGTCGCTGAGCACCCCGATGCGCTTGCCGTGGCCGTACTCGACTGCGGTGACAACCACGTCGAGGGTTGCCAGTTCGCGCTTCATCTTGAGCCAGGACTTGCCGCGTTTGCCGGGCGAATACGAGGACGAGAGGTCCTTGATCATCAAACCCTCATTGCCCCGGTCGCGGGCAGCGGCAAATAACTCTTCAAGGTCATCCACGCTGGCAGCGCGGAAAACCGGAGCTCGGATGATTCTCGTTTCCGTAATCTGCTCCTGGTCTTGCTCGGAATCAAATGCAAGCACGCCCTGATTGTTTGCTGGTGTACCTCTGTGGCGCGTGGGGCTCTTCGGTGCTGTAAGCAAAGCGTCTAAGATTCGCGCGCGCTCCTGCAACGGGTGGTCGATCAGCAACTCCGTGTTGGCATACAGGATGTCGAATGCCAGAAAGGCGACGGGCGCATCCCGCAGCATTTTGTCACTCACCTTCTTGCGCCCCAGCCGCTGTTGCAAGACGGTGAACGGGCGCGCCCGCCCCTGGTGGCGGGCACTCGTTTCGGCCGCATCGGATAGGGGCTCATCCACAATCGCCTTCACATCGTCCAGGCTGGCCGGATATTCCCAGGCAACAATCTCGCCATCCAGAATCGCATCTTGCGGCAGGGCCGCGAGCGCCGGCGGAAGCTCGGGGAACGATTCGGTGATTTCGTCTCGCGTGCGCGAGAAAATCTTCACCTCGCGGTCTGAGATGTGCGCCTGCGCGCGAATTCCGTCGTACTTGTCTTCGACCGCGGCCTCTGCGAAATAACTCAGGCCTTCTTCCGGAGATTCGATGGGACTTGCCAGCATAAAACCGAGCGGATGGAAGAGGCGTATCCTGGCTTGATCGAATTTCTTGTCAAGCGCGAGCCGTAGTGTCTCCCCGATGTCTCCTAACAGCATGTTGGCGCGTTGCACCTCGGCAGTGGGGCTGGCATAAGCCTTGGCGATCGCCTCCTCCACGAGACTCTCTTTCAGTCCAATGCGAAGATCCCCGGTCATGATCTTGACGATGTACTTGGCTTCCAGGGGAGTGGCGCGGTCGAGGAAATCACGCACCAGAGCGGCCTTGGCAGCGGGACCGCGCGCCGCCGCGATTTGGCGGAACGCCGTTTCGACTTCAAGAACGCTCACGCCTTGACCAGTCTTCTTCGTAAGGACATCGCCTGCTACCGCGCCTAGGTCGCCAAGGCGTCGATAGGCTTCGGTGAGATCGGCCTCTTCTTTCCCGGCGAGTTCGGCGACGATGCGCCATAGCCAGCGCCCGCCGATCTGCAGCGTGGTCTCTTCCCAGACCGGAAACGGGCGTCCAGAGAGGAATACTGCCGAGACCGCCGCCTCATCGGGGGGGCGGGATTTAAGGTAGTCGGCGACCAACGCAATCTTCTCCAGCTTCTTAGTCGTGGCCGCGATGGCATCGCAGGTTTTCGAGAATTGCTGCAATTTCCAGACCTCAGCCTTCGAACCTCAAGCAAGTTCTAACTTGTAAGCCGCTGATTTCTATCAAGTTATCAGGATAACCTGCAACTCTGGCGGGCCCTCATCCTGTGGTACTCTAAGCTGTGTGTCTTGCGTCGTTTGGGAGCATCTAATACCCGTGCGTTCCGTGCGAAATTATCTGCGATTCCTGGCCGCTGTGCAGCTTTTGCCTGCCCTTGAAAGCGGCGAAGAGACTCTGGTCGGCGGTCAAGCGGTGCTTGAGGGCGTTATGATGCGCTCTCCGCACGCGTGGTCTATCGCCTGCCGCAAGCCGTCGGGCGAGGTCGCCACCTTGACTGAACCGCTGGACCGTCCGTCGGACAAGCACAAATGGATGGCGTGGCCGATCGTGCGTGGGGTCGTGACCCTGGGCTACGCAATGAATCTCGGCTATCGCGCGCTGCGTTTTTCTGCGAATGTGGCCATCGAAGACATGATGGAGGAAGACGGAGGCAAGCCGGCAGCTGCAGTCAAACCGGCGCCCACAGAGGAGTTGCCGAAATCCGAGTCGCGTAAGAAAGCGGCGACCATCAGCAACTGGCTAGCGGCGGTGAACATCGTGCTTTCGCTGGGCTTCTTCATCTTCATGTACAAGTACATCCCGCTGTTGGCGGCGACGGAATTGAAGAAGATCGATCCGGCTCTGGGAGGAAGGATCATTTTCAACCTGGTAGACGGCGCGGTCCGCCTCATTCTGTTTCTGTTGTTTATCTGGGGCGTTTCGCTGTGGAAAGACATCCGCCGGGTTTATGAGTATCACGGGGCGGAACATAAGACTGTCTTCGCATTTGAGAATGGAGATCCGCTCGAGACCGCCAGCGTTCAGAAATATTCCACGTTCCACCCCCGCTGCGGCACCAGTTTCCTGATGACGGTGATGCTGATCTCGATTGGCTTTTACATGCTGATCCCGTTCACGACATTCTGGGCGCGCTTCGCATCGCGCATCGTTCTGCTGCCGGTAATCGCGGGCGTGTCGTACGAGATCATTCGCTTCGCGGCCAAGCACCGTGGATCATTGTTCGCCTTGATAACGGCTCCCGGCCTCTGGCTGCAGCGCATCACGACCAAACCTCCGTCCGACGACCAGGCGCAATGCGCGATTGTCGCCCTCGATCACGCCATGGCGCTCGAGAAAGAGCGCGGCGGCGAACTGGTGATTGCGTAGGGGCGCCTCCCCGAATACATTCCAGCTCCCAGTTCTCAGCAAAAACCGCATAGAATGAATCCGGTCACGCCTGAACCGTGTGCGTGAGCGGGAACTTTCAGGCTCTGCAATCTGGGAACCAGGAAGTGGAAACTGAAAGCTGAGAACTGCATGTTTGAACGTCTCGACCAAATCGAAGCCCGCTATGAAGAGCTGACCAACGCTCTGGCGTCGCCGGAGATCATGAACGACTCGGCGAAATACCAGAAGACTGCCAAGGCGCACAGCGAAATTTCGCTCATCGTCGAGAAGTATCGCGAGTATAAGGACCTGACCAAGGGGATCGCCGACAGCAAAGCGATGCTGGCGGAAGAAAAAGATCCCGAGATGCGAGCCTACGCGCAGGAAGAGCTCGATAAGTTGCAAGCCCGAGTTTCAGGCGTAGAGGAAGAATTGAAAGTTCTGCTGCTTCCCAAAGATCCCAATGACGAGAAAAACGTCATTCTGGAAATTCGCGCGGGTACGGGTGGGGATGAGGCTACGCTGTTTGCCGCCGAGATTTTCAGAATGTACACCCGCTTTGCCGAGATGCAGCGCTGGAAGGTGGAGGTGCTCTCGACATCTGAATCATCTGTGGGAGGCTTGAAAGAAGTCATCGCCATTATTGAAGGGAACCGCGTCTACTCGCAGCTCAAGTACGAAAGCGGCGTGCACCGGGTGCAGCGCGTTCCGGCGACCGAGCAGCAAGGTCGCGTGCATACTTCGGCCGTAACGGTTGCGGTGCTGCCGGAAGCGGAAGATGTGGACATCAAGATCGAACCGAAGGATCTGCGCATCGATACGTTCTGCTCGTCCGGTCCGGGCGGACAATCGGTGAATACGACATACTCCGCCGTGCGCATCACGCACATTCCTACCAATACGGTAGTCAGCTGCCAGGACGAGAAGTCACAGATCAAGAACCGGGAAAAAGGTATGCGTGTTCTGCGCGCCCGCTTGTACGAGATCGAGATGGAGAAGCAGCAACAGGCTTTGGCCAAGGAAAGAAAAGCCATGGTCAAGTCCGGAGACCGTAGCGAAAAGATCCGGACCTACAATTTCCCCCAGAACCGGCTGACCGACCATCGCATTGGCTTCACCATTCACCAACTCGACGCTGTGATGGACGGTAAATTACAGCCCCTGATCGAAGCGCTCGTGACCTACTATCAGGCGGAAAAGCTGAAGCAAGAGACGGCAAGCGTGGTTTAAGACGGTGGGGCGCGTGAGTCCCCGCCGAGAGTCTGGATTCCCCGGTTAAAATTGCTCGTGCAACTCAAGCAGGCGTTAAGCTCCGCCGTCGCCCGCCTCACCGCGGAAAATGTTCCTTCCCCGCGCATGAACGCGGAACTTTTACTCAAATTTGTTCTGGACTGCGATCGCGCCTATCTGTTTGCCCATCCTGAGCGCGAGCTGACTGCAGAAGAAGAGCGCCGTTATGAGAGCGCGGTGGCCGAGCGTTCGCGTGGCGTGCCCGCGCAATACATCACGGGACATCAGGAATTCTGGGGCATGGATCTGATCGTCACTCCGGTGGTCCTGATTCCGCGGCCAGAGACCGAGCATTTGCTGGAGACAGTATTGGAACTGGCGAAATGGGACCTCAGACGTCGGACCTCAGACAGCAGCCACGAAACTTTGACATCAGAGATCCGCATTGCTGATGTCGGGACGGGATCTGGTTGCATTGCGCTGGCTCTGGCCAAGGAGCTGCCTGGTGCTGAGATTCACGCCACGGACATTTCCGCTTCTGCTCTGGAGATTGCCCGGGCCAATGCAGCTCGCCTGCAACTCGAAAATCGTATTCACTTTCATGAGGCCGACCTGCTCGGAGATTTACGCGGACCGTTCGACATAATCGTCTCCAATCCGCCATATGTGGGCGAGTCTGAGGCAGATCAGGTTCAACTGGAGGTTCGCAAGTTCGAACCCCGCATGGCCGTGTTTGCCGGTTCGACGGGCATCGAGGTAATCGCCCGGCTGATCCCGCAGGCGCAAGCAGTGCTGCGTCCTGGCGGATGGCTGCTCATGGAAATCGGCGGCACAATTGATGAGGATGTGCGGCGTTTGCTTGACGGGTGGCAAGATGTGCAGGTGACGACCGACCTGCAGTCGATTCCGCGGGTCGTGCGGGCGCGAAAACCGGGAGTCTAGCCTAACGGCGGGAAGTTGCCGGCAGGATGTCTTCTACATCAATCACATCCGTCGGATATTTCCCCGTGTAACAGGCAGAGCAGTAGGAAATCTCCTTGCCCTCGCCGCAGGCCTTCTTCAACCCTTCCAGCGAAAGATAGGCGAGCGAGTCGGCGCCGATGTAGTCGCGAATCTCTTCCACCGACTTGTTCGCCGCGATCAGTTGCTTCTTCGAGGGCGTATCCACGCCGTAATAGCACGGCGAAATCGTGGGTGGGCAGGAGATTCGCATGTGAACCTCAGTGGCCCCGGCGCTGCGAATCATGCGGACAATCTTTCGGCTGGTTGTGCCGCGAACGATGGAATCGTCGATCAGCACGATGCGCTTTCCTTCGAGCAGGGAACGAACCGGATTCAGCTTGAGCTTCACGCCGAAGTCGCGGACACTCTGGCTGGGTTCGATAAAAGTGCGGCCGACGTAATGGTTGCGAATCAGGGCAAATCGGAAGGGTAGTCCGCTTTCTGCGGCATACCCCATGGCTGCGGTCACTCCGGAATCGGGCACGGGAACGACCAGATCCGCATCTACGCCCGCTTCGCGTGCCAATTGCCGTCCCAACTCTTCGCGGCTGGTCTGCACCGGCCTGCCGAAGACGATGCTATCGGGCCGCGAGAAGTAGACGTGTTCGAAGATGCAACTCGATTGCGGCGCGGCCGTGGCGTAAAAACGCGAACTGACGCCTTCGGGACCGACGACGACGAGTTCTCCCGGCTTCACGTCGCGCAAGTAATCGGCGCCGATGAGATCGAAGGCGCAAGTCTCGGAAGCGAACACGATCGTGTCACGCTTCTGGCCTTCGACGGCAGGGATGCGGCCCATCGCCAGCGGGCGAAAACCGCGAGGATCGCGGACCGCGAAAATGCGATCGTTGCTCATCATCACCAGGGAAAACGCACCTTCCACGCGGCGCAGAGCATCGGCCATTGCTTCCGGCAGAGTTTGCTCTTTGGAGAGCGCGATCAGGTGAACGATTACCTCAGTGTCGCTATTCGTCTGGAAGATCGAACCTTGGCTTTCCAGGCGCTGACGGATTTGCAGCGCATTCACCAGGTTTCCGTTGTGAGCCACGGCGATTGAACCTTTGTTCGATTGCACCAGGATCGGCTGCGCATTGAGCAGAGCGGAATCACCAGCGGTGGAATAGCGGGTATGGCCGATGGCAAGAGTGCCGCGCAGCTTGGAAAGCACGTCTTCGGTGAAAATTTCTGCCACCGAGCCCATGGCCTTATGCGGGCGCGACGTCAAACCGTCGGAAGAAACGATCCCCGCGGATTCCTGGCCGCGATGCTGCAACGCGTGCAGCCCGAGGTAGGCAAGCTTCTCCGCCTCGGGATGAGCGAAGATGGCCACCACGCCGCACTCGTCGTGAAATTTGTCGGGTTTTAGCATTTAGCTTTTAGCCTTTAGCTCTTAGCCTGTAGCTCTTCGCTTCAATCTGCTGCGATCAATTCTGGGTCTGTCCTTAGTGCTGCTTCCAGGGCGCCTTCGTACGCCTGGCTCAACTCGGAGACGCGGGCGGAGATGACGACTGTTTCGTCGAGCGAAATTTCTAGCTTGTCTGGAACGGTTTCGCCGATGGCATCTGCCGCGATGCCGTACTTGCCCGCCACTTCTTTGATTCGCGCCAGGCTTCCAGGGTCGCAAGAGACGATGATCCGGCCGGCGTCTTCTGCAAAGAGCGCATATTCGGCAAAAAGGCCGCCAGATGACAGGTTGATCCTCGCGCCAATGCCCTTGGGGAAAGCCTTTTCGGCCAGTGCTACGGCCAGGCCGCCTTCTGAGCAATCGTGCGCCGAATCGAGCAATCCCTGCTGGATCAGCTCAATCACGGCCTTTTGCAGGCTGGCCTCCTTCTCGATGTCGAGCTCCGGAGGATATCCCCACAGCGCCCCGAGCATTTCTTTGGCATATTCGGAGGACCCGAACTCGCTTTCTGCATCGGTAATATCCCCAGCCTCCCCGGACCGCAATAGCACGATGGTGCTTCCAGTTGCCGAGAAATGCATTTTGGCAGCTTTGTGAACGTCCTCGAGAATACCGACGACCCCGAGAACCGGCGTGGGGTAGATTCCTTCCCCCAAGGTCTCGTTGTAAAAGCTGACATTGCCGCCCGTGATGGGGATCTCCAATTCCTCGCAGGCTTTGGTGATGCCATCAATGGTCTGGGAGAACTGCCACATGATGGGCGGCTTCTCGGGATTGCCGAAGTTCAGGCAATTCGTCGCCGCGACGGGAGTGGCGCCCGAGCATGCCACTTTCCGCGCTGCCTCGGCCACCGCGTGCATGGCGCCAAGCCTGGGATCGAGATAAGACCAGCGCCCGTTGCCATCCAAAGCCATCGCGAGGCCCCGCTGCGAGCCTTTAATGCGAATCACTCCAGCGTCGGCCGCTCCGGGAGCTTCGACCGTATTGGTCTGTACCATGTGGTCGTATTGTTGCCACACCCAGCGCTTGCTGCAAATATCGGGGCTGGCCAGAAGCTTTTTGAAGACCGAGGTGAAGTCGGTCGCCGCGCTGAACGCGATGTGCTCGGGTTTTTCGCGCGGCACGGGAGGTTCCCACCTCGCCAAGGGACGCTTGTATACCGGAGCATCATCGGTTAAGGCCTGATTGGGAATTTCAGCCACAACTTTGCCGTGCTCACGGACGCGCAGCTTGTTGTCGGTCGTGACCTTGCCGACCTCCACTGCGTCGAGTCCCCACTTTTCGAAGACGCGGAAGACTTCTTCTTCCCGTCCTTTTTGCGCCACCAGCAGCATGCGCTCCTGAGACTCGCTGAGCATGATCTCGTAGGGCGTCATCCCGGTTTCGCGCTGGGGAACGCGGTCGAGTTCGATTTCGATGCCCACGCCGCCACGGCCGCCCATTTCGCAGGTGGAGCAGGTAAGACCGGCAGCACCCATATCCTGAATGCCGACGATCGCTCCCGTCTGCATGGCCTCAAGGCAAGCTTCCAGCAGCAGCTTCTCCAGGAACGGGTCGCCCACCTGAACGTTGGGGCGCTTGGCTTCAGAAGCTTCGCTGAATTCCTCGCTGGCCATGGTGGCGCCGTGGATGCCGTCGCGCCCAGTCTTTGCGCCGACGTAGATCACCGGATTGCCTTCCCCGGCAGCACGCGCGTAGAAGATCTCGTTTTTGCGAACCAGTCCGAGGGCGAATGCGTTCACCAGCGGGTTGCCGGAATAGCAGGACTCGAATTTCGTTTCCCCGCCCAGATTCGGCACACCGAAGCAATTGCCGTACGAGGCCACACCGCTAACCACACCTTCGAGGATGGAATGATTGCGGTGAAGATCGGATTGCGAGAGCCCTTGAGAAGGCTGGATCGGGCCGAAGCGCAGCGAATCCATAACTGCAACGGGGCGAGCGCCCATGGTGAAGATGTCGCGCAGGATTCCGCCCACGCCGGTGGTTGCGCCCTGAAAAGGCTCAATAAACGATGGATGATTGTGCGATTCGATTTTGAAGGCGCACGCCCAGCCGTCGCCGATGTCGATGATGCCGGCGTTCTCGCCGGGCCCCTGCACCACGAGACGGCTGCGCGTAGGCAGGCGCTTGAGATGGACCCGCGAAGATTTATAGGAGCAGTGCTCGCTCCACATTACGCTAAAGATGCCGAGTTCGGTGAGGGTCGGCTCGCGGCCGCCGAGAAGCTGCTTGACCTTCTTGTATTCTTCGGGCGTGAGCCCGTGCTGGCGGATGGTTTCCAGGGAAAAGGCAGGGGTCGCAGAAGTTGGCATGGGAAGCAATTCTATTGTCGCATTTTGGGGCGCAGGAGGATAGACCCCGCTTAGCCTGCCAGATCGCGTATTTTCCCTGCTAGGATTCTTGTGCATGAAGTCGATTATCGTCGGCACCGCAGGTCACATCGACCACGGAAAAACCGCGCTGGTAAAGGCGCTGACCGGGATTGACGCCGACCGCCTGCAGGAAGAGAAGCGGCGCGGCATCACGATTGATCTGGGTTTCGCCCACATGGATCTGGCGGGCCGCACTGGGGAGATTCTGCACCTGGGCTTTGTGGACGTTCCCGGCCATGAGCGCTTTGTGCGCAACATGCTCGCCGGCGTTGGAGGAATCGATCTGGTGCTGCTGGTGATTGCGGCAGATGAGTCCATCAAACCGCAAACCCGGGAGCATTTCGAGATTCTGCAGTTGCTCGGCGTTAAGCGTGGGGTCACCGTGCTCACAAAGTCCGACGCGGTGGATCGCGACACGCTGGACGTGGTCCGATTGGAAGTCGAAGACTTTCTGCGCGGTACGTTTCTGGAGCCGGCGAATGCTCCCATCGTGGCCGTAAGCTCGCTAACGGGTGCAGGACTGGATGATCTTAAGCAGGCGATCGCGAGCGCTGTCGCCGGGCTGGAGCCGCGAGATTCTCTCGGTCTCGCGCGTCTTCCCATCGATCGCGTATTCACGATGAAAGGCTTCGGGACGGTAGTCACCGGGACATTGATTTCGGGAACGATCCGCAAGGAGGAAGAACTCGAGGTTTTTCCGACGGGACGACGTGTGCGAGTGCGAGGAGTGCAGGTGCATGGCAACATCGCGGATGCTGCCGTCGCGGGCCAGCGGACCGCACTTAACTTGACGGGTGCCACTACAGAGGATTTGACGCGTGGCATGACCTTGGCTCCGCCGGGTACGTTTCTGGCCACCCGGCGTCTGGACGTGCAGTTAAACTTGCTGAAATCTGCTCCTCGTCCGCTGGCCAGCCGGACCCGGATTCATTTTCACGTCCACACGATGGAAACGGTCGCCGAGCTGAGATTGCACGGGAAAAACGAGATCGGTCCGGGAGAAACCGGTTTCGCAAGGATTCTGCTTTCACAAGGCGCCTTGCTCGTGCCCGGAGACCGGTTCATCATTCGCCAGTTTTCGCCGGTGATCACGATTGGAGGAGGAGTCGTGCTGGATGCGACTCCGATGCACCGCTCTGCAGCCGTGCCTGAGTTCTTGAACGAGTTGGCTGGCGGAAAGCTGGAAGCCATTCTTGAGGCCAGGATCCGGCGCCGGAGGGCGTCTGGCATTGCAGTAAAGGCGCTGGTTGCCGAGAGTGGCCTTTCCTCCAGGAAAATTGATCAGTTACTCGCCGGTTCCCTGCAACGGGGGCGAATCGTTCGCTTCGGAGAAACTTTCGTCGGCTCCGATTCCTTTAAAGCGCTGACTGCGGATCTGATTCACAATGTGGAGAAGTTCCAGAAACAGAATCCTTTGCAGCCCGGGATCGGGCGCGAACAATTGCGCGACGCACTTGAAACGACGCCCCAGGTTTTCGAGGCAGCTCTGGCGGTCCTGGTAAAAAACGGCAAACTTGAAGTGGCAGGTGACGTGGTTAGGATTGCCGGCCACGGCGTCGTCATGAAAGACGAGGAAGCGGAATCCAAACAGAAGATCGAAGAGGCATTCGCAACCGCTGGGCTGAAGGTCCCGGCCCTGCACGAGGTGCTGGGCGGACTCAAGGTAGATAAGCAACGTGCCCAAAAGATTGTCACTCTTCTACTGCGCGAGCGGGTGCTGATCAAAGTGTCCGATGAACTCGTCTTCCACCATAAGGCGCTGGAACGGCTACGGCAGCAAATCGCCGCGCAAAAAACGAAATCTCCAAAGATTGATGTTGGCGGCTTCAAAGAACTGATAGGGGTAAGCCGCAAATATGCGATTCCGCTGCTGGAGTACCTGGATCGCGAGCGAGTTACCAAGCGCGTAGGGGATGCGCGGCAGATTCTTTGAAACCGCACCTGGAGTTTTCGACAAAGCAAGAGATCAGCGTCGCTCCCTTCGCGCTTGCCTCGATTCGGCTGTTTGTGCTTCTCTGAGGTAGATATGCGAAGACGGGCCTTATCGCGGCGAGACTTCTGCACGACAACAGCGTCAGCACTCGGAATGGGCATGCTCTTGTCTCAGGTCCGGCGCGCGGTGGCCTCTCCATTCGCAGTTCGAAATTTTCAGGCAGCGTCCGAATCCGCGGCTGCGGATTATGTGCTCCATATTGCCGCCAATCCAATTGAGATCGCTCCCAAGCGCATCGTCTCCGCGATTACGTACAACGGCAAGTTTCCCGGTCCCCAGCTGCGCTTTAAAGAAGGCCAGCCCGTCACGGTCGAAATTCATAATGACACCAACACTCCCGAGCAACTGCATTGGCATGGCCAGAAGGTCTCGACCGAGGTCGATGGCGCCGCGGAAGAAGGAACGCCATTCATTCCGGCGCGCGGCATGCGCCGCATTACGTTCACTCCGCAGCCCGCGGGATTGCGGTTTTATCACACCCATAATCATGCCGGAGCCGACCTTCACGCCGGGCAGTACAGCGGGCAGGTCGGGCAGGTCTATATCGAATCCAAGAATGAGTCGGGAAATTACGATCGGGAAATTTTCCTTGTCATGAAAGAATTCGAACCCTCGTTCAGCCAGGGCGGCGATATGCCTCAGAACTTCCTCGCTCCCGCGGCTAAGGTGAAAGAACTCGAAGATGCGGGCGAGTCCGCGATGAAGGCGTCGCTGGCAAGAGGCATGCCTCACGGATACGAAGTCAGCTATCGCTATTTCACGATCAATGGCCGAATGCTGGGCCACGGCGAACCCCTTCGGGTGAAAAGGGGCGAGCGGGTGATGTTTCACATTCTCAATGGAAGCGCGACCGAGATTCGCAGCCTCGCGCTTCCGGGGCACTCGTTCAAAATTATTGCGCTCGATGGCAATCCCGTACCGCAGCAGGCCGAAGTGCCGGTGCTTTGGCTGGGAACGGCGGAGCGCATCTCAGCGATAGTTGAGATGAATCATCCCGGCGTCTGGATCATGGGAGATCTCGACGATGGCGATCGCAGCCACGGCATGGGAATCGTTGTCGAGTATGCGGGACAAAAAGGCAAACCGGTGTGGGCGGCTCCAAAGCCGTTTTCCTGGGACTACACGCACTTTGCGAAACCAAACGGCGCCGCCCCCGAGCCGGATGAAGTGATCGACATGACCTTCACGAAGCGTAATGCTGCCGATTACGGATTCAACGTGTGGGCGATCAACGATGTCGCTTTCCATGATGGATCGATGACTACCGCCTACCACTTGCACGAAGGAAAACGCTACCGCCTTCGCATGCGCAATGCCAGTGATGACATTCATCCGATTCACCTGCACCGGCACAGTTTTGAGCTGACGCGTTTGGCAGGCAAGCCCAGCGCGGGAGTGATGAAGGATGTTGTGATGGTGGGCGGCTATCAGCAGGTGGATGTGGACTTCACCGCCGACAATCCGGGGCTGACGCTATTTCACTGCCACCAGCAATTGCACATGGATTTCGGATTCATGACGTTGTTCGATTATGTGTAGCCGACCGGGCGGGCGTGATTGACAGTTTGACGGTCTGCATTTCAAATGATGGACGGGCTTGTGAAGCGATCGCGTCGACAGGTCCGGTATCTTAAATTCCGCGTTCAGGAGCCTTTCATGTCTGCACCCAGCCGCCGGCCGGAGATTCGCCGCCGCCGCACCCGCAAGGAAAAAATTGTCCAGCTTCGCAAACGCCTCGCGGCCGCCAAGACCGATGCCGATCGTACCCGCCTCACCGCCAAGCTGCACAAACTCGCCGTCCTGTCGCCGGGCCAACCGCTCCTGAAATAGAACCGGAGTTCGGCGATTGGGCGAGTTAAGGCAGAGCAGGCGCGGCGCTGAGGTGCGATTTCAATCCGCCGCCTGCTGATGTCGCGGCTCACTGCTGTGGTCCTGAGCCAACTCCCTGTATGCTTCGAGGACTCGCCGAACGGAACTCTCCCAGGAGAATCTCTGGGCTTGCCGGTAACCGCGTTCTTTCATCCGATCGCGCAAAGGCTTGTCCATCAGCACGCGATGCAGCGCGCGCATAATCTCGAACACATTTTCCGGATTCACCAGGACCGCCGCATTCCCCACGACCTCGGGAAGTGACGAGGCATTGGAAGTCACCACCGGAGTTCCATGGGCCATGGCCTCGAGAGGAGGCAGGCCGAAGCCTTCATACAACGAGGGGAAAACGAAGATCTTGGCCTCGTCGTAGAAAGTTCGAAGCACTTCGATGGGGATGAAGCCCAGAAAACGCACGTCATTCTGCACACCGCTGCGGATCACGGTGCGGCGAAGATCGGGATTCCCAGAAAGATCGTCGCCAATAATGATCAGCTTGAGATCGGGATATGCCTGGTCTTTTTCCAATTCCGTTTTGAGGGCGGAAAATGCCTCGATCATGCGGACCACATTCTTCTGCGGACTAATGCGGCCGGCATAAAGCAGGAAGGGATACGTCACCTGATAGCGCTGCTCGATCAGTTCGCGATCTGCCGCACTGGCGTGGCCGCGCAAGAAGCGCTCATCAATGGCGTTGTAGACGACTTCGATGCGATCTGACGGGATCTCAAAAAGCTTCTCGATTTCGTTGCGCGTGAAATTCGAAACCGCGAAAATCCGGGCCGCACCCTTCAACGCACGCCTGGTCAATTGGAAATACATGGAGTCCAGGAACCCATTGCGCGGACGCGCCATGTACTCGAGCATGTCGTGCGCTGTCATGACATAGGGACACGGCAAAGCTCGAGGCACAGAAAAAACATTGGGCACGTGCACCAGGTCGCAGCGCAACCGTTTAAGTGCGCCGCGAAACTCGCGGAATCCTTTAAGGGAACGCTCCGGGGCAAGCAGTGGAATGCTGGTGAAGTGCGAAGGCAAGGGGCCGATTTCCTGCACCTTGGCGGGAGGCCCCAGCAGGAAGTACGAGTTCTCATGGTCGATCCGGCCCAGGGTCCGAACCACGTTGCGGATATAGGTGCCTACGCCGAACTCGCTCATCCGCCGGATGTCGATGGCGATTTTCACCGATCCGATTTAACCACAGAGGGGACAAGGGAACCCAGAGGAATTATGCCCTCACCTCCGCCTGCGCCTTGGCCCGGCGCTCAGCATAGAGCGGGAATGCCTCGCACAAGTCCAGCACCTGCTGGCGCACTTTGGCGAGAACTGAGGCGTCATTACGATGCAATAACGATTCGGCAATCCAGTGTCCGATCTGGCGCATCTCGGGTTCCTTCATGCCGCGCGTAGTTAGGGCGGGAGTCCCGATGCGGATGCCGCTCGGCTTCATCGGGGGATTGGTGTCGAAGGGAATCGCATTCTTGTTGACGGTGATTCCGGCCTCGCCCAGCGCCTTTTCGGCCTCGCTTCCCAACATGCCTTTGGAAAAAACGTCCACCAGCATCAGGTGGGTATCCGTGCCTCCGGAAATGATGCGGAAACCCTCGTCGGACAAAGATTGCGCCAGCACCTTGGCGTTCGCGACAATCTGGCGCGCGTAGTCGCGGAATTCAGGCTGCATCGCTTCGTGGAAGCAAATGGCCTTGGCGGCGATGATATGCACCAGGGGCCCGCCTTGCATTCCGGGGAAGACGACCTTGTCGATTGCCTGCGCGAACTCGGCTTTAGACAGAATCATTCCCGAGCGCGGGCCGCGCAGCGTTTTGTGGGTGGTCGAGGTGACGATGTGCGCGTGCGGCACCGGCGAAGGATGCGCCCCGCCGGCGACCAGCCCGGCAAAATGCGCCATGTCGACGAGGTAAAGCGCTCCGACTTTATCGGCAATCTGCCGCATGCGCGCGAAATCGATGATGCGCGGGTATGCGCTGCCCCCGCCGATGATCAGCTTGGGATGTTCCTTTTCCGCGAGTTTCTCGAGCTCATCGTAGTCGATGGTTTCCGTCTCTTTGGTGACGCCGTAGGGAATGATCTTGTAAGTCTTGCCCGAAAAATTCAGATGATGCCCATGGGTAAGATGGCCGCCATGCGCCAGGTTGAGCCCGAGAATCGTATCTCCCGGTTGCAGCACGGCCGCATACGCCTCCATGTTGGCCTGCGATCCGGCGTGCGGCTGGACGTTGGCATGCTCCGCGCCGAACAGTTGCTTGGCACGGTCACGCGCTAAATTCTCGACGATATCCGTAAACTCGCAGCCGCCGTAATAACGCTTGCCGGGATAACCCTCGGCATATTTGTTGGTGAACACGGACCCGGCGGCCTCAAGCACGGCTTCGCTGACGAAATTCTCGGAGGCGATCAATTCCAGCCCTTCATGCTGGCGGCGGGTCTCGTTGTCGATGGCGGCAGCGATTTGCGGATCGACTTCATAGATTGGACGGTACATCCGATTGTTTTTCATCTTTGAGCCTCGGAAGGAACTTTCTTCTGGTTCGTCTCTCGGAGCTTGCCGATACCAGCTGGCAGATTGCTGAGGCGCTCCAACTCGACATTCTCGAATTGACTCACAATTATCGATCCGGATTCGAAGGACGGGTGGCGGACGTCCGGCGCTAGAGCGATAGCGACGAAAAATGTCTCGCCATGGTTCAGCCTTGCCACAGCTTCAACATGGTCCGGATGATCGTGCGAGCCCGTCGTTGCGACCGCCCTAACGTATGCCCAGTTTATTTTCGCGTCCGCACCTGCCATCGCTTGCAACCAATCCTGCAGACGCGTAGCCGGCAGTCGCTTGTCGAGCATAGACACCGGCAGATTCTTGACTCTCACGATTGAGTCCGTCACCTGAGCATTGGCCAACTTTCCTGCAGCACTCTCCTGGGCAAACATCCAAGCCCCCAGAACATTACTGCACACCATCGCGATCACAAGTCGGTTCACGGCAAATCCTTTTCATAAACTACAGAATTATGCAACTCCATATATCGCTCGGCCGACTTCAACGGCGTAAATCCAAACTGGCGGTACAAGCCGTGCGCGTCGCGCGTCAGCAGAATCCAGCGCCGCAGGCCCTGCAGCGCGGGATGCCCCATGATGCACTCCATCATCCACTTGCTCAAGCCGCGCCCGCGGTGAGACTCGAGCACAAAGACATCGCCGATATAGGCCACGGTGGCGAAATCGCTGACCACCCGGGCGAATCCGACCTGCGCGGATTTCTTGTCCGTTCCATCATAAATCCCAAAGCATAGAGAATGCTCTATGGAGCGCGCCACAACGTCGCGGGGAATTCCCTTAGCCCAATAGCAATTGGTGAGAAAGCGATAGATCATCTCCAGATCTAGAAGCGCCGGATCTGTGCTGGCAAGAAACTTACCCCGCCGGGACTCCCAAGGGGCATAGGGCTTCGCTAGTGGAGCAGACCGCATCATCCCATTCTAGACCGCGACGAAAAGCGAAGTTTTCTTTCGTGATGCTTGGCCTCGTTCGTAGTTCAGCGCTCTTCAAAACGCTGTCCGCAAAAACGAAGCCAGGTGCCATCCATCCATGTACTTGTAAGGAGTCTCGCCGGTGGTGTAATGCCCGCAAGGCAGCACGGCAACTTTGTGGTCGAGGTTGTACCGCTCGAACGCGTCCACGACTTGCCGCGAGAACTCGGGTAAGAATGTCAGGTCGTATTTCGCGTAGATGATCAGAGACTTCTTCGGCCAGCGAGAAAATTGCTCGAAGTACGACATGGGACTGATCGCGAGCCACGCGTTCCTCAGTTCCTCAAGGTCGATCGACTGCTCAATGCCTTGGCGGATGTGCCGCGTTGACTGCCCATGCCATACCACATCCGCGAAGTACGTCGAGGCATGATTGAAGGCCACCACCCGCACGCGCGGATCATGCGCCGCCGCGATGAACGCATAGCACGATCCCAGGCTCGTGCCTACGATTCCCAGCTTGCTGTAACCCTGCTGTTCCAGCCAATCGAGGCAGCAGCGAATGTCGGTCACGCCCTGCCGGATCGCATCCAGCGTGCGTCCGACATTGGCGGAGACGGCGTAATCGGCGCGGCTGATCTCGGCGGGCATGCGGATATCGTGATACGGCATGCTCAACCGCAGCACCGCGATGCCCATCAAATTAAATACGCGGCACAGGCCGACATAGGAAATCGCATCCGAGTTCCAGTGCGGCAACAATACAACCGCGCGCCGTCCGCGCGCCGGAAACCAGCGGGCATTCACCAGGTTGTTTTCGGGGTAAGGCGTTTTCACCGGCGAGGTGAATCGCAGAAACTCGGCATGCGTCCCCTTCACTTTGGCTTCGAGCTTGGGATCGGGGACTTCGCGCGTGGAGAAAACCTGCACCTCTCGGGTCTCCAGCCGAAAATCGCCGGGCCGGGTGTAGGCGAAAAACTCGTCGCTCGCCGCCACAATGCGGCGGTTGTAGTCCAGGAAGAATTTTTCCGGATTATCGGGGGCCTGCCCGGGAGGACATCCATTGCGGCAAGGCCAGTCGCGCGCCCACTCCGCACCCCACTCCAGCGGGCGCACCACACGGTTATCGTCCACCGATGTGAGGCGGTGCTCCCACTCGTACATCCACTGTGCGTAGCGCGAGGTCATGGTGAACTTCTTAGTTTAACAAGCCCGACTAGCTCGTTCTGATCGGATCCAGCTAACGGCAGCAATTGGCAGTTGGGGGCTGGCAATTGGACGTTGAGTGGGTGAACGCATCCTTCGATGGTCATATTGGCCGGAAATCCACAGCATTCCTGCCGTTTGATGTGACATCCGTCACCGCAAATACGGCCAGTCCCGAGGAGTATGGCTATTCAAGAGTCGCGCCTCGATGTAACTACATTTAGAGTTACAATGAGATTGGAATGGGATGAGGCCAAGAACCGCGCAAACATTCGAAAGCACGGGTTCGACTTTGCCGATGCTGAAGTAATGTTTCGTGGAGTGCTCCTCGTCAGTGCCGACACGGACGAGGACTACGAGGAAAGCCGTTGGCGAGCGATCGGCGCGATTGGCGAGCGCATTGCGGTTGTGGTCTTTACGGAACGCAGAGCCGGAACGATTCGCATCATCTCGTGGAGAAAGGCAGATCATGAAGAGCGCAAAGAATACGAAAAGGCGATCCAGGACGGACTGGAAACGCATTGACGCGATGCGCGACAAGGACATCGACTATTCGGATATCCCCAAGCTGGGGGCCGATTTTTTCGCCAACGCAGTCCTATGGCCCGGACCCAAACAGCAGATTACTCTTCGGCTCGATCCGGATGTTCTCAAGTTCTTTCGCAAACAGGGCCGGCGCTATCAGACAACGATCAATGCCGTGCTGCGGAAGTACATGGAAGCTCACAAAAGCTATGTGGCGCAGCGCACCTGACTTACCGGCCGTGCGCTTAGCTCGGATACCTTCGCGGCACCCGCTTCGAGATATTGCAGAGAATTTCGTAGGGCGTGCTGTTGGCCAGTTCCGCGTGCTCGAGCGCATCCACGCTAAGGCCGTCGCTAGCTCCCAGCAGGACGACTTCATCTCCTACTGCAACACCGGGAATACCGGTTACGTCGGCCAGCGTCAGATCCATGGAAATGCGGCCCACGATGGGGGCATAGTGATCGCGCACGATGACGCGACCGCGATTGGAAAGTTGCCGGTTGTAGCCGTCGGCATAACCCACGGGAAGCACTGCCACGTGCGCGGGAGCGCGGGTCACGTATGTGCCGCCATAGCCCAGCGGCTGATTGGCCCCGAAATCACGCAAAGACAGGATGCGCGTCTTCCACGTCAGGATGGGTCTCACCGGCAGGCGCAACGTGCGGCCACTGACCTCGCGTCCCGCGCGCTGAAAGGGCAGATAGTAGCCGTAGAGGGCGACACCCGGGCGCACCATCGTGTTCCAGGTTTCGCGCCTTGAAATCACGGCGCCCGTGTTGGCGACATGCACGAATGTGGGGTTCATGCCCGCCTCGCGGACCATGCTGCGGGCTGATTCGAACTTCGTTTGCTGCTCGGCGACCGAGGGCGCGTCCATGATTTCCGAAGACGCAAGGTGAGTGGAGAGTCCTTCGAGGACCAGATGTCTGGCCGCCTTCACGTGCTTCAGCACAGCCGGAAGTTGCTCCATCGCGGCACCGAGCCGGCCCATACCGGTATCGACCTTGAGATGTACAGGATGCTGCGCCGCTGCGAGTGCCTCGGCGGCTTTTTCGAGCGACTCGATTTGCCACGGCTCCCAGACGGTGGGGGTGAGCCGGAGGCGAACAATCTCGGTCTCTTCGCCGCGCCAGAAGCCGGTCATCAGCAGGATATTCGCGCGTACACCGGCTTCCCGCAGCGGAATCGCTTCATCGAGCGAAGTCACTCCGAGCCAGCGTGCTCCCTCGGACTCCAGCGCGCGAGAGCACTCGATGGCTCCGTGGCCGTAGGCATCCGCCTTGACCACGGCGCAAACCGTCACGCCCGCGCCGACGTGTTTCTGTACGGTCCGGAAATTTTGCCGCAACGTCGCGAGCGAAACCTCGGCCCAGGTCGGACGCGTCGCCGCGCGGCTCAAAATTTCTGCAGTCGTAGCCACTTTCGCGATTATAGAGGCAGCAGCCTACGGCCACCTGTTACGCATGGGCTACTCCCACACGTAGCGCCGGCGTCTTCGCCCTCGCTGCCTCATGCGCAAAGGCTGCCTCAGGATTCCAGGTCAATTCGAACCGAGCACGAAGTTGACCGTAATCTGCGTCTCCACCTCAATGGCCTCGCCATTGAGAACGTACGGCCGGTAGCGCCACTGGCTAACCGCGTCAACCGCGGCAGGAATCAACATGGGATGGCCCGAAATGGCCTGCACATGCTCCATGGTGCCAGCTTTGCTGATGATCGCCGCCACAACGACTGACCCTTGAATGCGGGCCATTCTCGCCAGCGGTGGATAGACCGGCTGCACGCGCCGGATAAGGCTGCCTTCGAGAATGGTTGACGTGCGAAATGTCCGCTTCGTCGTGGGCGGCGGTGGGGGCGGGATCACGGGCCTGGTGCCTGTGATCGGCAAACGTATGCCGTCGGGCGAGCCGATCGGGAAGAAGTCGTCCCCGATGCGATCTCCGCCGCTAGCCGACTGCAGCTCATTTTGGCCGCCTTTCGGTATCCCGTTCGGTACCCTGCTTGGCGCCATGATTCGTCCCGTGAACGGAATTATTTGAACACTGTGACCGTGGGACGCTTCCAACCGGCGCGCAGGGCCTGGATCTGGCCTTCCCAAGCTGACGGGTGTAGAAACATGGATGACGGGCGGCAGCCCTGCCGTCCGCAGTAGAGGGATCATCAGCAGCAGCCCGATGACGACTGCCTGCAATCCGAACGAAGTCAGCGTCATCCAACTGCGACGACTGCGATGGGCCCATGAAGTCTCCAGCATGCTCTCCGCGAACATGGCGTCCTCCCGGCAGAAATTCTGCTTCTGCTATGGACACCACCCGCGAACCCGTTGGGGCGCAACGCGGGACAAACTTCGGGAACTCATCCAGGGAACAGTTTCGGCCTGTGCGGTGTCGACCAAAAATGCTATTTCTTGCTTTCCCAACCACTGTTGCTGCGTCCCATACTTCAGACGCTACCGGATTGATCTATGAACCATTTCAAATTAGCTCTCCGCCAATTCCGCAAATCGCCCGGATTCGCTGCCACGATCGTGGTCACCATTTCGCTGGGCATCGGCGCCAATACAGCGATCTTCACACTCGTTCACGCCATCCTGCTGAAATCGCTTCCCGTCGCTGACCCGGCCACTCTCTACCGGGTCGGCGACATAGATGACCGCGGCGTCGAAGGCGGCTATCAAAACGACGAAGGGGATTTCTCTCTCTTCTCGTACGATCTTTATCGGCAGATCCAGGACGCGACCCCCGAGTTCGAGCAGCTCGCCGCTTTCCAGTCGAGCCAGGGTACGATGAGCGTCCGCGTCGGCAACACCACGGCCAAGGCCGAGCGCACCGAATACGTCTCCGGTAATTACTTCTCAACTTTCGGCATTGGCGCCTACGCCGGACGCATGCTCACGCGCTCTGACGATGTTCCCGGGGCTGCGCCGGTGGCCGTCCTCAGCTATGCCGCCTGGCAGGCCAACTATTCCGCCGACCGGAATCTGCTGGGCTCGGCCTTTTTCGTACAGGGACATCCCGTCACTGTCGTCGGCATCGCTCCTCCCGGCTTCTTTGGCGACCGTATTGACTCCGATCCTCCAGCGCTCTGGATTCCGCTCAATAGCGAGCCCGTCCTGGAAGGTCAAACCAGCATTCTCAAGCAGGCCAACAGCAACTGGCTTTACCTTCTCGGCCGGGTGAAGCCCGGAGTCGCGGTCGGCAGCCTGCAATCGAGGATTTCCAACACCCTTCGACAATGGCTGAGCACGCAGCTCGCGTACACGCAGAACGGCGATGACAAAGAAATTGCCAAGCAACACGTACTGCTCACTCCGGGAGGAGGGGGCATTCAAAACTTGCAGCAGGAAGCCGGAAACGGACTCCGCCTGCTCACCGGAATTTCGGCGCTCGTCCTGCTGGTAGCCTGCGCCAACATCGCCAACCTGCTACTGGCCCGGGGAACCGCGCGCCGCGCCGAAACCTCAATCCGGACCGCGCTCGGCGCCTCCCGCGCGGTCCTCATTCGCCAACTCCTCACCGAGAGTATTCTGCTTGGCCTGGCGGGCGGAATCATCGGCATCGGTATCGCCTATGCTGGCGCTCACATGATTCTGACTCTGGCCTTCCCTGATTCCACTCAGCTTCCGATCCGTGCCAATCCCTCGCCCATCATCCTCGGCTTTGCCTTTCTTCTGTCGCTGCTTACCGGAATCTTTTTCGGCATTGTGCCCGCCTGGATTTCATCCCACTCCGATCCGGCTGAGGCTCTCCGCGGACTGAATCGCTCTACTGGTGACCGCTCACTCCTGCCGCAGAAAGCGCTCATCGTGCTGCAAGCTTCCCTCTCGCTTGTGTTGCTGGTGGGCGCTGGCCTAATGACGAAGACCCTCCGCAATCTCGAGCACCAGAACTTCGGCATCGCTACCGCGGGACGCTACGTCATTCACATCGATCCCATGGGCGCCGGTTACAATCTCTCCACCATCGGCGCTTTCAATCAGCGGCTGGAGCAGGAATTTTCCGCCATGCCCGGCGTGAAGAGCGTTGGCCTGGCTCTCTATAGCCCTCTGGAAGGAAACAACTGGGGTGAAGGAGTCCGCATCGAAGGCCGGCCCGCCCCTGGCCCCGACGAGCACAATGGCTCGTCCTGGGACCGAGTTAGCCCCCATTTCTTTGAAACAGTCGGCCAACGTATCCTCCGCGGACGCGGCTTCACCGACCAGGACACCGCCACTTCCCGCATGGTTGCGGTGGTGAATCAAGCCTTTGTGAAGAAATTCTTTCCCAAGGAAGATCCCATCGGTCACCACTTTGGTACTTTCGATCAGAAGTATGCGGGGAACTACGAAATTATCGGCGTGGTAGCCAACGCGAAATACAACAACCCGAAAGACGACTACCGCCCCATGTATTTCCGTCCTATGACGCAACTGAATACGACCATCACCGAAAATATGTTTATGATTGCCGAAAGCCGTTCCATGTTTCCCGACTCGATCACAGTCCAATTCGCGGGCGAGCCCTCCGCTCTCGAATCCCTGGCCCGCCGCACCCTCGCCAACATCAACCCCGACGTCACGATCAACCGATTCTCGGCGCTCGACTATCAGGTCGCCAATAATTTCACCGAGGAACGCCTGGTCACCCAACTCACCGGATTATTCGGCCTGCTGGCGCTTGCCCTCGCCTCCGTCGGGCTCTATGGCATTACCGCCTACTCAGTAGCCCGCCGCAGCAACGAAATCGGCGTTCGGATGGCGCTGGGCGCCAATCGGCGAGACGTCATTTGGATGGTATTGCGCAACGCGCTGCTGCTGGTCGGGATCGGCCTTGCCATCGGAGTCCCTGTAGCCCTGCTGGGAGGACGGTTGATGTCCACGCAACTGTACGGGGTTCGGCCCTACGATCCGATAACTCTAGCGCTCGCAATCGCCATACTCGGTGCCTTCGCCTTGTTAGCGGGATTTATTCCTGCGCGCCGCGCTGCCAGCATCGAGCCTATGCAAGCGCTGCGGATCGAATAAGCAACGCCCGGCTAGTTGCTCGAAGTCGCTATCAGCATGCATGATGGACCAACGGCCGCAGAGTCGAAGGCGGCCTGCAACTCTCCGACGCATGGTTCATCTCTTTCGATCAGCCATTCTCCCATTCCTTGCTGTCGCTCTTTGTGCGTGCTCTGTGTCCGCGCAGGACAACTACGAGATTCAGGTCTACGGATCGGATCTGGTGCCGTCTCACTCAACCATGGTTGAGATCCATTCCAATTTCACTGTGTCGGGCAGCAAAACCATTCAGGATGGCATGCTTCCCACCAATCACGCGATGCATGAAACGCTGGAACTGACTCAGGGAATCACGGACTGGGCCGAGGTGGGGTTCTACGTTTTTTCCAGCATTCAGCCGGATGGCGGATGGCAGTGGGTGGGCGATCACATTCGGCCAAGGGTGCGGGCTCCGGAAAAATGGCACTGGCCGGTTGGCGTCAGCCTTTCGACCGAGTTTGGATACCAGCGCGCAGCATTTTCACCCGACACCTGGACATGGGAAATCCGTCCCATCGTCGATCGAAAGATTGGGCGATGGTATTTCGCTTTCAATCCCGCGCTGGATCGCTCGTTTCACGGCCCCAGCGTAAACAGAGGGGTGGAATTCTCCCCCAACGTGAAGTTCACTTTCGACTTTACAAAAAAAATTGCGGGTGGGCTGGAGTATTACGCAGCCTACGGTTCGCTGGCGGGATTCGATGCATTGCGCGATCAGCAGCAACAGTTTTTTCCCTCCATCGATCTCGACCTCGCGCCCGAGTGGGAGTTCAACTTCGGAGTGGGCATTGGAACCACACATTCCACCGATCATCTGATCGTGAAGTGCATTGTCGGACGGCGCTTCTCATGGCCGCACGGAAGGTCTCCAAAGCTTAAGCCCGCGCAGCCTTGAATGGCCTCGCTGATCTTCTACGCAGGCGCGGGAGCGTTTGGGAATGGCGGCGACTCTGGTGGCGGCGGTGAGACGGTCACAGCCATGGGATACAAGACCATGCTCAACGTGCGGTAGCGAGCTGCAAAGAAGTAGATTGCATAAGCCGGGAAAAATACGATGACAGGAACAGAGATGAGCGCGATCAGGAACATGAAGATCGCGAATACGATGCAACCGGCAACCACCGCCGCGGTGATCGTAAATACATTCCAGCCCAGGCCGGCACTTTTGCCCGTCAAGACGGCAGCGATAGCCACCGCCACGGTCGGAATCGCAAGGATGACCGCGAGAATTACAGTGAGTATCCCAACCACAATTCCGGCACCAATCGCGAGCACGATCTTCATTCCGGCGTAACCTGCGTAGCTCCCATTGTCTGCTTGAATCATGGGCCAGAGGCGCCGCCACCCCTCGATTGGGCCGATACCTTCCAGAGCCATTTGCGGCACGACGAAATCTTTTGTGAAGACATGAATCACCGCCACGGCAATGAAAAATGCGAGCGCCACGAAAAATAAGAGAACGCCGCCGACAATTAAGGGCGCGAGGTGCTGGCGAGGCTGACCGAACCATCCCATTGCCCAGGCGAACGCAGCAGGCACTCCAAGCACGACTGCGCCGACAGCAATCGTGACAAACGTAAAACCCAACTGCCACAAGAAGTAATTCCATCCCGGTCCCTGCCGGCGATTCCAGCCTTCTCGAATGTGACATTCCTTGCGCAGCACACTGTCAAACAAAATGAATCGCATGACGCTGCTGACGTAAAGCATCACGATTACGAATACCAGGGCGATCACAACTAACATTGCAATGAGCAGACCCAACAATACGGGATCAATTTTCGGAAATCCCTGCGCGAGCAAATGGTGCGAAGGCGTTTGATGCGAAGGATTAAATGAGGACGGCAACCGCAGGCTTCCGCCCGAGCCCATTTCCCCGGCCAGCAAGCCAACCACAGCGAGACGGACCCACTGCCCGAAGCGAAACGGCTGGATGAGTTGCTGCTTCGTGTGCTGGAACGCGAGACCGATCGTATCTACGGCGGAGATGGGCACAGTACCCCTCAGCTTCTACGAGTTCACCAGCAAGGTACTGCGAACGGGAGTGCGGTGCAAATGAATTCCATGCGGCAAAATCGCAATCTGCGAACGGGCAATCGCTATCCTGGCATTCGCTTCGGGGGTTGATCTTCGCGGGTTCGCTGGATTGTGCGATGCAGAGCAACCGAGCCCTCAGAGAAAGCGGCTATTTACCGGAGAGCACGAAGTCCACAGTGGCGGCCTGATTTGGATTCACCGTTACGGGTTTCTCCCACGTCTTGGGCTCGCTGAAGACGGGACGCTGGACGCTGCGTTCCGTGAGGACGTCATACGCTTGCTCTTTCCCCAGCAGGTTCCAGCCTTCGTGCCAGGCGACGATCTGATAGGTGCCGGGCGGAACATTGGTGAGCTCAAAATATCCATTCTCGTCGGTGACCGCGTAGTAGGGATGCGGGGCGACGAACATTTCCGCGTTCATCCAGACGTGCCCGCCATTACAACGCAGGTTAACCAGTCCCGGAGTCGGCATGCTGCGGGTGTTGACGCGATCGGGGAACGGAAATGGCAGATTAAAGGTGGCGGCTCCATCCATGTGGATGGTGTGAAGGGTAGCGTCGGAGCTAACCATGCTAAGGGTATCGTTCTGCGCCACGAGCAGGATGTGCGGGATATAGCGGCAGTGCTTCTGGTCGAGGTGGCGGCGCTGCACAGGCAAGTCCAGGGCTTTGCCGCTGCTGATGTCCTTGAGATAAACGACTGTATTAGCGATTCCGCCCTGCGGGCCAATGACCAGACGCTCGAGGTCGGCGGTCTTTTTCGAGTCGGGATCGCAAATCTGCGGGTCCTTGGTGATGGGGAAGGCGAGGGCACGCGGAAGCGGCCCGGACCACTTGACGGTTCCGGAAATGCTGCCGCCATCCACGACGGTGATGACCTTATAGCTGCTTTGAGAAAAAGCTAGCGCTGCGGCAAGAAGGAAAGCCGCAAAAAAGAGTTGCAATGAAATCCGGCGCATCGTCCCGTCCTCGATGCCCGGTCAGTTCACTCCTGGCGAATGGCAACCAGTTGCTTGGCCGAGCGTGAGATTTCGCTGAGCTATTTCGTCCCGCGAGCATGACGTCGCAACCTGGAGTTGCCCCGTAACGACGCGGCAAAGAGTGATCTCAGCGCTCTAACGGTTTCAACGGGGGAAGCCGGTCCGCAGTCCGGCTTTGGTATTGAAATCACAACAATGGTGCGCCCGTTATGACGCAGGGTCGAGATTACCGGCGTAATGTAACTATCGGGCGATCGCGGCACATTTTGGGGTTGACACGTTTCTGACTTAAGCGGAAGTCCACCTTCGCAGTCGTGCGCCGACTGCGGTTGTGCTTCGGAGACGTGGGCCTCCATGGAAAAGCCGTGAATTAGTGTCGCACTCGTCGGCACGACTGAAGCCGCGGCCTTACGGGTCCCGCATTCCATTCTCCGGTTTGCGCGCACGATTTTTCACGTTTAGCCTGCGGAGACCTTACAATCATCGCTCCATGAGCGTGACCGTACGATCATTTGCGAAGATCAATCTTGGCCTGCGGATCGGAGCGACGCGGGCGGACGGGTTTCACGAGCTGCTGACCGTCTATCAGACGATCGGGCTGCATGACGTGATCCGCGTCAGCGTGGGCCGCGGGACCGGGATTGAGATTCACTGCGAGGATCCGCGAGTGCCGCGGGATGAATCGAATACCTGCCATCGTGCTGTGTCGCGGGCCATGGAGGCAATGAAGGCGAAGGTCCGGGTAGTCGTAGAGATCGAAAAGCGGCTGCCGGTGCAGGGTGGGTTGGGCGGGGCCTCGGGAAATGCGGTGGCTTGCTTGCTGGGATTGGAGCGGGCATTGCGAAAGAGCTTGCCGGCGGCGGAGAGATTGCGGATTGCGGCTGAGGTGGGATCGGATTTGCCGCTGTTTTTGATTGGCGGGACAGTGTTGGGAGTGGGACGCGGGGAACAGGTGTTTCCGCTGGTGGACCTGCCGGCAATTTCTTGTGTGGTTGTGACGCCTGAGGTTGGGGTGTCGACGCCGAGGGCGTTCGCGGAGTGGGATCGGAGGGCGCGAGGGCTAAAGCCCGGATTCACCGCAGGAGAAATGCCTCACGAAACCGGGACGGACGAATGCGTTCGTCCCTACGCGGATCATGCAGAATCCGCCGGCGCTGGAAAATTGACGGTATCTGATCGCTCCGATAGAATGAATGAGCTTGGTCGCGACTTGTCGGCGTGGCTGAGCGAGCCTTACTCCAGTGCTCCTTTTGGAAGGGGCCGGGCCGGGAATCCGCTTCTCTGGCTTGTCCGGGCTGGGATCGAAAACGACTTCGAACAGGTCGTCTTTCCTGAGTATCCCGAACTGCGTGAAGGGAAGCAAGCGCTTGAACGCGCGGGCGCAAAGTATGTGTCTTTGTCCGGCTCCGGGTCGACGTTGTACGGACTGTTTGGGTCGAAGGGGGCGGCTGCGCGGGCGGTGGTTTCGCTGCGAAAGCAGGGATGGGCAGCGCAGGCTACTTCAACTCTGACGCGGCAGGCTTATTGGCGGCGAATGATAGTGGCCTGAAGACCGGTTTCGGGCACCGCCGCAACATAGTCGTAGTCGGCGAATTTTTGATTGTTGATTTTCGATTGTTGGTTGAAAATCTATCCTGCCCCGGGTAGGGGTTCAATCAGCAATCGAAAATCAACAATCAACAATGGGTTACTGGGCCGTCGACTAATGGTAGGTCAAGTGCCTTTGGAGCACTTTGTCTAGGTTCGAATCCTAGCGGCCCAGCCAGAAAACCAGCTGTCAGTTTTCAGCCATCAACTCTCTCACCATGAATTGGGGGCGAGCGCGATAGGTTTAGCTGATGGCTGAGGGCTGAGAGCTTAGCTATGGCTACTTTAGTCACGCCGACCGAGAAGACGAGCGAAAAGAAGAGTCCGCCTGTGCCCGATGACAAGTTGGAGCGGAAGCAGCGTCCGCGGACTGACGAGAAGTTCAAGATCTTCAGCGGCACGGCGAACGAGCCGTTGGCCGATGAGGTCTGCCACTTTCTCGGGATGCAACGCGGGCAGGCGCAGGTGACGCGCTTTGCCGACGGCGAGTGCTACGTCCAGATTCAGGAGAACGTGCGCGGCGCGGATGTGTTCGTGATGCAGCCGACATGCCGGGCGGCGCCTAGAGATGGCGGCCGCAGCACCAGCGTGGATGAGCACCTGGTGGAGTTGCTGCTGATGATCGATGCGCTGAAGCGCGCGTCGGCGCGACGGATTACGGCGGTGATTCCGTACTTTGGGTATGCGCGGCAGGATCGAAAAGACAAGCCGCGAAGCCCGATCTCGTCGAAGCTGGTGGCCGATCTGCTAACTACGGCAGGGGCGCACCGGGCGCTGGTGGTCGATTTGCATACGCCGCAGTTGCAGGGATTTTTCAACATCCCGGTGGATCATCTGTTCGCTTCGCCGGTGCTGGTGGATCACTTCCGCAAGCTGGCGCTGCCGAGTTTGACGGTCGTTTCTCCCGACGCGGGCGGCGTGGAGCGGGCGCGTTTCTTCGCCAAGAAAGTAGACGCGGCGCTGGCCATCGTGGATAAGCGGCGCGTGGAGATGAACGTCGCAGAAGTGATGCACGTAATCGGCGACGTCAAGCAGCGGACCTGCTTGATCATCGATGACTTGATCGATACGGCCGGGACGCTGGTAAAGACGGCGGCGGCTTTGATCGATAACGGGGCAACCGAGGTCTATGCCTGCGCTTCGCATGCAGTGCTGTCGGGGCCGGCAGTGGAAAACATTCGGAACTCGGTCATTAAGGAAGTGGTAGTGACGAATACAATTCCGCTGAGTCCGGAGGCGGATGCGGCGCGCACAGAAAAGGGAGGAAAGATTTCGGTCCTCTCGATTGCGGGATTGATTGGCCGTGCGATTCAGGCCAATCACGAAGAAACTTCGGTCAGTAAGCTGTTTACGTAGTAACGAGCTATGAGCAATTAGCAACGAGCAAACCGGTTTTGCTCACAGCTCATGGCTCACTGCTCATAGCTAAGATTTTCTACATAGGAATCAAAACTTTATGGCGACTGCATTGGAAACCAACGTACTGGAAGCGCAACCGAGAGAAGCAGGCACGAAGAATGAGGCGCGGCGGGTGCGGCGCGAGGGCAAGATTCCGGCCGTGGTGTACGGCGCGGGCAAGGACTCGCTCTCGATCAGCGTGGATCCGCGCGTGGTGACCCGCATCCTGAACTCGGAGACCGGGCACAACACGATTTTCGATCTCACTCTGAATGGCGAAAAGACAAAGGCCATGATTGTGGATTGGCAGTATGAGCCGATCAAGGGCAAGCTGTTGCACATTGATCTCAAACGGATCGCGCTGGATAAGGTTCTCAAGGTCAACGTGCCGATCTTCCTGGTGGGAGAGGCGGCAGGCGTGAAGCAGGAAGGCGGCATCATGGAGCAGATGCTGCGCGAAGTGGAGATCGAGTGCTTGCCGGCGGACATTCCCAGCCACATCGATGCTGACGTCAGTGAGTTGACGTTTGGCAAGGTGCTGCGCGTGGCCGATCTGCCGCGCTCGGGGAAGCTGAAGTTCTTGACCGACCCGAACCAGCCCGTGGCGCACGTCACGTCGGTGAAGGAAGAAGTGGTCGCCACTCCGGAAGCGGTCGCCGCGGAAGCGGGGGCTGTTCCGGCCGAGCCCGAGGTCATCAAGAAGGGCAAGCAGGAGACCGAGGAAGAGGGCGCCGAGGCTGCTCCGGCCGAGAAGGCGGAAAAGGCCGAGAAGAAGGAGAAAAAATAGCTTCGCCACGTATCGGCACGGATTTGCACGGATTCTTCTCTTTGGTGATTTCATCCGTGGTGATCCGAGGAATCTGTGGCCAGGATTTTGCGTGAAACTGATTGTTGGTCTCGGCAATCCCGGAATCGAGTATCAGTTCACGCCGCATAACCTGGGCTTTCTGACGATTGATCGCATTGCGGGAAACCTGGGCGTGGAAGTGAGGAACCGGCAATGCCGGGCGCTGACGGCGCGAGCAGTGATTGCCGATCAGCCCGTGCTTCTGGCCAAACCGGAGACGTTCATGAATCTGAGCGGCGTCTCGGTGCGGGAACTGGTGAGAGAGTACGAGGCGAAGCCGGAGTCGGACCTGATTGTGATTCAGGACGAGCTGGATTTTCCGCTGGGCACGCTGCGGATTCATACGCGAAGGAGTTCGGCGGGGCACAACGGCATCGAGTCGATCATCGGCGCGCTGGATACGCAGGATTTTCTGCGGATCAGGATCGGCGTGGCGCCGGATCGTCCGGTATCGAACGGCAAAGATTATTTGCTGGCGCCGATGAGCAAAGCCACGCTGAAAGTTGTGGACGGAGTTCTCGACACCGCGGAAGAAGCGGTGAAGGCGATTTTGAAAGAGGGTCCGGCTGCGGCGATGAATCGCTTCAACCGGAAGGAAGAAAGTGGCCAGTGATCGGGTGGTTAGTGGCCAGTAACAAACGCGCGATTTTCTGGTCACTGACCACTTCGTCACTGACCACTTAGTTTGGAGAAACGAATGAATCGTACTTATGAGCTGATGTTCATCGTCCGGCCGGATATGACGGACGAGGATTTGGACAAACTGATTTCGACGCTGCAGTCGGTGGTGCCCGCTTCGGGCGGCACCGTGCAGAAGGTAGAGAAGATGGGCAAGCGGCGGCTGGCTTACACCGTGCGGCGCTTTCATGACGGCATTTATGTGCTGATGGTCGTTGAGGGCGGCGGGGCGGCGATTCACGAACTGGAGCGCCGGTTGCGCGTGACCGAGCAGGTGATCAAGTTCCTGACAGTCCGCGTAGACGAGGAACAAAAGCGGCTGGACAAAATCAAGAAGCTGCGCGAGGCGAAGAAGAAAGTGAGCGCGCAGCCGGCGGCGAGCGCGGAAGCGGCGGTTCCCGCGGCGGAAGCTCCGGCCACGGCGTAAGACACTGGTCAGTGGCTGGTGGCCAGTGATCATTTCTCCCGCACCCAAAAGAGATTTTGCTGGCCAACTGACTTCTGGTCACTGGCCACTGTTCAAGGAGAGTTATGGCAGACGAGACGAAAGCACCAGAGCAACAAGCGGCGGCACCGAGCGAAAGGCCGCGGTCGGAAGGCGGGCGGCCGGGCGGAGATCGTCCGCGGTATGGCGGCGGCGGTCGCGGTCCCGGTGGACCCCCACGCGAGGGCGGCGGCGGGCGCAAATTCTTCCGGCGCAAGAAGGTTTGCAAGTTCTGCACCGAGAAAATCGAAGATATCAACTACAAGGACTACCGCCTGCTGGGCCAGTTCGTGGCCGAGAGCGGCAAGATTGTGCCGCGCCGGTTGACGGGTGTCTGCGCACCGCATCAGCACCGGTTGTCGGCGGCGATCAAGCAAGCGCGGAACATCGCGCTGTTGCCGTTTGCCGGACGGGCGAGTTAAACCTTAGCCACGGATTTGCACGGATTCTCACGGATAAGGCTAATTTAAATTTCTTGGTTTATCCGTGATGATCCGCGTAAATCCGTGGCCAATGAATTTGATCTCTGATTGGAGTCATTCATGGAAGTCATTCTGAAAGAAGATGTAGCGAAGCTGGGATCGCGGGGCGACGTGGTGAAGGTCGCCGAAGGATACGGGCGGAATTACCTTCTGCCGCGCAAGCTGGCCATCCAGGCCAATGAGAGCAACAAGGCAGTCATCACGCAGATGAAGGCGGCCGCGGTGCGGCGCTCGGCCAAGGAGAAAGCGCAGGCCGAGGAATTATCGAAGCAGTTCGACGGCGTGTCGGTATCGTTCACGCGCAAGTCGGGCGAGCACGATCAACTGTTTGGCTCGGTGACCTCGAGCGATCTAGCGGATGCGCTGACCAAGAAGGGATTCAACGTGGATCGGCGGAAGATCCAACTGCACGAGCCACTGAAAACCGTGGGCGAGTTCACCGTGCCGGTGAAATTGCACAAGGATGTGACCGCGCACCTGAAGGTGGTTATCGAGAAGGAACCTGCGACGGAGTAATATTAGGGACGGGCCGTGGCTTGCACGTCGCTCAGCGAATTTGAATTCTTCGTCAGGGATATAGAAAGAACGTCTCTACAAGGAGTGCCCCGAAAACGGGGCATTTCTTTTGCCAAATCAATCGGTTGGCATGTACAGCGATGTTGTGTTTCGACCTAAATCTTTACCCCAGAACCACCTAGGGACGCCAAAAAATCCTTGTAGAGCCTATAATTTCTGCTCACGGTTGGGCTGACTCTCCGTCTATCTCTGTGCAAGCCCGGAAGACTTTAAAACCGGGCAGTAGAGGACACGCTAGAAATGCCGGCCGGTGCATGGGTTTTACCATTTACCGTTGGCGGTCGGGCCCACTCGAAGGTAAAGAGTGAGAGAGTCGAGAGAGTCAGCGAGATCAACCAGGACCCCGCGCGGGGCCGCATGGCTGGGCTAGAACGCCGTATTGATGACACGATGTTGATCCGGGAGGCGCAGCGGGGAAACCGCGGAGCCTTCGAGGAACTCGTCCGTCATTACGATCAGGCGGTGTTGCGACTCGCGCTCCATCTCACCGGAACTGAACACGACGCCCAGGACGTGTATCAGGAAGCCTTCCTGAAGGCCTATAAGAACATCGGCAGCTTCCGGTTCGAGTGTTCCTTCTACACATGGATCTACCGGATCGTAACCAACTTGTGCCTGGACCATCTGCGCAAGAAGAACGTGCGCAAGGAAGACGCGCCGGTTGCGAAGGACCCGGATGGCGGCGAATACGACCTGCTGGATCAGGTACCGGACGGGCGGGCGGGGGCGAATCCGGAGCGGGATTTGATGCGGCGACAGTTGGGAGCGCGAATCGCCGGCGCGCTGGAGAAGCTGACCCCGCGCGAGCGCATGGTGTTTGAGTTGAAACACTATCACGGGTTGAAGCTGAGAACTGTGGGAGAGATTTTGCATACGACGGAAGAGACCGCCAAGAATACGCTCTTCCGGGCCACGCAGAAATTGCGCGGGGCTTTGGCGGATATGCGGTGAGGTGGGATCGAGCGGCCGGGCTTCGCCCTGGCCGGACAGCCGAAGGCGGCAGCCCCCACATGGTCCGATGAAGATGGTGCGATGAAGGTGGGATATGAAGTGTGAATGGGTTCGAGAAAATATTGTGCTTCAGGTTTATGGCGAGTTGGCGGATGACGCCCAGCATGAACTGGAACAGCACGTGGCTCGCTGCGCGGACTGCGCAGCTGAACTGAAGGCGGAGCAGGATTTTCATGCGCTGCTGTCGCAAGACCAGGCGGGATATCCGACGGCGAACCTGCTGGCGGCTTCGCGCATGCGCCTGCAGGAGGCGCTGGAAACGGCTGAGCAGGGTCACTGGTGGCACCGGCTGGCGTTCGATCCGGCGAACTGGCTGCGGCAAATGCGATTCTCGCCCGCTCTGGCTTCGGTCATTCTGATTCTGGGGTTCGCAGCCGGGATCGGGACTACTTACAAGATTTATGGAACCCGCGTCACGCCGCAAGGTCCTACACCAGTCGCGAATAACGGGGGCAATAACTCCCAGACTGCTACGGAACCTACCATCGCAGGCATCGATTCCATTACTCAAGTCCCAGGCACCGATCAGGTCAGCATCAAGTACAACACCATTTCCACCCAGGAAAAGCAGGGATCGCTCAACAATCAGGAAATCCAGCAACTGCTGCTGTACGCGGCTCGCAATAACTACAATTCGGGCGTGCGCGTGGATTCTGTGGATTTGCTGGCACAGCGTTCGAGCGACCAGCAGGTGCGCGATGCCTTGATGTACGCTCTGCAAAACGACACGAATCCGGGAGTGCGGCTGAAGTCGCTGGACGCACTGGGCAATTACGTTAAGACCGACACGAACGTTCGGGACGCCGTGCTGCGGGCGCTGGTGAACGATACGAATTCCGGAGTGCGCATTGAAGCGTTGCGGCTGATCGAGCCGGTAAAGGCTGATGGCAGCGTGCGCGGTGTGCTGATGGCATTGGCGTCGAAGGATCAGAGCACGTATATCAAGTCGCAAGCGCGAACCATGCTGGCGCAGTTGCCCGAGATCGATTAGGAAGTCAGAAGTAAGAAGTAAGAAGGGAGAATGCAGAAGTAAAACGAAACCAATTCTGCATTCTGAATTCTTCCTTCTGCATTGGAAGCGAGAAATGAGGTGGATCAATTGAAAAGAGCGCTACAAGTCGTCGGGCTGGCCGGTGCGCTGGCCCTGCTTGCGCCGGGCGGCATTTCGCAAAGCCTGGCGCAGGATGTGCATATATCTCGCGAAGGTGGATCCTGGGGTCAGGAGATCACAGGCTCACTGGCAGCGGTAAAGACGTTAAGAGTCAAGGTCGATATGGGCGCGGTGGTTGTGCATGGCTCGCAGCAACAGGGAATTCAGTACGTAGTTCATACGCGTTTTAATAATTCATCTGAGCAGGAAGCGCGCCGCCAGTTCGACAATTACAAAATCACCGCGTACGTGAAGGGCGACACCGCCTGGATCGTGGGCGATTGGCAGGGAGGAAGGCGTCCGCGGCATTTCTCGGGCGAATTCAACATTAACGTGCCGCGCGAAATCGCCCTCGTGAAGCTGGAGACCGAAGGTGGCAACGTTGAAACGACCGGGATTGCCGGTCGGCTGGAGGCGGAGAGCGGCGGCGGCAGTATCCGGCTGGATGACATTGGCGGCGGCGTTAGCGCCGAGACCGGCGGCGGCTCGATTGACGTCGGAACGGTCAGCGGCGAACTGGGACTGCACACGGGTGGCGGATCGATTCAGGTGCGGCACGCGAATGGCAAAGTAGTGGCGGAGACGGGGGGCGGCACTGTCGAGATTCAATCGGGAGCCCAGGGCGCAAGCATCGAAACCGGCGGCGGCAGCGTGGAAGTGCACCAGTGCAGCGGCAAGTTGAAAGTTTCCACCGGGGGCGGCAGCGTCGAGTTGAGCCAAGTCGACGGTCCGGCGGACATTGAGACTGGCGGCGGCAGCATTCGGCTGGTTAGCGCCAAGGGACACGTCAGCGCGGAGACGGGTGGCGGCGGAATCGAACTCGACGGCGTGCCATCCGCCCGGGCGGAAACGGGCGCAGGAGCGATCACGGTTAAGCTCGTAAATACGGGTGGTGAGCGGCGGGATTCCGATCTGGAGACGGGCGCCGGCGACATCACGGTGTATATTGCCCCGGATGTGGCGATCAACCTTAGGGCCAGCGTGGATATGGGAAACGGGCACCGCATCACGTCCGATTTTCCCGATATACGCGTCCACAGCGAAGGCGACCAGTGGGGCCCGAAAACGTTGACCGCGGAAGGCAAGCTGAATGGCGGCGGCCCGGTGGTCAAGGTGCATACATCGAGCGGCGACATTTGCATTCGGAAAGCGAGCAAGTGAATCCGCAATTGGAAGTTCAAGGCGCGGCACGATATATGCCAGCCTTCACTTCGGGAGAATGGATATGCGCAAATACGTTCTAACGAGCATCCTTCTGGTACCGTTAGTCCTCGGCGTCTCGTATGCGGCGCAAACTGTGTCGGATCCGCCGGGACAACCCTGGGTTTTCTCAAGCGAGGAAAGCGGGACTAGTTCCTATCTTGGAGTTGACATCGCTGACCTCACGAGCGAAAGGCTGAGCCAGTTGAAGTTGAAAGAGGAGAAGGGCGTTGAGGTCACCATGGTCGACCAGGACGCTCCGGCGGGCAAGGCGGGGATCAAGGAGCACGACGTCATCCTCAGCATGAACGGAACCGCGATCGAAAGCGGAGCGCAGTTGCGGCGGATGATTCACGAAACGCCGGCAGGGCGACTCGTGACTCTCGGGTTGAGCCGGGATGGGCAGCCGATGACCGTGAAGGTGCAATTGGCGGACAAGCACAAGGAGTTTGCGTGGGCAACACCCCGGCCCGACGTGCACTTCCAGATGCCCGAGATTCACGTGCCTGACATTGATATCCCGGCGATCAACATGGTCATGACCACAACTTCGGCTCGCAGCGGCCTGATGGTGGAGAACATCACGCCGCAGCTGGGCGAATTTTTTGGCGTGAAGAACGGGAATGGCGTGCTGGTGCGCTCAGTGGAGAAGGGTAGCCGCGCAGAGAAGGCCGGTTTCCGTGCCGGAGACGTCATTGTGAAGGTGAACGATCATGCGGTCCACGACACTAGCGACTTCGCGCACGGAATGAAATCGCGCAGCGGTAACTCGGTGAATGTGGGTCTCATGCGGGATAAGAAAGAGCTGAACCTGACATTGACCCTGCCGGAGCGCAAAGAGTCGGGCGAGTTAGAGATGGATGAGAGTTTTGACTGGGTGCCGACCATCCGGGCAGATTCGTCTCTGGATGAGTTAAGCGAGATACAAAGTGAGATGGCGCGATTGCGTCCGCAAATGAGGTTAGCGGCAGAGAATGCGCGAAAAGCTACGCAGCAGTTGCGCCAAGATTTTTGCCGCGAGCAGAAGCAGATCCGGCAGCAGACTCAAAAGCAGCGAGAGCAGGCACGCAAGAATCTGGAGCAATTGAGGCATAAACTGCTTCAAATGCGGGACGATTGGTTATAGGTCTTTCGATCAGCGGCCGTCAGCTGCAGCGTGAACAATATTGGTGAGGCAGACGTGATTGCGCCCTGCCTGCTTCGCCAGGTATAGGCCTGTATCGGCGGCGCGGATCATCTCATCGCGAGTCGTGCCGTGCGTAGGAAAGGCCGCAACTCCCGCGCTGATGGTCACGGTGCGTGGCACTCCCGGGAACTGCCATCCTTCCACAGTTCTACGTAATTTCTCAGCGATAGTCATTGCCTGCTGCAGGTTGGTCTGTGTCAGCAGGATTGCGAATTCTTCTCCGCCATAACGGCAGACCACGTCGATCTTGCGCAATTGACGATGGAAGATGGAAGAAACCTGTCGCAGGACTTCGTCTCCGAGCAGATGACCTAATTCATCATTCAAGCGCTTGAACTGGTCGATATCGATCATGATGACGGCCATGCCGCTGCCATAGCGGCGGGCGCGCTCGATCTCTTCCATGATGCGCAATTCAAAGAAGCGGCGATTGAAAATGCCCGTCAATCCGTCGAGATACGCCAGTTGCTTCACACGCTCGACAAAATGCGCGTTCTGAATGGAATTGGCGCAGATGTCAGCTACCGATTCGAGCGACTCGAGTTCGCTTTGGCGGAAGGCCCCGGGCTGTGAGCTATGTAGTGTAAGCACGCCCAGGGTCTGGCCAAACGAGATCAATGGAACGCTCATGCGGGCCCTGCATTCAGCGAAAAGCAGCAAGGAGCCTGATGCAGCGCTGAGATCGTTCTCCATCACTGTCCCGTTGGTTTCGATGACCTGTAGCCAAGGCTGCTGGTTGACCGGAAAACGCTGGTTAGGCGGAAAACAGGGACTGAGCGTTCCCTGATGAGCGCGCAGCACCAATTCGCTTTCTTCGCGCAGAAACAATGAGACGTGGGGAATCTGGAAGGCATGCTGAATCACAGAGCAGGCCCGGACCAGCAAGTCTTCCAGTTCCATGACCGCAGTGCTCTGCTGCGCGATCTGGTTGATTGCTTGCAGTTGGCGCGCGCGCTGGCGCTCGAGCGAATAGAGGCGCGCGTTATTCAGCGCGATGGAAGCCTGCGTCGAAAACAGAGTCAGTAGTTCGATAGTCTCGGCATCGAAGTGATCGAGGCGGTCGCTCTGGCAGTCGAGCACAGCGGCGACTTCTTCGCCGACCATGAGCGGGATGGCCAACTCAGAGCGGGTCGATTGCGCGGAGTTGACGTAGCGAGGGTCTCGGCTCACATCAGGCACGTAGATGGGCTGCCGGGCTGCAACTGCGGCTCCAGTGATTCCCTCGTGAATGCCGAGTCGAATAGTGTCCTTGCCTTCGTCCCAGCCGATCTGCGAACGGACACACAACTGCTGCGCCTCCTTATCAATCGAGAGGACGGCGACGTTGCGCAGATGGAAATGGTCGCGCGCGATTGCCAGAATCCTCTGCAGCACCTCGTCGAGATCGAAAGTGTAGAGAACGGCCCGGCTCGCGTCGAACAGAACGGCGATATTCGGCATTCCAACGGATTCTATCTTCGTGAGTCGAGGGGCCGAGGTTCCGAAAGTAATGATCTTTGGCGCCGAGAGGCTTGCTTATCGCCATTTTCTGGCAGTGCGGATCAGGCCATAGATAACCAGGCAAAACCAGAAATCCACAGCCGTACCCAGATCAACATGAAAACGGTGGTGGCGCGCGACCGGCGGAAGGAAGGGCAAGAGAACGAAATACACGATATTGCCCAGGATGATGGCCACCAAGGCTTGAAGGAAATTCATCAGCACCGATGGTTTAGACACCGTTGTGCCTCACGTGGGTTGCGGTCAATCGGCTTATTCAGCTTCGACTGGGCGGGCGGGAACGGTCAAGAGAGTACTCGGTTGGCAGGTGGAGGGCGCGGCTTGCTCCTGCTATTCTTTCGATGACCGCGGCGGGCTGCGTCTACTTAAGTCGTTGCGGTCTTCTCACCAATGCTGGAACTTTCCACGCCCGTGCAGTATGTGAAAGGCATAGGCCCGCGCATCGCGGAGGTACTGGCCGGCAAGGGCATCCACACCGTTGGCGACCTGGTTCACTACCTTCCTTTCCGTTATGAAGACCGGCTAAACCCCCGCGGCATCGCGGAGTTGCGCCCGGGCGAGATGGCGAGCGTTGTGGGCGAGGTGCGCAATTCGGGGCTGTTTCGCACGCGCAGCAAGCCCATTTTTCAGCTGACGATTGGGCAAGGGCGGGCGCGGCTGCGATGCCTGTGGTTCAACGCGACTTATCTGCAGGATAAGTTTCAGCCGGGGCAACTGATCGCGCTTTACGGGAAAGTTGAAGAAGACCAGCGCACGCGGGAATTGCAGATTGTTCAGCCACAATTCGAAATTCTGGGCGATCCGAGCGATGGCGGAGATGGAGCGGAGAAGAAGCAGGCGGAGTCGCTTGAGATCGGGCGCATCGTCCCGATTTATGAAGCGACCGGGCGCCTGACGCCGCGCTGGTTCCGGCGGGCGATTCGCACCGCGCTGGAGAATCTGACTCCCGACTTGCAGGATCCAATTCCGGCCATGGTGCGAGGACATTTGGGACTGATTTCGCCGCGGGAGGCGCTGTGGAAAGTGCACTGGCCGGAGCCGGGCGAGAGCTTGCAGGATCTGCAATCGTGGCGCACTCCGGCGCACGTCAGAATGATCTTTGACGAGCTGTTTTTCGTTGAGCTGGGACTGGAATTGAAGCGCCGGCAGCAGAAGGCTCAGACGGGAATCGCGTTTCGGCTGGACGATCGAGTGAGGGCGGCGATCAAAAAGATTTTGCCCTTTCATCCCACGGCGGCGCAAAAGCGGGTGCTGAAAGAAATCGCCGATGACATGCAGAAGCCTTATCCCATGCGGCGTTTGCTGCAGGGGGACGTGGGATCGGGCAAGACGATTGTGAGCTTTGAGGCGGCGATTATTGCGATCGAGAACGGGTACCAAGTTGCGTTGATGGCTCCGACGGAGATTCTGGCGCAGCAGCATTATTTTTCCGGGCGGCGGATTTTGGAGAATGCCGGATATCGCATTGTCCTGCTGACGGGATCGCTGGAATCGGACCGCAAGCGGGAGATTCGCCGCCACATCGCACAGGGGAGCGCGCAGCTCGTGATCGGCACTCATGCCCTGCTGGAGGAAAAGGTCGAGTTCGCCAATCCAGGACTGGTGATTGTGGACGAGCAGCATCGGTTTGGCGTGATGCAACGGCTGAAGCTAATGAAGAAGTCTGGGGAGACGGGAAGCAAGCGAGCCACGCTGAGTGAACAGCCTGAGGCGGATGCTGGTTCGGGCGGTGCTTCCGGGGGAGCTGAGCCAGATGTTTTGGTCATGACCGCGACGCCGATCCCGCGCACGCTGGCGCTCACTCTATACGGCGACCTGGATCTCAGCGTGCTTGACGAATTGCCGCCGGGACGCACTCCGATCGTCACGAAGTGCGTTTCTGACGACCAGTCACCGAAGGTTTGGGATTTTGTGCGCAAACAGGTAGCGAACGGGCATCAGGCCTACGTCGTTTATCCCGTCATCGCGGAAAATGAGGAGAGCGAACTGAAGGCGGCCATCAAGATGTACCGCGAGCTCAGCGGGAAGGTTTTCGCCGATTTGAAAGTTGGGCTGCTCCACGGGCGGCTTGATGCCGACTTGAAAGATCAGGTCATGCGCATGTTTCAGCGAGGCGAGTTGCAGATTCTGGTTGCGACCACCGTCATCGAAGTCGGTGTAGACGTACCCAACGCCACGATCATGGTGATCGAACATGCCGAGCGTTTTGGGCTGGCGCAGCTTCATCAGCTGCGCGGACGGATCGGGAGAGGCGCGGCCAAGTCCTACTGCGTGCTGATGACCGGCGGCAAGATCACAGAAGAAGGCCAGCAACGGCTGGACGCGATGGTTCGGACGAATGACGGGTTCAAAATCGCCGAACTCGATCTGGAATTGCGCGGTCCGGGAGAATTTTTCGGCACGCGGCAGGCCGGTCTGCCCAGTTTCCGAGTGGCCAATATTGTTCGCGACGCGCAGTTGCTCGAATTAGCCAAACGCGAAGCCGCGGCCGTGCTTGCCGGGCCGAATTCAGAAATAACGTCTGAAGAAATCAGCCGCGCTCTGGTGCAAATGCGGACTCGATGGCAACACACCTACGGGCTGGTCGAAGTGGGCTAGAAAATCGTGGTACTCGGGAAGACGTCGGTGGTTGGGCTGGCGGCGGGCACAGACAAGTGAGCTTGAACTGCGTCACCGCCAACTGTATGCACAGCCGCCAGCTTTCATACCTTATGGCTGCGATGCTCGGGTTTGAATGGCCTGAAGGTGATGGCGCCCCGCACGTCGGTGCTATACGATCGACGAAAATGGCTGAACTGATAGAATCGAGAAGATGGCCGGTGCCTCCCAATTAATCCAGATTGAGGTTAGTCCGCCACTGCGGACGCCTAAGCCACAGTGGCTTCGGGCAAGAGCTCCGGGGGGCGACAACTTCCATAATTTGAAGAAGCTGGCCCGCGGTCTGGGTCTGCACACCGTATGCGAATCGGCGCAGTGCCCCAACATCGGCGAGTGCTGGAACCATAAGACCGCGACTTTCATGCTTCTGGGTGACATCTGTACGCGGCGGTGCGGGTTCTGCGCCGTACCGAAAGGCCGTCCGGAGCCGATCGATTGGGAAGAGCCACGCCGCGTGGCGGAAGCCGTCGCCACTTTGGGGCTGAAACATGCCGTTGTCACTAGCGTGAATCGCGATGACGACAACATTGGAAGCGCGCGCATTTTTGCCGAAACCATACAGGCAATCCGCGAACTGACCCCGGATTGCCGAGTCGAAGTGCTCATTCCCGATTTTCAGGGTGTTGAAGAGTCGCTGCGGATCGTGCTTGAAACTCGGCCTGACGTGCTCAACCACAACACAGAGACTGTGCCCAGGCTCTATCGGGCCGTGCGTTCGGGAGCACGATATGAGCGGACACTCACGTTGCTCGAAAACGCGAAGAAATTCTCGCCAGGCATGGTGACAAAAAGCGGTGTCATGGTCGGCCTGGGCGAATCGTCGGAGGAACTGGTAGATGTTTTCCGTGATCTGGGGATGCGTGGTGTTGACATTCTCACGGTCGGACAGTATCTCCGTCCTTCGAAAGATCACTTGCCCATTGCACGCTTCTATGAGCCCCAAGAATTCGCGTACCTGCGGGAACAGGCGCTGCGCTTCGGTTTCCGTCATGTCGAATCGGGCCCTCTAGTGAGGTCCAGTTATCACGCGCACGAGCATGCCGATGCCGCTGCGATGCCGCGGGCGGTGACATAGCTTGCGGCGGACGGGTTTTCCCGCCCACGTTATTTTTCCGAAAAGCACGATCCACAGAACTACTATCTCCATCGAAAAAGTCGTCAAAAGGGGGCCGCTCCTCCCGTGGTGACATTTCTGCTGGTTGTACTCGGTTTTTTTGCCGGCTTGTTGGGTGCGTTAACCGGCATTGGCGGTGGTGTACTGCTCACACCGATTTTGGCACTGTATTTCGGCATCCCGATCCGCGAAGCCATCGGCACGAGCCTGGTCGCCGTCATTACGACGTCGGCCGCGAGTTCTTCCGTTCATCTACAGCGCCACACGACGGACATTCGTTTGGGAATGACGCTCGAATTGGCAACGTCTTTGGGCGCAGCGGTGATGGCGTATCTGGTGGGCTATTTCAACCGGAATTTTCTCGAGGGATTGTTTGCCGCTTTCCTGCTGTACAGCTCCATCACGATTCTGGCAAAGCATGGCAAAGTGAAGCCGGAAGATGATTCGTCGCCCGCGGTGAATGGCGAGATGGTGATTCCTCCTTACGAGCCGAGACGATACCCGCTGGGATTGGGAGCGTCGCTGGTGGCGGGCGGGCTATCGGGATTGCTTGGAATAGGCGGCGGCCCGATCAAGGTTCCGGTCATGTTCATTTTCATGAATGTGCCGTTGATGGTGGCCACCGCGACTTCGAACTTCATGATTGGAGTCACGGCCGCGGCCAGTGCCATCGTCTACTATCGCCGGGGAGACATCCTAGTGGATATCGCGGCGCCCCTGGCCGTGGGAGTCTTTGTGGGATCGCTGCTCGGCGCGCGGTGGGCTCCGCGCATTCACACCAAGGTTGTCGTCTACCTGCTGGTCGGCGTCATGCTTTATCTGGGGGGACACCTGGCGGTCCATCTGTTGCGAGGTGTGCTATGAGCCAGCTTCGAGAACCCGCCTTCGATCGCGTTGTAGCCATTGTGCTGCGCACCGGAGCCTTCGGGTGCTTCTTCGTCATGCTGGCGGGACTTATCGTCGGATGGTTCGTGCGAGGCAGTATTCCTCTCGGCATCGAGCGCGCCGGCGTGCTGCTGATGCTGGCCACGCCTGTGGTGCGCGTGATCGTGGCTTGCTTTCTTTTCTTCCACGAAAAAGACTGGAAGTACGGATGGATCTCGCTGGGGGTGCTGGTGATTCTGATGCTCGGTTCAGTATTCGGAATCGGCGAGCACTGAAACTAACCGGGCTGCCTCAGACTTCTCTAGAAGACGTGTAGCTTGATGCTCAGGTATTTTTTGGGATTCTGGCGGATCGCCTTCACCAAGTCGCCGGTTTCCACCAGCATCTGGTTGGCATTGTTGTAGAGGGTCTCGTCTTTCATGAGCTTGCCGGCAGTGCCTTGTCCCGCCTCAAGCTCGCTGGTGAGTTGAGACAGCTTGGTGAGAGTGGTATCGAGCTTCTTTGCGAGTTCCTCATCCTTGGTCAGCTTGCCCAAGGTTCCCTTGCCGGCATTGATGTCGTCGGTGACTTTTTTAAGGTTGGCGATGGTGTCGTTGGCATTGTTATAGAGCGAGGGATCTTTCAGGAATTTTCCGGCCGTGCCTTTGCCCTGCTGCATGTCATCGATCACGGAATTCATCTTGTCGAGGGTCGAAAGGAACTTGTCGTAGGCATCATTGCGGCTGATGAGGGCGCCCAAGCTGCCCTGGCCGTTGCTGACCTGCTCGATGATTTTCTGGAAATCGGCCACTGTGGCCGAGAAGCGATTGTAGAGCGTGGGATCGTAAATCAATTTGCCTAATGATCCTTTGCCGCTTTCTGCGAAGGCGAGGATGCGATCGGCTCGCTTCAGCAGGGCGTCCATATTCTGCAGCGTGCTCTGGCTGGCCTTTACGACCTGGTTGAAATCGGGGTGAACCTGCGTGGGCAGCGTGTCACCATCATGAACGGGAGGGCCGACGGCCTGGGAACTGTCGATATCGAGGTAGGTCTCGCCGAGCACGCCCGCGGTTTCGAGCGAAGTGACGGAATCGCGGCGCATGTCGTAACCGTATTTTGTGGTGACCTTCATGACCACTTCGACGGGAGTCTGCTGCTTGTCTTTATCCGGAACGATGCGGATGGTGGCCACATTGCCGATATCCACCCCGCTCAAGCGCACCGGGGCGCCGACGCGCAAGCCCTCCGCGTTATCGAAATACGATTTGACAGTAATGCGGGGCGTGAATAGCCCGGTAGTCCCGGACATGAGGAAGAGCAACAATCCGAGGGTCAGGCTCGCAACAATGACCGTGATCCCAACCTTGAGTTGCGACCACTTGAGCTGCTTCTGGCTAGGCAAATGATTTCCTCAAAAGGCTAGCTGGGACGGGGTAAGCAGGCTTCGGCAACAGCTCAAATCGCGCCAGCCACTCGCTACACGCCCACCGCTGCATGATAACAAAATCTGCGAGGGAGCTAGCCGGCTTTCGTGGGCAACGTTGGCATGACAGTGAGCGCGAGCAGGTACGCAGCGGCGCCGCAGGCCAGGGTGATAGTCAACCCGAATTGGATGGCAATGACCATAGCCAGCACCGATCCGAGCACGCTGGCCGCGGCATTCATGGCCCATGCCCACTCGACGGCGTTGTCCGGAGCGTCCTGTTCGGCAGGGAACTCGGGCGCGGGAGAGGAAGCCAGAGCACGAAGCCCGGTCGGAAATGGCATTCCCATCACGAAGCCGAGCGGTACAAGGAGGAACCCGCTGACTACGAGGCGGTAGGGAAAGCTCAGGCCAACCCACGCTGCCAGGCGGCCCGGCAGAAACAGCACATCGGCAAGAATCGCCGCGATGACAAGCACCAGAGGAATCCATCCCATCTGGGCGCGCGGCAACCAACGGCGCGAAAACAGGCTCCCAGCGCCGCTGGAGAGCATCAGCAGAAATATCACTACAGTGAGCGCGTAGGTAGGGTGGCCAAGAAAGAGAACGAATCGCTGGATAAAGGCAATCTCGACGAGGATGTATCCGAGCCCGACCGCGACAAAATAGAACAAAGGCAACGGCGACTGCCGGGATTTCCCTCCTGCCAGCGCAAGCGGGAGAACCAGAAATGCCAACACCGCCAGCAGCGAAACTGCCAGAACCAGAAGCAGGACCAGCACGCCCAGATTCACTTTCCAGTCAATTCCATGACGTGTTCCGGCAAGGATTTGTCCGGGCTTCATGGTGAAAAAGAAGAACGGCGCGTTGTCGCTCACGGGAGCAACGTTGTAATTGTAGGTTCGGGCGAAAGACTGAGGATTATTGCTGGCAATCAATTCCGAAAAAGGATTGTTCCCCGGCTGAGAAGGAAGGTACAGAGGATTGAGATCGGGATAATTATCGACATGCTCTGCAACCGCATCTTCCTCCGCTTGAGTGAACGGAGTTTTCTTCGCCAGCACGACTACCGGGATGCCATCCTCATTGAGCTCTCCCAGGGACGCGACCATGAAATTGCGCGCTGGATTGGGGACCCCAAGCTGATGCAGAGCTTCCATTGCGACTGATACCACCCGCAGGGCCTCGCGTGGTTCGCGAAACTCCCAGCGGGTAATGGCGACCATTCCGTCGGGCTTTAAATGATCGAAGTATTCCCGAAAAGCCTCGACGGTGTAGAGATTGTTTTCGCTCAGGGCGAAGGCGCCCGCGGCGGTGGACGCCCAGGTGTCGACCAAGGTCATCTGCACCACGTCAAAGCGCTGCGGCGACGAGCGCAAAAACGAGCGGCCATCGTTGACATGGATGTGCACCTCGGGGCGCTCGTAAAGATGTTGTGAGTAATCTGCGTAGCGCCCGCGCATGATGGTGGTGGCGATGATGGGATTGATTTCGATGCCGGTCACACTGGGGCTTCCATTGGCCACGGCACGGAGCACATCGACTCCGCCGCCCGGGCCAATGATCGCGAACTCCCCATGCGGGCGTAGAACATTGGCTAGTGCCGGGGGAGCGGACATCAGGGCGGCTTCCCAGGCGGTGTTGTGCCACTGCGAGACATCCGCATTCATGATGTAGGTGGAGGCGTCCGCGTCGATCACGATCGCTTTGGCTTGGCCCTGACGGTCGACTTCCACACGCGAGAGTGCATTCCAGTGCGCGAATTCTACCCAGGCAGGATCGCGGAACATCCCCTTCGCGTATACGACGTCAATGAGGCGTCCGGAATGATTGGCCGCGATTAAAACAACTAGGGCGAGCGCCAGCACGGCTGCATTGCGGCGAGCAGCGCGGGTTTCTGCCCAGATCGCGGCAGCAGAGGCCAGGGCGATACCCGAGACGAGAATTACATTGGGTCCACCCACCCAATTCAGAAGCGGGACTACAGCCAGACAGGCGAGCGCTCCGCCGCAGAGATCGGCGCCGTAGAGTCTGGGAATCCGGCTGGTCTCGCGAGCGAAGATGATCGAAAACAGCAGGCCGGTAAGAAAGAACGGCACCGCCGCCGCCAGATAGAGTTCGGTGAGGCGCAGGAAGTTTCTTCCCGAGACATTGAGCGCGACCGGAACATGCAACACGACTTCGAGCATGCCAACCACGACGATGGCGTTCGCCGAGCAAAGATAGGCGGCCACGGTGCGCGTGGCGAGCTTTGAAAGTCTCGCCTTCAGCAAGTAGGCGAACACACCTCCTGCACCCAGGCCGAGCAGCGCGATTGAAATGGCCAGGAACGCGAAGTGATAGAACAGCACCACGGAAAACAATCGCGTGAGCGCGAGTTCGAGCAGCAAGGCGGCGAAACTGGTAAGGGCTAAGCCTGCGAGCAGAGTTCGTTCCGGAATGGCGCGTCTGCTTGCGGCGAGAGGGGTTGGAGCGATAACGGCCATAGTGGTCGACGCGTCAGTCTAGCAGATGAAGGGAGCAGGTCTTGGATGCCGCCGCCGTAGTTTTAGTTCTCGAGAATCACCTGGGCGATCGCCTGTTCCTCGGTGTGCGAAATAGAAAGCGCGGCGTTTTTCACGCCGAGTTTGGCGGCGAACTCTCCCGCTTTGCCGTGGAAGCTGATGGTCGGGCGGCCACCGGGCATGCGCGTCACCTCGCAATCCCGCCAGCGCACGCCGTGATTCCATCCGGTGCCCAGGGCCTTCATTGCCGCTTCCTTGGCTGCGAAACGCGCGGCATAGCGTTCCACGCGATTGGCCTTGGAGTCGCAATAGCGCATCTCGCCGGCGGTAAAGATACGTTCCAGAAAACGCGCTCCGAAACGTTCCATCGCGCGGCGGATGCGCGGAACCTCGGCAATGTCGATTCCTGTGCCTACGATCATCGTTGCCCGTGAATTTTACAGCAAGCGATCGCCGCGGTAGAGAAGGCGTCCCTCGATCATGCGGGCTTCCGCGGTCAGCTTGTGAGGACGAACCGGGCCGGTAGCGTCGATGTGCAATACCTCGTGCCCGTGCGCAACCAGCCAGTCGGAAACCAGCATGCGATGGCAATGGAAGTAGACTCGCTCGGCGCACATATAGGCTGTGCGAGAATTTTCGGCGAGCGCAACCAGTTCGGAGATGGCCTGCTCGAACTCCGGGGTCAACATGTAGTCGGCATAATTTCGGAAGCTCTGGTTGCGCATGGCAACGTGAGGCGATTCATCGAGAACTTTTTTGCGATAGCCGCCAAGCGCCTTTATCCAGACATAGCCAATTCCCTTTGCAGGCAGGGCATGTTCCAGCGAATTGCGGTTGAAGTGCGGCAGACGGCGCGACATCGGGAAGGCGCGAATGTCGGCCAATGTTTTGATTTCGTGGGCGTGCAGGGCCTCAACGAGTTCGTCGAGGGTGCGCGTGGAGTGCCCGATGGTGTAGAGCGTGGCCAACCAGAGTTCGATGCGAGGCGCGGCCTAGGTGATGCGAGCGAGTGCCGCGACGATCAACGAATCTTGATCGGGGAAAACCGTTCGCAGGTCGAGGACGAGCCTTCCCTCGTCAATGCGCGCAATGATGGGCGGATCGGATTGGCGTAGGCGAACGGCAAGTTCGTCGACGCTAAGGTCAGCGCAGGTAAGGGCCAGCAGACGGGTTGGGAGAACCGAAGAGGGCGCGGCGCCGCCGCCGATCACGGATTCACCGTCGATCACTTCTGCTTTGATCTTGCCGGAGGGCAGGCGCTTGGCTAATGCTTCGGCTCGCGAGCCAATTTCTTCCTTGCTCAGCCGCATCATCTTTAGTGCCGGAATTCCGTCGTGGTCGCGTTTGACGTAAGCCAAAAGCGTGTCTTCCAGAACCGCGTACGTCAGCTTGTCGACCCGAAGAGCGCGGAACAGGGAGTTCGCCCGCAGACGCGAGATCAGGTCGGCGCGCCCGCTGATCAACCCCGCCTGTGGGCCGCCCAACAGCTTGTCGCCAGAATAAGTGACGACATCGACTCGGGTGCGCAAGCTGTCGAAAACGCTGGGTTCGCCCTGCAGGCCGAAATTCTGAAGGTCGACCAGCGCGCCGCTGCCCAGGTCTTCCATCAAGGGCAAGCCGCGGCGGTGCGCCAGTTCGACGAGTTCGGCGAGGGACGGCTGCTCGGTGAATCCGGTAATCTCAAAATTCGAGCGGTGCACGCGCAGCAACAATCGCGTCCGGTCGTTGATGGCTTTCTCGTAGTCGGCGGCGCGAGTGCGGTTGGTCGTGCCAACTTCCCGCAGGGTGGCGCCGGACTTAGACATTACGTCGGGAATGCGGAAGGATCCGCCGATCTCGACCAGTTCGCCGCGAGAGACGATCACCTCGCCACCTTCCGCCAGCGTGTTCAATGTGAGCAGCACGGCAGCGGCGTTATTGTTGACGACGATGGTCGAAACGTCCGTCTCCACACGACCTGATTCGTCGCCGGAAAGTAGCTTTTGAAAGAGGCGGTCCACATGGACATCGCGCTTCCCGCGCTCTCCGGTGTCGAGATTAAACTCCAGATTCGTAAATCGACCTGCAGTTTCCTGAATGTGCTGGATCGCATCCTGCGGCAGGGGCGCGCGACCCAGGTTCGTATGCAGGACGACTCCGGTGGCGTTGATGACGGCGCGGAGCGAGTGCCGCAGGGACTGGCGAAGATGTGCCTCTACCGCGTGCGGAAGCCCGTCGAGCGCCAGACGCAAGCCGGCGCTATCGAGCAAACCGGACGAGATTTCTTGTCGCAGGCGCGCTAGCACGGCGCGGGTGGCATCGGTCACGGGCTCAGCGCCGTGTAGCGTCGCAAGCGAAGCGCATGCCGGGGTTCGCAGGAATTCGTCCACCGACGGCAGTTCGCGAAAAAGCTCCGACTTGGCCGCGCTTTTCATTTCCGGATTATCCCATGAAAAAGCAGGCGGCCCGGCTACAGTGTGTGGAGGTACGCCAACAGATCCTGGATTTGCTGCTCGTCCAATTTCTGGTTGTAGCCAGGCATTTCCTTCCGGCCCAGGCGAATGATGTCGGTGACGCGCTCGTCATTGGCTGGCAAGCCGCTTAGGGAAAGATATTTATTTTTAAAGATTCCTTTGAGGCCTGGGCCTTTCTTGCCGCGGGTGGAATAGGGCTCGTGGCAGCGGTCGCACTCGGCATCGTAGATGCGGCGTCCCGCAGCCTGTTGCGCGTTCAGACCTAGTTCGGCGTCGGACTTGCGGCGTTCGATATCGCAGCCGAACGTCGAGGCGAGTCCGAACACTAGTATCAGAAAAAATACTGAATGGTTGATCCGTCGTAACGTGCACACAAAACACTTTTCTTGCGATCCCATGAAATCGTCCTGAGCTCGCGCCGCACACCGCACTGCGAGCCGCTTTACAATGATAGAGCAAAGGGAATTTCACTTACTCATGCCGATTGCCGTCAAACGAGTATACGAGCCAGCCTCCCGCCGTGATGGGACGCGAGTGCTGGTGGACCGGTTGTGGCCGCGCGGGCTGACTAAGCAGGGGGCTGCGATTGACGAATGGCTACGCGATCTGGCGCCGTCCAACGAATTGCGGCGCTGGTATCATGCGCGTCCGGAACACTGGCCTGAATTTCACAAGAAGTATTTAAAGGAACTGAAACTGCCACAGTGCCAAACGGCGCTGCATCGGCTCTACGAACTGGCTCACCAGAAAAAGCGCTTGACTCTTCTGTTTGCCTCGAAGGATGAGACGCACAATAACGCCGCCGTCCTGAAGGATTTGCTTGCGGGCGGACGCAAGCCGCCCACCGGCACCGGCCCCGGGGCTGCCCATGCCATGGGACGGCGCGCCGCGGTGCGGCGCAGGTAACGCGCGATGAGGCCTGTTTTCCAGTGGAATCTCGGCGCGCGCTCGCTCGAATTGGGCAAGCGCACGCTGATCATGGGCATCGTCAACGTAACCCCCGATTCCTTTTCCGACGGCGGGCAGTTCCTCGATCCTGACAAAGCCCTCGCACATGCCGAACGCTTGCTGAGCGAGGGCGCCGATATCGTGGATATCGGCGGCGAATCTACCCGGCCCGGGGCCCGGGTGGATGCCGCGGCTGGGTCCGCGCTCAAAGCCAATCCTCATGCGCCGCCGGTCAGCGCTGAAGAAGAGCTCAAACGCATTCTTCCCGTTATCGGAGAATTCAAAAACAGGCACCCACAAGCGGTCGTGTCGGTGGATACCTACAAGGCAGCGGTGGCGCGGTCCGCGATCGAAGCTGGAGCCGAGATCGTGAACGACGTCAGCGGATTCCGCTGGGACCCGCAGATGGCCTGGACTGTCGCGGATCGGCCATGCGGAGCGGTACTGATGCACATGCGGGGACGGCCGGAGGAGTGGCGGCTGCTACCTCGGGCGGACGATATCGCAGGGCTCGTGAAACGCGAACTGCAGGAATTGTCAGAAGCGGCCGTGCTCGCGGGAGTACGACGAGAGCGGATCGTGCTCGATCCCGGATTCGGTTTCGGTAAGAACTTCGAAGAAAATTATCCACTGATCGGGCAGTTTCATGAGTTACACGCGTTGAGATTTCCGCTGCTGACGGGCGTCTCGCGAAAATCATTTATCGGGAGGACGGTTGCCGGCGGCGTAGGCAAAGTTGCGCCTGAGGAGCGGCTCTCTGGCACGCTCGCTGCTGAGACTGCGCTGATTCTGAAAGGCGCGCACATCTTGAGGACACATGATGTGAAAGCTTCGCTGGAGGCGGCGCGGGTTGCCGATGCGATTCTGCTTGCGTCGTAGGGGCGCGGGCGGGACGCCCCCGCGACATCCGGCGACACGCCAGCGATACCTGCACGGCGGTCGGGAAGCGAAGCTCAAAACGTTTTCGCTGAATCCAGCAGGATCGTAACCGGGCCTTCATTCAGCAGTTCGACCTGCATCATTTCCTGAAATCGTCCGGTTTCGCAGCGCAGGCCTGCGCCTTGAATTTTCGTGACAAAGAGTTCGTACAGCCGTCGTGCCAAATCCGGCGGCGCGGCCGCATCGAAGGACGGGCGTTTGCCCCGGCGCACGTCGCCGTACAACGTAAATTGCGATACCGCCAGCACGCTTCCGCCCACATCTTGCACGCTGCGGTTCATCTTGCCATCCCGGTCTTCGAAGATGCGCAGGCCGGCGATCTTCTCGGCAATGTACACCGCGTCGGCCTCGGTATCCTGCTGCCCCACTCCGATCAGGACAAGCAATCCCAACCCGATTTCGCCCGCGGTCCATCCTTTGACGGTCACTTTGGCGCGGCTTACGCGCTGCACTACGGCACGCATAACATTTCGCTTCTTTCTACGCTTTCATAGCTTGTGCCGATCTTCTCCGGCGCGGCGATTGACCCCGGCAACATCCAAACGTTAGGATTCTGTTGTGCAATCCCAAGCGAGCCAAGACCTTGCGGGAAGAGTCATCGCCCTTTCTTTACACTAATTCACCAAGACAATTACACTACAGACTCGCCTTTTTATGTACTGCAGTGTGCAAGACGTGCGGAAGGAACAAGAACTGAGAACAGCAATCAAGAGCTGCAGTTCCGCAACCCAGGCATCAGAATTCAAATCTAATCGAGCCAAGCGAGGAGACACATGGCAGCCGTTGACGAGAAGGTAAAGCAGATTATCGTGGAGCAGTTGGGCGTGGATGAGGGCGAAGTCACATCGAGCGCATCGTTCGTGGACGATCTAGGCGCGGACTCGCTCGATACGGTCGAGTTGGTCATGGCTTTCGAAGAGGCCTTCGACATTGAGATTCCTGACGAGGACGCCGAAAAGATCCGCACCGTGCAGGATGCGGTGGACTACATCGGCAAACACGCAAAGGCGGGGAAATAGTTGACGCGCAGGGTCGTAGTTACAGGCTTGGGCCTGATCTGCGGCGTGGGCAACTCCACCGATGAGGTATGGAAGGCCCTGCTGGCGGGTAAGAGCGGCGTGGCGCGCATCACCGGTTTTGACGCCAGTGCCTTCGCCTGCCAGATTGCCGCCGAGGTCAAGAACTTCGACCCGCTGAGCTTCATCGAAAAAAAAGAAGTCAAGAAAATGGGACGCTTCATCCACTTCGCCATTGCCGCCTCGGATGAAGCGATGAAGATGTCGGGGCTGAAGATTACTCCCGAAAACGACGAGCGCGTGGGCGTGCACATAGGCTCCGGCATCGGCGGATTCGATATCATCGAGCGGGAACATTCGGCACTGATCGAAGGCGGCCCACGCAAAATTTCACCGTTCTTTATCCCTTCAGCGATTATCAACCTGGCTGCGGGCCAGGTCTCGATGCGGCACGGCGCCAAGGGACCGAATGAAGCGACCGCGACGGCCTGTACGACTAGCGCGCATTCCATTGGAGACTCCTACCGCATCATCCAGCACAACGATGCTGATGTGATGATTGCCGGGGGCGCCGAGGCTGCCATCACTCCTATGGGAGTGGGCGGATTCGCCGCCATGCGAGCGCTCTCCACGCGCAACGACGAACCCGAGAAAGCCAGCCGGCCCTGGGATCAGGCTCGTGACGGATTTGTCATCGGCGAAGGATCTGGCATCCTCATTCTCGAAGAGCTTGAGCACGCCCGCAAGCGCGGTGCGACGATTCTGGCCGAGGTCGCAGGATACGGCATGTCAGGGGACGCCTACCACATCACACAGCCTGCCCCGGAGCACGAAGGCGGGTTCCGCGTCATGCGCAACGCCGTGCGCGACGCGGGCGTTTCGCCGGACGTGGTGGGATATGTGAATGCCCACGGTACATCGACACCAATTGGCGACACGCTCGAGGCCCACGCCATCCGTAATTTCTTCGGCGATCATAAGCTTGCCGTAAGTTCCACCAAGTCCATGACCGGGCACCTGCTGGGCGGTGCCGGAGGACTGGAAGCAGGCATCACCGTGTTGGCCCTGCGCGACCAGGTGCTGCCTCCGACAGTGAATCTCGAAAATCCCGATCCTGACACCGCCGGAATGGATCTTGTGCCCAATCACGCGCGCAAAGCGGATGTGGAATATGCCATGTCGAACTCGTTCGGGTTCGGAGGCACGAATGGGGCACTCCTGTTCCGGCGCTGGCACGAATAAATTCTTCATCTCTCCAAACGCCTCATTCCGCGCCGGTTTTCACCTCGTAATGTACTATTTCACGCCTGCTCTGAAATGGTAATGGGACTTCTGTACTTCGCGTGTTGACCCTTTGGGTTGTTGTCAGAAGCGAAACATCTCGCCACAATGGGTTTCGAAAGTGGAGTCTTCCCCGATTATGGATAAAGCTTTCGCCACCTCCCTCCCTTCGCTGCCTATCATGCGCAAGTCCGCCGCTCGCGCAGCCCTCGTCGGTTTCGATGATCCAACGCGCGCACTGCTTGCGGAATGCTTCAAGCAATTCAACATCGAAGGCGTAACCATTACGGCCGACGCGGCTGAGCGGATTCACCGCGAAAAGTTTGAAGCCTGCGTGCTCGCGCTGGGCGAAGGCGCCGAAGCCGTGATGGAGGCTGCCCGGGCCTCGCGCTCCAACAGCCGCTGCGTAATCTACGGTCTCGGCGGCAGCGCGCAAGAAGCGATGCGCTATTCGAAGTACGGCATCAACGCCATGTTCCACGAGCCGCTGGAACGGCCCGCAGCGCTGAAACTGATCCGCGCCACCCGCATGCTGGTGTTGCACGAATTCCGCCGCTACGTGCGCATTCCGGTGATGACCGAGGTTTCGATTGTCGGCGACGGCCGCCGCATTGTAGCCAGCAGCATCGAGATGAGCTCGGGCGGCATGTCGCTGAAGAGCGCGGAGGATTTTTCCAACGGCACCAATGTCGAAATTTCTTTTGCGCTGATGACGCTGCCTCGGGTGAATGTGCGCGGCGCGATCAGCTGGTGCACGCCCAAATCATTGGGAGTGCGGTTCGATCCCAAAGATGATCGCCGCTTGAAAATCAAGACCTGGATCGATTCCTACCTGGAAAACTGATGTAGGAGGCCGTGGTTCGTGGGTGTTAGGCTGCGGTGATCTCAACATCCGGAGAATTTGGCCTCACTGTTCAAAGCCTGAGACCGACAAGCAAGACCTGACACCTAAATCGCAACACACCGCACACCTGAGACGCACCCCGTTACAATAAGCTCGTGTCCGAAGTCAGCACTCCACAGGCGACGCCATCCGCACAGGCGGACTCCGGTCCGCGCCGCTGGAGCCTGCGCCAGCGCATCGTTCTCAGCCTGATCGTCTGGGCGGGATATTGGTTTATCCGCCTGCTCGGGCCGACGCTACGGGTCAGCGTGTCTTACGAAGAGGGTGCGCAGAAGACTCTCGATGAGCGTCCATTGGTCGCCTCCTTCTGGCACGAATGCATGATCCCAGCGACGTATCTCTTTCGCGATATGGGAATTCGGGTGATGAGCAGCTTCAGTTACGACGGCGAATACATGGGCCGCATCATCCGCCGCTTCGGCTTTGTAGCCGTCAAAGGTTCGAGCAGCCGCAATCCGGTGCGGGCGCTGCTGGGGCTCAGGCGCGCGCTGGAAGAGGGCTGGACCGTCGCATTCAGCCTGGACGGCCCGCGCGGCCCGCGCCGTAAGGTCAAGCCCGGTCCCGCCGGTCTGGCGCGCTCCTCGGGACTGTCGATGACGACCTTTCACGCGGCGGTCGACAAGGCCTGGGTGCTGCATAGTTGGGACCGCATGAGGATTCCCCACCCGTTCTCGCGCGTGCTGGTGCGGGTGGGAAAACTGATCCGCGTGCCTGACGACGCAAGCGATGCCGAGCTCGAACGCTACACGGCGGAACTGCAGGCGGCGCTGGATCGGGTGTGCGAATTTGCGGAGACGAACGTGACGAAGGTGGGGACTAGCGAGTTTCCGGTGGGAAGAATGATGAATTCAGATTGAAGATTTCAGATTGAAGATTTCAGAATGATCTTCTGGCCGGCCGCGTGCAATCTGAAATCTGCGATCAAAAATCTGAAATCGCCTTACTCCAGCGTCGATCCCAGCTGCATGTATCTGTACTTCTTGCCGTCCCAGTAGAGCACCGATGATGTGCTCTCGCCCTCGCCCTGCTCTTCCATGTAAATTCCGAGTACAGTCTTCTTCTTCGTCGCGAGCCGTTTCACAGTAAGAGTCTTGAATGGCATGTTGATGAAGAGGAATTTGGCCTTGGGAGTTTCGGCGCGCCACGCATCTTTCCCGTCTCCGTGCACGATCAGCATGCTGATGCCGCGGCGGTCCGGCTCGTCGGAAGCAAATGTCGAGGTCACTTTCACATCGCCATAGCCAAGAAAGCTGTCGTACGGATCGGCGACTACGAAGCTGTATTCGTCTTTGTCGGCCATCGGATTCTTGCATCGCGCCACGAGAACCAGGTCATCCACGCCGTCGCCATCGAGATCGCCCACGAACTGCTGCGGCCCCGGCATCAGGGAGCAGTTATCACCAAATTGCTTGTGAATGAATTCGTTAGTGACAGCGGGCGACGGAGAAGTCGCATGTGCTGGCGGCGGGGGCAGAGGCTTTTTCTGGGCGGCCGCAATCATTGAGAGCGCAAGAATCGGGAGCAGCAGAGCTTTTCGCGACGGCATGTTCTTACTCTAGCCCGGTTTGTATCGTGGCGAAAGAGACTGACTAGTGACCGAGGTAATGAAGGCCTTTGTAGCGCCGGCATCTTGCCGGCTGTGGCGGCGGGGCGTCTCGCCCACCGCTGTGAAATCGAAAGCAGTGGAAATCTGCAAAGCTCAGGCTGTGATGGCGAAATCCAATCGGGACAGCAGGAGTGACGCGGGCGCTACTTGAAATGCTCCCAGCCACCAGGCTGCAGTTCGTACCCCCCGCGACTTGCGTCACTGATAAAAATCTTGCGCCCCCGGGTGATGCGCCCGATTTCTGTGATTGATACTCCCGCAATCCGAGCGGGTATTCGTTTGCCGGGGCGCGCCGTGAACAGAAGTTCATAGTCTTCCCCACCGTGCAGGGCGAGATCGAATTCCACTTCTCGCGCAGGCCTGCCGACTCGAGCGCGAGGGATCAGGGCCGCATCCAGGTCCGCCCCCACGCCGCTTTCTTCGCAGATGTGCGCCAGGTCGGTGGAGAGTCCGTCGCTGATGTCGATCATGGCTGAGGCCAGTTGCTTCTCGCGCAGAATGCGGCCGACTTCGATTCGAGGCTCGGGATAAAAATGCCGGCGATTGTCGCGAGCATTCACCTTCTTTTTCGACGCGATCATCCGCGCCAGGGCCGCGGCTGAGCCCCCGAGTTCGCCCGTGACGTAGACACGGTCTCGGGGGCGAGCGGTCGAGCGAAGAATGGCCTTACGAGCGGGCACGCTGCCGACCACGATGATGTCTGCCAGGATCCCGTCAGGCGACTGCGCAGTGTCGCCTCCAGCCAACGTCACGGCGTATTTTTTTGCCAGTCGGATCAGACTCCGCGCAAACCGGCCGACCCAAGCTTGGGGCAAGTCCCGGGGTAGAGCAAGAGACAAGAAGGCTGCCATCGGTTCGCCACCCATGGAGGCAATATCGCTCAAACCTCGTGCCAGGCAGCGATGTCCCACCGACTCGGGTGGGTGCCAGTCCCGGCGGAAGTGAATGCCTTCGAGCGTGAAGTCGGTCGTGATCAGGGAATCTCTGCCCTGTCCCAGGCGCAGCACGGCGCAGTCATCACCGATCCCCCGGAGAATGGCGCCCCGGGCGCGAAGAGAACGGTCACGCGTCGGGATGTCCACCAGGCGGCGGAGCTCGGAGATCAGCTCTTTCTCGGGAAGCGGCACGGCGCCACTACTATACCGCTCACGATCCGATGCCCGCTGACCAGGCCGAAGGCCGGCTCGAGATCAGGAAGGATTTTTTGGGCAGTTCCAGGGCTGCCGAATGCACGCCCGTAACCTGTCCCTTGGTGACCCCGGCTGCTCAGTCTTCGGTAACCGCATTTGTCCAGCTGTGTCGTTGACAGGGAGAACCCAGTTTGTTACCGTTAACCAGTCATTCACAAAAAACCTTTGGCCGACGCTAACTTCTGCAAGCCGTTGCAATTGCAGACAAGCGTATATCTCAGGCGCTGGTTGCAGTTCCGGTAGGAAAAGGGTGCGAGAGAGTTTCCCATTGCCAAGATGGGAACGTGCCCGGAAAAGTCAGGTGGTCCGAACAGGCGTTCTGAACTTTAGAAACGTGCCTGAAATTCCGGACCTGATGCTTCTAAATTTAGAGGATCTGATTTTGCAGAAGCGCTTCTACATTCTTTTCGTAGCTCGCGGCGATGACGGACAGCTGCGCAAAATCTCTATCCCCGTTCATTATCTTTACGTTTTCGTGGCCGGCGCGGCCATCGGATTCCTCAGCCTTACCGGAATTGCCAGTTCTTATACCCGCATGCTGCTTAAGGTTTCCCAATTCAACCAGCTGCGAACCGAAAAAGATCAGCTGAAGAATAATTATTCCCGCCTGGAAGAGGTCGCTAAAGAGCGCGATCTGCAGGTCGCTTCGTTGGGTTCGATCGCCGGCGAAGTATCCGCACTCTATGGACTAAAGTCTGGCCCAGCACTGGTTAGCGCTTCGAGCGATCAGATTGAGGACGCTGAGGTCAGTTCGTCTCTCGATCAGCTGCATGCGTTGCGGACTTCCGCTCTGAGCGGCGCGACGATGGTCGGTTTGACCATGGGTCTGACCCGCAATGCCACCACGGCCGACTGGATTCGCGCCAATGCGGCGCCGAACCTTTGGCCCGTAGAAGGCCAGGTCACGGGAAGCTTTGGGGAGCGGATTGATCCGTTCAACGGGGAAGGCGCATTTCACAGCGGCGTGGATATTGGTAGCAGCTTTGGCGCGAAGATTATCGCCCCGGCCGATGGCGTCGTGACCGCCACGGAAGTAATGGGCGGCTACGGTAAGACCATCATGGTCGACCACGGAAATGGAATCAGCACGCGCTACGCTCACCTGTCCGGCTATGCGGTTACAACCGGCCAGCGGGTTAACCGGGGCGACGTAATCGGCTATGTCGGCGAAAGCGGCCGCTCCACCGGACCCCACCTGCACTACGAAGTTCGCATCAACGATGTCCCGGTGAATCCTTACAAGTATCTCCGCATCAACGTCGCCCACAGCGGCGGATTTGTGACCGGCAGCTAACCCCCACAAGCTCTCCCAAGTCACTACTTGGCCGTTACCTGAGTAATGGATTTTGTTCGAAACAGTGCAGAAATCATTCCGGTAATGGCGCTAACATCGTAAGACCCCTCCCCATCGTTCGTAGCAGGACTCCGCCGACACTACGGAATGACTTGATGGAGAATGCCGAGACAAAGCGTTTTGGCCGTTATGAGATCGTAACCGAGTTGGGCCGCGGAGCCATGGGCGTCGTTTATAAGGCGCGCGATCCCCAGATCGATCGCATCGTAGCGATCAAAACGGTCTCGTTATGGCGTCAGGAGGCGGAAGAGGAACAGGAATTCCGCCTGCGCTTCCTGAATGAGGCGCAGGCCGCCGGCCGCCTGCATCACTCCGGGATCGTCTCCATTTTCGATGTAGGAGAGAGTCCGGAGAATGGCGACCCTTACATCGTTCTGGAGTACGTTTCCGGCGAATCGCTGAGCCGCATTCTCGGGCGGGAGAAGAAGCTGCCGCTCGCTACAGCGCTGCAGCTCGCGCAGGAGGTTGCCGAGGCGCTCGATTACGCCCATGCGCAGGGTGTAGTGCATCGGGACATTAAGCCGGCGAACATCCTTGTCACCGAAACGGGGCACGCCAAGATTGCCGATTTCGGCATTGCGAAGCTGAATCTGGCGCACTTCACTCTGCCGGGACGTGTTCTGGGTACTCCGGCCTATATGGCTCCCGAGCAATTAAGCGGCGAAGGTGTCGACGGGCGCTCGGATCTGTTCTCCTTAGGCGTGATTCTCTATGCCATGGTCACCGGACATTCGGCTTTTCAGGGGAGCAGCGCCACCACAGTCTGTTTCAAAGTAGCGAATCGCGAACCCGTGGCCGCCAGTGCCCTCGACATGACCCTGCCTCCTCAACTGGATGCAGTGATCTCACGCGCCATCGCCAAGAATCCCGATGAACGTTACCAGCGCGGGACCGACCTTGCTGAGGATTTGCGTATTTTGCAGCAGAACTACAAGCCCGGCTCAACCACAACTTCGCTGCAAGCAATCACCGGCTTGGGCCTGCGGCCCGCTGGCTCGCGAACCGGCAGCACAACCTCTGCCCTTCGGCCCGTCGCGGCTGTCGCCGACGCCCAGCAGGTGGTGCGTTATGCCATGCTGAAGGCGCCGATTCGCGACCTGGTGATCGGGGCAGCCGTAATGGTGTTGCTGGTGATTCTTGCCGCGCAGACGAAGCTGCTGGTGATTACGCCACCTAAAATGTCGGTGACCCCGCCCAGTATTTCTATTCCGACAGGGGAACGGGCCAAGTCAACTTCCGCGATGGAGTCCACACAGGCAGACACACCGATGCCACCACCTGTGCCGATGAGGGCTCATAAGAAAGCACATATCCGTAACGTGCATTCCCCGGCCAAGCAAATCGTAGTTGCCAGTGCTACTCTCGATGTCGCGGTGCAGCATCAGTTCAAAGACGCCACCCTGTTCTTATGGGTCGACGACAAATTATCGTGGACGCGCGCCTTGCACGGGGGGGCGCAGAAGAAGCTGGTCGTTTTTAGCGGGGTACGGGGCGTCGAGTCCGAAAGTCTGCAAATTCCCGCTGGAGCGCACGTCCTGCGCTTCCGGGTTGTGTCCGCCGATCACACTACCGATCTCTCAAAGACAGTATCGGCCGAGTTTATCGGAGGCGACACGAAGACCCTGCAACTCACCTTCGACAAGCACAACACCATGATGCGGGTGAACTGGCAGTAATTGCAGACGCGCTACTGCCGCAATCCCATCCAGTTTTCCGAGACAACCAGAGAATTTCCAGGATTTTGCGGATCGTACTTCACCGACGTGTGCAGCCCCAGGCGGCAGGAGTGCAGATTGATCCAATGCCGCAGGTAGGTCACATCCTGCGAGCACTCGTACGAAACTCCGGCGACATCGTATTTATAGATGAGCATCACTGCGGCGTGACGCTTTTCGACGGGAGCTAGTTCCTGCACATCGATCACCGTACCATCGGTGATGCGGCCCGTGCCCTCCAGCCAGGCGCGGCGCTCGCGTTCCAGTTGGTCCAGAGTCCTCGGCTTTCGGCGCAGCAGAGCGTATGTGCCCAGCAGGGCCACGCTACCGGTCGCAACCAGCCCATAAAGTCGAAGTGCATCCATAAAATAAAAAATGAGGTGTTCGAAATCGGCGGGTCCGCCAATTTCAATTATCAGGATAAGCGCAAAGAAGAGCGTGTGGAAGTGGTTCGGGGGTTACGGAGGTGCCATCCGCTGTGAAAAAGTTTGTAAGCGGACGCACGCGAAGCCATCTTGTTCTAGAATCAGCGGCGCGTTCACCATTGGGAACACAGAGGACTGGAGTTGAGAAACCGAGACAAGCTGAGCCTTATCGCTATCGCCCTATTTGTTGCGGCTGCGTGGGCAGTCGCGACGGCGGGTACCCGTCGGGAAAAGAAATCTGACGCCAAACATGCCGATCAGGACTGGCCTGTTTATGGAGGAACGACTTACAACAATCGTTTCTCTCCCTTGGCTCAGATCAATCGCAAAAATGTGAAAGACCTCCAGGTGGCGTGGACGTTCGATACCGGGGAATCAGGCGGTTTGCAGACCAGCCCGATCGAGGTCGATGGAGTGCTCTACGGGATCACTCCCACCCAGAAAGTATTCGCGCTGATCGCGGAGACCGGAAAGCTGCTGTGGGAGTTCGACTCTGGAATCAAGGGAACGCAGCCGGACCGAGGGCTCGCCTACTGGTCCGACGGCAGGGATCGAAGAATTATCGTCGGCGTCATGAACTTCGCCTACGCGCTGGACGCGGCCACGGGCAAGCCGGTCCCGAGCTTCGGCACGGACGGCCGCATCGATTTGCGAGAGGATCTGGACCGCGATCCCGCCACCGAGTCCATTTTTCTTACCAGCCCTGCCGTCATCTACAAAGACCTGATGATTGTTGGCGGGCGCGAGTCGGAGACCTTGCCCGCTTCCTATGGCGACGTCCGGGCCTTCGACGTGCGCACGGGAAAACTTCGCTGGAAGTTTCACACCATCCCGCGGCCTGGCGAGTTCGGCTACGACACCTGGCCCAAGGATTCCTGGCAGACCAGCGGAGCCGCCAACAACTGGACCGGCATGACCGTGGATGTCCAGCGTGGAATGGTCTACGTTCCAACCGGCTCGGCGGCCTTTGATTTTTACGGAGCAGATCGCCTCGGCGACGACCTGTTTGCCAACTGCCTGATTGCCCTGAACGCCGCGACGGGGGAGCGCATCTGGCATTTTCAGGGCGTCCACCACGATCTTTGGGACCGAGATTTCCCCACGCCCCCAATCCTGCTGACAGTTCAGCGCGACGGAAAGAAAGTTGACGCCGTAGAGCAGGCCACCAAGCAGGGGTTCGTCTTTCTCTTCGACCGCACCAATGGCAAGCCGCTGTTTCCGATTGAATGCCGAGACTATCCGCCGAGCGATGTCCCCGGGGAGGTCGCCGCGAAGCAGCAATGCCTGCCCACGAAACCGGCTCCGTATGCCCGTCAACTGCTGACCGAAGACATGCTCACGCCCCGAACTCCTGAGGTTCATCAGTGGGCGCTCGACCGCTTTCGCAGCTTCCGCAGTGAAGGCCAGTTCGTTCCCTTTACCACTACCCGTGAGACGGTCATCTTCCCCGGTTTGGATGGCGGGGCCGAGTGGGGTGGGCAGGCGCTCGATCCCGAGACCGGAATTCTCTACCTCAACTCCAACGATATCGCCTGGACCGGCGAACTGGCCGAGAACACTCCCGACGAGTCCGCGCAGAACACCCCCAAAGGCCTTTACACCAGCCAGTGCGCCGTATGTCACGGCGAGTCCATGGCAGGATCGCCGCCCGCTATTCCTTCGCTGCTCGATGTGGGTCAAAAGATGTCAGCTAAGGACGTGGCTGCCACAATCAAAAGCGGCAAGGGGCGCATGCCCGGATTTACGAACCTCAGCGAGCAGCAAATCTCCGACTTGGTCTCTTACGTGATGAGCGGCGGAAGCCCCGTGCAAGGCGAAAAGAAGGAAGTTGCCGGCGCCGGGGCGCCGGTGCCCTCCATCCGCTATCATTTCACGGGCTACCTGCGCTTCTCCGATCCCGACGGATATCCGGCTGTGGCTCCGCCATGGGGGACACTGAACGCCATCAACCTGAACACCGGCGAGTACGTCTGGAAAATTCCTTTTGGCGAATATCCCGAACTGGCCGCAAAAGGAATGAAGAACACCGGAACCGAGAACTACGGAGGGCCGCTCGTCACCGCCGGCGGTCTGCTGTTCATTGGCGCAACCAACTACGACAAGAAATTCCACGCCTATGACAAATCCAATGGAAAGCTAGTGTGGGAGACCACGTTGCCCTTTGCCGGAAATGCCACACCGATCACTTATCAATTCAAGGGTAAGCAGTACGTGGTGATCGCTGCGGGCGGAGGAAAGGATCTGAAGTCGCCTTCGGGCGGGGTCTATGTAGCGTTCGCGTTAAAAAAGTGATTACTTGCTCTGGCTGCAGACGGCCTTGCTCACTAGATCAGCGAAGTTGCCTTCGGGAGCCTTGCCGAACTGGTCGTCGTGCGCCGCCTTTTTGCTGACGACGAACCGTCCAGTATGGTCGCGGGAGTAGAACCACTCACTCGTGGGCGTGGCCTGTCCGCTGGAACATGAAAACCGGACACGTGCGCGCATTTCCACGAATGGTCCACCCTGGGGTAGTTCCGCAGGTTCCTTATATTCCACCCGTACCAGGGCGACGCGCTGGTTGTTCTTGAGAACCCGCACGGAACTCACAGAAACCTTATCGCCGCCTTCCGTTTGTCCGACTGGGCGCCAGTCTCCGGCGGCCCGGACAAGGCTGACAACGACAAAGGGAATGAGAATAACGCCAGCGAGAATGAGGAGGGCTTTTTTCAAACGCTCTTTTTACCCAGCGGGATTGTCAGGCATCGGCCTAATTCTGTCAACGGTCTAATCAAGCCCGGGCAATGCCCTTCCTCTATGGTATCGTAATGGCGCGCGTTTAGACAGCTCGCCCGAGGAAGAGCATGGAAGTCATTCATTCTACGGTGTTTGTCTCCCCGGTAGGGCCCTTGTTTCTGGCTGCCTCCGAGCGCGGGCTGGTTGCGCTGGAGTTCGACCGGCGGCTTCCGGGACAGCAGACGATTCGGCCCAACCCGCGCGATCTGCGTAGCGAAAGCAAGGAACGGCGCTTCGAGGATTCCCGGAGCATCATGCGAAGGTATGTTGGCGAACTGGAGGAATACTTCGCGGGGCAGCGGCGGGAGTTCAACTTCCCGCTTGATCTGCGCGGAACCGAATTCCAAGTCGCGTGCTGGAGTGCCCTTCAGCAGATTCCTTATGGCGAGACTCGGACGTATGCCGACATTGCGCGGACTGTAGGCCGTCCGCGAGGATTTCGGGCCGTCGGCATGGCCAATAACCGCAATCCCATCGCGATCGTCGTACCGTGCCATCGCGTAATCGCATCCGACGGCACTCTCTGTGGATACGGCGGAGGGCTCGATCTTAAGCGTAAGCTGTTGGAGCTGGAGGGTGCTCTCAGCGGTACGCTCGCCGCGTAGCGAATGTCAGATTGCAGATTGAAGCCTGGCCTCAACCTGCGGTCTGATTCGACAATGAAATCTACAATCCCAAATCCTTGACCACCTCCACCACCAGCACCACGTCTTCCACCCTCCGGAAGGCGGGCCTCTTCTATCTCGTCTTCGTGATGTTCTCCTACACGACAGGCGGGCCGTTTGGGCTCGAGGACATGGTGACGACGTCAGGTCCGGGGATCACCCTGCTGTACCTTCTGATCATTCCTTTTTTCTGGTGCATCCCGGTGTCACTCGTATCTGCTGAGTTGACCACCGCGATGCCCGTGGAAGGCGGATTCTATCGCTGGACCCGCGCCGCTTTCGGCGACTTTTGGGGATTTCTCGCGGGATGGTGGAACTGGTCCGCTTCGTTTCTGCTGGGCGGCGCCTACGCCGTCCTGTTCGCAGATTATCTCGTGTACTACTTCCCGAAGATGACTTGGTGGGAACACTGGCTCATTTCCCTGGGATTAATCGCGTTGCTGACTTGGGTGAACGTGCGCGGAATACAGATGGTGGGCCAGGTCGCGACCGCTCTCGAGCTTTTCATCTTCATCCCTGTCATGACGATGGTCGTTATCGGCCTGACTCATTGGCACCAGAATCCTTTTCATCCCTGGGTGGTGCCGCATCAGGGGACGTTCAAAGTATTCGGCGTTGGGCTGGCTTTAGGGCTGTGGTTGTACTCCGGATACGAACAGCTTTCGACGGTGGCGGAAGAAGTCGAGAACCCGCAGAGATCATACCCTCGGGCGCTGGCGCTGGTTGTGCCGCTTTCGATGGCCGCTTATTTTCTGCCCACAGTTGCCGGCCTCGCCTCTGCGGGCCACTGGGATCAATGGCACACGGGATTTTTTTCGGATGCTGCGAAGCTCATCGGAGGTCCCTGGCTAGGTGTCTGGATGACGCTGGCCGCTGTGGTCGGAAACGTGGCCCTGCTCAACAGCACGATCCTAACCACAACCCGGATGCCATTTGCCATGGCTGAGGACGGATACTTGCCCGGCGTCCTGACGCACAAACACGCGCGCTACGGAACGCCGTGGCTGGCTATCCTGTCTTCGGCGGTGATCTATGCGCTACTGGCGTGGCAGAGCCTGGGGCAACTGATCTCCGTTTACATCTGGCTGCGCTCGGCGACGACGGTGCTGACCGTGCTCTCAGGATGGAAACTGCGGCGCACCCGCCCCGAACTGGGGCGTTCGTTCGTCGTTCCCGGCGGGAACGCCGGTCTGTTGTATGTGGTGGCCGCGCCGGTCCTGATGGCCATCGTGGCGCTGCTGGGTGGTGACCGCTTCGCCACGATCGGCGGGGCCATCGCCATTCTGCTGGGCCCGGTGGTGTATGGGATAGTTAAGAAGGGATTTTCGTCGCACTAAGAAGGTGAGTTCGCTCATCGCCGTGGCTGGATCAGGCGCTTCCCTTTTTCTTGGATATACATTATAATATGTGTATCATTCAGGAGGGACGATGCAGGTAGCAAAGTGGGGAAACAGCTTAGCCGTGCGGCTCCCAGCGTCGGTGGTTGAGGCGCTCGGGTTGAAAGAAGGCGATCAGATCGAGATTCGCGTTGCGGCTTCCGGAGTTTTTGAAGTCGGTCGCGATCAGACCAGAGAGCGCGCTCTAGCCCGACTCCGTAAACTGCGTCGCCCGTTGCCCCCCGGGTTTATCTTCGACCGGACTGACGCGAATGCCCGCTGATGTCTTCTTTGACACCAACATCCTGATCTATGCCGTTGCACAAAACGATGCTCGCGGCCCTGTTGCAGAAGCGCTGCTGGCGAAAGGCGGAGTGATTGGAGTGCAAGGACTGAACGAATTCGTCTCTGTAGTCCGAAGGAAAATGGGCATGTCCTGGAAAGAGGTGGACGGCGCCTTGGACGCAATCCTCACTCTATGCCCTTCACCGATTCCGCTGACGTTGGCAACGCATGAAACCGGCCGAGGTATTGCCGAGGATTTTGGTTACGGCATTTACGACGCGCTGGTCGCCGCGGCGGCACTCGAAACCCGCTGTTCGACACTGCTCTCGGAGGATTTCCAGGACGGCCAAATCCTTTACGGCAAGCTCAGAATTCGCAACCCGTTCAAATAGAGTTGGCCGTACCTGCCTGGACAGCCGAGGGCGGCTGTTTCCACACGACTTTCTCTTCTTTGAAGTTTGAATGACTAGCTCACCCAGTCCAGCACCTTGTACCACGCCCCTGCGAATGGCAGAAACCACGGCTTGCCGTTGTAAAGCCCGAGCGGCGCTCCCGGAAATGGAATGCCCACAAACGGGTTGTCCGGCTTCTCGCCCGCCATCATCTCTGCAATCTTTTGCCCTTGATAAGTTGCCATGGCGACACCGTGTCCGGCATAGCCCACGGCATAGTACATGCCATCTATCTGTCCAGCATGCGGCATGATGTCGAAAGCAAAATCGAGCGTACCGCCCCAGACGTATTCCAATCGGGCATCGCGCAATTGTGGATACACCGCGATCATGTCCTGGCGCAGGATCTCGCTGCTCCGCCGAATCGTCTGATCGTTCTCCGGAAAGAATGCGGCGCGTCCTCCAAACAACATTCGCCCATCCGGGGTCAACCGGTAGTAGTGCAGATAATTCTTCGAGTCGTAAATCATCCGGTTTCGCGGGCTCAGTTCTTTGGCCAGCGCAGCAGGCAACACCTCGGTGGTGATGATGAAAGATCCGATCGGAATCAGCTTCTTCTGCAAAGCGGGAGTCGCCGGTCCCGTATAGCCGCTCGTGCCCACGAAGACCTCGTGCGCCCATAGCGGCCCGCGAGAGGTGGTCAGCTTCCAGCCCGGTTCTCCGTTGCGGGAATCGCGTTGGATGGATTCCACGCGCGCGTGCTCAAACACATCAGCGCCAGCCTTCATCGCGGCCCGCGCTAACCCAGCCACGTAGCGCGCCGGATTGCATCCCGCGCTGACCTCGTCCACCATTCCGCCAAAATAGATCGTCGATCCAATCTCGCTGCTCAACTCATTGCGGGGCACCACGCGCAATTTGTGATTGAATTCGATCTCGATCACCTCAGCCTGCCGTTCGTAATCATCGAAATGCTTGTGTTTGCAGGCGACCTCAAGGTGGCCGCAGCGCGAAAAATTGCAGTCAATCCGCTCTTCGCGCACGATCTGCTCGACACAGTCCATGGACGCCAGAGAGGCGGCGTACATGCGCTGCGTCCGCTCGCGGCCGTACATCGAGATCAGCTTGTTCACGCCCAACTTCATCCCGGTCAGGACCATGCCTCCGTTGCGGGAACTGGCCCCCCATCCGATGGTCTGCGCCTCCAGCACGCCCACCTTGGCTCCGCGTTTAGCCAGCGTGCGCGCGGCTGAAAGTCCGGTGAAGCCTGACCCGATTACTGCAACATCGAGCACTTCCGGCAGAGGGCGCGAGGAACCACTGGCCGGGAATTCCGCGGTCGTAAGCCAATAATTATGTTCTTGCAATGCCATAGTCGTGGACAGGGCGAGACTTCACCCGCGGCCATCAAATCCAGCAGGGCTGCAACCCGGGTGACCGAGCATTCTAGCGTACCTGTGCGCAGTGGTACATGTACTGCCGGGCAGGTAGCACCCCGATTTTTGGCCACCAGCGTAATCTTGCTGGCCATTACCCTCTGCCCGTAGTCTGAAGCTGCATGGCTCTCCGCTGTCTTGTGTTCACCTCGGACGAGGGAACCGCCGCGCCCATCCGCCAGATTCTGGCCGATCTTGGCGTGGAATCAGATCCCTGCTCCGACGCAGTCGCAGCGGTCGAGAAGATCACGAATCAGAATTTTCAGATCGTCATCATCGACTGGGATAAGCAACCGGAAGCAGGGGTGCTACTCACCACCGCTCGTGAGCGCAAGGCTTCGGAGCGCGCCCTGACGCTGGCCATCGTGAGCGACGATGCGAGCGTTCCCGGCGTGCTGCAAGCTGGCGCGAACTCGATCCTGCGTAAGCCGATCTCGATTCATCAAGCAACAGATACGCTGACCACAGCCCGTGATCTGCTGCGCGCCAAGCACGATTCGGCGACCGGTGGGAGTCACTCGGCCGCTGCGGCAGCTGCGGCGACAGGATCTTTGGTCCCGAAGCAGGAGCAAAAAGAAGCCACGCTTCGAGCTGGGGAATTCGTGGTGACGACGCCCGTCAAACCGGGGGCCCAGTTCGAAACAGAATCCGAGTTCCCTTTGCCCTCCGCACAATCCTCAGCTATTCCCTTGGATCCGCTGAAGGATTTGGAGCCTGTTGCCTCTTCGGCAGCGGAGAAGGCTCTAACATCTGCTCCCACGTCCCCAGCGCCCGCCGGCGAGACGCACGGACTGGAATGGTACTTGAAGACGCGCGTTGCCTCACGATCAAGCAGCCCCGCAACGTCCGAACCGCCAAAGCCTACCGGAAATCCAGAACTGCTTGGCTACGATCAGATATCCACGCCATCCCCCGCAGGGAAAAAGAGCACGATTGAGCCGGCTGCGGCGCCGAAGCCGAATCCACCCGCTTCCGGAGCGCCGAAACTCGCGAAGAAGCAAGACCCGAAGAGAAACGAGTATAGAAAAGACGAGGAACGAAAAGACGAACGACGGAAAGAGGCCGAACTCTTCGCTTACATGGACGGCGAGCGCCCAGAGCAAGCGTCAAATTCTCGTTTTCATCTTGGCAAGCGGGCAATTTTTGCAGCTCTCATTCTGGCAAGCATTGCAATTGCAGCCACGCCCCAGGCTCCGTGGCATCCGAAACTGCGCGACCTATGGCATAGGGGTCAGAAACAAGCGCGAATCTGGCTCAACCCGCAGCCGGTAACTGTCGTGCAGGAAGCTCCGCCAGCCCACGAGGATCTAGCCCGGCCCGGAGACGAGTACAAACTTCCGGTCGCAGAAAATATTCCCGATGCGACCACCGATCCATCCCAGATTGAGGTTGTGCCGGTTGTAGACCCAACCGCCAAGAAGCCGAATGCTGATGCGGCGAATCCGGGTCAGACTGCCGCTCCCGCAGATGGGTCGCTCCCAGCGGAACAGAAACCGCCGCAAACGCCCCAGAGTCCCGACGTCAAGCCGACCCAGATCACACCCGCGCCTGTCGCAGCGCAACCAGTCGCCGCTAGCCCTGCAGCTTCGCAGCCCACGGTGACGGTTGCGTCGTTGCCGCCGCATGCCAGCAGTCCCTCGGTTGTTTCGTCGTCGGCGCCGGCTACCCCCATAGCGAAGCCTGCGCCTCAGCCACACTTCGTCTCCACTCCAGGCAACGTGCCGCCGAGCTTAAGATCTCAACTCGCTCCAGCGACGCCCGATCCGGTCAGCAAACCTGCAGATACCGCTCTGCCCTCGATCGAGCCGGTTACGGTTGCCGAATCAGCCGAGCGTGCCTTACTCGCCGATCAACCTCCGATCCCCTATCCCGCCAATGCCAAGCGGCAGCAGGGCACAGTAGTTTTGCAGGTCTTTATCGGCCGCGACGGCACCGTGCAGGATGCAAAGTTCCTGCAGGGATCATTCTTGTTCGCGCGCACCGCCATCGATGGTGTCCAACAATGGAAGTTCAAGCCGTATATCCTCAACGGCCGGCCAGTTTCAGTCCAAACCACGCTGACCATGAAGTTCAAGCCCACCGAATGACGTAAGTTGTTTGTTTTGTTATGGCCGGACTAATCTCTTTGATCATTTGCGACGGCCCGTCCTCACTAGCCCCTATTGTTACCGAGGAGGCTCAAAATGAGCAGCCAGCCTTTGCTGCAGCGCATCTAGAGATATAATGGAAATCAGTTCACAGGAAGTACTCCTTCCGGAAGAAGAAGACCACAACAGATGTCAATGAAAACCAAAGCAGCGATCCTTGCCAGTTCTTTTGTCGTACTGCTGTTTGTCGTTGTCGGTTCGATGGGAGGCGTGCATGCTTCCTCCAACGACGGCTCTTACCGCCAACTGCAGGTTTACAGTGAAGTGCTCTCGCGCGTGCGCAGCGAGTACGTTGAAGAGCCGAATATCCCCAAGGTCACCGACGGCGCGCTGCATGGATTGCTCGAGTCGCTCGATTCCAACTCCAGCTATCTGACTCCCGAAGCCTACAAGGCTTTCAAGGCCCACAAGGCTGAAGGCAAAGCGGGAATCGGCGCGGTGATCTCCAAGCGTTTTGGTTATGCCGATGTGGTTTCCGTGCTGCCCGGTTCTCCCGCAGAGAAGGCAGGCATTGAGCCCAGCGACATTTTTGAAGCGATTGAAGGCCAGAGCACGCGTGACATGTCCCTGCCTGAAATCCGCAACGTGATCCTCGGCAGCCCGGGCTCGTCTCTGAACATCGAGGTGGTGCGCGCTCGGCGGGCCGAGCCGCAGAAGATGTCGATCACCCGCGACGTCGTCAGCGTTCCTCCCGTAGCCGACAAGATGATGGACGACGGCATCGGTTACGTGAAGGCCGAAGCGTTGACCAAGGGCAAAGCCCAGGAGCTCGCTGCCGATATCAAATCCCTGGAGAAGTCAGGGGCGAAAAAGATTCTGCTTGATCTCCGCAACTGCGCCGAGGGAGACGAGACGGAAGGCATTGCAGTTGCCAATCTTTTTCTCAATCACGGGACCATCACTTACCTGCAGGGACAAAAATTCCCTCGTGAAGCGTTTAACGCCGATCCGTCGAAGGCCATCACCAATCTTCCCATGGCCGTGCTGGTGAGCCGCAGCACGTCGGGCCCGGCTGAAATCGTAGCCGCCGCGATCTTGGAGAACGCCCGCGGCGACGTGGTCGGGGATAAAACATTCGGCGACGGCTCCGTACAAAAAACAATTGACCTTCCGGATGGCGGCGCTCTGATCCTTTCAGTCGCCAAGTATTATTCCCCGAGCGGGAAAGCCATTCAGGACACCGCGGTCACTCCTAACGTCGTAGTTGCGGATGCCGCGGATGACGCGGTTGTTCCCGATGACGAGGACGGGGGCACTAACAACGCGCCGGAAGAAGAAGCCAAGCCGAAGAATCAAGTGGACGACCAGCTCAACAAAGCTATCGAAGTCCTGAAGAGCCATAACAGCTAAAGAGATTTTGTAATTTCGTAATCTGGTAATTTTGCAATTTGATCGCGCGCCGCAAGGCGCGCGATTTCTTTGTAGCGCCGGCATCTTGCCGGCAGTCGTGCGGGCGTCCTCGCCCGCACTGCCGCCCACTCGACGAATCTTTCCTCTTCCCCGAAGTGCTATCCTGACCTCATCCGTACATGAAGGTTCTCTACGAAAATCTGCCCGAGGTGGAAATCGGCGGACGCAGACTCGTCGGCCGCGTTCTGTTCGGACTCCTCGTGCTGATTTCCGCGCTGGTCGGAGCCACCGCCGGATTGCTGCTCGTCTACACCACTGATCTCCCGCAGGTTGACGCTCTCGAGGCATACCGCCCCAGCTCGATCACCGAACTCTACGACGATCACGGCCGCGTCATCGGATCGTTCGCGCTGCAGCGCCGGGTTGTGGCCACCTACGACGACTTCCCTCCCGTGCTCCGCGACGCGCTGGTCTCGATCGAAGACAAAGATTTTTACCGTCATTCCGGAATCAATTTCTGGCGCATCGTCGGCGCTGCCTACCGCGACATCGAATCCGGGGGCAAGGTACAGGGCGCGTCCACGCTGACCATGCAGCTGGCGCGCAATCTTTTTCTTTCACCCGACCGCCGCTGGCAGCGCAAGGTGCAGGAGGCGATGCTCGCCATCCAGATCGAGCGGCGTTTTACCAAGCCGCAGATCTTCACGCTTTATGCCAACCAGATTTTTCTCGGGCATGGCGTCTATGGGTTTGAGGCGGCGTCGGAATTTTATTTCAGCAAGCCGGCAAAAACGTTGACCCTGGACGAAGCCGCTTTGCTCGCCGGCTTGCCGAAAGGGCCAACAGTATATTCGCCCATCAATCATCCCGACCGCGCGCAGAAGCGGCGCAATCTCGTCATCAATGCCATGCTCGAGGACGGCAAAATCACGGCAGCTCAGGCCGACGCTGCTCGAAACGCGCCGCTCGTGCTGCACCTCGCGCACGACCCCAACTCTCTCGCGCCCTATTTTGTGGAAGAGATTCGCCGTTATCTCGAAAGCAAGTACGGCGCCGACCAGGTGCATGAAGGTGGCCTGAAGGTCTATACCTCGCTGGATGTAGAGATGCAGAAGGCTGCCAACCGGGCCGTGCTGGACGAACTCGCCGCCTACGAGCGCCGCCACGGCTGGAAGGGCCATCTGGAAAATGTCGTTTCCGAAGGGATCGCGTTAGATAAATATTTCAATCCTGACTGGGACGACGAACTCGAAGTCAATGACTACGTCCACGCGCTCGTGACTGCTGCCGGGCCCGGAATTGCCATGCTGAAGTTCGGCCGTTCCACCGCCGCCATCGGACAGCCCGATGTTTCCTGGACCGGGCAGAAACTCGCCAGCATTCTGAAGCCGGGAGATATCTGCTACGTCAAAATTCTTTCATTGAGCGATAACGGTGCGGCGCACGTCAGCTTCGAGCAGGACTCGGGAGCGCAGGGAGCACTGCTGGCGATCGACAACGCTACCGGAGGAATCAAGGCGCTGGTGGGCGGGCGCGACTTTAACGAATCCAAGTTCGATCGCGCCACTCAGGCTTTGCGCCAGGTAGGATCGTCGTTCAAACCCTATGTCTATACGACGGTAATAGACGGCGGGGCCAGTCCCGACGACACGATTCTCGACGAACCCATCAGCTTCGATACGCCATCTGGGCCATACGTTCCGCATAACTATGACGAGAAATTTGAAGGAATCATTACGCTGCGCCGGGCCCTGGCGCAGTCGCGCAATATTCCCGCGCTGAAACTTGCCGATAAAGTCGGAATCAAGAATGTGATCGACTATGCCGAGCGTTTCGGGATCACGTCGAAGCTGCCGCCGTACTTGCCGGTGGCGTTGGGTTCTGCGGAGATCACGCTGTTCGAACAGACCGCGGCCTACAGCGTCTTTCCTAACGATGGCGTGCGCATCACCCCGCGTTACATTACCCGCGTGACCGACTATGAAGGGCGCGTGCTGGAAGAAAATTTTCCCGACGTCAAAGACGTGATCAGCGAACGTACGGCGCGCATTATGACCAGCATGTTGCGCGAGGTCGTGTTGCACGGGACCGGGATCGCCGCCTCGAAATTGCCCTTTCCGGTCGCCGGAAAAACAGGTACGACCAACGACTTTACGGATGCCTGGTTTATGGGATTCTCTCCAACCATGACCTGTGGGGTTTGGGTCGGCTACGACGAAAGGAAATCCCTGGGCGCAAAGGAGACTGGCGCGCATGCCGCATTGCCGATCTGGATGAACTTCATGAGCGCCGCCGTGGCCGGTAAAGACGTAGGCGACTTCCAGCCCGCGCCAATCGCGCCGCACGCTACCCAAAAACTTGACACCCCAGACGCAGCCCCCGCCACCGAAGAGTCCCACTAGACAGAACCATGTCGGGACACCCGCCCCGGCTGTCCACCGGAGCGAAGTCCGCAGCCCGTGTCCCAGTCAGCGAAATTACCCCGTAATGTCGGCCTCTGTGTTCCTCTGTGCCCTCTGTGGTGAAAGAATCCAGCCCGGCAGTGACAAAACTCTCTGCTCGGCCAGGCAAACGAACGGAGCAAAATTGTTCACAGTCAACTTTTTCAAGATCGTGATAACACTCCTCACCTCGCAAACGGGCGAATTGAAGGCGCAAGCTTGTGAAAAGGCCTGTTAACAGAAGTTGGATCTTAAGTAGTTTGCAAATACTTGCACCCTGCTCCGCATCGTTGCAGTGGATGTACAATCACCCTGCATCTTCAGCGAGCCTGCCACATATCGTCGAAAGACTTGCGTCCGAGAGAGTTCTGCAATGAAGAGAATCACACCAAGAATCTCTGTGCGCCAAAGCATTTCGAGATCTCCGAAAAGAGGTCTTTCTGCAGCCCTTGTCGCTCTCTCCGCGATGATCGTATTTGCCAGCACATGTCAAGCACAGACCTTAACTGTCATTCAAAATTTCAGCGCTGTCAGCGGCCCGCAATATCCGACACAAGGTGCGCTGGCGCAGGGCCGAGACGGCAAGTTATACGGGACGAGCTTTTATCCCAACTATGGGCTTGTCTATAGCGTTAGCACGAGGGGAATAGGCCGCGTGGTCTACTCGTTCGATGGCGCAAGCGCCTCCTCACCTAACTTCGGAGTAACGATGGCGACGGATGGCAGGTTTTATGGGGGGACGAACGAAGGAGGTAGTTCAAACTATGGGGTACTTTTCCGAGTGACTTCTGGCGGAACCTTCGAGGTGCTTCACGAGTTTCAAGGAGCGTCGGATGGAAGCCGCCCGATATATCCCCCGGTCGAAGCCTCCACTGGCACGCTCTATGGGACGACCTTTGGAGACCTTTTCCCGTCCACGGTGTACGAGTTCGCCGGGTTGGGGACATTCAGTACGATCTGTACGTTTGGAGGTCCGTACGCGAATGATGCTGGGCTGCTCCAGGCATCAGACGGGAATCTCTACGGAGTCACGCAGACAGGAGGATCGTACGGCGCTGGAACCCTATTCGAGATAACGCCCTCCGGTACACTGCTATCGTCATACACCTTCACCGGCCTCAATGACGGCGGCTATCCAGGAGGGACACTCATCGAAGGCCCGGACGGCACTCTCTACGGCACGACGCAGAGTAGTGGATCCCGTCAAGGCGGCACCATCTTCAAGTACCAAAAGGGGAATTTGACCACTCTCTATAGCTTTTCCTTGAACGGTTTGATCAACCCACCGAGTCCATTGGGCCTCGTCCTCGCCACGGACGGAAAGTTATATGGCACCACCGTTGCGGGTGGAAAACAGGGGTACGGGTCGATATTCCGGATCGCGACAGACGGTACTGGCTACCAAGAACTTTATAGCTTCGCCTCCGGTACTGCCCAGTATCCGTCGCAATTGATGCAGCATACGAACGGTTTATTATACGGTGCTACGATTGAAGGCGGACGTTTCGGATATGGCATGCTCTACAGCCTTAACATAGGCCTCGGCTCATTCATAACCTTCGTTCTGCCCACAGGAAAAGTTGGGAGATCAACCCAGATTCTCGGTCAAGGATTGACCGGCGCAACCAGCATCACGTTCAACGGCGTGCCCGCGACGAAGTTCACTATTGTGTCGGATACCTACATGACAACTGTCGTTCCGAGTGGCGCGACCACAGGCCCCGTTGTCGTGACGACGCCCGGTGGCACGCTGACCAGCAACAGGAATTTCGCCGTCTTGAAGTGATGAATCGGTCAGCAGTTTGCGATGACTGTCGATAAATCGCCATAGCGCTCAAAATTCCTCCAAGCTCCAATTCTCAACGCCGACCGTCGTCTACCAATTGCAGCACCACCAGGAAGGAATTCATGCTCAGACTCGTCCTTCTTCTCATGCTCGTGCTTCCCGCATTCGCCCAGACCGGCACTACCAACGATCCCAAGTCCGCCATCGAGCAAGTCCTCCACACCCAGCAGGAGGCTTGGAACCGCCACGACCTCGACGCCTTCATGGCCGGATACTGGAATTCTCCCGACCTGACCTTCTTCTCCGACGCCAAACAAACCAGCGGCTGGCAAGCGACTCTGGACCGCTACAAGGCGACGTACGACAGCCCCGGTCACGAAATGGGCAAGCTGGATTTTTCTGACCTGCGCGTCGAAATGCTCGGTCCGCAAGCCGCCTTCGTCCGCGGTGCCTGGCATCTGACGATGCCCGATGGCAAGACACCTCACGGCCGCTTCACCCTCATCTTCCGCAAATTCCCCGATGGCTGGAAAATCATCCACGACCACACCTCCGCCGCAAAGGACTAGCCACAATGAGCAACAATAAGCCAAAAATCGCGACCCGCGAGCGGGACAAGCGGGACAATTAGGCACGGCTCTGTGTTCCTCTGTGCCCTCTGTGGTGAAAGAATTCACCTTTGGCGTCAAGGAGCTCCGCGGAAGATGTACTCGGCCAGGCAAACGGACGGAGCAAAATTGTTCGCACTCAAATTCGCAAAATCGCCTTAGCACCCTCATTTCGCAAACGGGCGAATCCAACGCGCATGCTTGCGAGAACGCCCTTTGGCGACAGCACATCTTCCTTTTAGCTGAGAGCAGGCATCTAATCTCAGCATGGTCAGAAGACTTTTGCTTGCAGCTCTGCTCATTGCATGTTCAGGAGTCGGGACTGCCCAGATAGCCGCTGAGTTCTATCTAGAAAAGACAAACTATGCAACCGGAGAACCTATTTTCGTATATTTTCGCGTTACAAATGAAAGCCGGCAACCAGCGCGACTTTACTCGGCCGACCCTAATTCCGACTGTTCGGCCTTCCACGTCACTTTCTCGGATGATCGGACTGTCCCGAGCGTCGGCCAATGCACGCGGATGATTAGTTGCCTCTCTGGTTCCATCGGTCTTCACCCCAACGAGAAGCACGTTGAACGCATATTGTTGAATCTCGCCCACGACGTGAGCTACCCCGGGGACTATTCAGTCAAGGCAGAAGTTGCCAACGATTTTGCGTACGGCTCCACAATCCAGGTGAAAACCGCAACGCTCCGCTTTCAAGTTGATCCGCGTCCAGTACAGCCTGAGGTGCTGCAGCCCCTTGTCGATCAACTCCGGTCCAATGACATCTTGAAACGCATCGAAGCCGGTCGTGCTCTGGCTAGCGTCGCTCCGCCATTTTTAGAGAGCACGCTTCTCAGATTCGCAGCCGATCGTACTTGCGGCCCTTTGCTGCACTCGCGTTCCACCGCCTGAATACGCCAACTAGCATGAAGGCACTGGCAGATTTGCTAAAGGACACAGCTGCTGGGAGCTTCGAGCATTGGGAGGCGAACGCGTATCTTACGAACGACGAATGTGCGGACGCGCCTTGGCGGAATCTTAGCAAAGTTCATATTTCGCCATAAGGTAGCTGGCGAGAAATCGCCACTCGCGAGCGGATCAATTACGGCATCGAGCCTCGGAGAGCCGTGGAAGAGCGGCCCTTCAGGGCCGCGTCAGCCGCGACAATGACTGGGCTTTAGCCCCTGCGCCTCTAGTGCGGATCGAAACCTAAAATCGAACCTTGCGCTCAGATCGAGAATTCGAGACCAGAAACTCGAAACCAGAAACTTGAAACCTCACCTCTTGACCCGCACCTGCACCCGCGTCCCCTCTGGCAAACTCCCGCCCACCAACTCCACTTTTCCCGCGCGCACAACCCCTTCAAATTCCTGCGGAGGTAGCGTCTGGGCCGACACCGATGCCGGCGAAGGCGCCCGCGCTGCACGTCCCATTCCCTTGTCCATCGCCTCATTCGCCAGCCGGTCCGCCTCCTGATTGTGCTCGCGCAAAGCGTGCCCGATCGAAAACCAGTCCAGCTTCGCAATCAACTCTTTCGCCCGCGCATGCAGGTCCTGCAGCGTGGGATTTTTCACCTTGTAAATGCCTTTGATCTGCCGTACCAGCAGCTCCGAATCGCTGATCACCTTCAGCGCCTTGGGGCCGTGCTGCAGGGCATATTCGAGCGCGGCAATCAGCCCCTGATACTCCGCAAAATTGTTGGTCTGATGCCCTAGGTACTCACTGAGCGCCGCCACCTTGCGCCCGGAGGCGTCCTGGATAACGACTCCATAACCTGCCGGACCGGGGTTGCCCCGAGCCCCTCCATCGCTATGGGCCACCAGGTAATGCTCGGGAGGGTTTTCCTGGAGTTTGAAAAGAGTCTTGGACCCGCCGGACGAAGTGGACCCAGAAGATGAACCGGAATGAGACGTCATGCCCGGAGTTTACAACGGCCGCTCCAGCGCGCCAGATTTCCACAGGCAAGTTTAGAAAGATGTGACATCTGACCTTGCGCACGGGCCGGACAAAAGCGGATCATAGCCATGGCGAAAGCGGTGTAGCGAGACTTTCTCGATTCCGCCCTCGGTTCTTTGAAATCGCTATTTTCGAAGGCTAAACCTTTGTGGCTCAAGATTTTGCCCCTAAATCATTGAGCCGCATAGATCAACCCTCGATTTGGCGCTAAATGGTATTAATGTACTTGACGCACATGTGCAGGAAACTGCACACTGCAATTCATAGCGGCATTTTTAAAACAGTTCGTCTTCGCTGTAGCGCCAGCGATAGTGACAGCCCTAATGGGTTGGTTACTTCGAGATCGGCCAAAAAGAAAGCGTCGGAGATCGCGGCGTTAGCGTTGCTTGCATTTTCCGCGACGGTACTAGTTGTGGTCTATGCGATTCCAATCAAGGCAGCTCGTGAGTGCTCGCTTGGCCTTCTCCATCTCGCTGATGCCGCTCGTTCGCGGGGTGCAGAAAGTCAACCAATGGTGCTTTCCCGAAGTGAGATCAACATAGTCGATTCTTCCATGGAGGGCTATCCATTCGTTACCGCGAGTGAACTCTTGGGATTCGATTGGAGTTGTCATATGGGGGCTGCCGTCCTTGTCTATAGGGATCATTGGAATAGTGTTATGCGTGGAGTCGTCCGGATACAACATGTTGGCTCTCATGTACTCTCTTGGGTGTCCGGTGGTGTAATGAAAGTCTGGCATTTCATCCAAGCGCAAAAACTGCACTACTATGAGTCCGCTGATATTGCCAGCGATTCCCCTGCCGACATTTTTCAGATTAAATGGTTCCTCGAAGAATTGATTCGCCACAACGGGTTTACAGTCGTACAGGTAGAGCGGTTTGATCCATGCTCGATTGCTAGCCTCGAAACTTTTGGCTGCCGTTCGAGAAGCATCCTTAGAGGAGTCTGCGGCGTCTCTGGTTGCGTAGGACGCTTGAATGGTCCCAGTTGCAGTAGCCTGCGAAAGGCCGAAAATGCCTTGGGTAACGTATGTATACAAACCAATTACTACAAGAGTCAGCAAGGACAGGATGGCATTTATCCACACAGGACGCCAATCGGTCCGCGGATTCACGAACAATGGCGACTGACTATTGCTACCGGGTTGACGATGCTCGGACTGATCTTGGGGGTCAGTGGTCTTTGGTTCATGTATTCCGCTGGAAGGGTTGAACACATAAGCGTCTTTTGTGTGCTCAAGATGCTGCTCGCAGCGCCTTTGGTGTTCGCGATAATTCCTATTACTCATGCGTCCCTGGACCTCTTATACTTCGGTCAGGTTTATTTGGAGCACATATTGTGAAACAACCTGAATACACAGAAGGGCCGAAGGCTCTAGAGAACTTCAAGAAGATGGCAACAGCCGTCTTTCAAGCTCCTAAGCCTGAGGGAAGGAAAATGCGGGAGAAGTCTAGCAAAAAGGCCAGCGAACGCAAGCCTAAAAACTCCGACAAGGATTAGAACGGCTCTTCGATTTCCGCCGTCCCCGTCCCTGTCGTTTGGTGATGTGGCGAGTCACTCTTACCCGTCAGATCAGAGTAAGTAAGGCGTCGGCCAGCTAGACCGGACATTGCAGCAGCGAACCGCTCTGCATCGGTAATTTTGCGGTCGCCATCTTTGCGGTTATTGAAGCGGAACACTTGTTCGTCAACATAGCGAGAGAGATGAAACGGCTCAACGCAAACATAGGTTCCCTTCAGGCCGCGCTTCAGCAGCGACCAGAAGTTTTCCATGCTGTTCGTATGTACACGGCCACGAACGTATTCCTTCGTGTGATTCACAACGTCATGCACGAAGTGATAGGCAACCTTGTCATAGCCGACAGCCGTATCGGTGTAGACGGTAGAGCCGAGTTTGATGTTCTTGAGCAGCATGTTCTGCAAGGTGTCACGGCGCACGTTAGGGACTACCATAGCGCGAACCTTCCGCAATTCGCGGTCATAGATTCCCTGCACGATGGTTTTATTCATCATCGGGCCTCTAGCTTCTTGCGCCTTGCGCTTTCCAGCGTGCATGTTCGAAGCCTTGCCACCAATGAATGCTTCGTCGGCTTCTACTTCGCTTCCCGATCCGCCGAGTTTCGTACCGCCAAACGACCGCTCTTTCATAGCCTGTCGAATCCGTTGAAGCATAAACCATGCCGACTTCTGCGTAATGCCGAGCGACCGCGCCAGTTCGTGAGAGCTAATCCCGTTCTTGCAGTTCGCCAACATCCAGATCGCAACCATCCACTTATCAAGGCCAAGAGCGGAATCTTCCATGATGGTCTTAACCTTCACGGTGAATTGCTTCTTGCAGGCGTAGCAGAACCAAATCCGCCGAGTCTTGATGAACGAGAACTTTTCAGCGCCACACCGGGGGCAATAAATCCGCCCGTCCGGGAAGCGGAGTTTCACGGCATAGTCGAAAGCCCGTTGCGGATCAGAGAAGTACGCAATCGCTTCTTGCAAGGTCTTTGGTTCGTGCATCATGCAAAAACTATATACCAAATTCACATGTGTGTCAAGTATATTCTTACCCGCTAAATGCTTGATTCTAATATATCGGGGGGGGGGGGGGGGGGGGGGGGGGGGGGGGAGGGGTACCCAGATAGCCAACCCCTTCCCAAGTTGAGAGTTTCCGAGATCGCTTATTTCAGCACTTCTGACAAGAATTTTTGGACTGGATTTCGACAGCCCCTCGGATTACCTTCCGGCTGCCAGACGCGTGGCCAAACGCGGCGGTAATTTCGCGGCGAAGATGCGGTCCTGCGCGTCTTTCAAGTTGTAAGGCGTGCGATGAAAGTGAACCATCTGAGTCTCGGTGTCGAAGAGCGCAAACGCGGCGCGCCAGTCTCCATCGCGCGGTTGACCCACCGATCCCGGATTGATCAAATATCGAGCCGTCGTCTTCAATTGCAGCGCGACCGATTCCGCCTGTCCCACAGTGCGATACTCGGGGCGAAATCCGTCGGCAGATGCTCCGTTGGCAAAGAATCCGCCCTGAAGATGCGTGTGGCCGAAAAAAGTCAGCGGCATGGTTTCGCTTATGAGCGGCGCGAGCGCGTCGCCCAGCGACACGACATATTCGTCCTCATCATTCGGCGAACCATGCACCAATTGCACGCCCGGGAACTCCGGAAGCTGAACCGGACCATGCGGCAGGGCGCGCAACCACTCGAGATTTTCAGGCGTCAATTCGTTGCGCGTCCAGAGCGCCGCAGCGCTCGCCATGGGATTGAAATCTTCAAGATCCATGAGTCCGGTTGCGGCCTTGTCGTGATTGCCGCGCACGAAGATCTTCCCCAACTCACGCGAGGAGTCGATCACCTCGTTGGGGCTCGCGCCGTAGCCCACAATGTCGCCGAGATTGACGACCACATCAAACGATGGAGCTGCTGCGAGGCAAGCTTCCATGGCCTCAAAGTTGGCATGAATGTCGCTGAGCAGAAGTATGCGCACGAATCACCGGACAAACTGCCGATTATAGCCCGTACCAGGCAAACATGGCGCGAGTTGCGATGAACCAGATCGAACGAGCTGGCTAGTTCGACGGGTTGACGACCGGACAACGCGCCCAATGCCCGCTTGCGACCTGCACCAAGGGCGGCAAAGCGCAGGCGCATTCCGGAATGCGAAAGCCGCAGCGCGGTTCAAACGTGCATCCAGGGGGCATCGCGTGCAGGGCCGGAACCGTGCCCTCAATACTCTCGAGCGGACGGGAGCGGTCCGTCTTCAGATCCGGCACAGCATGTAGCAGTCCGCGCGTGTATGGATGCGCGGGAGATTGAAAGATATCGCGTTTCGTTCCGAGTTCGACGAGAGATCCCGCATACATAACGGCGACCCGGTCGGCGACTTGCGAAACCACTGCCAGATCGTGCGAGATGAAAAGCATCGCCAGGCCGAACTTCGCCCGCAGATTGGCGAGCAGTTCCAGAATCTGCGCCTGGATCGTGACGTCAAGCGCCGTCGTCGGTTCGTCAGCGATGAGCATTTTCGGACGGTTGACGATCGCCATCGCTATCATGATCCGCTGCCGCATGCCGCCGGAAAGCTGGTAAGGATAGTCACGCGCGCGGCGAGCAGGCTCCGGAATCGCAACCTCGTTCATGGCGTCGACGGCACGCTGCCACGCTTCGGATTTTGATACCGAATTGTGAGCCAGCACGGCTTCGGCAATCTGATCTCCGACGCGCATGACAGGATTGAGCGCGGTCATGGGCTCTTGAAAGATCATGGCAATCCGCGAGCCTCTCAGTTGGCGCATGGCGTCATCATCGAGCGAAGCAAGATTGCGCGTCCCCTGGCCATTCTCTGCCAGCAGGATCTCCCCCGAAACCCGCGCTTGCGGCGGCAACAGGCGCATGACGGCCAGCGAGGTGATCGATTTGCCGGAGCCGGACTCGCCAACCAACCCCAGAACTTCGCCAGCTGCGATGGAAAGGCTGAGATCGCGCACGGCGGGAAGAAAGCTAGGGGCTCCCTCTCTTGGCTGTCCCCTGCGCGGAGGCGTTGCTTCGGTTCGAGCAGCAGGGAATCCGATGTTCAGCTGATGGATGTCAAGCAGGCTGGGCACAGCTTATGTTAACAACTTCCTGAGATGCTCGAACTGAAGGTAAAGCTTAACCGCAGAGTTCGCGGAGAAGGGCCGCGGAGAACGCAGAGGAAACCAAACAGCCGGACCAGTTCCCCCTAAAAAGGCATGGAGCACCGCCTGAGGTGAAACTTCCCCTAACTACTGTCCTAGAATCAGCGGCAGGCCATTCTTCGAATTTCCCACCACCACCACTTTCGTATTCGGACTCTTCGCCAGCGTCTCCGTGGCCTCGATCCCCTTCCATTCCAGCAGCGAAGGAGTAATGCCCTGAGCGACGATCTGTTGGAAGTCGCGAACGCCGGCGGCTTCGATGCGCTTGCGTTGTGCCTCCTGGGTTTCTTTTTGCAGGCGGAAGTTCATGGCCAGGGCCTCCTGCTCGGCTTGTTGCTTGGCCTCGATCGAAGCTTTCAGCGTAGCGGGCAACTGGATATCGCGCAGCAGAACGTTCTCCACCGTAAGGCCGCGTTGCTTGAGTTGCTGGCTAATCTGGTCGACGATTTGCTTGGCCACCATCTCGCGCTCGCCCGTGTAGAGCGCATTGGCGGTGTGAGAAGCGGTGGATTCGCGGATGGCAGAGCGCAGCGTGGGCTCCACCACGACATTCTCGTAATCAGAGCCGATCTTTTGGAAGACTTCTGCGGCACGGTCCGGGTTGAGGTGGTAGATGAGCGAGGTGTCGAGGCTCATCATCAACCCTTCGCTCGAGGGCACACTCGCCGATTCTTTGAGGGTCTGGGTCTGGATCGACATCTCATTGTTGGTCTTGAGCGGATTGATGAGATGAATGCCTTCGCCCAGCGTTTCGCCCGTAACCCTGCCGAACAAGGTGAGCACGCCCACGTGTCCGGTCCCGACGCGCGTGACGGAACTGAACAAGAGGATCACGAGAATGAATGCCACAATTCCCAGGCCGATCAGGCGAATCAGATTACGGCCGACGCCGCCAGTATCAATCACCCTGGTGCGAGTAGGATCAAAAATTGTCATGAGAGTCCCCCGCGAAAAGTTTAGAAGGGGGAACGCGACGCGATAAGTGACTTGTAAGAGGCTGGGCCAGAGGCGCGCGGCGGAGGTCCAGGGGTGGGGATCCCTGTGGTCTGTAACAATTAACCATCTCCAAAGCGAAAGGCCACTCATCCCAAGCCCCAGACCCCTGAACTCTGAATCTTGCCGCTGGCCCGCCGCATCTCTTACAGTATCCTTATGAGCAAGATTCACATTCCAACGCCTTTGCGCCAGTATGTGGGCAAGCAGGCTGCCGTCGACGTCGAGGGCGCGACTGTCGGCGAGGCCATGAAAGCCTTGGTCGACCAGCATCCTGACCTGCGCAAGCACCTCTATACCGAGGACGGCAAACTTCGGGCCTTCGTGAACCTTTACCTGAACGATGAAGACATCCGATATCTCCAGAAAGAAGCGACTGCCCTGAAAGATGGTGATAACATTTCCATCGTGCCCTCCATTGCCGGAGGCGCAGTCTGAGCGCCAACTGGATTCCGAACTTGAGAGCTGCCGCTACAATGCGCTGTTGTCGCCCTTCCTGTTGTTAGTTCCGAATCTCTTCGCCCAATACGGTTCTTATGCACAGTTAGTTATTCAGAGATTCGGTGACTGGGATCTTCACCACAGAGGCACACAGGGGAAAACTTATGGCTACTACGACCGAAATTCCCGTGACATTGGATAAAGACGAGATCCTGCGCTACTCGCGGCATCTGATCATGCCCGAGGTAGGCATGGCAGGTCAGCAAAAATTGAAAGCTGCCCGCGTGCTCTGTATCGGCACCGGAGGGCTCGGATCGCCGATGGCTTTGTATCTCGCGGCTGCAGGTGTAGGCACGCTCGGTCTGGTTGATTTCGATGTGGTGGACTATACCAACCTGCAGCGACAGATTATTCACTCGACGGCAGACGTGGGGCGGAAGAAGCTCGACTCGGCGGCGGACAAGCTGAAGGCGATCAATCCCTACATCAATCTGCGGACATTCGACACCAAGCTGACCAGCGCCAACGCGCTCGAGCTATTCCGCGAGTTCGACATCATCGCCGATGGCACGGACAATTTTCCCACGCGTTATCTGGTGAATGATGCCTGCGTGCTGACCGGCAAGCCCAACGTTTACGGATCGATTTTCCGCTTCGAAGGACAGGCCAGCGTGTTCGCGACCGAAGAGGGCCCATGCTACCGCTGCCTGTATCCTGAGCCACCACCGCCCGGATTGGTTCCTTCCTGCGCCGAGGGGGGTGTACTGGGAATTCTGCCGGGACTTGTCGGCGTAATGCAGGCTACGGAAGTTATCAAGTTGATCCTTGGAATCGGCGATCCGCTCATCGGGCGTCTTCTGCTGGTGGACGCGCTCGGCATGAAGTTCCGCGAGTTGAAACTGCGCAAGAATCCTGACTGCCCGGTGTGCGGCACGCATCCGACCGTGACCAAGCTGATAGACTACAACGAGTTTTGCGGTATCCGCGGGGAAGAAAAAGCGGTGTCGAACGGAGTACCCGAAATTCAGGTGGAAGAGTTGAAGCGGCGTCTGGATGCGAAGGACGACGTGTTTGTACTGGATGTGCGCGAGCCGCACGAATATCAGATCTGCAACCTCGGGGGATATCTGATCCCGCTGAACGATCTGCCGAAGCGCGTGAGTGAACTCGATTCCAGCCGCGAGATCGTCGTGCATTGCAAGATGGGCGGCCGCAGCGCCAAGGCGGTCGCGTTTCTGCAGCAGGCGGGATTCAAGAAGGTGTTGAATCTGGCCGGAGGAATTACGGCGTGGTCGGATCGCGTGGATCCGAAGGTGCCGAAGTACTGAAGCTAGTACTCGGTTGTAAGTACTCAGTTTGCAGGGAGCGCCAAGCGCTCCCTTTTTTCGTGTGCTTCAGATCACTGCGCAAACCCGGGCGACGGAGCATAATCAGCCGTTTACGAAGGAGCATTTTTGTGAAAATGAAGCCACTTCTGCTGATCTTCATTGCAGTGCTCGCTGCCGGCCAGACAAACACAACGCAAACGTCGAGTTCTCCATCCGCGCAGGCGTCTGCGGAGCAGACCGCGACCTCGTCCGACCGCAGTTCTCCCACAGGATTTGTGCTCGAGGACGGAACTCCGGTAAAGCTGCGAATTAACCGAACGGTCTCCTCCGCGGATGCTCACGTTGGCGACACGGTGGACTTCGAAGTTCTGGAAGACATCACCGTGAACGCCACGTTGGTGATACCGAAAGGCGGGCTTGCGTTCGCCACCGTGACTGGAGCTCAGGCTAAGCGCAGAATGGCCCGCGGCGGAAAGCTGGATATCAACATCGACTACGTCAGGCTGGCTAGCGGCGATAAGGCAGCCTTGCGCGCTGTAAAGGACCTGAAAGGTGGAGGTCACACCGGGGCGATGGTCGGCGGAATGGTGGCGACGAGCATTGTTTTTTTTCCGGCGGCTCCCTTTTTTCTCTTTATGCACGGCAAGGACATCAGCATTCCCAAGGGCACAGAAATTACCGCCTATGTTAACGGGGACATGAAGCTGGATATCGCCAAGTTCCAGCCCAATGCGCCGGTGCAACAAGCCGGCGTGGTGGTAAGTCCCGGTTCAATGTCGGCAAAACTGCAACTGGAGTCGAATCCATCGGGTGCCGACATCGAAGTCGACGGTGGCTTTGTCGGAAATACTCCATCCGATGTCCAGGTAGCTGAGGGCGATCACACCGTTACAGTGAAGAAAACAGGTTTTAAGGATTGGGAGCGGAAGATGAAAGTGAGCGGCGGCAGCAGCGTTCACTTGAACGCGGAATTGGAGAGGGTGGCTTCTGAATAACGTACGATATTGTCGAACCTGATAACTGAATAACGTACGATATTGTCGAACCTGATAAAGAGAGGGGAGCACCCGCGTGCTCCCCTCGTGGTTTGTAACTACCTCGCCTCTTACCTGCTCGATCCAGGTTGCATTCCGTCCGTTTCTTCGCCGAGTTCCAGTCCATACTTCTTGCCTTGGAAACGAGCGCCTGCAAGGGTGCTGCTTCCATCTGTGTTCGTTCTCATCACCGCCGCGTCATTGATTGCGGGCGAACCCAGGTCCACAATCTTGGCCGGAACCTTGGTCACCACATTCTTCCCCTTCACGATGGTGACTTCCACGTTGGGACCAGTGCCATCCCATTGCAGCTTGTAGTCACCGGCCTTGAGAGTGGTTCCATTTACTGTTGCGGGATGGGTTAATGTCAGGCTGGCCTTTTCGGCCGCAAATGCGCTGGACGCCATCAGCAGAGCCAGACTCATCACCAGGGATTTCGAAATCGTCGCGAACTTCATGCCTGCTCCTTTTCCCCCGAATTACGTCGGGAGGCGGTTAGGGCGGCCCGGTTCACGACCAGCGCGAGAAAACACTTGTGTTTGCCCACGAATCGCCTAAAATGCTGCCGCTGGGGTCAAGCGAACAAAGCCACAAGCTTGCGCTTCCGCTATGGGGGTTCTTTCACCTGGGCCGCCAAACCGAGTGTGAAAGAATCCCCAGACCCCGCTAAACTCTTTCTCTGCCAAAGTCACCTCTGCTTTGGCATTTTCCCTGCCATTGAATTACGCAATCTTGTCGTCCGAAGTTCACTCTCGACGAGGCAGGGACATTTGCTTGGACGATTTGGCACGCGTCGGGATAGCAAGAAAATGTTGCTAATTCCACTCTAGCGCGTAGCACATCGGAGCTGTGTTTTGTCACGTTGCATCAAAGCGAGAACAATTTGCGCGAAACGAATGTACGATCCGGTGCCTTGGTCGTATTTTCTTAATGGGTGATCGATAGCCTGATTCGGCTGCGCTATAACTGGGGCGCACCGCAATCGTGTTTGGCACTGGGCTGGGTTTCTGATACACCTAGCTGCTTGACTCTCGAGATCGTGGTCTTTCTTTTTTTGGCAGGAGCGCTGGGTGGCGCCTTGAACTCGGTGGCCGGAGGCGGAAGTTTTATCGCCTTTCCGGCGCTGCTGTTCACCGGTGTGCCTCCCATTCCAGCGAACGCCACGAATACAATCGCCTTGTGGACGGGCGCCGCGGCCAGCGGCGGCGCGTATCGCAAGCGCCTGGATGTCCCTCGGCGCATCATGATTCCGCTGCTGGGCGCCAGCATGATCGGCGGCTTGGCGGGCGCGCTCCTGTTGTTGAAGACTCCGGCTCATACGTTCATGAGGGTTCTTCCCTGGCTCACGCTTGGCGCGACGCTGCTTTTCGCGTTCGGAAAGAAATTAGCGGGCGGACGCGCCTCTCTCATCGAGCACGAAAGCACGAGCGCGGCGCTTCTGGGCGCAACATTCTTCCAGTTGTGCGTTGCAGTTTACGGAGGCTACTTCGGCGGAGGCATGGGGATTGTGATGCTGGCCATGCTGGCCGCGCTCGGCATGACCGACATCCACTCGATGAATGCGCTGAAGAGCGTGATGGGATTCGTCATCAACGGAGTGGCCGTGGTCACGTTCATTGCGAAAGGCGCCGTGTATTGGAGACACGGAATCATTATGATCCTGGGCGGCATCGCCGGCGGATACCTGGGTGCGCACTATGCCATGAAGATGCCGCAAGCCTGGGTGCGATGGTTTGTAGTGCTGGTGGGCGCCGGCATGACGGCATATTTCTTCTGGAAGTCGTATTAACGGATCGGGCTGACCCTCACCGCTTCGGTGATGATGCAGTCATGTAGCGGCTGGCGAATGTAATGAATGTCGGCCAGTTGGGCGCGGGCGTGTGGCCGCCGCTGTGCTGCCGAAATCCGAGATCGCCATCAATCCATGCCGTCTCGATGGGCGGGAATTCCGTGGCCCCCAAACCCTTTTTGCCCAGCAGACGATAGACCGGGCCGGCACCGACTTCCGCCAGAAACATGCCCTTGGCATCCACCCAGCCATCTCCCTGGGTTGCTCCGGCTCCGACGAAAACAGGACGCGGAGCACAGAGAGCGATCAGTTCATGCGCGTCTACGGGCAAATCCTTTTCTGTCAGCGGACCGTCATACTTCAGGAAATTGCCTGCCATCCAGTGATACTCGCCGGTTCCGGCGATGTTGCCGATCTGCTCGCCGAAGTTGCGGCGGAAGAGCTTGGCTCCGGCTTCGCCCGACGAGCTGATGTAGCCGATCGCGAAGCGCTCATCGTAAGCCATCGCAATAAGCGCGGCTTTGCCGTAGCGGGAGTGGCCTTCAATGCCCACACGTTTCGCATCAACGGTCTTGTCAGTTTCCAGGTAATCGAGCACACGGCTGGCTCCCCAAGCCCAAGCGCGAAGCGCACCCCAGTCATCGAGCTTTCGCGGCTGTCCTTTGTTCGAGAGGCCGATCACTCCTGCGGTGAGCCCTTCTCCATTGTCCGCCTGCACAGTAGTTGGAATGTAGGTAGCGTAGCCCCAGCCTTTGGCGAGCACTTGCTGTTGCCACGCCGGGCCAGTGGAAGGTTTGAACAAGTCGGGAAAGCGCTTCGTAAGCGCAGCAATCACTTCGGGACTGAGGGCGAGTTCGATGATTACGGGGACAGGAGCGCTGGCATTGGCCGGCGTGGTCAATGTCAGATCGATATCAACGTTAATTAGCGGGTAGGATGAGTTGTCGAGGTGGCCCTTGAGTTTTTTAGTGACGACGGGCACATCGCCATTCTTATCGTTCGCACTGCTGAGAATTTCCCAAGTCACTTTGGGAGTGTCTCTTGGCACGCGTCCGTAAATTTCGCGGTCGAAGAGCTCGACGATTTCGGGCCGGCGCTGTTTCCACCACATCTCGGAAGTCGTGACCTTGCTCCCGCTTTCGAGCACAAGAGGATCGGGAAGAATTGGATACGGGTTCGCTTTGCTTTCATCATAGTTGGCGGCATTCGGCGATTTTGGATCTCCGTCCGCCCCGCGGCGCAGCGAAGCGATGTGCAGAAGGTCCATCATGCGCTGGTGATCCTGCTCGGCGGTGAGGTGCACTTGAGCTGCAGGCGCCGTGCCGGCATTTTGCGCGACGACGTTGGCCGCGCAGACCTGGAGAGCAACCGCCAATGTCAGAAGAGCAAACGGCTGCAGTCCACACGTTGATTTCACAAACGATCTCCTGAAGCAGGCAGGCTAGCACAAACCCACACAACGATATTGGTCTTTTATTCGAGAGGAAAGATTGTGTCTTACGTGGGAAAAGAAAATAAAAGCAGGGTCCCGGAAGAACTCCGGGACCCTGCTTCACAAGTGTTTCATTGGCCCGAACAACTATGATGCGCGACGCTGGCGGTTCAGGTTTTCGTCCTCTTCATTCTGTCCCTGTCCGCCCTTCTTCTGCTCACCGGGCTGGCCGGGTTGTCCGCTCTGCTGTCCGCCCTGGCCGCGCTGACCGGATTGTCCGCCCTGCTGGCCGGATTGTCCGCTCTGTTGTCCTTGCTGCCGATTTTTCTCCATATCGTCTGCCATCAATAGTCCTCCCTGTGCAATGCGCATCATGGCTCATTGCAATGTGTTAACAGACTGCTTCAACTTAGTTGCGATAACAGCTACGAAGGTTTGGAAATCATCCCAAATAGAGCCAATTCGGTTTCGCAGGCACAAATATGTCGCGGTTCCACCTAAGGAGCCTCGGAGATCTGGATGGAGGGCGTTGGCTGCTGCGGTGTATCCTTGAGCCGCTGCAATTCACCTTCCGTCTTTTCCCACGCAGCAGGGTTCCGCTTGGTCGCTAAAGGCGCCTTTTCATCGCTGTAGAAAGCGAGAATATTCTCGCGCAATTCTGGCGACGCCTGGATGAAATTATCTTTCGCCAAGTCATCCACCAGGTGAGCATATGTGTTGTCGGTGAGAGCATACTCGCCGGCGTGAGTCATGCGCCCTGTATCGAAATCCGTATTCGGCAACCGTACGTCCTTTTTGCGAACCTCCGACAAAAGACCCTTGTAATTGTCGAGGCTGCGATTGACGCTCGCCACGTATAAATCTTCGGTTGTACGAGTCGGGATTTTGAAATCGAGAGCTTTGAATGGCCCCACTTTTGGCACAAACTTGAGAAAAAAGGCCAGCACGCGGGTGCCGAATCCGGGACGCCGATATCCCTTGCCCCATTCCCGGTTATAGCTCGCGCGCGATAGATAGTAGCGAAACTTTCTGGAATTGAAATTCGGGGTTTCAGCAACCAGTTGCTTCTTGAACGCAAGCAGCGCGACCCGCGTCATCTCGGGGACGATTTTGCCGATCGCCCGGCGGAAGGTTCCGATTGCGAGATCTTCGTTGGGAAGCACCTGGCTTAACGGTATGCCGTACGTATCCTGGAAAGCGCGTTCCAGCACGGGTTTCGCGACTTCAAAGCCGATGAAATCGTGATAGCGGTCAGAGGTGTAGCGATTCTTTGCCACCTGTGCCATATCAAAGCCGAACTCGATGCGAATATGCGCTTTGGGATCGTCTTCGTACGTCACCTGGTCACCGAACTTTGTGTGCAACTTGGGATACTGCAAGGCCACAGACCGGTTCACAGTAGGGTGACCCAGATTGTCGGATGAGTAGTGCGCCAACGCGCCGAGCGCGAATGCGTACTCGTTCAGATCAGTCGATTCATCAAGGAGATTAACGATGAAATCTCCGCTGCGCACGTAATGCGTAAGATCGCTGAAATACTTGTTGCCGAATGGGTAATAGCCCATGTCTTGAATGAGTGAGCCGCCATAGGCAAAAGCATGAGCTTTTTTCAGGTCTTCCGCCGTGGCATTGGGGAAGCGCTTCGTTAGCAGGGGAGAAATATCGTCCTTCCACAAGAGGTCCACAATCTCTTCGTGGGTGAGCACCGAATAGGCGGCGCAGATTTTAGGGAGGCAGGCGAGTAGAACGAACCCGCACAAAACACCACCCACAAAGCGGAGAGAGCGGAGGAAGTATTTCGTCATAAGAGATTGTTCATGGTAAAGCGGCGAAGCCGATGTTCGCCCCAGGATCATGCCGAAGAACTACGTTCCTTTGGCTCGCCCTGAGAGTTGCCGTCTTTTAGTTGCCAGAACCGGGTCAAGGTTGGCCGTCGAAGGCCTACCAAGGTTTCTGCAATCCCGAACTGGATGCAAGTCTTGTATTTTCTGCAAGCTTCTCCACTGCTATGTACAGACAGATTCCCTTCTAGTTACCAGATTCGCGTTAATGACTGCAGAAGGCGCTGCCAGTATGGTTGAGAACTGACAATCTTGTGCCACGGGTCAAAAAGCTTGGAAGTCACCCGTAACAAGACATTACGACTTGGAGTGGGAACTTCGAGGCGAGGAGAAGAAAAATGAGCATCTGGACAATATTGTTCGTCATTCTGCTGATTGCATGGATTAGCGGCTTCACAGTGTTTCATGTGGCGGGAGGACTGATCCACCTGCTGCTTGTCTTCGCTGTGATTTCCCTGATCCTGCATTTTGTGCTGGGAAGAAGCGCGGCGTAATGCGGTACATGCGGGCTGAAGCCTAAGTTTTTCTCTGCAAAGCGGGCGGAACGGGACGCTAACCGGCGTACCGAACCGCCTGTATTTTTTGAGCGATGAGCGGTGAGCGACGAGCTGTTGCTTTGGTTTGCTCATAGCTTATAGCTCATAGCTCACCGCTCACTGCTCACTGCTAACAACTCCGACATCTAATCTGATGCGATCTGGGAATGTCGTTTGATCGGGGTCGATTCGTACTCCTTTGCGGTCGCGAGATGTGCCAGGCGCCCGATCTGCAGCAAAGCTTCGGACAATGTGGTGGAGACAGCATCGGTGCAGGAAGGCCCGACGCGCTCTTGAGCTTTGACCACGCCACCCGTGAAGGCCCACAAGCCTACGACAATCGCTATATCCGGGTGCCGGGCACGTAACCGTTTACAGAGTGAGCGGGCCTGGCCTACGGCGAACGGAGGCAGCGCCGAGATACAGACAATGCGGCATGAACCTTCACCGATTTGACGGAGCATGTCTTCCACACTGCCGATGGCGAGATACCGAACTGTGCGGTAGCCTGCTTGTCGAAGCAACTGGGCAAGCATCATTCCAACCAATTCGTCGGCCTCGTCCCTGGCAGGCACGCATGCAATGCTGATATCCCTGACCTGGGAGTCGGCGGAAGCGATGCTTTCCGCTGGTGCATCCGCCTTTGAGCCCTGCTCGAGCGTACGATCGCCAAGGTCGTCGATCAATTCTCTTGTCGCCTGCGCGATGTATTCAGCCGAGTGGTCGCTGAGAACGTCACTGTGGCGGTCCTCCTCGGACAGGCGCAGAGCAGGAATCAAGACTGATTCGTAAAGGCTGGTCAGGCTTTTGTCTCCCAAGTATTTTTCAGCGACATTTCGCGCTTCGTCTTCATCCATTGCCAGCAGCCGTTGGTAAAAAAGTTCTTCGGAACGGAGAGCGGGCGCATCGCCCAGCAGGATCTCGAGAAAGTTCATTTGTGGGACGTAACGGCCCGCCAGGATCAGGCATAGCGTGAGTGGGGTTGAGAGAATGAGGCCCACCGGTCCCCACAGAGTCGCCCAAAAGACAGCCGCCACGAGAATCGCGAGAGAAGAAATCCCGGTATGCGAGCCGTAGATCCAGGGCTCAAGCACATTCGCAACGGTCACTTCGAGCACGGCAAATACGGCGAAGATCCACAACACTTGATGCCACCCGGGGAAAACGGCCAGCGCCATTGCCATGGGAAATGCGACCGCGATCCAGACGCCTACATACGGAACGAATCGAAGCAGGGCAGCAATCGCCCCCCATAACAGCGCGTGTGGGACTCCGATCAGATACAACGCCGTCCCGAACACAGCTCCATAGCAGGCATTGACGACCAGTTGGAGCAGAAGGTATCGGCTCAGGCGATCGCTGGCGTCCTCCAGCGCCTGCGTCATGACATTGAGTTGGCCTTGTCCTCCCAGGCGGATGAGACGGTTGCGCAGGTCCTCGCGGTTGACAAGCATGAATCCCATGAAGACGATCGTGAGGCCCGCAACCTCCATGGCACCGGTAAGCGGGCCGAGAACAGTTCGCAATTCGTCGATGAAATTTCCGGGAGGAGCTGTAACCTGCACGGGTATGGGGTGCGCGGGGCGCTTCTCTGGATTGTTTGCTCCCGGCCCGGGCGCGGCCAATTCCTTGTTCAACTGTTGCACCGTAGCCGTGGCTCGGCTGAAAGGCTCGTTCCTTTTGGCATGAAGAGCCTGGATTTTCTGTTCGATGTTCGTTCTGTAGTCTCCGATGTGAGCGGTGATATCGAGCAACTGCCCCGCAACTCCCCATCCCACCCCTGCGGTGACAGCGAAGCACAATAGCAGAACGATCAGAACCGCGGGAATGCGTCCTAGGCGGATCCGTTGTAGCCATGCTACAAGCGGCGTGAGCAGGAAGCTGATGACGAATGCGAGCGCCAGCGGAATGAAAATGTGGCGGCCGAAATAGAGCATCGCAATCGTGACGCCGACGGCGACGATGAAGAACGACTTGGAGGAATAAACGGAAGTCGACGGATTCGAGGGGTGGATCAACACCTAACCTCCAGTCCAATCCTCAAGTCCGATGATTGCGAGACAAACCGAGTTGCCGTGCAAGGAACCGCAGAGGCCGTAAAGGGGTGGGCCGGAAACATAGCGGGATGATGTGATCACCAGGTTCTAACTTGCCGGCCGTAAGCGGATGTTGTTGGAAGACTCGTCCGCGCTGGCTTCCCCAGTCGAAGCGATATCCTGCCCGCCCGTGGTCTTCAGGATTTCCTTGGCGCGTCTGGTCCAGTCGGAACCTTCCGAGTGCACCGATAACAGGATTCCGCCGTTCTTTACCTGGCCCTCGTAGCGTTTGGCCTCGTATTCGGGAATGCCCATGCCGATGAGGGCGCCTGTGATGGTGCCCACGGCTCCGCCGACTCCGGCGCCCGCCAATGCCGCCATAATCGGGCCCGCAGCGATAAACGACCCTATCCCAGGAAGTGCCAACGCGCCAATCCCGATCAGCCATCCCACCGCTCCGCCAAGAACGAGACCGGTGCCCGCCCCGGTTGAAGCGCCCTCCGGAGCTTTCGTAGTCTTTTCGTGCGCCAGGTCGCGATTGCCTGCGCTCTCCGGAAACAACACGGAAATGTCGGTCTTCCTGAATCCGGCCACTTTTAGTTCATCGATTCCGATTTCCACGCTCGTGAGCGACGGATAGATGGCAAAGACCGCTGTGTTCTTTCCTGCCATGAAATCTCCTCGGGAAAACCTCAGAATAGTGAGCCGCAGTCGCTCCTCCTATAAGGTGCGGTCTCTAGTTATCATGCGGATTCTATGTACGTTACGGTGTTCAGCAGGCTAGCCGTGTTCTGGCGCCGATAAGACGTGGTCTTCGTATTTTCCCGCCAGGGAGTACCAGCGGATGCGCAGCATATCCGCCACCATGCGAGATCCATCGGCTACAGGATTGATCCGCGTCCGGTCGTCATGTGCCCACACTACGGGCACCTCTTCCACTTTGAACGCCATCCTTTTCGCAAGGAACAGGATTTCCGGATCGAACCCCCAGCCTTCAACTTGTTGCAGGGGAAAGAGTGCGCGCGCCGCATCGCGCCGGAAGGCTTTGAAACCGCACTGCGTGTCTTTGAAATCGAGCCCAAGCAGGACGCGAAGCAAACCGTTAAACACTCGTCCCAAAACCTGGCGGGCAATGGACTGCCGCCGAGTTTGCAGTTCGCTGCGCACCCAGCGGGAGCCGATCGCGATGTCGGCCCCGCGTTCCAGAGCGTCCAGAAGTTTCGAAGCTTCCTCGATAGGAGACGACAGGTCGGCGTCGGTAAAGAGAATAAAATCACCGTTCGCATGCAGCACGCCATTGCGCACGCTATAACCCTTGCCGCGATTTCCGGGATTTTCCACCAGGCGCAAAGCCTCGCATTTCTGGGCGTAGCTCCGGACGATGTCTGCGGTTTCGTCGCGTGAACCGTCATTGACGACGATCACTTCCGCCTCCGATGGTTGACGGCTTATAAAGGCCAGCACTCGGTCGAGGCTCGAGCCCAGGCGAGCGGCTTCGTTATAGGCAGGGATCACAATGCTGATGCTGCGTTTCAGGGTCAAGGACGGGCACCTTTGCCAAAATATCGCCCCGCAGAGGTCCAATAAAGCTGGGACAATCAACTCGAGAGACCTGTGCTCTCACGGGCGTACTGCTTAGAGATTCAATGTCTTCTACGGGTTGCGTTCTCAGTAAAACTGCCTCGTTTTCTGGCAATCGAGCCCGCAGTCTACAGGAATTACCTTAGGGTACTGCAGAAGCCGCCATGCTCCAATACTTAAGGGCAGTCCGGGTGCACGGCAGACTGTTTGAGCTTGTGCCTGGATAGTGCGACAATGCTCTCCCCCTCTGCCCACACGCTGTGCCGAAAATGACGAGTACCGGTTTGTGGTTCGCCGAAGATGTGTTCGCAGGAGAACGCGTTTTCTAGCCGAATTTAGTCCCAAAGCCTCTCTCGAGAAGAGACGATGAAACGATCTGCATTGAATCAAGTCACGCCGCAAACTTCTGAGTCCTTACCTCCAATTTCACAAAAGAACGGCAAGAATGGGAAGATCAAGGATTCGGAAGAGTCTCCCGATCTAGCGTTCATTTTGGCGAGCCTGCAAAGTATGCGCGACGGCGATTTCACTGTCCGCTTGCCTGGCACGTGGGTAGGACTGGCCGGCAAAGTCGCTGATACGTTCAACGAAATTGTCGCCGCCAACCAGCACATGTCGCAGGAACTCAAACGCGTCGGACGAGTGGTCGGAAAACAGGGCAAGACGCGCGAGCGTACCCGCTTCCACGAGTCACGCGGAGCCTGGGGTGAGATGGAAGTTTCGGTCAACACCCTGGTGGAAGATCTGCTGCGCCCGACGACTGAAATGACGCGCGCCATTGCCGCCGTAGCCCAGGGAGATCTGACGCAAACGGTGCGTCTCGACGTGGATGGCCGCCCGCTGGAAGGCGAGTTCCTGCGCTCGGCGAATCTGGTCAACACGATGATCCAGCAGTTGGGCGTGTTCACCGCTGAAGTGACGCGCGTGGCGCGCGAGGTCGGCACCGAAGGCAAACTCGGCGGACAGGCGCAGGTTCCTGATGTGGCCGGCACCTGGAAGGACCTCACCGACAACGTGAACCTGATGGCCAGCAACCTGACCGGACAGGTGCGCAATATCGCGGAAGTCGCGACCGCCGTGGCCAGCGGCGACTTGTCGCGAAAAATTACGGTGGACGTGCGCGGCGAGATTCTGCAGCTGAAGGAAGCCATCAACACGATGGTGGACCAGCTGCGGTCGTTCGCTTCAGAAGTGACCCGCGTGGCCCGCGAAGTCGGCACCGACGGAAAACTTGGCGGACAGGCTGTCGTGCCCGGCGTGGCCGGTACGTGGAAGGATCTTACGGACTCGGTGAACGCCATGGCCGGCAACCTCACGGCCCAGGTGCGAAACATCGCCGAAGTGACGACCGCCGTCGCCCGCGGCGACTTGTCCCGCAAAATCACGGTAGACGTGAAGGGCGAAATTCTCGAACTCAAAGACACCATCAACACGATGGTGGACCAGCTCAACGCGTTCGCTGGCGAAGTGACGCGCGTGGCCCGCGAAGTGGGTACGGAAGGCAAACTGGGCGGCCAGGCGCAGGTGCCCGGCGTCGGCGGCACGTGGAAAGATCTTACGGACAACGTGAACTTCATGGCCAGCAACCTGACTGGCCAGGTGCGAAACATCGCGGAAGTGGCGACCGCAATCGCGAGCGGCGACTTGTCGCGCAAGATTACGGTCGATGTGCGTGGCGAAATTCTGCAGCTCAAAGAAACCTTGAACACGATGGTGGACCAGCTGAACCGGTTCGCCGGCGAAGTGACGCGCGTGGCCCGCGAGGTCGGTACCGAAGGACGCCTCGGTGGACAGGCCAACGTGCCGGGCGTGGCCGGTACTTGGAAAGATTTGACCGACTCTGTGAACTCCATGGCCGGTAACCTTACCGGTCAAGTCCGCAACATCGCCGAGGTGACCACGGCTGTGGCCCGCGGCGACCTGTCTCGCAAAATCACGGTCGACGTGAAAGGCGAAATTCTCGAACTCAAGAACACCATCAACACGATGGTGGACCAACTCAACGCATTCGCCGGCGAAGTAACGCGCGTGGCCCGAGAAGTGGGTACGGAAGGCAAACTCGGCGGCCAGGCGCAGGTGCCCGGAGTCGCTGGTACATGGAAAGACTTAACCGATAACGTGAACTTCATGGCCAGCAACTTGACGGGTCAGGTCCGAAACATTGCCGAAGTGGCAACGGCTGTGGCCCGCGGCGACTTGTCGCGCAAGATCACGGTGGACGTGAAGGGTGAAATTCTCGAACTCAAAGACACCATCAACACGATGGTGGATCAGCTCCGGTCCTTTGCTTCGGAAGTGACCCGTGTGGCCCGCGAAGTCGGCACTGACGGCAAACTCGGCGGACAGGCTTTGGTGCCCGGAGTCGGCGGAACGTGGAAGGATCTCACGGATTCCGTGAACTCCATGGCCAGCAACCTGACGAACCAGGTGCGCAACATCGCCGAAGTCTCGACCGCTATCGCCAGCGGCGACTTGTCAAAGAAGATCACGGTCAACGTCAGCGGCGAAATCCTGCTGCTGAAAGAGACCATCAACACCATGGTGGACCAGCTGAACGCGTTCGCCGCCGAAGTGACGCGCGTGGCCCGCGAGGTCGGTTCCGACGGAAAACTTGGCGGACAGGCTCAGGTGCCCGGAGTTGCCGGTACGTGGAAGGACCTTACCGACAATGTGAACTTCATGGCCAGCAACCTGACCGGCCAGGTGCGAAACATCGCGGAAGTGACAACTGCCGTGGCCCGTGGCGATTTGTCCCGCAAAATCACGGTCGACGTGAAGGGCGAGATTCTCGAACTGAAGAACACCATCAACACGATGGTGGACCAGCTCAACGCATTCGCCGGCGAAGTAACGCGCGTGGCCCGCGAAGTCGGTACCGACGGAAAACTGGGCGGCCAGGCGCAGGTGCCCGGCGTTGCCGGTACGTGGAAGGACCTTACCGACAACGTGAACTTCATGGCCAGCAACTTGACCGGCCAGGTGCGAAACATCGCCGAGGTCGCGACCGCTATCGCGAATGGCGATCTTTCCAAGAAGATCACCGTTGACGTGCGCGGCGAAATCTTGCAGCTCAAAGAGACGCTGAACACGATGGTCGAGCAGTTGCGATCGTTCGCCGCCGAAGTGACGCGCGTAGCCCGCGAAGTCGGCTCTGAAGGCCGGCTGGGCGGCCAGGCGAACGTCCCCGGCGTTGCCGGTACATGGAAGGACCTCACGGACTCCGTGAACGCCATGGCCGGCAACCTTACGGCTCAGGTACGAAACATCGCCGAAGTGACGACGGCCGTGGCCCGCGGCGACCTCTCGCGCAAGATCACGGTCGACGTCAAGGGCGAAATTCTCGAACTCAAGAACACTATCAACACGATGGTGGACCAACTGAACGCGTTTGCCGCCGAAGTGACGCGTGTGGCGCGCGAAGTCGGAACTGACGGAAAACTCGGTGGACAGGCCGAAGTGCCCGGCGTCGCCGGTACCTGGAAGGACCTTACTGACAACGTCAACGTCATGGCGGTCAACCTCACCGAGCAGGTAAGAGGCATCGTCAAAGTTGTGACCGCCGTGGCCAACGGTGATCTCACCCAGAAACTCACGGTGAACGCAAAGGGCGAAGTGGCTGCCCTGGCGGAAACCATCAACAACATGACCGGAACGCTGGCCACGTTTGCCGATCAGGTAACGACCGTGGCCCGCGAAGTCGGCGTCGAAGGCCGGTTGGGCGGCCAGGCGAACGTGCCCGGTGCTGCCGGAACGTGGAAGGATCTAACGGGCAACGTCAACCTATTGGCCGATAACCTGACCAACCAGGTACGCGCGATTGCAGAAGTTGCAACCGCCGTGACCAAAGGTGACCTGACCCGATCCATTCAGGTCGAGGCTAGCGGTGAAGTCGCAGAGTTGAAAGACAACATCAACACGATGATTGACAACCTGCGCCTCACCACCGACCGCAACACCGAGCAGGACTGGCTGAAGACCAACCTGGCGCGCTTTACCGGAATGTTGCAGGGCCAACGAGACCTCGCGACTGTAGGACGGATGCTGCTCTCAGAACTTGCACCGCTGGTCAATGCGCAGCAGGGTGTTATTTACCAGATGGAGACTGAAGAGTCCGGCGGTATGGTGCTGTTATCGGCATTCGCCGACGACGGCGACAATGGCCATCTCCGCAGGTTGCGAATTGGCGAGGGACTCGTCGGCCAGGTCGCGGCAGAAAAACGCCGCATGCTGATTGCCGATTTGCCGGAAAAGACCGTGCCCATCCGCTCGGGCCTTTTCCAGTCTGTGCCCCGAAACGTGATTGTGCTGCCGGTGCTCTTTGAGGACCGGGTCAAAGCGGTGATCGAACTGGCCTCTCTGAGCGCGTTCACCGCTTCCCACCTGGCATTTCTTGAGCAACTGACCGCCAGCATTGGAATCGTGCTGAACAGCATTGAAGCCACGATGCAGACGGAAGGCCTGCTGAAGCAGTCGCAACAACTGGCGGCCGAACTGCAAACGCAGCAGAAAGAACTGCAGCAGACCAACGAGCAGCTGGCGCAGAAGGCGCAGCAGTTGGCCGAGCAAAACGTCGAAGTGGAACGCAAGAACCAGGAAATCGAGCAAGCCCGCCGCGCACTCGAGGACAAGGCCAAAGAACTGGCGCTCACGTCCAAGTACAAGTCGGAATTCCTGGCGAACATGTCGCACGAGTTGCGCACCCCACTGAACTCGATTCTGGTGCTCGGTCAGCAGCTCAGCGAAAACCCCGACCACAACTTGACGCCCAAGCAAGTCGAATTCGCGCGCACGATCCATGGCGCGGGAACCGACCTGCTCAACCTGATCAGCGATATTCTCGACCTGTCGAAGATCGAATCCGGAACGGTTTCGGTCGAGGCAGAGGAAGTATTCTTCACGAATCTGCTGGAGATGGTGGCTCGGCCCTTCCGGCACGAAGCGGAAAACCGGAGGCTCTCCTTCGAAGTGTATGCGGATCCCCATCTGACGCGAAGTCTGGTGACGGACTCCAAACGCCTGCAGCAGGTGTTGAAGAATCTGTTGTCGAATGCGTTTAAGTTTACCGAGCATGGTTCGGTCAAGCTCTCGGTCTCGGTGGCCGAGAAGGGATGGGCCAAAGACCATCCGATTCTCAGTGGTGCCGCCTCGGTGGTTGCATTCGAAGTCGCCGACTCGGGCATCGGTATTGCACCCGATAAGCAACGCATCATCTTCGAGGCCTTCCAACAGGCAGACGCCAGCACCAGCCGCAAGTACGGCGGTACCGGATTGGGCTTGGCCATCAGCCGTGAGTTGGCCAGCCTGCTGGGCGGAGAGATTCAGCTGCGCAGCACTCCGGGACAAGGCAGCGTCTTTACGCTCTACTTGCCGCTGACCTACGTCGGCCCGTCGGCGTCGAAGCTGACGCCGTCTGATTTAAGGACGCCAGCGATGCCTCTGAAACTGTCCAGCATCGTGGTTTCCGAGCATCCCGTCGAACACATCGCCGACGATCGGGAAACTCTGCAACCCGAAGACGCGGTGTTGCTGATTGTCGAGGATGATCCGCATTACGCCCGCATGTTGTGCGACTTGTCGCGCGACAAAGGATTTAAAGTCTTGGTGGCATTGCGCGGCGCTGAGGCGTTGTCCCTGGCTCGCGAATTCCATCCAACCGCGATTTCGTTGGATGTTTTCCTGCCTGACATGCTGGGATGGACCGTGTTGAATCACCTGAAGCAGGATCCCGCGACGCGGCACATTCCGGTGCAGATGCTGACGCTCGACGAAGACCGGCATCACGGCCTGGCGCGGGGCGCTTTTGCCTTCGTCACCAAGCCTACCCGGCCGGACGAACTGGAAGCGGCGCTGGCCCGAATCAAGGAATATGCCAGCCCGCGGCGCAAGCGGCTGCTGATCGTCGAAGACAATCCCGCCGAACAGTTGAGCGTCCGCGAACTGCTCGGGCACGATGACATTGACGTTGTCGTCGCCGCGACCGGGGGAGAAGCGCTCGAACTTGTATCGAAGGAATCGTTCGATTGCGTCGTGCTCGATCTCCGCCTGCCCGATATGACCGGGTTCGACATTCTGGAAGGCATGCGGGATATTCCCAAGGCAACGGACTTACCCGTAGTGGTCTTTACAGGGAAGGAGCTGTCTCCGGAAGAAGATGCCCGGCTGCATACTTTGGCGCGCAGCGTGGTGGTGAAGGGGGTCGAGTCGCCGGAACGGCTGCTCGACGAAACCGCGTTGTTCCTCCACCGGGTTGTGGCCGATCTGCCGGCAGAAAAGCAGAAGATGCTTGACCGCTTGCATCGTTCGGACGAGGCGTTGGTGGGCAAGAAAGTTCTGGTCGTGGACGACGACATGCGGAACATCTTCGCCCTGAGCAGCGTTCTCGAACGCCGCGGTATGGCGGTTCTGACCGCGGGCACGGGCCGGGAAGCAATCTCCATGCTGGAGTCGACTCCCGACGTGGCCATCGTTCTGATGGATATCATGATGCCGGAAATGGACGGATATGCGACCATGCAGGTGATCCGCCAGAATCCTTCGTTCCGCAGGTTGCCCATCATCGCCTTGACCGCCAAGGCCATGAAGGGTGATCGTGAAAAATGTCTGGAGGCCGGCGCGTCAGAATACCTGGCGAAGCCTGTCAATACTGAGCAGTTGCTGTCAGCTTTGAGAATGTGGCTGCACCGATGAGCGTCGGACCGAGCAATGGCAGAGCGGTGAACCCATCGCAAGAGGGGTTGCTGAACTCTTTTAAACCGGTTGAACCCGTGATGAACGTTCAGGACAACGTTAACATTCTGATGGTAGATGACCAGCCGGGCAAGCTGCTCAGCTACGAAGCGATCTTGTCGGAACTGGGCGAGAATCTCATCAAAGCCAGTTCCGCCAAGGAGGCGCTTGAGAAGTTATTGAAAACCGATGTGGCCGTCGTGCTGATGGATGTCAGCATGCCTGACATTGACGGCTTCGAGCTAGCCGAGCTGATCCGGCAGCATCCACGCTTCCAAAAGACTGCCATCATCTTCATCTCGGCCGTGCATCTTTCCGATATTGACCGGCTGAAGGGATATCAGCACGGCGCTGTGGATTATCTTTCGGTGCCCGTGGTTCCTGAGGTCTTGCGCGCGAAGGTCAGAGTTTTTGCGGAACTGCACCGAAAGAAGCTGCAATTAGAGCGTCTGAATAGCGAATTGGAGCAGCGCGTAGCGGAGCGGACCCAGGAAATAGAACAAAAAGCATTGGCGTTGGAAAGAGCGAATACCGATCTTGCGCAAAAAAATCAGGAACTCGCCGCGATTGTGCAGACAGCCCCTGACATTATTTTCAGCCGGCAGCCGGACGGCGGCAGAGAGTACATCAGCAGCCGCTTTTACGAATACACCGGCGCCCCTCTGCATAGTGGTGTCGGCAATGGCTGGATGGAATATGTCCATCCGGACGACAAAGAAGCGAGTCTGAGGCATTGGATGCATTGCGTACAGACCGGGCAGGACTATGAGTCGGAGTACCGCTTGCGCGGTGCCGATTCGAAGTACCGCTGGTTTCGCGCGCGCGCGGTGCCCCTTCGCGATAGCCAAGGGAACATTCTGAAATGGTATGGAACCTGTTCCGACATTCACGATAGCAAACTGCTGGAGCAGTCGATCCGCGAGAATGCGATCGAGCTGGAAAACCTGGTAAATAGCCGGACGGCGGAATTGAGACGGCTCTCGAGCCGCCTGATGACCATGCAGGACGAGGAGCGCCGGCGTATCGCTCGCGAGGTCCACGATGGCTTAGGTCAAGAACTGGCCGCTGCGAAGATGATTATGGACGGGATCCTGGCCAAGGACACAACCCCCGGAATGCAGAAGGCAGCGGCCGATGCCAGCCAACTCGTCGATCGGGCGATCCAGCAGGTACGCACCATTTCTCACCTGCTCCACCCTCCTTTGCTCGACGAGGTCGGTCTGGTTTCCGCCCTGCGATGGTTCATTGAAGGGCTGCGGGATCGCAGCGGGATCGAAATTCAACTGCAGGTCTCTCCCGGGGATTTGGGCCGTCTCAAATCCGACGTCGAGACCGCAATCTTCCGCATCATTCAGGAAGCCGTCACGAATATGTTCCGGCATTCCGGAGCCCATAACGGCAAGGTCAGCATTGTCGAAAAGGAACAGAATATCGTGGTGACTGTGCAGGACGACGGCAAAGGCATCGACGAGGATCTGATTCAGTTGCGCCCGGACAGTGTTGGCATCGGCATTGGAGGAATGCGGCAGCGTGTCAGCGAGCTTGGCGGCACCCTGCGGCTCGCCAATGCGAACCCCGGCGCCATAGTAGAGGTCGTAATCCCTGCGCGCCGGCCCGAGGCGGTTCGAATACCTGCCGCGGTCTGATCATTCCCTTGCGCAGGGCTGCAAGTCACGCAGCTTTTCTTTGATCCACAGTCTTTTCCTCGGCTTTGATCTCCACTTGCTCATGCTTAATGTCGAGGCGCAGCCGGTTGTAAATGCTCATGTACTGGTTCGCGACCCAGACCAGCGAAAAGAAGGCGATCCCATACCCGCGCCAGCCGGAAAGGAGCAGCTGGTAGCGAGTGACGAGCAGCACTCCCGCTGCCACATAGTGGCTGAAGCAATATTCGCAGGTGAATAAATAAAAAAACTTGCGGCGGAGAAAGCTCCTCGCATGGGTGCATTCCTGTTGGCAATACTGCCTCGGTTCGCGAAAGACTTCTTCGTGCGTAACCGTCCATGCGATGCACGCGACGGGAACCGCCAGCAGAAACAGCCATGCGACCTGGAGAGTCAACGGGGACATTGAGTTGTTTGGATGCCTCAGGGTCAGGAACCGTTCATGCGGTTGCGTAGCTAAAGCGCGCGCACCTGGCCATAGTTCAGCAGGCTGACAATCACCACCCCGCCGCAAATATTTCCAAGAGTCGTAGGCAGCAGCCATTGAAAATACGACTGCACCGTCACCGCTCCTGACTCCACTGCAGACAGGATTTCGCAGCTGCTCGCAATGCAGTGGGAGAACTGGCCGATGCCAACCAGGAATGTAAGCAGGTAAATCATGGCGACCTGGCCGATGGTCCAATGACTGCCGCTCACAGTCCAGGCCACCAGAGCGATCAGCCAGCCTCCAACGACCCCGCTCCAAAAAAAGTGCCCGAAATTTCCCGATACTCCGGCGATGCCGAGCTGCACCATCGCCGACAAAATATCGGGATGCAAGGCGGCAGTCTTGGTCAAGAGAACGGCAAATAGCCACGCACCGACTACGTTCGCCACGAACACTACTCCCCACAGCCGCAGCATTTGAACCAGATGCCGTCGTTCATCGAGCACCAGGACGACTGGGTACAGGGTGTTCTCGGTGAATAGCTGCGCGCGTCCGATGATGACGGCAATGAAGCCGATAGGGTAACCAAGATACGAAACGAAATTGCGCCAGCCGCCTTCGCCCAACGAAGCGCGCGAAGCAGCGACTGCCAACCCCGTTAGTCCCATGGTCATTCCGCCGGCCAGGCCCGAGAAAGTCAGCTTTACGACCGAGCGTCCGAGTTCCGAGCGTGCGTTCTCGATCGTCGCCTGCAAGATCTCGCGCGCCGTCAGCCGGCGAGTTTCTAGGGTGCTGTCATGTTGAACGGGAGTCATAGGGGCTTTCTTTCGAGGCGCAACTATTGCACGGGTAATGTTGACGGAGAGGTTGCAATTTGAGGATTCACGGTCCGCCGGCTCTCAACGGAGTTGAGCGCGAATAGATGCGCGGGCTCGATTAGAGGATGGCGACGAATTCGCACCCCTCGCAGCACTCCTACTGGATCGTGAAGATGACGGCTCCCGGCCGAGTACAGTTTTCTTCTCATTTTCAGCTAATCAGCCAACTGCATCGTATTAGCAACGGATGCAGTCCAGATGTCCCGAAAGGGAGTGACTGCACACGGCGGCCCTTGCCGGGCCTTTGCAGTTTGACCGGCTTGGAAGCCGTCCTCTTGCGACTGCATCCCGTTTCTATTCCCACACGGTTACCGCGAATTAACCAAATCCCTAGGGACTCCAGTTGATTGCCCGCAAGCGCATTCCGAGCAAGAGTCGTGTATGTACGCAAGAAGCTTCAAAGTGATGTTCTCGAAAATTGAACGGAGGAGAACGATGCGATTATTCAAATTAGTTTCTAGCACGATGCTGGTGGCTGCAATGGCGGCTACTTTTGCCTGCTCCAGGCACGATCAAGCCCCTGACGTTTCCAGCGATGTCCGTCATGCACTGGACCAGGCTGGTCTCAAAGATGTCAAGGTTAGCGACGACCGCGACAAAGCCGTCGTCACGTTAACAGGGAATGTCGCCAGCGACGACGACAAGGCACGGGCGGAATCGATTGCCAAGTCCGCCGCAGGGAATCAGGTGGTGGCGGATGAGATCGGCGTCCGTCCCAACGGCGACCAAAGCACGGCCCGCAAAGTGGATTCGGATCTCGATTCCGGAATCGACAAGAATCTGGATGCCATGCTCGTGCAGCACCGGCTGAAACAGGATGTCAGGTACGACGTAACCAACGGAGTAGTGGTCCTAAAAGGAGATGTTAACTCGCAGGCGCAACGCTCCTCGGTAGAGAAACTCGCCCAGCAGGTGCCCAACGTAAAGCAAGTCGTAAACGAATTGGAAGTCAAAAATCAGAGGGCGACTTCGACAAAGTAGGCACGATGAGAGCTGAATCTGACAAGCCTGCGCCAGGAGCAGGCTTGTCCCATCGTTGAGGATCAGAACGCACACCAAAAGAAGCGCCACTCGGCAGGGATCAAAATTGAGGAGCTACAGCGGGGGAGCCTATGCAGGAAGGGAGTCCGAATTCTGACCCCCTCCCCAGACAGGCACGTCAAACTGTGCCGCGTCGGCCGATGTGCATAATGATCGAAATCAGGAACAAAATCAGAAACACCACAAACAGCAGCTTCGCAATACCGGCCGCTGCCACGGCTACACCGGTGAACCCTAGAACACCCGCGATGATCGCCACAACCAGGAAGACCAATGCCCAATAAAGCATGATTTTCCCCTCCTTTGAATTTGCAATCAATCCACATCATAGGCAGATGAGCTCGTTGCACCCATCCCTCTGACTATGTAGAACTGTAATCCCGGCGCTGTAGCGGAGCTGTTAGGTCCTAAAGGAAGGAGCAGGTGCCGGTCCGTCCCAGAGGACCGGCACCCGCTTGGGGGGCGTTGTGTCGAGTAGAGATTGCAGAGTAGAGTGTCGCGCCCTCCGCAACCATACTGTGAAAACTGTATCTTTAGGCCCGAAACCCCCTAAATGGCCATTTTCTGAGCCCCTGCCGGGGGTGATACGGTCCTCCCGCCATCGGTAAAGATCTACCCCTGTTTACTGCCTCTGCTGGATAGAAGCAACCGGGCGTGAACGATAGCTTAGTTTCGCATGCATCGCAGGTGCTCATCTGGAGCACAGAAGAGAGCAAAACACATGAGACAAGTTTCTCGCATCTGGCGGAGATGCCTTCTAGTGCTGAGCATCAGTTCGATGTTGGCAGGGGCAAGCTGGGCCGCCGCCGGGCAGTCGGACGACGCCGACAAGAAGAATCAATCCGATATTGCGAAGCGAATTGACGCTTCAGCGAAGGTATTAGACGAAGTTATGGCTACTCCGGATAAGGCAATTCCGGACAAGGTGATGAGAAAAGCAAAGTGCATCGCGGTAATCCCGTCGATGGTGAAAATCGCCATTGGATTCGGCGGCAGTCACGGCAAGGGCGTGGCGACGTGCCGAACCGAGAATGGCTGGAGCGCTCCCGCACCGATCACGATTACTGGTGGCAGCTGGGGTCTGCAACTCGGCGGCCAGGCGGTGGATCTGGTCATGGTAGTGATGAATCAGGCTGGTATGGATCACCTTCTGGCGAGCAAGTTTAAGCTCGGCGCTGACGCATCCGCGGCTGCGGGTCCCGTCGGTCGCGATGCCGGCGCGGATACGGATCTGAAGATGCGATCCGAAGTCCTTACCTATTCGCGTGCGCGCGGTCTTTTTGCAGGCGTGGACTTGAACGGCGCCGCCCTCACTCAGGACAAGGACGAAACCCGGCTGCTGTACGGGAAGTTCGTGCCGTTCACCGACATCCTGGAAGGAAAGGTCCGGCCGACGGCTTCGAGCGAAGCTTTCCTGGCCGCGGTGAGGAGATATTCGGAGCAAAGCAGAGAGTCAAGCAAGAATGACACGCAATCAGGAACGCAGTCCGCGGCCCGCTGAATGTAGTTGCAGCATGTGAGCTTTGCGAATGGATGAATCGGCCCGAGAAGTTAGCACAAAAGAGAGAGAGGATATATGTACACAATTCTTTTGGTGGTGCTGATCTTGCTGTTGCTTGGCGCGTTGCCCACTTGGCCCTACAGCCGCTCTTGGGGTTATTACCCGAGCGGAGGGTTGGGATTAGTCGTGGTCATCGTACTCGTCCTGCTTTTAGCCGGCCGCCTGTAGCCGGGCTGCCACTGATTCGAGCCTGTGGTGGGAATCTTTGTAGTTCCACCATCATTTTTGAGTGGAAGCAAGTCAGGGGTAAAGGCCACAAGTCAGAGCGGCAACGAGATTGTCACGCTGCCGCACATAAACCTGCTGTTGCCGTCACGCATCTATTGGAATGACGCAACAGTGCGATTTCTGCCGAGGAGCATGCATGTCGAGCCATCAAAATTCTGCCTACAATGGTGAATCTTTCTTTCACCTTCCGGCACGAAGCATTCCCCAGCAACGTTACGGCAAGGACCAGCGAGTCGTTCGTCCTGCGCCGAGGCGCCGTGTCTCCGCTGGTGCGCCTGATCAGATTTGGGGCCACTACAATAATTACCGCGCCAATGGGCTCACGATTTCCGCAGTGGTGCACCTGGTTTTCGTCGGACTGCTGCTGAGCGGCATATTCGTCAGCCATCAGATTGTGCAGCGGCAAGTGCGTCAGAACGTGACGTTGATTGCTCCTTCTCCGGAAGAGTATGCGCTTCCCATGGCGAAGAAAGTGATTAGCGGTGGAGGAGGCGGCGGAGATCATGACAAGCTTCCAGCTCCCAAAGGAAATCCTCCGAAGGCGGCCCTGCAACAGATCACACCGCCAGCGATCGTAATGCACAATGAACACCCGAAGCTGACGGCGCAGCCCACTGTGGTCGCTCCTCCGACAGTGCGCGTGGCGGAGAATCGCGTGCCACTCCTGGGCGACGTTTCAAAAGCCGTGTTGCCCGCAGCGCCTCCGTCCAATGGAACCGGTTCTGGCGGTGGCATCGGCTCCGGGTCCGGCGGCGGTGTAGGTATCGGGCATGGAGCCGGAGTCGGCGCAGGCAGCGGCGGCGGCATCGGAGGAGGCGTGTACCACGTTGGTGGCGGGATTTCAGCCCCTACTGCAATTTCCAGTCCCGATCCTGACTATACCGAAGAAGCACGCCGCGCCAAGAAGCAGGGTACCTGTATTCTTTGGCTGATCGTGGATTCGTCAGGTCACCCGCGTGATATCAAGGTTGCGCGAGGGTTAGGTTTTGGACTCGATGCGAAAGCCGTTGAAGCCGTGCAGAAATGGCGTTTTCAGCCGGCTCTGAAGGATGGCAGGCCCGTGGACGTACAGATCAGCGTCGAGGTGGAATTCCATCTTTATTAAGAAATGTCAATCGGTTTATTGCCCCAAAACCATAAACTTCCTTCCTGAGAAAGATCCGCGCATTGCGGATCTTTCGCTTTTTATACCGGCTTTTCAATTTGGCGCAAATGCGCAAACAATTTACTCAGAATCCGCATCACTAGCCTTACAGAGTCTCCTGCAAGTGTTTACAGATGTGACCCGATACTAGCTTTCGCCTGTATTTCTTACTCTGCTTGCATGTTCGCGAACGTCATCCGTATGCGAGCAACATTCAAGTACCTGTAAGGAGACCAGCCGTGGCTACTTGCGCAATTTCTGCTAGCGAAGCCGGTGTCATCCCAGAGAGCAGCGTCAAAGGCCGTGACAATTCGCAAATCAACCTGGTAAAACGCGCCCAGGCGGGCGACGAGGAAGCGTTCGCGACGCTCTTCCAACAACACAAGAACCGCGTTTACTCCGTGTGCCTGCTCATGACGAAAGACGTAGCAGAAGCGGAAGACCTGACGCAGGAAGCCTTTCTACAAGTGTTCCGGACAGTGAGTTCGTTCCGGGGAGATGCCGCTTTTTCCACGTGGCTTTATCGCGTTGCAGTCAACACCGTGTTGATGAAACTTCGCCGGCGCAAATCTCCGCCCACGGTTTCGCTTGACGAGCCCGTCAACTCGGAGTCCCCTTCTCTTCACCGCGATTTCGGCAAGAGCGATCCAGAACTGACCGGAGTGGTCGACCGCATTGCGCTGCGTCGCGCACTGCAGGAGCTCCCTGAAGGCTGCCGCACGATCTTTGCGCTGCACGAGGTGGAAGGTTACCAGCATCATGAGATTGCTCAGCTGCTCGATTGCTCAATTGGCAATTCCAAATCGCAGCTCCACAAAGCAAAGCTGAAAATGCGCGCGCTGCTGTTTCCCAAGACGAAAATCCGCCGGCGTTCGGCCAAGAATGCGGCGAACGGACGTGATGCCGGAATGTTGAGCCTGGCGAAACTGCCGGCAAAATGACGCGGTGGTCAAACAAATTTGGGACACAGGAGCGTATTCAGAGTGCCAGGGGCTATTGTCATCGCGGGGCGGGAGAGTCGGGAAGAGAGCAGCACGCGTTCAAACTTTCCTCTTTCCACAAAACCTCGGCGCCGTTTTCTTGCCGGCGTCGAGCTTCTTGGTCAATCCGTTTTCGGCCGTCTCGTGCAAAAACTCGAAGACGCGGCTTTCGACCATTTGTCGATCTTTGTCGAGAGTTCTTTGGCTCCTGACTTCGATGACGCTGTTTCAGACGTGGACGGCTATGCGACCACCGACGTATGGCGCGGAGCCGAGCGATCTTTGATCGAGGCGAGAGAAGCAGGCATCGATTGCGTTCTCCTCGTCCGGGCTGGAGCGTACGTCGAGTTCGATCCTTCAGACTTGATCCAGCTTCATCGTGAGTCCGGCAACTTCATCACGCGCGCATGCGATGAACACGGTCCGCTCGATCTCTGGGCGATCCATCCCGACATCGTGGATGAGAGCAGGATCTTGTCAGCCACTCTGTATGGCGCGGGTGAGCCTTACTACCGCGTCCCGGGATACGTGAATCGGCTGCAAAATTTACGGGACCTGCGCCTTCTCGTGGCGGATGGCCTCAGCTCACGGTGCGGCTTTCGTCCCCGCGGCTTCGAAGTTCGGCCCGGAGTCTGGATGGCGCATGGAGCCGACGTGGGCCGCGGAGCCCGTGTGGTCGCGCCTGCTTTCGTGGGCAGCGATGCCAAGGTTTCTGAGCAGTGCCTGATCACGCGCTGCAGCAATATTGAGAGGAATTGCAAGATTGATTACGGAACGGTGGTGGAAGATAGCTCGGTTTTAACCGGAACGTACATGGGCATTGGTCTCGACCTCTGTCATTCCATTGCCGACGGTAATTGCCTGTTGAACTTGAACCGGGAAGTGATGCTGCAGATCGAAGATCCAGTTGTAATGCGACAGATGCGAAATAACAAACCCCGCGCAGAAGGGTATCGCCAATTACCGTCCAATTTTCGGCGTGGCGAGGCAGTCCTTTCGGTTGCGGATAACAGTTAGTGTGTTTTGCGAAGTGCAAAGTACGGCAAGTCAAAATAAAAAGAGGTGAAAACATGTTGACCAGTGGGCCCGTAATCGTCATGCAAGTGCCGGAGCAGTTTACCGGAGGGGAGGCGCACAACTTCATGCAGGAAGTGGGTCCGCTGCTCGAGTCCAATCGTCCCAGAGTGGTGCTGGAATGCTCGCAAGTCCGTTCCATGGATAGCGCGGGTGTCGAAACCCTGCTGCATTGCCTGGAAGAGGCTTTGAAACGAGACGGAGACTTGAAGTTGGCGGCTCTTTCCCCTGAAGCGGAAGTGATTCTTGAGCTTCTGCGAGTAGCACGTGTGTTCGAGATTTATCCAACTTCCGAGGAAGCAGTTCGCAGCTTTAACGCCATACCAGTCGACGCTCTGCCTCAGGAATCGCCCTGGTACAGCGGTGTGTTCGGAGATTTGGGAGCTCTCAAGGAAGCCAGTTAATCAGCTGTCGAAATACGGAGGGGTAGGATGCGACCGTTGAATCGGGGTCTTCTCTGGACGGCGAGTTGTGTTTTCGCTCTGGGATGTTCGGCAAACATTATTGCGCAGGATTCGCCCGCTCCAGTCTCGTCAGGCAGTCCGAGTGCTGTCCAATCACAGGTGCCGAACTCTGGCCCCGCCCTGACGAATTCGCCCGAACTTCCCGATAGCGCCGGAACGATGTTGGCTCAGGCTTCGCCACAGCAAAGCGATGCACAGGCGTCGGCGCCCGCCTCGCAGCCATCAACTCAGAACAGCACTCAGGATCAGCCGCAACATAAACTGCAACGGCCGGTTGGCACAGCCACGGCCCCAGCGCCCGGGGCGGCCGGCGTAACCGCGGCTCAACCTGCGGGCGTGGCGATTGCTCCGGCAAAGCAGCATAGAGTTCGGACGATCATCTTGCGCACGGGGGCTATCTTGGGCGCGGCAGCGGCGGTAGGCACGGTCGTGGCTCTCACCGAAGCGACGCCCAGCAAACCGCCGGGCGCGCACTAGAGGTCAAACTTTCGACTTTGGAGTGAGGCGACATCACCCCATGCAGTTGGATGGCGTAAAAGTAGTCAGCTTTTCCGGAGTTGACGGGGCGGGCAAGAGCACGCAGATTGACGCCCTCTGCCGCTACGTAGGGGGCCTTGGGTTTCAAGTCACCGTTCTGACGTTTTGGGACAACATCGTCGCGCTCTCCCGATATCGCGAGAGTTTGAGTTCCAGGGCTTTCAAAGGCGATCAGGGGATTGGAAGTCCCGAGAGGCCTATTTCCCGCCGCGATAAGAACGTCGGTGGCTGGTACATGACTGCGATCCGCATGTGCCTTTACACGCTCGACGCGTTCAGCCTCAGCATAGCCATTTCTCGGTTTGTGGACTCGGGTGCCGACTTCCTGATCTTCGACCGGTATATTTACGACGAATTGGCCAATCTTCCACTGGATCGATGGATTACTCGCTGGTTCATCCGCCTGCTGCTCGTATTCGTTCCCCGCCCCGATGTGGCAATCGTGCTGGATGCCGAGCCGGAAACTGCGGCCGCTCGTAAACCGGAATATCCTCTGGAATTTGTACGTCGCAATCGCAGTGCGTACGTGAACTTATGTCGCTTGGTGGGCGGAATTACTGTCATTCCACCGCTGCCCATCGAGCAGGCGACAGCAAGGGTTGAAGAGGTCGTCGCAACTAAGTGCCTGCAAAGAGAACTGAACTCGCTCGACTTGGGGTTGCAGTACCCCTCAGCCGCGGCGAATGTAAAGACAACGAGTAATCCCTAACCCCGTCCCTCTTTCTGCTTGGGCTGCAACATCTTGTTGTGAAAGCACATCGAAACTACTGCTGCGTGAACACGGGAGCTGAATGAAGATCTGTCTGGTGACAACGTTTCCTCCCAGTACGGGGGGGCTAAGTGAATATGGATTTCACATCGCGCAGGAGTTACAGCGCAATCCATTCCTTAATCTCACTGTGTTAGGCGATGATCTTCCCTCGAATCATTCCGAGCCAGAAGGTTTTGACGTTGTGCGCTGCTGGTCGTTCGACGATCCCGCGAGTGCGTATCGGTTGCTTCGCACGCTGCGGCGCCTCAAGCCTGATGTCGTCTGGTTTAATTTGCTGTTCAGCACCTTTGGCCGCAATCCCCTGGTGGCGTTTGCCGGATTGATGACGCCGCTTCTGGCGCGCTTGAGCGGCCGCTACACGCACGTTACCCTGCACCACCTCATGGATACGGTAGAGCTCAAAGATGTGGGTGTGCAGCACGAACGCGTGTACCGTTTTGCGGGCGCAATCGCAACCCGCATGCTGCTCTTATCGAACTCCGTATCCGTGCTCATGCCGGGATATCGAAAAATATTGAACGATAAATACGGGCGCGACAATGTGCATCTGCGGGCGCACGGAATTCTCGCGCGCCGTCCCGAGTTCCCCGATTTTGCCCGTCGCGGAAATCCCGATCAGCGCATTCTCGCTTTCGGCAAGTGGGGAACCTATAAGCGGCTTGAGTTGATGATGGAGGCTTTCGATCTGCTGGCGGACCGGGTGCCTAATGCCAAGCTCATCGTCGCAGGCGGCGACCACCCTCAGGCTCACGGCTACACCAACACAATGCGGCAACTTTGTGCTGAAAATCCCCGGGTCGAATTCCGCGGCTACATTCCGGAAGATGAGCTTGCCGACTTATTCCAAAGCTCCACCGTTGCGGTCATGCCTTATTCGTCTTCCACCGGTTGCAGCGGGGTGGCGCACCTGGCTTGCGCGTACGGGGTTCCGATTGTCTGCTCGGATCTGCCCGATTTCCGCCAAATGGCATCCGGCGAAGAACTGGCCATCGACTTCTTTCCTCCGGGAGATGCCCAGGGATTGGCCGATTGCCTAGTCCAGTTGCTGGAGAACCCCGAAAAGCAGCAAGCCATGGCGGCACAGAATTTCTCTGCGGCCTTGCGCATGACGATGCCCAACGTCGTCCAGAAATATTTGAGGCACTTCGAGCTGCAGCAACGGGTGCAGACCCTGCGCTACGTTTCTCGCTTTCGCCGGCTGCCCCGGTGGATTCCGTCGAAATCGCTGTTGCTGCGATTCATGACCCGCAACTCGCTGAGCTGGGCTCGCAGGTCAGCCGTCTTGTACACCGGGTGGAACGGATTCCCCGATTCCCGCCTAACGAACGGTGACGGTGAGGGTCGTGGAAAGCTGAACGGTTCCCGAGGCGCCGTTGACGGTGACGGAATAGCTCTTCGCAGCCGTGCTGGAGGCGCTGACGGCGTTGGTAGTTTTCCCGCCACAGGCGCTGGTAACAATAATCATGAGGGCCAAAGCGCAGGTCCCCACAACGGCCATAACCCGCCGGCGCTGGATCCTGCCGATGCCGACCATTCCAACCAATCCGAAACTGAGCAGCCCGCTGGCGAAAAGGAAGTTTCTTTTCTCGCCGCTATCCGCGGTAATGGCAGTGGAAGCAATGGTCAGGACCGAAGTGGCGCCGCTCGCCCCGGGAGTGACGGAAGCCGGGGCAAACGTACAGCCTAAATTGCTCGGTAGGCCTGCACACGTCAATTTCACCGCATTATTAAACGAGCCGGATTGTGGCGTCACCGTCACGCTGACGGTGCCGCTTCCTCCCGTACTCAGCGCCACGGCATTTGGATTGGCTCCTAAACTCAAGGTCGCTGTGCTGACCGGGGTCGCATTGGTGCAACTCAGCGCGACCTTCACCGGACCGGAAACCTGATTTGTGAAGCTTGGCTTGCCGACTGCCTGCACATAGGCCGTGTAGTTTCCATTGCCCAGTGAGTAGCTGCACAAATTAAGCGAGCGTGTTCCGACCGAGGATTCTCCCAACGACATCAGGTTTTGGCCATCTGTGCTGATGTACGCCACGTAATGGTCCACAGTGCTTTCGTTTCCCTTAATACTCCAGTTCAGCGAATTGGCGGATACCGAAGCGGAAACGGTAAGGCAGTTGTTGATGCCGGATTCAATTTCCGTCCCTTCTTCGTAATCATTCCAGGTGACCAACTGCACCGCTGATAACTGATTAGCCGAGTTGTACAGCCCGTTAATTTTCGAAAACGTCTGCATCCAGGTCTGTCCGCATTGCTGACCCATTATGCGATTGGAGCCCCATCCTGCAAGGGTGTCATTGAAGCCCTTGTACGCCGCGCCAACCGTTTCGTCCGCCGCTAAGGGCATGCCGGCGTCGTAAAAGCTGGTCAGATAGCTCATTCCATAGTCCGTGGTCGTAGGCATCACCCACGAATAACTGCCGTCGCTCAACACGTGAGTAAAGCCGCTGTTGTTCTGAAAAAGAAACACCGGTTTGTTGGAGAGCGCCGCATTCACCGCGTTCCAATCGATCGAATAAGACAGGTCGATGTTGAAGTTCGTGACGACTGGTTTTCCTTGCAGCGTCATGTACGCCGGAGATGGGAAATAAGTCTGCTCCATGTATTGGAGATCGCTGATCAGCGCCTGCTGCGCCGTGCAGCCCGAGCACGAATACCACTCGATCGCCCCCTGATCGATCATGATCGCGAACGTGAAGCCAGGATGCTTTTCGGCTTCCGCCATGACCAACTGAGTGGCCTGGTCCTCTGCATTGCCCTGACCATACCAATCGATGATCACGCCATCGATGCCACGACTGATCATGTCGGTGATTTGGTTGTGCACCTGGGTGGCGCTGGTCGAGCTGTAGCCGACGTTCATGTGGTTCGAGCCGCCGAACCAGACCATGAGGTGGGCATAGACTTTTGTAGTTGCGCCCCCATAAAGCAACGAGTGCACGTCGACCTTGCTGATGTTTCCGGCCCCCGCATTCCCGTTCGTCTGGCTGTTGAAAGTGTTGGCTGCACTGGTGTTGTTGCGGGTCAGCGCCGTCAACGTGGTTGTAGGTTGAATCGAATTTCCTGCGACACACACACTGCTCGCACACACAAGCAGGGCTAGAGCCCATCCATTTTTAAGACGCATCTATCCTCAGGAGCGGAGTTACCGAGGGCCTTGCTTCTTGCTGAGCCGGGTCTGGAGGGAGGCTTGCCCGCCTGTAGATTCCTCTGAACCTGGCTGGGACTTTCTGGGACGCCGCGAGCTTATTTCGGAACGGGGTGTGCAGGGAAGGTCACGTTAGTTCACGACCTGTTGATATGTCCCGAAAAAGGAACGAGCCGTTTGGTTCTTTCGTTTTTACGCAGCGAGAGCTTCGCTCCACAACGCTGAGCATGGGAACGTACAAAGGCAGTGCTTTTTCAACCTTCTACGACAATTCATGTAGTTCTTCCGGTAGCCAACCTCAACCAACATTCACGCCGCAGATTTCATCCAAATCGGATGTCGCTCGTAAATTAGTGGGAAGGACACCGTTTAATGGCGCGAGAAAACTTGCGGTGTTATTTGCTCGCAGTGGCGTCCGCCTTGCTGCTCGTAATCTTGGGCTGCCAGGGCCTGCCGACCAATACGACCCCTACCACTACCACCACGGCGCCTCCGACGGCAGACATCAAGTCGATCAATCACATCATCTTCATGGCGCAGGAGAATCGCTCGTTCGACAGCTATTTCGGCCAACTGGCCGCCTACTGGGCGGCGAACGGGTATCCCAGCCAGCAGTTCGATGGTCTGCCTGCGAATGCTTCCAATCCCGGATTCGTGAACGGCACGAACGTCTCCTCCTTCCACCTCGCCACCGAATGCGTCGAAAATCTCAGTCCGTCTTGGAACGAAAGCCATCTGGATTGGAACCTGAAGAATCCAGTCTCGGGCACCGCCACGTTGGATGGATTTGTGTGGAATGCCGGTAACTTCGCCACCAACGAGAATGCCAAGGGCGTCACGCCGCAGTACACCGACACCGCGGGCGTGCGCGCCATGGGTTATTACGACGGCACCGACTTGAATTACTACTACTTCATGGCATCGAACTTTGCGACCTCGGACCGATGGTTCGCCCCAGCTATGGATCGTACGCAGGTCAACCGGCTCTATCTGTTCGCTGCCACGTCACAGGGATACGCGTATCCCCCCGGCACGGATGCGGCCGACAATGCGCCGCTCACCGCGTTCACGATCTTTGACGCCCTGAATGTGGCGGGCATCAGTTGGAAGATCTATTACACGGACGATATCTGCACGACGGCGCCCCCTCAGAGTCAAACTCCTGTAAGCGCCCAGCCGAAATCTACATCCTCGTCAAGCGGCGCTTGCACCTACCTGACCCAGTTTGCCGGATATGCCCCTCCCAACAGCTTGCCAAGCAATGTTGTACCGGTCTCGCAATACTTGGCAGATGTGAAGGCCGGTACTCTGCCTGCGGTGGCATTCATCGAACCGGGCTTCATGTCGAAGCAGGACGAGCACCCGGCCCCCGATACCGACGTCCAGACCGGCGCAGCTTACGTGGAGAGCCTGATCAACCCGCTGATGAACGGCCCATCATGGAAGGACTCCGTTTTCATTCTTACCTACGACGAACCGGGCGGCTTCTATGATCACGTCGCTCCGCAGGCCGAGCCTAATCCGGACGGCATCGCCCCCGTGGATCTTCAGACTGGCGACGTTTGCACAGTAGGCGGGGGGGCAAATTGCAACTTCAACACGACCGGATTTCGCGTGCCCCTGATCGTGATCTCGCCCTTCACCAAGAAGAACTATGTTTCCCACACTGTGGCCGACTACACCGCGATTCTGAAGTTCATTGAAACCCGCTTCGGCCTCTCGCCCCTCACGCAGCGGGACGCGGCCCAGATGGACATGACGGAGTTCTTCGACTTTCAGAACGTGCCCTGGGCCACGCCGCCCTCTCCTCCTGCGCAGAACACAGGCGGGGCCTGTAATGCTACGGTTCTGCAGTAGGCCGTCCGCTTTCAAGGTTCCTTTGATTGCCGGCTGAAGATGGCCAATGCCCGAAGCCGGAAGTGGAGTCCGCGAACTAGGTAGTCCTTCCAACAATCTCTCCTTGGCCCCACCCCTCCCGAGGTTGACCTGCGGGAAGGCCAATGCTTAGTATCGAACAATCGTCGCAGTTTATTCCCCTATGAACATCCGCCAAAAAAATGGGGGGCAGAGGAAGAGCACGTCCCCCCCGACCTTGCCCAAGGCCCCAACCGGGATTCAAGGGCTCGATGAGATCACATTCGGCGGTTTTCCGCGTGGGCGGCCTACGCTCATTTGCGGTAGCGCCGGAGCCGGCAAAACTTTGCTGGCCATGGAGTTCCTGGTTTGCGGCGCCATCCAGTACAACGAGCCCGGCGTCTTCATGGCATTCGAAGAGACCGCTGCCGAGCTTGCGCAGAACGTACGATCTCTCGGTTTTGACCTGGAGGAACTGGCGAACGAAAAGAAGCTCCTGGTCGACTATGTCCGCATTGAGCGCAGCGAGATCGATGAAACCGGTGATTACGATCTTGAGGGCCTTTTCATAAGGCTGGGTACCGCGATCGATGCGATTGGCGCAAAACGTGTGGTGCTCGACACCATCGAAAATCTTTTTGCGGGATTGCAGAATCAGGGCATTCTCCGGGCGGAGTTGCGCCGGCTGTTTCGCTGGCTCAAAGACAAAGGCGTCAGCGCGGTGATCACCGCGGAACGCGGAGAAGGCGCTCTTACCAGGCATGGGCTGGAAGAATACGTTTCCGATTGCGTAATCCTGCTGGACCATCGCGTAATCAACCAGATTTCCACGCGCCGTCTCCGCATTGTCAAATACCGGGGCACCGCCCACGGCACCAACGAGTATCCTTTCCTGATCGACCAAGGCGGCTTCAGCGTTCTCCCCGTGACCTCGATCGGCCTGCAGCATGCCGTGAGTGAAGAACGGATATCCAGCGGCATTCCGCGGCTCGATACCATGCTGGGTGGCGAGGGATTCTACCGCGGGAGTACGGTTCTGCTTTCGGGCACGGCGGGAACCGGCAAGACCAGTTTGGCTATGCACTGCGTCGACGCCGCTTGTCGAAGGGGCGAGCGGTGCCTTTATTTCTCTTTTGAGGAATCACCCGGCCAGATGGTTCGCAACATGCGTTCCATTGGTTTAAATCTGGATCACTGGATCAAAAAGGATTTGCTCCACTTTCATTCCAGCCGCGCCACTCTTTACGGGTTGGAGATGCACCTGGCAATGATTCACAAGCTGGTGCAAGAGGTCGACCCGAAAGTGGTGGTTATCGATCCTGTGGGCAGCCTCATACAAGCCGGCGACCAGCGCGATGCGCACACCATGCTGATTCGCTTGATTGACTTTCTCAAGCAACGGGGAATTACTGCCTTTCTGACCAATCTCACTTCCGCGGGAAGTGCGCTGGAAAAAACCGACGTGGAAATCTCCTCCATCGTCGATACCTGGCTTTTTGTCCGCGACATCGAACTGGGCGGCGAGCGCAATCGCGCCCTTTACGTTCTCAAGTCGCGCGGCATGGCGCACTCCAACCAACTTCGCGAGTTCCGGCTCACCGAGCGGGGCGTCGATCTGCTGGACGTGTACGTAGGGCCTGAGGGGGTGCTCACCGGGTCGTCGCGCGTGTCCCAGGAAGCACGGGAAAAGGAAGCCGCCATGAAGCGGCAGCAGGAGGCCGAACGCAAGGAGCGTGAGCGCAGGCGCAAGCGAGAAACGCTGGAAGCACAGATTACCTTGCTCCGCAAGCAGTTTGAAATGGAGGAAGAGGAGGCGCAAATATCCGCTGCACAGGAGTTCTCCAAAGAAGAGCTGAATGCCGAAAACCGGGAAGCGATGGCCCGCAGCCGAAAAGCTGATACCGGTAACGGTTTGACACGCGCGAAGAAGGTATCGAAGGTTTAGGAAGAGGTTTGGATGAAAAAGATCACCCCTGCTGAACCGCAACCTCTGAGTTTGCAAGAGCTTGCTGAAAATGCCGAAAAGAAAGATCCCACCAAAAGTGAAAATGATGTGTGGGAACTTCGCCTGTACGTGGCCGGGCAAACCCCGCGGTCCCTTGCAGCCTTTGCAAATCTTAAAAAGATCTGCGAGGAGCATTTGGAAGGGCGGTACAATATTGAAGTCGTGGATCTGATTAAGCACCCGCAGCTCGCAGCGGGAGATCAGATCTTAGCCATTCCTACTCTCGTGCGAAAGTTGCCCCAACCGCTACGCAAGATCGTGGGCGATCTCCGCGATACGGAGCGTGCCTTGGTCGGCCTGCAATTGCGTCAAGCGCCTCCCGGAAGATAATTCAGAGAAGCACACGGAAGTTAAATCCTTAGTGAGGTCGTATGAAGAGCGAGACGGCTGATTCTATCCGTAGCGCGGAACTGCTGGAAGAGGCAGAGCAGACGCTGCGTGCTATCCGTTATGGCGCGGTAGACGCATTTGTGGTCGAGGAACCTGAAGGCCATCGCGTCTATACCCTGGAGGGTTCCGACCTTCCTTACAGTACCTTGGTCGAGAGGATGCAGCAGGGCGCCGCTATGCTGGACGAGCGCGGTTGCGTCGTGTACTGCAATCACAGTCTGGCACTCCTGTTAGGTGTGGCACGGGAGAGCATGATTGGCCGGTACTTGAGAGATTTCGTCCGTCCGGAAGACCTGGCTTCCTACGAGAAGTTGCTGCACGACGCTCAATCTGGATCGAGCGAAGGAGAAATGCTCCTTCGGCTTCCCGATAGCCGTCTGGTGTTCGCCAATTTTTCATTCTGCTTGCTTTCCCGCGACAAATCCGCCACCGGAGTTCTGATCTCCGACTTGACTGCACAGAAACAGCAGGCCGAGTTCGCCTCCCGCCTGCAGAAGGTTCAAGACGACGAGCGCAAGCGCATCGCCAGAGAACTGCACGACAGTGTAGGACAATTGCTGACCGCAATCGGCATGAACATCAACGTCGTACAATCTCAATCCGCCAAACTAGACTCAGACGGTGCCAGAGCAGTTGCGGACAACACGATGCTGGTGCGACAAGTCTCCAATGAGATCCGTACGCTGTCGCACCTGCTTCATCCGCCGCTTCTCGACCTCGCCGGGGTGGTCTCCGCTTTGCGCTGGTATGTGGACGGTTTCGCGGAGCGCAGCAAAATCAAAGTCGATCTCGATCTCCCGGACGATCTGGGCCGGCTGTCACCCGATATTGAAATCACCGTGTTCCGCATCGTTCAGGAATGCTTGACCAATATCCATCGCCATTCCGGAAGCGCTACGGCTGCGATATCTCTCCACGAAAAGGACAATGTCCTGGTTCTTCAAGTGCGGGACAGCGGCAAAGGCATCTCCCCGGAGAAGCAACAGGAATTGACCTTGGGACGCGGCGGCGTCGGAGTTGAAGGGATGCGAGAGCGCCTGAAGCAACTCGGCGGGTCGTTTGAAATAAAATCCGCTGGCACTGGAACTGTCGTCACCGCGACCCTTCCACTGGCTCAAGCCCGCTAAGCCGCTGTTCGCACATATCAGGCATCGATTGCAGCGGTCAGGCTTGCGTTATTCTGCTTACCGTCTAGGTCCGTTAAATCGTGGCTCGTGGAAGCAGAGTTCCACGCCTGTGCCGCCCTACTTTGCCGTGGCATTGATGGTCAAATTCCGAACTACGTAACGTGAATCCTGATAATTGGTCACCGCCGTCACCATGGTGCCCGGGTGCAAATTGTCATCGGGAGTGCTGGACGGATTGAGATAAATTTCGTAGGTCTTGTGATCCGTGGAGGAGTTCAGAACCAGCAATCCCCGGCGCAGGTCTATATGAACGATCTCGCCCGAGAACGTATATTGCGTCCCCGGGAGCGCGAGGATCGAGATCTCGCGCGCTACTCCGTGTCCATTCCCCTGCGAATCGAACGTGACCGCAACTAGCGAGCCGGGCACGAGCACGTTGGCCGCGACAGGGTGCCCATTCTGCACGAATTTCGTCGAGGGAGCGAGACTCACTTGCACCGGCGTGGGGGAAAGCCCGTCACGAATGCTCAGGTCGTTTCGATTGGGCCGATACCGGACCACGACTCCCTGACTCTGGCCGCTCGCCGCCTCCGACTTCAGGCGAATCGAGCGCGCAAACACGTTGCTGCCGTCCAGAATAGTATCCAAATACACCCGTTCTCCCTGGCGCAGATCGGCGATCGTGACTTCTTTGGTACCGCGAAATACCTTAGTGCGCGGATCGAACAGCGCCTTCACTTGCCCGCCTCCGAAGACGCTCACCGTCACCTGATCCCGCACGCGATCCAGCCGTTCCAGAGTGCCGCCCACAAGCGTTGCATTGGCGTGCGGCAGGGCCGGTAGGTCGGGCAGCAGGCTCGCCGGGTCCACCTCGATGCTGGCGTCATCCGCCTTCGCATTGTCCGGCTTGGCTGGCTCGATCGGCTCGATTCCTGTGGTAGCCGGATCGGCCACGATGTTCGCATTGTTCCCCGGGTTCAGCGTTTCCGGCTGCGTAGCCTCGGGCTGAATGCCGCTTGTGGCCGGAGACATCATGGACGAGGGCGTTGGCTGAGACCCCGCCTGCGCGTAACCGAGGCTGGTGAGGAGCGCGCTACCGACAACAAGCTTCATTAAGCGGAGAGTCATGCAGATCCTCATTGGGACATGGTTTCGATGCCAATTCGGGGCCTGAGGTTAGTCTCAATTCGCTACGCAGCCTTGGAACCGGAGCCGATTCCCACGGCAAACAAATCCTCCGCATGAGCATCAAAACAAAGCTCAAGTTGGCTATATCCAGCTGTCATAAGGCGGAAGTCGATGCTCTGTAAACGGTTCGTTTTCAGTGCTCTTTTGATGGTTGCCGCAACCCTGGCCTCGCAATGTGCGCAGGCGGGCGATTTGAAAATCACGATTCCGCGGCGCGGAAAACTCACCCCGGTGCAGCGGCTGAACCGCGAGGGCGTGGAAGCCGTCCGCAAGCACCACTATTCCAAAGCGGAGCGCTTGTTCTACAAGGCCTATCTATTCGATCCCGACGACGCCTTCACCCTGAATAACCTCGGCTACATAGCAGAACTGCAGGGTCAGGTTGACCGGGCACAGCATTTCTATGAACTCGCTGCCGCCCAATCGAGCGACGCCGTCATCGACATTGCCAGTACTCCGCGGGTGAAAGGGCAGCCGATGAAAGATGCCATGGCCCTGACCAGCGAGCCCCTTCAGATCAACCACACGAATGTGGAAGCTGTCCGCCTGTTGGCGCAGGGACGGGCGCCTGAAGCCGATCTCATGCTGCAGGATGCGCTGAAAAAAGATCCCCAGAATGTTTTCACGCTCAACAATATGGGAGTCGCCAAGGAGATGGAAGGCGAGAATGAGGAAGCCTTGAAGTATTACGACCAGGCTGCCCGCGGAGACAACGGCCAGACTGCAGTCGTGACCACGAGCAACGTGTGGAGAGGGCGGCCGGTCGTTGCAATGGCCCAGGAAAATGCCAAGGGTTTACGGAACTACCTGGCGCGCGAACAACAACTTCCCGAACAGGTCGCTGAGTTGAATCTTCGCGGCGTATCCGCGGTCAATCGTAACGACCTGCGGGCCGCTGATGCCGACTTTCGCAAGGCTTACGCTCTCAATCCCAATGATGCTTTTACCTTGAACAATATTGCCTATGTCGCCGAACTGGAAGGCGACCAGGAAACCGCCGGGTTCTTCTATGAGCGCGCTCGCGAGGCGGGCGGAGCCTCGGCAGTCGTCGGCGTAGCGTCCCGGCCTGCCGACGAGGGCAAGAAACTCTTCGCGGTCGCCACCGATAACGATTCGCGGGTGGCCACCAAGGTCGCACAAGAACGCGAAGCATTGCGGCGCCAGAATGAACCTGTCGTACTGCGGCGCCGGGATAACAGTATTGTCGATGAATCGATCCAGCCTGCTCCGCCGGCGATCGAGCCGGCTCCTCAACGGTGAGCGGCTAGGAGCCGCTCTCCATGAACCGGCCAATGTCGGATTCAGGATCGTAGAAGATGTGCCGCAGCAGGTTGGTCAGATAGCGTGAGAGGGTATTCACGTTCGTCCGATACCAGCAGCAGCGCGTCATTGATGGCGACAAGCCGCAAATAAACTGAAAATTTTCCAGGTCCGCAGGGGGCTGCGCCAGCATGGCGGCGGCCATCCGATGGTTGCCGTCCAGTATGGTCAGCGGCCCGGTCGTATCCACACCGATGAGCAGCACGGTCGGACTGACCATGCTCTGTTGTACCGGTGTACTCATGCGGCGCAGTTTGCGGAAAAATTCGTCGTCAGGAGATTCCTGGCCCTTGCTCCGCAGGCACTCGACCATGTCCGTTAGAAAGAAGCTGCCCTCCGCCACGCGCCGCCACTGCGCTCGCGGAAAGAAGCGGATCCGCGCCAGATCCTGTGGGGTCAGTTCCATCTGGAACCACTCGGTATCTTCGGGAAGTTCCCGCCACATCGCTCCCCGTCGCAAAAACAGGAGCGCTCGGCGCAACGAGTTCTCCCGATGGCTTTCGAGGTCCGGCTTAGTTACCAGGTGGTCGAACTCGGCGCGGTAGTCTTCGAATTCCGGGTGATGGAACTCGCTGCGCAGGAATTCGGCAATCACCTCATGTTCCGTCAGCGTTCGCACGATGCGAAGCCGCGAGTAGGTGCGAACCTCCTCGGGCGCCGCGATCTCGCGGCGCAGAAGCGGAAAGGCCACGACCACCAGCAGAACGATCATCAGCACCAACTGCACGAAGATCACCTGGCGCAGGCTCTGGTGAAAAACACAGATCCCAAGCACCAGTGCGCCACTGAACGCCAGCTGTACCCAGCTGGTATTCGCGATTTTGCGCGACATTTCGTAGGTGATCATCACCGAGCTGAGCGAGTAGATGCCGGTCGTGATCGCGTACAGAATCAGCAGGGCGGCCAGCCCGCCATAATTGCCCAGTTCAAAATGAGAACCGAAAAGCGTTCTCCACAAGAAGCTCGGAATCGCCCAAAGTCCCAGAATCAGGACCGACAAGATCAAAAAAACCATGCCCAGCGACATGAACAGAACCGGACGCGCTTCCCGGTCGCTGGATCGTGCCGCCGCCGAGACCGGGAACATGGTATTCACTACCGACCAGGCGCACATATTGATCAGGCGTCCGACCAGCGATACGGCGGCGTAGATCCCGGCCTGGTCCGAGGCAAAGAAGTGCTTGACCAAAACGATGTCGAAATTATTGATGACCACCTGGCCGGAGAAGAACACGATCGCCTGCAATCCCTCTCCAAAAGAGATCAGGACCTTGCGTACATGAAATGATTCGAGTTTGGGAACTGGTTTGGCGAGAAAATACGAAGCAATCACCGCGATCACGCTGGCCAGAACCGCTCCCTTGACGCCCAGCCCGATTTCGATGAGCAGGAAGGCCCCTCCCAGCCGGACCAATCCTTCGAGCATGAAGTTAACGGCCAGCGGCCCGAAGGCGTGGACGCCCTGTATGTAGCCGCGCCGTACGCCCAGCGGAATGTAGAACGCCGTCCCCAAAGCGAGCAGCGAGATCAGCACCGGATCGGGAAGATTCAGGTAGCGTGTAATCGCATGATTGAAAATAAATAGCAGCACGCCGATGCCAACTCCGGCGACCCAGGCATGAAAGTGCAGCCGGAAGAATATGCCCGATTTCTCCGCTGAGGTTTCATGGCTTGCGACATACTTCGCGCACACCACCTGGAAAGACAGTGTGATGGCGGAGGCCAGCATGAGCAAGGTGTAAACGGATGTGGCATGGGCGAATCCCGACGGCCCCAGCAACCGCGCGGTCGCAACGTTGTAGATGAGATTTGTGACCCCAACCAGGCCCGACCCTGCCAGCAAAGTAAGGCTGCCGCCGAGAAGCTTCTGGCGCATGGCCCGGGCTCGGACCGCGGTCGCGCTCACGGCTACCTTCGGCGACGAGTCGGTCATCCGGATTTTTCCAAGAAGATTCATGCGGTGGAAACCAGCCGCCTAGAAAAGAGAGAAATGGACGATCGGAAGCACCGTGCTTCGGGTCGATCCAGGGAAGTCATAGAAGGTTTGTTGCTGAATTCCCACTGAGAAGCGCATCGGAAATGCAACCGGAACCTCGCCTTCGCCGTCTTTGATGCTGCCCCGCAGCCCACGTACATACGAAACCAGGAATTCGCTTTGCGCGTTGTCGTAGGGGTGGTATCCCATCCCTCGGGATAAGACGAAAGAGCCTTGCACGTTCCAGTGCCGGGACGCGCGGACATCAAAGCGTCCTCCAGGAAGTAGCGCCTCGGCAATGGCGTACTGTGTGTTCTGCACGCGCCAGGAGCGCAGATCTTCGGCCAGGATGGCAGCCGTTACCCGATTGCCAAACTTGTGCTGCAATCCGATGTAGCTGGTGGTATTGAAATATTCCTCGACAAACGGACGGAACAGCAGATCCCGCGCCGAATATCCGGTGATTAACGATGTGCTGCCCCACGGGCGGCCCACCGTCATTTCGATATTGGCGAACACATCCCGCGAATGCAGATTCTGATCGAGGAATGGTCCGGTCTCATGTTCTGCGCTGCCCGTCAGGGTTACCCAATTGAACAGCGGGCTGGTGTACAGATACAGGAATTGCCGGAATAGGTTCTGGCTCATGAAAACGGGAGAAATCGTGTCCCGGCGAGCGGTGAATTGAAGCCCGCCATTGAACGTGATCGAATTCGTCCCGAGATGCAGGATGGGCGCTATCCCGCCATTCACGATGGTGTCGTAGGTATTGCGATTCTGCACCACGCCGATGCTGGGATAGAGCAGCTTGCCTGCGGTGAAGCTTTGTCCGACGAAACCGGTGATCGCGGGTAGATTGCCAACCTTCACGCGATAGTGCGACATCGCCATACTTTGGTAGGAATGGCGGGGCGGAGGCAGCAACTTGGGATTCGTAATCTTCAGTATCCGTGCGTCCAGTTGATAGACATTGATGTCCTCCAGAGTCGGGGTGGCAAAGGCCTCCGGGACAAAACTCAGCCGATTGTTGATCTGTCGCCCTTCCTGGTCCGCTTCCGCGTACTCGGAAATCTCAGCCGCGCCGTGATCCTCATGTCCTGCTACGGTGCTAGCTTGCGCGAATGCTGCCAACGAATGCAGCGGATCCTGGCGCTGGCGGTATAGATTTGCCGAAGCCATCATGTAGTCGTAATCGTCGCGATAATCGCTCGCCGGGCCCAGGCTGGCCAGCGACTCTTCCGCCTTGCGAGTATTTCCCTCGGCGAGATAGGTGTTCGTCAGCCCGATCGCCACGATCCGGTTATTCGCACCCGCAAGCTGCGCCTTGGAGAAATAATTCTCCGCCAGATCGAAGTCGTGCATGGCGAGGAATATGTTTGCCGCCTGGGAAAAGTCGTCGCCGGTCACTGGAGAATCGGGGAACAAGCGCGCCTCGGCGAAGCCAAGTGCGATTTGGCGCCGAGCCTCGTCATAGTGTCCCTGCCGGAGAAAGATCTGCGCGATCGCCAGGCGAACCCCGATGCGATCTCCGCCGGGAACATCGAGCGCCCGCGAGAAGCGCTCCATCGCGCCATTGCGGTCTCCGAGCGTTAACAGGGCGTCCCCGGTAGCCGTCAGAATCTCAATGCGATCTCCTCCCAACCGTTCGGCGGACTCAATGTCACGCATCGTTTGCTGCCGGTCGCCCTGCTTGGCATGCACCTGCGCCATTAGCGCATAGATGTGCGGATCGGAAGAAGACAACTGCAGAGCGGCATTCAGCGCACTGATCGCTTCGCCGTAGTGGCGCATGCGATATTCCACGTCCGCATAGGCCAGCTCGGTGGTCAGGTCCTTGGGATCCTCAGCCAGTGCAGTCCGATACTCCATGGCCGCATGCGGGAAGTCCTGCTCTTGCCGGTAGGCCTCGGCTCGCGCCAGGTGCCAGGTGTGCGACTTGCCCAAGAACTTCTGCGCGGCTTCCAGGTGAGTGAGCGCCGGCCTCGGACGATGCAGCTGGAGATCGGAAAAAGCCAGCCCGAGGTGAGCCTCGCCAAAATTCGGCTCGAGTTTCAACGCGGTCTGAAAATCCCTGGCGGCTTTATCCGCTTGTTTGAGATCGTTCAATACGTAGCCGCGGTTCGCATATCCCTCGGCCATCTTTGGATCGAGTTCCAGGGCCCGGGTGTAGTCCTTCACCGCCTCTTGCGGATCGCCTTTATGCGCATGAACGTTGCCGGCAATCAGGGGCAGATCTTTATCCTTGGTCAGGATCGGCTCATATTTCGTGACCAGCGCCAGAGCCTCGTCATAATGGCCGAGGTAGTACAGATCGTAGGCAAGATAATCGACTCCCTCTCGGTCGTTGGGCAGCTTGGAGAGCACGCTGTAGCCCAGCTTCGCCGACTCTGCATAATCTTTCTTGAAGGTCAGATAGCGCTCGCGCTCGCGCTGAACCTGAGCGACGGTATTCATCTTGGCATTAGCCCGGTCCAGCCAGCGCTGCGCCAGATTCAGGTTGTGCGATTCGATCGCCGCGTTCGCCCCACCTGCCACAATCAGCGCATTCGTCGGCATCCGCTGATAGGCGGCTTCGTAATTGGTTTCGGCGCCTTTGAAGTTGCGTTCGGCGGCATAGAGGTCGCCTAATGCCAAATAAGGTCCGTAGTCTTTCGGATGAGCGGCAATGGCGCGAGCGAAATACTTCTCCGCTGTCTTCGTGTCTCCTTCATCGCGGGCCAGAAAACCGAGCGCGGAGAGCGCCTGCTTGTTGTTCTTGTCCAGGTCAAGAATCTTCGTAAACGTCGCCTTCGCGGCGTCTTTCTGCCCCAACTTCCATTGCAGGGTGCCGAAGTTCATCAGCGAGTTCACGTTGGTTGGAGCCAACGAGAGCGCCTCTTTGAGATCGCGGTTGGCGGCATCCAGATCGCCGGAAGCAGCTTCCACGGCAGCTCGCAGCCGCAACATCTCAGGCCGCGATTCATCAGGAACCTGCACCTGCCGGATGGCTGCACTGGCAGCCTGCAACTGCTGGTTCGCGTTCGCGGTGTCATCCTCGCGGGTATAGATCTCGTAGAGATTCAACCGAAGTTCAATGGGATAGAGCGGACCTTCAGGCACCCTTGCCGGCAGATTGCTGAGTGCGAGTTTGTATTCCTTTTCGGCTTCCGGCAGGCGGTCGTCCGCTTCCGCGATGCTGCCCTCGATGGCGTGCAGTCGGTAATTGTTCGCGTCGATCTTCTGGGCGGCGTCCAGGTATTGCCGCGCTTCGTCCGGGCGCCCGACGTTGACCCAAGCCTGGGCAGCGCTCAAATCGAGCCCGATGTTGCCCCTGGCGGACTTCGCCAGACGCGAGTACAACTCTGCCGCCTCCTGGGTTTTTCCAGCCAGTCCATAGGTGTAGGCCAACTCGGCCTGCACATCAGCATTCTTGGTCGGAATCGCCTGCAACGTTGCGATCGCTTCGTCGTATTTGCCTTGGTCGCGTTGTTGAGCGGCAACGGCGCGCAATACCTCCGGGTCCCGGGGGCCACGGCTCTTGGCGAGATTCAGATATTTCGTGGATTCGTCCGGCTGGCCCAAACGATCGTAAGCATGCGCCATCAGCAATTCCGTGTGGGCCGTAGGCTGCAGCGCGTCCGCGCGTTGCAAAAGAGGCACAGCCGACTTCGGATCGGTCGCCAACATCAACTCGCCAGCCAATTGCAGGCTGTTGGCGTCCTTGGGATTGGCCTCCACTACTTTGCGGAGTAGTTGCTGTGCTTCCTGATCGCGGCCCATTTTGGCGTACGTTTGCGCCAGTCCCGCCAGCCCACGCACGGCGTTCGGCTTCAGCTTAAGCCCGCGGTTGTAAGACTCCACCGAAAGCGGATAGTTCTCGTTCAGTCGCGCACAGTATCCCAGCAAGAACCAGAGTTCAGAGTCCTGCGGCGCTGACTTGGCCGCCTGCTGCGCGAACGAGACCGCGGCCGCATAGTCATGCCGGGCGAGGGCGTCGTCGGCAGCACGCGCCTGGCGCGCTACCTCAATGCCAGAACCCCAGCTGAAACCATTGCCGCTCTGGCCAGATTCTTGGGATTGCTTCGGTTGCTTGGGATTGGACGAGTTGGAGCCGCCGACGTCAAACGTCTGGCTCATACCCCGACCCCCCAGGGCGAGAACCGCGACCAGGCAAAAGCTCGTGAGCGGAAACCGGCTTTTCACGTGTTCACCACGCTGTTCTAAAAAATCTGAGAGGCCCGACACAAGCAAGCCTCCCGCACAGGAAGTCCTGCGGTCCCTTTCAGATGCCAGCGGGGCTACGTAGGTTTGCCGCGATGAGGCGGGGTAACCTCCGGTAACCCTGACGCAGATCGGCGAAAACCTTTAGACGCCTTTTCAGAATCCAACGATGGCTGCTGAAGGCACAGGAGTGTGCTTTTTGACAATGACCCGAAGCGATAGCTATTCGCGTCCGATTCCGCTCATGGCGATTCTGTTAGTCGCGCTCGCGGTCCACGGGCCGTTGCTGCTGATGCAACTTCCTTCTGGATCTTTCGACGCTAACTTTCACATTTTTCTGGCTTCTCACTACGCCCACCACTGGTTTAATCCCTGGAACCAGAAGTGGTTTGCAGGCTTTTCGCAGACCACCTACCCGCCGCTCACTCATCAATGGATCGCGCTCATTTCGAATATTGCCGGGCTGAAGATGGCATACATGCTGGTCCAGCTGATTGCCGTCTTGCTGCTGCCGGTGGGCGTATTCCGCTTTGCCAGAATCTGGGTGGACGAGCGCGCAGCCTCCTACGCGGCACTGGGCAGCATTTTTCTGGGCGCGCTCACGTTCCTCGTGTACCAGGCCGGACAGTTGGCCACTGTCACTTCCGCGGCGTTATACCTCAATGCTCTGCCTTATTTCTATGACTGGGCAGTGGGGAGTTCAGGCCGAGCTCTGCTCAAAGGCATCGCAGTCAGCCTAGCCGCCGCTGCCGCTCACCACGTCACGTTGATTTTCGGCACCGTCCTGTTTGCGGTGCCCGTTTTGTGGGTGGCCTGCATGGATGCCGCTGAGGGGCGAGGCAAGAGCTCTCTCGGCGGGACTATCGGCAGAGCCGTCGTCTTTGCCGTGCTGGTAGGCATTGGAGTCGGGATCGTCTTGTTGCCCTACTGGATGACGCTGATCCAGCACCCGATCCACCAGATGCCGATTCCCCACGACAGTCGCAACAATTTCCTGCTGAATTCGGTGACCGGGATCAACTATTTCCTGATTCCCTACGGCGCACTGCTTCTCGCCTTTCCATTCATCTTCTGGCGTGGCGCCACAGCGCGGCGCTTGCGGCCCTTGTTGATTGGCTTTTGGATCACCGCCATTTTTGGATTGGGCGGCACTACGCCTCTGCCGCGCTGGCTTCTGGGGCGCGCGTACGAGATTCTCACCTTCGAGCGCTTTACGTTCTGGGCGACGCTTATGGCGATGCCCATCATCGGATTGCTCGCGATTGAGCTGCTGGATCGCTTCGGCGGCAAAGCCGCTGTTGGCCTTGCTCTGGCCGCCGTTGCCACGGTGGGAGCAGCACTGTACTGGCTCAACGCGAATCCCTTCCGTCCCACCGCGACCATCGATGTCAAACCCGTGATTGGTTTCCTGAACCGCGACGGTCATGATCAATATCGCTATCTCACCTTGGGTTTCGGAAGTGAACTCGCGCAGGTTTCTACCTATACCGATGCCAGCAGTGTCGACGGAGACTACAATTCCGCCCGCCTGCTGCCCGAAATGACGCATTACGGCTCGGCGCAGCTCACCAACGCGAAATTCTATGGCACGGCTGGCATGGCCTCGTTGCGCGCCATGCTCGAACACGCCAACCGCTATGGGCTGAAGTACATCTTCGTCCACGATTCGTACTATGAGCCGCTGCTGACCTTTGTCGGCTGGCGCAAGATCGAGACCTTCGACAACGGCGAAATCACCGCCTGGTCGAAAGAGGATGTTCCCCCTGCCCACCGGATCGACTCCGACGCTATCCCGCCTGCCTGGATGGGACTGATGTGGGGCACGCTTCCGATTGGGGCGAGCATTCTTGCCATGTTCCTCGTGATCATATTGCCCGCGAAACCGCGCGTTCGAAAAATGATTGAGCCCGTTCCCATGCAAGAGCGGGAGCGGCATTACGTAGCTTAAGGGGACTTAGATGAAACGTGCTCTGCCGATCGTTCTCATCGTTGTCGTCGTCACTGTCGTCTTGATTATTCTTGGCTTAACGGTTGCCGGGCCTTCTTCCAGCGGCACCGTCGGGATTGTTTCGGGCTCGGCTCTGCCCGGGTTCAGCCCCAACGCATCCACGCCCGAGCAGGCCTTATCCAATTTCCTTCTCGACGTTCAGAAACGAAATTGGGATCGCGCTTTCGCCAGCCTCGAACGCACCAGCCAGGCTCTGACCGAGCCAGACTTCGTGCAGGAATGGACTGGCGCGAACGGCGGCTTGCGCTCGTTCTCCAGTCTCGAGCACTATGACGCGCGCCCGCTGCACGCCACCGATTCCGATGCCGAAATGCGCGTCCGGCTGCACTGGACGACTCCCGTTGGCCCGGTCGAAGACGTGCGCGACTTCCATATGGCCAAGCGCGGCGACCAGTGGAAAGTCGTATGGGACGAGGCGCCCCGCCCTAACGTTCCCGCCCAAGTCATTCCGGTGAATTATCTGCGCTGGGACTTGGTGACCGGAACCGCCGCAGGAGGGGACTGGGGATCGCACAATGTGGACTCCCCCCACGTGCGCATTATCTCGATGAACGCGGTTGATTCCGCCGAAGGCGCCGTGGTGATGGGCGAGGTGGTCAACGAAGATACCATTCCGGCATTCGTGAACGTCAATGCCACGCTGGTCGACGCAGCCGGGAATGTGATTGATGACGAGACCAGCTTCGACAAGATCCTCCACGTGCTTCTGCCCAGGCAGGTTTCGCCATACCGCATCGATTTCCCCAAAATCAGCCTGAGCAAGGTGAAGAACGTTCGCATCGACACCAAGGCGACGCTGGTCCCCGCATCGTCCGATCCGGTCATCGGCGTGATGAATCAGAAGCTGGATAAGGATGCGCAAGGTCACGCTGTTTTGCATGGCGATCTGTTGAATCAGAGTGGCCAGACCGTCAACATTCCGCACGTGATCGTCAGTTTTTACGATAACAACGGCAAAGTAGTCTGGGTTTCCGATGGCTATGTGGAACAGGCGTTGCTTCCTCAATCCACAGAGCCATTTGCTGTCGAGCTTCCGAAATCTTTAGCAGAAAAGGTCCAGAACTTCCATGTCGTCGTTAACCAATACAGTCTCGAAAAATCGTAGGCCGGCGGCTTGGCGGTTCGCTCTCGCCGTAACCGCGCTCAGCCTGGCAGCGCTCGCGTACGCACAAGACGTGACGCTGCGCGCTCCTTCGGACGCGGTGGCCGGCAATGCTGCCACAATCAGCGCCAGTGGAAGCGGATCGGCGACCTTCTATCTCATAGGCCCGTCTACCGCCGTCAAGCGCGACGTGCAACTCGGCCAGGAGATCTCTCTGTCCGCGAAAGAAATCCAGAGCTCAGGCCGCTATGTGGCGGTGGTTTGTGCTGGCAGTTGCGCGAGCACCGCATTCTTTGTCGCGCCCTCGAAGCCGGTCAGCCTGGCGTTCCTGGTGCATCCTTCGCGTGCGCCAGTCGCGAAAAATGACCTGATCAGCGGCGTAGTCCTGCCTCTTGATGAGTATCGCAACCTCGTTTTGACGCCCGCCAGCGTTGATTTTCAGCTGAGCGCAAAAGGTGGCGCTCCCGTCTCCCATAAAGTTGAAACTCGCAATGGAGCCGCCTGGTTCCGCATTAGTTCCGGAAAATCGGCCGGACCTTTGCAGATCACCGCTTCCATGAATGACGTAGTGGCGCGGAGAGTCGTGCAACAGGTCGCATCCGATCCCTGCAACCTGCGCATTAAAGGCCAGCGTACGCCCAAGGGCATCGAAGTTGAGACGGACCCGGTTCGGGATTGCTCCGGCAATCCGGTGCCCGACGGCACCATCATTACGTTCACTGCCAAAAACGGGGACGAAACCAGCACCGTGGATGCCCCCGTGAAGCAGGATGTCGCGCGGGCCCGGATTCTGGCCAAAGGGCCGGTCGTGATCTCGGCCGCCTCCGGAGTTGTAATGGGAAACGAGCTGCACTTGAGTGGGCAATGAGCCTATGAGAATTCCTACAGTGAATCGAATTTTCGCCAAGCTGGCATTCACCGGCATTCTTGTCTGCGCGGCGGCTTTGTATTCGGTGGCTGCCGATTCGGCTCCGCACGTGACCCTGAATACCAACAAAGCCACTCCCCGACAGGTTGAGCCGCTGACCGAGCGCGCGGTCCTGCGCGACTACAAATTCGCCTGGACGAACCTCACGCAGGCTTTGGAGTCGAACTCCACTGTCCCGCTGAACGGCTTGTTTGAAGCCACTGCGAACAAGTGGCTGACCGATGCCGTGAAAGAGCAGCATCGCGCCGGACTGAGTCGCCGCTACCTCAATCAAAACCACAAGGTGGATGCGGTTTTTTATTCTCCCGAAGGAGACGTAATCGAGCTGCACGATACCGCGGAATACGATCTGGAGATTCTCGACGGCGGCAAGACGATTCACAACGAACATGCCACCGTGCACTACGTCGTGCTGATGATCCCCGGCGCGGAGCGCTGGGTGGTACGCCAACTACAGGCTGTTCCCGAGTTTTGACCCGTCCTGCCGACGCCAACCGGTGCCCACAGTGGGGCATCTAATCTGGAAATACATGAGGGTTTCTTTGTCGAACAAGCTGCTGGCGCTGGCAATCGTGTGTTTCATGGTGGGCTCGGGTTGTACCACCCCAGGCATGCACCGGGCCGGCCTGCAGCAGAACCTGCAAGCTCCCAGCAATTCTCCTAAGCTGCTGGCAGTCTACATGCCGTGGTTTGGAAATCACGTTCACATGGACGTAGGCTACGCCAGTTACGATCCCAACGTGCTGCGGCGGCAAATTCAGCAAGCCCGTCACATGGGCATTTCGGCATTTATCGTGGATTGGTACGGGGCCAATAGTCCTTTCTCCGATCACAACTTCGCGCTGTTGCAGGAAGCCGCTGACGACTCTCATTTCCAGGTTGCTCTGCTCTACAACGAGCCTGAGGACGAAGACGAGCAGGCGACCGATCAAGCGATCTCCGCGTTAGACGAGGCGTACAAATCCTACATCGGTCCCGATGCGCCGCATCGGCGCGCTTATCTGACCTACAACGGCCATCCCATGATCTTCATTTTTCCCAAGCGCGGGCACGTCGACTGGAATCGCGTGATGGAGCACTGCAGCAACTGGGAAGCTACGCCTTATTTCTTCTATAAGGACGAGCCTCCTGGAAAATATCTCGCCGATTTCGCCGGGATGTACGCGTGGGTGCAGCCGGGCCAGAAGGGATGGACTCCGGACGGCAGCAATTGGGGTGAGCAGTATCTCGATTATTTTTACAAAAACATGCGCAACCAGCACCCTGACAAGATTGCCGTCGGGGCAGCGTGGCCCGGGTTCAACGATTCTGCCGCGAAGTGGGGACTAAACCGCCACATGCAGAGCCGTTGCGGCCAGACCTTCGAAGATACGCTGCACCTCTACACGCGCTACTTCGACCCGGCGCATCCGCTTCCTTTCATCATGATCGAAACCTGGAATGACTACGAGGAAGGCACGGCCATCGAGCGCCTCAATTTCGCCAAGTGCAGCGAGAAGACTACCTCCAGTGCGGGTGCGGAGTAACCCCCGCCGCGACAACCGGACCCGCATTTATCACATCCAAGACTGGTTTGCTGAATCCTCATACGAATGGATCTTGCAATGACTGTGCCCGACTCAACTACTAATCTCCGCTTGTTGTGCGAGCTCTTATTCAATCCTTCGGTATTCTCCGCCTTGCCGCGCCCTGGAGACGTCTCCAAGTCTCTTCCGGAAAGGCCCATGCAAACCAGTGAGGCCGATGGCGATCTGGAAGAACTAAGGACGCTGGCGATGACAAACCACGTCATTGTCCGCGCCTTTCAGCAACTCCACAAAATTCTCGAAGCGGAAGGAAAATTTGCCGAGGCCGAGTGGGTCTCGGACGCGCTGAACAAAGAGCGCGCTCGAATTCAACACGCGGTCGGCTTTCTGGACAGAATTTGCGCCGCCCTCGACCGCGCGGGATGTTCCGTCACGGTCATCAAATCCCTGGATCATTGGCCGGACCTCGGCAGCGATCTCGATCTCTATACCAACGCCGAAGCATCCAAAGTTGTCGGCGTCATGCAGTCGCAATTCCAAGCCACGGTTGCGGACCGCAGCTGGGGAGACCGCCTCGCGAATAAATGGAACTTCGTCGTCCCCGGCTTGCCTGAATTAATCGAAGTTCACATCGGCCGCCTGGGCCAAACCGGCGAGCACACCACGCTGACGCGTTCTCTTTCTAATCGCAATCGCACGCTCGCGGTGGGTGGTCACATTTTCCGCGTGCCCGCGCCGGAAGATCGCATCGTGATCAGCACTCTGCAGCGCATGTACCGGCACTTCTACATTCGCTTGTGCGATGTGGTCGACAATGCCGCGCTGCTCGATGCGCATACGGTTGACTTCGGATACCTGCATTCGTTGGCGTCCGCGGCCGGCATTTGGGATGGAATCGCGACCTATCTCACGATCATCTCCGAATACGTCGAAGCATATCGCGGATACGGCGTCCCCCTGCCTTCCCTTGTGACTGGTTCGGCGAAATTCAGTGCCGCCAAAATTCGTTTTCGCAAGGACTTTTTGCGGGTTCCCATCCTGCCGGATTCCATGAACCTCTACGCGCGCGAACTCACCACCCTTCTGCTAAGGGGAGAGCTTCGCAACACGCTGCGCTTGAGCCTGCTGCCGGGGCTGGCTACGGCTGCTGCGCTTGAGCAAAAGTTCACCGGCAGCGACAAAGGCATCTGGTGAATTCCGTGTAGTAATACGGCCCACGTAGTGTTACCCAACGTGGATCGTACGGCTTTCGCTGGATTGAGCGGCCCTGCACGCTCACCTAACGTCAAGGATTATCATGCCCTCTTTTTGAGCGGCTAGAAGTGAGGCATTGTGAAGTCGTTTTCCACCGTTAGCCTGGTTCTGACGCGAACAGCCGCTGCTCTCTCGCGGAATCGAACGGGAGGGTTGGCGTGACCCACATTCTGATCGTCGACGACAATCCCACGGTGCGACGCTATCTGCGCGCCATCCTTGAACAGCAGGAGTCCTGGCGGGTTTGCGCGGAGGCCCGTACCGGCGCCGAGGCCTTGCACGCCGTGCTTCAATCTCCTCCCGACCTGATAGTTCTGGACTATCAAATGCCTGATTTGAATGGCGTTGACATTGCCAGGCAGATCTCAGAGATGTTCCCCAAGATTCCGATCTTGATGGTGACCCTGCATCTCTCGAAGCAGTTGGCCGACGCTGCCCGCGAAGCCGGAGTGCGCGGCGCCTGCGCTAAACAAGACATCGGTTCGGTGGTTGAGGCGGTTGAAATCCTGCTCCATGACAAAACATATTTCCCGGTACTCTCCCCGGGGCATAGCGTTTGAGGCGCGGGAATCTGTAAGGCGAGGGGTTCGGGGAAATACAGGATTCTCTGTATTGGACGTTGGATTTCAAGAAGTTAGCCTCTGCTGTGGGCATCTGGGGGCGCTTCCCTCATCCCAAAAGAATTTTAGGCGTGCAATTCTCGGTTATTGGTCAGGCTGTCACATCCGTTCGGAGTAAAATGTGGCGAATCGTCTGGTCGGTCTCCCCTTAAGGAACTGAAACGGAATGACAATTCGCATACTCTTGGTTGATGACCACCCCATTGTAAGGCAGGGATTAAAGACGCTATTAGAAGGGCATTCGGACTGGGAAGTCATTGGTGAGGCCTCCGACGGAGCCGAGGCTGTAGAAAAAGCCAGGGACCTCAGCCCGGACGTGATGGTGCTGGATGTGACCATGCCACGCATGAACGGTCTGGATGCATGCCGGCTTCTTCGCCGCCAGTCTCCGGCGCTCGAGATCCTTTTCGTGACCCAGCACGACTCGCCGCAGATGATGCGCGAGGCGTTGGAAGCGGGCGCGAGAGGATACGTCGTGAAGTCCAACGCGGCGCGCGATCTCTTGGCCGCCGTGGAAGCCGTAAGTCAGCATCGCGTCTTTACCGCGTTACACACTCGGAACGTGACCCAGACGGGTTAGGTTCCGGTTCTAGCATCTATCTTGCTCGGAGAGGGCAACGCCATGAAGTTAAGAATCTTGTTAGCGGACGATCACGAAATCGTGCGGCGCGGCTTGCGCGCGTTGTTGGAAAAACATGAAGGATGGGAAGTCTGCGGCGAGGCCAGCGACGGCCGCGAGGCGGTCGAAAAGGCCCTGCAGCTGAATCCCGACGTGGTTATCGTCGACGTAGGGATGCCCAATCTGAATGGCTTGGACACGACCCGCCAGTTGCTGCAGCATGACCCTCATTTCAAGGTCATCGTGTTGACGATCACCGATTCGGATCAGGTCATTCGCGAAGCCCTGGACGCCGGCGCCCGTGGGTTCGTGCTCAAATCCGACGCGGCTCGCGACTTGGTCTCGGCCGTGGAAGCCCTGCAAAACAAGCGGATGTTCTTCACCCCCCGGGTCAACGACCTGGTGCTCGCCGGTTTTCTGGAAAAAGGCCAGACGGTCTCCCGCAACGAAGCTCCGAAACTGCCGACTCTCACCGCCCGCGAGCGCGAGATCACGCAGCTTCTGGCGGAAGGAAACAGCTCGAAGGAAGTGGCTTCGCTGTTGAACCTGAGCACGAAGACGGTGGAAACTCATCGCAGCAATATCATGCGCAAGCTGAGTTTTCACTCGATACGCGACCTGGTGGTTTATGCGATCAAGAACAATTTGATCCAGATCGAATTGCCGCCCCCGCCAAAAACTCCCACGGGTCCGACGGCGGCCTAACGTCTCGGTTTCCTGCTCGCCCAGGCAGGATCTAGAGGAAGACGTTATTGACTGCTTTGATTGAGTAGGACTGTGCGCTGAACGACTAGCTGCCGGCCTTCAGTTCCGTCAGCACCTGCTTGGCAATTTCCTTAAGCGTTTCGAAGACCCCGACGCCCTGAAACGCCACTGCTTCAACGATCGGCTCGCTCTTCTTGCGCAGCTCGGTGGCGAGCATGTCTACCGGAAGAATGTTGGGCAGGTCGCGCTTGTTCAACTGCAGCACATAAGGAATCTTGTTGAAGTCGTAGCCGTGCTCTTTCAGGTTCGACATCAGGTTCTCGAGCGCTTCTACATTGGCGTCCATGCGCTGTTCCTGCGAGTCGGCGACGAAGACAATTCCATCCACGCCGCGCAAAATCAGCTTGCGGCTGGCATCGTAAAAAACCTGTCCGGGGACGGTGTAGAGGTGGATGCGGGTCTTGAAGCCGCGCACTGAGCCCAAGTCGAGCGGCAGGAAATCGAAGAACAGCGTACGCTCGGTCTCTGTGGCCAGCGAAATCATCTTGCCCTTCTGCTGGTCCGCAGTTTTCTGATAGATCACTTGCAGATTCGTGGTCTTGCCGCCGAGTCCGGCGCCGTAATACACGATCTTGCAGTTAATTTCTCGGGCTGCGAAGTTGATGAAACTCAAGACTTTCCTCGAATGCGGGCAGCTTTTCCGCAAGGCTGCCGTGCACACCAATTTCTTTTTGAGGCTTCGCGGTCTTTATATCACACGGGGGGTACTACCCGCAGGTTACTCAGGTGACCCCCTGTGCAGATTAACCAGTCCAGAATTCCAGAATGGGTTCTAGTGGGCCGATGGAATCGGGTAATAGCCGGCCTTGGTATAGATATTCAAATCCTTGCCATGGCCCAGCACTCGCACTTCGATGTCGCGGTAGGCCGAGCTGCTGGCCACCGCCCTTGGGGTATAGCCCAACGTGTACTGGTTTCGTGCTTCGGAGGTGATCTGCGCGTAGGCATTTTCAATCGCATTCCGCGAGAGCTCCGTGAGAATGTTCCCTCCGCCCGTGGCATTCACATATTTCGGCAAGATGTCGGCGTATCCCTGGTTGAACACGTGATGGATCTTTTCCACCTGCTTGTAGACCGGTAAGGCGCCGCTGTCGAGCACCACCGCCTTGACCTGGATGCCGTAAGTCTCGAGTACCTTGAGGACTTCTTTGTAGTTTGCCGCGCTGCCGCGCTCCCGCCCATCGCTGATCACGAAAATCACTTTTCGACGCGTGCGGTCGCGCTTGCTCAAATCGAGCGCCGCGCGCAGGATCGCGTCATTCAAAACGTGCGCCTCCTTTGGTGGCGTGTAGACCGGCGGCGGGCCCGACGTGCCCACCGGCATTCCGTTGACCATGGGAGGTTGCGGGCCGAGGGGACCTCCGAGCACTGCCGGCCCGTTGTTGTTGCCTCGTACCAGCTTCATTGAATCCAGAGCAGCAGTGAGCCGCTCAGGCCTGCCAGTGAAATCGGTCACTTGGCTCACGGTGCTGCTGTAGGTATACAAGGCATATTCGTCGTAAGGACTGAATGCCCCGACCAGCGAGGAGTAGGTCTGATTCACCTTCTGCACGGCCACGTCGGGCATCCCGAGGTCGAGCAGGATGGCGACTGAAAGCTGGAACGGATCGCTCGTAAAGTAGGTCAGCTTCTGCGGCTTACCGTTTTCGAGCACCTCGAAATCGCTGGACAGCAGGCCTTCGACGCGACGGCCATCTTTGTACTTCGCCAACACCGGGATCTGAACAAAACTGGTTGTAACCACGAACTTGTAGAGATCTTCCCGCGGATTGATCTCATTCCTCGGCCCGCTGCCTTGAGAGGTGGCCGCGGGCATGCTCCCGGGCGGAATCGTCTGAACCGGCGGCATGGGGGGCGGCGCCGGTTTCTGCTCCTGCGAGGCCGGCGGAGGCGGGGCGGCTTGCTGCGTGCCCGGAGTGGCGACTGCATCCTGCGGCGCTTTCGCGGGGGGTGGCTGCACCGCCGACGGGGCATCAGGGATCTCCTCACCCGACTGCGGCTTAGCCGAAGGCTGCTGCTGGTTCTGGCTGCCCGGGGATTGCGCCTGGAGCACGGGAGCCGCCCAAGCGACGGCCAGGGCCACGGTTAGCAGCTTAATCCACATACGTTTCAGCCATCGTCCAGCCTGGTGATCCGATATTTGAGGCTGCTTCATCGAGGAAAAAACCCCTTCATCCAGCTTGTGGGATGCCAATCGATCGTCATTTGGTGCATCTAAAGCTACAGGATTAGACTAACAAAAGACCACCCGAGAGTCCCGGATGCTGAAAAACCTGTTTTCACCGTACCGAACGTTGTGCCTTACTGCCTTGCTGGCTTCGCTGGGAGGGCAGCCGGCTCTGGCCCAGCAACCCTCGTCCGCATCCCCAGCGCAACCGCAGGCGCCAGCCTCGCAGTCCCAGCAAGCGGAAGACGATCAGAAGCCCACAGAAACGTTGAAGGTCAATGTCAACGTGGTGCAGCTGTTTTTCAACGTGAAAGACAAGCACGGTGCCCTGATCCCCAATCTTACGAAGGACGATTTCGAAATTGCCGAGGACGGCAAGCCCCAGACCATCAAGTACTTCACGCCCGAATCGAACCTGCCCCTCACCTTGGGCATCATGATCGATTCCAGCGGCAGCCAGCGCAATGTCATTGACATGGAAAAAGAGGTGGGCGGCGCGTTCCTCAAACAGATTCTGACCGACAAAGACGAGGCCTTTGTCATCAGTTTCGATATCACGGTGGACCTGCTGCAGGACTTCACCCGCGACACGCACCGGCTGCAAGCCGCGCTGAACAAGGCCAAGGTAAATGTGGACTACAGCAGCGGCGGCATCCCCGGGATGGGCGGCGGGCCGGTTCCGCAAAGCGGAAATTCCCCAGGAACGCTGCTCTACGATGCCGTGTATCTTTCCGCGCACGACATGCTCTCGAAGGAAGTCGGGCGCAAGGCGATGATCCTGCTCACCGACGGGCAGGATGAAGGCAGCCGGCTGAAGATTCAGGACGCAATTGAAGCGGCCCAGAAGGCGGACGCGATCGTGTATGTTCTGCTGTGCGCCGATCGCGGCTTCTACGGCTTCGGCGGCTATTCCGGCGAAGGCGAGATGCGCCGCTTGACCGAGCAGACCGGGGGTCGGGTCATCAACGTGGGCAACAAGTTCGACAAGCTCCGCGAAGCATTCGACCAGATCGCGGCCGAACTGCGCAGCCAGTACAACATCGGCTACACCCCCACGAACACGAAAAAAGACGGTACCTACCGCAAGATCGAAATTAAGAATAAACAGGGATACAAGATCCAGGCGCGCTCCGGCTACTATGCCGGCAAGGAAGCAGACTAATCGCAGAGCGCCTGCCCGCCTTGGGCTCTCTGGACGAGGGCTATCGCGATTTTTTTTCACCAAAGTACGCTGATAGACCGTCTTGCAGACGAGAGGATCTTGCAGGGCCGCTGATCCCTATTCAAATGTGATGACGACCTTTCCCCGGGCGTGTCCCTCTTCTGCATAGGCCATCGCGTCGGCCGTTCCGCTCAGCGGGTAGCGTCGATCGATCACCGGGGTCACTTTCCCATCCGTGATCAGTTCTCCAAACGTCGTCAGGTCCTTTCGATTGATATTCGCAATGAGGAATTTGAAGTTCTGTCGTAACAACCATGAACGTGCGAATATTTTGAGTATCCAGATAAACACTGCCGACATTTTCTTTGGCGCTCCGGCGATCACACACTTACCATGCGGACACAGGACACACTTCATCGCCGACAATTTGCGGTTTCCCACGTTATCGAGAAGCAGGTCGTAGCGTTCGCCGTCTTCAGTGAAATCCGCGCATGTATAGTCGACGACACGATCCGCCCCGAGCGAGCGCACCAATTCGATGTTTTTCGTGCTGCAAACGCCGGTGACATGAGCGCCGAACGACTTCGCGATCTGCACGGCAAATGTGCCGATACCGCCGGCCGCGCCGTTGATCAGTACCTTCTGACCCGCCTGAATGTGTCCTGCGTCCCGAAGCGCTTGCAAGGCGGTCATCCCCGCGATCGGCACAGCCGCCGCTTGCTCGAAGCTCACGCCTTCGGGTTTTGGAGCCAAAGTGGATTCGCGAGCACAAGCGTACTCAGCAAACGCACCTTTGCCGCCGCCGAACACGGCATCTCCAGCCTTGAACTGCGTCACGTCCTTGCCCACTGCTATGATCTCGCCGGCGACGTCCACGCCGGGCCGTTCGGTCTTCATGCGCCAGTCCAGCGGATTCACCGAAGCCGCGCGAACCCGCAAGAGCGCTTCATTGGCCTTCGGGACCGGTTGATCGAGATCCCTTATTTCGAGGAGCTTTCCCGCTTCAGCTTTGCTATAAACGGCGGCTTTCATGTGGGCCCAAATGTTAGCCTCCATCGGGGCGACCCGATGTGACGAAGATCACAGAATGGAAGGTTGAGTATGCTCTCAGGGTCGATGAGAGCAAAGGCTTGATGACGACACTCTGAAGCCGTCTCGCACACTCGTCAAACTTCTGCCTCGGTTTGTTTCTGATAAACTCCTTTCCTCAGAGGGGTCCGCATGCCACGATTTTCACGCCGTTCCTTCCTGCATTTATCTGCGGCGGCATCCGCCGCTGCCACGTTCCGCATATGGACCGAACCGATGCTGGCGGCGGCTTCGCGACGGCGTCCGCACGCGGCGGATGCGGTCATGATCGATTCCAACGAGAACCCGCTGGGCCCTTCCCAGCCGGCCCGCGAAGCCATGGCGGCAATCATCCCGCGCGGCGGACGTTATTCCGACGAGCTTACCGATGAACTGGTCGACACTTTTTCGAAGATCGAAGGCTTGAATCCCGACTACGTCCGAGTGACCATCGGTTCCACTCCTGCTCTGAGCTTAGGCGTGCTGGCCTTCACGTCTCCGCAGAAAAGTTATGTCACTGGCGACCCGGGATTTGAACTGGGCATGATGACGGCGGAGCATAGCGGAGCGCGCGTGGTCAAGGTTCCGCTGACCAAAACCTACGCGCATGACGTCAAGGCCATGCTGGCGGAAGGAGCGGACGCGGGAATTTTCTACATCTGCAATCCAAATAATCCCAGCGGAACGCTCACTCCGCTGTCCGACATCGAATACCTCGTTGCGAATAAGCCCAGGGACTCGATGGTTCTGGTGGATGAGGCTTACATTCACTTCACGGAAACGCCCTCCGCAATCGATCTGGTAAAGGCCGGCAAAGATGTGATCGTGCTGCGCACGTTCTCCAAGGTTTACGGGCTGGCGGGGATTCGGTGCGGGCTGCTGATCGCGCGGCCCGACGTATCGCAAAAAGTGCTGGAGCGCGGAGGATTTAACTTCAATCCGATTACAGCCATGGTAGCGGCGACGGCCAGCCTCAAAGATCCCGCGCTGGTTCCGGAGCGCCGGCGCATTAACGCCGGCGTCCGGCAGCAAACTTTCCAATGGCTCGATCGCAACGGTTTTTCTTACATCCCGTCGGAGTCGAACTGTTTTATGGTGGATACGAAGCGTCCGGGCAAGGAAGTGCGCGATGCCATGGCAAAGCAGAACGTCATGATCGGACGCATCTGGCCCATCATGCCGACCTACGTCCGCGTCACGGTGGGGACACAGGAAGAGATGGAGCGGTTCCAGGCCGCATTCTTGAAGGTGATGCGAGCGTAGTCTTCGCGGGCATCCCGCCCAAGCGAATCCCGTCGTTTGCAGGCGCGCTCCGGATTACTTATTGCGGCGTCAGCAGGAAGCCGCGGGTCTGGCCGTTATGGGTGCCCATGCCCACGATCTGGCCTGCAGAGTTGATCCCGCTGGCCTGTATCAGAACCCAGCCTGAGCCGGCAGGAATCATGTTGTTCAAGTCTTTAATTTTCCCGCCGCTGTAGACGAACGCATGATAGGTGTTCTGGAACGTAGACTGGCCGACCACTACGCCAGAGTCGTTGATCGCGAATCCCCAAACCGTGCTCGTGCTTCCCGCGAAGGTTCCCAAGTCTTTTAGCGCGCAGGTGGCGCAATTGGCGATGAAGGCGTGCGCCGAGCCGTTGGTGGTATAGCCCAATCCCGTAACCTGGCCCTTGTTGTTGATGGCATAGCCCTGACTCCAGGGCCCGCCCAAGGTGCCCATCTTAACCATCTTTCCGTTGTGCCACAGGAACGCGAAGAAGTTGCCTTGCGCGTCATAGGATGTGCCGGTCACCATCAGCGAATTATTGATGCCTTGTGCGCTGTTCCACCAGTCGGTTCCTTTGGGCGAGCCGAGCGTTCCCAGGTCGAACATGCGGCCATTGGCGTACACGAACGGATGATTGCTGCCATCGGAGGTCACGGCCGAGCCCACCACCTGGCCGCCATCGTTGATTGCGTACGCAACCGCCGAACCGCCGCCGAGGTCACCAATATCGAGCAGAGTGTCGCCGCTGGTGATGAATGCCCGGTAGGTTCCGACGTAGTCCTGGGAATAACCAGCGATCTGGCCGGAAAGATTTATGCCATTGCCAACGCCGGATTCGCCGCCCAAAGTACCAAGGCTGCTCATCGTGCCGCCGCTGTACCGGAACACCTCGCTCAAGTTGCTGCCGTTCACGCCCCCGGCACCCGTCACCTCGCCATTGAGGTTGATGGCTTTGGCCACGCTATAGCCATTGGTGTTGATCACTCCCAAATCCGTAACGGAGTACGACGTTTGAGAGAAGCATAGAATCGACGTGGAGAGCCACAGGCCACAGAGAATCGTAAGCAGGCGGAAAGTCGATTTCATATCCGGTTCCTCGCTGGCAAGAATTGCTTGCGGAAGTTTGACACGCTGCGAAAATTTAATTGTCAAAGTCTTGTCAAATGCATCTAACGCCACCGAAGTCCATTACCAACGTAAGAGCATCCACACCTTTTTGACTGCCGTAAGGCATTCGCGTTCGCTAGCCTGACAACAGGCCTATTGAGCACGTAAACACCTGTGATTATCGTTACGATTATCGCCGGGGAGGCTCCTGTCGAGCCCCAGTTCTGGTGTGTAGTCGGCTTCTGCGCCGGAATCGGCCTGTTCATTTACGGCTTTCGCCTGCTGCAACGGCGGAGGCTGATCCTCGACACGCCATTTTCCAAAATTCGCAGCGCCGCGATGGGCGTGGTGGAGATCAGCGGTCTTGCCGTTGGCCCCTACACCATGATCGCTCCCATCACCGCCCGCCCCTGCTACTACTATCGGACGCTGGTTTGGGAATGGAAACAGCGCGGCAAGAACAAGGATTGGGTAAAGGTCGCGGGCGAGTGCATGCACCTCCCCTTCTTCGTGGATGACAATACCGGCCGCATGCTGGTGAATCCCAGCGGGGCCGATCTCGACCTGCACCGTGACTTCCAGCAGGAATTTTGCGATTCGTTCTTCACCACAAAAGAACCCGCGCCCGCGAACGTGCGCAGTTTCCTCGCGCGGCATGGAATTGTCACCAACAACAAAATCAAAGTAGAAGAATTCTGCATCAAGCCTAAGAACGCGCTGTTCATCCTGGGCACCCTCGCGGAAAACCCCGGGCTGGAGCTCACCCCACATCCCATCCGCGACCCTGAGCCGGGAAATTCATTGGGTTCTCAGGGATTCTCCTTTTCCCTTAGTTCCTTATCGATCTCGTTGAATCGCGGCGACGAAGATTTTCAGCCTACATCCATTCCGGAAGCAATCGCGCACCCGCCGGCCCTGAATCATGAGGTCATCCGGCTATCGCCCGAGGCGGGTCCAATCGCAACGTCGGAAATGACGCAACAGCAGAAGATTGCTGCCGCGCTGATGAAAGCGGGAATTTCGAACCCGGCGGCCTGGAGTGCTGCGGGTGTATCGGCGCCGGGAATGGCGGCGTCCGGAGTTGAAGTCATGACCGACCCCAGCGCAGCGCAACCGGGCTCCGGCACTGACACGAACTCCCACGCCATGGAATTTGATCCGCATCCTCCTGTAGTCCTGATGAAAGGCACAAACAACAAGACTTTTCTGATTTCCTGGCGCGGCCAGCAGGAAATCGCGAGGTCTCTGGGCTGGAAATGCGCGCTCATGATTTGGGGAGGACCGCTTATTGCCCTGCTCAGCCTGTATGTGTTCCTGACAATGCGGCAACTGCTCTAAGAGAAAGTGTTTCCGAGGCACCACGCTTCTAACCGGAAGTAACTTCAGTCCTGCTGGTTCGCCGCACTGCCTCTAGTACAATCGAACCCGTGAGCGACGCGGTACGCATCGGGATTCTCGGCGATTTCAATGCCGATTTCCGCTCGCACCAGGCCACCACCGACGCCCTGCAACACGCGGCCAAAAAACTGGAGATAGACGTCGAGAGCCAGTGGGTGCCTACCCCTTCGTTGGCCGGCAACGGCGCCGAAAAAATCCTGGAAGGTTTTGACGGGCTGTGGGCCTCGCCCGGAAGCCCTTACAAAAGCTTCGATGGCATGCTGAAAGGAATTGAGTTCGCCCGCCGGCGCGACTGGCCGTTCCTAGGAACGTGCGGGGGATTTCAGTACGCCTTTATCGAATTTGCCCGGCATGTCCTGAACATCGCGGACGCGGATACCGCCGAAAACAAGTCCGGATCCAAAAACATCATCATCTACCCGGTGGCTTGCGCCGTTCCCGATCGCAAGGGAAACTCACCCAAGCTTTCGGGCTCGGTACCCGAGATTCGCCTGCGTCCCGGCTCCTACTTGCAATCTTTCTACGGGAAAGATCAGGAGACCGTCACGGAAGAGTTCTTCTGCAATTTCGAGGTTAACCCCGACTTTGAGTGGACCACCATGGAGGCCGGATTTCCAGTTGTAGCCCGGGGGCCGCAAGGCGAAATCCGGGCCATCGAATCTCCCACCCACCGTTTCTATGTCGCAACGCTGTTCCAGCCCCAACTGTCTTCTACCGAGAAGAATCCGCATCCCGTCGTGCTGGCCTTCGTACAAGCCGCTGCCGACTGGGGCAAGAAAAAGCTGGACGACAGCGTTCTGGAGTGACACCTACCTCCCACTCTCGGCCTAGGACCACCCTTGCATCCGCGCTGAGAGTTACCAAAGTCCCATAAGTCCGCCCGTTTCGGTCCACCACTATGCGCATCTGGAGAACCTCCCCCCTGCCCGCTAGACTCATTTCGATCGTCGCCCGACAGCGCTTTGCAGGAGCCATTCGCGCCTATGCACATGCAGTTAATGAACTCATTCCGCGTCCCTTGGGGCACCCTGATCAGCTACATCCCGGTCATCGCCACGATCGTGACCACGTTTTTCAGTATCATCCTGGCGCGCGCCACGCTGCGCTACGTCGAGGCTACCGATAAAGGGCTGGCGCTGGCTCGCGAAGAATTCGAGCGGGAGTGGACTCCCGACCTGCACATCAAGATGGAGCGGGTCTCCTCGGAAGAAGCGCGGGTGATCGTTACCAACCTCGCGAAAACCTCGGTCCTGCTGCAGCTGTTGCAATTACGCAAGCTTTCCCATGCCATGCCGTTCGAGCGCTGCCGCTTGAACGATCCGCTGGTTGGCGGCATGACGTGGTCGGCGGAAATGGGTAAGAGAATCCTGGCTTGTACGGGATACGACTTTGAAGGCCCCATCGCGGCCGCTATGACGTTCTATGCTTCAGGGCGGATGTTCCGCACGGATTGGTTCCGGGCGCAAGTCCAGGTGCGCGAGGGGCGGATCGTCAGCCTCGAGCCCAGCACGATGCCTACTCGCCGCGTCCGCCAAATGGAACGGAAAGCGCCGGAACGCCGCCGCGAATTCGTGCAGGACGTGGCCGCTAATGGCGAGCCTGAGCCTGTCCAAGACAAGCCAGACAAGAAGGACGAAAGCTTCTTCGTAACGGGGGCTTGAAACGAACGCAGGCAGATTGAGCGCGTTTCGCTAAGAGAGAAGCTCAATCTTCACGATATGAATCGTGTTGCTCGCCTGGTCCAGGTTTCCCACAATCTTCACCGCCTGATTCTCGTACTGCTGCAGGTCGCCCTCTCCTTCTAGCTGGTAGGTCGTATTGCTGGCTACCTTCAGAACATACTTCCCTGAATCCTTCACGATCTTGCCGGTAAAGGACTGGGTGGCGGGTGACGAGTCGCTGTGGGAGTCCGCAGGAGGCTTGGCCTGCTGATCCGGCTGGTCGCCGGGCTGAGGAATCGGAGTGTCCGGGGGAGGAAGCGGCTGCGGTGCCGGCTGCGGCTTCTGCAGGCTCGACCACGCGATCAGCTGCCGGGACTGGAAAGCATCTTCCGGAGTCTGAGGAGTTTGCGGCTCTTGAGCGACCGCGAAGGATGCCAAGACCAGGATCAAACCGGCGATAATATTCGTCGTTCGATACATAAATACTACTCCGAATGACGAAGCAGCCGGAAAACCAATGCGCAATTCACCTGCCACAAAGAACTTGTTGAAGGCGCATCTCTTTCCCGATCCAGTGGCCCTTCCAGGGGAAGGTTCTACATAAGCTCTGTAGCACTTTTACCTTCGTACATGACCTTTCGTATATAGAGTGTTCGCTGTACCAGCCCCTCTAAGCCGTGAGGATTCTCCGCATCTTGCGCTGAAAACACCTCTTCCCCACAAGCGCTTAGCAGCCAAATAAGGGCCAGGCGGCATCGAAGAGCCGACCTCGATATGCCAAATCTCGCCGGAAGTGTGCGGCCAGTCAGCAGAGCCGGAACCTGGCAGTTCGGCAGAGGCAGTCGGTGCTTATAGGGGTGCGTCACGAAGTCTAATTGGCCCGTCGTTTCCGGCTCCGGTAACGTAATGCGACTGCTTAGCGTCCGCCTGATCGTATCGCTGGTGGTGGGCGTCACCCTTGTCTCGCTGGGGACGTCGGGGTATGAGGCGCTCGTCGCCAAACGGAATTTGAGGCGGGATTTGCAAAGAAGAGCCTCCGTTCTGGCAGAGAGCCTGGCCGGGAATGTGGATCGCGACCTGGAACGAGGGGCGCTCCAAACCCTCCGGAGAACCGTTCAGCGGTTCGCCAATCGAGAGAACCTGATAGGCCTAGCGGTATACGACTCGGAGGGGCGGGTAGTCTCCGAAACGCGGGAATTAGAGCCGCTGATCACCCAGCCTCCGCCGGTGGTCCTCCAGACTCTGAAAACGAGTCAGGAATCGGATGTTTTTGAGCGTATCTCAGACAAGCCCGTGCACATCTGCGTCGTCCCGCTCCATCGTCAGGACAGGTTTCTTGGTGCGCTGGCAATCGTTCACGATGCCAGCTACATCCGCGGGCAGATTCTGCAACTCTGGCGAGAGACCTTCCTGAACGCGCTGCTCTATGTCGTGCTGATTGCGATGATTACCCTGCTGATCGTGCGCTGGAGCATCGAGGGCCCCATCGCGCGTACGGCGAACTGGATGCGGAGCCTGCGCACCGGGCGGATGCCGAGCTCCCGGATTGGCGTACCCGACGTGGAGCTGTTTCGTCCTCTTGCCCGGGAGGTTGCGACCTTTGCCGAGAGCCTGAACACGGCGCGCACCGCCGCGGAACGGGAAGCTCGCCTGCGCGTAGAGGGGCAATCGCAATGGACGGCCGAACGACTGTCGGCTGAACTGCGCACCAGGCTGGGGACCGGAAGGCTTTTCGTAGTATCGAATCGCGAGCCCTACGTGCATACGCGGCATGGCCGTTCTGTAGAGGTGAGCGTACCTCCAAGCGGCTTGATTACCGCTTTGGAGCCGTTGCTTCGGGCTTGCCATGGGACCTGGATCGCTCACGGCGGCGGCACTGCGGATCGTGATTTTGTGGACCGCAACGACCGTCTGCAAGTGCCGCCGGACGATCCGCAGTACACGTTGCGCCGCGTTTGGCTCACCAAGGAAGAGGAGGAGGGCTACTACTACGGCTTTGCCAACGAGGGCCTGTGGCCGCTCTGCCATATCGCACACACCAGGCCGATCTTTCGCGAGGTGGACTGGAAAAGGTATCAGGCGGTCAACCGGAAGTTCGCCGACGCTCTGCTCGAGGAAATCAAAGATACCGAGCGCCCCGTAGTCTTGCTGCAGGATTATCACTTCGCGCTGTTGCCGCGCATGATCAAGCACAAGCGGCCCGACGCGCGCGTCTCCATCTTCTGGCACATTCCCTGGCCGAATCCGGAAGCATTTGGCATCTGCCCCTGGCAGCGCGAGCTGGTCGACGGCTTGTTGGGAGCCGACCTGATCGGGTTTCACATCCAGGCCCACTGCACCAATTTCCTCGAAACTACAGATCAGGTAGTCGAGTCGCGGATCGACTGGGAACACTGCACCGTACAGCGGCGTGAGCACGTGACCACCGTACGTCCATTTCCGATCAGCGTGGAACTGGATGACAGCGCTCCGCAATACTCCCCGTCAGAGGCGCGTTCGGCTCTGCTGAAAAGCCTCGATGTCGACGCCCTTTTCATCGGTGCGGGCGTGGACCGGATCGACTATACCAAGGGAATTCTGGAACGCTTTCTTGCGGTGGAACGTTTTTTGGATAAGTACCCGCGCTACGTCGGGCAATTCACATTTGTGCAAATGGCGGCGCCGAGCCGTAGCCATCTCAAGCGCTACCACGACCTCGAAGCCGAGATGGAAGCCGAAGCGGGCCGGATCAACTGGCGTTTCCAGCGCGACAAGTGGCGGCCGATCCTGCTGCTCAACCGGCAGCACAGTCACAAAGAGATCCAGCCGCTCTATAAAGCCGCAGACGTTTGCCTGGTAACCTCGCTGCACGACGGCATGAACCTGGTGGCGAAAGAGTTTGTGGCGGCGCGCAACGATGAGACCGGGGTTCTGGTTCTGAGCATTTTTACCGGAGCTGCGCACGAGTTGCGCGATGCGCTCCAGGTCAATCCTTACGACATCGACCAGATGGCGGACGCAATCCGCACTGCGCTGGAGATGGATCCGGAAGAAAAGCAGGGGCGAATGCAACGCATGCGGCGTACGATTCGAGAACACAACATCTACCGCTGGGCAGCCGAGTTCATCACCGAACTGACCGAATTACGGCTCGAACAACAGCAGCCGACCTCCATAGAACAGCCGCGCACCAAAACGCCCGCGGCTTAAAGGCCCGAGATTCAAAGGCCGTGGCTTAAAGACTAAAGAATGGAGTCGCGCAATCTGACCTCGCGAGGCCCTTTGACCAGGTAGGGCAGGGCGAAGTCCAGTGCCAACAAGATCGCCGCTGTTCCGCCAAAGAAGGCGGTTATCTCGGTCAAATGCACCAGCAGGCTGAGCATAGCGAACAACGCAAAAAAGGCGCTAAACATGCGCAACATAAGAGGCTCCTTTCAACGGACGAGGTGAGGAGAGACCTTCCAAAGCTGTGCCAACGCGCGGGCAGCATCGGTGAGAGCCTGTTTTTCCGACGCCTGTGCAGCCGGCCGGGCCGCAATCGGCTGCTGGCGGGCCACAATTGGCGCCTTCCGGCCGACCTCTGCGTGCCGCATTGACGCCAGCGCGCTCTCGAATGTGAACTTTGGGTTGTCAACACAGGCTTGCACTGGCTTGGTGGCCATGACCGTTTGTCTCCTATAGCGCTATTTAAGTCCCGCACATGCAGCGAGAACATACAGCGATGCACTCAGCGCGCATGCAAAGTGCACCCGTGTCGATGAAATATGGTTTGTAGGGAGAAGAGGCAAGCCTTACGGGGTGGATAGGCGCCCGAAATCGCATTCAGCGATCCGAGTGGAGCGAGGAATCTGCCTTGACAACTATGCAGCAGATTCCTCGCGCCAAATCAGGCGCTCGGAGTGACCGCAGATTTACGAAGCCTTGCGACGGGTGTTCGCCGATTCTTCCGTATCGGTCTCATCCTCGGAAGCTCTCGGAGCCGGCTTCGAGTTCGCATCCTTGGCTTTTCCCCAGGCATTCTGCACTTTGCCTTCCGCCTGTTTTGCCATGCCCTTTACCTGCTGCTCGGGGTCGTCGGACCACTCGCCTGCCTGCCGTTGCACACGTCCCGCTACATCTTTCACTTTGCCTTCCACGCGATCCTTATTCATTCCCAACCTCCTGGTCCTGCTATTTTGGCGTGCATTTGTCACAAAGAAAGCGGCTCGACGCGCTGCCGCATGCCTTGCGCCACCAGTGAGATGTCGAGAGCGGGGCTACGTTTGGCGGGCTTTTGACCGGGAGGCGAGCTTCCGTTATCTAGATGTTCCTATTTACTGTCTAAACGGGATTGCGGCCTTGAATGATCCTGATGAGCACTACGATGACTGCCAACACCAACAAAATGTGGATGAATCCACCCAGGGTGTAAGAACTGACCATCCCCAGCAGCCACAGAATCAGCAGCACCACAGCAATCGTCCAGAGCATTCAGCGCACCTCGCGAGTGATTAACGCCCTCCGAGGGTATGCAGTGAGGCCGATGGCGGTCTATCCAGTGAAGTACCTACTCGGTTTCCCGTGTTGCTTTATGTCGGGCCCGCTTCGAGATCAAAGGCGGTCCGCGCTGGTCAGAACACTTGCACGATGCCGTTGCGCACCGCGTACCGGGTCAAATCGGCCACGGAATGCAGGCCCAGTTTGCGCATCAGGTTGGTACGGTGGGTCTCCGCGGTCTTGACGCTGAGGTTCAGCGTGACGGCGACCTCCTTACTGGTCTTGCCTTCCGCCAGCAACTGGATGACGTCCCGTTCGCGCGAGGTCAGCACATCACCGGCTATATCTCTTCTCTCGACTTTTCTCGGACCGGCGTGATCGTCACGATCGAGAAATCCGTTCAGCACCATCTGGCTGACTCGGGTGGTGAAGAAGGTCCTCTGGCTCTCTAAAGCCTCAACGGCAGCCACCAAATCTCGCCCGGCATCGGATTTGAGCAGGAATCCACGCGCCCCGGCCCGCAGCACCTCCCTGACGACATTGTCGGAATCGTGCATGGTGAGGATCAAAATAGCGATGTTGGGATTCACCGCCAGGATCTGGCGGGCGGCCTCCAGGCCGTTGAGATTGGGCATGCCGATGTCGAGCAAAACCACATCGGGCCTCAGGCTGGCAGCAAGTTCGACGCTTTCCCGGCCGTCTTTCGCTTCGCCGCACACTTCCCAGCGGGGATGGCTCTCCAGCACGGCCCGGATTCCGCGCCGGGCCAATTCATGGTCGTCTGCAATCAGGACGCGAAGCACTTGTCACCTCCGCAATATGCGACAGTTCTCCAATGCGGGCCCATGTTTCGTTTGACTCAACCGCACGAGCACACACTTTGCCAAACCGGGATTTCTTTGTAGATAAATCACTTCATGGATTTAGCCGGTGCGCGGTCGTGTAACTTTTTCCAACGCACTCGGTTGCGGCGGATACAGTGTTTGCTGTAGGCCCGCCGTACGAATTGAACAAACGTCGAAATAAGCGATCCTCCCAGATGGCGGCAAACGGCATCAAAGGTCGACGGGAGGTGTATTCCATGCCGTCTGGCAAGATCGATTCTCTCCGCTTCCTCCGCTCTGCAGGAAAGGCCGGCGCGGCAGCCGCCCTAGCCGGCGTCTTAGCCGCGGCGGCGCTCGCCCAGAACAACCCGCAGTCTCAGCAGCAAAACCCGTCTACACCTCCTCCGGGATACGAGGACCCGATGGGTCTGCCCCCGCGAACGATTGCTCCTCCCGTGACCGCGCCGGAACCGGCCCCGTCGTCAGGACAGCCCTCCATTTCGCAAGCTCCCGCTTCCGAGGATCAGGGGCGTTTCGTCTTCAAGAAGCAAGTCCAGGAAGTCGTCTTGCACGCGACGGTCGTAGACGAATCGGGACACCTCCTCCCTGGCCTCGATCGCAGCGCGTTTACGGTTTACCAGAACGGGCAGCCCGAGACGATTACTTCTTTCCGGCATGAGGATGTGCCGGTTGCGATCGGGATCGTGATCGACAACTCAGGCTCGATGCGGGATAAGAGAGCGCGGGTTAGCCGCGCAGTCCTGAACCTCGTTGAGGCCAGCAATCCGGACGATCAGGTCTTTGTCGTGAACTTCGGACAGACCCCCTATCTCGACCAGGACTTCACTTCGAACGTAAATCTGCTGGAAGCCGCACTGCACCAAACCTCAACCCGCGGCAGCACGGCGCTGTATGACGCGGTGGTCGCGTCCGACGTGCACCTGAAAAATAACCCGCGCCTCGATAAGAAGGTTCTGCTCGTCATTACCGACGGCCAGGACAATATGAGCCGCGAAACCCTGCAGGATGCCATGCGGAAGGTGCAATCGAATAAAGGCACAATGCTCTACGCAATCGGAATAACCGATCAGGGCATGACGCGTGCTGGCCGCGAGGCGCTGCAAGCCTTGGCTTCGAGCACGGGCGGCGTGGCCTATTTTCCGCAGACCCTCGACGAGGTGGATGCCATCACCAGAAGCGTGGCTCACGACATTCGCAGCCAATACACGCTCACTTATAATCCCGGACCGGCCATCGGCACGGGATACCAGAGGATCCGCGTGGAAGCCCGAGTGCCTGGTCACGGGCGGCTGACGGTGCGCACCCAGAATGGATACTATCCCGGCGAAACGCTGCGCTGAGGGATCATTGTGATCCGTTGTATTCCTTCGTGTACCTTCGCGCCCTTCGTGGTTCACGATTTTCAGCGGCGTTCATAGCCCTGCCAGAACTGACGCCCTTTAAAATGCGCTCTTGACAAGAATGCAGTAATGTCTCAATATGGCGTTGTGCGACATGTTGATTGATGACATATGGAATCTTTGCCTCTGACCGAACCAGTATTGCTGGTGTTGTTGAGCCTGGCGGAGCAGCCGCGTCACGGCTACTCTATTCTCAAGGATGTGGAACGAATCAGCGGCGGCCGCGTAAAGCTGAGCACCGGCACCCTCTACGGGGCCCTGCACCGTTTACTTGACGATGCCTGGATCGAGCGCGTCGAGGAAGACGATAGTCCCCGTGACCGGCGGCCTTACCGGCTCACGTCGCGCGGACGCCGCAACCTGCAACTGGAAATCGAACGAATGAGGCACCTGACCAAGCTGGCTGCCCTCCGCATCGCGCGTAAGGAGGCCTGACTGGAATGCTCAGTTTCTACAGATCGTTGCTCTACCTGTATCCATCGCCTTACCGGCGTGAGTACGCCGATGAAATGATCTCTGTATTTCGCGATGCGCAAGCCGAGGTCAGCGCCGGGAGCTTTGTGAAGCGCATCTCGTTTCGTGTCCGGGAGAGCGCGGGGCTGCTGGCCGGCGCTCTGCAGGAGCATCTCCGCTTGCTTGGCGGTAACTATCCGTTGATTTCACTCAGGAGGTTCGCTATGCGTCCAGAATTTCGTTTCCCGCGGTCCACAATCTTCCTGATGTCCATCATCTTCGCTGGCGTCATTCTTGCCATGGAGAAAGCCAATACCATCATGGTGAAATATGCGGCCGGCGTTGGCTCGATTTGGCCCTCGTTGCCGTGGTTCCTGGGGTTCACTCTTCTCTTCACTGGCGCCGCCGCTATGGCCGTGTGGGGAGTTTTGTTTGCCCTGCGTCGCACTGGCGTTCACCGGCTCGCGAACATACAGCCCGGTACGAACCGCGCTGACTGATTCGGCCTAATGGTGTTTGGTTAAGTCAGCCCTCGACGCGCGCCTGCGATTGTTCCTCGGCGCCCTGCGTGTAACTCGCGTGGTGCCTCAATGATCTCCGTTCCTACGGCTCCTGCTAAAATCCGGCTGCGGAACAGCCATTCCCCAGTTCTCCAGGCAAGGAGCGATTTCGATGGCACGCATCTGGTTTCTCATTGTCCTTACGGTTTCCTGCTCCTGCTTCCTCTTCGCGCAACAATCCTCGTCTTCCGAGGGAGACGAAACCCGAATCGTGGCCCTGGAAAATATCTGGAACCAGGCGCAACTCAATCACGATGCAACCGCGATGGGCAGCATGCTTCATCCCGACTTCGTATTTACGGATTATGACGGCACGGTCATGTCGAAGACGCAGTTCCTGGCTTCCATCCGCGATAGCTCGAATACATTGACTCTGGAAGTTTCCGACGATATGAAGCTGCATCGCTTCGGCGATACGGTCGTGGTGACCGGCGCTACACACGAAAAAGGGAAGCAAAAAGGAAAAGCCTACGAACACTACGGGCGATTCAGCGACACCTGGATCCGGCATGGCAATGAATGGATTTGTGTCGCCAGCCATTTGGGACTACTGCAAAAATAGCCCCACTCAGCCGCACGATGCCCACGCCCCGGATCCCCTCTGCGAACTTCACGAACTCGACAGAACCTACCGCTTATTGAGTGCGGGGACGCCTCACACGCCTCCTACGCCGCCTCTTCGTTCCATCGAACCACTCTCTTCTCCCGGCTGCTCTTATGCGCCAGCACCAGCGCGCGCTGGGTGCGCAGGAACTGCTCCGGCGGAACATCGATGGGCGCTCCATTTTCGATCGCGTCTCTCACGTTGGCGTAGAAGCCGCGATAATCTCCGCGCTCCGTTCTGATCTTTTTAGTCTCACCATTGACGCGGCTCAGCATTCCCCAGCGCGCTTCCGGCTCCAATCCCCAATCCGCTCCCCAGTCGAGGCCGTCGGGACACTTCGGACTGCGCAAAATCTCTTCCTGCGGATCCATCCCGAACTTCACCCACGATCCCTCGGTGCCATGAATCAGCAGGTGATGGCTGGGCGCATAAGCGATGATCCGCGCGCGCAACGTCACGCGCAGCTTTGGATACTGCATGATCACGTCAAAAGCATCGTCTACGGTCGAACTCTCGCGCTGGCAAAGGGCCGCGCCGTAGATCGTCTCCGGTTCGCCGAATAAGACCAGCGCCCCATCGATCAGGTGCGGGCCAAGGTCCCACAGAACTCCCGCCGCCGGAAAATCCGCCTGCTCGCGCCATGCCCCGGGCTTCGCGTCCAGCCGGAACCGGTCGAAGCGCGCCTCGTACTCCGCCACCTTGCCCAGCGCGCCCGACTCGATCAGCTTCTTCGCAGTCAGAAACGCGCCATCCCAGCGGCGATCCTGATACACCGTGAGCAGCCTCCCCATTTTTTTTGCGAGAGCGACTAGTTCCTCCGCCTCGGCCATGGTTGGGACCATGGGTTTGTCCACGACTACGTCCTTACCCGCTTCGAGACATGTCTTGGTGTAGGAGAAATGCGAATCGTTTGGAGTGCCCACCACAATCAAGCGGATGCTCTTGTCCGAAAGCATCTCATCCAAGGTGCGCGCGATGCGCACCTCGGGATACCGGGCCTTCGCATTATTCGTATGCCGCTCGAGAATGCAGGCCAGCTCCATGCCCGAAACCCCACGAATCACGGGAGCATGAAACGCCTGCCCAGCCAGACCAAATCCGATCAGTCCCACTCGTACCATGCAAGCCTCACCAGGATGAACGCGCAGTTTACCGATCTTTCAGACGGCGCACAAATTTCAGCCCCGACCATATCTCGGTCACCGCGCAAACTTTCACATCAACCAGTCCAGCCGACAGGCCAGTCTCGCGCACGATGTTTTCGTCCAGATCGGTTGTCACTCCTGAACTCTTCTTCGGCCAACTTACCCATAGCATTCCCGCAGGATCGAGTTGCTGAGCTAAATCCTTGAATGCCTTCGTCAGCTCAGATCTGGATTTCGTGAAAACCATGGCGAAATCCGCCGGATGTCCAGTGCTGTCCACATGCACGCATTTGCTGAGCGCCGGTTTTAGTTCTTTGCCTACTTCAGAGGGCAGCCCAACGAAGTGGACGCACTTGCCGTCTTTGATCCCAAGTTTTTTCGGAAGGGGTGTGCCTGAGTATCCGGGCATAGGCTAAATAAGAAATCAACGAAGAAGGTTTTCCTTCGTGAACCTCAGTGTCCTTAGTGGTTACAGATTTTACTGCGTCGTCGGAGCGTAGTACCCGCGGCGCGCCCGCACTTTGAAGTTCTTGCGGTCATTAGCCACGATTTCAATGGTGCGGTAGTGGCCGTCCGCCTTGAAGTCCGCCGGCTTGTAGGAGATGGCGTACTGGCTGCGGAGCTCGCTCTGAATTTCGGCGAAGGCATTGGCCACATCGCGAATCTGGAAAGGAAAGAACGCGTGCCCGCCGGTTGCGTCCGCAATGCGCTCCAGAACTTTGTCCCCGGCGCCTTTCGTTCCGCTGACGTTGGTGGAGATGGTATATACGATGGCCTCGGCGCGCTGCGCCATTTCAATGGCTTCTTCGCGGGTCACGTGGCTCTGGTTGTCATCGCCGTCGCTCAGCAGGATGATGGCACGCCGCACGGTAGTGTTTTTTGGCGCTTTCAGCAGCTTGTCGCGGCAGGCAAAATAGAGCGCATCGTAGAGCGCCGTTCCGCCGCCGGCACGCAACTCATGCACTCCGTGCGCCAATGCCCCCGTGTCATCCGTGAAATCCTGCGTGACTTCGGGGGTCACGTCGAAGCCGACCACGAACGCCAGATCATAGCGTGGACGAATCGTCTGGTTTAGAAACTCAATCGCCGACTCCTGCTCGAACTTGAAGCGGTCGCGCACGGAATTGCTGGCATCGATCAGCAGGCCGACCTGCAACGGAAGGTTCGTCTCTGCATGGAAACTCCGTATCTGTTGTGGAGGTTTGTTGTCGTCGACAACGCGGAAATCGTTCTGCTTGAGATCGGTGACCCGGCGGCCGTGCTTGTCGGTGACAACGAAAACCACGTTGACTTCGTTCGTGCCGGTACGAAGAGTAGTGACGGCTTGCGAGTCAGAGCCCGTGTCCCCGTCAGAAGTCTTCTTCCCCGCTTCCGCAGGCGCGCTGTTGCCTGGCGCGGCCGCCAATGGCGCGGTCTGCGCGGCCTGTGCCTCCCCCGTATTGCCCTGAGCCGTCTGGGCCGTCACGCTCAAGCCGCTCACCGCCAGAAAAAGCGCCATCCCCGAAATCAGTTTCATACCCAACGATAACCTCGCGTACCCCCTATTATATCCGCCCATCGGCATCTGCAACTCTGGGGATGCCCCTGTCCACGCCCTCTTCGAGCGTCTTTAAGAACCGCTTGAGTTCCGCCGGCAGCGGGCTCTTGAGCGCGATTTTCACACCAGTCCTGGGATGTGCCGCTTCCAATTCGGCGGCATGCAGAAAATTGCGGGACAGCGAAATGCTTGCCGGACTCTCCTCCTTCCGCCGCGCGCCAGATTTCCGCAGTTCCCGAGGCGCTCCATAAAGTGTGTCGCCGACCACGGGATGTCCGAGCGACGCCATGTGAACGCGAATCTGGTGCGTCCTGCCGGTATCGATTTTCACTTCGACCAGGGAGAATTTGCCGAAGGCGGCGTCGAGCCGCCGCTCGACTGTATAGTGCGTAACGGCTTCGCGCCCGCCGGAATTTCGCGTCGTCATGCGGATACGCCGCACCCGGTCGCGGCTGATGGCGGCCGAAATGGTTCCGGAATCTTTCTTCAGCCACCCGTGCACCAACGCAATATATTTCTTCTTCACTTCGCGCCGAGCAAACTGCTCCGCCAATTTCCGGTGCGCCTCGTCGCTTTTCGCCACCACGATCAGCCCGCTGGTTTCTTTGTCGAGGCGATGGACGATCCCCGGCCGCATCTCTCCGCCTACTCCCGACAAGCTGCCGAAGTGATGCAGCAGCGCGTTGACCAGAGTCCCACGATTGCGCCTGTCCTCGGTAGCTCCAGCGCCCGCATGCACCATCATGCCGGCCGGCTTGTTGATGATGGCCAGATCCTCATCCTCGTAGACGATATCGAGGGGAATCTCCTCGGCCATTGCCCTCAAGGGAGGCCGCGCTGCCGGCCCCAGGATGGTGATGCGCTCGCCTCCGCGCAGTTTGAGAGATGCTTTCGGAACCTCTTCATCCACCAGCACCTTTTTGTCGGAAATCAGCTGCTGGACCCGCGCTCGGCTCACCTTGAGGACGCCGGCCAAAAGCTGATCGAGGCGCTTGCCCGTATTCTCGGGCGTCACAGAGATCGCTATTGGCGGTATTTCCCCCATTCAGACGGAACCATAATACAGTCGCCAACTTACGGAGAGCCGGTATTTCCCCCCCGTCCCGAAAAAAGCCTCAACACATTTCCCTATTTCCGGCATCCAAGAGACCCCATGGACCATGCACGGAAACCGCCTCTCCTTGTCTTCTTTTTTCTACTCTGCGTTTGCATCCCGCTCAATTGGGCATCGGCGCAGGACAGCGCGCCCGGTTTGCCGGACGCCCCCTCGCAGGCGAAGCTTGAAAAGCACCGGGATGATCCCGGCGCGGACCGTCGCGTCACCTGGCGATCGCTGCCTAAAGACTTTCTCCACGACCAGAAAGGTATTTGGCTGTTTCCCGTGAGCCTGGCCCAGGGACGCCACTGGACGCCCACGATCGCGATCACCGGCATAACCGCTGGACTTATTTTTGCCGATCCGCACGTCATGCCCTATTTTCAGTCGCACGCCAAGAATCTCGATGACGTTAACGACGTCTTTGACCCTTTGATTACTACGGGAGAAGTCATTGCCGTACCCATGTCTCTGATGGCTGCCGGTTACGTCCGGCACGACCCGTATCAGGTGGAGACCGCGATATTGGCAGCGGAAGCCTACGCGGATTCGGCCGTAGTCGATCTGGCCATGAAGGCCGTGACTCGCAGGAAGCGGCCGAGCGATGTTCCACCCGGAGGCTCCTTCAACGATACCTTTTTCAATGGAGGGAAATCCCCGTTCAAGGGAAGTTCTTTTCCTTCCGGGCACGCGGCGGCGGTCTTCTCAGTGGCGACCACCGTCGCCAGCCGGTATCAGCACCACCGGTGGGTGCCGTTGCTCGCATACGGTTTCGCCGCGGCGATTTGTTCCTCTCGTATCACCACCAGCGCGCACTTTCCCTCTGACGTCTTCCTGGGAGCGGCTCTGGGTTACACGATTACCCGGTATGAGGTCCTGCGGCCGCGTGGAGGCGATAATTTTTGATTAGCGTGCGGCGCCGACGGTTCGGGTGGAAACCGTCTTCGCCCCGGGGCGCAGCCACCAGATAAAACCACCCGCCAGGACGAGTCCGATCGAAATCAGTTGCGTTCCGCTCATGGCTCCGCCAAACACCGAGCCTCTGCCCGGATCGTCGCGCAAGAATTCGAGGAAGAAGCGCGCAATTCCGTAGATGAACAGGAATGCTCCGATCACCTGACCGTCAAACTTCCGCCGCTTCAGCAGCCACATGAGGAAGAAGAAATTCGCGAACTCCACCGCCGACTCGAACAACTGCGTGGGCTCCAGTGGCACGTTGAGGGGAGTGCCGGTAATCGTATTCGCCAGTGGATTGTGAAAGGTCACGCCCCACCAGTGATGAGTCTCCTTGCCGTAGCAGCATCCTGCGGCAAAGCAACCGATCCTGCCGATGGCGTGTCCCAGAGCCAATCCCGGAGCAAAGGCATCGCAAGTTCCCAGCGCCGGCATGTGGTGCTTGCGCACGTACCACGCTGCAGCGATAAACGCGGCGATCAAGCCCCCGGAGAAGACACCACCGGCCTGCAACGTCGAAATACTGAAAATGTCGCCGGGATGGTCCTTATAGATGCCCCAGTCGTTGATGATGTAGAGAACCTTGGCGCCGATGATGCCGCAAAGCACGACCAGAATGCCGAGATTCCATGCGTTATCGCCGTCGTAGCCCAGCCGCTCCGAATTGCGCACACTGATCCAAAGCCCGATCAGGACGCCCAAAGCAACCAGAAGTCCATACGTTGGCAGGAAGAACTTGCCGATATTAAAAAGTTGTGGGAACACTGGCTAATTGGATGCGCGAAGGTAAGAATTCGCTACTGGTACTAGTTTAGCAGGAAAGGAAAGGTGTGCAGAATGCAGAGGTAAGAAGTCAGAATGCAGAAGTAAAAAATCAATGCAAAGCTAAGAAGTCACAATGTAGAAGTGAAAAACCAAGGCAGAAGTAAGAAATCAGAATGCAGAAGTAAATCGTTCGCCGTTACTTCTTCATTCTGCCTTCTTACTTCTGGGTTCTGATTTATTTGTGCGTTGGAGCAAAATCAAGCCGACCCACTGAGCCGTGTGACGGGGCCGAGAATGAACCCGTCGGTAGACGTTGGGCGCCCGCCGAGACCCTTTAGGCATCTGCGCATGGCGCAGCGTCGCTCACCGGATCCTAGTTCGAGTCGAGCTCCCGTTCATTC
>Ga0209166_10000032_pt1 | contig 196563 bp, 203 predicted proteins | sample Coa_R1_3_FD_187151 | JGI IMG/M metagenome (GOLD analysis project Ga0209166, IMG submission 187151) | Surface soil microbial communities from Centralia Pennsylvania, which are recovering from an underground coalmine fire - Coalmine... | ecosystem: Environmental > Terrestrial > Soil >...
GCCGGCATGCCGCTGTGGCGCTATGTCGGCAGCGCCTATTCGCATGTCCTGCCGGTGCCGATGATGAACATCATCAATGGCGGCGCCCATGCCGACAATCCGATCGACATCCAGGAATTCATGATCATGCCGGTCAGCGCCCCGTCGATCTCCGACGCGGTGCGCATGGGCGCCGAAGTGTTCCATTCGCTGAAGAAGGCGCTGAAGGCCGCCGGCCACAACACCAATGTCGGCGACGAGGGCGGTTTCGCGCCGGCGCTGAAGAGCACCAACCAGGCGTTGGACTTCGTCATGAAGGCCATCGAGGACGCCGGCTACAAGCCGGGCGAAGAGATCGCCCTGGCCCTGGACAGCGCCTCGACCGAATTCTTCAAGGACGGCAAGTATGTGCTGGCCGGCGAGAAGAAGACCCTGGATGCCAAGGGCATGGTCAAGTACTACGCCAAGCTGGTCGAAAGCTATCCGATCCTGTCGATCGAAGACGGCATGGCCGAGGACGATTTCGACGGCTGGAAGCTGCTGACCGATACCCTCGGCAAGAAGGTCCAGCTGGTCGGCGACGATCTGTTCGTCACCAACCCCGAGCGTCTGGCCGAAGGCATCGAGAAGGGCCTGGCCAACGCCATCCTGATCAAGGTCAACCAGATCGGCACCCTGTCCGAGACCCTGGAAGCCGTCGAGATGGCGCACAAGGCCGGCTATCGCGCCGTCATGTCGCACCGTTCGGGCGAGACCGAGGACAGCACCATCGCCGATCTGGCGGTCGCCACCAATTGCGGCCAGATCAAGACCGGCTCGCTGTCGCGCTCGGACCGTCTGGCCAAGTACAACCAGCTGATCCGCATCGAGGAAGAGCTGGGCCTGGTCGCGGCCTATGGCGGCCGCGGCGCGCTGAAGCGCTAGGCATATATGACGCATCGCCTCCGGCTCAGCGTATTCGCCGGACGACCGGCGCGGCGCCAGTCGGCGCCGTGAGCAGTATGCGATTCTAAGGGATCGCAAACCGCTCTAAGCGTCGAAGTTTATAGTTTCCAATATGCTGTGGGCCTCCGAGATTTCTCGGAGGCCTTTGGCTTTCAGGGTCGCTTTCTGCCCGAACACGGTAAGCGACAGATAGAAAGCCCCCGCCGGGGATAGTCCCAGGCAATTTCTCAGATCCGCCGACGCCAGCATCCGGCCGTCGTCATAAATGGCAAAGCGCAGGCGCGTGGCCCGGATGGCCAGGATCTGCAACTCGGCCTCCTCGGTCTCGAGCGCCGCCAATTCCGTCAGGATCGCTTCGACCCGCTTTCCGTGGGTTTCGTAGGGCAGCAGGGTCGCGCTGCCATCCTCTTCCAGAACCGCCAGGACAGCCTGGTCGCGGCCCAGCCACGCGGCGCGCTGAGTCGCGTCCTTCGGGATCGGCAGCCGGTTGTCTTCCCCCAATTCCACCAATGCCCGCCAAGCTTTTCCAAGCTCCGGGGCAATCTGAAAGCGGGTGGGGCGTCCTCTGGTGGCCATAATTGGAAAATTTTATATAGCGATATTTCATTTGTTGAAACTGAGATTCTGGCCGTGTTAGAAATTAATTGGAAAAAATTACTGGCTAAGGGGGTCGGGATGGTTGCCGCGCTTAAACGAAGCAGCGTTTATTCCAATGAACGCATCGATGTCGGCGTTCCTTCGGTCTCCGATCTGCCGCCCGATCTGGCGGCCCAGCTCGACCAGCGCAACCAGGGCAACGGCCTCGAACTTCTGTTCCGTTTGCCGAATGAGAGCACCTCGCTGGTGTTTTTCGATCCCGAATATCGCGGCGTCCTCGATCATCAGGGCTATGGCAATGAAGGCGAGCGTCAGAAGGGCCGCGCCGCCCTCGATCAGATGACCAGCGAGGTCATCCACCAGTTCATCGGCCAGATCGGCCGGGTTCTCACGCCGCGCGGCCATCTGATGCTGTGGGTCGACAAGTTCCACGTCGCTGAAGGAATCACGCCGTGGCTGCAGGGTTCGCCACTCAAGGTGGTCGACATGATCACCTGGGATAAGGGCCGTATCGGCATGGGCTACCGTACCCGCCGCCGCTGCGAATATCTGATGGTCATCCAGAAGCTGCCGGTGCGCGCCAAGGGCGTGTGGACCCTGCACAACATTCCCGACGTGTGGGCCGAGAAGCTGACCAAGGACGCCGCCGGCTCGCATGCCCATACCAAGCCGGTAGGGCTGCAGGCCCAGCTGATCGCCGCGACCACCCCGCCGGAAGGGCTGGTGGTCGATCCGGCCGCGGGCAGTTTTTCGGTGATGAAGGCGGCCCACGAAATGGGCCGCCGTTTCCTGGGATGCGATCTGCGCGGCTGAGGCTTGTGACCAATCCGGCAGAGTGCCGAATCCCTGGGACTCCAAGAACGAAATCGGCTACGAGAAGCGCAGGTAAATGACGACTTTAAGAGAAATCCGCCGCCGTGCCCGCAATGTGATCGGCCCCTTCCTGGGCCTGACCGCCGTGGTCTATTTCGGCTATCACACGGTGCAGGGCGACCGCGGCCTGTTCGCCTGGTGGCGGGTCAAGCAGGAGGTCCGTCAGGCCGAGGAAACCCTCTCGGCGCTGCAGGCCGAGCGCGACCGTCTCGACCACCGCGTCCAGCAGCTGCGCCCCGACCATCTCGATCCGGACATGCTGGAAGAGCGGGCCCGCGTCATGCTGAATATGGGCCGCGACGACGAAGTCATCGTGCTGCGCAAGCACGGCTGATTTCTTTACTTTCCCTAATGTAGAAACAGCCCGGCATCGCCCGGGAAGCCATCGGGAAAATCGATGATCTTGGCCGTCAGGTGGAAACCCTGCGGCCTGAGGTCGTTTTCGTACCGCTCATAAAGTTCCTTGGCCACGCCGCGCAGCGTTTCCGGCCAGCCTTCCTCGGCGATATTGATGGCGCGGCCGCCGTCGCTGCAAAGCTGGCAGGGAAAGCGCAGCAGTTCGAATTCCTTGTTGCCGGCTTTGGCGGCTTCGCGGGCCTGGCGCATCAGGTCGGTCCAGCGTTCGTCATCGACGTGCCGGTCGAGCATTTTCTCGACCCGTTCCTTGCGCTTTTCGGCGGCGGCTTCGCGCTGTTCCTCGCGCCGCTTTTCCTTGTCCCGTTCGAACCGTTCGTTGAGGTCGTGGAAGTCGTCGGCATCCAGGGTGGTCGGGTCGGGCTCTTCCTCGGCTTCGACTTCCGGCCGCTCATAACCGGTGTGCTTACCGTCCTCTCCGCGTTCGAAATGCTCCTCCAGATCCGCGATGGCCCTGGAGATGACGTTGGGCTCCTTGGATGTCGTGGTCTCCTTGGCTGTCATGGCGTTTCTCCTTTCCTCCACAGGCTTTAAACCGGCGAGCGGGGAGGCGGTTTCCATGATAAACAGGGGGTATGTCGATCAACGCTTCCTCGCGCGCGACCGGCGTCGGGTTCCTGGCCATTCTGTTGTGGTCCGGCCTGGCGCTGCTGACCGCCCTGACCGCCGGAATTCCTCCCTTCGAACTGCTGGCTCTGTCCTTCGGCGTCGCTTTCGCCGCCAGCCTCGCCGTGCTGGGCCGGCGCGGACCGTCCGGCTTCCGTGCCTGGCGGCAGCCCTGGCCGGTATGGGCCTGCGGGTTCGCCGGCATCTTTCTCTATCATGCGCTCTATTTCTTCGCCCTGAAGGCGGCGCCGCCGGTCGAGGCCAGCCTGATCAATTATCTGTGGCCGCTGCTGATCGTAGTGTTCTCGGCGCTGGCGGCGCGCGAGGCGCTGCAGCTCCGCCAGGTCGCCGGCGCCGTGCTGGGGCTGGCCGGCACCGCCATCGTGCTGCTGACCCGCGAGCAGGGCGGGGCAGGGGGCGCCGATCCGCTGGCGGGATACGCCGCCGCCGCAGCCGGCGCGCTGGTGTGGTCGCTCTATTCGGTGAATAACCGGCGCTTCAAGGATGTGCCCGGCGACGTGATGGGGGGCATCTGCGGCCTGGTCGCGGCGGCCGGGCTGGTCTGCCATCTGCTGTTCGAGAGCTGGGTGATGCCGAGTATCGCCGGGTGGGCCGCCATCGTCGCGCTGGGGCTGGGGCCGACCGGCCTGGCTTTCTTCGCCTGGGATCACGCGACCAAGCATGGGCGCCTGGCGCTGTTGGGCGTGCTGTCCTATTTCGCGCCGCTGCTGTCGACGGCGCTGCTGATTCTGTCGGGACAGGCGCCGGCGCGTCCGGCGGTGCTGGTGTCGGCGCTGCTGATCATCGGCGGCGCGGCATTGGCCGGCCTCAAGTCCCGCAAAACCCAGACCGCCTGACTGGACCGTCTCAGTCGCTGGAGGGTTCGACATCCGACAGCGGCACCGAGGACTCGATCGGCGGGTTCTCCGCCGCCAGCGCCGGGTCGAGCGCCAGCTGGATCTTGCCGTCCTTGTCGGCATGCAGGACCTGGTCGCCGGAGGGGCGATGGAGGGTGATGGAGCAATCTACGCCGACCGGGCAGTTGAAATTCACCCCGGTGATGGTCGGCAGGAACATGCTGACCAGCCCGCCGGCGGCCTGGCGGATCAGCGCGTTGGTCTGGTCGGTGGCCGCCTGCAGATCGGAATAATGGAACTTCTGGCCGTCCGGCAGCACCAGCAACAGGGCCAGCTCGGTCTCGATCGAGCCGCGCGGCTGATTGCTCTCCACCACCGGATCGGCGGCGATGATGTCCGGCGAGCGGGGCACCTGGACCAGGCCGTAGGAATCCACCGTCAGATCATAATGACGCCCGCTGACGTCCATCCACATGGCGACCGGCTGGGTCGCGTGCGGCGCCGCGACGCGCACGGTCAGCTTGACCAGGTTGCGCGCCTCGGGGGCCAGCTCCTCGAAGGCCGACCAATGGCGGGTCAGGGTATGATATCGCAAATGGGCCGTCTCCAGCGCCCAGGCGGGGGCAGCCAACGAGAAAGCCAACAACACAGACAAAACGAAACGCAGCATTGTGCGCCTCCAGCCACACCGTGATGACTATATCACGTGTATCGAACTCGGTGCGTGCTGAGTTAGTGCGGTGCACAAACCTTTACAACCCGCCACTCCTGGCGTTTCGGCATGGCAGGCTTGCAGAAACTAAAGTGACAATTAACCATATAGCGGTTAATAGTCTTTTTTGCATTGCAGCATAATGCTTTAACCGGCCTTCCGGCGCTTGCGTCCGCCTGCAAAAAGAGCTACTCGTGCCTCTCCAGTTCAGCCATATCGGGAGGAATTCGATGGCGACCACCGCAAGACGATCCAAGAAAGCGGCGGAGCCCGCATCCGATCCGAAGCAGCTTCTGTCCTTCTATCACGACATGCTGCTCATCCGCCGTTTCGAGGAGAAGGCGGGCCAGCTTTACGGCATGGGTCTGATCAACGGCTTCTGCCACCTTTATATCGGCCAGGAAGCGGTCGTCGTCGGCATGCAGTCCGCGATCAGCAATGAGCGCGACTCGGTCATCACCTCTTATCGCGATCACGGCCACATGCTGGCCTGCGGCATGGACCCCAAGGGCGTCATGGCCGAGCTGACCGGCCGCATGGGCGGCTACTCCAAGGGCAAGGGCGGCTCGATGCACATGTTCAGCCTGGAGAAGAAATTCTACGGCGGCCACGGCATCGTCGGCGCCCAGGTGCCGCTCGGCACCGGCCTCGGCTTCGCGCACAAATATAATGAAGATGGCGGCGTCGCCCTCGTCTATCTCGGCGACGGCGCGGTGAACCAGGGCCAGGTGGCGGAAAGCCTTAACATGGCGGCTCTGTGGAAGCTGCCGGTGGTCTACATCATCGAGAACAACAAATACGCCATGGGCACCTCGGTCGAGCGCGCCACCGCCGGCGTCGAATTGTCGCATCGCGGCGTGCCCTATGGCATTCCCGGCGAGGCGGTCGACGGCATGGACGTGCTGGCCGTGCGCGATGCCGGCCTGCGGGCGGTCGAGCGCGCCCGCAAGGGCGACGGCCCGACCATCCTCGATGTGAAGACCTACCGTTACCGCGGCCATTCCATGTCGGACCCGGCCAAGTACCGTACCAAGGAAGAAGTCGCCAAGATGCGCGAGCAGCATGATCCGATCGATCACCTGCGCGCGATTCTGATCGATGGCAAGCATGCCACCGAGGAAGATCTCAAGGTGGTCGACGCCAAGGTCAAGGAAGTGGTCGTCGCGGCCGCCGATTTTGCCCAGGCCAGCCCCGAGCCGGATGCTTCCGAGCTCTATACCGACATCCTGATTGGCGGCTGAAAGGAATCCGACCATGCCCACACAGATTTTGATGCCCGCTTTGTCGCCCACCATGACCGAGGGCAAGCTCGCCAAGTGGCTGAAGAAGGAAGGCGACGCCGTCAAGTCGGGTGACATCATCGCCGAGATCGAGACCGACAAGGCGACGATGGAATTCGAAGCCGTCGACGAAGGCAAGATCGGCAAGATCCTGATCGCCGAAGGTACCGAAGGCGTTGCCGTCAACACCCCGATCGCCGTGCTGCTGGCCGATGGCGAAAGCGCCGACGCCATTTCCGCCGCCCCGGCTCCGGCGCCGGCTCCCGCCGCTGCCCCGGCACCCGCTCCGGCTCCCGCGCCGGCCGCCAGCGTCCCGGCCCAGCCGAAGTCGGCCGCCGCCGCTGCGGAACCCGACTATAAGGGTGCCTTGATCCACCAGACCGTCCGCGAATCGCTGCGCGACGCGATGGCTGAGGAAATGCGCCGCGACCAGAAGGTCTTCCTGATGGGTGAGGAAGTCGCCCAGTATCAGGGTGCCTACAAGGTCAGCCAGGGTCTGCTCGACGAATTCGGCGCCAAGCGCGTCATCGACACGCCGATCACCGAGATGGGCTTCGCCGGCCTCGGCGCCGGCGCCGCCTATGCCGGCCTCAAGCCGATCGTCGAATTCATGACCTTCAACTTCGCCATGCAGGCGATCGACCACATCATCAACAGCTCGGCCAAGACGCTCTATATGGGCGGCGGGCAGATGCCGTCCTCGATCGTGTTCCGCGGCCCGAACGGCGCGGCTTCTCGCGTCGGCGCGCAGCACTCGCAGTGCTATGCCTCGTGGTATGCCCATATTCCGGGCCTCAAGGTGGTGGCGCCTTATTCGGGTGCCGACGCCAAGGGCCTGCTGAAGGCCGCCATCCGCGATCCGAACCCGGTCATCGTGCTCGAGAACGAGTTGATGTACGGCCAGAGCTTCGACGTGCCGGAAAGCGCCGACTTCGTGCTGCCGATCGGCCGCGCCAAGATCGAACGCGTCGGCAGCCATGTCACCATCACCGCCTTCTCGAAGATGGTGAAGACCGCTCTGGACGCCGCCGAGGCGCTGGCGACCCTGGGCATCGAGGCCGAGGTCATCAACCTCCGCTCGATCCGCCCGCTCGACACCGAGACCATCGTCGAGTCGGTCAAGAAGACCAACCGCATCGTCAGCCTGGAAGAGGGCTGGCCGACCGCCGGTATCGGTGCCGAAATCGCCGCCCTGATCCAGGAGCATGCGTTCGATTATCTGGACGCTCCGGTCACCCGCGTCACCGGCAAGGATGTTCCGATGCCTTATGCCGCCAATCTCGAGAAGCTGGCCCTGCCGCAGATCGAGGACGTCGTCGCGGCGGCTAAAGCCGTCTGCTATCGCTAAGGAGACAAGTCCATGCCGATCAATCTCCTGATGCCGGCCCTGTCGCCGACCATGACCGAGGGCAAGCTGTCCAAGTGGGTCAAGAAGGAAGGCGACAAGGTCAAGTCCGGCGACGTCATCGCCGAGATCGAAACCGACAAGGCGACGATGGAATTCGAAGCCGTCGATGAGGGTACCCTGGGCAAGATCCTGATTGCCGAAGGCACCGAGGGCGTTGCCGTCAACACCCCCATCGGCATCATCCTCGAAGAGGGTGAGGACGCTTCCGCCATCAAGGCCGCGCCCGCCGCCGCTGCTCCGGCTCCCGCCGCTGCCGCTCCGGCCCCGGTTGCTGCTGCACCCGCGCCTGTCGCCGCCGCTCCGGCTCCTGCCGCCGCCAGCGCTCCGGCGCCGGTCGCCCACGGCGACCGCGTCTTCGCGACTCCGCTCGCCAAGCGCATCGCCAAGGATGCCGGCATCGACCTGAAGTCGATCTCCGGCTCCGGCCCGCATGGCCGCATCGTCAAGGCCGACGTGGAACAGGCCCAGTCGCGTCCCGCCGCTGCCGCTCCGGCCGCCGCGTCCGCTGCTGCGCCCGCCGCCAAGCCGGCCGCCGCTCCGGCTCCGGCCTGGGGCCCGGCCTATGAGGAAGTTCCGCTCAGCTCGATGCGCAAGGTCATCGCCCGCCGCCTCACCGAGGCCAAGCAGACGGTGCCGCATTTCTACCTGACCATCGACTACAAGTTGGATGCCCTGCTGGCCCTGCGCTCGCAGCTGAACGCCAAGTCCGACACCAAGCTCAGCGTCAACGACTTCATCATCCGCGCCTCGGCGCTGGCGCTGAAGAAGGTGCCGGCGGCGAACGCCTCGTTCACCGAGACCGCGCTGCGCATGTACAAGGACATCGACATCTCGGTGGCGGTGGCGACCCCGTCCGGCCTGATCACGCCGATCATCAAGCATGCCGATCAGAAGGGCCTGGCCCAGATCTCGGCCGAGATGAAGGACCTGGCGTCGCGCGCCAAGGATGGGAAGCTCAAGCCCGAGGAATTCCAGGGCGGCACCTTCTCGATCTCCAATCTCGGCATGTTCGGCATCAAGGACTTCGCCGCCATCATCAATCCGCCGCAGGGCTGCATCCTGGCCGTCGGCGCGGGCGAGCAGCGCCCGGTGGTGGTCGACGGCGCCCTGGCGGTCGCGACCGTGATGTCCTGCACCCTGTCGGTCGACCATCGTGTCGTCGACGGTGCGGTCGGCGCCGAATATCTGGCCGCGCTCAAGGGTCTGATCGAAGACCCGATCACCATGATGCTGTAAGGGGAGGGAGATTATGTCCGATACTTCCTTCGACCTGATCGTCGTCGGCTCCGGCCCGGGCGGCTATGTCGCCGCCATCCGCGCCGCCCAGCTCGGCCTGAAGACCGCCGTGGTGGAGCGCGAGCATCTGGGCGGCATCTGCCTCAATTGGGGCTGCATTCCGACCAAGGCCCTGCTGCGCTCGGCCGAGGTCTACCGCAACATGCAGCACGCCGCGTCCTACGGCCTGGCCGCCACCGGTATTTCCTACGATCTGCCCAAGGTGGTCGAGCGTTCGCGCAAGGTGGCCAATCAGCTGTCGGCCGGCGTCAAAGGCCTCTTGAAGAAGAACAAGGTCACCGTGTTCGACGGCGCAGGCAAGCTGGCCGGTGCCGGCAAGGTCACTGTCAGCAAGAACGGCGCGACCGTGGCCGACCTGACCGCCAAGAACATCATCCTGGCGACCGGCGCCCGCGCCCGCGTCCTGCCGGGCCTCGAGCCCGACGGCAAGCTGGTGTGGACCTATAAGGAAGCCCTGGTGCCCAATACCATGCCGAAGCGCCTTCTGGTGGTCGGCTCGGGCGCCATCGGCATCGAGTTCGCCAGCTTCTTCAACGCGCTGGGTTCGGACGTCACCGTCGTCGAGGTGATGGACCGCGTCCTGCCGGTGGAAGACGAGGAAATCTCTGCCTTCGCCAAGAAGTCGTTCGAAAAGCAGGGCATGAAGATCCGCACCTCCGCCGCCGTGAAGGGCCTGAAGAAGGCCGGCGAGGAAGTGACCGTCACCGTCGAGGCCGGCGGCAAGACCGAAGAGATCGTCGTCGACCGCGTCATCGTCGCTGCCGGCATCGTCGGCAATGTCGAGGGCATCGGCCTCGAAGGCACCAGGATCAAGGTCGAGAAGACCCATGTCGTGATCAACGAGTGGGGCGAGACCGGCGAGCCGGGCGTCTACGCCATCGGCGATCTGGCCGGCCCGCCGTGGCTGGCCCATAAGGCGAGCCACGAGGCGATCATCGTCGTCGAGAAGATCGCGGGCAAGCATCCGCATCCGCTCAACACGCTCAACATTCCGGGCTGCACCTACTGCCATCCGCAGGTGGCCAGCGTCGGCTTGACCGAGAAGAAGGCCAAGGAGCTGGGCTACGAGCTGAAGGTCGGCCATTTCCCCTTCATCGGCAACGGCAAGGCCATTGCGCTGGGCGAGGCCGAGGGCATGGTCAAGACCGTGTTCGACGCCAAGACCGGGGAATTGCTGGGCGCCCACATGATCGGCGCGGAAGTGACCGAGTTGATCCAGGGTTACACGGTCGGCAAGACCTTGGAAACCACCGAAGCCGAATTGATGGAAACGGTATTCCCGCATCCCACCCTTTCGGAAACCATGCATGAGGCCGTCCTTGACGCTTACGGCCGGGTGATCCATTTCTAGGCTATTATGACAGTCGAGACCCCTCCGCTTCGCCACCCCGAGAAGGCCCGCAAGCCTGACAATCCCAGCCCGCGCAAGCCGGACTGGATTCGCGTGAAGGCGCCGACCAGCGCCGAAGCGTCGGAAGTGGCGAAGCTGATGCGGTCCAAGAACCTGCACACCGTCTGCGAGGAAGCCGCTTGCCCGAATATCGGCGAGTGCTGGAAGCAGAAGCACGCCACCTTCATGATCCTGGGCGACATCTGCACCCGGGCCTGCGCTTTCTGCAACGTCAAGACCGGCAAGCCCGGCATGGTCAATGCGAAGGAGCCGGTGGATCTGGCCGAATCCGTCGCGGCCATGGGCCTGAAGCATGTGGTGATCACGTCGGTCGACCGCGACGATCTGGCCGATGGCGGTGCTGCGCATTTCGTCGAGTGCATCGAGGCGGTGCGCCGCATCTCGCCCGGCACCACGGTCGAAATCCTGACTCCCGACTTCCGCGACAAGAAGGGCGCCACCGAACTGGTCGCCGCCGCCCGTCCGGACGTGTTCAATCACAATCTCGAGACCGTTCCGCGGCTCTATCCGACCATCCGCCCGGGCGCGCGCTATTTCGGCTCGCTGAGCCTGCTGCAGCGGGTCAAGGAAGTCGAGCCGCGCACCTTCACCAAATCCGGCCTGATGGTCGGTTTGGGCGAGGAACATCATGAAGTCCTGCAGGTCATGGACGACATGCGTTCCGCCGGTGTCGATTTCCTGACCATCGGCCAATATCTGCAGCCGACGCTGAAGCATGCGGCGGTGGCCCGCTTCGTGCCGCCGGACGAGTTCGAGGAATATCGCTCGGCCGCCCGCGCCAAGGGCTTCCTGCTGGTTTCAGCCTCGCCGCTGACCCGCTCGTCACACCATGCCGACCGCGACTTCCAGCTGCTGCAAGAGGCCCGGGACAAGCAGTTGGCCGGCGTGTAATGCCGACCTACGCCGAGCGCAGGCACCTTCCCTGGTCGCCCAAGCAGCTCTACGACCTGGTCGCCGACATCGAGAGCTATCCGAAGTTCCTGCCCTGGTGCGTCGCCGCGCGCAACCGCGAGAAGCGCGGCAACGTCCTGCAGTCCGATCTGGTGATCGGCTTCAAGATGCTGCGCGAGCGGTTCACGTCGTTGGTCACCCTGAAGGAGGGACGCATCGACGTCGCCTATCAGGAAGGCCCGTTCAAATATCTCACCAACCATTGGATCTTCGAGGAACAGCCGGACGGCTCGACCATTATCGATTTCTATGTCGATTTCGAATTCCGCTCGAAGATGCTGCAGGCGATCATCGGCACCTTGTTCAACGAGGCGGTCAAGGTGATGGTCGGCGCTTTCGAGAAGCGGGCCAGGCAATTGTACGGTGACAAAAGTTGATTGAACCGCAGAGGCGCAGAGGCGCAGAGGGGGAGAAGCGCGCGCAGCGCAATCGCTCCTATACCCGGCGGGTCGATCAAGATTCTGGAAGCCTGCGGCGCTCAGCCCCCTCTGCGCTTCTGCGCCTCTGCGGTTCCATTTGCCTTTTGCTCGTCACTGCCGCCTGTACGAGCAGCGGCGGGGGCGGCGGCTATGAAGGCGACCGCTACACCATCGAAGGGCTGGCCTTGTCGCCCGACGGCCATCTGGTCGCCGCGCAATTCACCGATCACGAGGCTCATCGCGCCGGCTTCGGTCTCTATGACTGGAAGAACCGCGACTTCACGCCGATCCCGCCGCCGCCGGGAGGACGGGCCTATATCGATCCCAGCTTCTCGCCCGACGGCAAGACGGTGGTGGCGGTGTCCGACAATCAGCTCTACCTGATCGACGTCGCGACGCTGAAGGCCGAGAAGATCACCGACAACGCCCAGGGCTTCAAGGAAGCGCCGGTCTTCGCGCCGGACGGCAGCGGCGTATTGTATGTCGGCAGCAATCCGGCCCGGCTGGAGTTCGTCAAATTCCCCGAGCGCACCGAGATCGAAGTGCTGGAGGCCAAGGACAGCTTCAGCACCATCTCGCCGCCGGCGTTCGGCGGGAATGACCGGGTGATCTTTCAGGGCACCAATCCGCGCAATCCGGAATTGGCCCGCCAGCTGGAGCAGTTCCCCGATCCGCGCCCGCAGACCGACATCCACACCTACGGCCTGAAATTCGGCGCGACGCCCGAACTGATCCTCAAAAACCTGTGGATCGACGGCAAGGGCAAGAACAAATGGTTCTCGGGCCAGCACGATCTGCGCGCGTCGCGGGACGGTTTGAAGATCATCCTGATCGATGGTGTGAAGGATTCGCCCGAACTGTTCCTGATCGAGAATAACAGCCTGCGCCAGCTCACTCATCTCGGCGCGGCCATGCGCCTGCCGGCCATTTCGTTCGACGGCAGCACGGTGGCGTTCGCCGCCGATCCGGGGCATCACGCCAGCTATAATCTGCATATTCTCGACGTCGCGACCGGCAAGGAAGGTTCGGTCGGGCTGCAGTCGCATCTGCGGCTGCCGCCGGACAACTGATCAACAACTGGGGGAACATCATGCGTAAGGCCATCGCCGCTCTGCTGCTCGGTACCGTCTCGATGACCGCGGTCGCCGCCGCCGAGCCGGGCAAGGACTGGATCGCCAAGAGCAATACCTACACCCAGAAGCTGCTCGACATCGACATCAAGCATGCGCCGGAGCAGGGCTCGGGCGAGGGCCTGTCGAAATACGATACGCTGATCAGCGATCCCCGTATCTCCGACGATCTGGCCCAGCGCAAGGAACTGACCGCCGCCCTGGCCGGCATCAAGGCCAAGGCCGCCAAGGAAACCGATCCGAATATCCAGCAGGACGTCGCAATCCTGCAAAAGGCCTTCGATCTGCGCTTCCGCAAACAGGATTTCGCGCTGGCCCATGAGGTGACGTTCCGAAATGCCAGCCAGGAGATCTTCCAGGGCCTGCGCGTCCTGCTCGACGATCAGGTCGCCGCCGAACGCCGTCCCGCCGCGGTCGAGCGCCTGAAGAAATATGTCGGCGCCGAGAAGGGCTTCACCCCCTTCGCCGAACTGCTGAAGCAGCGCACCCTGGCGCAGATCGCCAAGCCGGGCGTGTTCTATCCGTCCAAGGGCGAGGTAGAGACCGAGCTGGGCCGCAACGCCAATTACGTCTCCGGCATCGCCGATTTGTTCAAGAAGTACGGCATCAAGGGCTGGGAACAGCCCTATGAGCAGCTGAAGACCCAGCTGGCCGATTACGATGCCTGGGTGCGCCAGACCATCCTGCCCAAGGCGCGCACCGATTTCCGCCTGCCGCCCGAGCAGTACGCGATGGCCTTCGAGAATTACGGCATCGATATTCCGCCGGCCCAGATCGCCGACATGGCGCATAAGGCCTTCGTGCAATACCAGGCCGAGATGGCGCCGATCGCGGCGCAAATCGCCAAGGAGAAGGGCTTCCCCGATCCGGACTACCGCGCCGTGATCAAGGAGCTGAAGAAGCAGCAGATCACCGGCGACGCCATCCTGCCCTTCTTCGAGCACCGTCTGCACGAGATCGAGACGATCATCCAGGACAAGGGCATCGTCACCCTGCCGAGCCGCCCGGCCATCATCCGCCTGGCCACCGCCGCCGAGACCGCCCAGGTGCCGGCGCCGCATATGACGCCGCCGCCTTTCCTGCACAATACCGGCCAGCGCGGCGAGTTCGTGCTGCCGCTCAACATCCCGGCGGCCGATGGCGGCGCGGCCGACAAATATGACGACTTCACCTATGACGCGGTGTCGTGGACCCTGACCGCCCACGAGGCGCGCCCGGGCCATGAACTGCAGTTCGATTCGATGGTCGAGCATGGCGTCTCGCTGGCGCGCGCGCTCTATGCCTTCAACTCGACCAATGCCGAGGGCTGGGGTCTCTATTCCGAATATATCATGCAGCCTTACGAGCCCGCCGAAGGCCAGCTGCTGACCATCCAGCTGCGCCTGCTGCGCGCCGCCCGCGCCATCCTCGATCCCGAACTGCAGAGCGGCAAGGTCACCGAGGAACAGGCCTATCGGATGCTGGAGAATGACGTGGTGCTGAGCCACGCCTTCGCCAAGGAGGAGGTGGAACGCTTCACCTTCCGCGCTCCCGGCCAGGCCAACAGCTATTTCTACGGCTATACGCGCCTCTTGGATCTGCGCAAGGAGACTGAGGCCGCTCTGGGGGCGAAATTCGACCAGAAGAAGTTCCACGACTTCATTCTCGGTCAGGGGCTGCTGCCGCCCGACCTGATGCGCAAGGCGGTTATCGAGAGCTTCATCCCCTCGCTAAAGTAAGGCTAATGTGTTACTCAGGAATGACGGCCGGGATCACTCGGCCGTCATCATTTTTGGTTCAGGATTCCCCCGATGCTTCCCCCCCATCTGGCCAAGACCGCCCTCCGCTCCGCTCTCGCCGCCATGGTGCTGGCGCTTGCCGCCTGCGCGACGCCGCCGCCTGCCGACGATCCCGAGGCGGTCGCCGAGTTCAAGGAACTCAACGATCCGCTGGAGCCGACCAACCGCGCCATCTTCGATTTCAACGACACGCTCTACACCAACGTGTTCCGGCCGGTGGCGATGGGCTATCGCGACGCGGTGCCGGAATTCGCGCGCAGCCGGATCGACGACTTCCTGTCGAACCTCAAGCTGCCGGTGGTGTTCGTCAATGACGTGCTGCAGGGCAATTTCCCCCGTGCCGGCGAAGCGGTCGAGCGTCTGACCCTCAACCTGACCTTCGGCGTCGGCGGCATCATGGATGTGGCGACGCCGATGGGCGTGCCGCGCCACGACGCCGATTTCGGCCAGACCCTGGCGGTGTGGGGCGTGGGAGAGGGCCCCTATCTGGTGCTGCCGGTCATCGGCCCGTCCAATCCGCGCGACGGCTTCGGCTATCTGGTCGACAGCTTCGCCGATCCGCTCGACCAGTATCTGCAGAACAGCAATATGAGCTGGGTCGCCGAGATCCGCTTCGGCGTGACCGTGGTTACCGTGTTCGACGCCAATGTCGAAGTGCTGGACGACCTCAAGCGCTCGTCGATGGATTATTACGGCGCGATGCGCAGCGCCTATCGCCAGCGCCGCGCAGCCCAGATCACCGAAGCCAACAGCCCCGGCGTCGGCTGGGTCCACTTCATGCCGCACTGGAGCTGGAGCAATCTGGGTATCCAGTAAAAGGGTTTAACCACCGGGGACACGGAGAAGAAAGGGAGAGGGGGTTTTCCTCCTTTTCCTCTGTGCCCTCGGTGTCCTCTGGGGTGAATTCTTCTTTAAGCCCTGACCTGACTGAGGAATCGGGATACTTCCTGCTTCAGCACCTCGACCTGACGGGTCAGGTCGTTCGACGAGCCGCTGATGCGCCGGGCGGCTTCGCCGGTTTCGCGCGCGGCGTGCTCGACGCCGGTAATGTTGCGCGAGACTGCCTGGGTGCCGCCCGCCGCTTGGTCGATATTGCGGGCGATTTCGCCGGTGGCGGCGTTCTGCTCTTCGACCGCGGCGGCCACCGACGCGCCGATCTGCGCCATTTCCGAGATCACCTTGACGATGGCTTCGATGGCGGTGACGGCGTCCGAGGTACCGCTCTGCACCGCGGAGATCTTGTTGGCGATGTCCTCGGTGGCGCGGCCGGTCTGAGTGGCCAAATTCTTCACCTCGCTGGCCACCACCGCGAAGCCCTTGCCCGCTTCGCCGGCACGGGCGGCTTCGATGGTGGCGTTCAGCGCCAGCAGGTTGGTCTGGCTGGCGATATCGTTGATCAGCGACACCACTTCGCCGATGGCGCTGACATTCACCGACAGGGTGCGAATCAGGCCGGAGGTGCCCTGCGCCTGTTCGTCGGCGCGCGACGCCACCGATTGCGACCGCGCGACCAGCGACGAGATTTCGTTGATCGAGGAGGACAGTTCTTCGGTCGCCGAAGCGACGCTTTCCACATTGTTGGAGGCCTCTTCCGCGGCGGTGGCGGCGGCGATCGCCTGATTGCTGGTCTGCGCGGCGTTGGCGCTCATCGATTGCGAGGCGTCGAGCAGGCCGCTGGCCGCGCTGGTGACGCCTTCGACCACGCTGCCGACCTGCCGCTCGAAACCGTCCGCCACCGCCGCCAGGGCACGCTTGCGGTCGGCGGCGGCGCTGGCCTCCTGTTCCTTCTGGTTCCGCTCCAGGTCGTGGACGCGGATCAGATTGTCCTTGAAGACGGCGATCGATTTGGCCATGTCGCCCAACTCGTCGCCGCGCTCGATGCCCGGCACTTTCACCGACAGATTGCCCTGGGTCAGCTCATCCATGCAGTGGCGCGCATCGCCGATCGGACCGGTGATCGAGCGGGCGATGATGAAGCCGATGACGATGCCGATCAGCAGCGAGGCGCCCAGCAGGATGCCGCCCAGCCATTCGACTTTGACGGCGGTGGCATGCGCGTCTTCCATGAAGTTCGCGGCGCGCTGGTCGGAACTGGCCGCGATCGCCTGGTTCTTGTCCGAATTGATTTTAGCCGCGACGGCGCCCTTGCCGTGCAGCAGGTCCAGGGCGCCGTTGCGGTCGCCGGCCTTGGCCTTGGCGGCGATCTCCTTCACCGTGTCGGTATAGGTGGCGAAGCTGGACAGGGCCTCGTCGAACATCGCCTTGTCGCCGGCGAAGGCGTCGCGGGCCTTGGTGGTGGCGGCCAGATAGGTCTGCGCCTCGCGGTCGGCGTCGGCCTCGGCCTGCTCGATCTGCTGCGGTGTCTGGGCCAGGATCATGTCGCGCGACGCCAGGCGCATGGTGCGGAAGGAGACGCGCGCCTTGCTGATATTGTCGACCACGGTAAAGGGGTGGTCATGGAAGGCGGTGGTGATGTCGGCCAGATCGTGGGCGCTTTTGATGCCGATGGCACCGACGACGATGGTCATCAAAACCAGTGCGCCGAAACCGAGCTGAAGGCGCGTGGAGATCCGAAGATCGGAGAGCGAAGCCATGATCAGCCTTTCCGGTTTCACCTATGGGGGAGGCTTCACTATCTACCACAATTAATGAGAGTAGAGAATGGCTCCGCATAGCCTTAACGGCGGAAGGCGCAGATCCGTTCCATCAGCAGATCGAGGGCGGCGCTCGCCGCCTGCCGGCGCACCGAATCGCGGTCGCCCTGGAACAGGCAGGCGCGGTGCAGGGTAAGCGCGCCGCGTTGCGCGGCGGCGATATGGACGGTTCCCACCGGCTTGGTGGCGGTGCCGCCATCGGGGCCGGCGATGCCGGTAATGGACAGGCTGACATCGGCGCGGGAATGCAGGATGGCGCCGTCTGCCATGGCGCGGGCGACTTCGGCGCTGACGGCGCCATGCGCCTCGATCAACGCGGCCGGCACGCCGATCATTTCGCTCTTGGCCTGGTTGGAATAGGTGACGAAGCCGCGCTCGACGACGCTGGAACTGCCGGGAATGGCGGTCAGCGCGGCCGCGACCAGGCCGCCGGTGCAGGATTCCGCGGTGGCCAGCATCACGCCGTGCAGGCGGCACAGCTCCAGCACTTCTCCGGCCTTGGCGGTCAGATCGGCGGGCAGGCTCATGGCAATCCCGCCCAATGCAGCAGGGAAATGACGATCAGCCCCATCACGCCGGCGATCACGTCGTCGAGCATGATGCCGAGGCCGCCTTTGATCTTCTGATCGGCCCACGAGACCGGCCAGGGTTTCCAGATATCGAACAGGCGGAACAGGGCGAAACCGGCCAGATAGCCGATAATCGAGGGCGGGGTGAGCAGCAGGGTCAGCCATTGCCCGGCCACTTCGTCGATCACCACCCAGCTGGGGTCTTCCAGTCCATCGGCGCGCACGATGCGTTCACTTGCCCACCAGCCGACCAGGAAGACGACGATCGCGGCGATCCCTACGGCCATCGGGCCGCCCAGCCACCATAACAGCCAGCCGAACGGCAGGGATGCGGCGGACCCCCAGGTTCCCGGGGCAGGCTTCAGCCAGCCGGCGCCGAACCAGCTGCACAGCCAGCGTTCAAGGATCACCGGCGAATATCCCGGTCGAGCTGCGGGGTGGTCGAGGTGCCGAGCTTGCGGCGATAGATCTGGGTGGCTTCCAGCACCCGCTGCACATAGTCGCGGGTTTCCCAATAGGGGATGCTTTCGATCCAGTCGACCGGATCGACGTCAGAGGTGCGCGGATCGCCCATATCCTTGACCCAGTGCCGCACGCGGCCCGGCCCGGCATTGTAGGCGGCGGCGGTCAGCACATAGGACCCGTTGAAATCGTTGAGCAGGTCGGCGACGTAGGCCGAGCCGATCTTGATGTTCAGCGACGGATTCTTGGTCAGCTGGGCGTTCAGATTGTCCTTCTTCTTGAACACCACCTTCATGGCCTTGGCGATCTGGGCGGCGGTGGCCGGCATCAGCTGCATCAGGCCCATGGCGCCGGCGCCGCTGACGGCTTCGGCGTGGAAGGCGCTTTCCTGGCGGATCAGGCTCAGCACCAGCGCATGTTCCGGCTTGTCGCCGGCCGAGGGCACCAGCGGATAGCCGGACTGGATCAGCGGCACGCCCTGGCGTTCGGATTGGCGCGCCACGGTCACGGCGATGTCGGCGCGGCCCAGCGAAGCCGCCAGATTGGCGGCCAGCTCGCGCTCGCCCGGCGTCTGGGCGAGGTCGATGGCGCGCAGCATGAAAGGCCGCACCAGTTCGGTTTCCTTGATCTCGCCCAGCAGATGGGCGACCTGGGTCATTTCCTGGCGCTCGAAATGGGCGATGTCGGTCTGGGTCGGCTTGGGATCGGCGGGCAGGGCCCACAGCTGGTCCTGATGGATGCGGCTGACCGCCAATTGGCCGTAGAAGGTGGTGACGTTCTGCGCCGCCAGATTGAACCAGCGCACCGCCTCGTCGCCCTGGCCCATCGCCTCGCAGGCGCGGCCGGCCCAATAGGCGGCGCGCGACCGGCTGCGCGGAATCACCACATGGTCGTACATGCGCGAGAAATGGTCGAGGCCCTGGGTCGCGTCGGACAGGAAGCGCAGGGCGATCCAGCCGCTCAGCCATTCGGCGTCGGCAAAGCCGGCGCCATCGGTCTGGCCGTGATTCTGGGCCAGGTCATAGGCGACCGAGATGTTGCCCTTCTGCAGGGCGCGGCGGGCCAGCACGGCGCGCTCGGTCCACCACAGATCGGGGCGGACCTGATCGTGGGCGGGATGGCGCAGCAGCTGGATGGCGCCGTCGTCATTGTCGTGGTTGCGGCGATAGCGGGTCCATTCATAGATCAGGCCCGGATCGTCCTTGACGCTGACCGGCAGTTTGCCCGCCAGGGATTCCGCATTCGAAGAATCATTGTCGAAGGCGAGGCGGGCCTGGGCCAGCAGCTTGTGGTCGGCATCGACGCGGCCCATCTGCTGGCGCGCCGCCGCATCATTATGGTCCCACAGCAGCCGGTCGAGGCGGGCGACATCGTCCTCGTCGCGCAGCAATTCCTCGAAATTATTGAGGAACAGCCGTTCCTGCACCTGGCCGAAATTGCCCGAGATCCAGAATTTGCGCACCAGTTCGGTGGCCTGTTCGACCCGGCCCTGTTCGACCAGCGCCTTGCCATAGGCCATGGCGCCGTCGACGGTGGCGGGCTGATGCTGGCCGAACCATTCGAGAATGGCGGAATGGGGCGTCGCCGCGGTGATCGCCTCTTCGGCGCGGCGCTCCAAAGTGGTTTGCTGCGGCCAGTCGGGATTGGCGTGCATGAATTCGGTGATTTCGCCGAATTCGGCGCCGGAATTGGCGGTGACGTAGTACTGCCACTCCAGCACCTTGGCGAGCAGCTTGTTATGCGCCTTGTGGGTGGCGGAGAGGGCCCAGTCGAAATGCTGTTTGTGCGCCGAATCGAAGGCGAGTTTGTAGAGATGCTCGTCATCGGCCGACAGCGCCCCGGCATGGGCGGAGGCGGCACTGAAGCTCAGCGCGATGACACTGGCGGCGGCCGCAGTACGGAAACCACGAATCGAACGACGCACCCCGAACAACCCCAAGATAGATATTTTCCGGAAAAGGTCCCGTTGAGGGGCCATCTTATTGTCTCGCACTCTGCACCGGCAACTGCAAAGAACCGGTTAATCCGACACCCTCAAACCCTTGCCGAGGGCGGCGGGCAGGGCTATGTTCCACCCCTTCCTCATTTCCTTGAAGGCTGGCAATCATGTTCAAAGGTTCCATTACCGCGCTCATCACCCCTTTTTCGGGCGGTGCGGTCGATGAGAAATCTTTCCAGTCCTTCGTCGATTGGCAGATCAAAGAGGGCAGCCACGGCCTGGTTCCGTGCGGCACCACCGGCGAATCGCCCACCCTGTCCCATGCCGAGCACAACCGCGTCGTCGAGCTGTGCGTCGAGGCGTCGGCCGGCCGGGTGCCGGTGATCGCCGGCGCCGGTTCGAATTCGACCGAGGAAGCCATCGAGCTGTCCCGCCACGCCAAGAAGGCCGGCGCGGACGCGGTGCTGATCGTGACGCCCTATTACAACAAGCCCAACCAGGAAGGGCTGTACCAGCATTACAAGGCGATCCATGACGCCGCCGACCTGCCGATCGTGATCTACAACATCCCCGGCCGCTGCGTGATCGACATGAGCGTCGAGACCATGGCCCGCCTGGCCAAGCTGCCCAACATCGTCGGCGTCAAGGATGCCACCGCCGATCTGCTGCGCCCGATCCGCACCCGCGCCGCCATCGGCGAGGATTTCTGCCAGCTGTCGGGCGAGGACGGCACCGCCGTCGCCTTCCTGGCGCAGGGCGGCCATGGCTGCATCTCGGTGACCTCGAACGTGGCGCCGCGCCTGTGCGCCGACCTGCAGAACGCCTGGGTCAAGGGCGACCTGTCCACCGTCACGTCTATCCAGAAGAAGCTGGCCGCCATCAATGACGTGATGTTCGTCGAGACCAACCCGACGCCGGTCAAGTTCGCCCTGTCACTGATGGGCAAGATCAAGGCGGATGTCCGTCTGCCGCTGGTGCCGCCGTCCGAGGCGAGCCAGAGCAAGATCAAGGCCGTGCTGCAGGAACTCGGCCTGATATGAGCAACGAACCCACCGCCCCCCTTTCCGGCGTGCAAGTGCACGCCCGCGCTGCCGACAGCGTCGATCACACAGGCGGTGTAGCTTTGCGCGGTAGCCAAGCGGCTGGAAGCCGCGCCCGGCGCTTGAGGGCTATGTAATGGCAAAGCCCACCCTCATAGCCGGGAAGATCGCTGCCGAGAACCGCAAGGCCCGGCACGAATATTCCATCCAGGACACGCTGGAGGCCGGCATCATTCTGGAAGGCACCGAGGTCAAGAGCCTGCGCCTGGGCCGGGCGCAGCTGGCCGAGGCCTATGCCGGGCCGAAAGAGGGTGAACTTTTCCTGTTCAATGCCTATATCCCGGAATACCAGGCCAAGACCGCCTTCACCCACGAGGTCCGCCGGCCGCGCAAGTTGCTGGTGCACAAGAAGGAAATGCGCAAGCTGCTGGGCGCCATCACCCGCGAGGGCATGACGCTTGTGCCGCTGTCGATTTTTTTCAACGATCGGGGCCTCGCGAAGGTATCCTTGGGCCTGGCCAAGGGACGCAAGCTGCACGACAAGCGCGCCGCCGAGAAGGAGCGCGACTGGAGCCGCGAAAAGTCCCGTCTGATGCGGGACAAGGGTTGAAAGTCCGTCCGGCGAAACACAGTTTTGACGGATGGACGCCGGCCGCGACCGCGGCCGCGCGGAGCGACGACGAGGCATAGCCGAGGAGGGAAGTCGGAGCGGAAGCCAAGGCACCGCGAAGAGGGGCCGCCCGGCGCTTGAGGGACAAGAGTTGAGAGTCCATCCGGCGAAACACAGTTTTGACGGATGGACGCCGGCCGCGACTGCGGCCGCGCGGAGCGACGACGAGGCATAGCCGAGGAGGGAAGTCGGAGCGGGAGCCAAGGCACCGCGAAGAGGGGCCGCCCGGCGCTTGAGGGACAAAGAGATTCCATGTCATCCGAAGGCGGTATCAAGGACAAGCTGATCGCCGCCAAGCAGCGCTGGGCGAAAGAAGGCCGGCTGCTGACCGGACAGACCGACCCCGGTCATAAAAGGCGCTTGCCGCCCGGACAGCGCGAAGTGCATGACTGGCCGGTGCTCGATCTCGGCATCACCCCGCGGCTTTATCCCGATACCTGGCAATTCTCGGTCGGCGGCGCCGTCGAGAAGCCGCTGAAATGGAGCTGGGCCGATTTCATGGCGCAGCCCCAGCATACCGTCAAATGCGACATGCATTGCGTGACCTCCTGGTCGCGCTACGACAACGACTTCACCGGCGTGCCGTTCCTGCATCTGCTGGACCTGGTTCGGCCGCGGGCAGGGGCGCGCTTCGCCATGCTGCGCTCATTCGACGATTACACCACCAACGTGCCGCTCGACCATCTGGCCGACGAAGACGTGCTACTGGCGCATGCCTGGCAGGGACAGCCGATCACCGCCGAACATGGCGGGCCGATGCGCCTGATTCTGCCCAAGCTCTATCTGTGGAAGAGCGCGAAATGGCTGCGGCACATCACCTTCATGGACAAGGACGCCCCGGGCTATTGGGAGCAGCGCGGCTATCATATGCGGGGCGACCCGTGGACGGAGGAAAGGTATGGCTAAGGGCGAGGGGCTTTTTGGGGCGCTGCTGAGCGCCATCCATCCGCCGGCCGAGGAAAAAGTCCTGGCGTGGAATTTCACCTTCACGACGATCGGGGGCGAGCCGCTGCCCCTGTCCCAATTCGAAGGGCGGACGGTGCTGGTGGTCAATACCGCGTCGCGCTGCGGCTTCACGCCGCAATATCGCGGCCTGCAGTCGCTGCACCGCAAATATGCCGATCACGGCCTGACCGTGCTGGGCGTGCCCTCGAACGATTTCGGCGCGCAGGAGCCAGGCTCATCGACCGAAATCCAGGAATTCTGCGAGTCGCATTTCGGAATCGATTTCCCGCTGACCGGCAAGGTGGCGGTGTCGGGCGACGAGGCGCACCCCTTCTTTCGCTGGGCGGCTCAGGAAATGGGGCCACTGGCGCAGCCGCGCTGGAATTTCCATAAATATCTGATCGCTCCGGACGGGCGCCTGGTCGATTGGTTCTCGAGCGCGACCGAGCCCGAAGCCGACTCGGTCTGCCATTCGATCGAAGCCAATCTGCCGAACCGATGAGGCTGGCCGCTTTCGCGCTGCTGGCCGGCCTGCTGGCGTCGCCGGGCGCCGGCGCCGCGGAAAGGACCATCACCATCGTCACCGTCGACAGGGTGCCGATGGCCTATATGGAAAATGGCAGCCTGACCGGATTGCTGGTCGATCTGACCCGCGAGGCGTTCCGGCGCATCGGGCGGCAGGTGGACATCAAGCTGATGCCCTGGCCGCGCTGCCTGGCCGATATGAAGGATGGCAAGGCCGATGCCGTCGTCACCATCTTCAAGACGCCGGAGCGCGAGGCCCAGTTCGACTTCAGCCGGGAAGAGATGCTGCGCCAGACTGAATCCCTGTTCGTTCGCAAGGGGACCATCATCCATTATAATGGTGATCTGCGCGCCCTGGCCGGTAAGCGGGTCGGCGTCGTCTATCAGACGAGCTATGGCCCCCGTCTCGACGGCGCCCTGGCGGATTCGCTGTTCGGTGCCGTCGAAACCCAGCGGAACATGGGCGATCTGGTCAAGATGCTGGCCCATGGCCGTATCGACGTGGTGCCTGGCGATCGCGGACGCATCCTCGGCGCCGCCGCCACCATTGGCGTGTCGGATCAGATCGTCGAATTGCCGCCGCCGGTGGAAACCGTCCCGGGCTATCTGGCTTTCAGCCGGGTCAACGATATGGGCACGCTGGGGCAATCCTTCGACGAGGCGCTGCGCGCCATGAAGAAAGATGGCTCTTACGCCGCCATCCTCGCCAAATATCCGAACCGGTAGAAAGGGCGATGGACGACGATCTTCTCGCCATCGAGAGGAAGATCGCCGAACAGGCCGGAAACAAGCTCGGCCTGCGTTTCGACAAATCCGTGGTGCGGCTGGTCAGCGGCCTTAAATCCGCGCTTGCCGACGAGGTTCCGGAAGGCGAGGCGGTGATCGTGACTGTCACCGCGCCGATCAAGCTTCGCGCGAAAACAGGGGCGGCCCTGGAAAGTCTGATACGCCAGGGGGGCGAAGTCCCCGACATCATCCATGGCAAGCAGATCCGCCTGCGCCGGCTGGCAGGCGTGCCTGCCCAAAGTCCGAAAATACTCGGCTTCGTGCATAACCCGACGACGGATGCCGAGGTGATCCTCGCGCGGGCCGAAGACTGGCTGCGCCGACGAACCTGACCCCTAGTCCTACTCGGCCTTCCACGCCGCCAGTTCGTTGCCGTTGGGATCGCGAAAATGGAAGCGGCGCCCGCCGGGGAACGAGAAAATCGGCTTCACGATGGTTCCGCCCAGCTTCGTCACCGCCGCGAAGGCCGTTTCCAGATCGTCGACCGCCACGACCGGCAGGGGCGCGGGGGGAGCGTCCTGCCGGTCGCCCTGCAGCCCGACATCGACGTCGCCGGTCATGGTGCAGGAATAGGTCGGCCCGAAATCGGTGAGGCTCCAGCCGAACAGGCCGGAATAGAAGGATTTGGCGGCGCCCAGATCGGCGGCCGGCAACTCGATGAAGTTCGGTCTGTTCATGGCGCCCCTCCGAATTTGTTCATGAATTGTTCTGTGTTTCCGGCCTCTTTGTCAAGAGCCGGGCGTTGGCGGCCTGCTGAATATCCTGCTCTTGATCCGGTTGGCGAACCGAACGCGGATGAGCCAGAAAATCATCAACACCAGGGGCGCAATGGCCGGCACGATCAGGATCGGCGATCCGCGCATCTCCTCGGGCATGACCTGTTGCTGTCCGAGGAAGAAAAAGGCTGCCGCGAAAAACAAGGCGAAGCACATTCGCCAAAGGTGGCGCGCGATCCTTGTCGAGCCCGAGATGCCGCCCCGCAAGATCACTCTGAGATCCATGATCGCGGCAAACAGCGCGAAGGACGCGAAGACGAAAAAGGGCACATAGGACCCGGGCTGGGCCAGGGGGGTGTTCGCCGCCCGCAGTCCAAAAACCGACAGGGCGCCGGCAACCCCCAAAACAGCGATGAACGCTATCTTTTCGAATACGCCGACAGTTCCCTCTTTGCGTCTGACCGTCATCCAGGATGTGGCCGCGAAGTAGATCGTCAAGATTGCGACCGAAACGGACGCACTCGGCGGCACTCCGCCAGTGTGAGCCGGTGGCACAAAAAGGGCTAAGCAGACGGCGAGGCTGGACGCGGTCAGCATGGCTAAGGAAAATAGGGTTCCGAACGCGCGGTGAAGGCGCTCGCCCTTGCGGACGGAAACCGCCGCGTAGCCTGAGACTATCCCGAGGCTGCCTGCACCGATGTGAATGATCAAGAGTGGAGACATTTCCTCTCTCAGTGCAAAGGCTGCAGGAGGAGCCCGGTCCTTCGCATCATGTCACTAAATTGGTTTTGGCAGGCAGCATTACTGCGGACGGGAGGTTGCTCACCCCATCCGCACAACCGCCTCCTCGACCACTTTGGCGAACATCTCCGCCGTCAAACGCCCGGTGTTGGTGTTGAGCCGCGAGCAGTGATAGCTGTCGACCACCGTGACCTTCTGCGTCGCCCGGTGGATGGCGCCGTGGGCGAAGGGGAAGGCGCTCTTTTTCACGCCCAGCGCGGTCAGCGCTTCGTTATGGCCGAAGCCGCCGATGGCCAGGATGGCGCGCAGGTTGGGCATCGCGGCCACCTCGTCGGCCAGGAAAGGGCGGCAGGCCTTGGCCTCCGCAGGCGTCGGGCGGTTGGCCGGCGGCACGCAGCGCACCGCATTGGTGATGCGGCAATCGATCAGCTCCAGCCCGTCATCGGCGCGCTCGGCATAGGTGCCCTTGGCCAGGCCCTTGGCCAGCAAGGTGTCGTAGAGCAGGTCGCCGGCCCAGTCGCCGGTGAAGGGGCGTCCGGTCGCATTGGCGCCGCGCAGGCCGGGTGCCAGGCCGACGATCAGCAGGCGGGCGTCGAGACCACCGAATGGATTGACCGGGCCATTGTGCCAGGAGGGGAATTTGGCGCGGTTGGCCATGCGGAATTCGACCAGCCGCGGGCAGAGCGGGCAGTCCCGGCTCGGAGGAGTGAAAATGCTCACGGATGGTGGTCTTCGCGATGTCCGCCGCTGCGGGCGATTTCGGGTTGCAGATCGTCGAGCTCGACGAAGCTGTCGGCCTGGCGGCGCAGCTCGTCGGCCACCATCGGCGGCTGCGATCGCACGGTGCTGACCACGGTGACGCGCACGCCCTTGCGCTGCACGGCTTCGACCAGGCGGCGGAAATCGCCGTCGCCCGAGAACAGCACCACATGGTCGAGATATTGCGCCATCTCCATCACGTCGATGGCCAGCTCGATATCCATGTTGCCCTTGATCTTGCGGCGGCCGGCGGCGTCGGTGAATTCCTTGGTCGGCTTGGTGACCATGGTATAGCCGTTATAGTCCAGCCAATCGACCAGCGGCCGGATCGGCGAATATTCCTGGTCTTCCATCAGCGCCGTGTAATAGAAGGCGCGGATCAGCCGGCAGCGCGAACTGAACATATCGAGCAATTTCTTGTAGTCTATATCGAAGCCCAGGGCGCGGGCGGCGGCATAAAGATTGGAGCCGTCGATGAAAAGACCGACGCGTTCCTGCGGATAAACAACAACATTCATTTTCAAATGACTCGTGATTGATATGTCGCTTTTGAAACACTCTGAAAATGGCGTCGGCAGCCCGGCAACACAAGGGGAATCGCCCGAGGACGGGCTGATCCTGATCGGCCTCGGCGCCAATCTGCCCAGCACCTATGGAGAACCCCCGGCGACGCTGAGGGCTGCATTGGACCGGCTGTCGGCGGCGGGTGTGGAAATCACCCGCCGGTCACGATTTTGGCACAGCGCGCCGGTGCCGGTTTCCGACCAGCCCTGGTATGTGAATGCCGTCGCCGCCATCGAAACCGATCTGTCGCCCGAGCACCTGCTGGCGCTGCTGCACGAGGTCGAAGAGGAGTTCGGCCGGTTGCGCAGCGTGGTCAACGCGCCGCGGCTGATCGATCTCGATCTGCTGGCCTATGGCCGCGAGGTCCGCGGCGAGGGGGCGCCGTTGCTGCCGCATCCGCGCATGGTGGAGCGGGCCTTCGTGCTGCTGCCTTTGTCCGACATCGCGCCGGATTGGCGCCATCCCGACGGACGGACCCTGGCGGCGCTGATCGAAGCCCTCGATCCGGATCAGTTGACCCGGCCGGAGTGAGGACCCATTATCAAAGCAGGGGATGAACTCATTGTTTTTCAATGAGGATGGGCATGACGCGCAGGATATTCGCCTGCCTGATGATTGTCGCGGCCTGGTGCGGTGCCTCTTCGGCCGCCGAGACCGTCTCATCTCCTATGACCTTCACTTATTACGACGGTCAGGCCGAGCTTGGCCTGGTCAAGCGATTCCATTGGCAGGTGCTGAAAACGGCGCTGGAGCGCACCCGGGGCGCTTATGGCGATTTCCGCATGGTTCCCCTCCCGCCGGCCCCGATCAGCCGGCAGAGATATGAACTGTCCCAGCCGAATTCCCCCATCACCGTCGCCGCTTTCAGCGGTTCGCCGGATCGCACGGCGGGGATGGTGCCGGTCCGCATTCCCGTCGAACAGGGCCTGCAAAGCTATCGCGTGCTGCTGATCCGCGAGGGCGATCAGGGGCGTTTCGACCGGGTAAGCTCGTTCGACGATCTGAAGGCTCTGCGATTCGGCCTGCTGCCCGGCTGGACCGATGCCCGCGTCATGCGCTTGAACGGCATGAAACTGGTCGAAGGCCAGAATTATGAAGGGCTTTTCCGCATGCTGGCGGCGGGCCGCTTCGATGCTTTCAGCCGGGGCTGCGCCGAGGTGATGGACGATTTCAACCGCGGGCGGGAGCTGATCCAGGGGCTGGCGATCGAAAAACATCTGCTGCTGCATTATCCGCTGCCGATCTATTTCTGGTTCAGCGACGATGCCGAGGGCCGCCGCCGCGCCGGGCGGGTACAGGCGGGCCTGACTGCGATGGTCGAGGACGGATCGCTGGCGTCGATGGTCCAGAAGCGCTATCGCGCCGACCTGGCCGAACTGAAGCTGTCCGGGCGGCGCGTCCTGGAATTGTCCAATCCGCTGCTCGACGGACAGGACCAATTGGATGACGGCAGATTGTGGTTCCATCCCTGACGGATGGTGTATCCTATACATATGAATAGGGGCCGGGCGCAGAATCCGGTGTGAGAGGGACCGAGGGGTGAGAGAGCGATGAATCGCGCAGTCCGTGCCGCGATCGCCGCAGGTTTGCTTGGAGCGGCTCTGCTGCGGGCAATGCCGGCCGCCGCGGACGAGTCCGCTATGCCCTACATCTATCATCGTGATGAAAGCGACGACATCGATCGGCGCAACCAGTATCTGTGGCGGGTACTGCGCGGCGCGCTCGAGCATACGCGACCGGCCTGGGGCGATTATGTCCTCGAACCGTCGGTCGCGATGCATCAGAAGCGCCGCATCTATGTGCTGGAAAACAACGAAGCCGGCATCAATGTCAGCCTGTTTCCGGCCCAGCGCGGCCTCGACGAAAAGCTGGTTCCGGTGCGCATCCCGATCGATCGCGGCATGCTGGGCTATCGCGTCCTGCTGATCCGCGAGGCCGACCAGCCGGCTTTTTCCCGGATAAAATCCCTCGCGGATCTGAAATCCTTCCGTTTCGGCCTGCTCGAATGGTGGGAGGACGTCGCCGTCATGGAGAATGCCGGGATGAATGTGGTGCCCGGCACATCCTATGAGGGGCTGTTCAAGATGCTCGGCGCCGGCCGTTTCGACGCGCTGAGCCGCAGTTCGAGCGAGGTGATCCAGGAATTCGAGCTGCGCCGCAAGGATCTGCCGGGCGTGGTGATCGAAAAACACTTGCTGCTGCATTATCCGATGCCGGCCTATTTCTGGTTCCCCAACACCGAAGATGGCCGCCGCCGCGCCGACCGCGTGCGCGAAGGGCTGACCCAGATGCTGCATGACGGTTCGCTGCAAACCTTGTTCGACGAGGAATTCGGGCCTTTGATCAAGCGTTTGGACATGGATCACCGTCTGGTGATCGAACTGGCCAATCCTCTGCTCGGCGACGACGACCCGCTCGACGACCCGGCGCTCTGGTACCGTCCGGGCGGGCACTGACGAAATCCTTGCTTTCGCGAAGCCGAATCAATATCTACACTGAAGATTGGTTCAGATTCTGGAGAAGTGCCTGATGGCGCGCGTTACCGTTGAAGATTGCGTGATGAAGATCCCCAACCGCTTCGAGCTGGTCCTGCTGGCCGGCCAGCGGGCGCGGGACATTTCTTCCGGCGGCAAGCTGACCGTCGAGCGCGACAATGACAAGAACCCGGTGGTCGCCCTGCGCGAAATCGCCGAGGAAACCATCCACCTCGACGGCCTGAAGGCTTCGCTCGTGCAGGGCCTGCAGAAGCAGGTCGATGTCGACGAGCCCGAAGAGGAAGAGATCGACGTGCTGGCCGCCCGCGAGCTGGCGATGGATGTCAACAATATGGTGATGGACGACGAGTCGGGTGACGACGGTCTGTCGATCCGCGAGAGCGGCGCCGATCTGGATGGTGATCTCGGCGAGGACGAATGAAGTGCCGGGGACGGCATATGAAAGTCTGCGTCGTCCCCGTTTCCCCGGGCAGGAGTGACCTGCCATGATGCGCCAATTCGAACTGGTCGAACGGGTTAAATCCTACGACCCTTCCGCCGACGAAGACGCCATCAACCGCGCCTATGTCTTCGCCATGAAGATGCACGGCTCGCAATTGCGGGCCTCGGGCGACCCTTACTTCTCCCATCCGATCGAAGTGGCGGGCATCCTGACCCGCTACAAGCTCGATTCCGCGTCGATCATCACGGCGCTGCTGCACGACACGGTCGAAGACACCGCGGCCACGCCCGAGGACATCAAGCGCCTGTTCGGCGAAGAGATCCTGCGCCTGGTCGACGGCGTCACCAAGCTGACGCGCCTCGAGCTGCAATCCGACCAGACGAAGCAGGCGGAGAATTTCCGCAAGCTGGTGCTGGCGATGTCGGAAGACATCCGTGTGCTGCTGGTGAAGCTGGCCGACCGCGTGCACAATATGCGGACGCTGCATTTCATCAAGAACGCCGACAAGCGTCGCCGCATCGCCTCGGAAACCCTGGAAATCTACGCGCCGCTGGCCGGTCGCATCGGCATCTCCGAGATCAAGGAGGAGCTGGAGGACCTGGCTTTCGCCGAGCTGCATGGCGATGTGCGCGAAAGCCTGATGGCGCGTCTGTCCTTCCTGCGCGAGAAGGGCGGCGGACTGATCGGCCGCATCCTGGAAGAGCTGCGCGGCACGCTGGGTGAAGCCGGCGTCGACGCGGCGGTGACTGGGCGCGAAAAGACCGCCTATTCGATCTGGCGCAAGATGCAGCTGAAGAACGTCGCGTTCGAGCAGCTGTCCGACATCATGGCCTTCCGCGTGCAGGTCGCCTCGATCGAGGATTGCTACCGCGCGCTTGGCGTCATCCATTCGCGCTATCCGATGGTGCCGAACCGCTTCAAGGATTACATCTCGACGCCGAAGCCGAACGGCTACCGCTCGATTCATACCGGCGTGTTCGGCCCCGAGCGCCATCGCATCGAAATCCAGATCCGCACCAAGGACATGCACGACGTCGCCGAGTTGGGCGTCGCCGCGCACTGGTCCTACAAGCAGGCCCGGCCCAGCGCCGAGGGCAGCCAATATCGCTGGCTGCGCGAACTGGTCGACATTCTGGAGCACACCTCGAATCCCGAGGAGTTCCTGGAACATACCAAGATGGAAATGTTCCAGGACCAGGTGTTCTGCTTCACGCCGAAGGGCGATCTGATCGCGCTGCCGCGCGGCGCCTGTCCGGTCGATTTCGCCTATGCGGTGCACTCCGCCGTGGGCGATCACTGTGTCGGCGCCAAGATCAACGGGCGGATGATGCCGCTGCGCACGCCGCTCAATAACGGCGATCAGGTCGAGATCGTCACCTCCAAGGCGCAGACGCCGAACCCGACCTGGGACCGCTTCGTCGTCACCGGCCGCGCCAAGGCCCGCATCCGTCGCTTCGTGCGCGCCCAGCAGCGCCTGCAATATGCCGATCTCGGCCGCGCCATCCTGACCCGCGCCTTCAAGCAGGAAGGCTACGACTTCACGGAAAAGGGCCTCGAAGGCGTCATCAAATTCTTCAAGGTGTCGAGCCTGGAGGATCTGCTGGTTCTGGTCGGCGACGGGTCCTTCACCGGCCGCGAAGTGGTGGTCCAGGTCTATCCCGAGCTGAAGACCCAGCCGCAGAAGGAGCCCGACAATGTCGTGGCGCTGAAGCGCGGCGGCAAGAAGACCCCCAGCGCCCCGACCGTGCCGATCAAGGGGCTGATCCCCGGCATGGCGATGCATTATGCCGGCTGCTGCCATCCGCTGCCGGGCGACCGCATCGTCGGCATCGTCACCACCGGCAAGGGTGTCACGATCCACACCATCGATTGCGACATGCTCGAGCAATATGCCGAGACGCCCGAGCGCTGGCTCGACCTCAGCTGGAACCAGGACGACCAGGAAATCCGCGTCGGCCGCGTCAATCTGGTGGTGGCGAACGAGGCCGGGTCCCTGGGCAATCTGTCGATGGTGATCGCCAAGAACCAGGGCAATATCTCGAACCTCAAGATCACCAACCGCAATCCCGACTTCTTCGAGATGATGGTCGATATCGAGGTGCGCGACGTCAAGCACCTGACCAACATCATGGCCGCCCTGCGCGCCACCCCGGCGATCAATTCGGTCGAACGCGCCCGGAATTAAAAGAGACAAATTTCACCACGAAGGTCACAAAGGGCACGAAGGAAGGCACAAAGAAAAAACCTTTGTGTCCCTTTGTGTTCTTCGTGGTGAATAACGGTCTTTATCGATGAATGCGAATGGACCAGTCGCCGCCTGAGGCGATGTGATGGACTTTGGCGTAGTCGCCCAGGTTGAGCGCGACCGAGACGTTCAGCAGGCTGTTGATATAGACCAGCGGCTGGCCTTTCGGCACGTCGCCGAAGGTCTTGGCGAAGGGCGCGGTCACTTTGTCGGCCAATTTGCCGCCGTGATAGATCTCGACGGTCAGCTTGTCGCCCGGCTTGACGTTCATCTCGGTCAGCAGCGCTTCGGGGATGTCGCTCCACACATTGCCGAACTGGATGTCCAGCGCCGGGATGGTGCCGATCAGGGCATCGCCTTCGTGCCGGGCCTTCTGGTGCGGGATAAGGATCAGCTTTTCGCTGGCCAGCACCGGGCCGACCTGTTCCCAGGTGATCACGCCCGCCGCCAGCCGCGCGCCGGTATAGCCGAACACGTCGCGGCCATGGAACGTGTTGCTCTTCTCCGAGCCCTTGAGGCGGTTGATCGTCTCGTCGATGGTCCGCACTTCCTCGACGCCTTCCACTTCGGCGATCAGGGTGATCAGGCCGTTATCGGGCAGGACGTAGTAATGCTCGGCCCTGGTCTTTACGACCACCGACAGGCGCGACGTGCCGACGCCCGGATCGATCACGCCGACGAACACCGTGCCCTTCGGCCAATAGGGCGCGACCTGATAGAGGCGATAGGAGCCTTCCCAGATGTCGCCGGCGGGAATTTCATGGGTCAGGTCGGAGATCAACAAGGCCGGGGAGACGCCATAGGAGACGCCTTTCATCTCGGATACCGCGCCGTCCTTGACGCCGAAATCGGTCATCAGCACCAGGGGGGCGGCCGCCCGCGCCAGGGAAGAGGCGGCAAGAAAGAGAACGGCAATCGTAAACAGTCTGATGATTTTCGGCCCGACCATCTGCAAACCCCCTGGACAACACCCAAATAGGTGATGTTACGGTCTTTTTCGCTCTCATTCACCGAGGAAAATCCGCCATGTCCCGTGGCCTCCGTCTCGGCCTCAATATCGATCACGTCGCCACCATCCGGAATGCCCGCGGCGGCCCGCATCCCGATCCGGTCCGCGCCGCCGCGCTGGCGGTCGAAGCCGGCGTGGACGGCATCACCGCGCATCTGCGCGAGGATCGCCGCCATATCCGTGACGAGGATATCCGCGCCTTGATGGAGACCGTCGGCCTGCCGCTCAATCTGGAAATGGCGGCGACCGGAGAGATGCTGGAGATCGCCCTGCGCCATCGTCCGCATGCCGCCTGCATCGTGCCGGAGCGCCGCGAGGAGCGCACCACCGAGGGCGGCCTGCAGGTGGCCGGACAGGTGGCGAAGCTGAAGCCGATGATCGGCGAGCTGTCGGCGGCCGGCATCCGCGTCTCGCTGTTCATCGAGCCGGAGATCGCCCAATTGGATGCCGCGGTGGAAGCCGGCGCGCCTGTGGTGGAACTGCATACCGGCGCCTATGCCGAGGCCAAAAAGGGCCCGGCGCGCGATGCCCAGCTCGACCGGCTGGTCAAGGCGGCGGCCCATTGCGAAAAGATCGGCCTGGAATGCCATGCAGGCCATGGCCTGACCTTCGATAACGTCAAGCCGGTTGCCACCATTCCCACCGTCGCCGAACTCAATATCGGCCATTTCCTGATCGGCGAGGCGGTGTTCCGCGGCCTGGTCCCGACGCTCAGGGAGATGCGCCGCCTGATGGACGAGGCACGGGCGTGATGAGAGTCTTAAAGTGATTCTGGGGATCGGCAACGACCTGATCGATATCCGCCGCATCGAAAAGACGCTGGAACGGTTCGGCGAGCGGTTCCTCGACCGCGTGTTCACCGCCGAGGAGCGGGCGCGCGCCGAACGGCGTCCGTTCACCCGCGCCGGCACCTATGCCAAGCGCTTCGCCGCCAAGGAAGCCTGCGCCAAGGCGCTGGGCACCGGTCTGCGCCATGGCGTGTTCTGGCGCGACATGCGGGTCGCCAATCTGCCGTCGGGCCAGCCCACCCTGACCCTGACCGGCGGCGCCGCGGCGCGGCTGGCCAAGATCACGCCGCCGGGCATGGTGGCGCAGATCAACCTGACCATGACCGACGATCATCCCTGGGCCGAAGCGGTCGTGGTGATTTCCGCGCTGCCAGCCCCTTGAAGCGCTCGCCATAAGGTCATACCTTCCTTCGGTGCAGTGCAGCGAGGAGAGCCGGCCATGATCAGCTTTACGGTCAACGGGCAGAAGAAGACCTTTGACGGCGATCCTGAAACCCCGCTGCTCTGGTATCTCCGCGACATCGCCGGCCTGACCGGCACCAAATTCGGCTGCGGCCAGGCTTTGTGCGGCGCCTGTACCGTGCATGTGGGCGGCAGCGCGGCGCGCTCCTGCCAGACTGCGATCAGCGACGTGGCGGGCCAGGACGTGGTCACCATCGAAGGCCTGTCGCCCGACGGCAATCATCCGCTGCAGGCTGCCTGGCGCGAGTTCAACGTGCCGCAATGCGGCTACTGCCAGGCCGGTCAGATCATGCAGGCCGCCGATCTGCTGAAAAGCACGCCGCATCCGACCGACGCCGAGATCGACAATGCCATGTCGGGCAACATCTGCCGCTGCGGCACCTATCCGCGCATCCGCGCCGCCATCAAGCGCGCCGCCACGGGAGGGGTGTGATCATGAATGCCATCACGCCCAATAACGCTCCGCTGAACGTCAGCCGCCGCGCGCTGCTGCTCGGCTTCGCCGCCGGCAGTCTGGTTCTGGCCAGCGGGCCCTTCGCCCTGGCCGCCGAAGAGAAGAAATATGGCGGCGACGCCATGGCCGGCGGCCTCAAGGACGATCCGCGCGTCTTCCTGTCGATCGCCGAGGACGGCACCGTGACCCTGCTTTGCATCCGCGCCGAAATGGGGCAGGGGGTGCGCACCAGCTTCGCCATGGTGGTAGCCGACGAGCTGGAAGGCGATTTCTCGCGCTTCAAGGTGCTGCAGGCGCCCGGCGACGAAGAGCGTTTCGGCAGCCAGGACACCGACGGTTCGCGCTCGATGCGCCATCATTTCATGCCGCTGCGCCGCATCGGCGCCGCCGCCCGCCAGATGCTGGAAGCCGAAGCGGCGGCCCGCTGGAACGTGCCGGTCGCGCAGGTGAAGGCCGAGAACCACAAAATCGTGCATGCGGCGTCCGGAAAGTCGCTGGGCTATGGCGAACTGGCCAAGGCCGCCGCCAGCCGCGCCGTTCCCGCCACCGCCGATCTCAAGCTCAAGGACCCCGCCAAGTTCCGCTATATCGGCAAAGAGGGGAACAAGCTGGTCGACGGGCATGACATCACCGTCGGCAAGGCGCTCTACGGCATCGATGCCCGCCCCGAAGGGCTGCTTTACGCCGTGGTGGCGCGCCCGCCGGCCTATCTCGGCAAGGCGAAGAGCTTCGACGCCGCCGAGGCGCTCAAGGTGCCCGGTGTGGTCAAAGTGGTGCCGATCGACGGCACCGGCGCTCCGCCCGGATTCCTGCCGCTGGGCGGCGTCGCCGTGGTGGCCGAGAACACTTTCGCCGCCATCAAGGGCCGCTCGAAGCTGGTCATCGACTGGGATGGCGGCCCGAACGGCGATTATGATTCCGCCGTCTATCGCAAATCGCTGGAAGAGGCGGCGCGCGCCCCGGGCAAGGTGGTGCGCAAGAATGGCGACGTCGACGCGGCGATGGCCAAGGCGGCGAAGAAGATCACCGCCGAATATTATATCCCCCATCTCGCCCAGGCGCCGATGGAGCCGCCTTCCGGTACCGCCCAGGTGCGCGAGGACGGCATCGAGGTGTGGTGCAGCACCCAGGCGCCGCAGGTTGCGCGCGAGAATCTGGCCAAGCATTTCAACATGCCGCTGGAAAAGGTCGTGCTGCACAATCTGCTGCTGGGCGGCGGTTTCGGCCGCAAGTCGAAGCCCGACTACGTGCAGGAAGCGGCGATCCTGTCCCACGCGATGGGCGGCAAGCCGGTCAAGGTCAGCTTCACCCGCGAAGACGATCTGCATCACAGTTTCTTCCACACGGTCTCGGTCGAACGCATCGAGGCCGGTCTGGACGCCAAGGGCAAGCCGGTCGCCTGGCTGCATCGCACGGTGGCCCCGTCGCTGGCGGCCCTGTTCATGCCCGACCCCAAGCATGAGATCCCGGTCGAGCTGGGCATGGGCGCGGTCGACAATCCGTTCGACATCGCCAATTTCCAGGTCGAGAACCCGGAAGCGCCGACCCACACCCGCGTGGGCTGGTTCCGTTCGGTGTCGAACATTCCGCATGCCTTCGCCATCCAGAGCTTCATTGCCGAACTGGCCGCCGCCGCCGGGCGGGACCACAAGGAGTATCTGCTCGAATTGCTGGGCAAGGACCGCGTCATCGATCCGGCCTATTTCTCGGACGGCTGGGTCTATGGCGAAGACCCCAAGCGCTATCCTTATGAAACGGCCCGCCTGCGCAAGGTGATCGAAGCCGCCGCCAAGGGTATCGGCTGGGGCCGCAAGCTGCCCAAGGGGCACGGTCTGGGGGTTGCCGGCCATCGCAGCTTCGTCAGCTATACCGGCGTCGCGGTTGAGGCGGTGGTGGATGCCAAGGGCGCCATTTCCATCCCGCGCGTCGACATCGCCTTCGATTGCGGCGCGGTCGTGAACCCCGAGCGTCTGCAAGCTCAGCTGATGGGCGCGGTGATCCAGGGCCTCAGCCTGGCCCTGACCGGCGAGATCAGCTTCAAGGACGGCAAGGTGGTGCAGTCGAACTTCGACGATTACGAAGTTCTGCGTATCGACGGCGCCCCGCCCAAGATCGAAGTGCACCTGGTGCCGACCAAGACCTACGACCAGCCTTTGGGCGGCGGCGGCGAACCCGGCGTGCCGCCGGTGGCGCCGGCGTTGGTCAACGCGCTGTTCGCGGCGACCGGCAAGCGCATCCGCAGCTTGCCGATCCGGGATCAGCTGGCGACGTAGTAGCGCCTTCGCGTCTTGTCCTGAGGCTTGTGTGAGGGCTTAGGGTGTTGGGTAACACGGACGGACGCGGACAGCCACGGACGGACACGGACCGCGCGAATAGGCGCCGCAGGCATTTTTCAAAGGCCTCGGCGCCGCTTGATGCTGGATTTATTGCCTGCGGCGCCTGAGCCTCGGTCCGTGTCCGTCCGCGGTTGTCCCGAAGGCCGCAGGCCGCGTCCGTGTTACCTAACATCTTCAGAACACGCACGAGCTCAGGACAAGACACTCTGTAAATCGGAAATCCTCAGGCGGCGGAAAGCCGCTTCGCCAGCGTATCCGCATCGACGGGCTTCCCGTAGAGATAGCCCTGCACCAGGTCGCAATGCTCTTCCAGCAGGAAGGCCGCCTGCTGCACATTCTCGACGCCCTCGGCCACCACGCGCAGATTGAGGCTGTGCGCCAGCTTGATGATCGACGAAGTGATGGTGGCGTAGTCCGGGTCGTCCAGCATGTCGGAGATGAACGATTTGTCGATCTTGAGGCAGTCGACCGGGAATTTCTTCAGATAGGCCAGGGACGAGAAGCCGGTGCCGAAATCGTCGATGGCCAAGCTGAAGCCCAGCTCGTGCAGGCCCCACATGGCCTTCACCGCCTGGTCGGGGTTTTCCATCAGCATGCTTTCGGTGATCTCGAACTCGATGGTATCGGGATCGGTGCCGGTGCTTTCGACCATCTCGGTGATGCGCTGGACCAGGTTCTTCTGGCGGAACTGCACCGCGGACAGGTTGATCGAGACGCGGAAGGGATCGGTCAGGGTCTGGCTCCAGCGCTTGGCCTGGATGAAGGAGGCCTCGATGACCCACTGGCCGATCGGGCTGATCAGGCCGCACTGTTCCGCTACCGGAATGAACTCGCCGGGATAGACCAGCCCGCGCACCGGATGCTGCCAGCGGATCAGGGCCTCGGCGCCGACCAGACGACCGCTGATCAGATCGATCTGCGGCTGGAAATGCAGGCGCAATTGCTCGGACAACAGGGAATCGCGCAGCTCGTTTTCCAGCGCTTTGCGCCGCTGCACGACCTCGTCCATCTTCGCGTCGAAGAATTTGTAATTGCTGCGGCCCTGTTCCTTGGCTGTGTACAGCGCCATGTCCGCGAAGCTGACCAGGCGGGCCGGTTCCTTGGCGTCGGTCGGGAAGGTCGAGATGCCGATGCTGGTGGCGGTGTGGATCTCGTCGCCATTGATGTTGTAGGGATGGGCGATGGTCTCGACGATGCGCTGCGCCAGCTCGGCGGCCTGGTCGGGGCTTTTCAGATTGCTGCACAGGATGGCGAATTCGTCGCCGCCCAGGCGCGCCACCGTGTCCGAGCCGCGCGCGCAGTTCAGCAGGCGCTGCGACACCTGGATCAGCAATTCGTCGCCGACCGGATGGCCCAGCGTGTCGTTGACGTCCTTGAAATGGTCGAGGTCGAGGAACAGCACCGCCATATAGCTGCCCGAACGGGTCGTCTCGCTCAGGCTGAACTCGATGCGCTGCAGGAACAGCGAGCGGTTGGGCAGGCCGGTCAGGGCGTCGTGATGCGCCATATGGTGCATCGCCGCCTCGGCCTTCTTGCGTTCGGAAACGTCGACGGCGGTGACCAGGATGGTGGCGGCGTCGCGGGCGGTGGCGGGCAGGCCGACGCCGGACATCACCAGATGATATTGCTCGCCGGTCCGCATGCCGGTGACGCGCAGTTCGGCGTCGCCTGGCGTGCCGTCGGCCCAGCGCTTGAGGGCGGCGTGCATCGGCGCGGTGTCGTCGCCGATCACCAGCGATTCCAGCTGGATGGTCAGGCAATCGTAATCATCGGGAACTTCGAGCAGGCGCTTGATGGAATCGTTCATGTAGAGGGTGTTGCCCTTGGTATCCATCTGCCAGATGCCGACCGGGCTGGTGTCGGACAGCGCGCGATAGCGGCGCTCATTGTCCTCGGCCTTGCTCAGCGCCTCTTCCAGCTCTTCCTTGGCGATCGACAGCTCCTCGGCGACCCCGACATAGGCGGAGCCCTGTTCCTCGGCGCGTTCCTTGGCGTCGCGCAGATCGATCAGGTGGCGCACCATCTGGTCGTTATTGGCGCGCAGCCGGTCTTCGAAGCGCTTGCGGCTGACGCCAAAGCGCACCACGTGCCACACCAGGGCAGGGGTCAGCCCCTCCAGTACCAGACAGTCGAGCGCGCCGGCGGACAGGCACTGGGCGTCGCGTTCCGGGTCGCGATGGTCGACGATGCCGATGATCGCGGTCTTGGGGGCGATGGTCGGGGCGACGCCGATCAGCTCGATGCCTTCCTCGCCATCGAGATCCACGCTGATGAAGGCGATGTCGAAATTGCCGCCGGACAGGGCTTCGAGCGCGGTCTCGACCGAGGGATGGGCCTCGATCGCGGCTTCCTGATGCGCTTCGCGTAGGATGGCGGTCAATTGAGCATCGGATTCCGGACGCGCGGCGGCGATCAGCACACGCAGAGGCGGCTCCGCGGCCGGAGTTTCCTGATTCTTGCCGACAACAAGTGCTTCGTTCATGCGCCGCCGATCAACAGAAGGCCAAGACAAAACCTGCCCGATATTGCCGGTATCTGCAATCGTCTCGGTGTCCACAAAGTGTAATGATTGCCGCTCGATTGTGGCGATATTCACAAAACAAAACCCCCGCCACTTGCGTGGCGGGGGTTTCGCAACCGTTCCGGTGAACCGGATCAGACCGAATAATACATCTGGAATTCGATCGGATGCGGGGTGTGTTCGAAGCGATAGACTTCTTCCCACTTCAGTTCGACATAGCTCTCGATGAAATCCTTCGAGAACACGTCGCCCTTGAGCAGGAAGTCATGATCCTTCTGGAGGCTTTCCAGGGCTTCGCGCAGGCTGCCGCACACCTGCGGAACCTGCTTCAGCTCTTCCGGCGGCAGGTCGTACAGGTTCTTGTCCATGGCGTCGCCGGGATGGATCTTGTTGGTGATGCCGTCCAGGCCGGCCATCAGCATGGCGGCGAAGGCCAGGTACGGATTGGCACCGGGATCGGGGAAGCGGACTTCGACGCGCTTGCCCTTCGGGCTGGCCGAGTAGGGGATGCGGCAGGAGGCCGAACGGTTGCGGGCCGAATAGGCCAGCAGCACCGGGGCTTCGAAGCCGGGGATCAGGCGCTTGTAGCTGTTGGTCAGCGGGTTGGTGAAGGCGTTCAGCGCCTTGGCATGCTTGATGATGCCGCCGATATAGTACAGCGCGGTCTCCGACAGATCGGCATAGCCCGAACCGGCGAACAGCGGCTTGCCGGCCTTCCAGATCGACTGGTGCACATGCATGCCCGAGCCGTTGTCGCCGAAGATCGGCTTCGGCATGAAGGTCGCGGTCTTGCCGTACGAATGGGCAACATTGTGGACCACATATTTGTAGATCTGCATGTTGTCGGCCGAACGGACCAGGGTGTCGAACTTGACGCCCAGCTCGGACTGGGAAGGCGCCACTTCGTGGTGGTGCTTTTCGACCGGCACGTTCATGTCATGCATGATGGTCAGCATTTCGGCGCGCATGTCGACCTGGCTGTCGAGCGGCGGAACCGGGAAATAGCCGCCCTTCACCGGGATGCGGTGGCCGTGATTGCCTTCCGGGAATTCCTTGCCGGTGACGTACGGGCCTTCCTCGGAATCCAGCTTGTACATCACCGAGTTCATCTTCACTTCGTAGCGAACGTCGTCGAACACGAAGAATTCGGCTTCCGGGCCGAAGAAGGCGGTGTCGCCGAAGCCGGCCGAGGTCAGGTGCTTTTCGGCGCGCTTGGCGATCGAGCGCGGATCGCGGTCATAGAGCTGGCCGGTCGACGGCTCGACCACGTCACAGAAGATGATCAGCTGGGTCTGGGCGGCGAACGGGTCGAGCACGGCGGTCGACAGATCCGGCTTCAGGATCATGTCGGACTCGTTGATGCTCTTCCAGCCGGCGATCGACGAACCGTCGAACATGATGCCTTCGCTCAGCAGGTCCTCATCCACCGTCACGACGTGCTGGGCAGTGTGCTGCCACTTGCCGCGCGGGTCGGTAAAGCGGAAATCGACGTATTTGACGTCGTGTTCCTTGATGAGATCGAGGACCTTCTTGACTTCGGACATGATCGTTATCCCAGGTGGTTGAATGACAGAAACAGTTAGATGGCGTCGGCGCCGCGTTCACCGGTGCGGATGCGGATGGCTTCCTCGACCGGCATGATGAAGATCTTGCCGTCGCCGATGCGCCCGGTGTGGGCGGCCTGCTGGATGGCTTCGATGGCGCGGTCGACGAGGTTGTCCTCGATCACCAGCTCGATCTTCACCTTGGGCAGGAAATCGACGACATATTCGGCGCCGCGATAGAGTTCGGTATGGCCCTTCTGACGGCCAAAGCCCTTCGCCTCGGTGACGGTGATACCCTGCAGACCAATCTCGTGCAGAGCCTCTTTCACCTCATCCAATTTGAACGGCTTGATGATGGCTTCGATTTTCTTCATTTGCGCGGGAACTCTTCTTTAAGGGATGGTCCGTCGGCAGATGCGTCAGGGAGCGTGCAGAACCCATTTAGCACGCGGGCGTGCGAAGGGCTATGGCCAAATACTTCATTTTCGGTCGGAAAATTAGCGCTAAGCTCGATATATTGAAATAAAACGCTCATCCTTTGGGCATGTCTGCTGATTTTATGTGCAATTATACGCGAAAGCCGATGATGACCGCCAACCCGATCTTCTCCTCTCTGGGCACCACCATTTTCGAAGTGATGTCGCGCCTCGCCAATGAGCATGGCGCCGTCAATCTCGGCCAGGGTTTCCCCGAAGGGCTGGAGCCGGCCTTTCTGGTCGAGGCGGCAGCGCGCGCCATGGCCAAGGGGCCGCACCAATATCCGCCGATGCTGGGCGTTCCGGCGCTGCGCCAGGCGGTCGCGGAGCACGATAAGCGCTTCTACGACATCGATCTCGATTGGCAGAGGGAGGTGATGGTGACCTCGGGCGCCACCGAGGCGCTGGCCGATTGCCTGTTCGGGTTGATAACCCCGGGCGACGAGGTCGTGGTGCTGGAACCTTTTTATGACAGCTATCTGCCGATCATCCGCCGCGCCGGCGGCGGGGCGCGGATCGTCCGGCTGAACCCGCCTGACTGGACCCTGCCGCGCGAGGAGCTGGCGGCGGCGTTCGGACCCAAGACCCGCCTGATGATCCTCAATTCGCCGATGAACCCGACCGGTAAGCTGTTCGGCGATGACGATCTGGCCTTCATGGCCGATCTGCTGATCAAGCATGATGCGGTGGCGATCTGCGACGAGGTCTATGAGCACCTGACCTATGGCGGCAAGCGCCATATTCCGCTGATGACGCTGCCCGGCATGCGCGAGCGCACCTTGCGCATCGGCTCGGCCGGCAAGACCTTCTCGGTGACCGGCTGGAAGGTCGGCTATGTGACCGGGGCGGCGGAACTGCTGCAGCCAGTGATCCGCGCCCATCAATTCATCACCTTCACCACGCCGCCGGCCTTGCAGCAGGCGGTGGCCGAGGGGCTGGCGACGGGCGACGATTATTATAAGACACTGACCAGCGATCTCGAGCGCCGCCGCGATTTCCTGGCGGCGGGCCTGGCCGGTGCCGGATTCGACGTGCTGCCCTGCGACGGCAGCTATTTCCTGACCGCCGACATTCGGCCGCTAGGGTTCTCGGACGATGGGGAGTTCTGCCGCCAGTTGATCAGCGGCAAAGGCGTTGCCGCCATTCCGGTCAGCGCCTTTTACGAGAGCGATCCGCCGCGCCATTTCGCCCGGTTCTGCTTCGCCAAGCTGGATGAAACGCTGGAAGAAGCCGTGCGGCGCCTGCGGGCTTAAAGCGAGTAATCCAGGCGGTTCATCGTTTCGGCGCAATAGCCGTACAGACGGTCGATCTGGCCCAGCGACATCTCGGTCCGCCATTGGCCGGAGCGTCCTTCGCGGAAGAAGCGCCCGGAGCGGGTGTTGGCCGGCGCCTCCTGGAACCCGGTTTCGCGCTCCTTGCGCTGGAGGCGCGAGAAATCGGCCAGCTCGACGGCGCGCTTGACGCGCTCTTCGTCGATCGGCAGGCCGATGAAGGCCAGCATCTTGCGCAGCATCCCGGCAGTGTCGGCGGACAGATCCTCATAGCGCACGGGCAGCACCGGGCAGGCGGTGGCGTCGAGCCATCCCGCCACATGCTCGGTCCAGGAGCCGCGCGTCTCGACGCTGGCCAGGGTGCCGGCGGCGACGCAGGTGCCCGAGCGGCACATCAGCTCGATCGAGGAATCGAGATCCTGATTGTTGTAGTCGGCATTGCTCAGCGCCACGTCGAGTGGATGCCTGGCCAGATAGATGATCCGGTCATCGGGCCGCAGCTCGAAAGCGGGCGCTCCGAAAGCGATCAGATTGGCGGTATGGGTCTTGAGGCCGTGGAACGGCAGAATGGACGGGCTGCGCCGATAGGCTTCGATCACCTGGGGGCGCAGGCGCCAATTATTGTGGGCCGAAATTTCCTGCGTTTCGTACTCGGGCACGGTCTGCCAGAGGAAATCGCTGGTATCGGCGGGGATCGCTTGTTCGAGCCGGTTCAGATCCTCGACGCCGTGATAGGCCCCGAGCAAAATCCGGGCAAACGTATTGCCGGACCTGGGGTAGCTGGCCAGGAAAACGACGGCTTCTGTCATGGCTTCGAAAAGGGGGAATGGGGCGAGTGACCGGATTCGAACCGGCGACATCCAGGACCACAACCTGGCGCTCTAACCAACTGAGCTACACCCGCCACAAGGAAGGAGCGTTGTCTAACGCAAAGGCCGGTGTACGTCAACAAGCTCGATAGCGATTTTTTCATCTTGCCCCGCTCAGCGATAAAGCTCCTTGGGCCAGCGGCGGTGCAGCCACAGCCATTGGGCGGGATATTCGCTGATCCAGCCTTCCAGAACCTGGTTGACCTTGGTCATCGCCGCCAGCAGATCGGCGTTGCGGTCGCCGGTTTTCTCGAAGCGCAGCGGTTCTTTGAATTCGACGCGGAAGCGCGCGCCGTCCAGGCGGACGATGCGGAACGGCACGACTGGATAGCCGAATTTCAGCGCGAGGCCGGCCAGAGCCGGGGCGGTCATGGCGGGGTGGCCGAAGAAAGGCGCCTCGATGCCGTCATTCATCTTCTGATCGACGAACATCGCCAGAGACTTGCCTTCCTTCAACACCTCGATGCTTTTGCGGGCGCCGGCCGCGCCCTTGGGGATCATGCCGATATGCGGATAGGCGGCGCGGTCGAACAGCCAGGCGAGATGCGGATTGTTGGGGGCGCGGAACACGCCGGCGCCGTGGATGTCGAGCCGCGCCATCAGCGGATAGGTCAGCTCCCAATTGCCGATATGGCCCGAAAAGAACAGCATGGGCTGACCGGCCGCGCGCATCGCCAGCACCGTCTCGGCGCCGGCCAGTTCCATGCGCGTGAGATCGCGGACGAATTCCAGAGAATGGGGATATTCGCCGGCCATACGTCCGAGATTTTCCCACATGTCGCGGATGATGCGGGCATGGTCGCGCCCCGGCAGGGCCAGTTCGAGGCCGCGCTTGGCCCGCCTGCTGGGCGGCAGCAACGGCCCGACCGTCCGCGCCAGCCATCCGCCGAAGCGGGAGGCGAGGTCGAGCGGCAGGGCGCGGAAGAAGTGATAGACGAGCCACAACAGCGCCGCCTCGGCGCGTTGGAGGATATCCATCATACGGGGCAGGTCCTTGTGTTCGCGAAATCGTTCGGAGAGGGGCATATATTGGCGTTCCCTCCTGCCAGGAAAAGGAAAAAATTGCTTTTTGCGGCGCCCGGCGGACATGCCGGCTGCTCGTTATAGGGGCTTGCCTTTTAAAGGCGGATGTGGAGATATTTCAATTGTCAATTCCGGCGGGCTATTCAGCCCCGGGCTGAAAGTAAATCCCATAAAATTTTATACAATTTCGCTTTAAAGATGAATGTCTTAAAGCATGGCTGCTATGCACTGCTAATTGCCGGTTGCATTACTTTCGTCATTACATCATTTTCCGCCCGCACCATCCCGGGCGCCGCGCTCGCCGGATCTAGATTTACTGAAAGAATGGGGTTTCGGATCATGTTCTCGCAAGTGTTGAAGGGTTCGGCTCTGGCCGCTGTCGTCGCTCTCGCCACCGTCGCCCATGCCGCCGAGGCGCCCGCCGCCTACACCAAGGCCGTGATGGAGAAGGTCTCGAAGGCCGTCGAATATCCGAAGATGGCCAAGATGCGCCACCAGGAAGGCGCCGCCGTCGTCGCCATCTCGATGGACGCCTCGGGCACCCCGACCAGCGCCACCGTCGAGAAGTCCTCGGGCTTCCAGTCGCTGGACGATGCCGCCCTGGCCGCCGTCAAGGCCGCCGCGCCGTATCCGGCTCCGGCCGCCGCCGGCGACGTGGTCCATGGCAGCATCCGCTTCGCCGCCGAGTAAGCGGCAAGCAAGCTGACTTAAAACAAAAGGCCGGTGACGACAGCGTCACCGGCCTTTTTATTTGCCGTAAAGAAAAAGGGCCGCTGAAGCAGCGGCCCTTCGGTCTTTATTCTTCGCCGCCGATCACGTCTTCGGCGGCCAGCACGGAAACCCCGCTGCCATCCTCGTCCTCGACCAGGACCACATCGCCGACGATGCGGCCCTTCTCTTCGGGCAGGCTGTTGAAGTAATGCCAGATGAAGGCGACCGAGATGGTCTGGTCGATCTGGTCGTCCTCGTCCATCTCGTCATCTTCGAGAGAGGCGGTGTCGCGGATGATCTCCAGCGAATCGTCCAGCATCTCTTCGAAATCGGTGCCGTCCTCCAGGATGTTCGAGATCACATTCTGGAACTCTTCGTCATCCAGCTCGTATTTCCATTCGGCGTCGCCGGATTTGAAGTAGACGGTTTTCATAGCGTTCTCCTGTACGGGTGGACGAAAACTGAGCGATCGGCGCGGAAAAATCAAGAACCGGCTTGGTCAAATTTTCGTGTTCGGCTACCAAGGTTGGCCGAGTGAGGAGAAGAGGCTTTGCAGAACAGCATCATCTTGACCATCACGTGTCCCGACCGTGTCGGAATCGTTGCAGCGGTAACCGGATTTCTCAGCGCCCAGGGCGGTTTCATCACCGAAGCGGCGCAATATGGCGACCCGGATTCCCAGATTTTTTTCCAGCGCATCGTGTTTCGGCGCGGCGAGAATTCGCCCGACGTCGAAGGCTTTCGCCGCCTGTTCGCGCCGATCGCCGAAACCTTCCAGATGCGCTTTCAGATGCATGACGGGGCGCGCAAGACCCGCATCGCCATTCTGGTCTCGAAATTCGGCCATTGCCTGAACGATCTGCTGCACCGTCATCAGAGCGGAACCCTGGGCGCCGAGGTGGTGACGGTGATCTCGAACCATCCGGACATGCGGGCGCTGGTCGAGTGGCATGGCATCGATTATCACCATCTTCCGGTGACTGCGGCGACCAAAGCCGAGCAGGAAGCCAAGATCATCGACGTGCTGGAGCGTTATGGCGTCGAGCTGTCGGTGCTGGCGCGCTACATGCAGGTGCTGTCGCCCGAACTGTCGGCCAAGCTGGCCGGTCGCTGCATCAACATCCACCATTCCTTCCTGCCCAGCTTCAAGGGCGCCAAGCCCTATCACCAGGCCCATGCGCGCGGCGTGAAGCTGATCGGCGCGACGGCGCATTATGTGACCGACGACCTCGACGAGGGGCCGATCATCGACCAGGAAGTGGCGCGCGTCGACCACACCTATTCGGCCGAGGATTACGTCCGCATCGGCAGCGACATTGAAAGCGTGGTGCTGGCGCGTGCGGTTCGCTACCATACCGAGCACAGGGTTCTTCTTAACGGTATGAAAACCGTCGTCTTCCAATAATGGCGGCGGTTTAGAAAAAGTCGGGCTTGAGGGGAAGGGCCGATCATGGCGCACGAGACCGCCGCCAATCTGGACGGCGTGCTGCTGTTGAAGGGTTTGGCGCAGAAGGAACGTGACGAGCTGGCGCGGCAATGCCGCTTCCGCCGTTACGCCGAAGGCGAACATATCATCGATGGGCAAGGTTCCGGCCGCGACGTCTATTTCGTCGTGGCGGGCACTGTAAGGGTGGTGAATTACTCGCCATCGGGGCGCGAAGTCGCGTTCGACGACATTCCGGCCGGCCATATATTCGGCGAGCTTGCGGCGCTGGACGGCGGTCCGCGCTCGGCCTTCGTTCAGGCGCTGTCGGCGGGTGCCACGGCGGCCGCGATGCCGCCCGATATCTTCCTCGACCTGCTTGCGCGCTATCCCAAAGTCGGGCTGGAGATCATGCGCCGCCTGGCGCGCGTGGTCCGATTCTCGACCGAGCGCATCATGGATCTCAGCACGGTGGGGGCCAACAACCGGGTCCACGCCGAATTGCTGCGCCTGGCCCAGGCGGCCGGCAAGACCGGCAATTCCTCGGTCATCTCGCCCATCCCGCACCACGCCGACATCGCCAGCCGCGTCTCCACGACGCGCGAGACGGTGGCCCGCGTGTTCTCCGAACTAACCCGCGCCGGCATGCTGGAGCGCAATAAGAGCGCCCTGGTGGTCCGCGACGTGGCCAAGCTGACCGAGCTGGTCGAGGACCTGAGAGGGCACTTCTAGGGCTTTTTTTCAGGAAATTATCGGCTAAGTGACTCTCATCACAGACAGCACACGGATAGCGAGTATTATATGTCCTTAGATGCCGGCGATTATTTCCTGTTAATCTCCAGTATCTTTTTCCCTCAAGAGAAATTAGGCCGGGCTCGTCCCGGCCACTTTTATTTTATGTCCCTCAGGCGCCGGGCGCGGCCTCCGGCCGCTTGGCTTCCGCGCCGAGCTATGTTCCCTTAGGTGGAACGGCTGTTGGCCGCGCGCGGCCGCCGTCGCGGCCGGGGAGTATGATCTGATGACGACAGTTCGTTGGCAGCGTTTGTGTGTGCTTTTGGGCGGCTTGAGTGGTGCGATGGCCGTGGGGTTTGCCGCAATGGGCGCGCATGGCGTCGATGGGCAGGCGGCGGACTGGCTGGGGCGCGGATCGCACTTCCAGCTGATGCACGCGGTGGCTTTGGTCGCTTTGGGATTGGGGCAGGGGCGTGGACGCTGGCTGAAGGCGGCGTCGGCTCTGTTCCTGCTGGGGTCGATCCTGTTTTCGGGATCGCTCTACGCCATGGCCTTGGCGCAGTTGCCGGTGGTGTTCCTGGTACCGGCGGGAGGAAGCTGCTTTATCCTGGGCTGGTTGGCGCTGGCGTGCAGCGCCTTGAGCCCAGGATCAAAACAAGATTAATTACTTAATCTTGGCTTCCTTGAACTGGACGTGCTTGCGCACGACCGGATCGTACTTGCGGAATTCCAGCTTTTCAGTGGTCTTGCGCGGATTCTTCTTGGCCGTATAGAAAAAGCCGGTGCCAGCCGAGCTGAGCAGCTTGATGAGAATGGTGGCGGGCTTAGCCATAGTCGCGTTTTTCCCAGATAGAGAAACAAAATCAGGCGGCGGAAAATACAGTGTTCCAGCGGCATGTCAAGGGAAAGCTGCGAGGAATTAATTCCCCGCAAGCTTCTGCAGCCAACCGACGATCCGGCCGGCCAGCGCGATGCGGTGATCCTGAAACGAATGGTCGCTGTCGATCGTCGTATTGCTGACCGTTCCGCCCGCTTTGGCGATGGCTTCGGCCAGCATCCGGTTCTGTTCCCCGCCGGCCTGCGAGGCGCCGACGATCAGGATCGGGCGCCTGGTCAGATCGGGCGCCCAGGACACATAATTCCAGGCCGCTTTATGAGCGATGATCTCGTCGGCGATCTTGATCGGCGTGGCGCCGTGCAGGGAATGGCCGAAATCGTCGAAATGCTTGTTGGCGGCGTCGATGCGGTCGGACCCGTCATGCTTGGCCAGCTCGTCCGCGGTATAGCCGACATTCCAGGCGTCGATCAGCACAACACCCAGCAGCCCGGCATCCTTGCGCGCATGCGCGGCGCTGGCGAAGCCGCCCATGCTGTGTCCCCCCAACACGATGCGCTTCGGGTCGATCCCGAATTTCTCGGCGATGTCCGGCCTCCGCACGTAGGCGACGGCGGCATCGGCATCCTCCAATACATGGCCGATCGAGAAAATGCCGGGGCTACCCCAGGCGCCCCGGTAATGCAAGGTCAGCACATTCCAGCCGGCCCGGCGGATCGCCTGGGCCAAATCGAGATTCTGCTCGTTGCCGGGAATGCCGTGCAGCAGAACCATGGTCGGGTGAGGACCGGCGCCGCCCGCCAGATAGAACAGGGCGTTCATCTCCTCGCCATGGCTGGGAATCAGCACTTGCGAGGAATGCGGCGGATGGGCCGGATCGGGGGCGGGATCGCTGATCACCGTGGCGGGAATAGGCGGGGAAGCTTCCTGAGCTTGCGCCGCGCCCAATAGTGCAATGCCCGCTGCGGCGGCCAGCAATCCCCTCATGTCATACCCCCAGAGCTGTTTCGAGATCGGCGATCAGATCGTCGGCATCCTCGATGCCGACCGACAGGCGCACCAGATTGGGCGTGACGCCCATGTCGCGGCGCTGATCCTCGGGCACCGAGGCATGGCTCATCATCCACGGATAGCCGACCAGGCTCTCGACGCCGCCCAAGCTTTCCGCCAGCCCGAACAGCGACAGCTTCTTGAGGAAGCGCACGGTGAAGTCCTGGTCGCCCTTGGTGATCAGGGTGACCATGCCGCCGCCGTTCGACATCTGCTTCATCGCGATATTGTGGCCGGGATGGCTGGGCAGAGCGGGATAATAGATCCGCTCGACCTTGCCGTGCCCTTCGAGGAAGCGGGCGATCTTCAGCGCGTTGGCGGCGTGCCGTTCGGCGCGCAGCTCCAGCGTCATCAGGCCGCGCCGGGCCAGGAAGGACTGGAACGGGTCCAGCACCGCGCCCACCGCGTTCTGCAGGAAGCCCATGCGCTCGACCAGCTCGGCCCGGTCATGGCCGATCACGACCGCGCCGGCCACCAGATCGGAATGGCCGCCGATATATTTCGTCACCGAATGGACCACGATGTCGGCGCCATGCTCCAGCGGCCGCTGCACGGCCGGCGAGGCGAAGGTGTTGTCGACCACCGAGATCAGGCCGTGCTGCTTGGCGAAGGCGGCGGCGTGCTCGAGATTGACGATCGACAGGGTCGGATTGCCCGGCGTCTCGATCCAGATCATCTTGGTGTTGGGCTGCAAGGCCGCCTTCAGGGCCGCCGGATCATTGACGTCGATATGGCTGACGGTGAGGTTCGCCGAATGTTTGCGCACGCGGTGGAACAGGCGCCAGGAGCCGCCATAGAGGTCCTGCGAGGCGATGATGTGGCTGCCATGCGGCAGCAGGTCGAGGATGGTCGCTTCGGCCGCCAGGCCCGACGCGAAGGCGAAACCGGCGGCGCCGCCTTCTATTTGTGCCAGTGCCTGCTCGAAGGCGGCGCGGGTGGGATTGCCCGAACGGGCATATTCCCAGCCGGTGGTGACGCCGGGTTCGGGCTGGATGAAGGTCGAGGTCGCATAGATCGGCGGCATCACCGCGCCGGTGGCCGGATCGGGGCCGGGACCGGCATGGACGGCCAGGGTCGAGCGGCCGGAATGGGTGCGTTTCGTCACGATAGATCGTACTTTCTGCGCAGATGGTTGATGACGTCGATGCGGGTGATGACGCCGTAGAAATTCTTGCCGTCGGCGACCATCGCGACATAGCCGCGGTGGAAGATGTCGAGCAGGGTCGCAATGTCGGCGTTGGGCCGCACGGTTTCGACGCTCTTGCTCATGGCGGTGTGCACCGGGTCCGAGAAACGCTTGGGGTCGCCGGAGATGGCGACCAGCAGGTCGGATTCGTCGATGACGGCGACCGGGCGGTCATCCTCGATCACCGGCAGCTGCGACACGTCATAGAGCTTCATGCGCTTCCAGGCGGTGTTCAGCGTGTCGTCCGGGGCGACGGTGACGGCGGCGCCCTCGTCGTAGCGGCGGCTGACCAGATCGCGCAGATCGCCCAGATGCGGCCGGTCCATCAGGCCCTGATCCTGCATCCAGTAATCGTTGTACATCTTCGACAGGTACTTGTTGCCGCTGTCGGGCACCAGCGCCACCACGCGCTTCGGCGTGGTCTGCTCACGGCAATAGCGCAAAGCCGCGGCGATCAAGGTGCCGGTCGAGGACCCGGCCAGCACGCCTTCGGCCTTGAGCAGCTCGCGCGCCGCTTCGAAGGCTTCGCGGTCGGTGACGGTATAGGCCTTCTTGACCCGCGACAGGTCGGCGATGTCGGGGATGAAATCCTCGCCGATGCCTTCGACCAGCCAGCTGCCCGGATCGCGCGGATTCTTGCCGGCCACCACATCGGCCAGGATCGAGCCCTCGGGATCGGCCAGCACCATCTCGGTCTTGGGCGAGGCCTTGGCGAAGAAGCGCGACAGTCCGGTCAACGTGCCGCCCGAGCCGACGCCGCACACCATGGCGTCGACGTCATGGTCCATCTGTTCCCAGATTTCCGGCGCGGTCGAGGTCTCGTGCGCCAGCGGATTGGCCCAATTGGCGAACTGGTTGACGAACACGGCGCCGGTCTCTTCGGCGATGCGGGCGGCCATGTCCTGGTAATATTCCGGATGTCCTTTCCCCACATCCGAGCGGGTCATGACGATCTCGGCGCCCATGGCCTTGAGATGGAAGATCTTCTCGCGGCTCATCTTGTCGGGGATGACCAGGATCAGGCGATAGCCCTTCTGCGAGGCGATCAGCGCCAGCCCGAGGCCGGTGTTGCCGGCGGTGGCTTCGATCAGCGTGCCGCCCGGCTTCAGGCGGCCTTCGCGTTCGAAGGCCTCGATCATGGACAAAGCAGGGCGGTCCTTGATCGACCCGCCGGGATTGAAGCTTTCGAGTTTCAGGAAAAGTCGGCAGAGGCCGGTGTCGAGGCGGGATGTTTCGATCAGCGGAGTATTGCCGATCAGGTCGATGACGTTCCGCCCCTGGGAGGTCTGCGCACTGGGTTTTGCCGTTGCGCCGCTCATTGGGGACTCCTCACAAAAGGATTATTTGTTTCCAATGTAAGCGTCTATCCGGGCGGCATCAATGCGGCATCCTGCGTGTGCGCCGCGTCAAAATGGCGCGCGCCGGTCTTCAGCTTGCTGACATCGGTCGCTTCATATTCCCAGGAGGGCCAGAGCGTATTGATGTTGTGCTCCAGCCAGCCGAAATCGGCGATCTCGGTGACGGTGACGGCGAACATCGACAGATTGTGGCGCGGATTGACCGAGCTGGGAGAAAAGTCCCACGGCGGCAGGGCAATGGTCGCTGTGGGAACGGTGGCGGGATCGTAGAGACGGTACACCGGCCGGCCCGCGCCCGGATCGCCGATCAACTCGACCGCCATCTCCTGATTCTGCAGCGAGGCCGCCGCGCGGCCGGAATTGCGTTCCAGCGAGAAGCTGCGCAGTCCCAGCGTCACCTTGATGGCGGCCTGGGTGGCGCCGGGCTGGTCGGCCAGCGCCGAAAAATCGCGGAAATAGATGCGCACCGGCATGACGGTCAGGATTTCCGGCTTCTTCGGGTTGAAGCTGACCGAAAACAGCATATCCGAATAGAGCTCGGGGCTGCCCGGCCGATACAGCGAATAGCGGAGGCAGGCGGCGGCCGGTTTGTCGAAGGTCAGGCCGTTCGGGTTGCCGTCGGACAGGATCTTGTAGAAATCGACACCCTGCGAGTCCACCTGCCAGACGCGGGTCTCCTGCACCAGTTCGGCGAAAGCGCCGCGCCGCAGGCGTTCGGGAAGGGCGCCGATCTTGAGCGGCTCGGCCTTGATTTCCTCGAACTTGCCCGCCTCGCCGGTGTGGTTCTTCGCGGACACGGCGCCGCAGCGGGCGGCGATATCGTTCGCCAGGTCGTGACGGGCCAGTTCGCCGGAGCCTTCCAGCGCGGCTTTGATGTCGCTGCCGGCGATGAAGCTGACGCTGCCCGCTGCTTTCGGCGCTTGTGTGGGAACCGGGGCCGGTTCTTCCGGCGGCGGAGCTTCGGCGACGGGCGCGGGCGGCGAGGGCGGAGGCGTCTGGCTGCAGCCGGCGATGCAGAGGGCGGCGGCGGTCAAAAGCGCTTTCTTCATCGGGTCACCAGCCTCTTTAAGCTTTTGCGCAGCGGCTCGTCATAGACGGTCAAGGCGGTCCAGGCGAAGGCCAGCACCAATGCGAAGGCGCCGGCGCCGGCCAGATGGGCAATGTCGGCGGACGGTTTGCGGAACACCACGAAGTTCATGTACAGGAACAGGAACGGGTAGTGCAGGATGTAGATCGGGTAGGACAGCCGCCCGGCCAGCTTGCACAGCGCCATCTCCACCCTGCCGATCTCGGAATGGGCGCCGCCCAGGATCAGCAGCGGGAACACCCCCATCGCCAGAATCAAATGATAGAAGCCATTGCCGTGCGGGACCGATTTCGGCACCTGCGGCAGGGCGAACAGCGCCGCCAGGATCGCGGTCGCGGCGATCCAGCCCAGCCGGATTTTCGGCAGCTTGTCGCGCACCCGGTACAGCCACAGGCCCAGGGTGAAGGAGAAGGCCATGCGGACCGTGCCCATCCACATCGTGTCCCAGTCGGAACCGAGATCGATCGAATTCTCCCTCATCGCGACGATGACCAAAGCGAGACCGGCGGCGGCCACCACCGCGCCCAGCGCCTTGGTGCCCAGCCGGCGCAGGACCAGGGCATAGGCGACATTGCCGATATATTCCTGCAGCAGCGACCAGGCCGGGCTGTTGAGGCTGTGGGTGTCGGTCCAGCGGTTGGGCAGCGCCGCATGGGGCAGCAACAGGCAGGCGAGCGCGAAATCGAACAGTACGGTGCCCAGCGGCACACTGCTCTGATTGTCGGCGAAGGGATCGAACAGGAAGCTGAGCAGCCCCAGCACCGCGCCCAGCAGCACCAGCGGGTGCAGGCGGATCAGGCGGGTGGCGAAGAAGCGGCCGGTCGACATCGTCTTCCAGCGGTCGTCATAGGAATAGGCGATGACGAACCCGGACAGGCCGAAGAAGAAATCGACGGCCAGGGCGGCGTGATGCAGCAACTGGCCGTCATCGGACCAGGCGATCGGCATGCCCATGATGTGGAACAGAACCACCAGCACCGCGGCGCTGCCGCGCATTCCGTCGAGAACCTCGAAATGCCGCTTGCCGGCCGATGTCACATCGGCGGCTTCCACCTGTCCCCCATCCATGCGTCAGTTCCTGTTCAGTGAAGGCGTCCCGTGCTGTGCCGAAGCGGTGCTGACCGGTGCCGCGACCGCCAGGGCCTTGGCGTAGAGGGCCGGGTCGGCCAGCAGATGCCGGGCGATGCTGAGGTCCAGCTCGTTGTGAGAATGATCCTCGGACTGGCAATGGCCGCGCAGCTTGTATCGCTTGGCCATGTCCTCGGGCGGAACCGAGCGCCAGGTGGCGAAGAAGGCGGGCGGCGCGGCGCGGCCATCGGCCAGCATCCTGTCGCCGGCCGGCGCGCCGCCCGCCGTGCAGATCGCCGGCAGAACGCCCAAACCATGCAGCGCATAGCCCGACGGCACGAAGAAGCGCGACCAGGTGAAGGAGATCTCGCCGTCATTGGGCAATTGCTGGACATATTGGATGATGCCCTTGCCGAAGCTGTTGGTGCCGACCAGCACCGCGCGTCCGGAATCCTGCAGGGCCGCGGCGGCCACTTCGGCGGCGGAGGCGGTATGGCCGTCGACCAGCACCACCAGCGGCACCTTCTCGCCCGGATCGCCGCCCTTGGCCTCGTGCACGCTGTAGGCGGCGGGATGGCGGCCGCGCGTGGTCAGCAGCAGCCCTTCGGCGACGAACACGTCGGCGACCTCCAGCCCCTGGTCGAGCAGCCCGCCCAGATTGCCGCGCAGATCGAGCGCCACGCCCTTGAAGCCGGGCGCCGCCTTGGCCTTGCGCACCGCATCGGCCAGGCTGGCGCCGGTATTCTCGTTGAAGCCGGTCACCGCGATCACCGCCACGCCGCCCTCGGTGGAGCTGGTAACCACCGTCGGCAGCATGATCAGCCGGCGCGTCAGGGTGTGATTGGCGGAATGGCCGTCGCGCTCGATGGTCAGAACCACCGTGCTGCGCTCCGGGCCGCGCAATTTCTGCGAGATGGCGGCCTGGTCGAGGCCGGCCAGAGGGGTTCCGTCGATGGCGGTGATGCGGTCGCCGATCTTCAGCCTGGCGTCGGCGGACGGGCTGTCGGGCATCACCTCGTTGAGCACGGCGGCGCCGTCGGTCAGGTCATAGCGCACGCCGATGCCGCCGAAGCCGCTGCGCGAGGCGCGCCGTTCGCGCGCCTCCGCCGGGCCGGCGTAATGCGAGAAAACGTCGATCTTGGTCATCATCGAATCGAACAGGGCGCCCATCACCCGGTCGGGTCCGGCATGGCCGATCGGCGCGGATTTGCGCCCGGCCTGATGCGCCGCGCGTTCCAGCAGCTGGGCCCAGCCGACCGCATCGTTGAGCGCGGGGGCGAAATAGCTGGCCAGCACCTGGCCCTCATAGGACAGCGCGACGCGGTGCTCGGAATCCTTGACCACGGTAATGCCGGGATCGATGGTGGCCAGACCCTTCAGCCCTTCCAGGGCCAGGGTTTCGACCGACAGCGGCTGCAAGGCCCGCTCGTGGATTTCCGCCAGGCCGAGGGTCAGGGTGATCGACGGCGCCGGTGCGTACGCCCAGGCCGGTGTTGCAAGCAGCACCAGGCAGAGCAGGGCGCGCTTCACGTCTTCCTGCCTTTGAAGCTGCCCTTCTTGCCGAAATTCTTGCCGCGCGGCGGACCCTTCCGGCTGGCGCCGCCCGGCTTGCCGCGGCCGAACGGGCGGCCCTGCGAAGCCTGGCCGTCGATCATCAGGCGGAACACCAGCCCGCCGGTCAGCGGATTGGCTTCGGTCAGCTCTACCTCGACCGCGTCACCTAAGGAGAAAGCCATGCCATAGCGCTTGCCGATCAGGCGGTGGCGCACTTCGTCATGGTCGTAATAATCGTTGGGCAGCGAGGAAACCGGCACCAGCCCGTCGCCGCCGGTCTCGGACAGCGTGACGAACAGGCCGAAGCGGGTGACGCCGCTGACCTTGCCGGCGAACGACGCGCCGACGCGGTCGGCCAGGAAGGCGGCGGTGAAGCGGTTGACGCAGTCCCGTTCCGCGGCGGCGGCGCGGCGCTCGGTCGCCGAAATATGCTCGCCGATCTCGGCGAAACGCTCCCAGCCATCGGCGGGCAATTGTCCTTCGCCGAGATGGAGCCCGTCGATCAGGGCGCGATGCACCAGCAGATCGGCATAGCGGCGGATCGGCGAGGTGAAGTGGGCGTAACGCGCCAGGCCGAGGCCGAAATGGCCGAGATTTTCCGGGCTGTAGACCGCCTGGGCCTGGCTGCGCAGGATCACTTCATTGATCAGCGGCGCCTCGGTCATGGTCTTGGCCTGGTCGAGCACCTTGTTGAACAGGCTGGGCCGGATCACCTGGCCCTTGGCGAAGGGGATGCCGACGGTCGACAGGAATTCCCGCAGAGAGGTCAGCTTCTCTTCGGTGGGCAGATCGTGGACGCGGTACATGCAGGGGCGCTTGACCCGCTCGATCTCCTCGGCCGCCGCGACATTGGCGGCGATCATGAAGTCCTCGATCAGTTTGTGGCTGTCGAAGCGTTCGCGCGGGACCACCCGCTCGACCCGGCCGTCGGGGCCGATCACGACTTTACGTTCGGGGATGTCGAGCTCCAGCGCGCCGCGTTTGGAGCGCGCCTTGAACAGCGCGGCCCAGGCGGCATAGAGCGGCTTCAGCACCGGCTCGACCAGCGGGCCGGTCAGCTCGTCCGGTTCGCCGTCGATCGCCCTCTGCACCTGGGTGTAGGTGGTGCGCGCGGCGGACTTCATCAGGCCGCGGACGAATTTATGGCTCTTCTTGTTGCCCTCGGCGTCGAAGCGCATCTCGACCGCCATGCAGGGGCGCTCCTCGTTGGGCTTCAGCGAGCACCAGCCGTTCGACAGGGCTTCGGGCAGCATCGGCACCACACGGTCGGGGAAATAGACCGAATTGCCGCGCTTGAAAGCCTCTTTGTCGAGCGGGTCGCCCGGGCGCACATACCAGGCGACGTCGGCGATGGCGACAATGACGCGCCAGCCGTCGCCATCGGCTTCGGCCCACACCGCGTCGTCGAAATCGCGGGCGTCCTCGCCGTCGATGGTGATCAGCGGGATCTGGCGCAGATCGGTGCGCTTGCCCAAGGGCGCGGCGATGGCCGCTTCGGCCTGCTCGACGGCGGCCTCGGGGAAGACGTCGGGAATATCGTGGGTATGGATCGCCACCAGGCTGATCGCCTTGGGATTGGCCATATTGCCCAGGCGCTCGATCACCTTGACCGGCTTCAGGCCGTAAGCGTGACGTCCGCCGCGGGTCGAGGGCAGCAGCTCGGTCAGCACCAGCTCGCCGATCTCGGCGTCCATGCGGTCGGCTTCGGCGACCTCGTATTCCGCCTTCTGGCGGCGGTCGGTGGGATGCAGGCGGCCGGAGCCGTCGGAGGCGCGCTGGAACACGCCGAGGATGCGGGCCGGGCCGGACGACACCTTGCGGATCACCCGGGCTTCGTACATGCCTTCCTTGAGGCGGCGCATCTTGGCCAGCGCGCGGTCGCCGACGCCCAGGGGCTCTTCGCCGCGCCTGGCGGGGGCGACGAAAATGCGCGGCGGCGGGCCTTCCTCGCGCCATACCAGCGGCTTGGCCAGCAGCTCGCCATCGGTGTCGGTGCCGGAAATGACGATCACGGTAGCGTCGGGCAGGGCGCTGGGACCGGCGTAACGCCTGCTGACCCCGCGATGAATCGTGCCGGAGGTTTCCAGCTCCTTGATCATCTGGCGCAGCCAGGGCTTGTGATCGGCGCCGAGGCGGAAGGCGCGGGCTATCTCACGCTTGCCGACCTGGCCGGGCGATTCCCGGATGAACTCCAGGAGCTGTTCTTTAGTGGGGAGGGGGACGGGTTTTTTCATGTGTCCCCAAGTCATACCAGTTGTTGCGGCTGGTTTGAACCGCAGAGCGACTGTGTTGACGGTCAAGCACAAATAGCACAGTCGCTCTGCGGTTCAATAAGCCTCAGTTATCTCGCACGATGGCGATGTTGAAGCCGCGGCGGCGGAACGTGACCTTGGCCAGGACGCCATCCTGGTCGTACCAGAGGTCGCGCTCGACATCGCCGGACAGCACGTAATGCTCGGTTTCCACCGTCTGGCCGCCGCCGATGGCGATGCTGGCGGCGCCGGAATCCTTGAAGGCGACCTTGTAGGGCGTGTCGTCGCTCTCGACCGGGATCAGCACCGGATGATTGACCATCGCCTTGTTCCATTGGGCCAGCGGGAAGGCGTCGGGCGCGGTGGTCACGGCCTTGCCATCGGTGACGGTCTTGAAGCCGCCGGCCGGGTCGGCGGTGATCTCGACATGGTGCTTGGTGCCGTCATCGTCGGTGTCGGCGGACAGCTTCTCCAGCGCCGAGCCGTTCCAGCTTTCGGTGCGGGTATGGTGATATTTGAAGTCGAGGAACAGAATATGCACCGCCGAATCGACCGTCAGCGAGACATTGGCATGGTCGCCGTCGCGGTCGATCATATAGGTCTCCTTGCCGATGGGGTCGCCCTCTTTGAGGATGGTGTAGGTGACCGTCTTGCTCTCGGCCAAGGCGAAGCCGGGCAGAGCAAGCAGGGTCAGGGCGGCGGCGAACCCCCGGAAGCGGACTGCGGACATGTTTCCTCCAATTATGGTTATGCGGTCTGGAACAGCGAGGCGATGGTGTTGACCGCCTTTTCGGCCTCGGCGCGGTCGGGATCGGTGGCCTCGATGCCGAAGCCGTAATAATCGCTGTCGCCGACCACCTGATAGACCTGGCCGTCGCGGCGCGGCACGAACGAGACGCCCTTGTAATAGATGCCGTAGCGCACGTCGGGCTGGGTGATGCCACGCGCCAGCTGGCCGCGCACCGGCACCAGGCTGTCATCGCCGAACAGCGCCTTGGCGGCATAGCCGGTGCAATTGACGATGGTGTTCTGCGGCAGGATTGCGAGGTCGTGCGGGCTGTGGAATTCGCGGATGACGATGCGCCCGCCGCCTTCGTGGAACTGCGACAGCAGGAAATAGGAATAGGCGGTGATGTTGAACATGATCGTCGGCGCGCGATAGGCATGGCGGTTGCCGAATGGATGGTCGCCTGGGCCCAGATGGTCGCGCGCCGTCAGCAGATCCGGCACCAGCTCTTCCTGGAATTCGGCGAATTCCGGCCGGTCGTCTTTCGGGCGTTCATGTTTGACGCCCGGCGGATCGTCCGAGATGCGGTAATTGTCGATCCACTCGATCGGATCACCCGGGAGACCCAGCAAATTCTGATAGGCGGCGTGAGTGACGCGGCACATATGTTCCCATTGCTGCTTGAGCGCCGGGGTGGCGTTCTGTTCGAAGCAGATGCGGGAATCCGGCGTCCACACGCCGGAGGCCAGGGTCGAACGGACGTTGGGCGGCAAATCCTTGGCGTAGATGGTGACCGAAAAGCCGGCCCGTTGCGCCGCGACGGCGGTGGTCAGGCCCAAAGCGCCGCAGCCGATCACGGCGATGTCCTTGTCGCCGGTCGCCTTCACCTTCTGCAGGGCCAGATCCGCCGAGCCCCAGGACAGCGACCAGCCGCTGCCGCCATGGCCGTAATTATGGATGACCGTCTTGGCGTCGAATTTCTCGGCTTCGATGCGCGGCCCGAGCGGGCGGAAGGGACGGGTGCAGACGGTGAGGCGGGTGATGCGGTCGATTCTGGCGTTGACCGGCGCCAGGCCTTGCGGCGAAGGCGCACGGACCAAGTCGGAAGCGCATCCCGGCAAGCTTCCCAGAGCAAAGGCGGCGCCGGCTCCGGCCAGCAACTGACGTCGACCTACCGCCTTGTTCATGGAGATGCCCCCCCCTAAATTCAACGAAGTATCATTGTTAAGGAAGTCGGGCGGGGGATCAACCCGTCTTGGTGACGATGACCGCGCGGCAGCCCGGCCAGTCTTCGTCGAAGCTCAGCGTGAAGCCATGCAGTCTCGCGACCGCGGCGACCAGGCTCAAACCCAATCCGTTGCCGGGGAAGTGGCGGGCGCGGTCGCCGCGCGTAAAGCGCTGGAAGATCGCGGTCTTGAATCCTTCGGGCAGGCCGGGGCCGGTGTCGGCGACAGCGATTTCCCCATCCTCGTCCAGGCTCAGTTTCACCGTTCCGCCCGGCGGGGTGAATTTGACGGCGTTGTCGAGCAGATTGGCGACAGCCTCGAACAGCAGATCGGGGTCGCCGCGCACGGCGGCGGCGGGAACGATGTCGGCGGTGAAGGTAAGCCCGCTTTCGGTCGCCAGCGGTTCGAAGAACTCGGCCGCCGAGTGCATCAGCTTGACCAGGTCGACCTGAGTAAAGCCGGCACGGCGGGCGCCGGCTTCGACTTCGCCTATGCGCAGGAGGGCGCGGAAGGTGGCGAGGATCTGATCGCCATCGGCGATGGCGTCCTCCATCGCGGCGCGGTGATCGTCGAGGGTGCCGCCGCGCCGCAGCGCTCCCTCCAGGCGGGTACGCAGGCGGGTCAGCGGCGTGCGCAGGTCGTGGGCGATATTGTCGCCGGCCGCCTTGATGTCGCCGACCAGCCGTTCGATCTCGGCCAGCATGACGTTGACGATGCCGGCCAGCTTGTCGAAATCGTCGCCGCTGCCGGTCACCGGCAGCCGCCGGGTCAGGTCGCCGCCCATGATGGCGGAGGCGGCGCGATGCATGCCCTCGATGCGGCGCAGCGAGGCGAAGCTCATGACCACGCCCCCCAAAAGCGCCAGCGCCAGCGAGCCGACCAGACCGGCGGCCAAAGCCTGCGTCAGGGTCTCGCGCATCTCGTGCATCTCGTCGGCGCGGCGGGCGATCACCAGCCGGCGTCCGTCGGGCAGTCTAAGCCCGAGGCCGCGCAGATCGCCATGTCCATGCCGTCCCAGCCCCAGCGCCCGGCGCGGGATGTCATGACTTTCTCCGTCCAGAACGACGAAGTCCGGCCACACGCCGATATTTCCGGCGATCGACCGGCCGCTGGTGTCGAACAGGCCGCCGCGCCAATCCTCATGCGGATCGCTGGCGATCAGATTGTCCAGCGCCGCCGCCTGGGCCTCGGGCGGGGTGTGCAGGATCTCGCGCACCTCGCCGGCCAATTGCTGGTCGAAGCGGTGGCCGAGCAGCGCGGCCGTCTGCCAATAGACGAAAGCGAACAGCAGCAGCACCGACCCGACCATCAGCAGGCTGAACAGCAGGGTCAGCCTGAAGGCGGTGGTGCCTCTGAGTTCACTCAGACGCATCGAATTTCCATCCGCTGCCGCGCACGGTGACGATGGTCGGCGCCTCACCTTCGCAATCGATCTTGCGGCGCAGGCGGCCGATATGCACATCGATCAGATTGGTGCCGGGGTCGAACTTATAATCCCACACCGCCTCGTAGAGCATCGAGCGGGTCAGCAATTGCCCGGCATTGCGCAGGAAATATTCGAGCAGGCGGAATTCCCGCTGGGTGACGTCGATGGTCCGCTCGCCGCGGGTGACCTTGCGGTTCAGCAGATCCATGCGGACCGGCCCGGTCTGCAGCACGGTTTCCGTCGACTCGCCGCGCGGCCGGCGGATCAGCGCCTCGATTCGCGCCACCAGCTCGACCAGGGCGAAGGGTTTGACCAGATAATCGTCGCCGCCGGCGCGCAGGCCGCGCACGCGGTCGTCGATTTCGCCGAGCGCGCTGACCATCAGCACCGGGGTGGAGCTGCCGCGTGCCCGCAGCTGGCGCAGTACTTCGAGGCCGTCCAGGCCCGGCAGCAGGCGGTCGAGGGTGATGGCGTCGAAGCCGCCATCCATGGCAAGCTGCAATCCTTCGATCCCGTCGGCGCTGTGGCGGGTGAACATACCGACTTCGTTCAGCGCCCCGACAATCTCCAGGGCTGTCCGCTCTTCGTCTTCGATTACCAATATCCGGGTCATGGCGCGACGGTCCCGCAGCCCGCTTCCTAGGTCAAGCCCGGCCTTGATATAAGGCGTTTATACTAACGCAAAAGTTAGCGTATTTGCGCCCTGGGACAGGGTAACAGTCTCTAACGAAGGCCCTTTCGCGGAGAACCGAGTATGCGTTTCGCCTTGTTGCCTGTTGCGCTTTCCCTGCTGGCCGCCGCTCCGTCGCTGGCCGCTGACTACAAGCAGGTCGGCACCATCGCGGGGCCGGATGGCGGCTGGGATTACGCCTCGGTCGACGCGCCGCGCAACCGGCTGCTGGTCGCCCGCGCCGACGGGCTGATGGCGGTCGAGCTTGCCACCCACGCGGTGAGCACCCTGGTGCCGGCGCAGGGCGTCCACGGCGCGGTGATCGCGCCCAACGGCATCGGCGTGTTGGCCAGCGGCGGGGCTGGTGGCGCGGTGTTGTTCAATGCGGCGGATGGCGCGGTTCTCGCCACCATTCCGACCGGAAGCAAGCCGGATGCGGTCGTCTATGAGCCGAAGAGCGGCCTGGTCGCGGTGATGGACAATAAGGGTGAGGGTGTCGCGCTGATCGATCCCGCCAACAAGGCTTCCGTCGGGACGATCGCGGTCGAGGGGCGTCTGGAATTCGCCGCCGCCGATGGCGCCGGACAGATCTTCGTCAATGTCGAGGACAAGAGCGAGCTGGTGGTGCTGGACGTGCCGGGCCGCAAGGTGACGGCGCATCACGCGCTGCCCGATTGCGAGAAGCCGACCGGCATCGCGCTCGATCCCAAGACACGCGTGCTGGTCTCGGCCTGCGCCAATGGCAAGGCGATCGCTGTGTCGGCAAATGACGGCAAGGTGCTGGCGACGCTTCCGATCGGCAGCCATCCCGACGCTGTGATCTTCGACGAAAAGAACAAGCGCTTCCTGGTTCCCTGCGGCGGTGACGGCGTGCTGACGGTGATCTCGGAAAAGGGCTCCTCGCTCGACGTGACCGGCACCGTCCATACGGTGGAACGGGCCCGTCTCGGCGCGCTCGATCCGGCGACCGGCAAGCTCTATCTGCCGACCGCCGACTTCCCGCCGGCCCAGCCCGGCGAGCGCCCGGCCATGGTGCCGGGCAGCTTCCGCATCCTCGTTCTGGCGCAAGACTGACCGATGAAGCGTCTGTTCACTGCGGCCCTGCTGCTGGCGGGCGTCCCCGCGCTCGCCGGCCCGCCCTTCGTCACCGACGATCCCGAGCCGGTCGATTACCAGCATTTCGAGATCAATACGGCCCTGCAGGCGACCTACGCCAAGGATGGCCGCTCCGGCGCCTGGCCGACCATCGATTCGAATTATGGCCTGTTTCCCGACGTGCAATTCCATGTCGGGCTGTTCGGCTCGTTCTCGAAAGGCGAGGGGCAGGATTTCCACTTCGGCTATGGCGACACCGAAGTCGGCGTGAAATACCGCTTCATCGACGAGGATGAAGAGGGCTGGGTACCGCAGGTGGCGATCTATCCGATCACGCAGTTCCCCACCGGCGAGGCGAGCAAGGGTTTAGGCGCGGGCTATCAGCGCACCATCCTGCCGGTCTGGGTGCAGAAGAGCTTCGGCGACTGGACCACCTATGGCGGCGGCGGTTACTGGCTGAACCAGCATGACGATGTCGACCGGAATTACTGGTTCTTCGGCTGGGTTCTGCTGCGCAAGATCACCGAGGAATGGACCCTGGGCGGCGAGCTGTTCCACCAGACCGCCGACACGGTGGGCGGACGGGCCAGCAGCGGGTTCAATCTCGGCGGCTATTACAATTTCGACGAGACCGACCACCTGATCTTTACCTTCGGGCGGGGGGTGCAGGATGTGGATAGCAACCGGTTCTCGTACTATGTCGGCTATCAGCTGCAGTTTTGAGTGGTTGGTGCCCCCTTTTTGACTAACCGACCACGCTCGACCGCCTGACGATCAATCTAGGCTCCAGCCGGATCGTCCTGGCCGGCTGATCCGGCTCGTCCGCCAGCTCCAGGGCGCGGGCGGCGGCGGCTTCGCCCAGGCGCTCGCTGGCCTGGTCGACCGAGGTCAGCGGGATGCGCAGATAATCGGCGTAGCGCAGATTGCCGCAGCCGACGAAGGCGATGTCTTCGGGAATGCGCAAGCCGGCCTGCAGCGCCGCCTCCATGGCGCCGATGGCGGACAAATCGTTGTAGCAGAACACCGCGTCGGGCCGTTTCTTCTGGGCCAGCAGCTCCTGCATGGCGTGATAGCCGGTGCTGTCGCCGCTTTCCTCGAAGCGTTCGCGCGTCACCACATAGGCTTTCGGCAGGGTGATGCCGGCGGCGGACAGGGCCCGTTTGAAGCCCTTCAGGCGGTCGAGCGACGGGCTCATGCCATGGCCACCGATATGGGCGATGCGCTTGCGGCCGATGCCGATCAGATGGCGGGTCGCCACTTCGCCGATGGCGATGTCGTCCGAGCCGACGAAATCTGCGCGTCCGCCGGCGAATTGGCGGTCGATCAGCAGGACCGGCGCCGTGCTGTCGGCCAGATCGCTCGGGAAGTCGGCGGCGGGCCGGCACGAAGCGACCAGCAGCACATCGATCCCGCGGGCGAGCAGGGTGCGGATTTCCTGCTGCTCGATGGCGGGATCGTCCTCGGACGAAGCCAGGATCAGCGCCATGCCCTCGGCGCGCAGGCCGCCGGCCAGCGACCGGGCGAATTCGCCGAAGAAGGGATGGACGAGATCGGGCACCACCAGTCCGACCGCGTAGGACCGTCCGCTGGCCAGGCCGCGCGCCAGCATGTTGGGGCGGTAATCCATCTCCGCTACCAGCTTCAGCACGCGTTCCCGGGTTTCCTGGCCGATGTCGGCGCGGCCGCGCAGGGCCTTCGACACGGTGACGGTCGAGACCCCCAGCTCGCGGGCGATATCCTTCAGCCTGACTGCCATTCCCTCATCCGAAGCGCGTACGGACCCACAGCGACCAGCCGCCGATTCCGAGCGCCACGATCAGTAGCACGGATAGCGCCGAAACCCAGCCCAGATCCATCGCCAGGGGCGGCAACTGGGCGTCCCAGCCGAGCCAGGCGAACAGCGCGATGGCGGCGCCGACGATGCCCCAATCCCACCAGCGGCGGCTGCCCGCCTGGACGTGGCTGGCGCCTTCCTGGGCCTGGCGGGTCTCGGCGAGGTCGAGGCCGTAGCGATAACACTCGCGTTCCAGCGCCGCGTCGCGCGACTGGAGCTCATTCTTGCAGGCCGAGGCGGTGCTGATCGCCAGCGCGCCCAGGATCATCAGCACCGACCCGCCCACCACCAGCGTCAAATGCGCGCTGTCGGCGTTCTTCAGTTCGCCGAACACCAGCGCGCCCCACGCCAGTCCCCACAACTGGTTGGTATTGGACAGCGGAATGCCGCGCCCGATGCCGAGATATTTGGTGGCGAATTGCTGGAACAGGTCGCCGATCACCCAGATGAAGCCGCCCAGAAACAGCCAGAACAGCATCTGGCGGCTATGCACCATCTGTCCGAGCGAGGCGGTTGCCTGACCGTCCAGCGTATAGGTCAGCGCCAGCATGGTGCCGAGTTCGCCAAAGGTGAAAATGGTGACGAAGGACAGCGGGTTCATGCCGCTGAGATAGGCCTTGCGATAGGGCACATACATCGTGCCCCACATCAGGCTGGCCCCCGCCGCCGCCATCAGGCCGCGCGTTGCGTGGTTGGCTCCGCTCGCATCGGCGTTTTGCAGGGTGGAGAAGCCGAGCAGGATCGCCGCGGCGACGATGCAGAAGCCGCCGGTGACGACCTTGATCGTGTTGGCGGGACTGGCGCCCTTCAATTCGCCGAACAGCAGGATGCCCCATACCAATCCGATCAGCGAATTGGCGTTCCACAAGGGGAAAGCGACGGCCAGTCCGACATCGCGGATGGCGAACACGGTCAGCGTGTTGGCGACCGCCCACAGGGCTCCGGCCAGCACCGCCCAGACGATCAGATGCGGCTTGGCGGCGATGTCGGAAAAGACGAAGCCGGTGCCTTTCATCAAAGTGGGGAAGGTCCAGCGCGCGGTGAACACGCCGGCCACCATGCAGAGCGAGATGACGAAGGGGGAGAAGCCGGCATCGACCAGCTTGGTGGGGGCTTCGGCGGCGCCGAGCCAGACGCCCGCCGCCAAGCCGCACAGCACGCCGAGGAGGTGAAGCTTCATGCCGCCCTCCGCTCAACCGGCCTGGATCATGGCCAGCAGCGTGATGCCGCAGGCCAGCACCAATGCCGGAACCCAGAAGTGAATATCGGTCAAAATCGCCCGTATCAGGCTCGACCGTACCGCTTGACGTTCGCTCATAGCCGTTTCCTCGCCGCGCCGGGTCTTATGCCCTGGCTTCTGCGACAACTACGTTACCCTTTGCCGTGCGGATTTGATACACTTAAGCGCTAACGTAAAAAACCGACGAGGAAACCATGGGCACCGCAGCGCGCTATAAGGAAGGCAAGAGCGAGGACGAATTCCGCCAATATGACGAGCAGGCGGTGCCGCGCGTCGCCGAGTTCTACCGGCAGCAGCACGAGAACATGACCGTCGATTACGTACTGGCCAAGGAGGCGGAATATTTCACCCTCCGCAAGGGCCGGAAGACGATCTGGGAAGCGGCGGAGTTCCTCAATCAGCTGGTCGATGACAGCGATCCGGACACCGATCTCACCCAGATCGAGCATCTGCTGCAAACGTCGGAGGCGATGCGCCGCGACAATTTGCCGCGCTGGATGATCCTGACCGGTTTCCTGCACGATCTCGGCAAATGCCTGTGCCTGTATGGCGAGCCGCAATGGGGCGTGGTGGGCGACACCTTCCCGGTCGGCTGCGCCTGGTCCGAGCACATCGTGTTCCACCAGTATTTCGCCAAAAACCCCGACCGGCTGAACCCGCACTATCAGGATCTATACGGCATCTATGAGCCGAATTGCGGCCTCGAGAAGCTGCATATGTCGTTCGGCCATGACGGCTATATCGGCGAAGTGATGCAGCCTTATCTGCCCGACGAGGCGCTCTATATGCTGCGCTTCCATTCCTTCTATCCGTGGCACAAGCATGGCGCCTACGACCATCTGTGCAACGACAAGGACCGCTCGATGAAGGAGTGGGTGCTGAAGTTCAATCAGTACGACCTTTATTCCAAAGGTCATTCCAAGCCGGATCTGAAGGAACTCAAGCCCTATTACGACGATCTGTTCGCCGAATTCTTGCCGCCGACTATTGCGTGGTAACCGGGACGGGGACGTTTTCGCCTGCTAGAGTGGGCATGTAGCGAACACCCATAACCAAGCGGGGAAACGTCCTATGTCTCAAAGCAAGTATTTCGGCCGGCGCCAGTTTCTCGGCGCGTCGGCGGTTGCCATGCTCGCCCTGTCGGTGCGCCCGGCCTTTGCCGCGGCCGCGCCCATCCATACCGACGCCGACGGCCTGGTCGCGCAGCAGGTCAAGATTCCGATCGCCGGCGGCGAGATTTCCGGCTATTGCGCCTATCCGGCCAAGGGCGCGAACTTCCCGGTGGTTCTGGTCGCCCATGACGTGTTCGGCGTGAACGACCAGCTGCAGGATGTGGTGCGGCGCCTGGCCAAGCTGGGCTATTACGCCATCAGCCCCGATCTGTTCTCGCGCCAGGGCGGTCCCGGCAAGTCGACCGACGAGCTGGACATCATGCGGACCGTGGTTTCCAAGGTTCTCGACGCCGATTTCGTATCCGATCTCGACGCCACCGTCGCCTTCGCCAAGAAATCCGGCAAGGCGGACGTCAAGAAAGTCGGCATCACCGGCTTCGGCTGGGGCGGCCGCGCGGCCTGGGTCTATGCGGCGCACGATCCGAAATTGAAGGCCATGGTTTCCTTCTACGGTTTCCTGCAGCCGTCGCGCGATCCCAAGGGGCAATCGGCCCTGGCCTTGTCCGGCCAGATCAAGATTCCGGCCCTCGGCCTGTACGGCGCCAAGGACGACTACATCATGGAATCCGATGCGATCACCATGCGGAACGGCCTGGCCAACAACAAGAAGGCCGACATCGTCATTTTCCCGGGCATCAAGCACGGCTTCATGGCCGACGACCGCGCATCCTTCGATCCCAAGACGGCCGCTGACGCCTGGGACCGCATGGCCGTCTGGTTCAAGAACAACGGTCTGTAAGCCAAAAAAGGAAAGACCCCCTCGGGCGATGGCCCGAGGGGGTCTTTTGCTGTCCGCAATCAGACGACGTTCAGGCGAACCGGAACGTTGTTACGGGTGGCGTTGGAGTAGGGGCACACCTGGTGAGCCTGCTCGACCAGCTTGGTCGCCTCTTCCTTGCTCAGGCCCGGCAGCGAGATGTCGAGCTGGATGTCGAGGCCGAAGCCGCCCTCGGAGCGCGGGCCGATGCCGACGGTGGTGGTGATCGAGGCGTCAGCCGGAACCTTCGGGCCGCCCTGCGACGAGACGAACTTCATCGCGCCGATGAAGCAGGCCGAGTAACCGGCGGCGAACAGCTGCTCGGGGTTATTGCCCGGACCGCCCGCGCCGCCCAGTTCCTTCGGGGTGGACAGCTTGAACTTCAGGCTGCCGTCCGCGGTGTGAGCTTCGCCGTCGCGGCCGCCGGTGGCAGTGGCACTGGTCTTGTAGAGGACGTTGACAGACATGATGTGCTCCTTTCGAGCGGGGTGTGTGTTCATTCGATGGACGTATTGATAGCGTACAATTTGATTGCGTGCAATTGAATTTTGAACCCAATGTGCATAGCTGTGTTGTATGCTCGGCGTATCGGGAAAGCAGGACGATCATGGGTAAGCAAAAGGACGAGGCCCGCAAGCTGGCCAACCAACTCTGTTTCGCGGTCTATTCGACCGCGCACGCCTTCAATAAGGCGTACAAGCCGTTGCTCGATCCACTCGGCCTGACCTATCCACAATATCTGGTCATGCTGATTCTGTGGGATGAAGATGAGGTGACGGTGAAGGAGTTGGGCCATCGGCTGCAACTGGATTCCGGCACCCTGACGCCGCTGCTGAAGCGGCTCGAGGCCAATGGCCTGGTCACGCGCCGGCGCAGCGAGGTGGATGAGCGCCGTGTGGTGGTGGCGCTGACCGCGGCGGGCAAGGCGCTGGACGCCAAGGCGGGCGAGGTGCCCCACAAGCTGTTCTGCGCCACCGGCATGACGCTTGAGGGCCTCAACCGGATGCGCGAGGAACTGCTCGCGCTCAGGGGCGAGCTTACGTCTTCGCACGACCCCGGGGGTGCGGGGTAGGCTACCCCGCTGATTGAGAAAGCGCATCCAGGATCGAACAGTCCGGATGACCGTCGCCGTGACAGCAATCGGCCAGCTTGACCAGCGTGTCGCGCATCGCCGCCATATGGGCGATCTTGCGGTCGATTTCCTCGATATGGGCCATGGCCAGCTTTTTGACGTCGGCGCTGGCGCGGTCGTCGTCGCGCCACAGCGCCAAGAGCCGGGTCACTTCAGCCAGGGAAAAGCCCAATTCACGGGAATGGCGGATGAAACCCAGGGTGCGCAGATCATCCTGGCCATAGGTGCGATAGCCCGCCTCGGTGCGATGGGCCTGGCCGATCAGCCCGATGCTCTCGTAATAGCGGATCATCTTGGCTGAAACGCCGGATGCCTTGGCGGCGGCGCCGATATTCATTTCGCTTCTCCCCGCCAAGTTCTTATCAGCAGCGCGTTGGCGACGACGCTGACGCTGGAAAAGGCCATCGCCGCCCCGGCGATCATCGGGCTGAGATAGCCCAGCGCCGCCAACGGAATGCCGATCACATTATAGGCGAAGGCCCAGAACAGATTCTGGCGGATCTTGGTGGTGATGCGCCGGGACAGCGACAGCGCGTCGATCACCAGCCGCGGGTCGGGCCGCATCAGGGTCAGGCCGGCGGCTTCCATCGCCACATCGGTGCCGGAGGACAAAGCAATGCCGATATCGGCCGCCGCCAGGGCCGGCGCGTCATTGACGCCGTCGCCCACCATCGCCACCACATGATCTTCACGCTTCAGCCGATCGACGATACGGGCCTTGTCCTCGGGCAGCAATTCGGCGAAGACGCGGGTAATGCCCAGCTCCTTGGCGACCGTCTCGGCGCTTGCCGCGTTATCGCCGGTCAGCAGGGCGGGTTCGATGCCCAGCCCCTTCAATCCGTCGATCGCGGCACGCGCGGTCGGCTTGACCGGATCGGCGAAATCGATGCGGCCGAGAATGGTTTTCCCATCGGTCAGCCAGGAGGCGGTGCCCGGCGTCTCTTCGGCGGAAAGGCCGAATTCCTCGAGCATCTTGCGGTTGCCCAGCAGATATTCGGTCCCGTCGATGGTCGCCGCGGCGCCGCGTCCGCCCAGGGTGCGGTGACCGGTCGCGGCGGCCGGCGCCATGCCTTCGGCGGCCTTCAGCACCGCCTTGGCCAGCGGATGCGGGCTGCCGGCCTGGATGGCGGCGGCGATGGGCAGTATTCCCGGGTTGGTGATATGGGTGACCGAAGGCTTGCCCTCGGTCAGGGTGCCGGTCTTGTCGAAGACCACCAGATCGGTGCGGTGCGCGGTTTCCAGCGCTCCGACATCCTTGACCAGGATACCGGCGCGGGCGGCGACGCCGGTGCCGGCCATCATCGCCGCCGGCGTGGCGAGGCCGAGGGCGCAGGGGCAGGCGATCACCAGCACCGCCACCGCATCGATGGCGGCATCGGTGAAGCCGGCGCCGGACAGCAGCCAGCCGGCCAGGGTGAGGGCGGCGGCCACCAATACCGCCGGCACGAACCAAGCGGAAACCTTGTCGGCCAGGCGCTGCATCGGCGCCTTGGCCATCTGCGCGCTTTCGACCAGCCGGACGATGCGCGACAGCGTGCTTTCCGCGCCAAGCGCCGCGGTCTTCACCACCAGCAGCCCGTCGCCATTGACCGAGCCGCCGATCACCTTGTCCGCGATCTTCTTCGCCACCGGCAGGGACTCGCCGGTCAGCAGCGATTCGTCGGCCTGGGACTCGCCCTCGACCACGATGCCGTCCACGGCGATGCGCTCGCCCGGCTTCACCACCACCAGGTCGTTCAGCTTGATTTTCGTCAGCGGCAGTTCCTGATCGACGCCGTCGCGGCGCACCAGCGCGGTTTCCGGGCGCAGCGCCGACAATGCGCGGATCGCCTGGCCGGCCTGGCGCTTGGCCCGCGCCTCCAGCCATTTGCCGAGCAGCACGAGGGCAATCACCACCGCCGAGGAATCGTAATAGAGATGCGCTTCATGGCCGGAAAACAGCATCCAGGTGCTGAGACCCCAGGCGGCACTGGTGCCAAGCGCGACCAGCAGGTCCATATTGCCCGACAGCGCCTTGGCGGCATGCCAGCCGGCGCGGTAAAAACGCCAGCCGAGCCCGAACTGGACGATGGTCGCCAGGATTAATTGCAGCCAGCCGGGCAAGGCCATCGGCACCAGCGGCAAAGCCAGCAGGATCGCCAGCGCCGCCTCGCGGCCGCCATCATTCTTCTCCGCCTCTTCGGCCTGGGACAGGGGATAGGCGTGATAGCCGGCCCGCTGCACGGCGTCGGCGACGCGGGCAAAACTGATCTCGTCGCCGCTGATCCGGGCGCGGGCCATGGCCAGGTTGACTTCGGCCAGAGCAACGCCGGGCGCCGCTTTCAGCGCTTTCTCGACGCGGGCCGCGCAGCCGGCGCAGGTCATGCCGCCGATGGCGACGTCAACGGTGCGAACCGTCATGGACTCAAACTCCGAATAATGTGTTCGTCCTCTGATATGGACCTTCCCATCGTGGGAAGGTCAAGGGGGCAACTTTCCGGCGTTCTTCTTCCATTGTATTCTCTTTCGTGAAGAGGAGGGCACGGGGGCGGATGAAGGCGGCATTGATAGCGGGGGCGGGCCTCCTTCTGGTCCTGGCCGGTGTCGGCGGTGTCAAAGCCGACGATCGGGTGCTCAGCCTCGCGAGCGACGCGAAATCGCGTAATTTCGAATATCGCGACGGTGTGCCGTCGGGCTTTTTCGCCGAGGTGCTGAAAGAGGCGCTGGCGGGGGCCGGATGGGGCATCGAGTTCCGGGTGCGGCCCTGGGCCCGCTGTTTCGAGGAAGTCCGCAACGGCGAGACCGACGGCCTGTTCAGCATCTACCGCGTCGCAGAGCGTGACCGGACCTTCCTATTCTCCAACGTCCCGCTGTTTGTCGCCGAAGAGCGTTTCTATGTAGCCAAAGGCCATGGCTTCGATGCCCGCCATTGGAGCGAGGCGCTGAAGGGCAAACGGATCGGCCTGCTCAATGGCAGCTATCACGGCGAGGCCTTCGCTCAAGCGGAGGCCCAGCATCTGTTTGCCTCGATCGAGCGGGTCAACACCACCGAGAGCCTGGTGGAAATGGCTGCCGCCGGCCGGATCGACGCCATCTTCTCGACCAACGAGCTGATGGAGCACGCCGAAAAGGCGACGGGCATGGGCGCCGCCATCGAGCGGGTGGAGCCGGCGGTCGAGCTGATGCCGACCTTCCTGGCCTTCACCCGCAAGCGCGACATGACCGCCATCCGCGACGCTTTCGACGCCTCGCTCCGCAAGATGAAGGAGGACGGGCGGTACGAAAAGCTGCTGAAGCGCTATGCGCCTTAGACACTCTTGCGACCCAGTAAGGTCGCAAGAGTGTCTAGAGTCCTATATGACGCATCGCCTCCGGCTCAGCGTTTTCGCCGGACGACCGGCGCGGCGCCAGTCGGCGCCGTGAGCAGTGTGCGATTCTAAGGGATCGCAAACCGCTAGCTGGCAGCCGCCTTCTTTTTCGGCGCGGCCTTCTTGGCGGGAGCCTTTTTCGCCGCCGGCTTTTTCTCGGAGGTCTCAGCCTTGGCGGCCTTCGGAGCCTTGGCCGATTTGGCGGCGGGCACCTTCTTGCCGGTCTTCTCGGCCTTGGCGGCGAGCAAGGCCAGGGCTTCCTCGAAGGTCACCTCGGTCTGGCCCTTGGGCAGGTTGGCGTACAGCTTGTTGTGACTCACATAAGGTCCGAAGCGGCCCGAGCCCTGGGTGACCGGCTTGCCGTCGCCCGGATGCTTGCCCAACTCCTTGGCCGGGGCACGCGCCTTGGCGCTGGCGCCGGCCAGCAGCTCGACGGCACGGTTCATGCCGATTTCCAGCACGTCGTCGCCCTTGGGCAGCGACTTGTAGATATCGCCCAGCTTCAGATAAGGCCCGAAGCGGCCGATGCCGGCGCTGATCATCTGGCCGGAGTCCGGATGGACGCCGATTTCGCGGGGCAGAGCCAGTAGTTTCAGGCCGCGGTCGAGATCGACGCTGGCGGGGTCCATGCCGTTGGGCAGGCTGACGCGCTTCGGCTTTTCCTTCTTATCCTCGGAATCGCCGAGCTGGACGTAAAAGCCGTAGGGACCCTTCTTGATGATCACCTGCAGGCCGGTGGCCGAATCCTCGCCCAGGGCGCGCGGACCGTCGCCCCCGGCGCTTCCCGGCGCGCCGTCCTCGCCGCCCGCCTGGGTCAGCTGGCGGGTATAGCGGCACTCCGGATAGTTCGAGCAGCCGATGAAGGCGCCGAACTTGCCCAGGCGCAGGCCCAGCTGGCCGGCCTGGCAGGTCGGGCACAGGCGCGGATTATGACCCTCGCCGGTTTCGGGGAAGAAGTGCGGGCCCAGCACGCGGTCCAGCGTGTCGAGCACTTCCGAGACGCGCAATTCCTTGGTGCCGTCGACGGCAACCGAGAAATCCTTCCAGAAATCGCGCAGTACCGCTTTCCAGTCGATCTTGGCGTCCGAGACTTCGTCGAGCTGGTTCTCGAGGTCGGCGGTGAAATTGTACTGGACGTAGCGGCTGAAGAAATTCTCCAGGAACGCGGTTACCACGCGGCCGCGATCCTCGGGGATGAAGCGGCGCTGCTCCAGGCGCACATAATCGCGCTCCTGCAGCACCTGGATGATCGAGGCATAGGTCGAGGGACGGCCGATGCCCATCTCTTCCATCGCCTTGACCAGGCTGGCTTCGGAGAAGCGCGGCGGCGGCTGGGTGAAATGCTGGACCGGGCGGACCTCTTCCTGCTTCAGGGCTTCGCCTTCGGTCATCGGCGGCAGGATACGGCCGGAATTCTCTTCGTCGGACGATTCGGCGGCGTCGTCCTGATCCTCGCGGTACAGCGTCAGGAAACCGTCGAACTTGACCACCGAGCCGGTGGCGCGCAGCCCGACCGAACGGTCGGCGGCATTGATGGTGACGGCGACCTGGTCGAGCACGGCGCTTTCCATCTGGCTGGCCACGGTGCGGCGCCAGATCAGCTCGTAAAGCTTCAGCTGATCCTTATCCAGATATTTGGCGACGTCCTGCGGGCGCTTGAACAGATCGGTCGGGCGGATCGCCTCGTGGGCTTCCTGCGCGTTCTTGGCCTTGGTCTTGTAGAGGCGCGGTGCTGGCGGCAGATAGGGGGCGCCGTACTGCTTGTCGATCAAAGCGCGGGCGGCGCCGATCGCCTCGGCGGCCATCTGCACGCCGTCGGTTCGCATATAGGTGATCAGGCCGATGGTTTCGCCGCCGATATCGACGCCCTCATACAGCTTCTGCGCGGTGCGCATGGTCTGGGTCGAGGTGAAATAGAGCTTGCGCGAAGCTTCCTGCTGCAGCGTCGAGGTGGTGAAGGGCGGGAAGGGGTGCCGCTTGCTCTGCTTCTTCTCGATGGCACCGACCGACAGGGCCGCCGACTTGACCTTGGCCTCGGCGGCTTTGGCCAGGGCTTCGTTGGGAATGTCGAACTTTTCGAGCTTCTTGCCGTCGAGATGGGTCAGGTTGGCGGTGATCTTCGCAGAACCTTTGGTCAGCAGATCGGCTTCCAGCGTCCAATATTCCTGGGCGCGGTGATTCTCGATCTCGGCTTCGCGCTCGCAGATCAGGCGCAGCGCCACCGACTGCACGCGGCCGGCCGAGCGGCTGCCCGGCAGCTTGCGCCACAGCACCGGCGACAAAGTGAAGCCGACCAGGTAATCCAGCGCGCGGCGGGCCAGATAGGCGTCGACCAGCGGCTGGTCGAGCTCGCGCGGGGACTTCATCGCTTCGAGAATCGCGGTCTTGGTGATCTCGTTGAACACCACGCGCTTCACGTCGATGCCCTTCAGCGCCTTCTTGTCTTCCAGCACCTTGCGCACATGCCAGGAAATCGCCTCGCCCTCGCGATCCGGGTCGGTGGCGAGGATCAGGCTTTCGGCGCCCTTGACGGCGGCGGCGATGTCCTTGATGTGCTTGTCCGATTTGGGGTCGATCGCCCAATCCATCGAGAAATCGTCATCGGGCCGCACCGATCCGTCCTTGGCGGGCAGGTCGCGGATATGGCCGTAGGAGGCCAGGACCGTGTAGTCGGAGCCCAGATATTTATTGATGGTCTTAGCCTTGGCGGGCGATTCGACGACGACTACTTTCATTGATTCTCTTCTTAAAGTTCCTGGCGGCTCAAGCTTCATGCCCGAAGCGACACGGACATGTCGGGATGGCGTTCCAGCCGCCCCGCCAGCTCCAGTTCCAACAGGACCAGGGACAAAGTGGATGGTGACAATTGGCATTGGCGGAGGATTTCGTCAACCGTTAGGGCTGTGGCATCCAATAATGCCAACACGGATTTCTGGGCCTCGGACAGGTCTGCGCTGTCTTCCACGCCGCTGGAAAGCCTAGGCGGGCGGGGCGGTTGCGGGATGCCCGGCAGCAGGCCGAGGGTGGAAATGACGTCTTCCGCCGATTCAGCCAGCATGGCGCCCTGCTTGATCAGCGCGTTGCAGCCGGCGGCGCGCGGATCGAGCGGCGAACCCGGCACGGCGAACAGCTCGCGGCCCTGTTCGAGGGCAAATCGCGCGGTGATCAGCGAGCCGGATTTCAGCTTCGCCTCGATCACCACCACGCCCTGCGCCAGCCCGGCGATGATGCGGTTGCGGCGCGGGAAATGCTGGGCCTGGGGCACGAAGCCGGGCGGCATTTCCGATACGATGCAGCCTTGTTCGGCGATGGCGGCGTGCAGTTTGGCGTTCTCCGGCGGATAGATATGATCGACGCCGCCGGCCAGCACGGCCACGGTGCCGGTCGCCAATCCGCCCTGATGCGCCGCCGTATCGATACCGCGCGCCAGGCCGGAGACGACGATATGACCGGCGGCACCCAGATCGGACGCCATTCCCTGGGCGATCTTGCGGCCATTGAGCGAGGCGTCGCGCCCGCCGACCAGCGCCACCGATGGCCGGGTCAGCAGGCTGGCATCGCCCGATACGGTCAACAGCGGCGCGATTTCCAATGCCCGCAGCGCCTCGGGATAATTCGGATCGTCGGCAATAAGTAAGCCGGCGCCGATCTTGCGCAAGGCGGCCAGTTCCTTTTCGGCGGCATCCTTCGGATAAACCGACATCTTCCGCCCGCCGCGCCCGGACAGGTCAGGCAAAGCGTCGAGCGCCTTACCCGCCGTGCCGAACCGCTCGATCAGGCGGAAGAAGGTGGCCGGTCCGACATTTTCGGAGCGATACAGGCGCAGCCAGTCGAGGGCTTCCACTTAGTGCTTCTGCCCCGCGATCCATTCGTCGACGCGCTTTTCCAGCACGTCGAGCGGCAGCGGGCCGGCCAGCAGGACGCGGTCGTGGAAGGCGCGTTCGTCGAATTTGTCGCCCAGGGTCTTCTCGGCGCGGTGGCGCAGTTCCATCAACTTCAGCTCGCCGATCTTGTAGGCCAGCGCCTGGCCGGGCCAGGAGATATAGCGCATCAGCTCGTTCTGGATGTTGGTGGGCGACAGGGCAGTGTTGTCGGTGAAGCAGGCGCGGGCCTCCTCCACGCTCCAGCCCTTCCAATGGATGCCGGTATCGGCCACCAGGCGGCAGGCGCGCCACATCTCGTAGGACAGCTTGCCGAAGCGCTCATAGGCGTCGCGATAGATGCCCATCTCGTCGCCCAGCTGCTCGGCATAGAGACCCCAGCCTTCGACATAGGCGGTGACATAAGCGTCGCGGCGGAAGGCCGGCACGTTCTCCAGCTCCTGCGACAGGGCGATCTGCAAATGATGGCCCGGCACGCCTTCATGCAGCGCCAGGGCCGGCAGTTCGTAGAGCGGGCGCTGGTCGAGATGGCTGGTATTGATCATCAGGCCGCCGGCGACACCCTGGGAAGGCGATCCTTCGAAATAGCGGCCGGTGGTGTAGTTCTCCTCGATCTCGGCCGGCACCGGGCGCACGCCATAGGGCAGGCGCGGCAGGCGGCCGAAATGACGCGGCAGCTGGTCGTCGATGCGCTTGGCGATCTCGGACGCTTTCTCAAGCAACGCCTGGCGGCTGGTGACATAGAAGCGCGGATCGCTGCGCAGCATGGCCTGAAAGTCGGAGAAGCTGCCGGTGAAGCCGGTTTCCTTGATCAGCTTTTCCATTTCCTCGCGGATGCGCGCGACTTCGGATTTGCCGATCTCGTGCACTTGGTCGGGGGTGAGAGTGGTGGTGGTGTGATAGCCGACCAGCCAAGCGTAATAGTTCGCGCCATTGGGCAGGCTGCGCGCGCCTAGGGTTTCGCGGGCGGCGGGCAGATATTCCTTTTCCATCAGATCGGCGTACTCGGCCTGGGCCGGGCGCAGCGCCTGCAGAGCCTCGCGGCCGCGGTCCAGCAGGTCGGCGGCCATCGCCGCGCTGATGGTGGACGGCAGCGACTTCAACGGCGCCAGCATCGGATCGTCGTCGATCGGCGTGTCGGCCTGCTTGCGGGCGCGGCCGGCGATCAGTTCGGCGATGATCCTGGGCTGCACGAAGCCGGTTTTGATGCCGCGGCGGATATTGGCCATGTTGTCGCGCCAATAGCCCGGCGCCGCCTGCAGCCGGTGGAGCCATGCCTCGGCATCGGCCTGGTTGCGGATGGCGATGGTGGTGGCGGCCTCGGACAAGGCGGTCTCGAATCCGCTGTCGTTCAGCGAGGGCGAGCGGGCGGTGTCGAAATCGAGATCGGCCAGCCGCTCGCGCACTTCGCGCTCCAGCAGATCGTGGTTGAGCCTGGCTTCGGCGGACAGGCCGGCCGGCTTGATGGCACCCAGGCGCTGGTCGAATTTGAGCAAAGCCGCCTTGCGCCGCGCATCGCCCGCCGGGGTCACGTCAGGCAGACGCGACAGGGCTTCCCGCACGCCATTCTGGCCGGCGGCGAAGGGATCTTCGGCGAAATTATAGGCTTCGAAATCAGCGATGATCTGCTGCATCGGCTTGTCGGCCGCCGGATTGGGCGCGGCGAAAGCGGAGAAGGGCAGCACGGCGGCGATCAGCAGGCAGCAGGAGAAGCGGAAGCGGGCTGGCAAGGCGGACTCCTTGGAAAAGGCAGGGAGTCACAATGACATGGATGCTGCTGCCGGGAAACCGCCCGCGAATATTGCAGGTGAAAGCAATATGAAAACTTGTTTTACAAACAATATTGATGTGCATCAAAACAATATATCGCTTCGTCGCTTATTGTTTATCGGATTACAAAATTCCATAAAGTAAATTACTGAATTTTGTAACGTGAAAATAAATAATTGTTGTTGTTCTAAGCGATGGAGTGTTTCGAATGGATGGCCGATTTCCACGCCTTCGTATCGCGCATCGGATGGTTTTCCTGATTCTGGTGGCTGTTTTAGCGAGCATCGTCATTCTCGCGATCCAGTTGACGACACTGCGCAAGACGCTGCTTTCTGAGCGGTCGGCGGCCGTGAGGAACGAAGTGCAGACCGCCGCTTCCCTGATAAAGGGATATGCGGAGCAAGCCGCCGCAGGTGACATCACCGATGCCGAGGCGCAACTGCGCGCCAAGCTGGCGCTGCGTAAGCTTCGCTACGGCAATAATGATTATTTCTTCGTCTATCGCACGGACGGCGTGTCGATCGTCCATGCTCTCAAGCCTGAACTCGAAGGAACCAACATGATCGATGCGCGGGATTCCAACGGCGTCAGGTTTGTAGGCGGCCTTATCGAGCAGGCCGGCCAAGGAGGCGGTTTCCTGAATTACGTTTTCCCGCGCGCCGGTCAGGACAAGTCTTCGCCCAAGATCGGCTATGCCGCCAAGGTCGAGCCCTGGGGCTGGGTGGTCGGAAGCGGCGTTTATGTCGACGATGTCGATGTCGTCTTCCATCAGCGTCTGATCCAGGCAGTGCTCTGGGAGAGCGGGGTCGTTACCGTGCTCTGCATCGGCACCTGGCTGATCGGCAACGGGATCGTGGTGCCGATTCGCGGCATGATCCGGGCCATGGGAGATCTGGCGGCTGGAAGGACCGACGTGACGATTCCCTCACTCGGCCGGCGCGATGAAATCGGCGACATGGCCAAATCCGTCGAGGTCTTCAAGCGGAACATGATCGAAACCGACGATCTGCGCCGCGGACAGGAGGCCGAGCGCGAGCGCGCCGCCGCGGAACGCTCGGCGGATCTGGAGCGGCTGGCGCGGAGTTTCGAGGAGCGTGTCGGCAGTATCGTCGGGGCGGTGGCGTCATTCTCGGCCCGCATGGAGACGGCGGCGCGTTCGATGCTGCAGACCGCCGGCGATACCAGCGACCGGGCGCTGATCGTCGCCACCGCGGCCAATCATGCCTCGGGGAACGTGCAGACGGTGGCCAGCGCCGCCGAGCAGCTGTCCTGCTCGATCTCGGAGATCGGCCAGCAGATGGAACATTCCTCGGAGATTCTCAAGGAAGCCGTCGAACAGGCTACGAACACCAGCCGCACCGTCGACAGCCTGGCCACCTCGGCGAAGAAAATCGGCCAGATGGTGGCGTTGATCCAGGGCATCGCCGGGCAGACCAATCTCCTGGCTCTGAACGCGACCATCGAGGCCGCGCGCGCCGGAGAGCACGGCAAAGGATTCGCGGTCGTGGCCAACGAGGTCAAGACTCTGGCCAATCAGACCGAGAAAGCGACCAATGAAATCGTCGGGCTGGTCCAGTCGATACAGAATGCCACCAGCGGGACGGTGACGGAGATTCACGACATATGCGCGATGATCGGCCGCATGAACGAAGTCGGCTCCGCCATCGCCGCGGCCATCGAGCAGCAAGGCGCGGCGACGCGCGAGATCGCCGGAAATGTCCAGCAGGCGGCGCACGGCACCGATGAAGTTTCATCGAATATTGCCGGCGTGACCGATGCCTCGCGCGAGGTGGGCGGCGCGGCCGCGCAAATCAGCGAGACCGCGGGCGAACTTGCGAAACAGTCGGCGCATCTGGAACAGGCCGTGTCAGCGTTCCTGACGACCATCCGCGCGTCATAGGAGTGGGCGATGATTCCGTCAAAAGTCGAGGCCGACTGTGCGGCAGAGGGGAGGGAGCTGCTCGAGCGGCAGGTCAATGCGGTCCACAAGGACATTCTTTCCCTCAAGGGATATGAGTCGCTTCAGCGGATCGGCGTCGCCCTCTATGACCGCGGCAGCGACCATGTCACGACCTTCCTTCAGAGTTTGGACGATCTTCCCTATCTGGGCAGGTTGAATCTCAGGCTGAGGGAAATGGGCTCGCTGCGGCATTTGGCGGAAGAGCGTGGCATGAGGGTGGTGGACGAAATAATGCCGGGTGCCCCGGGCCGCCTCGGGGAACTCTATCGGATCGGCATCCGTTCCAGCATGACCGTTCCGATCCTGGGGAATGGACAGCTGTTCGGCTTCATCTTCTTCAACTCGACCAGGCCGGGATTTTTCAGCGGCCCCATCTCGGAACATCTGAGAGTTTACGCCAAGCTGATTTCTTTCCTTCTGATCAACGAGATCATGAGCGTGAATCTGGTTCGCGCCGTGACCAGGACGGCGCAGGAGGTCACGCGCTTACGCGATTTCGAGACGGCGACGCATCTGGACCGGATGTCGAATTATGCGCGGCTGATCGCGGCCGCGGGGGCATCGTACTGGGGATTGTCCGACGAATGCATCGAATATATCTACTGGTTCGCGCCGCTCCACGACATCGGTAAGGTGGCGATCAGCGACAGCGTCCTTCTCAAGCCGGGCAAATTGACGCCGGCTGAAATGGACGCCATGAAACTGCATGTGGAGAGAGGTGTGGCGATCATCGACGCGATCGCGGCGGAGTTCGGGTCGGGCACCATCCGCCGCCTGGACCTGGCGCGCAACATCATCGCTTTTCATCATGAAAATTTCGATGGCAGCGGATACCCGGCGGGGGCGGCCGGCCATGAAATTCCGCTCGAAGGCCGCATCGTCGCGTTGGCCGACGTCTTCGATGCCCTGACCAGCGACCGGCCTTATAAATCGCGCTGGTCCAACGAAGAGGCCCTAACCTACGTAATGAGCCTTTCCGGCAGCAAGTTCGACCCCGACTGCGTCGAATTCCTCGTGAAGAACTTCGCCGAGGTGACCTTCATCCAGGATCGCTTCTGCGACGAATTCAAGCCTTAGTCGGCGCAGTTGATCTGGTAATCCGTCGGATTGCTGTGATTGTGGTTGCTGTCGATCAGATAAGCGCGGATCACCGCGTGATAATGATCGGCGCCGCAGGGATAGCGGTCGGTGAAGACCGCGCCCTTCTTCTGCAGCTCGGCATCGGAATCGACGCGGGTATCGGACAGCACATGCAGCGGCTGGGTCGCGTCGCTGGACAGGATGTCGCGGTGGATGGCGACCACATTGCCGTCGGGCGAATGGAAATGCAGATCGGCATAGACCACCGGGCCGGTAGGACGCAGCACCACGGAATCGATGGCGGGGGCGGTGCCCGAGCTGAACGCCTCGACCACTGACCGCGGCGGTGTGCAGCTGGCCAGGGCGAAGAGGGGCAGCAGCAGGACGAAGCGAAGCTGTCTCATCGCGCTAGTGTAGGGCCCTAAATGCTAGCCGGCAAAGGACATTTCGAGGGCATCATGTCGACGGCATCATTGAGAGCAATCGATCGAATAATCCACGGTATTGCTGTGATTGTGGTTGGTGTCGATCAGATAAGCGCGCAGCTGAGCGCGGTATCTGTCTGCGCCGCACTGCCAGCCGCCGCTATAGACGGCGCCCTTCTTCTGCTGGTCGGGCGAGACGGCGACCGGGCTGTCCGAGATGTAGTTCAGCAGCGCCTTGGGCGAATCGTTCGAAACCAGCTCGCGGTGGATCGCCACGACATTTCCGTCGGACGAGCGGAAATGCAACTCGGGATAGATCACCGGGTTATTATTCTGATCGGTCGTGCGATAGGTGACCTGATCGATCACCGGCCTCGAATTGCCAGGCGTGAGCCCATGCAAATCCGAGGGTTGGCTGCTGCAACCGGCCAAGGTCACGAGCAGCAGCGAAAGGCATGCCTTAAGCATGGGGGCACCTCTCTCTGGCGTGTGAACGATTTAATTTAGTGAATCCGGCCCCGCGGATTCAAACGACAAAACCTAACTTTTCCCGGGTTCGGGCAGCTGGGCGCTGCAGTCGATGGTGTAGTCCAGCGAATTGCTGTGATTGTGGTTGCTGTCGATCAGATAGGCACGCACCTGGACCTGATATTGCTCGGGCCCGCAATGGAAGCCGCCGACATAGACGGCACCCTTCTTCTGCTGTTCCGCGCTGATGTCGATGCGGCTGTCCGACATGAAATTGATCGGGGAAGGCGAGGTGCTGGACAGCATCTCGCGGTGGATCGCCACCACATTGCCGTCGGCGGAATGGAAGCGGAACTCCGGATAAACGACCAGATAGCGTTCCTGCACCGTATGGAAGGTGACCTTGTCCAGCACGGGCGGTGTGGAGAGGATCGCGACGTCCTTGACGGTGGGAGGATTAGCGCAGCCGCCGAGGGTCAGCAGGAGCAGAGTGAAGTTGATTTTATGCATCATATTATACCGTCTTAGGCGAGTTTGGACGTCAATCTAAGGGAACAGCGCGGCCAGCACCAGCGTGAACAGAAAGGCCGAGACGCCGAGAATGGTCTCCATCGCCGTCCAGGTCTTGAGGGTCTGCGGCACGGTCATGCCGAAATATTCCTTGATCATCCAGAAGCCGGAATCATTGACGTGCGACAGGATCAGCGAGCCCGATCCGGCCGCCAGCACCAGCAATTCGGGTGAGACCGGTAGGGATGACGCGACGGCGATCGGCGCGACGGTGCCGGCCGAGGTGGTCAGCGCCACGGTAGCCGAGCCGGTGGCGACACGGATCGCCGCCGCCACCAGGAAGGCCAGCACCAGCGGCGAAACCTGCGCCGCGATGGCCTGGCGGGCGATGGCGGCGCCGACGCCGCTGTCGACCAGCACGCGGTTGAAGCCGCCGCCGGCGCCGATCACCAACAGGATGGCGGCGGTCGGGCCGAGGCAATCATTCATCTGCTTCAGCAGGTCGGCGCCGCTGAAGCCGCGCCGCAGCCCGAAGGTGACGCAGGCGACCAGCAGCGCGATCAACAATGCCACGACCGGATTGCCGATGAAGGCGAGAGTGGTTGCGACGAGGCTGTCCTTCGGCAGCGCAACCGCCGCCAGGCTGGCCGCCACCATCAAAGCGACCGGCAGCAGGATGGTCGCCATCGCGGCGGCGAAGCCGGGCGGATTGGCGGTGTTGGAGGTGCCGAGCTGATCGGCCAGCGGATTATGCGCCGGCAGCTCGATCCGCCGGGCGATCCAGGGGCCGAAAATCGGTCCGGCCAGAGCGGCGGCCGGCAGCCCGACGATCAGCGAATAGAGGATGGTCCGCCCGACATCGGCGTGGAAGGTGCCGACCGCCAGCATCGCCGCCGGGTGGGGCGGCACGATGCCGTGCACGATCGACAGGCCGGCCACCAGCGGAATGCCGACCTTGATCAGCGAGGTGCCGGTTTGCCGCGCCACCGTGAAGATCAACGGGATCAGCAGCACCAGCCCGACCTGGAAGAATACCGGTACGCCGACGATGAAGGCGACCAGCATGATCGCCCAATGGACGCGGCGTTCGCCGAACAGGCCGATCAGCGTGCGGGCGATAGTCTCGGCCCCGCCGGATTCGGCCAGCAGCTTGCCCAGCATGGTGCCCAGCGCCACCACCACGGCGATGAAACCGAGCACCGAGCCGACGCCGTCCTGAAAGGATTTGACGATACTGGTTGGCGCCATGCCGGCCGCCAGCCCCATCCCGCCGGAGCAGAGCAGCAAGGCGACGAAGGGATGCAGCTTGAGGCGGGTGATCAGCAGGACCAGGGCGAGGATCGCCCCGGCGGCGCAAAGCAGGAGAAGGCTGTCGCTCATGTCCCCCGCTTCGCCTCGTCAGGTCTTCTTCTTGCCGATCTTGGGTTCGGCGCCGGTCACCAGGCGCTGGATATTGGCGCGGTGGCGGATGATGGCCAGCACCGCCAGGATCAGCGCCGTCACCGTCACCCAGGTGTCGGACCAGATCAGGGCGTAGAAGGGCGACAGAGCCAGGGCGACCAGGGCGGCCAGCGAGGAATAGCGCAGCACAGCGGCAACCAGCAGCCAGGTTGCGCAGGCGGCGACACCGACCGGCCAGGCGACCGCCAGCAGCACGCCCAGGGTGGTGGCGACGCCCTTGCCGCCCTTGAAGCCGAGCCAGACGGGGAAATTATGCCCGAGCACCGCGAACAGCCCGGCGACCGCCGCCGCTTCCGGCGAGGCCAGGGCGGCAGCGGCGAGAGCGGCAAACGCACCTTTTCCGGAATCGAGGATCAGCGTGGCGGCGGCCAGGCCCTTATTGCCGGTGCGCAGCACATTGGTGGCGCCGATATTGCCCGAGCCGATGGTGCGGATGTCGCCCAGACCGGCCATGCGGGTCAGCACCAGCCCGAACGGGATCGAACCCAGCAGATAGCCGCCCGCAGCGGCGAGGATCAGCTCAACCATCGACATAGACCGAGCGGCCGTCGACGACGGTGCGCAGGATGCGGCCCTGCACCGGGCGGCCATCGAAGGGAGAGTTCTTCGATTTGCTGCGGAACTTGGCCGGATTGACCTTGCCGATGCGGTCGGCGTCGAACAGCACCAGATCGGCGGGCGAGCCGACCGTCAGCGTGCCGGCCTTGAGGCCGAGCAGGCGGGCGGGGCCCAGTGTCAGGCGTTCGATGACCTGCAGCAGGCTCATATGCTCGTTATGGAACAGCTCCAGCGAGATCTGCAGCAGGGTTTCCAGCCCGACGCCGCCGAATTCGGCCTGGGCGAAGGGCAGGCGCTTGCTGTCCTGGTCCTGCGGCGCATGGTCCGAGGCGATGGCGTCGATGGTGCCGTCCTGCAGGCCGCGCACGATGGCCAGGCGGTCATCCTCGCTGCGCAGCGGCGGCGACAGCTTGGCGAAGGTGCGGTAATCGCCGACCGCCAGCTCGTTGAGGGCGAAATAGGGCGGGGCGGTGTCGCAGGTGATCTTCAGGCCGCGCTTTTTGGCCTGGCGGACCAGGTCGACACCTTCCGCCGTCGAGATATGGGCGGCGTGATAGCGCCCGCCGGTACCGGCCAGCAGGCGGATGTCGCGCTCCAGCATGATGGCTTCGGCGGTGTTCGAGATGCCGGACAGGCCGAGGCGGGTCGACAGCTCGCCCTCATTCATCACGCCGCCGGCCAGGGCCGGTTCTTCCGGGTGCTGAATGATCAGCGCGCCGAAGGTGGCGGCGTAGGACAGCGCGCGGCGCATCATCAGCGGGTTGGCGATGGCTTTGGTGCCATCGGTAAAGCCCAGCGCGCCGGCCTCGGCCAGCATGCCGATCTCGGCCAGCTCCTTGCCCTCCAGCGCCTTGGTGGCGGCGGCATAGGGATAGACCTTGGCCAAGCCGTTCTTGCGGGCGATGCGGGCGACGAACTCCACCGCGGCGATGTCGTCGATGACCGGATCGGTATTGGGCAGGCACACCATCGTGGTGACGCCGCCCGCCACCGCGGCTTCGCCGGCGGAAGCCAGGGTTTCCTTGTGCTCTTCGCCGGGTTCGCGCAGCTGCACGCGCATGTCGACCAGGCCGGGCGCCAGGCAGGCGCCCTTGCAGTCGATCACGTCGGCGCCGGCCGGAGCGGAGGTTACATCCACACCCATGGCGACGATGGTCTCGCCGTCGGTGACCAGGCCGCCCTTGGCATCGAGGCCGCTGGCGGGGTCGAGCAGGCGGGCATTGAGATAGGCGATCTTGCCGGGAGCGGTGACGGACATCAGGCGGCTCCCTTGCTCAGGTTCGCGGTCAGCACGTCGAGGCAGGCCATGCGGACGGCGACGCCCATCTCGACCTGCTCGCGGATCACCGAGCGCTCGACGTCGTCGGCGAGGTCGCTGTCGATCTCGACGCCGCGGTTCATCGGGCCGGGATGCATGATCAGCGCGTCGGGCTTGGCCGCCGACAGCTTGTCGTAATCGAGGCCGAAGAAGTGGAAATATTCGCGGATCGAGGGGATGAAATTGCTGGTCATCCGCTCGTTCTGAAGGCGCAGCATCATAACGATATCAACATCTTTCAGGCCTTTCCTCATGTCGTGAAAGACCTCGACGCCCAGCGCTTCGGCCTTCGCCGGCAGCAAGGTGCGCGGGGCGATCAGGCGCACCTGGGCGCCCATCACGTTCAGCAGATGAATGTTCGAGCGGGCCACGCGGCTATGGCGCACATCGCCGCAGATGGCGACCGACAGGCCGTCGAGATGGCCCTTGCGGCGGCGGATGGTCAGGGCGTCGAGCAGGGCCTGGGTCGGATGCTCGTGCTGGCCGTCGCCGGCGTTGATCACCGCGCAATTGACCTTGTCGGACAGCAGCTTGGCGGCGCCGGAATCGGCATGGCGGACCACCAGGACGTCGATATGCATCGCGTTCAGGGTCATCGCCGTGTCGATCAGCGTCTCGCCCTTGGCCACCGAGCTGGCGCCCACCGTCATGTTGATGACGTCTGCGCCCAGGCGCTTGCCGGCCAGTTCGAAGCTGGTGCGGGTGCGGGTCGAGTTCTCGAAGAACAGATTGACCACGGTCTTGCCGATCAGGGTTGACAGTTTGCGGTCGGGGCCGCGTGAAACTTCTACGAAACGTTCGGATTGATCGAGAAGATACGAGATTTCGAGCGGGGAAAGCCCCTCGATACCGAGCAGATGTCGGTGCGGATAATTCATGTCGGTCATGAGCCGGGACTATAGGAGAGGGGCGGGGCGGCGTAAAGGGCGCCAAATAGGGAATAAATCGGTTTCGAAAGCGTAAACTGATCAGTACTGGCTTGCATGGGAAGACGTCGTTGAGCGAGAATCGCGGCGGGGATAGGGAAATAGCGATCCATGTCGATTGCGCCTAAGATTTTATTGTGCGGTTTGATCGGGCTCTGCTTGGCGGGTGCGCCGGCCGGAGCCATGCCGCTGGCTTATAAGATCAATCCGAATTCGACCGACATCGGCTTTACGGTCGATGTACTCGGCCTGACCACCTGTCAGGGCGAATTCTCGAAATTTTCGGGCAGCCTGACGCTGGATCTCGACCAGCCGGAATCCAGCGAAGTGGCGGTCAAGATCGATGCCGCCTCGGCTTCGATGGAATGGTCGGTGGCGACCGAGATGGTGCTGGGGCTGTCCTATCTCGACGCCGAGCATTATCCGGAACTGCAATTCGTCAGCGACCATGTGACGATGCTGGGCGACGGCAAAGTGCGGATGGATGGAACGCTGACCCTGCGCGGCATCAGCCATGGCGAAAGCTTCGTCGCCGATCTGTCCGACCGGCATTGGAACAAGGAACACAACGCCGAGGAGGCGGAGTTCACCGCCATCGGCACGGTTCACCGCAGCGATTACCGGATGGATCAGGACCGTTCGACGCTGGATGACCGGGTGACCTTCACCATCCACGCCCGGCTGATGTTGACCGAGCCGAGCTTCAACTCCGTTCAAGTTCGCTGAGGCGATAGCGCGCTTCGGCCAGATCGTCGCCGCTGGAGCGCAGGGTGCGGGTCAGGCATTCGATGACCAGCAGCATGCCGTCGGGCGCGCTGTCCATCATGCGGCTGAAGGATTCCTTCGACAGAACGGTGCAGGTGGCGTCTTCGGTGACGTAGGCGCTGGCCATGCGCGGGCTATCGTCGATCAGCCCCATCTCGCCGAACAGGCCCCATTTTTGCACCTGGCCGATCACGATGCGCTTGCCGGTGATCATCTTGAAGATCTGCACGCTGCCGGTCTCGAGGATATAGGCGGCGTCGGCCTGCTCGCCCTGCTTGAAGATGGTGGTGCCGCGCGGAAAGGTCACGCGCTCGGGCAGTCCTGACCGGGACGGGCTTTTGGTCCGGCCGTATTCACCCACTCCGCTCATCGCCACCCTCTGTCCCAACAAGCCGTAGCTGAACATAGAACAACTCCGTCACCAATAAAAGCGCACGCAATTATTGGCGGGTTGCTTCAAGGCATTATTGTGGCAGGGTCAGGGTCGTTTCAGGGCGTCCAGCGCGCCTTGCAGAATGTAGGCGGCGGCCAGCTTGTCGACCAGTTCGGCACGGCGGGCGCGTGAGGCGTCGGCTTCCAGCAGGGTGCGGGTGACCGCGGCGGTCGACCAGCGTTCGTCCCAGAAGCCGATGGGGATGTCGCGCATCTTCAGCAGATTGGTGGCGAAGCTGCGCGACGATTGGCAGCGCGGCCCCTCGGTGCCGTCCATGCTGACCGGCAATCCGATCACCAGGCCGCCGACCTCATGCTTGGTCACCAGGGCCAGCAAAGCCTCGGCATCCTGGGTGAATTTCTTGCGGGCGATGGTCTGCAAAGGTGTGGCGATGGTGCGGCTGACGTCGGACAAAGCGAGCCCGATGGTCTTGGTGCCGAGGTCGAGACCCAGCAGCCGCTGATCGCGGGAGAGAAGCGCGGGAAGGTCGGAAAGGGGAAGAACTGACATGGCGCCACCCTAACGCGCGGGCTCTCAGAGCGCCAGAACGTGATAGGAGAGGGTCGCGGTGGAGAGATCGTGCAGGCCGGTCAGTTCCACCATTCCATAGCTGCCCGTCGAACCCAGGGATTCCACGACATAGGTGTTGCCGGCGAACTGGAACCAGCTGATGGCGCCGCTGGCGAGGCTGGTGGCCGCGGTGACGAAGTCGGTCAGCACCGAGCCGGTCTTGATCTGCGCCGCGGCGGCGCTGCCATTGGCCCAGGCTTCGGTACTGGGGGCGGCGGTTCCGACAAGGGTCAGCGAGTCGCCGTGCGCGGCGCCGGAGATGGCGGTGTACTCGCCCGTCTGCGTCAGCGCTTGCAGATTTATGCGATTTCCGCCGGTGCCCGACAGGGTGACGTAATTGGTTCCGGTGCCGAGGAAGATATCGTTTTTGGTTCCTCCGACCGAGAGGGTGTCTCCGCCGGCGAGGCCGGAGACGTCGATATAATTGCTGCCGCCCGAAATGTGGATCGTCGCCTCCGCGCTGCTGGCGGCGCTGGCGCCTCCGCCGGCCTGAATGTCCTGACCGCCGGCCAGGGCCGTCAGGCTGAAGGTGGCGCCTGCGGCCAGGTTCGTGTCGGTGACGTTCAGGATGCCCGTGCCGTCGGTGATGGCGACGCCGCCGGCGGCGTATTGCGCCGTGATCTTCAGGGTGCCGGTATAGGAGGTGGTGTTGAGGGTGGCGATCTGCCCGTCGGGGGCCTGGAGGTCGAGATTGGCCGCGCCGGTCAGCGTCAGATTGGACAGGCTGGTATCCGACAGCTGCAGCAGATCGGTCTTGACGAAGGTCCCGGTGTCGATAGTCAGTGCGTGATAGCCCGGCGCGGCGAGCACGGGGGCACCGACGCTGTGGGTGATGGTGGCGGTTTCGGTTTTCGCGCCGCTGACCGTGAAGGTCTCGGGAATGGTGAAGTTGCCCGCGGTTCCGGTGACGCTGATCTGGGCTGGGCCGGTACCGCCCGGATAAGTCATGGGATAGGTCTTGCCCAGGTAATATTGCAGCTGCGCGGACAGGATCTGCAGGATCTCGCTGGCTGTTTCGCCCGACGTGATCGTCGTGGAGACGTTGACGCCATCCAATGTCCAGCTGACCACGTCTCCGGAGGTGAAGGTGCCGCCCAGCGTCAGCGTATCGACCGGCGCGCTGGTGCCGGTGGCGGTGCCGGTCGCCAGTTCCACGGTCAGCGACGTGCTGGCCGAGCCGGCCGCGGTGGCGGACATCTGCAGCGTCACACCATATCCGTTTTCACCGGAGGCATAATTGTAGGTCAGCAGCTGTGCCGCCGAGGTGCCGGTGAGCACGACGTTTCCCGAGGTCAGGGGGCCCTGGACGATGATCGGCGCGCCTGTGGCCGTGAGCGTCGGCACGTCGAGGGTTCCCGTCGCGGAATCGCCCAGTTCCAGCACCTGGAACCCGCTCACATACTTGCTGTAGGCGGCAGGGGACGGATTGGCGTAATCGATCAGCAGCACATTGATGTCGCCCGGGGTGCCGGCAAGCTTGAACCCAGGGTCGGACCCCAGCTGGGAGGTCTGCGTTTCGACCAGGGGAACGGCGATCTGCTGAAGCGGCGTCGTTCCGCCATAACCCGGCAGGGACAGCGACAAGGTGAAATTGCCGGAAAGCCCCTGGTTCTGGAGGTCGGACAGCAGGAAGGTCAGGGCAGCGGAACCGCCGGAGACGGTGACTGATCCCGACAGATTGCTCGCCAGGCCGCTGCCCGAGACCAGCGCCGAAGCAGCCAGTCCGTCGACCTTGTAGTCGAGCACCGTGCCGTCGGGCAGACCGGCGCCGATGGTGAAGGTGACCAGGCTGCCTTCGGTGATGCTTTTGGGCGACGATGCGGTGATCGTGACGATGCCGGTGCCGGGAATGGCGGAAACAGGATTGCCGCCGGTCAGGGCGGACAGGCCGTTATTGGCCAGGCCGGCGACGATGGAAGGGCTGGCATCCTGCAGATATTCCGGCGAATTGGCGAATTCCTGCATGACCGCCGCGACCGGCGTAGGGTTCACCGTGTTGAGCTGCGCCATGTAAGCCGACCATTCGTCGTAAGAGGGCTTACGGTTCAGGATGTTCTGGTAAAACGCGTAGACGTCGAAGCTCGCCCATTCGCTATTGGCCGGCAGGTTCGCTTCCGGAGCGCTCACGAAGTCCTGGGCGATGATGTTCCAGGTCGATTGCGGAACGGCCGCCGCGCCCTGGGCGATCTGGGCGGCGCTCAGGCCCTGTTCGGCCATGGCGACGTAATATTGGATTTCGAAAGGGGCGGGTGCCCGGTCGAGGGCAGCCTGGTAATAGCGGACGACCTGCTGCGCGATGCCGGATTCCGCCGAAGTGGCCATGGCGGTGGCGGCGGCATAGACCGATCCGCCGCTTTGCGGGTGCTGGGCGAGCCAGCCGGCGGCGTTTGCATTGGCGAGGGTGGAGGATTCGAAAAGAACGTTTTCGAGCAGGCTGACGGTTTGCGCCGTAGTGATCGTCACGCTTGATCCCCTTCATCGCGATGTGACGGATGAAACATACTTGAGAAGGGTTGAACCGCAAAGTTATACGCGCGCCGTAATTGCGCCGTTACAGCGGAGATTGCGCCCGACGACCGCCTGTGTCGCGGTCCTAGGCAAGGCGGCCAGCCTTGCGGTCGGCCCGCGACTTGGCGGATCGCCTACCCGCAACGCGATGCAAACGTTGCGGGGGTGGGAAATCCAGGCTAATTTCCGCGCTCGATTTTCCGCATTCCGCGAGAGGTTTTCCACCCCATGTCCCTGGACAAAGACACCGTCAAGAAGCTGGCGACCCTCGCCAGGCTCGATCTGCCCGAGGCAGAACTCACCCATCTGGCCGGCGAACTCAGCAATATCATGCAGTTCGTCGAGCAACTGGGCGAGGTGAATACCGACGGTGTCGCGCCGATGACTTCGGTCGCGCACATGACTTTGCCGCGCCGTAAGGACGAGGTGACCGACGGCGGTTACCCCGAGCGCGTGCTGGCCAATGCCCCCGACGCTATGGACGGCTTCTATACGGTGCCGAAGGTGGTTGAATGACACCGCGCATGCAATGCGCGGTGTCAGGAGCGCGACTGCGCGACCGCGCAGCGACGACGAGGCCGGCGGCCGAGGAGGGAAGCCGGAGCGAAGCCAAGCGCGCGGATGCGCGCGCCCGGCGTCTGAGGGGATTTTGATATAATGAGCGAACTTACCAACCTGACGATCGCCGACGCCCGCGCCAAGCTGGCGAAAGGCGAGATCTCGGCCGTCGAGCTGACCGAGGCGCACATCCTGGCGATGGAAGCGGCGCGCGGCCTCAACGCCTTCGTTACCGAGACCCCGGAGCTGGCGCTGGAGCGCGCCCGCGAGGCCGATGCCGCCCAGCAGAAGGGCGAGGCCGGACTCCTGTCGGGCATTCCGCTCGGCATCAAGGATCTGTTCGCCACCGAGGGCGTGCGCACCACGGCGTCGTCGAAGATCCTCGAAAACTTCGTGCCGCCCTATGAATCGACCATCTCGGCCAATCTGAAGAAGGCCGGCGCGGTGATGCTGGGCAAGACCTCGCTCGACGAGTTCGCCATGGGCTCCTCCAACATGACCTCGGCTTTCGGGCCGGTGATCAGCCCGTGGAAGCGCAAATCCAACTCCAACGCCCAGCTGGTTCCCGGCGGTTCGTCGGGCGGTTCGGCCTCGGCCGTGTCCGCGCGCATCGCCATGGGCGCCACCGGCACCGATACCGGCGGCTCGATCCGCCAGCCCGCCTCGTTCTGCGGCATCGTCGGCTTCAAGCCGACCTATGGCCGCTGCTCGCGCTGGGGCACCATCGCCTTCGCCTCGTCGCTCGACCAGGCCGGTCCGATGACCCGCACCGTCAAGGATGCGGCGCTGATGCTGCAGGCGATGGCCGGGCACGATCCCAAGGATTCGACCTCGGCCAATATCGCGGTGCCGGATTTCGCCGCCGCCATGACCGGCGACATCCGCGGCCTCAAGATCGGCATTCCCAAGGAATATCGCCCGGACGGCCTGTCCGCCGAGATCTCCAAGCTGTGGGATGACGGCATCGAGATGCTGAAGGCGGCGGGCGCCACCCCCGTCGAGATCAGCCTGCCGCACACGAAGTACGCCCTGGCGACCTATTACATCGTCGCCCCGGCCGAGTGCTCCTCGAACCTGGCGCGCTATGACGGCGTGCGCTACGGCATGCGCGTCGAGGGCAAGACCCTGGACGAACTCTACGCCAAGACCCGCGCTGCCGGTTTCGGCCAGGAAGTGCGCCGCCGCATCCTGATCGGCACCTATGTGCTGTCGGCCGGCTATTACGACGCGTACTACACCAAGGCGCAGAAGGTGCGCGCTTTGATCGCCGAAGATTTCCGCAAGGCTTTCGAGACGGTCGACGCCATCCTGACCCCGACCGCCCCCTCGGCCGCCTTCGGCCTGGGCGAGACCAACGACGACCCGGTCGCCATGTGGCTGAACGACGTCTTCACCGTGCCGGCCTCGCTGGCCGGTCTGCCGGGCATTTCGGTGCCGACCGGCCTGTCCTCGGAAGGACTGCCGCTCGGGCTGCAATTGCTGGGCCGTCCCTTCGACGAGGAGACCGTTCTCAAGGTGGCCGGCGTTCTGGAGAGCGCCGCCGGATTCAAGGCGACCCCGAATGGGGTGGAGATCTAAAGATGGGTTACGTCATTCAGGGTGAAACCGGCGATTGGGAACTGGTGATCGGCTTGGAAGTCCACGCCCAGGTCACCAGCAAATCGAAGCTGTTCTCGGGCGCCGCCACCAGCTTCGGCGCCGAGCCGAACACCGAAGTGTCGTTGGTCGACGCCGCCATGCCCGGCATGCTGCCGGTCATCAACGAGTACTGCGTCGAGCAGGCGATCCGCACCGGCCTGGGCCTCAAGGCGCAGATCAACAAGACCTCGGTGTTCGCGCGTAAGAACTATTTCTACGCCGATCTGCCGCAGGGCTATCAGATCAGCCAGTACGACCAGCCGATCGTCGGCGAGGGCACCATCATCCTCGACATGAAGGACGGCTCGACCCGCACCATCGGCATCGAGCGCCTGCATCTGGAACAGGATGCCGGCAAGAGCCTGCACGACCAGCATCCGCAGAAGTCGTTCATCGACCTCAACCGCGCCGGCACCGCGCTGATGGAGATCGTCTCCAAGCCGGACATGCGCAGCCCGGAAGAGGCGGCGGCTTACGTCACCAAGCTGCGCTCGATCCTGCGTTACTTAGGCACCTGCGACGGCAACATGGCCGAAGGCTCGATGCGCTGCGACATCAACGTCTCGGTGCGCAAGGCCGGCGAGCCCTATCGTACGCGCGCCGAGATCAAGAACGTGAACTCGATCCGCTTCATGTTCCAGGCGATCGAGTACGAGGCGCGCCGCCAGATCGACATTTATGAAGAGGGCGGCGAGGTGGTTCAGGAGACCCGCCTCTACGACGCCACCAAGGGCGAGACCCGGTCGATGCGCAGCAAGGAAAACGCGCATGATTACCGCTATTTCCCCGATCCTGACCTGCTGCCGCTGGTCCTGTCGGACGAAGAGATCGCCTCGATCAAATCGACCTTGCCCGAGCTGCCGGATGAGAAGAAGGAGCGCTTCATGCGCGACTATCAGCTCAATGCCTATGATGCCGGCGTTCTGGTGGCCGATCAGGAAAGCGCCCATTTCTTCGAGAGCGTCGCCAAGGGCCGCGATCCGAAGCTGGCAGCCAACTGGGTGATGGGCGACTTCTTCGGCGCCCTGAACCGCCTGGGCAAGGAGATTTCCGATCCGCCGGTCACCGCCGCCAATCTCGGCGCCCTGGTCGATCTGATCGCCGACAACACCCTGTCGGGCCGCCTGGCCAAGGAAGTGTTCGAGCTGATGGTCGAGACCGGCAAGGCGCCCGGCGACATCGTCGAGGAGAAGGGCCTGCGCCAGGTCACCGACACCGGCGCCATCGAGGCGTCGATCGCCGAAGTGCTGGCCGCCAATCCGGACAAGGTGGCGGAATACCGCTCCGGCAAGGACAAGCTGTTCGGCTTCTTCGTCGGCCAGGTCATGAAGGCGACCGCCGGCAAAGCCAATCCGGCTCTCGTCAACGAGATCCTGAAAAAGCAGCTGGGCTGAAACCCCGCTGTTGACTTAAAATTCGAAAAGCCGCGCTCATCCTGGGCGCGGCTTTAGAATTTTAGGGATGTGCCATGCCCAAAGGCGATGTCTCTGCCCAGCTTCATCGGTGGATTATTGCCGCGTTATGCTCCGGCGCGGTTGCTGGATGTGCTGCGCCGAGCGCGGAAAGCGTAAGGCTAAATGTCGAACGCACCATAAAGCCCGGCATGACGAGACTTGTGGCCGTCAACAAATTGGAATCGCTCGGATTTAAATGCCATGAGAGCGACAAGGATCATCAGTTCTGCGATCAATCCTATCGAGACGGTTTGACTGGGGCCTGTGTCCGCAATGTCACCCTCTATTACGCGGGTAACGATATTCTGGATCACTTTGTTGTATCCGCCGGGTTTTGCAGTGGGGGATGGGGTAAGTAAAAACCCCGCCGTTTTCGTTTCAGCGCGGCGTGTCCAGCACCTGAACGCGATCGGTAACCTGTTGCTTGCCGGTCATCCCGCCGAGAATATAGAGCTTCCCGCCCGCCGCCAGCATGCCGCGATGATCCATGCTGGCCAGTTTCTTGTTCGGGAACTCGATCCACTGGCCCGCGGCGACGTCATAAGCGAACAGGCGGACGGAGGGTTTGCTGGGCGCTCCGTCATAGCCGAGGCCATTATAATTATAGGGGTTCTCGCTGCCGCCCGCGAACAGCGCCCGGCTGCCCGATCCGGCCGCCGCCATGCGATAAGCCGGCTTGCCGGGATGCGGCGGCAGACGGCGCCAGGTAATGTGCGCCGGGTCGGTCGCATCTATCTCACCTTCCCAGGCCTCGTTCACCAGCCCGTAGAGATTATGCCCATCCGGCTTCTTGCCCAACACGGCGACGCCATCGGCGATCACGATCTTATTGCCGGCAATCGCGCCGGCCTGCCCGAACACCGGCGTGCCGGGGAAGGGCGAGGCGTCGAACCAGCGGTTCTCCTTGGTGTTGAATACCTGCACATTGGCGATGTTGCGGTCTTCATGCCAGCCGGAGACGAGATAGACATAGCGGTCCTGAAACGCCACCGAGACCGAATCATCGACCGGCACCGGGATCGGCGCCTTCGTCTCCCACTGACCCGACTTTGGATCGAACGCCAAGGCCTCCGGGTTCGAAACCTCGGTGCCATCCTCGCCGACGCTATATCCGCCGAACAGATAGACCTTGCCCGAAACGGTCACAGCCGTTCCCGCGATGCGCCCATTGGGCAGCGGCGGCGCGGGCAGGGCGGTGCAGGTGCCCTTTTTCAGCGGGCAGGCGGCTGCCAGGGGCACGATGTCCCGAAAGGTCTTGCCGGCGCCCATGCCGAGGAAGCTGTACAAGGTCGGCCCTTCCGGGCCCCGTGCTACGGCGACCGCATTGTTGCTGACCGGCCAGGGCAGGGTCATTTCCGCGCCGACGGCGGCGGTTCCCAGAGCGAGGGGGAGAGCGGCGGCGAGGGGCCAGGACTTCATCGAAAAGCTTCCACAAGTTTTTACGGTTGGCGCGGGAGTATGCCATTGACGGTAGGGGCGTGATTAGCTAGAAACAGCCCTCCAAGCCACACGGCAACCACGGAGAGGTGGGTGAGTGGCTTAAACCAACGGTTTGCTAAACCGTCGTACGATGTAAAGTCGTACCGAGGGTTCGAATCCCTCCCTCTCCGCCACCGCCGCCAAAAGGGCTCCCTCACGGGAGCCCTTTTTGTTTTGGCGGCGGTGGCGGAGAGGGAGGGGGAGTCGCTGCGACCCCTCGCAGGGTTTGGTGAGGGCGTGCTCCTCTTTTGAGGAGCACGCTCAATAGAGCCCTGAAAGGCTCCTCTCTTGAGGAGAATGAGCTTTACATGTGTGCTTTTATTGCCGCAGCTATATATCCGGCAATTGAGTGCAGCGCGGTTGTTAATATGGCTCCCATAATATTTTTAGCTGCGCCTATTCTTTGATTTTCTTTCCTTCTAATTTGTTCGTTATAAAATGTTTGATCTCCCCTTGTAATTACAATTGCGGAGGGGATTACGGAGCTTTTTATCACGTTTGTGAACTTTACTCCTATCCATTCAAATATAAATGTAGATAGGAAAAATATAGTAAATACAGATGCAAGAATATTGACTAATTCAATCGTCTGAATTTCATTTCCGTTGCGCAGTAGAGAGTATGTCCACAGAAATATTCCTAATCCTAAAAAAGAAAGTCGCTTGAATATGATTGGCCAAATCATAAGCTTCTCAGCGCACCACATTGTTAGTCGTGAGGTTTTGTTTACTTTAATGGTGCTGACCCATTCCTCCACAACATTCTTAAAAACTTTTCCGTACATGAAATCTATGTAATCAACGGAAACGTTAATAGAGTGATGTCCTATGATGTAAAACCAACTCGAAGATATGAATATATTCTCAATTGATTCTTTGTCCATTTTTAGAACGGGCAATTTAGAATCTATCGATATATTCACAATGTATCGTTGTGGTTTTGTTTGATTATCTTGTTTTTTCGGCGGCTTTATTATAAATTCATATACAATTAAAATTTCTGATATTAGTTCTGGTCTATGTGTCCCTGATTTAATGTAATTGTCGTAACTGCTAAATTGTTCTTTTTCATCATTGTCGTAATCTATGATTATAGTTGTAGTTGGGTCATCTAATATATCGTATGAAAGGATGCTTTGCTTCATCCGCTGGTGGAGATGTTCAATATCATCTCTCGTGACTACGAAGTTCCCTGGAAAGCTTCTGGTTAATTTGTCTGGTTTTCCAGTTGCTGCGCGGTATATCGCCTGAATAACGGCATGGGAGTCTCTAACCTCCAGGCCTTGGTTGTTCTTTTTAGGCTCTTCATCTCCGAGATTGCTTACGATACCTGACATAGATCCCCTCCCGTTGTACGCGCTCAGGAGTGCGCTATAACATCTTATACGAGTAAGGGAGTGTTCGAAATGCGTTTTGGTTTTAGTCTTGCAAGTTCCTCAGGCAGAGCTAGCTTCTAAGCCGCCGCCAACGGCTTCGCCCTCTCAATCCTCTCTCGTTCCTTCGGGCTGTTCATCGCCTCCCATAAATCCATGCGCCGTTGCGTGTTCAGCCAGAAGTCCGGGCTGTTTCCGAACACCCGCGCCAGGATCAGCGCCGTCGCTGCCGTCACGGTTCGTCGGTTGTTGCACAGCTCGTTGACATGCTTGCGCTGAACTCCCATCGCTTCGGCGAGAGAGGTTTGGGTCAGTCCCATCGGTTCCATGAATTCCTCGACCAGGATTTCCCCGACCGAGGCGGGCTTGCGCTTCGTCGTCAGCATGTTCGCCTCATCTGTGACTATGGTCGTCTAGATAGACGCCTGTCGCTTCGCCGCGTTCGCCGTCCCAACGGAAGATCAGCCGCCATTGGCTGTTGATCCGGATCGAATGGAACCCTGCAAGATTGCCGCGCAGTTTTTCGAAATGATTGCTGGGCGGTACGCGCAGATCCTGGTCCGTCGCGGCATCGTCAATCATCTGGAGCTTGCGGAAGAGCCGGCTTTCGAGATCGGACGGAATGTGCCGGGAATGACGATCTTCTGTGAAGAAGGTCTCCAGCCAGTCATCCCGAAAGCTAACGATCATCGGTATCTCCAGATGACCGAGTGTACCACTCAACGGTACACATCCTCAATGGAGGAGTCGAACCGACGACCCCCAGTTCCCCAGACTGATGCGCTACCGGGCTGTTTACCCCGCCGCAGAGCCCGACATCGCCACCGCCGGCAGCCCCTCGACATTTCGCGCATCATTGATCGCGGCCTTCTCCGCCTCGATCAACTCGGCCGGCAGCAGCCCTTCATCCCGCACCTGATCGAGGAAGGCGTACCATTTCCTCAGCGTCTCGACGTCGGCCGGCGGCTTCGACGGCCCGGTGCGCTGGCCGTCCATCGGCATCAGGGCATGGAACAGCGCCTGGCGTTCGGCCTCGCCGACACCGGGGCTTTTGCGGGTCTGGGTTTCCTGCAGGAAATGGACGAGGTCGTCATGGCTCGGCGGGCGGCGGTTGATGCCGACGAAGGGCGGGGCGGCGGTGTAGAGCAGGAACGCGCCGGCGTTCTGCAGCGCCCAGGCGTCATACTGGTCCTGCGGCAGATAGCCTTCGGCGGCCAATTGATGGAGAACCCGGAACCGGTCCGCCGCCATCTCGGCGCGCTTGAAATCGACCGGGACGGCCGCTGCCGGTTTGGCGGGCGCCGGTGCCGCCGTCAGCGGATGAGCCGTCATCGGCGAGGTGAGCGTGGACGGTGCCATCGACCCAGGTGGCGGGAGCAGGGAGGTCGCGGCCACCGGGGCGGGCAGCGGCGCTTTCACGCCGGGCGGATTCGGCGTCAAGGCGATGGTCAGCGGGGTGTCGTACTTATTGTCCGAGCCGGTCGCCGAATCGATCACCCAGCCGACGGCGCCGCCGATCAGGATGTTGCCGAAAGTGGCGGCGGCGGTGCCGGATTCATTGACGGTATCGGTCTTCTGATAGCCATCCAGCTCGCAGATGACCGTGATGTCGTCCTTGGTCTTTTCGACCGTCACCGTTCCCGGTGTCTTGTCGATCGAGGCGATCTTCGCGCCATCGCGGTTGAGCGAGCAGCTGGCGCCGGGCGGCGTGGTGGCGATAGCGATCTCCTGCTTCGAGCCCTCGACGATCGAGGAGCATCCGGCCAAGACCGACGCGCCCAGAACGGCAAACCACATCCCCTTCATCGATCGTCTCCCCCTGATGTGCCCCGACATTACTCGATCCCCCGATCCGCCCGCTCAAAATCCGCCAACGGAAACCATATCTTGAGCGGGGCCACGAATGCGCGCCAAGTCTCTGATTCATCGAGAATAGCATCGATCCGCGCGATCGCCTTGCGCCCCATCGGCCCCTTGGAGCACGCCACGTAATAAGGCTGCGCCGCCGTCGTTCCGGCCACCTTGAAACTGACCGTGGCGAAGTCGGTGTGGGTGGAGCGCTTGAAATAGGTCAGCTGCTCGGGCCACACGAAGATGAAGTCGGTTCGGGCCTTCTCCAGCAGCGTCAGCGGGTGGCGCATCTCGACGACCCTCTCCAGCTTGACCGCATGATCTTCAGAATGCAGGAAATCGTCGATGATTTTGCCGTAGGTGGCGGTGTCGGTATAGGCGCCGGTCAGGTCCGTCGCGCTTTTGAGCTTTTCCAGATCCACGGCACCGTCGGCATCGAGGTAGGGGCGGATACGCTCGCTTCCCTCTTCGCGCATGGCCAGCTGGATGATCGGCGTCAGGATGCCCTTTTGCGAGAAGAGCGCGACCTTGAGCCGCTCTTCCGTCGGCGAGGCGCCGAGAAAGCAGATGCCGTCGGTGCGCGGCATTTCATGCCAGATTCGCGCCAGGGGAGCGGCGATCGTGGTGTGGGTGAAGCCGGGCATTTTCAGCTGAAGGACCGTCAATTGCAGGTCGAGATATCCCTGTCCGGTGAATTCTCCCGAGCCGATATAGGAGGGCGGAAATTCGGGATGCAGCCAGGTGATGCGATCATCGGCCTCTGCCGCGGCGGACACGAACCAGACAGAGAGAACCAGAATGGCCGCTCCGACATGCTTAACCAACAAACCGGACAAACTCACTCCTTCATCAACGGCAACAAGGTCTCCCCCTGCCGCTTACTCTCCGCCAAATAAGGCGTATCCGACAGGATGAAATAGCGGATACCCAATTCTTCATATTTCTTCAGCGAACGGGCCACATCCCGGGCCGAGCCGACCAGCCAGGTGGTCCCGGCGCCTGCCGCGCCATATTTGGCCGGCGCGGTGTAGAGATTGTCGTCCAGCACATCGCCGCGCGCCTGCAGATCGAGCAGCCGCTTTTGGCCCACGGCGGCGGCCTGCTTATGGTCATCCCAGATCGCGCTGCTTTTGGCCATCTCCGCCACCTTGGCCTCGGCATCTGCCCAGGCCTGTTCGGTGGTGTCGCGCACCAGGGTGGTGATCCGCAGCCCGAATTCCAGCGGCGGCAGGTCGCGGTCCAGGGTTTTGCTCAAACCCCTGAGGCGCTCGATTCTCTCCCGCACGCCGTCCAGCGGCTCGCCCCAGAACAGTTGCACATCCGCCTCGGTCGCCGCCACCTGTTCGGCCGCTTCGGAGGCGCCGCCGAAATAGAGCTTCGGATGTTTCTGCAGCCTGGGCGCCGGGGAGGAGCCGGCCACGCGGAAATACTCGCCCTCAAAGGTGACGTTCTCCTCGGCCCACAATCTGCGCACCAGCCGCATGAACTCCCGGGTGCGCGCATAACGGTGCGCCGGATCGCCCTCGCTGTCGCCATAGGCTGCCAGATTGTCCTTGCCGGAGACGATGTTCACCCGCACTCGGCCATTGCTCAGATGATCCAAAGTGGCGGCGGCGGAAGCGAATTGCGCCGGCTGCCAGTAGCCGGGGCGGATGGCGATCAGCGGCTCGAAGCTGGTGGTCCGCGCGGCGAGGGCGGCGGCGACGGTAAAGGTGTCGGGGCGCCCCCAGCCGGCGCCGACCAGCGCGCCGCTCCAGCCATGTTCTTCCAGTGCCTGGGCCTGGGTGGTCAGAGTGTCCAGGCTGTTATGGTCCTCGCTGACGGAATCTCCGCGATGGCCGGCGACGGCCTGATTAGGGATATACCAAAGAAAATCGGACATGGTTTCCTACTGCTTTTCGTGAAACTCCGCCAATCCGGCGATGGCGCCGGCGAGAAGGCGGTGATCGCTTTCCGTCATCAGGGATTCCAGCACCACCGCCGCCTCGTCGCCGATCAGATCGGCGGCCAGCAAGGCGGGCACGAACCCTTGTTCGGCCAGGACGGCGGCGGCCTGCCGGAACGCCTTGTGGCGGCCGCCGCGGCCTTCCTGCTCGATACACTCGGTCAGCGCCTCCTCGGCCGGGCGTTTCCGGCGGATTTCGAAAGCGAGGGCTTTGAGGAAGCGGGCTTTGTCGGAACTGGAACTCATGGCGGGGAGGCTCGTCGGGGCACTATCTCAATTTCTCCAGAGTGTCCAAAATCGTCTGAGGTTCCAGCCTTTTTTCGTAGTCCGGCTCGGTATAGGCCAGGCGCACGATGCCGAACTGGTCGGCGATGAACACGGCGGGGATCGGCAGAAAGAAATCGGCGCTGCCGTGCCGGTTGATGAATTGGTGCGCGTGATAGGCTTCGGCAAGGTCGCCGGGCAGGGGGTAGGATATTCCGCATCTCAGGCCGAACTTGCTGCCGGTGTCGCTCAGCACTTCGAAAGGCAGGACCATCTTCTGCACCGTCTCGGCGGTGAATTCCGGCAGGTCGGGCGAGATGGCGACCTGGGTGGCGCCCAATTCGCGCACCTCGCCGTCGATTTCCGACAGGGCGCTCAAGGTTTCGGAACAGAACCGGCACCAATCTCCGCGGAAGAAACTGATCACCAGAGGTCCGTGGGCGAGCAGGTCGTTGGAATCGATGAATATCCGGGCGGCATTCTGCAGGTGAAAGCGCGGCAGGGGTTCGCCGGTCTTCAAGGCGCCGTCGAACAGGCCGGAATCCCGCATATAGCCGACGGATTTTCGGAGAATCTTGTAATAGACCTCGGGCAGGGCGCGCCGACTTTCCTCAGCCTTCTGCACCAGCCTCTGGCTTAACGAGATGCGTTGGATGTTTCCCATGATGTTCCCCCTCTTCCGGGAAACTGGAGGATAGCCATATTGATCGCAGAAGGCGTTTCGCTCAAGCCGGGCGGCGCATCAATATGAGGCTCACCCCGACGCACCAGGCGAACCAGCTGGCGAACAGCGAGCGCTGCACCAGCCCATGGAACGGCCTTTCGAAAGCCCACAGCGCGACCGGCTTCGCCGCCGGATCGTGCCGCCACGTCAAAGCCATCACCAGCGGCGCGCAATAGCCGATCAGTTCGGACTGGCCCAAGGGGTGCGGGAAGGAGAAACATCCGACGCCGGCCGAGGAAACCGCCATGCAGACCCGCATCCTTCATGCCGCTTCCCCCACAGGAAAACTATCCAGCTCGATGCGCGGATAGAACGCGCCCAGCACCAGCGTCCTGACCGCCATCAGCCCGATGAACGCGCCCCATAATCCGCCATTACCCCACAGCAGGACAAATCCGTTCGCCATCGCCAGATAACAGATCACGGCGACGGCCATACCGTTGCGCAGATCGCGCGTCCGCGTCGCGCCGATGAAGATGCCGTCGAGCTGGAACGCCCAGACCGAGACGAAGGGCAGGGCGGTCACCCAGGGAAGATAGAGATTGGCGGCGGCGCGGGTTGCCGGCGAATCGGTCAGGAAATCGATCAAAGCCGGCCCGGCGGCCAGATAGACCAGCCCGATCAGCAGGGCGGTTCCCATCGCCCACAGGGTCGAGATCCGCACCACCCGGCGATAGGCCCGCCGGTCCCGCGCGCCGATGGCGCCGCCGACCAGCGATTCCGCCGCCTGGGCGAAACCGTCGAGCAGATAGGAGGTGATGGTCTGGAAATTCAGCAGCAGCGCATTGGCGGCCAGGGTGACGTCGCCCAGAGCGGCGCCTGCATGGGTGAACCAGATGAAGCAGGCCACCAGGCACAGGGTACGCAGGAAGATGTCGCCATTGACCGCGCCCAGTTGCCGGATGGCCGGGCCGCTCCACAGACGCCGCCACTCCAGCGGCGGCAGGTCGGGACGGCGCAGCTTCCACAGGATCGCCATCCCGACCGCGAAGCCCGCCACATCGGCGGTGGCGGTCGCCGCGCCCAACCCCGCGATGCCGAGATCCAGGGTGCGGACCAGCAGGAAGGCGCCGCCGATATTGACCAGATTGATCAGCGCCTGGACGACCAACGCCAGGGTCGCCCGCTCGCTGCCCAGCAGGAAGCCGAGGATGACGTAATTGGCCAGGGCGAATGGCGCGGACCATAGCCGCACGGCGGAATAGGCGATGCCCGCCTGCCGCACCTCGATTCCGCCGCCCAGCAGATCGATGGCGACGGGAACGATCAGCGCCTTTAGCGCGACCAGCACCAAGCCCGCCAGCATCGCCAGCCCCAGCGCCCGCCACAGATGCCCCCGCATCGCCGCCGGATCGCCTGCGCCATGGGCCTGGGCGACCAGGGCGGTGGTCGACATGCGAAAGAAGCCCAACCCCCAGAAGATGACATTGAAGAACAGCGCGCCCAGCGCCACCCCGCCCAGTGACACGCCGCTTTGGGCGGCGCCCGAGCCGAGATGGCCGGCGATGCCGATATCGACGGTGGAGAGAACGGGCTGGGTCAGATTGGCGAGAACGATCGGCACAGCCATGGCCAGCAGGCGGCGGTGGCCGACGAAGCCGAAGGAGCTATGCGACGCTGTCGAATCCATGCCGATACCTAGACTTCCCTGCCGAGGTTAGGCGAACAGCGCCTCGGGCAGGCGCTCCGCCAGGTCGGGGCTGTTGTTGCGGACATTGCCGACCGCCTTGCCGACTTCCCAGCGGTCCAGTCCTTCGGCGGAGACCGGCTGCATCAGGGCGGCGGGATCGCCGGCGCTTTCGCCCAGCCAGACGGCCCAATCCTGTTCGTTGAGGATCAGCGGCGCGCGGTCATGCAGGGTGTCCATGCCGGGGCCGGCGGGCACGGTGACCACGGTGCAGGAATAGACGAATTCGCCCTCGGTCTTGCCCCAGCGGTCCCACAGACCGGCCAGCGCCATCACTTGTCCGTCGGTGCGGGCGATGGTGAAGGGCGCCTTGTCGGTCTTGCGCCATTCGTAATAGCCGTCGACCACCACCAGGCAGCGGCGTTTTTTCGCCCAGGCCTCGCGGAAGGTGGCTTTTTCGGCCAGGGTCTCGCATTTGGCGTTGAAGGTGGCGCCCATTGCTTTCGGTTCGGCGGCCCAGCCGGGGATCATGCCCCAATGGGCCAGGCGGGCGGCGCGGCCGATATCCTTGCGGGTGGCCACCACCAGCATGTCCTGGGTCGGTGCGATGTTCCATGAAGGCTGTATGTTCAGCGCCGGCGTCTGGCTGCTGAGATACATCTTCTTTTTGATCTGGTCCCAATCGGAGGACAAACGAGCGCGGCCGCACATGGCGTCATGCTACTAGGCTAGGCCCGGCATGGCCATGGGCGGCCGCGATTATTTTCAGCCGAACACGCCGTATTCGACCTGCAGGATGGTGCCGTCGCCGGTGTTGATCAGCATCGCGTCGGCGCCGTCGCGCACCCACTCATAGCCGCCCGGCGGCACTTCCAGGGCGAACAGCCAGTAATCGGCAATCAGATATTCCGGCGCCCAGTAAGCGCGGGGCAGGACCTCGCCGAACACCCAGTGATGATCGCGCCAGCCGGCCGGGCGGTGATAGGGGCCGATATGGTAGCTGCGCGCCGCCTGGAAATTGTGCTGATAGGCGCCGCGGTCGAAATCGTGCGGGCGGTTGTTCCAGCCCTCGGGCTCATGCAGGCGCTGATAGCCTTGCGGGCCGGGATGGGCCTCGGGGGCGCGCGGACCCGGATGTTCTTCACGATGCTCGTCGCGGTGCTCGGGCGGCTGGGCTACCGCGACGGCACCGGCGAATCCGACGGTCAGGGCAAGGATCGACAGGAATTTCAATGAATTGCGCATGGATGACTCCAGATGCAGAATGGTTGGGTTGCCCTCTTCGGCATAGAAAAACTGTCTCATCCGGGCACGCATGGCTAGAGACTTTCCTGTGGCAGGGTTTCAGGTAGGATCGCGTCCATGAGCAAAATACTGGAACATCTCATCGCGCTGCTGGGCCTCGAAGATCTCGGGGGCGACGGCTATCGGGGGCAGAGCCAGGATCTCGGCTGGGGCCGGGTCTATGGCGGGCAGGTGCTGGGCCAGGCGGTGATGGCCGCCGGCGCCACCATCGAGGGCAGGCGGCTGCATTCGCTGCATTCCTATTTCGTGCGGCCGGGCGATACCACTTTGCCGATCGATTACCAGGTCGAGCGGGTGCGCGACGGCGGCAGTTTCAGCGTGCGCCGCGTGGTGGCGACCCAGTCCGGCCAGCCGATATTCAATCTGTCCTCGTCGTTCCAGATCGCCGAGGACGGCTACGACCATCAATCGGCGATGCCCGACGTGCCCGGCCCGGAAAACATCCCCAACGAGCAGGAGCGCGCCCGCGAACTGGCCGACAAATTGCCGCCGGACGTGCTGAAGCGGGCGACGGCGGACCGGCCCATCGAAATGCGCGTGGTCAATCCCGACGACCATTTCGGCGGCAGCAAGCTGGAACCGCTGCGCTATGTCTGGATCAGGGCCAACGGACCGGTGCCGGACGATCCTGTGGTGCATCAATGCCTGCTGGCCTATGCGTCCGACTGGGGTCTGCTGGCCACCAGCCTGCGCCCGCACGGCCTGTCGATCCTGTCGCGCAAGATCCAGAGCGCCAGCCTCGACCATGCGATGTGGTTCCATCGCGATTTCCGCATCGACGATTGGCTGCTCTATGTCACCGACAGCCCCAGCGCTTCGGGCGCGCGGGGCTTCACCCGGGGCGAAGTCTATGACCGCCAGGGGCGTCTGGTCGCCTCGGCGGCGCAGGAGGGGCTGATCCGCCCGCGCAAAAAGCCGGAGTGACGCTATGAGCGATTACCTCGCCGTGACCCATGACGTGATCAACCAGCCGCGCGCGCTGGAAGATTACAATCTCTATGGCGGCGACCGCGCGCTGAAAGAGGGTGTCGAGCGCGAGGGCGCGGGCTGGGCCGGCAATGACCTGTCGGCCTTCGGCGCTTCGGCGGGCACCGCCGAAATGCTGGAACTGGGCCATCTGGCCAACAAATTCCCGCCCGAGTTCGACAGCCACGACCGTTTCGGCCATCGCGTCGATCTGGTGCGCTTTCATCCCGCCTATCACCGGCTGATGGAGCGGGCGATCGGGGAAGGTCTGCATTCCTCGCCCTGGACCGAGCCGCGCGCCGGCGCCCATGTCGCCCGCGCCGCCCGCTTCTATATGCAGTCGCAGGTCGAGGCCGGGCATGGCTGCCCGATCACCATGACCTTCGCGTCGGTGGCGGCGCTGCGCCGTCAGCCGGATCTTGCCGAACTCTGGCTGCCGAAGATCACGGCGCGATCCTACGATCCGCGCAATATTCCGGCGGCGGAGAAAAGCGGCCTGACCGTCGGCATGGCGATGACCGAGAAACAGGGCGGCTCGGATGTGCGCGCCAATACGACGCGGGCCATTCCGCAGGCGGACGGCACCTACGAGCTGGTCGGGCATAAATATTTCGTCTCGGCGCCGATGTGCGACCTGTTCCTGGTGCTGGCCCAGGCGCCGGGCGGGCTGACCTGTTTTCTGCTGCCGCGCTGGCGGCCGGATGGGACCAAGAACCCGCTGCAGATCCAGCGCCTCAAGAACAAGATGGGCAACAAATCGAACGCCTCGTCCGAGACCGAGCTGCGCGGCGCCCTGGCCTGGCGTGTCGGCGACGAGGGCAGGGGCGTCGCCACCATCCTCGAAATGGTGGCGCTGACCCGGTTCGATTGCATGATCGGGTCCTCGGCGGGGATGCGGATGGCGGCTTCGCAGGCGTTGTTCCATTGCGGCCAGCGCAGCGTGTTCGGCAGGACGCTGACCGAGCAGCCCCTGATGCAGAACGTGCTGGCCGACCTTGCCCTCGAATCCGAAGCTGCTTTGGTTCTGACGATGCGATTGGCCCGCGCGCTGGATCGGGGGGACGACGCCCTGATGCGCATCGCCACCGCCATCGGCAAATACTGGATCTGCAAGCGCACGCCGAACCATGCCTATGAGGCGATGGAATGCATCGGCGGCAGCGGCGTGATGGAGGACGGGCCGATGCCGCGCCTGTTCCGCGAAAGCCCGGTCAATGCGATCTGGGAGGGCAGCGGCAATGTCCAATGCCTCGACGTGCTGCGCGCCATCGGCAAGAGCCCCGAGGCGCTGGAAGCTTTGTTCGCCGAATTCGACGCGGCGAAGGGTGGGAATGCCGCGCTGGGCCGCCATGTCCAGGCGCTGAAAAAGGATCTGTCCGACCCCGCCGACGCCGAATTTCGCGCCCGCGATTTGGTCGACCGCATGGCGGCGGGTTTGCAGGCGGCGCTGCTGATCAGGCATGCGCCATCCTTCGTCGCGGATGCCTTCGTCGCGTCACGCCTGGAAGGGCGCGGCCAGCATCATTACGGTATTTTGCCGCGGAACCGCGACTGCAAGGCGATCATCGAACGGGGCATGCCGGCGTCCTTATAGGACTCCGCGATCACCCATCCGGCCAGGGTCAGGACCCCGGACAGGACCGTCTCGTTCCACTGGAAGTCCGTCTTCGGGCCGGACGCCGTGATGATCGGCATCCATACCAGCAGCGTGAATCCGCCCATCTGCAGCGCCGACAGCATTGCCGCAAGGCGTGCCCGTCTGCCGCTGAGCACGGCGAGGCCGGCGGCGATATAGGCGCCGCCGGTAAAGCCGGCCCAGGCGACCGGTTCGGGCAGCCAGCCGGGAACCAGCGAGGCGGTTTCGCTGAGATAGCCGAAATGCGCGAGGCCGAAGACGATCATCGACAGGCCGTAAAGCGCGCGGGCGATTCCGGGACGTCCGGCAAGGATGATGGCCGCCGAGGCGATCACGGTGGTTTCGGCGCAGTTCTCCCAGGAGCCTATGGAGAGGGGCGCGCGCAGGATGGCGGGGGCTCTGAAGGCCAAAATCCACAGCAATAGCGCGGTGCTCAGCAGCCGGGCGGCGGGAAGGGCGAAGCGTCCGGCCAGCAAGCCGGCGCCGCCGATGAGAGAGACGATGGCACAGAGATAGGCGAGCGGTTCCTGGAAGGGGAGATCTTTCGGCACCGGTTGCCAGATCGCGCCGAGACCACCCTGGATCAGACCGAAAAGGCCCAGGGCGATCAGGGTTGCCGCGAACAGGAGACCGCCGGTGCCGGTGATTCGCATCAGTGGCGGACCTCCGGCGCGATCAGGTTGCGCAGCAGGCCCTCCAGCGCGTCGAGGACCGGCTCGCCTTCCGTGCCGGCGCGGCGCATCAGGCCGAGATCGATATCGGCCAGCTGGGGCAGATGGTCGACCACGATCATGTTCGGGGCGAGGCTGGGGCGCATCATCGCCGAGACGCCCAGGCCGGCTTGAACCGCCGCCTGCAGCGCGGATAGCGAAGTGCCCTCGAAAGCGATGCGCCAGGTCCGGCCGGCACGCTCCAGCGCCTCGAACACCGAGGCGCGGCGCGAGCAGGGTTGTGAATAGAGCACCAGGGGCAGGGGGCCGTCGGTCCAGTCCATGCCGCGCCGTCCGGCCCATATCTGCGGCTGGCGCCAGCTCCAGCGCGGGGTGCCGCGCGTCTGCAGATTGTTGCACAGGGCGAGCTGGATGCGCCCGGCCTCGAGCGCCTCGACCATCTTCGCGCCGCCGCCGGTTATCAGCTCCAGGCTCACTTCGGGATGGCGGCGGGTGAAGTCGTTCAGTTCCTGCGGCAGGCTGGTCGACACCAGATCCTCCATCAGTCCGACGCCGCAGCGTCCGGACAATTTGCCGGCGCGGTCCATGTCGGCCAGCGCCTCGCCGGCCAGCGACAATACCCGCTCGGCATAGGGCAGGAAAGCTTCGCCGGCCTGGGTGAGGGCGACACCTGCCGGGGTGCGCTCGAACAGCGGGCGTCCGACCAGATCTTCGAGGCGGCGCAATTTCTGGCTGAGAGCGGGTTGAGTCCGGCCCAGCGCCTGGGCGGCGCGGCTGATACTGCCGGTGCGTGCCGCGACGACGAAACTGCGCAGCAATGCCGTGTCGAAATCGATCCCCATAATGTTCCCTTATGACAGTTCTATGTAAATCCAGAGATCCCTGAGGTGACTGTGGCTGTTAGCCTGTCTCCAATGTGAAAGGAAAAATGGGGTCCAAATCATCAGGCTTTGGATTGTGGTCGCATCACCTGCAAACACAACTGTGATTTATACTAGTTGGTAAGTGTAGTGATCCATTAAGCGGCTGTTTTCGGCGCAGAATTTCTTTCTGACCGCCGAAAGCTAATAATGCCGCATACCCCGATCCTTGGCAGAACCGGTTATTACTCACCAAGGGGGAAGTATGAAGATAATCAATCTGTCTCCGCGACAGGCTCTGGCTGCAGGCACAGCCCTATCGACCGTCGCCATCGCGGCGATGATGCCCAACCCGGCCGCCGCTCAGCAGGACGTGCAGGAAGTCACCATCACCGGTTCGCGCATCAAGGCGCCGAACCTCACCGCCGACAGCCCGGTTCAGGGCGTTTCCCAGGAAGAAATCAAGCAAGCCAACGTTCAGGCGGTCGAAAGCCTGCTGAACAACCTGCCTGCCGTGACCGCGGACTTCACCGCGCAGCAGAGCAGCCTCTTGGGCTCGACCACCGCCAGCGTCAATCTGCGCGGCCTGGGCGCGACCCGTAACCTGGTCCTGATCGACGGCCGCCGCATCGGCCCCGGCGATCCGTCCAGCATCAGCGGCGCCGCTGCCGATCTGAACTTCATCCCCACCCCGCTGGTCAAGAGCGTCGAAGTGCTGACCGGTGGCGCCGCCGCCGTGTACGGCTCGGACGCCATCGCCGGCGTCGTCAACTTCCACCTGATCCGTGACTTCCAGGGCGCCCAGGTCGATTTCAGCTTCTCGGCCGCCCAGCATGAGAATAGCAGCCAGCCGGCCCGCGCCGGTTATGCCGGCACCGCGCTGATCGCGCCGGGCTATAACAATCCGAATCCGCCGAAGAGCGTGTTCGACGGCTTCATCCGTGAGAGCAGCGGCATCGTCGGCGCCAACTCGCCGGACGGCAAGGGCAACGTCACCCTGTATGCCGATTACCGCTCGACCACCCCGGTCGAGTCCAACCAGCGCGATTGGGAAGCCTGCCCGTTCGACGTGACCACCAACAGCGCGAACAACAAGGCGACCAAGTTCTGCGCCGGTTCGTCGACCAACGTTTTCAACAAGTTCCAGCTGAAGAGCGTGGCCGGCGTCACCAACGGCGCCTATGGCAACGTGACCAACAACCCGAACGGCACCGCGACTTTCGTTCCGTTCTCCAACACCGCTCTGTTCAACTTCTCGTCGACCTCGTTCCTGCAGCGCCAGGACGATCGTGCCGCCCTGGGCGGTTACGGCCACTACGAGATCAATGAGCATGCCGACCTGTACGCCGAAATGATGTACATGAACGACAGCTCCGAGCAGCAGGACGGTGCGGGCGGTCTGTTCCTGAACGGCGTCGCCGGCGTTCAGACCTCGCTGACCATCCCTTGCACCAATCCCTATATCGGCCACACCGCCAACGGCAACCTGCCGTCTCAGTATGCCGCCCTGGGCTGCGCCAATCCCGGCGTGACCACCGCGACCGTCCTGTATCCGGGTCTGCGCTTCACCCTGCCGCGCCAGGACACCATCACCCACGACGATTACCGTGCGGTGGCCGGCGTCCGTGGCGACATCGACGGCAACTGGACCTATGACGTCTCGGCGTCCCATTGGCAGTCGAGCTACAGCCTGCGCGATCAGAACTGGGCGCTGCTGCCGCTGGTCAACCAGGCCATCCAGAACGGCACCCTGAACATCTTCCAGTATGGCGGCGACACCATTGCCCAGCAGCAGGCCGTTTCGGGCACCTCGCTGGCCACCGGCCAGAACAAGGAAGACGACGTTCAGATCAACCTGACGGGCGACCTCGGCCCGTACGGCGGCAAGAGCCCGTTCGCTACCAGCCCGGTCGCTCTGGCCGGCGGTCTCGAATATCGCCACACCACCCTGGCCTTCACCCCGGACAACGATGCCCAGCAGGGCTATGTGCTCGGCGGTTCGGGCAAGGTTCCGGCGATTTTCGGCGGCGAGCAGGTCAAGGAAGAGTATGGCGAAATCCGCGCTCCGCTCATCCAGGACAAGCCCTTCGTCCAGGCCTTGGACCTGAACCTGGCGTTCCGTCACTCGGACTACACCGTCGACAATTCCTCGTCGGCCTTCTCGACCAACACCTACAAGATCAACGCCGACTACGCGCCGATCGACGACCTCCGCTTCCGCGGCGGTTACAACCGTGCGGCCCGCGCGCCGAACGTCTATGAACTGTTCCAGGGCGCCGTCTATGGTAACGACGCCGGCTATCAGGACCCGTGCGCCAATGGCGTCCTGTCGCTGGCTACCTGCACCAATCCGGCTCTCGGCAGGGCGGGTGTCACCGCCGCCCAGTACAACGCCGGCATCCTTCAGTGCTCGGCCAACCAGTGCAACAACTTCACGGGCGGCAACCTCGCGCTGAAGCCTGAGGAAGCCGATACCTGGACCTGGGGCGTCAACGTGACCCCGACCTTCCTGCCCGGTTTCAACGCCTCGATCGATTACTGGGACATCAAGGTCGCCAATTTCATCAGCACCTTGGCCGGCTCGGAAATCATCAATGGCTGCTATGCCGGTCAGACCTACTACTGCCAGTTCATCCAGCGCGACCCGGTCACCGGCGCCCTCGTCGGCAATGGCCGCGTGTTCGAGCAGACCCAGAATTTCGACTCGCTGCACAACACCGGTATCGACGTCGATCTGGAGTACACCAAGAAGATCGCCGATCTGGGCCTGGGCATCACCGACGATTTCGGCGCTCTGTCCTTCCACCTGACCGGTACCTACAACCTCGAAGCCAACAGCCAGTTCAGCGACAACACCCACACCACCCGGTGCGCCGGCCTGTATGGCTCGACCTGCGGCAATCCGCTCCCCTATTGGCGCCACCAGGCTCGTCTGACCTGGCTGACCCCGTGGAATGCGGACTTCTCGGTCAATTGGCGCTACATCGGCGGTTCCAAGCTCGATGCCGCTGATCCGTCCAACCCCGCCTACGGCAATGCGCATTACGGTGACTCGCAGATCTCCAACGGCATCGACAACACGATCAACGCGTACAGCTACATCGATCTGTCGGCCAGCTATAAGCTGTGGGAGAAGTACACCTTCCGCGTCGGCGTGAACAATTTGATGGACAAGGACCCGCCGGTGCTGGACGCCACTTATGCGGTTCCGGGTAACTTCATCGGTGAAAACGGCAACACCTTCACGATGTACGACGTGATGGGCCGCGTTATTTACATGAGCTTCTCCGCCAAGTGGTGAGGCGTTGGGCGGCGGATTTATCCGCCGCCCTCTTTTTTCGAATGAAAGGAGGTATCATGACGCACCGCGTTCTTTCCCCGATCGAACAGACAGCCTTCGAGCAGGTGCGTCTGGCAGAGCTGTCGACGGTGTTTCCGGGCATTACCGCGCGCAATGCCAAGGATCATTTCGGCAGCGTGGTCGAACGCTCGGCGATACAGCCGGTAATCGTGACCCGCTATGATCGTCCGGTCGCCATCGTGGTGTCGCCGGAGACCTATCTCAGCCTGGTGCGCGACCGCGAACGGCTCGAGACCATGATGGCCATCGAGCGCGTCATCGCGTCTGAACAGGGCGTCGAAGCGGCCGAGTGATCAGCTGGCCCTGCAGGGGGCAGCTTCACAAATCATCCTGAAATCAAGTGCTTGCCATGTTCCTGCCCGGAAACATGCCGCAGCTCTTTTTTCGTTTTCCCGTGCGACTTTCAGGCCTTGATCGGACCGGAGAAAGGTTCCACGGAAATTCATTTGACTAATTGCAGACGACTGGTCATACGGTAATTATCGCTGCTCACGTGGCGCCTGTTGGCAAAAGGCCGGGAGACCGGGAATGGTTGTGAAAATTGACGTCGCGGTGCCTGCGGAAGGCGGAGTTTCCCTCGGCGCCTGGCTGTTCCTGCCCGATGGCGCCGCAGCCCGCCCGGCCATCACGATGGCGCATGGTTTTGCCGGCACCAGAGAACACGGTATCGAGCGGTTCGCTCAGGCTTTTGCCGCGGCCGGATTCGTCGTTCTGGTTCACGATCACCGTAATTTCGGGACCAGCGGGGGCGATCTTCGCGGGGATATCGATCCGTGGCGGCAGGTCGCGGATTGGCGGCGCGCGATCTCCTATCTGGAGACGCGGGCGGAGGTCGATCCGACCCGCATCGGCTTATGGGGCACGAGCTACGCCGGCGGGCATGCTCTGGTGCTGGGAGCGACGGACCGGCGTCTGCGCTGCATCGTCGCGCAAGTTCCGACGATCAGCGGTTACGAGCAGGGGTTGCGCCGCGTCTCGCCCGACGCATCGCCCGCGTTGGAACTTGCCTTCACCGAAGACGAAAGAGCTCAATTGCTCGGAGCGGCGCCGCGCCGGCAGGCGGTGGTAAGCGCCGATCCTTCGGTCCCCGCCGCTTACCGGTCGCAGGATGCCATCGACTTCTATTCTCGGCCGCTGCCCGCGGGGCTTTGGGAAAACGAGATCACCCTGCGGTCGACGCGGGCGGCGCGCATGTACGAACCCGGTCACTGGATCGCCCGCGTTTCGCCGACGCCGTTGCTGATGATCGTCGCGCGTGAGGATCGGGTGACGGTGGCGGATCTCGCGCTCGCCGCTTACGAGCGCGCGCAGGAGCCCAAGCGGCTGACCCTGATCGCGGGTGGTCATTTCGATCCTTATCTCGATCAGTTTCCGCTCGCTGAAAAGGCCGCCACCGAGTGGTTTCGCGAACATCTGGCATAGCCCTTCATCAACTCGAACGAAGCGAGAGAGACCATGACCAATGGCAAGCCCTTCGGTAGCGCCGACATCGAGGAAATCCGCGCTCTCTTCCTGCGCCAGGCCGCAGGCGAAACGGCCCATGACATCGATGTGATGGATAGCGTGCTGGCGCGCGCGGCGCCCGGACAGCCAGATCCCGTGAATTTCGTGGCGCGCGCTTATCGATTCTGGGGGCGCGAAGCGGTCATGGATCATTTCCGCACGGTCTTCGCCGGGACCTGGCGCTTCGAGCCCGACGAGGCCGAGATCAGCATCATCCCGCTCGGCGCCGATGCGGCCCACATCTATGCGCCGACGCGCATCACCGTGGGCGCGGCCGGTCAGGAGGCGGCGACCTATGTTTTTCTGGTCAATGAGATCGCGATCCGTACGTCCGAAGGCTGGCGCATCTCGGCCATAGTCCCGGTCCCGGCTCAATAATCAACCAGAAGGATTGCGATCATGAACGCCGCCGACATTTCCGGTCTTCAGTGGGACGTGCTCACGGTAAAGCGCCCCGGCCTCACCCGCGATCTGCCGCCCGGCAAGGAGGAACTCACCTGGGTGGCCAATTCCGCGACCCTTATCTATGGGAGCCGGGACGCCATTCTCGTCGACACCTTCCTCACGGTGGAGCAATCCCGAACCCTGGTCGAATGGGTCGCCGCGAGCGGCAGGAACCTTGTCGCGATTTACGTCACCCACGGACATGGCGACCATTTTTTCGGTCTGACATCGCTTCTGGAGCGTTTTCCCGACGCCCGCGCCTATGCGGCGCCTGAAATCGTCGAAGCGATGCACAAGCAGCTGTCACCGGAGAGCCTCGATAATTTCTGGCGCCGGCTGTTCCCCGGCGATATCCCGGACCGGCTGCGGGTTGCCGAGCCGCTCGACGGCGGAGAGCTGGAGCTGGAAGGGCAAAAGCTGGTCGTGGTGAATACCGGGCGGACCGATACCGAGCGCTCCACCGCCCTGCATGTTCCGTCGATCGGGCTGATCGTCGCCGGAGATGTCGTCTATAACGGCATTCACCCTTATCTCGGCGAGACCGACGCGGAAAGCCGCCTCGAATGGGTGGCCGCCCTCGACAAGCTGCAGGCTCTCAACCCGAAAGCTGTCGTGGCCGGGCACAAGATTCCGGAAAATGACGATGATCCCCGCAACATTGCCGAGACCCGTAAATATCTCCGTGACTTCGACCGTCTGAATGCGGCGACGGAAACCGCGCGCGAACTTTATGACGCCATGCTCGAACTCTATCCCGACCGCGCCAATCCGGGCTCGCTTTGGGGCGGGGCAAATAGAGCCAAAAAGCGGACATAGAACAGGACCGCCTCCGAAATCCCATGACTTCTGCCGTGAAGGAGTACCCTGCGATGATGAATAGGCGAACTTTTTCCGCCACTCTGGTTGCCGGCGCCGCTGCGTCGCTGGTTGCCGCGCGCGGCATGGCCGCAACCCCTGTCACCGCAAAAGTGCGCAACGTCGTCCTGGTGCATGGGCTGTTCGCCGACGGCTCGTGCTGGACCGAGGTGATCGCGCGCTTGCAGGCGGCAGGGCTCAACGCCACGTCCGTGCAAAATCCCCTGACGACGCTGCCTGACGCCGTCGCATCGGCGCAGCGCGTGCTGGATCGGCAGGACGGTCCTGCCGTGCTTGTCGGGCATTCCTTTTCCGGGATGATCGTTACCGAGGCCGGCGTTCATCCGAATGTCTCGGCGCTTGTCTATGTCGCGGCGCGCGCACCGGACGCGGGCGAGGACTACACCGCCTTGGCAAAGACTTTCCCGGCGCCTCCGGCATCCGCCGGAATCGTCTTCGACGGCGACGAGGGACGCCTTACCGAGGCTGCCTTCCTACGCGATTTTGCGGGCGATCTGCCCGAGGCGAAGGCGAAAGTCCTCTATGCCGTCCAGGCGCCGTTCCAGAAGGCTCTGCTGACGGGAAAGACCACGCATGCGGCCTGGCGGTCCAAGCCGAGTTTCTATGCCGTTTCGACAGAAGACAGAACGATAAATCCGGATCTGCAGCGCTTCATGGCCAAACGCATGGAGGCCAAGACTATCGAGGTCAAGGCAAGCCATCTTTCGCTGATCTCTCATCCGGACGAGATCGCCAGGTGCATTCTCGAGGCGGCCGGACAACCGGTCTGACGCGTCAGCGCAAAGATGTGTGGGTTACGCTATTGGATTACTTTCTCGAAAACCAATTTCATGAACTCTCTGAGAGGGGCGGCGCTGTTTTCGACGCGCATGCGCAGCAAGGCTCCTTCCCAGCTGTTGAAGATGAAATTCGCCAGCAACCCGGCGGAAAATTGGCGGCTGATCTCGCCCTGGCCCTGGGCTTCGGAAATGCAGCTCTCGAAGATCTGGCTCCAGGCTTTGAACTCTTTGACCAGTTGTTCGCGGATCTGCACGCTGTGATCCGCCGCCTCTGCGCTGAAATTCCCCATCAGACAGCCGCGGGCATAATTTGCGGTTCCGAAGGCCTCGATCCGGTCTTCGAAAAAGGCCTTCAACCGGGTGAGCGGCGTTTTCTCGGAATCGCACAGGAAGTGGCGCAGTTTGCCCTGGCCACGCTTGGAATATTCCGCGATGACCTCCGCCCCGAACGCCTCCTTGCTGTCGAAGTAGGTGTAGAAAGACCCTTTGGGTATGCCGGCCGCGTCGACGATGCTTTGGATGCCGGTGGCCGCATATCCCGCGGAATGAATTATGCGAAGGCCTGCCTCGACGAGATTGGCCCGGGTGTCCGGCTTCGGCTTTGGGCCTCGTTTGCCTGGAGCGGTTTTCATTTTAACGCCATTTAACGAACTACAGACGACCAGTCATGCGACATTAGTTGTCGCTTGAAAGCGGAAGTGTCAATAGGCCGCTCTCGACAGTCTTAGCAAAAGGGGGATTGCAATGCCGCTTTTTAGAAATGCCCGGGATTTTCTTTCGCTGAGAAGCGCGTTGGTTTTTGCCGTCTTATCGATAGTTGTTTCCGGCGCGGCGTCAGCGTCGAGCGAAGATGAAATACGACGCGTGTTCGGCCAGCTCGTGGCGGCCCAGAATGCGCATGACGTCGCCGGGGTCGTCGCGTTGCTGTGGGATTCTCCGGACGTGCTGTGGCTCACGCGGGGCGTCGAAGTCAGGGGCAAGGCGGCGTTCGCCGATGAACTTGCCGCGCACTTCGCCGGAACCTGGCATCTGGACCCCGACATGAGTCATTTCCACTGGACGGCGATTTCCGAAGACGCCGGCCAGATTTTGGTCCCCATCGCCTTTACGCGCGGCCGCGCCGGACAGCCGTCTCAGACCGATACTTTCCTGATCAGCCAAACTCTCGTCCGCGATGCCGCCGGTTGGCATGTCGCGGCCATTCTGCCGATCGCAAACACGCAGCTGAAGTAGCCGGAGTGCGGACGAGCCTGCAAGCGATCGTCCTGGCTAGGCTGGATTCCTTTTGGGAATTTCCAGGCCGCGCTGGACCGCCGGACGGGCTAGGCCGCGTTCGAGCCAGGCCGGCACATGCTTCAGCTTTTCATAGTGGACCAGCTCTCCGGCGCCGTAGAAGCCAATCAGATTCCGAACCCAGCCCAGCAATGAGACGTCGGCGATGGTGTAGACGTCTCCCATGATCCAGGTCCGGCCGGTCAGACGCTCTTCCAGCACACCCAGCAATCTTTGCGATTCGGCGCGGTAGCGTTCGAGCGGGCGCTTGTCCTCGATTTCCTTGCCGGCGAATTTGAAGAAATAGCCGACCTGGCCGAACATCGGCCCGACCGCCGCCATCTGGAAGAACACCCATTGGATGGTCTCGTAGCGCAGCGCCGGATCGGCGGGCAGCAGCTTGCCGGTTTTCTCGGCCAGATAGATCAGGATAGCGCCGGATTCGAACAGGGCGATCGGCTTGCCGCCCGGACCGTCGGGATCGATGATGGCGGGAATCTTGCCATTGGGGTTCAGCGACAGATATTCGGGCGTCCAGCTCTCATTCTTGCCGATGTCGACCAGATGCGGCTCGTAGGGCACGCCCACTTCCTCCAGCATGATCGAGACCTTCACACCGTTGGGCGTCGGCAGCGAATAGAGCTGCAATTTGCCCGGATCGGCGGCAGGCCAGCGTCTGGTGACGGGAAAAATCGAGAGATCGGACATCAGGTCGGCTCCTTTGCCGGGCGATATTTTTGCGTTAATCTTGCTGTCTGGATTGATCGCTTGCGCACAGGGATATTGGATGAGCGCCGCAGAAATACTAGGGCGTCAGACCAAGGGTGTTACTCGCCTGTACGCGCTTGCCCTGACCGCCATATTCGCGCTGATGCCGATGGCGGCCATCCTGTATGTCGATCAGTTCCAGGACCCCAAGCTTCTTTTCATGAGTCACGGCTTCCACGTTCTGGCGATCGCGGTCGCGACGCTGGAAGGCCTGTTCGTCAGCTATGTGTCCTGGCGCTGCTACCGGGAGTCCGGCGAGCCGTTTCTGCGCTGGTTGACCGCCGGTTTTCTGGGTTTCACCCTGGTCTATGCCCCGCACGGCTTTTTCACGCCGCTGGCGCATCAGAATGTCTGGCTGTTCATTCTCTACGGCCCGGCCTCGCGCTTCGTGATGGCCGGCAGCCTGCTTGCCGCCATATGGGCCTATGGCGATCAGGCGCATCCCGAGAAGATCCGGCAGGGCAACAGGTTCTGGCTGGGGTGGATCGCCGCCTATGTGGTGATCGATGTCGGCGTGGCGATCCTGGCCTATTCGCCGATCGCCGGGGCGCCCTGGGTGCGGTTGTCGATGGAGTGGGGGGCCTTGATCATGTCGGCCCTGTGCGCCGCCAGCATGATGGTCCGGCGCATCGCGGCGCCGCTGATGCGGCTGTATTTCATCTCGACATTGTTTTTCGCCGAATCCTCCTTTTCCTTCGTCAACGCCAAGGTGTGGAACCACCAATGGTGGCTGGCGCACATCATCTTCGCCGGCGGGTTCTTTCTGCTGAGCTATGGCGTGGTGCGGGCCTTCCTGACCACCGGCGCCTTCTCGACCGTGCACAGCGAAGAGCGGATGATGGCCGAACTGGCGGCGGCCAAGGAAAAGGCCGAGGCGGCCAGTTCGGCCAAATCCTCCTTCCTCGCCAATATGAGCCACGAGATTCGCACGCCGATGAACGCCATTCTCGGCATGGCGCAATTGTTCCGCCAGACCGATCTGGATGCCCGCCAGACCGATTATGTCGACAAGATCGACGCGGCGGCGCGCACCCTGCTGGGCATCCTCAACGACATTCTCGATTTCTCGAAGGTCGAGGCCGGCAAGCTGGAACTCGATCTGCAGCCCTTCGATCTCGATAAGCTGATGCGCGATGTCGGGGCGATCCTGTCGGCCAATGTCGGGGGCAAGGATGTCGAGATCCTGTTCGACATCGATCAGGCCGTGCCGCGCTGGATCATCGGCGACGCGCTGCGGCTGCAGCAGATCCTGATCAATCTGGGCGGCAATGCGGTGAAGTTCACCGAGCACGGCGAGGTGGTGCTGGCGGCCCGGCTCGATCGCGACGAGGCGGGCCAGCCGGTGATCGCCGTCTCGGTGCGCGACACCGGCATCGGCGTTCCGGCCGACAAACTGGCCAGCATCTTCGAAGGCTTCAGCCAGGCCGAGCATTCGACCGCGCGGCGCTTCGGCGGCTCGGGCCTGGGCCTGGCCATCAGCCAGCGCCTGGTCGAGCTGATGGGCGGCGTCCTCTCGGTCGAGAGCGCGTTCGGCATCGGCAGCACGTTCCGCTTCACCTTCCCGTTCGAGCCGTCCCAGGCGCGCAGCGTGGCCGTGCCTGCCGCTGACAAGCTGAAGGGGCTGTCGGCCCTGGTGGTCGACGACAATGATTCCGCCCGCCAGGTGCTGTCCGGCATGGTGCGTTCGTTCGGCTGGTCCGCGGCCGAAGCGCCGGGCGGTGCCGAGGCGTTGGAGATCATCACCGAAAAGGCGCAGCGCCAGGAATTCTTCGACATCGTGCTGCTGGATTGGCGCATGCCGAAGATGGATGGGTGGGAGACGGCGCAGCGCATCAAGGATCTGTTCGGCAATGGCCGCTCGCCGCTGATCGTGATGGTGACGGCCTTCGACCGTGAAGCGCTGGAACAACGGCGCATCGAGGCCCCGGCGCTGCTCGATCATTTCCTGGTCAAGCCGATCACCGCCTCGATGCTGTTCGATGCGGTCGCCGAATCCCGTGTCGGCGGCCCGGCGGCGGTGGCGAAGCGCGGCGAGGAGAAGCCGAGCGGCAGGCTGACCGGAATTCGCCTGCTGCTGGTCGAGGATAATCCGACCAATCAGCAGGTCGCCCGCGAATTGCTGCAGAGCGTCGGCGCCGAAATGGTCGTCGCGGAGGGAGGACGCCGCGCGCTGGATCTGCTGCAGGCCCAGCCCGGCGGCTTCGACGCGGTGCTGATGGATGTGCAGATGCCCGACCTCGACGGCTATCAGGCGACGCGGGAGATCCGCGCCCGGCTGGGGCTTGCGGCTCTGCCGGTGATCGCGATGACCGCCAACGCCATGGCGGCCGACCGCCAGGCGGCGCTGGAGTCGGGGATGAACGACCATGTCGCCAAGCCGTTCGATCTGGCCGACCTGGTCGCGGTGATCGGCCGTCATGTCGGGATCGATGACAAAGCGGCGCGCGGGGGCGGAGCATCGGGGGATACGGTTCCGCTCGAAGGCGGGGCATTGGATGTCGACGGCGCGCTGGCGCGGTTCTGCGACGATACCGGCATCTATCGCCGGGCGCTGCAAAGCTTCGCGATCGAAGCGCCGAAGCTGCTCGACCGGGTCATCTCTACCGCCGATCCCCGCGAACTTGGGCTGCTGCTGCACAGTCTGAAAGGTGCTGCGGCCCAGATCGGCGCCGATCCGCTGGCCGCTCTGCTGGCGCGCGCCGAGCAGATGCCCGAGGAGAGTTTCCGGCCCTTATTGTCCGACATTGCGGCGCTGCTTGAGCGGACGGTGGATACCGCCCGGACGGTCGCCGCGCGCTGGCCCGAGGAAGAAGCCGAACCGGGCGCGGAGGCTCCCGGGCTGGGACCCGAATTGCAGCGGCTGCGTGTCCTGCTGGAGGAATCGAACATGGCCGCCGTGGACGGCTATGAGACGCTGCGCCTGCATTATGCCGGCGGGATGCCGCGCGAGTTCGCGGAACTCGGCACGGCCATCCACAGGCTCGATTTTGCCGGCGCCCTGCTGATTTGCGATGCGATGCGGCGCATCGCAGAGGCAGGATAACGCCGCCCTCGGCTTTCCGGATGCGATGCAGGTCATGCCCAATTCCCAAACAGCCTCTTAACCCACTCCCAAAGTATTATGAGCGTTGAACGGCGCCTCTGATACGCTTCCCCCAGGGCCGCATAGACGGCCGCTCGGAAGCGGAGGACGTCATGAAAGTCGCGCGAATCCTTGTGGCGGCCGGGGCCGCATCATTGCTGGCCGGGTCTGCCATGGCCGCGGAGATCTCCAAACAGCTCGACGTTGCCGTGGCGCCCGACAAGGCCTGGGCGGCGGTCGGCGAGTTCTGCGGCATCGGCGACTGGCATCCCGCCGTCGCGACATGCGAGCTGTCCAGCCAGGGAAAAGACAAGATCCGCACCTTGTCGCTGAAGGGTGGCGGCACCATTGTCGAGAAGCTGGTCAAATGGGAACCCCGGAAGCACAGCTATACCTATGCCATCATCAGTTCTCCCCTGCCGGTCTCCGACTATGTCTCGACCATTTCGGTCAGCCCGCACGGCGATTCCGGCAGCCGCCTGGTTTGGAAAGGCAAATTCTCGCCGGTGGGCGACGAAGCCAAGGCCAAGGAAGTCATCGCCGGCATCTATACCGACGGGCTGGCCGGCATCGCCAAAAAGGCGGCTCCTTGAGGATCTGACATGAGCACCGGCAAGTCCGACCTGACCCTGCACCAGCTGCACATCTTCTGCGCGGTGGCGCAGGCCGACAGCCTGACCCGCGCCGCCAAGCAGCTCGGCCTGGCTCAGCCGACCTTGTCGCAGCAATTATCGAAGCTGGAGGAGGGCGTCGGGGTGCGGCTGTTCGACCGCACCCTCAACGGCATGTCGCTGACCGACGCCGGGCGCTCGCTGCTGCGCCGGGCGCAGTTCATTCTCAACGATGTCGACGAGGCGCTGGCGACGCTGAAGGAATTTTCGGAGGGAACGCGCGGGATCATCCGCCTGGCCGGGCTCAATTCGATCCTGCGGGCCTTGCTGCCCTGCGCCATGTCGCGCCTGGCCAAGACCCATCCCGAGATGGAGTTCGACATCCATGAAGTGGCGCCGGCCGAAACGCTGGAGCTGCTCTATAATCGCACCGTCCATATAGGCCTGATCGCGGCGCAATCGGTGGCACAGAGCGGCGTGTCGTTCGCCCAGGCGCCGGTGGTCGAAGACGCCTATGCCCTGGCTGTGCCGACCGGGCTTGAGCTCGGCGATCTGAAGGACCCGGTGCGGGGGTTGCCGGCCGAGCAGGCGCGCATCCTGCATAATTGCATCCAGTTCAATTTCGGCACCCAGCACACCCAGCGGGTGGCGCATTGGTACCAGTCGGTGCTGCCCGGCCATCGGCTGATCGCGCAATGCCGCAGCTATGAGATGGCGCTGAGCCTGGTGCGCGCCGGGAAGGGCGTGTGCCTGGTGCCGGCCCTGGCGGTCAAGGACAATGAGGCCGGCATCGATCTCTACGCCGCTGGTCTGCCGCCCCGGCGCATCGTCGCGGTGCTGCCCTCGCATTATCAGCGTGTCGAGCCTTACCGAACCTTCCTCGACTGCCTGGCGGCGGCGGGGAGGGCGGTGGCGATGCCGGTCATGAACCCTCCGCCCCCCTTCATGTCCGGGGACGTAGTACTAAAGCAGGCATAGGAAAATCCGATGGCGCTCATAGGTTTCCACCTCGCGCCGCGCGGCTTAGGCTTTTCTCCGGACCGCATCGGGTCCGCTGAAAAAAGGAGGATTTCATGGCCTGGAAAAAGCCGAAGATCGCCGTCGTGTGCGTCGGTATGGAAATCAATTCCTACGCGTCCGCGCGCCGCTGACATCGAAACCGACCGCCGCGATTTCCAGGGTTATAGGCGATGATGCGCATATTGGTCCTCGGAGCCGCGGCGGGAGGCGGCGTTCCCCAGTGGAACTGCAATTGCGGCATCTGCCGCAGCGCCCGGCAGGGCGGTAACGGCATCGGGCGCTCCGCTCAGGCCTCGGTGGCGGTCAGCGCCGATGGCGATCATTGGTTCCTGATCAATGCCTCGCCGGACCTCCGCCAGCAGATCACGGACAATCCCCAGCTCCACCCCCGTCATGGCCTGCGCCACAGCCCCATTTCCGGCGTGCTGCTGACCAATGGCGACGTCGACGCCATCGCTGGCCTGCTGACCATGCGCGAAGGCTCGCCCTTCACGCTCTATGCCCATGACAATGTGCTGAGCATCCTGCGCGCCAATTCGATCTTCAATGTGCTGTCGCCGGTCCATGTGAAGCGCCAGCCGATCCGGCTGGAGGAGCCTTTCGCGCTGACTCTGCCGGATGGCCGTCCATCCGGCCTGAAGGTCACGGCCTTCGCGGTGCCGGGCAAGGTGCCGCTCTATCTCGAAGGCGGCGCGCCCGATCCGGATGCGGTCGATACCATCGGCCTGCTGATCGAGAATGGTGACAGCCGTTTCTACTATGTCGCCGCCTGTGCCGAAGTGACGCCGGATCTGGCCGAACGATTGGCCGGGGCGCCGATGGTTTTCTTCGACGGCACGCTGTGGCAGGACGACGAGATGATCAAAGGCGGCCTGAGTGCCAAGACCGGGCGGCGCATGGCGCATCTCGCGATGTCCGGCGCCCAGGGATCGATCGAATCCTTCAAGTCGATCGCGGTCGACCGGAAAATCTACCTGCACATCAACAATTCCAATCCCGCCTGGCATCCGGACTCGCCCGAGCGTCACCATCTGACGCAAGCGGGCTGGGAGATCCTGCCGGACGGCACGGAGATTTCGCTATGAACGTGATCCTGCCGCAGCCCCTCGATTCCGCCGACGCCATGGAGGCGCGGCTGCGCGAGATCGGCGCCACCCGGTATCACAGCCTGCATCCCTTCCATCATCTGCTGCATTCAGGTCAGTTGACCAAAGGGCAGGTGCAGGCCTGGGCGCTGAACCGCTATTACTACCAATCCTCGATCCCGCTGAAGGATGCGGCGGTCATCTCGCGCTTTCGCGACAAGGCGGTCCGGCTGGAATGGCGCCATCGCCTCGACGATCATGATGGCGGCGAGGGTGCGGAAGGCGGCATCGACCGCTGGCTGAAGCTGACCGATGGGTTGGGACTCGATCGCGATTATGTCGAATCGACCGAAGGAATCCTGCCCGCCACCCGCTTTGCCGTGGACGCCTATGTGACCTTCGTGCGCGAGAAGACGCCGCTGGAAGCGGTCGCCTCGTCGCTGACCGAACTGTTCGCGCCGCAGATCCATGAAGAGCGGATTTCGGGGATGCTGGCGAATTACGATTTCATCGATGACGGCATCATGGCCTATTTCAAACGCCGCCTGACCCAGGCGCCGCGCGATGCCGACTTCGCGCTGCATTACGTGCGCGAGAATGCCCGCACGCCGGAACAACGCCAGGCCGTGTGTGACGCTTTGATATTTAAAACCAATGTCTTGTGGGTTCAGCTTGATGCTTTGCATCATGCCTATGTGAACGGCTTCATTCCGCCGGGAGCCTTCAGGCCATGACGAGTTTGTCGGAAACCAGCTGTCCGGCCCTGGCGCCGCATGTCGTGCTGAAGCGCGACGAGGCGCGGTCGCGCTGGGTCATTCTGGCGCCGGAACGAGTCCTGGTGCCGGACGAGACCGCGGCCGAGGTGGTCCGCATGACCGACGGCAAGGCGACCATCGCCGAGATCGTCGACCGGCTGGCCGAGAAATATGCGGCGCCGCGCGACGAGATCGCCGGCGACGTGATCGAGATGCTGCAGGATCTGGCCGATCAGGGATATCTGAAATGAACCACGTCCAGGCCGCAATAGAGATCCCTCTCGCGGCGATGGGCGAGATGACTCACCGCTGTCCGCTGCAATGTCCCTACTGCTCGAACCCGGTGGAATTGGCCAAGGCTTCGGATGAATTGGCGACGTTCGAGTGGAAGAGGGTGCTGGACGAGCTGGCATCCCTCGGCGTGCTGCAATTTCACTTCTCCGGCGGCGAGCCGCTGGTCCGCAAGGACATCGTCGATCTGGTGGCGCACGCGGCCAAGGCCGGCCTCTACACCAATTTGATCACTTCGGCGGTTTTGCTCGACGACGCGAAGATGACGGCGCTGGCCGAAGCCGGGCTCAATCATGTTCAGATCAGCATCCAGGGCGCCGAGGCTGAAACCGCCGATCGCATCGCCGGTTTCCCGGGGCATGAAAAGAAACTGGCCGCCGCGAGACTGGTGCGCGCCGCCGGCATTCCGCTGACCGTCAATGCGGTCATGCATCGCCAAAATCTCGGCCAGCTCAGCGACATCGTGGCGTTGTCGCTGGACATGGGCGCCGCGCGGCTGGAGGTCGCCCATGTCCAATATTACGGCTGGGCGCTGAAGAACCGCGCCGCCCTGATACCGACGCCCGAACAGCTCGACGAGGCGACCGGCATCGTCGATGAGGCACGCATCCGGCTGAAGGGGCGGCTGGTGATCGACTATGTGATTCCGGACTATTACGCCGAAACGCCGAAGAAATGCATGGGCGGCTGGGCCCAGAGCTTCCTGATCCTGTCGCCCTCCGGCAAGGTGCTGCCCTGTCATGCGGCGGAGAGCCTGACAGGCCTTTCGTTCGACTCGGTGCGGGATGGATCGATCGAGGAGATCTGGCGCGATTCGCCGGCCCTCAATCTCTATCGCGGCACCGGCTGGATGGCCGAGCCGTGCCGCAGCTGTGAATTCCGCGAGATCGATCTGGGCGGTTGCCGCTGCCAGGCTTTCGCCCTGGCCGGCGACGCCTCGGCGACCGATCCCGCCTGCGGCAGGTCACCTTTGCACCGCGGGATTTTCTCGCTCGCGGTGGCGGAGGCGAGCGAAGACCGGCGAACGCTCGTCTATCGGAGGTACGCCGGACAGTCCTGACAGGGAGGATGACATGTCCATTGCCAAGAAAGTAACCGTAGCCGCCGTGGTGGCCGCGGCGGTGGCGGGTATGGCGGTAATCGCCGACGACATGAAGAACGGCAGCATGACCATGGTCGAACCGTCCGGCAAAGTGACAGAGCTGAAGAACGCCGCGACCGTCGACAAGGCCATGATGGACGACATGATGAAGCATGCCGAGGAAATGAAGGACGGGATGGTCATCATGGTGTGGGGCCAGCGGCTCTACATCGTCAAGAACGAGAAGATGGCCGACGGCAAGATGACGTTCGATTACTGGGGCCTGCATGGCGTGAAGTGAGGATGGAGCTGTCCCGCCGGCGGCTGCTCGCGGCCGCCGGCAGCTGCCTGGCCTTGCCCGTTCTGCCGGCGTTGGCGCAGGACCCGGTGAGCGAAGTCGCGCCAGGCCTGTTCGTGCGGCACGGTATCGACCAGGATGCCAACAAGGCCAACCGCGACGCCATCGCCAACCTGGCTTTCGTGATCGGCAGGCAGGCGGTGGCGGTGATCGATCCCGGCGGCAGCCGCGCCGACGGCGAGGCCTTGCGCAGCGCCATCGCCGCCAGAACGAACCTGCCGGTGCGCTGGGTGGTCATGACCCATGGCCATCCCGACCATGTGTTCGGGGCGGAAGCCTTCCTGCCCGAGAAACCTACTTTCGTCGGACATGCGCGATTGCCCGAGGTTTTAGCTTCGCGCGGGGAGTATTATCGGCAGGGCCTGGGGCGCATCCTCGGCACCGATGCGGGCACTGTCGAACCGCCCGGCAAATTGGTCGACGGCAAGGCAGAGATCGATCTCGGCGGCCGGGTACTGGAACTGACCGCCCATCCGCCGGCCCATACGATGGCGGATCTGACGGTGATCGATGTCGGCGCGCAGATCCTGATTGCCGGCGATCTGCTGTTCGTCGGCCGCGTGCCGTCGCTGGATGGCAGCCTCAAGGGCTGGATCGCGGTGCTCGACGATCTGGCCAGGCTGCCGCTGGAGCATGCGGTGCCGGGCCATGGTCCGCCGCTGGTGGCGTGGCCGGAGGCGGCCAAGCCGCTGCAGCATTACCTTACGGCGCTGCGCGACGAGGTGAAGCAGGCCATCGCCAAGAATGTGCCGCTGGAAAAAGCGGTGACGAGCATCGGCCGCGGGGAGCGCGGCAAATGGAAATTGTTCGACGATTATCAGGGCCGCAATGTTACCGAGGCCTATCGCGAACTGGAATGGGATTAGGAGGTTTTCATGAAGGCCGCCGTTCTGCTTTCCGTCATCCTGCTGTCGGCTTCGGCCGCCCGGGCGGTCGAGCTGCCCGACGATCAGGCCGATCGTATGAAGCGCTGGAAAGACCTTTCACAGCAGGTATTCGGCGACAAGAAACTGGAGAACGGCGCTAAATTCATCGCCATCGACGCGCCGGACCGCGCCATGGACGCCGCGCTGGTGCCGGTCGGGGTCAAGATTTCCGGCAAGACCGGGGTCAAGGCCCTCTATCTGCTGGTGGACGACAATCCGGTGCCGCTGGCGGCGCATTTCACCTTCGGGCCTGCCGCCGATCCCAAGGAAATGAAGATCCGCATCCGGCTGGAGCAATACACCTACATCCATGCGGTGGTCGAAGGCGGCGACGGCAAGCTTTACCAGGCGGCGCGTTTCGTGAAAGCGGCGGGCGGATGCTCGGCGCCGGCCGGTCCCCAGGATGAGGCGCTGAAGGGGCTTGGCCAGATGAAGCTGCAGACCATGGCGACCTATATTCCGGGCAAGACCATGGAAGTGCAGCTGCATATCCGCCACCCGAACTTCAACGGCATGCAGATGGATCAGGTGACCCGCTATTACACGCCGGCCCGCTTCATCAATGAGGCCGAGGTGTCCTATGACGGCCAGCAGGTGTTCCATTTCGAGGGCGGCATCTCGATGAGCAGCGATCCCGCCATCACCTTCGGCTTCAAGCCCAAGGAGAAGGGCGAACTGACCGTCGTGGCGCAGGACAGCAAGGAGACGGTGTTCGAGCACGTCTTCCCGATCCCTCAGACCGAAGCGGTCACTCAATGAAGGCTGTGCTGGTTGCCGCCGTGCTGGCGGCAAGCGTGCCCGAACCCTCCGGCTATTGGACCGGCCCCAATCAGGGCGACACCCCCGATACCGTTGCCGGCGCGACGGTGATTCACACGGCGCTGCTGGCGAAGCTGATCAGACGGGAAAGGCCGGTGCTGATCGACGTCTCGCCCGCGCCGCCGCCGCCGCCCGAGCTTCCCGCCGGCACGGTATGGATGGCGCCGCCGCACCGCGACATCCCCGGCAGCGTCTGGCTGCAGGAAGCCGGCAAGGGCGATCTGCCGCCCGAGGCTGAAGATTTCTACCGCGCCACGCTGGAGCGGCTCACCCACGGCAGCAAGGCGCACGCAGTGGTGCTCTACTGCCATCCCAAATGCTGGCTCAGCTGGAACGCCGCCAAACGCGCCGTGTCCTTCGGTTACCAGCAGGTCTATTGGTATCCCGACGGGATCGAAGGCTGGCAGGGAGCGGGGAAGCCGGTGGCGGCGGCCGAGGCGCTGCAGCCTGGCTGACAATAGGATGTTCTTATGGGATATCCTTATGGTATATTTATATATCATATAGGGATATGCCATGGCTCTGTTCGTCAAGGACCCGGAAGTCGATAAGCTGGCCGAGCGGCTCGTTGCGCTTCGGAAGGTCAGTAAAACCGAGGTGATTCGCCAGGCTCTGCTGCACGAGCTCGAGCGGGAGGGCGCCATTCCGACCCTGGTCGATCAGGGCGTTGCATTCTGCCGTGCCTTGCGCGCGAAGGCCGGCGCGGCAGGGAAATCCGCCGATAAGCCCTTTATTGACAGCCTCTACGGGAACGACTGATGTTCGTGGATGCTTCCGCCCTCACGGCCATGATGACCGACGAGGCCGACGCGCGGGCGTTGCTCGCTCGTCTGCAGAACTATCGAAGCAGGACGACGTCGCCTTTGGCGGTTTGGGAGACCGGCATCGCCGTGGCCCGCATTCTCGACCTTCCCATTCCCGATGCGGCCACCGCCGTGGAGGACTTCCTCAAGCTGGCGGGAATTACGGTTGCGCCGGTTGCGCCCGAAACGCGCGCCATTGCCCTGGATGCCTATGATCGATACGGCAAGTCCCGCCATCCCGCCGCCTTGAATTTCGGTGATTGCTTCGCCTATGCCTGCGCCCGGCATGAGAATGTGCCGCTTCTCTATAAAGGCGACGATTTCCCCCGCACCGATATCGAAGCCGCGTGATCAGACGGCATCGGCAAGGCGGTGTCCGCGGCAAGATCGTCATCGATATCGAATGAGAGAGAACTGAGGTACTTTAAGCTCTGTCCCAATCCGGGGGAGTGGAGCAGGGCATGGATTTCCGCGTCTTTTCACCGATCTCGCGGCGCGCCGTGATGCGCGCCGCGCTTGCCGCGCCGTTTCTGCCGGGGGGCGGCAGGTCTGAAGAACCGGGCGGCAAGCCGATTTCCTATGTCCGGGCCGTTTCCGCGTCCGATATCGACGCCCATGCCGCCTTCGGCTGGGAGCTGTTGAGCACGATATTGGAGCGGACGCGTTCCACCCATGGCGATTACACATTGGCCATGTCGTCGGACCCGGCGCAGGCGCTGCGCTTCCGTCATGCCAACAGCAGCTCGGACATCCAGGTCAATGTGGTGATCCTGACCATCTCGCCGGAATGGAACGACATTCTTCTGCCGGTTCGGATTCCGGTGCTGCGCGGATTGCTCGGCTATCGCCTGCTGCTGGCGCACCGGCAGGATCTCGACCGTTTCAACGGGATCAAGACCCTGGAGGATCTGCGCAGGATCACTTTCGGCTCGGTCAAGCATTGGCTCGACACCACCATCATGGAGAAAGCCGGCCTCTCCGTCGTCACCGGCACCACATTCGACGGTCTCCACAAGATGATGCAGGCTCGCCGCTTCGAGGCTCTGACCCGCGGCGTGCATGAAATCGAGTCGGAGACGGCGTCGATCGCCAACGACCCGGACAGCGACATCGTCGTGGTGCCGCATCTGCTGATGCATTACTACCTGCCGGTCTATTTCTGGTTCTCGCGCGACAAGGAAGGCCAGCGCCGCGCCGAGCGGGTCAAGGCCGGCCTGTCGGCGATGGTGGCCGATGGCAGCTTCGAACGGATGTTCGACAGCCGCTTCGGTCCGGTGATCCAGAAATACGACCTGGCCCACCGGACCATCATCGAGCTACCCAATCCATTGCTGTCGCCGGAAGATCCGGTCAACGACCCGCGCTATTGGTACAAGCCTAGAACCTGACCTTTACGCCACCGAAGGCCGCAAGCGGCGCGCCGGGGCTCTGGAAGCGGGGATCGACAGAGGAACCGTCGGCAGGAATCCCCGGGGCGCCGACGCCGGTCGGGTCGCCCAATACGCCGAAATTGGCGTAATGGGCGTTCAGGGCGTTCTCGATCCGCAGGGTTAGGGTCATCCATTTGGTCAGGTCGTAGCTGGAATGCAGGTTCACCACCGCATAGCCGGCCAAAGGCGCCATCAGATTGGCTTCGTCGCCGCGATAATAGGTGTCGCTGACCCAGGTCACCGTGCCGCCGACGATCCAGCCGGCCGACAGTTCGGCGTCGGCGCCGGCCTTGAGGCGGTGGCGCGGGATGCCGGGCAGGCGGTCGCCCCGGGTCACCTGGATATTGCCGTTGGGGTCCTGGAACGGGTTGGACGGCGAATTGATCAGCAGGCCCGACTGGAAGCTGGCGTCGATATAGGAATAGTCGGCGAACACCGACAGCCCGCCGGTCCGATAGCGCAGTCCGAGTTCGGCGCCCTGGCGGCGCGTGCCGCCGATATTCTGGAAATAGCCGGTGCTGATCGAGGTGGCGACGCCATAGATGTCGTCATCGACATCGGTGCGGAACAGGCCGGCGTTCCAGGTCAGGTCGTTCCAGCTGCCGCGCAGGCCGGCCTCGTAGCTGTGCGAGACCACCTGCTTGAGATTGGGCGGGTCGCTCGACAGGCTGGAGGGCAGCAGGCAGGGCGCGGTGGGGTCCGAGCATTCGATCTCGCCCGGCGTCGGCACGCGGTTGTTTTCGGCATAGCCGGCATAGAAGGTCATGGTGTCGGTCAGCTTGTCGGTGAAGCCGAGCGCCGGATTGAAGTGGCTGTAATGGTTGTTGCCCGACAGGGCGCTGCCGATCTGATCGGAGAGATCGACCTCGGCGTAGTTGTAGCGGCCGCTGGCGGTGACCGACAATCCCTCGGTGACGTCGAAGATGTCCGAGAAGAAGACGCCGTAATAGCGCGTGGACGACGCGAGGCTGACCGGCGTGGCGGTCCAGCCGGTCCCTTCGGGGGTCGAGACGAACAGGCCGGAATAGGTGACCTGCAGGGCCGGATTGATCACTCCCAGTTCGGCGCTGGAATGGAAATCGGTGGTGTCGCTGTCGAGGCTGGCGCCCAGGGCGAGATGATTGTCGTGGCCGAACAGCCGGCTCGACGCGGTCATCTGCAGCGAGCCGCCGACGCTGACCGAGCGGATCTGTTCGAAATCATTCTCGCCGATCGGCACGGTGCCCCCCTGCGACAAATCGGGGATCGATCCGCCGCCGGGGCCGGCCAGCGGCGTCGCGCCGTCTGACTGGCACATCGAGCCGGTCAGGGCCGGGTCGGTGCAGGCGGTGTAGTTTGTGGTGTTGCCATTGACCACCGACTGGTGGAATTCGCGGTAATAGGCGTTGGCCTGGACCGACAGATGGTCGTTGAATTCGTAGCCGCCATTCAGGGTGACGAATTCGAGTTCGTTGATGTTGCTCTGCGGCGTGGTGAAGACCAGGTTGCGGCCGACCGCCAGTTCCTGCACCGGGGTCGCCGATTGCCCGCCCAGGCGGTTGTTGGCGCCGGTGAAGGACAGGTCGAGGGTGATGTCGCCATCGTGATAGCCGGCTGCGCCGTAGAATTGCCGGATCGAATCCTTGGTGAAATCGCGCCAGCTGTCCTGATCGGAAACGCGGCCGGCGGCGTAGAGACCCCAGGGCCCCTCGCGCAGGCCATATTGTGCGGAAAATTGCCGCTGGTTCCAGGAGCCGCCGGAAATTTCGGCCTCGCCGCCTTGATAGGTGAAGCCGTTCTTCATGGTCAGCACCACGGCGCCTCCCAGGGCGTTGAGGCCATAGACCGGATTGGCGCTCATCACGTCGACACGGTCGATCGCGATGTCGGGGAACAGATCCCAATTGACGGTATCGCCGAAGGCTTCGTTGATGCGCACGCCGTTCTGGTAGACCGCCAGGCCCTGTGGCGTGCCCAGCACCGGTGACGCCTCGAAACCGCGGAACAGGATGTCGGGCTGGAAGGGATCGTCGAGATCGTCATTGATGCTGATGCTGCCCAGCTGGTCGCTCAGCGCCCGTGTGACGCTGGGCGTGCCGGACCGCGAAATGTCCTGCGACGACAGTGTTCGATTGGCGCCGGGCAGCTTGTCGGCGTCGACATAGGAACCGGGCAGGGGCGTCGTGCCGATGACCGTGATGGTGTCGATGGGGGCTTCATTGTCGTCGGCCAGCGCCGGATAGGCCAAGACGAGCGGCACCAGAACAAACCATTTGCGGGTGGGCACGGCGATTTCTCCGTGGCGTTGATTTCCTTTTGCTGGAACTTACCAGCAAAGTCCTCGTCTTTACTTCCTGATATCGCCGGGAATAATTCCCGAAATAAGAGCCTGTTTGGGAATTGGGTATGGCCTGCACAACGATATCAGAGGCTTGGGCCAGGCAGCGGGAGCGACGCGATGCGGCGCATCGTCGAGGCGGGATAACGCCGCCCTCGGCTTTCCGGTTGCGATGCAGGTCATATCCAATTCCCAAACAGGCTCTTAGACCCTGCTCTTGACTCGCCTGAGGAAGCGGGGGCGTGATTGAGCCATGCCATTGCGCGTCCGCCTGATCTGTTCCGTCGCCGGAGCCCTGCTGGGCGGGCTGCTGCTTGCCTTCGCGCTGACGGTATGGCAGGCGCATGGCGCCGTGGTGCGCGAACTGGGCGCCGCCCTGGTGCTGGGCCGCCAGGAGATCCAGAACACGCTCGACACGGTTCCGCCCGGCGGCGATCCGAGCGATCCCGTGCGCCGCCAGATCATCGCCTTCAACGGCAACCGGCATGTCGCCGCCTCGCTGTTCGACGTCGAGGGGCTGCCCATGTCGATCTCGGTGCCGTCGGCGCCGGCCGCGCGGGTGCCGGCCTGGTTCGTCCGCGCCGTCAGCGGCAAGCCCGTCCAGTTGCGGATCGATCTGCCGCCCGGCGATTACCGGGCCCGCACGGTGCTGCTGGAGGGCGACCCGCGTAACGAGGCGCTTGAAGCCTGGAATTCGCTGCGCGACATGGTGCTGGTCATCCTTGCGCTGAGCGCGGCGGCTGGGCTGTTCGCCTGGTGGTCGATCGGCCGCGCCTTGCGTCCGCTGGAATCGCTGGCCGCCGCGCTGCAGAGCGTCGGCGAGGGCGAATATGCCGCGCGGCTGCGGGGCGAGGGGCCGCCGGAGACCCGGCAATTGGCCGAAGCCTTCAATCTGATGGCGCTCGAACTGGATCTGGCGCGGGAACGCAACCGCTTGCTGCATCGCCAATTGCTGACCGCGCAGGAGACCGAACGGGCCGAGATCGCCCGCGACCTGCATGACGATATCGGCCCGCTGCTGTTCGCCATCACTGTCGATGCCGCCACCGCCGAGAACGGCGCGATCCGCCAGGACCGCACCGGAGCGCTGGAAGCGGCGCAGGGCATCCGGTCGACGGTGCAGCAGGCGCATGAGCGCATCCGCGCCATCATCAACCGGCTGCGTCCGGTCGGCCTGGCCGAATTCGGAGTCGAGCGCGCGGTCGAGAATCTGGTCGATTTCTGGCGGCGCCGCCACCCCGAGGTGCGCTTCACCCTGGAATTGCGGCGCCCCGCCGCCGCGTGCGGCGAACTGGTCGACGTCACCGCCTTCCGGGTCATCCAGGAGGCGGTCAGCAACGCTCTGCAGCACGGCAGGCCGTCGCACATCCTGGTCACCATGAAACCGCGAGGCGAACCGGGCGCGGCGCTTCTGCTCGACATCGTCGATGACGGGCGCGGCGACGCCTCGGTAACGCCGGGCTTCGGCCTGACCGGCATGCGCGACCGCATCGAAGCGGTGGGCGGCAGCCTGACCGTGACCTCCGGCAAGGGGCAGGGCTTTCATGTCGCCGCCAGCCTGCCCTTGGCGCTGGATGGGGAGAGCGCGCGGTGAGGTTCCTGCTGGTCGACGATCATCCTATCGTCCGCGCCGGCCTGCGCCGCCTGATGCAGGGGCTGGGTGAGATCGAGGTGGTCGAGGCCGATTGCGGGCGCGACGCGTTCCAGCTGTTCCTGACCGAGCGGCCTGATGTGGTGCTGATCGACGTCAACATGCCGGGCATGGGCGGTTTCCAGCTGCTGCGCCGCCTGCTGGCCGAGGATGGTCATGCCAAGGTGCTGATGTTCTCGATGCATGCGGAGCAGCTTTACGCCGCGCAGGCCCTTGCGGAAGGCGCGCTCGGCTATGTCAGCAAGACCGCCTCGCCCGAGGAAATTCTCGAAGCCATCCGCGGCGTCGCCGAGGGCACCGGCTATGTCGAGCGCCGCCTGGCCCAGGAGATGGCGCTGCGCCGCCTGCCGTCCGCCCGTTCCGAGGACGGATTGCCCGCGCTTAAAGGGCGCGAGTTGGAATGGCTGCGGCTGGTGGGCGAGGGGCGCGCCTTGACCGACATGGCCGCGGCGATGGGCGTCAGCTACAAGACCGCGGCCAATTCGCTCAGCCTGCTCAAAGCCAAACTCAGGGTTTCCTCGACCGCCGAACTGGTGCGCATCGCCCTGCGCTACGAGTCCTCATAGTCAGGCACTACTTTAGTCTTATGGTTTCTGTAATGACGCCTAGTTCTTTGGTATGAGCTCGGTGCTGAATTCTGCTTTATGTAAGATATGTGTCAAGGCGGCAACATCCGCCGAAAGTACCAAATACTTTATGTATTTAAGAAATTACCATTTCCCCTGAATTCAACCGTCGCGTCCGTTTGGGCGCCCTGTCGAAGGCAGGCTCCGGACTCCGGCGCGGCAATAAGATCAGGGAATACGGAAATGGAACCAGAAAAGCGGCTTTATTGGAGGACGGGACTGCTGTCGGCGGTCTGTGCGGCGGCTTTATCCTGTGCCATGCCTCAGGCGGCCATGGCCGGCCCGGTTACCGAGGCGGGCGAACTGGTCGGTCTCGCCATGGGCGCTCCGCTGCCCGAGGGCGTCTATTTCGTCGATACCGGCAGCATGGTTTCGCTGGGCCACAACTACAACACCACCCTGTTCGTCAATATTCCGGTGGTCGCCTATTCGACGCCCTGGAAGCTGTTCGGCGGCCGCGTCGAAGGCTATATCGCCGTGCCCGAACTTTATGAAGGCGTCAAAGGCAGTGCCTCGACGGCAGGTCTCTATAATCCGGCGCTGCTGGTCGGCGAGGCCTGGGATCTCGGCAATGGCTGGGGGTTTTCGGACTTCGTCGGCGGCTATGCGCCGATGAATTCTCCGATCACCCGCGGCCAGAACGAATGGGTGTTCAACAATCGCGCGGCGCTCAGCTATACCGCCAACGGCTATGATCTGACCGCTCATATCACCTATGGCGTGACCGGCAGCAGCGAGGGCGCGGATCAGGGCGAATCGCCCAGCCCCGATTACATCAATTACGACATCACCGCGACCAAGACCTTCGGCAAATGGGAACTCGGTCCGATCGCGTTCGGCACCAACGATCTCAGCCGTGGTTCGAGTTCGCATCTGTTCGAGATGGGCGGCCTGGTCGGCTATGCCTTCGGCCCCCTCAGCCTGCAGGTTTATGGCGCGCATTCGGTCAGCGCGTCGTCCGATTACGGTGACGGCGATTCCCGCGTTTTCCTGCGCATCGTCGTACCGCTGTGGAACCCCGGTTCCTGAACCGGATCAGATTTGCTTGAGCGTGCCGGGCGTTCCCGCAATGCGGGAGCGCTCGCGCGTTTGTTTACATTAAATTTACTTTTTTTAGAGCGCCCGGGCCCCTACACTGTGGGCCACATACCCATAAAAAAATATTAGGGGTAGGTCATGTCCGAAAGTGCGTGTCAGACCGTCCTCATTGCAGACGACCATCCGCTCTTCCGCGAGGCCCTGCAACGAGTTGGCGGCGAAGTCTTTTCAGACCATGTCTTCCGTGAAGTCGCCACCAGCGACGAAGCCCTCGCCATGGCGACCGACGATGACAGCGTCGATCTCATCTTCCTCGATCTCAACATGCCGGGAATGGACGGGTTCTCCGGCCTGGTCAGTTTGCGCAACGCGGTTCCCTCGGTGCCGATCATCGTGGTCTCGGCCACCGATGACAGCGCGACGATCCGCGAGGCGATCACCTGCGGCGCTTCCGGCTTCATGCCGAAATCCTTGTCGAAGGACGGCATGGTCGCCGCCGTGCGCTATGTGCTGGAGGGCGGGGTGTTCACCCCCGAGCCCGCTGACCAGAGCGTCAGCGGCGCCGACGCCAGGCTGACGGAGAGCATCTCGCAGCTGACCCATCAGCAGCGCATCGTGCTGCAGATGCTGGTTGCCGGCCAGTCGAACAAGATGATCGCCTATGAGCTGAACATCGTGGAAAGCACGGTGAAAGCCCATGTTTCCGCGATTCTGCGCAAGCTCAACGTGCATTCGCGGACCCAGGCGGTGATCAAGGCCAGCAAGATCCTGTCGGCTTTGGGACGGCTAAGCTAGCGGTCTAGTTCGACGATCCGGCCCGCCATCCGTTCCAGATCGGGCCGGTCATGGCTGACCGTCAGCACCGCCATGCCGCGGGCCTTTACCGCTTCGAGTACGACGCCGCGCGCCTGGTCGGCGCTGCGCGGATCGAGCGAGACGAAAGCCTCGTCGAGCAGCAGCACGTCCGGCTCTATCGCCAAGGCTCGGGCCAGCGCGACGCGTCGCGCCATTCCCAGTGACAATCGGGCGGGATAGACGGCACCGGCGTCCGCCAGCCCCACCTTCTGCAACGCCGCCGAGGCTTTGGCGGTATCTCCTGCGACCGCAAGGGCGACGTTCTGCAGCGCCGTGCGCCAGGGCAGCAGGCGGGGCGATTGGAATACCATGCCGAGGCGCGGGCTTCCGTCCCAGCGCACCGTGCCCTCGTAATCGGAATCCAGCCCGGCCAGGATCGACAGCAGGGTGGTCTTGCCGGCCCCGGACGGGCCGGCCAGGCCGAGCACCTCGCCGCGCGCCAGCGTGAAAGCGAGGTCGCGGAACAGATCCCGCCCGCCGAGCCGCTTCGCCAAGGCTTCGACCGTCAGCATTTCAGCGTTTCCAATGGGCGGCACGGCGGTCCAGCCAGGCAAGCAGGGAGATTTCGATCAGCTGGATCACCAGCATGAAGGACAGCGCATAGGCCAGGATGCGGGCGATGTCGAGCAGCTGGAAATAGACATGCAGGCGGAACCCGATTCCGCTCGATCGGCCCAGCAGCTCGACCAGCAGCACGATCTTCCACACCAGCGAGAGACCGGATCGGGTCGCGGCGAGAAAATAGGGCGCCAATTCCGGCAGCATCAGATCGAAGAACAGGCTTTTGCGCGAAAAACGGAACAGTCTCGCCATCTCCGCCAGGTCACGGTCGCGGCTGCGGGCGCCCTCGCGCAGGATCACCACCACATTGGGCAGCTTGCTGAGCGTCACCGCCAGGATCGCCGCCGTTTCGCCCATGCCGAGCCAGATGTAGCAAAGGATCGCTACCGCCATCGCCGGCAGGGTCAGCAGCAGCTGCACCCAGGGATCGAACCAGCGCCCGAATTGCGGGGAAGACGCCATGCCGATGCCGATCGCGCTGCCGGCGATCATCGCCAGGCTGAAGCAGATGCCGACCCGGGCCAGAGTGGCGCCGAGATCTGCCAGCAGCGGGCCGTGTGCCGCTTCCGACCAGAGCACAGCCAGCACGGCGGCGGGCGAGGGAAGCTCGGGGGTGGCCACGATCATCGCGGCGGCCTGCCAGACCAGCAGGATTACCAGGACCGGTGCTGCTGAAAAGGCATGCTTCAAGGGGGAGCATCCCTCCAGAAGGTGCCTGGCGCCACGGCGGGCGCCCCGCCGGTCAGGCCGGCACCGCCGACCTGGGCGAGCACGGTATAGAGCCGGGCCGCGGCGTCGGCACCGTCGGACGGATGCGGCAGCAGGCCGGCGGTGAAACGCTGGCGCAGGGAGGGCAGGGCGGCGTCATCCGCGGCGCCGGTCAGCGGCTTCAGCCGGGCCCATTCCGCCTCGTCGCGCATCAGATCATCGGCCTTGTCGAGGGCAGCCAGGAAGCGGCGGGCGAGATCGGCATGGGCGGTGATCCAAGTTTCCGAGAAGGCATAGCCTATCATCGGCACCGGCGGCGAGAAGCCCAATCCGTTCATGACGTCGGTCATCGACACCAGCCGGCGATAGCCTTGCGCCTCCAGCCGCGCGGCGAAAGGCCAGAAGGTCAGCACCGCATCGAGCCGCCCTTTGGCCAGTTCCTGCGACAGCAGCGGCGGAGCGCCGAACTGGACCTCGATCTTGCCGGTGGTGTCCGGATCGTAGGCGCGCAGCAGCAGCCAGGATTTGTCGAGCGGTCCGCCGGCCACGCCGACATGCTTGCCGGCCAGGTCCTTGAGACCCGCGAGGGGCGATCCGGCGGGAACCAGGATCTCGCCCAGGGCGGTGGAATGGGGCACGAAGACGATATGCCGGCCGGCATGGCGCTGGCGCGACACCCATAGCCAGTCGGTGACGATCGCGTCGGCTCCGCCGGCTTGCAGCGCGATCTCGCCGGCGGCGGGATCGGCCAGCGCGACGCTCTCCAGCGTGCCGCCGAGATCGCGGTCCAGGCCGTGGCGGCGCAGCGTGTCGATTTCCCAGGCGGCGGTGCCGAAGCTGACCAGCCCGACCCGCAAAGTGTCGGCGCGGGCCGGAGAGCCCAGCCATAGAACGGCCAGGATTACCGCGAGTGCAGCCTTCAATTACGCGCCCCGGCAACGGTGAGATGAGCCAGCAGCGAGCGCAGCCGCGCCGGTTTCAGCGGCTTGTTGAGCAGGTGGAAGCCGGCTTCGCGCACGGCGTTATGAACCTCATCGGAGCGGTCGGCGGTGATGATGATGCCGGGCACCCGATGGGGGAACAGCGGCTGCAGGGTCGACAGCGCGTCCAGCCCGGTGCGGTTCTCGTCGAGATGATAATCGGCCACCAGCACATCGGGCGGTCCATCGAGGGTGCCGAGCTGCGGAATCGCATTCTCCAGCGAGTCGGCGGCCACCACCCGGCATTGCCAGGTGCGCAGCAATTCGCGCATGGCGTCCAGCGCCGATTGGTCGTTCTCGATCACCAGCACCTGGGCGCCGATCACCTTGTGCAGCGGCGCGGGCAGGGCCAGGCTTTGTTCGTGCGGGCGGGCCTGGTGGTGGACGCCATAGGGCAGGGTGACGCTGAACATCGAGCCCTTGCCCGGCTCGGACCTCAGGCCGATCGGATGGTCGAGGCGGCGGGCGATGCGGTCGACGATGGCGAGGCCCAGCCCGATGCCGCGGTCCTTGCCGTGACTGTCACGCGCCAGGCGGCGGAATTCCTCGAACACTTCGGCCTGCTTGGCTTCCGGGATGCCTATTCCGCTGTCCCACACCTGCACTTCGACCCCCTCCGCGTGCCGCCGGCAGCCCAACAGCACGCGGCCGGTCGGAGTGTAGCGCATCGCGTTGCTGAGGAAATTACGCAAGATGCGGCCGGTCATCACCGGATCGGTACGGACCACCGCCCGGCACGGCACCCAATGCAAAGCGAGGCCGCGTCCCTTGGCCTGGGGCTGATATTCGGCGGCCAGCGATTTCAGCAGGTCGTTGATCTCGAAATCCGAGATCTCCGGCGTTTGCGCTCCGGAATCCAGTTTCGAGATGTCGAGCAGCGCGCTCAGCAGCTCGTCCACCGAGTTCAGCGCCACATTGACGTTGGCGACCAGGTTGCGCTTATGCTCGGTCATACGGGTTTCGGACAAGGCGGCGGCGAAGACGCGGGCGGCGTTCAACGGCTGCAGCAGATCGTGGCTGGCCGCGGCGATGAACTTGGTCTTGCTCATATTGGCGCGCTCGGCTTCGGCCTTGGTGATGCGCAGGGCGGCTTCGACCTGGCGGCGCTCCTCGATTTCCTGGGTCAGCTCGACGGTGCGCGCGGCGACGCGGACTTCCAGCGATTCCTTGGCTTCCTGCAGCTCCTGCGCCGCCTTCTTGCGCTCGGTGATGTCCTGCAGCAAAGCGAAGAAGCCCAGCACTTCGCCGTCATTGCCGAAATGCGGCACATAGGTCGCCACCGCATGTTCGATACGGCCTTTCAGCAGCGGCAGGCCGATCTCGAACGTGACGCGCTGGCCCGACAGCACGGCGTCCACCGCGTCGCGCCGCGCATTATAGAGTTCCGGCCCCAGCACGGTGCGCATATGGCGGCCGTTGATCTCGCTGCGCGGACGGCCGAACCATTCTTCATAGGGTTTGTTGGTGAAGCGATAGCGCAGCGTGCTGTCGACATAGGCGATCAGCGCCGGCACCGCGTCGGTGATCAGACGGATGCGCTGTTCGGAATCCCGCAGCGCCCATTCCGACGCCTTGCGGCCGGTGATGTCGGTATAAGTGGTGATCATCCCGCCGCCCGGCATCGGATTGAGCTGGATGTCGAGAATGCGGCCGTTATCGACCATCTGCTCCAGGCTGAAGCCGCGGAAATCGGGGACGCCCGCCATGCCGGCATGCAGGAACTGGCACGAGATGGCGGGCTGGTAAGCGAGGTCGCGCAAGGGCTTGCCGACCGCCATCTCATCGGGGGCGACATTCAGCAATTCGAGGAAACGCTCGTTCCACGCCACCAGCCGCTGGTCGCTGTCGACCACCGAGATGCCCTGCGACAATTTGTCGAAGATGGCCTGCAGCAATTTGTTTTTCTGGGCCAATTCGTAGTCGCGCTGGCGCTTTTCCGACAGCTTGATCTCGGTGATGTCGGTATAGATCGCCACCGTGCCGCCATCGTCGGTGCGGCGTTCGCTGATCTGCAGCCAGCGCTGATTGGCCAGCTTGACCACGAACATCTTTTCCTTGAGCTGGCGGTGATGCTGCAGGCGCCGCGTCATCGCCGCCTCGGCGCCGCCGTCGGACTCGTCGAACAGCCCCAGTTCCTGCGCATGCTGCACCAGGGTGATGAAGGGCATGCCCGGCTTCACCAGATCGCCCAGGCCCGGCCACAGCTCGCGGTATTTCTGGTTGCACATGACAAGGCGATCTTCGGCGTCGCACAGGATGAAGCCTTCGCTGACCGATTCGATGGCGGTGGCCAGGCGGATGCGCGCCGTTTCGGCTTCCTCGGTGGCCTGGCTGAGATCGCGGTTGGTCTTGGCGAGTTCGCGCAGGGCGTTTTCCAGCTCGATCGTGCGGTCGCGCACGCGGCCTTCCAGCACGATGGCAGTCTGGAACAGCGAGAAGGCGTTGCCCTGGAAATCCATGCTGCGCTCGACCCGGTCCATCAGGACCTTGTTGATCTTGCGCAGCTTGGCGTTCTCGCGTTCGAGTTCGGCGATGCGCTGCTGCTCGTGATGAAGGTCGAGAGGCGCATCCGGCATCGCGGCTAGCCTCTCCGCCCTATGGCGACGCCGGTGAAGGTCTGGTTCACATGCATGGCATTGAATTGTTCGCCATAGGTGTTGAACCCGACCACGTGATTGTCGCGGAACAGGCCGGCCATGGCCTGTTCCAATCCCTTCTGCTTGATCTCCAGATTGCGCAGGATGCAGTCGCAGCCGATCACCACTTCGGGCTGGCCGATGAGGGCGCGCAGCTCGTCGAAGCGCCGCGTCATGTCCTCGACGATGTCGGTGCCGGTCGCGGCGGTCAGTACGATGCCTTCGTCGATCGACGAGAAGAAGGTCAGGCTGTCATCGTCATTGGCCTTCTGCAGCGCCCGCACATAGGGAACGTTGCCGATCCGCACCACCAGCGGATGGGTGGCGAACACGGTCGGGGTCAGCTGCTCGCGGGTCAGGCCGATCAGCCGGGCATATTCGCGCGCCGCCGGTTCGGCATTGATCTCGGTGACGACGCGCCGGGCCGGATCGGCGGCGGTGATCACCATCTTCTCCTGGCTCAGCAGGAAATGCTCGGTCTTGAAGACCTGGAAGGGATGGGTGGTGGCGACCAGCACCAGCACCGCGCCATGCTGATGGAATTCGCCGTCGCACAGGATGCGCGTGGTGCGGAAATCCAGTTCGTCGCCGGCCGAGCCGCCGAACAGCGGGATCGGTCCCAGCTCGTGATGCAGCGCGCTGACCACCGATTCCTCGGTGGCGTCGAGGCCGTCGATGAACAGCAGCGCGAAGATCTGCTCATGCGGCAGGCCGGGCGCCTTCTCCTCCAATTCGCTGAGGCAGCTGCGCACCAGCTGCCGGCCGTCGGCCACCGAAAAATTCCGGATATCCAGGATATGGCGGGCGGCGGCATGGAAATCGGGGGCGGCGAAGCTGACCCCGGTGACGCTGCCATGCTGATACCCGAACGGGGTGATCTCGCCCGCCGTGGTACAGCCGATCACCGGCGTGGCGCCGAAGCGTCTCTTGAGATCGGCGGCAAAGCCGTCGAGCGCCAGCTTGGGCGAGCAGAACAGCACCACCAGCGAGGCTTCGTCCTGCGACAGATCGGCGTGCAGTTCCTCGGCGGCCTTGGACGCGCCGGTGGCGGTGGTGACGGCGCGGCGCACCCGTTGATTCGGCGTTGGGGTGGCAAGGGCGTTCATCTCCCGCACCCTATTCGCAGCGCAGATTGGCCTCGGCCTGGGCGGTACGCAATTTCGCCAGATTGTCCTTGGCGATCGGCGTGTCGCGCACCAGTCCGCCGCGCTGGCCCAGGGCGCCGCCCTGCTGCAGGCTCAGCACCGTCGAGGCTTTCTCATACTCGTCATAGGGCATGTAATTGGCGATGGTGTCGATCTCGCACGAGCATTTGTCGAGAAAGAGCCGGCTGAAGCCGTTCGACCCCAGGCAGCCGATCACGTAATCGGCCCGCGCCGCCGTTGGATAGTCGTATTTCGGATGTGCCGGCACCGCAGCGATTGCGGGCAGGGCGAGCGCCAGGCTGACCAGGGCCAGCAAGGAACGGACAGTCATTCCAGTCCTCCCGATATGCTTATTTTTGCAACTAACTTGCCACAAACAGGTTGCCTGGGCGCATAGTATTTTGGTCGATATCCGGCCCGAGGTGATGACCATGATCCAGCTCGTGCTCGTCTATTGCATGATCCAGAACGCATCGGTCTGCGTGGAAGACCGGCCGACCTATCTCGAACCCATGTCGATGAGCTCGTGCATGAGTTCGGCTCAGTTCGTCGCCGTGGATTACGTCCGCGACCACCCTCGCTGGCAGCTTTCGAAATGGAGCTGCGAGGTCGACGTTCCGCGCAAGATTCCGGCCTGAACCCGGTGGCTGGAATGTGACATTCGCCAAAAGTACCAAATACTTTATCGGGCGAAGTTACTAGAATTCCGACCCATGCCGTGAAAAACGGTTCGGCCGCTGCATGTCGCGCCGGGCAATCCGCCTGACGCCGAAGCACGGGCGGAATCGCAGATTCTCCGCACTTGCAAGCCGCCTCGGGCGGATATGGGCGACCGGGATTTCGCGACCAAGGGAGGAAAGCCTATGTTAACGAGACAAACGACGACGAAGCGCACACTTCTTGTTGTTCTCGGTGCGCTGGCGTTGGCGGGAGGTTCGGCGAATGCGAACGAAGAGCTGCAAAAGCTCACGCAGGACCCCAACCAGTGGGTGATGCCGACAGGCGACTATTCCAATCACCGCCACAGCACGCTCTCTCAGATCACTGCGACCAACGTCAAGGATTTACGTCCGGTCTGGACTTTCTCGACCGGCGTGCTGCGCGGCCATGAAGGCGCCCCGCTGGTAGTCGGCGACACCATGTATGTCCATACGCCGTTCCCCAATACGGTGTTCGCCCTCGACCTCAACAACAACGGCAAGATCATCTGGAAGTACCAGCCCACCCAGGACCCCAACGTGATCCCGGTGATGTGCTGCGATACCGTCAATCGCGGCGTGGCGTACGGTGACGGCAAGATCATCCTCGACCAGGCCGATGCGACCGTTGTCGCGTTGGACGCCAAGACCGGCCAGGTGGTGTGGACCGTCAAGAATGGCGACCCCGGCAAGGGCGAGACCATGACCTCGGCCCCGATGGTTGTTAAGGACAAAGTGCTGGTGGGCATTTCGGGCGGCGAATTCGGCGTCCAGGGACGTATCACCGCTTATAGTCTCAAAGACGGCAAACTGCTGTGGAAAGCCTATTCCGAAGGGCCGGACGACCAGATCCTGTTCGACCCGGAAAAGACCACGGTGCTCGGCAAGCCGGTCGGCAAGAATTCCTCGCTGGCCACCTGGCAGGGCGATCAGTGGAAGATCGGCGGCGGCGCCACCTGGGGCTGGTATTCGTACGATCCCAAGCTGAACCTGGTCTATTACGGCACCGGCAATCCCAGCACCTGGAACCCGCATCAGCGGCCGGGCGACAATAAATGGTCGATGACCATCATGGCCCGCAACCCTGATACCGGCGTGGCCAAGTGGGTCTATCAGATGACGCCCCACGACGAGTGGGACTATGACGGCGTCAACGAGATGATCCTGGCCGACATCGATGTCGGCGGCAAACCGACCAAGGCCCTGGTCCATTTCGACCGCAACGGCTTCGCCTATACCCTCGACCGCGAGACCGGCGCCCTGCTGGTGGCCGAGAAGTATGATCCGGCGGTGAACTGGGCCAACAAGGTCGACGTCAAGACCGGCCTGCCGGACCGCGTCGCCGCGATGAGCACCGAGAAAGAGGACCATAACGTCAAGGGAATCTGTCCCGCGGCGCTGGGGTCCAAGGACGAGCAGCCGGCCTCCTTCGATCCGAAGACCGGTCTGTTCTACGTGCCGACCAACCATGTCTGCATGGATTACGACCCCTTCGCGGTCTCCTACACGGCGGGCCAGCCCTATGTCGGCTCGACCCTGTCGATGTATCCCGGCCCCGGCGGAAATCTGGGCAACTTCATCGCCTATGACGCCGGCAAGGGCAAGATCGTATGGACCGACAAGGAACCCTTCTCCGTCTGGTCGGGCGCTCTGACCACCGACGGCGGCGTCGCCTTCTACGGCACGCTGGAAGGGTATCTCAAGGCGGTCGACGTCAAGACGGGCAAGGAGCTGTACAGCTTCAAGACTCCGTCCGGGATCATCGGCAACGTGATGACCTACAGCCATGGCGGCAAGCAGTATGTCGCCGTGCTGTCGGGTGTCGGCGGCTGGGCCGGTATCGGCATGGCGGCCGGCCTCACCAAGAGCACCGACGGCCTGGGCGCCGTGGGTGCGTACGAGCAGCTGTCCAACTATACGCAGTTGGGCGGCGTCATGACTGTGTTCGCTCTTCCCTAAAACTCCCAACCTGAATTCTTCCGGCGGCCTCGCGCCGCCGGAAGATCTTTTTCCCGTAGAGAGTTCGGAGTTCCCAATGGTTCTGAGATTTTCCGCCCGATCGGGGGTTGCCGCGATCGGCTTTTTCGTCCTCTGTACTTCGATCGCCGTTCCCGCCCGGGCCGACAATCCGCCCTACAACATCAAGGACGGCAAGGTCGACATCCATGTCTATAACGGCTATCGCCGCTACGGCGATTCCTGCATGCGCTGCCACGGCCCGGATGGCGCCGGCAGCTCCTATGCGCCGGATCTGACCAATTCGCTGAAGCATCTGTCCGAGGACCAGGTCAAGGAGACCATCATCAATGGCCGTCAGAATCTCGCCAACGGCCAGGACAAGGTCATGCCGTCCTTCGGCACCGTGGCCGATGTGGTCAATTATCTCGACGACATCTACGCCTACCTCAAGGCCCGCTCGGACGGTAAACTGCCGCGCGGACGCCCCGAGCGCTATGATGATAATTAAAGGCCTGGTGGCTGCGTCGATGCTTCTGGCATCCGCCGCGTCCTGGGCGCAGCAACGCAGCGAACTGCGCGTCTGCGCCGATCCCTCCAACCTGCCTTATTCCGCCCAGGACATGAGCGGCTTCGAGAACAAGATCGCCGCCTTGTTCGCCGACGATATGCATCTGAAAGTGTCCTACACCTGGTTTCCCCAGGTCACCGGCTTCGTCCGCAACACGATCGCGGCGCAGAAATGCGATCTGGTGATGGGGACGGTGTCGGGCGAGGACATGATGGCCAACACCACGGCCTATTATCACACCGCCTACATGATCGTGACCCGCACGGCGGACAACATCACCGCCACCTCGATCGGCGATCCGGTCTTCAAGAACAAGAAGATCGGCCTGATCGCCCGCACGCCGCCGGTCGACGCGGTGGTGAAGTTCGACCTTACCAGGCAGGTTGTTCCCTATGATCTGATGACCGACACCCGAATCGTCCAAGCGCCGCGCGAGATGCTCAAGGACCTGGCCAAAGGCGAGATCGACGTCGCCTTGGTGTGGGGGCCGCAGGCGGGCTATTTCATCAAGCACGACAATCTGCCGCTGACCGCCGCTTTCCTGAAGCAGGAAGAGGGAAGCGCCCGCCTCGACTACCACATCGCCATGGGCGTCCGCGCCAACGACACCGACTGGCGCCGCCAGATCAGCGACGAGATCGTCAGGAACAAGGCCAAGATCCAGGACATATTGCTGGATTACGGGGTGCCGCTGCTGGACGAGCAGGGGCAGCCGATCAAGGGGAAATAGTTTTAGAGCGTTTAGCGATCCCTTAGAATCGCGAAATGCTCTTGAGCCCGAGCGGCGTTTGAGCCTCGCCGGAGCGGAGCGCAGGCGTCATATAAAATCTTAGAGCGACTTGTGATCCTATTGATCGCAAGTCGCTCTAAGCGGAAAGTTTCTGTTCGGCGGCTTCGACAAGAAACCGGGAACGGTTTCCGCCGCTTGCGGCATCGATCCTGCCGAGCAGGCTCTTCGGAATCATGACATTGACCCGTTCCGCCTTGAGCAGGGCGGGGTCGAGATCGATCAGCATCATCACCGCGTTACCGCGATGGGGATCGTCTGCCAGTTGATCCAGGCTGGAGGGCGCGGGAACCGGTTCCCCCATTTCCTGCAAAACCGAGATATGTCCAACCAGCGCCTCGGCGGCCATGGCTTTGGCTTCCTCCAGCGTATGACCTGCGCTGATGCAGCCGGGCAGGTCGGGAAACTCGACGCCGAAGTCGCTGTCCTTGTCCTTGCGCAGATAAGCGATATAAGCCGTCATCGTCTCAATCCTGAATTTTCAAGCCGCATTGGCGCTCGATGGCTTTGACCGTTCCGACCGGAAGGTCCATGGTCACGACGCCTTCGGCAGCAGCGACCGTGTCGCGGTCACCAGAGTCTCGATCCCCGTCTTGATGGTCGGTTCGGCATCCGGCGCCCATTGCGGGGAGTGGGTGCCGGGCAGTTTGGTCCTGTCGGGCGTGGCGTCCCAGGTCTGGCGGTTGACGGCGCCCAGCCAGATCTGCGCCGAGGGGATCTTCGGCTCGACGCGGCCATATTCCGAGAAATCTTCCGACGACATCAGCGGGCTGCCCTGCAGCACCCGGTCCTTGCCCATAGCACCCTCCCAGGCCGGAACCAGATGCGCGATCAGGTCCGGGTTGTTGTAGGTGACCGGCACCGATTCGACCACCTTCACCACCGGCAGCTTGTCCTCGGGCACGCCGAAGGCGCGCGCCTCGTTCTCGGCGATGCGCTTGATGCCGTCCAGCAGCATGGCGCGGGTCTGCTCGTCCATGCTGCGCACCGACAATTCCAACTTCACCGAGCTGGCGATGATGTTGTGCTTGGTGCCGCCATGGAACGACCCCACCGTCACCACCGCCGGATGGAACGGGTCGTTATTGCGCGATACCAGGGTTTGCAGCGCCATGACGATGGCCGAGGCGACCACGATCGGGTCGCGGGTATATTGCGGGATGGCGCCGTGGCCGCCGATGCCCTTGACCTCGATATCGACCGAATCCGCCGCCGATTTCAGCGGGCCGGCGAAATAGCCGATGGTGCCAGCCGGCATCGCCGCCGTATCGTGCAGCGACAAATTATAGTCCGGGCGCGGGAAGCGGGTGAACAGCCCGTCCTCGATCATCTTCTTGGCGCCGCCGATGGTCTCCTCGGCCGGCTGGGCGATCATCACCAGGGTGCCCGACCATGAGCCGCGATCGGCGGCCAGGCGGCGCGCCGTGCCGGTCCAGATGGTCATGTGCGCGTCATGGCCGCAGGCATGGGCGACCGGCACATCCTCGCCCTTGTCGTTCTTGGCGCGGACATGCGAGGCGAAGGGCAGGCCGGTCTGTTCCTCGACCGGCAGGGCGTCGAGTTCGGTGCGCAGCAGCAGGGTCGGGCCGGGGCCGTTCTTCAGCACCGCGACTAGGCCGTTGCCGCCGACATGCTCGGTCACCTCGAAGCCGGCGGCGCGGGCTTCCTTGGCCAGGCGCTTGGCGGTCTCGATTTCGTGGCCGGACAGTTCGGGGTGGCTGTGCAGATCGCGATAGAGCGCTTCGAGCGAGGGATAATCCTTGTCGATGGCACCCTTCAGATCGTCCGCCATGGCCGGAACCGTGAGGGCGAGGGCCGCCGCCGCGGCAAGAAAACGCGAAATAGCCATCAAGCACCACCTCTGTTGAAGGTGGCTAGATTACCGTGCCGGAGGGCGGAAACGCCATGCGAACATTGTTGCTATTCCTGCAACGCTTTTGCGAAATCTCCCAGACGCGCTTCCAGATCGACCGGAATCTGGCAGGCATAGCGCAGCGTCTTGTCGAGGCTGTCATAGTCGCGCTGCAGGAAGCCGCGGCGCTGCAGGATTTCGTCATGCTTGGCGCCCGCAGACTCCGGCGTCGCGCTCAGCTCGTCATTCACTTTCTGGATGGTGCCGTTCAGATTGGCCTGGCGCTGGGCCATGCCACGGATCTTGGTGATCACCTCGGCGCGTTGGCGGTCGGTTTCCTCGACCAGGCCGGTGAACAACATCGGCAGCGCCTTTTTTCCGTGCGGGGCCTTGCGGAAGGCGGCGAGCTGGCGCACATCGTCGTCGCGGTCGGTGTCGCGCGGAGCGAGCTTGCCGACCAGGGCAGCGATCTTCTTGTCCTTGTGCCAGTCGGGCAGGTTCTCGAGCTGGGACGTGTCTTCCCAATAGGTGGCGGGCGCCAGACTGTCGGAGAAATGCTGCTGGCAGGGCAGGGCCGCTTCATCGGCCAGGGCAGGGGCGCCGAGGGTCAGGGCCAGAATCACGGATGCGAGTTTCATTCACCGCCTCCCTTGCGCGCCAGCATGCCGCGGCCCGGGTCGTAGCCCAGGATCGCCAGCGCCAGGAACAGGATCGTGCTGCCGGCCACGACGGCCAGCGATACGCAATCGAGCTTGAGATAGAGCGCGAAGCGGATCAGCTCGACCGCATGGGTAAAGGGATTGGCCTGGCAGACATACCAGAGCGCCAATCCCCCTTCCTTAACCCGCCATAGCGGATAAAGCGCCGAAGAGGCGAAGAACATCGGAAAGATCACGAAGTTCATCACCCCGGCGAAATTCTCCAGCTGGCGGATCAGCGACGACAAAGCCAGCCCCAGCGCGCCCAGCATCAATCCGGACAGCAGCAGCGCCGGCAGCACCGCCAGATAGCCCCAATAGGGCGGCTCGACATCCCAGAACCAGGCGACGGCCAGGAAGGCATAGGCCAGCGGAACCGAGATCAGCGCGCCGGCCAGCAGCTTGCTGGTCAGCAGGAACCAGCGCGGCAGCGGGCTGATCAGCAGGGTCCGCATATTGCCCATCTCGCGGTCATAGACCATCGACAAGGAGCTCTGCATGCCGTTGAACAGCTGGATCATCGCCAGCAATCCCGGCGCGATATAGACCTGATAGGGGATGTAGGTCTCGTAGGGCGGAATGATCGAGACGCCCAGCACGAAGCGGAAGCCCGAGGCGAACAGGATCAGCCAGACCAGCGGCCGCACCAGGGCCGAGACGAAGCGGCTGCGTTGGTTGAGAAAGCGCAGGAATTCGCGCGCCAGGATGCCGAGACAGCAGCGAAAATAGGCGGCGGGGTTCATGGGGGGGGCCTCTTCGCGGTTGAGAGGCTTGTTGTTTCACCACGAAGACACGAAGACACGAAGGAGGAGAAGCGCCGCAGGCAATCTCTGCCTTGTCCAGCGAATGCCTGCGGATGAGGAATGATTGCCTGCGGCGCTTTTCTTGTTTTCCTTCGTGCCTTCGTGTCTTCGTGGTGAATCGTCTGGAGGCCGAGGACGAACGAGGCGTGGATGTAATCGCTCATGGCGCTTCCCCGGTCAGGCTCTGGAAGGCCGATTTCAGTGAGTCCGCCCCGGCTGCCGCGACCACGTCAGGCACCGAGCCATGGGCTCGCACCTTGCCTTTGTGCAGCACCACGACGCGAGATTTGTCGTCGGCTTCGTCGATCAGATGGGTCGCCCACAAAACCGCCAGGGCGCGGTCCGCGCACAGCGCCCGCACATGATCGAGCAGGAAGCCTCGGCTGGCGATGTCGAGGCCGACAGTGGGCTCGTCGAGCAGCAAAAGGTGCGGTTCATGCAGCAGAGCGCGGGCGAGTTCGACGCGGCGGCGCAGGCCGCCCGACAGCAGCCGCACCTTGTCGTGGCGGCGATCAGCCAGCTGCAATCGTTCCAGTTCGGCCTCGATCCGCTGTTTGGCCAATCCGCGCGCCATGCCGTGCAGGGCGCAATGATAGGACAGGTTCTGCTCGACCGAGAGATCGAGGTCCAGGGTCGGCTGCTGGAACACCACGCCCATGCGCCGCAACGCCTGCGAGGCGTGATGGCGAATGTCGTGGCCGAACACCGAAATGCTGCCGCTGCGATTGTGATAGAGATGGGTGGCCAGCGCGAACAGGGTGCTCTTGCCGGCGCCGTTCAGGCCCAGCAGCACGGTGAAGTCCCCCGGCTTAACGCTGAAGTCGACCTGATCGAGGGCTTTGCGTTCGCCGAAGGAATGGCTGAGGTCGGTGATCTGAAGAGCGGGTGTCATCTTACGGGGCGACCGCCACTCCCCACGGCGCGCGTCCGACCGGCACCGACTTGATGACCTTCAGCGCCTTCACGTCGATCATCGACACGTCGTTGGAAACCCCATTGGCGGTGTAGAGCTTGCTTTCGTCGCCATTGAAGGCGAGGTGCCAGACGCGCTGTCCGACCAGCAGATATTTCTTCACCTCATAGGTCTTCTGATCGACCACCGCGACGCGGTTTGCCGGACCCAGCGCGATGAATGCCAGCGAGCCGTCCTTCGACAGCGCCATGCCGACCGCCTGCACCTGGCCGGCGGGAATGCCGGGGATGGGGAATTTGATGGTCTGCAGCACTTTGTGCGTGGCGGCGTCGATGATCGCCACCGAGCCGCCGACCTCGGACGAGACCCATACCTTCGAGCCATCCGCCGTCCATTCGGCGAAGCGCGGGCGGCTGCCGACCAGCACGCTGCCCGCCACCTGGTGCGAGGCGATGTCGATGAAATGGGCCATGCTGGTGGTTTCCGAGGTGTTGACCAGAACCTTGCCGTCCGGGCTGACCGCCATGCCCTCCGGTTCGACCCCGACCGGGATTTCGCCGGTCACGCCGCCGCCGGCAACGTCGACGATCGAGACCATATTGTCGTTCTCATTGGCGACATAGAGGGTCTTGCCGGCCGGATCGATGTCGAACAGCTCGGGGTCGGGATTGCTGGCCAGGGTGCGGACGATCTTCAGGCTCTGGGTGTCCAGCACCTCGATATGGTTCGAGTCGCTGGCGCAGATGAACAGCGACTTCTTGTCCGGCGACAATACGATGCCGCGCGGACGGGTGCCGGTCTTGATCGTGGCGATCGGCGCCAGACTGTCGGCGTCGAGCACGGTGACGCTGTTGTCCTTTTCGTTCGAGACGAACAGTTTTTCGGCGGCGGCGGGCGCCGCCAGCGCGAGCAGGCACAGGCCCAACATCATTTTGCGTGACATGACGTCTCCGGCTGGTCGATTCCCAGCGTGTCCAGTTCCGAGGTCTCATGCAGGAAGCCGGGCTGCGGCGACACCGAGACCAGCGCCCGCGCATCGGACAACAGCACCGGCTGGCGCAGCTGCCCGTCCCAGGCGCGGAAGCTCAATTGTGTGCCCTTGAAACCGGCCACGGCGAAATCCGGCCCGCGTAAATATGCGGCGATCTTGGCCGGATCGCTCGTCTGGGCGCGCACGGCGGCTTCGCCATAGGAGCGCACCGCCAGCCAGGCGCCGTAATCGCGCTCGCTCATCCAGCGATGGGCCAGTTTGAGGAAGCGGTTCTGCAATTGCGTGCCGCCCCATTCCTCGAATGGACGGGCCCAGGCGGTGGGAACCACGCCCTGGGTGCCAGCGACCGGGCGCGGCAAGGTGGTGCGGAAGGCGAGGTCGTCGCCGAAATCATTGTTCTCGTCGGCCACCACCAGCACGTCATACTCGATGCCCTGGGTGAAGCGGGCGGATTCGTCGGCGATGCCGAAATGGCCGGTATCGGTCTGCCGGGCGCCGGGATCGTAGGTCCAGGGCTTGTCGGCGGCGAGCTTGATCTGGAACTTCCTGGCGGAACGGCGGATGGCGTCGGCATAGGCCTTGTCGCCTGGCGTCGGGCCGGCCGCCAACAGAATCCTGGTCCAGCGCTTGACCGAGAGGAACTGCATCAGCGCGTCGGCCAGCATGGCGTCGCTGGGCAGGGTATGCAGCAGATTGGCGCGGCAATCCGCGGCGCGCAGGGAATCGTCGTGGCTGGTGGCGTCGATGATGATGGCGCCCTGGGCCTTGCCCAGATCGGCGATCGCATCCAGCGCGGCGGCCGGCAAATCGGCGACGAACAGGCGCTGGCCCTGGGCGAGCAGATCCTTGACCGCGGCGACCGCATGGTCGGCGTCGGGGGCGATGGTCTCGGAAAGCTGGAAGGTCTGGCCGACGAAACGGCCGGTGGTGTTGTCGTCCTCGATGGCGAGGCGGGCGCCCTGCATCCCGTCGTCGATGGCCGGCTGGTCGAGCCAGGCTTGCGGCAACGAGCGGGAAGAAGCGGCGCCGACATAGGCGATCTTGACGATCGATGACGGCGCCGCCGAGGCGGACGCGGCCACCGTGACGCCGAGCAGCAGAAACAGGCTCAGCGTACGGATGACCATTGCGTGCTGCTTACTTCAGCGTCGCCAGATAGGCGATCACATTGTCGCGGTCGGCCTGGTTCGGCAGACCCGGGAACACCATCTTGGTGCCCTTGACCAGGTCGGACGGCTTGGTCAGCCACTTGTCGAGGGTAGCGGCGTCCCAGGTCAGCTTCGCGTTGGTCATCGGGTCGGAATATTTGAACCCGGCAATGCTGCCCGAGGGACGGCCGACGACGCCGAACAGGCTCGGGCCGACCTTGTTTTCGCCGGCCTTGTCGGAGTGACAGGCCTTGCACTTGTTGAAGACAGTCTTGCCGGCTTCGACGTCGGCCGCCTGGGCGACCGACGAAACAGCGAAGAGAGCGCCGGCGGCGAGGGCGAGGAGGAATTTGGAATTCATGGGACATCCTCTTGGTTTTGAATGTGGCCTAATATGCCGTTCCTCGCCCTCATGAGCAATGGCGTGTACGTGACGGTGGTGCGCCAAATCGCTTTTTAAACAATCGGCTGAAGTGCGATGAGCTGTTGAAACCCCAAGAGAAAGCCACTTCGGTGATGGTCCGGCCCGACGGGGTTTCCTGCTCGAGCTCGCGCCGGCACTGGTCCAGCCGCTCGATCCAGATGAACTCGGTGATCGACAGTCCTTGATCGGCAAAGCACATGTGAAGGTAGCGCTTCGAGCAGGACAGGGCACCGGCGATGCGGTCGATGGTGAGGTCCGGGTCGCGCAGATGCAGGCGGATATAGGCCTTGACCCTGTGCCGCAGCGTTTCGGCCGGCGATGGTGCCGCGGAAGGCGCGGCGCGGCCGGGCAGCGACAGATCGAGCAGGCTGAGGATGGTGCCGGCCAGTTCCGCCTCGTGCGCGGCGCGGCCCGGCCTTTCATCGAGAGCGACCCGCACCAGCGCCTGGGCGAGGCGGCCGACATCGTCGCTCCAAGGCGCGAGAGTGTCGGTGATCCTGTTGCTCATGGCGGTGAGGCCCCTGAATTCACTGCGATGATGGTAACGGAGATGGGGGAGGAGCCTCCATGCTGCTTTGGTAGTGGTTCCCTACGAAATCAGCGGGTTAGCGGGCGTATTTCTTTCTCAGACAAAGGCCGCTTCTCCCTCGGGCAAGCCGTGTGCGGCCCGGCGGACTAAGGTCGAAACGCTTATTATCTCTGGGAGAACGCCATGAGCGCTGTTTCGATCCACCCCGCCGTCGATCACGGTTTCCCGCCGACGGCGGCCGGATTTTCCGGCGGCACGCTGACCTGCAAATGCGCCAGCAAGCCGGTCAAGGTGGCCATCAAGGCCCAGACCGCGCACAACCATGTCTGCGGCTGCACCAAATGCTGGAAACCCAAGGGCGCCTTGTTCGCGCAGATCGCGGTGGTGCCCAAGGAAGCCGTCAGCGTCATCGAAAACGGCGACAAGCTGCACGTGATCGATTCGTCCGCCACCATCCAGCGCCATGCCTGCAAGGAATGCGGCGTGCATATGTATGGGCGCATCGAGAACACCAAGCATGCCTTCTATGGCCTCGACTTCGTCCATACCGAGCTGTCCGCGGAAAAGGGCTGGGCCGCGCCGGGCTTCGCCGCCTTCGTCTCGTCGATCATCGAATCGGGCGCCGATCCCAAGAACATGGATGCGGTGCGGGCCCGTCTGCGCGAGCTGAAGCTGGAACCCTATGACTGCCTGTCGCCGCCTCTGATGGATGCCCTGGCGACACAAACCGCCAAATTGAATGGCGTTCTCGCGGCCTGATCACGGGGAAGACAGATGAAAGTACGCGCCGCTGTCGCCTGGGAGGCCGGCAAGCCTCTCAGCATCGAGACGGTTGACCTCGAAGGCCCCAAGGCCGGCGAGGTGCTGGTGGAGATCAAAGCCACCGGCCTCTGCCACACCGACAAATACACCTTGTCGGGCGCCGACCCGGAAGGTCTGTTCCCCGCCATCCTGGGCCATGAGGGCGCAGGCGTGGTGGTGGATGTCGGGCCCGGCGTGGCCAGCCTGAAGAAGGGCGACCATGTCATCCCGCTCTACACGCCGGAATGCCGCCAGTGCAAATCCTGCCTGTCGGGCAAGACCAACCTCTGCACCTCGATCCGCGCGACCCAGGGCAAGGGTGTGATGCCGGACGGGTCGAGCCGCTTCTCGATCGGCGGCAAGCCCGTGCTGCACTATATGGGCTGCTCGACCTTCTCGAACTTTACGGTGCTGCCGGAGATCGCCCTGGCCAAGGTCCGCGAGGACGCGCCGTTCGACAAGATCTGCTACATCGGCTGCGGGGTCACCACCGGCATCGGCGCGGTGATCTATACGGCCAAGGTCGAGCCGGGCGCCAATGTCGTGGTGTTCGGCCTGGGCGGCATCGGCCTCAACGTGATCCAGGGGGCGAAGATGGTGGGGGCCGACATGATCGTCGGCGTCGATCTCAACCCGGAGCGCGAGGCGATGGCCCGCAAATTCGGGTTGACCCATTTCGTCAATCCCAAGGATCACGGCAAGGATCTGGTCGCCCATCTGGTCGAGCTGACCGGCGGCGGCGCGGATTATTCCTTCGAGTGCATCGGCAATACCGACGTGATGCGCCAGGCCCTGGAATGCTGCCACCGCGGCTGGGGCACCTCGGTCATCATCGGCGTCGCCGCCGCCGGCAAGGAGATCTCGACCCGGCCGTTCCAGCTGGTCACCGGCCGCAACTGGCGGGGCTCGGCCTTCGGCGGCGCCAAGGGCCGGCGCGATGTGCCGAAGATCGTCGACTGGTACATGGAGGGCAAGATCAATATCGACGATCTGATCACCCACACCATGCCGCTCGACCAGATCAATCACGGGTTCGATCTGATGACATCGGGCGAATCGATCCGCAGCGTCGTGATCTACTGATGGAAACCCGGGACAGTTTCGTCTCGTTCGGCGGACGGGTGAGCTTCCATGTTCACCCGTCTTCCGAGACGGGCACGCCGATGCGCTTCGGCCTTTATCTGCCGCCCCAGGCGGAGAAGGAAAAGGTCCCCGCGCTCTACTACCTGGCCGGTCTGACCTGCACCGAGGAAACCTTTCTGATCAAGGCGGGGGCGGTGCGGCTGGCGGCCAAGCTGGGCCTGGCGCTGGTGGCGCCGGACACCAGCCCGCGCGGGCTCGATCTGCCGGGCATCCGCGACAATTGGGATTTCGGCGAGGCAGCGGGCTTCTATCTCGACGCCACGGCGGAACCCTGGAAGCCGAATTTCCGAATGTATTCCTATGTCACCAAGGAATTGCCGGCGCTGATCGAAGCGAATTTTCCGGTCGCCGGCGACCGGCGCGGCATCTTCGGCCATTCGATGGGCGGGCACGGCGCCTTGACCATCGCGCTGAAGCAGCCCGGCCGCTGGCAATCGCTGTCGGCCTTCGCGCCGATCTCCAATCCGGTGGCGGTGCCGTGGGGCGAGAAGGCCTTTTTGAACTATCTCGGTTCAGATCGGGGGGGCTGGGCGGATCACGATGCCAGCCTGCTGATGCGCAAGAAGGCCTGGCCCGGCCCGATTCTCGTCGATCAGGGCGACGCCGACAAATTCCTCGAACAGCAGCTGCATCCGGAAGCGCTGGAACGTGCCGCGGCGGAATCGGGCCAGAAGCTTACCTTGCGCCGCCATCGCGGTTACGATCATTCCTATTGGTTCATCCAGAGCATGATCGAGGACCACATGACCTGGCATGCCGAGAGGCTGTGCTAGTCGATCTTTTCGGTGAGCCGGCTGAAGGTCCCGTCGGCGCGCATCGCGTCGAGCGCGTTCTGCCAGGCCCGCACCGTCTCGGGAGGGGTGCCCAGGGAAAAGGCGATGTAGGTCTTCGTGGTCTTGAATTCGTATTTCCTGACGATGGCATGGGCGGAAACTTTCCATCGTTCCAGGACGGCGGGACTGACGAAGCCGTCGTCGCTGGCAAACGCCTCATTGCGTCCCGCCAGCAGTTTTTCGATCATTTGACCCGGCCGCTCGACCCGGTCCAGATTGGCGAAGCCCAGCCGGGTCAATTCCTGGTCCACGGCGAACTCGCGGGTGACGCCGATGGAGCGGAGCCGGCGCGCATCGTCCGTCGAATTGATCTCGACGCCGTCGCCGGCGCGCCCATAGAAGCTCATATGCAATGTCTGGAGAGGCCCGACCCATTGGAACAGCGGCGCGCGCTCCTCGGTCCACATGGTGGCGAACAGGGCGACGTTCGGTTCGTGCAGACCGGCACGGTAGGCGCGTGCCCAGGGCACCAGACGTATCTCGTCCTGGGTGCCGACGCGGCGCTCGATCTCCCGCACCACGTCGACCGCCCAGCCGGCCGGCGCGCCATCGCGGTTCAGCGTGACGGGCGGGGAATCGTCGGTGAAGATCTGCAGCGGCTCGGCGCGGCAAGGGGCCCCAGCGGCAATTAGCGTCAGGACCAGGCACAGCGAGAGGCGGCGGGTCAGGGTCATGAAGCGATCATATCCCGAGAGGAGTGTTACAATAAGATGATATTGCGGCCCGCCGGCTTGTTTCGCGCCGGACCGCCGATTATTGCTGGCCCGCCATAGCGCTTTCCTCAATGTGCCGGTGTGATCCTGAAATGCGGCTCGTTCTCGGTCTCGTGATGCTGTTGTCCGCCGCCGGCCCGGTGCTGGCGGCGGAAGGAAGCGAAACCCTCGAGCGGGTGGTCATGGTTCAGCGCCATGGCGTGCGCTCGCCGACCAAGCCGCCCTCGGCCTATGCCCGTTATTCGTCCGAAGCCTGGCCGGACTGGCCGGTAGAGCCGGGCAATCTGACCCCGCACGGTGCCGAGAATATCCGGCTGATGGCGGCGCGCCTCAGGGCCAATTATGCCGGTCTCGGCCTGGTGCCGGCACAGGGCTGTCCGGCCGGAATCTCGGTCTGGGCCGATGGTGCCGACGAGCGGACCCGCGACAGCGGTCAGGCCTTTCTCGATGGTGCTTTCCCTGGGTGTGGCCTGATCGCGGCGCATGGGCCCGAGGGGCAGCGCGATCCGGTGTTCGACGGCGCGGAACTGGCCTGCAAGCCCGATCCGGACGCCTCGCGCCGGGCTCTGGTCGCGGCGGCGCAGGGCTTGGAAAGCCGCGGCGCCGAGATCGAGCAGGCGAAACAGGTGCTGAACGGCATTCTGAGGCCGCCCGCCGGCGAGGAGGTCCAGGATCTCAAGACCGCCGCGTCGCTGGCCGAGACTCTGCTGCTGGAATATGGCCAGGGCATGGAGCCGGCCAAGGTCGGTTGGGGCCGGGCTTCGGCCGCCGATATCGCCAAGGTGATGCCGCTGCATAATCTGTCGGCGATGGTGAACCGCCACACGGCCTATATCGCGTCCCACAATGGCGCGGTGCTGGCGCGAACCGTGCTTGCGGCCTTGCAGGGGCAGGGCGGCGAGACCTTGAAGCTGATCGCCGGGCATGACACCAACCTGTCCAACCTGGCCGGCATCCTCGATCTGTCGTGGAGCCTGCCGGGCCAGCCCGACGACACGCCGCCCGGCGGCGCCCTGGCCATCGAGCTGTGGCGCGACGGACAGGGACACCGGACGGTCAGGCTGGCCTTCTTCTATCAGAGGCTGGAAGACATGCGCGCCGGGGCGGACAAGCCGCTGGGCCGGGTGGATATCCAGGCTCCGGTCCCGCTGGACGTTTTCATCCAGCGGGTGGAGAAGGCGCTGCCCGCCGAGTGCCGCAAAGGTTAGCCGTCGAGGAACGCCGCCAGCCGGTCGAGCAGGCCTTCGCTGCCCTCTTTGCGGCCGGCGGCGCCCGGGTCGTCGAAGCCGTTGATGAAGGTGGTGTGCTCGGTGAAGATCATCTTCGTGCCGCTGCCATCGGCGAACAGTTCGACCGTGTTCAGCGAGACCGAGATATGCCAGTCGCTGATATACATGTTGTAGGTGAAGACGATCCGCTGATCCGGCACGATTTCCTCGAAGCGGGCCTGGAAATTCGATTGTTTGCCGTCGGGCCACTGGCCGATGGTGACCTCGCTGCCGCCCTTGCGGAAATCCAGGCTGCGCTCCATTTCCTTCCAACCGGGCGGGCCGACGAACCAGCGGGCCCGGGCATTCATGTCGGAAAAGGCGGCGAAGACGCGCGCGGGCTTGGCGTTGAAATGGCGTTCGAGGGTGAAGCTTCCGTGCGTGGCGGGAGCGGTGGGCGAGGTCATTCCTGGCTTCCTTTTTCGTCATCGGGTTGGGTTTCGGCGAGATAGGCATCCAGCCGGTCGAAATGATGCTGCCAATTGGCCCGCCGGGCGCCGATCCATTCTTCCGCCGGGGCCAGGGCCTGGAGTTGGAGCTGGCACATGCGGACCCGGCCCGATTTTTCCGAGCGGACCAGGCCGCTCGCTTCGAGGATCTGCAGATGCTGCATCACCGCGGGCAGGGTCAGGCCGGTGGGCTGGGCGAGTTCGGAGACCGAGGCCGGACCGATCGACAATCGTTCGACGAATTGCCGCCGGGTGGGATCGGCCAGGGCCTGGAACAGCAGGGTCACGAGGGCTTGATGGTTAAGCATGTGCCTAACTATCGCGATCTCGATAGTTAAGTCAATGCCTAACCATTATCCGCCTTGATTTGGCCCGACTCGTGCCCGATGTTCAGGATGAGGCGAGGGCATCGATCAACCAACCGCGGAGCGACCGAAATGGCCAGCAGTTCCACCGTCGAGTTGAAGGGCAGCCATCGCGCTCCCCCCACTCAGGCGGCCTATCTCTCCGATCTTGCCGATGACGAGATCGTGACCGCCAGCGTCTATCTCAACCGCAAGGAAGATCCTGCTTCCCTGAGCAGCCTCGACCAGCTCGACCAGCGCCGCGCCGCGCTGCACGAGCATCGCCGCACCCAATATGCCGGCGAGGTGAAACTGGTCCTCGATTTCGCCCGCGACAACGGCCTGGAAGCGGTGTCGGTCGAGCCGGAAAAGCGCCTGATCCGCCTGTCCGGGCCGGCCCGCAAGATCGAAGCCGCCTTTCATACCAGGCTGGCCCATTACGAGCATGTCGACGGCCATCAGTTCCGCGCCCGCGCCGGCACTTTGTCGCTGCCCGCCGATGTGGCCGGTGTGGTCGAATCGGTGCTCGGCCTCGATACCCGGGCGGTGGCGCGGCATCATCTGGTGCGCGCCAATGCGGCCCAGGCGGCAGCGGCGGGCTATGAACCCAATCAGGTCGGCGCGTTCTACGGCTTTCCCACCGACGTCACCGGCAAGGGCGAGTGCATTGCGCTGGTCGAGCTGGGCGGCGGTTTCAACGCCTCCGACAATATGGCGGCGTTCGGCGCCATGAAGCTGCCGACGCCGACGGTCGTGGCGGTGCCGGTCGATGGCGGGACGAACGCGCCGAGCCCGGGCAACGACGCCGATACCGAGGTGGCGCTCGACATCCAGGTGGCGGGCGGCGTGGCGCCGGGAGCGAAGATCGCCGTCTATTTCTCCCCCAATACCGATGCCGGTTTCACCGATGCCATCAGTTCGGCTACCCACGATACGGCCAATAATCCTTCGGTGATCTCGATCAGCTGGGGCGGCCCGGAAAACCAATGGACCGCCCAGGCCGTCCAGAGCATGAACAGCGCGCTGCAGGACGCCGCCTCGGTCGGTATTTCGGTGTTCGTCGCTTCCGGCGATTCGCTGGCCACCGACGGCGTGGGCGACGGCGTGGCGCATGTCGATTTCCCGGCTTCCAGCGTCTGGGCGATCGGTTGCGGCGGCACCCAGATCACCGTCGCCAACGGCGCGATCACGGCGGAAACCGTGTGGAACGACGGCAATAGCGGCACCGGCGGCGGCATCAGCGATCTGTTCGCTGTGCCGTCCTTCCAGTCCGGCGTCACTTTGCCGCCCAGCGTGAATGGCGGGCGGAAGGGGCGCGGCGTGCCCGATATCGCCGGTAATGCGGCGCCGGGCAGCGGCTATCGGGTGGTGTCGGACGGCCAGACCGGCGTGGTCGGCGGCACCAGCGCGGTGGCGCCGCTGTGGGCCGGATTGACGGCTTTGCTGAACCAGAAGACCGGCAAGCCGGTCGGTTTCTTCCTGGCCAGGCTTTATGCCGCCAAATCGGGCACGCGGGAAATCACCACCGGCAACAACCGCCCGGCCGGCTCGACCATCGGCTACGATTCCGGTCCGGGCTGGAACGCCTGCACGGGGCTGGGCGTTCCAGTCGGATCGGCGTTGGAGACGCTGCTTACTTCGCCTGCAGCTCACTCTTCAGCGCATCGGCGCTGAAGTCGCGGCCCAGGAAGTCCTTGATCAGATCGCCGGCATCGGACACCGCGCCCGGATCGAGCACCCGGGTGCGGTAAGCCATCGCGGTCTTGGGATCGCGGATGCCGGTGCTCTTGAAGCGGGTGAACAGGTCCAGCGCGATCGCCTTCGACCACACATAGGTGTAATAGATCGACGAATAGCCGTTCAGATGGCCAAAGCTGGCATAGGGATGGGTTCCCTCGACATAGGGCGTCAGGGAATAGCGGTTGAATTCGCTCTTCCACAATTGGGTCAGGTCGAAATCGGCCGGCCGGTCGTGATAGGCCAGCGAGATGGCGGAAAAGGCGATCTGCCGCTTCCAGCTTCCGGCCTCGCCGAAATGGCGCCCGGCATTCATCTTGGCGACCAGAGCTTCGGGGATCGGCTGGCCTTCGGCATTGGTCGCGAAGCGGCGCAGCGTGTCGTAATCCCAGGTCCATTCCTCCAGCATCTGTGAGGGCGCCTCGACGAAGTCCCACTGCACCTTGGGCATCGACTGGGCGGCGTAATCCTGATGGCCGGAATAGAGGAAATGGATCAGATGGCCGAATTCATGCAGGAAGGTGGTGACGTCGCTGTGTTCCATCGGCCCTTCGGCGGGGAAATTGCAGATCAGCAGCCCGATCGGCAGCTGGCGCCCGGACATGCCGGTGCGCACCATGCTGGTCTCGGCATGGGTGAACTTGCCCTTGCGCGGCGACATGTCGAGATAGAACTGGCCGATCAGGCGGCCATGGTCATACAGCTCCCAGGCGGTGACCGACGGGTCCCACACGGCGGTCTTCCACGGGCGGATATCGGCGCCGAACAGGTCGTGCAAAAGCTGGAAGATGCCGGCGCGGGCCTTCTCATAGGTGAAGTACTGGCGCAACACGCTGCCATCGACGTCGAACTTCTCCTTCTGGATGATGTTCGACAGATATGAGCTGTCCCAGGCGTTCACGCTGGTGGCGGCCGGATCGATCTTCTTTTCCTCGGCCAGCAGCAAAGCCTGGTCGCGCTCGGCGGCCGGGTTGGCGGCCTGGTTGACCTCGTCGAGGAACTGCTTCAGATGCGCGGCGTTGCCGATCATCTTGTCGGCGGTGATCAGTTCGGCGAAATTCGGATAACCCAGCACCTGCGCCAGTTCATAGCGCTTGGCCAGCATCTTCTTCAGCACGTCTTCGTTATCCGGCCAGGCGCGGTTCTGGAAGGCCATGTACATCGCCTTGCGCACGTCGGCCCGCTTGGCGAATTTCAGCAGCGGCAGGGCGTCGGGATAATTGGTGCTGATGTGAAGCTTGCCATCGGCGCCGGGCTTGTGCGCGTCGATGTAATCCTGCGGCAACCCTTCCAGCGCGTCGGCTGAGTCGAGCACGATCTCGCTGGGCTTCTCGGCGATGGTGCGCTCGAAGGCCAGGCCGGTGTCGGTGATGTCCTTCTGCAGGGCCTCGACCTTCTGGCGGGTCGCCTCGTCCTTGTCGACGCCGGACAGGCGGAACTGCAGCAAGGTGCGGTCCACGGCGTGTTCGGCGGGCGGCGGCAGCGAGTCCTTCGGGATCGCCGCCAGCCGGTCATAGATGGGTCGCGACAGGCTGATCTTGGTCGACAGGTCCGAGACCTTGCTGATGCAGTCCTGCGCCGCGTCGCGCACTTCCTTGACCGGGCTGACGGCGGCGATGGTGCTCATCTCGCCGACGGTGGAATCCAGCAGATTGGACAGATCGTCGAAGGGCACGAAATCCCCCTTCAGCGAGGCCTTGCCGGTGCGCTTCTCGATGGCGGCGCGGCTTTTGCCGGCCAGCGACAAGGCCGCCTTGCAGCGCTTGTCGATGACCTGGGACTTGGCGCTGACGACGACATTGCTCGCCAGGAACTGGTCGATCGCGGTCTTCGGCTCGACGGACGCCTGAGACGATCCCGCCGCCAGCAGAGCGGCGGCGGCCAATCCGGTACGAAGCTTCATGTTTCCCCCCATGAAAGAATGGGGGGAAGTTTAAGAGGCTTCCCGCGCGCTTGGCAAGGCGGGCTCGTCTCCGCCGACCAGCCCGAGGACCTGGGTCTCGAACAGCTGTCGGTAATGGCCGTCGGGCTTGGCGAGCAGGCTTTTATGATCGCCTTCTTCGACGATGCGGCCTTGGTCGAACAGCAGGATGCGGTCGACGCTCTGCACCGTCGACAGGCGGTGCGCGATGATGATGGTGGTGCGGCCGCGCGTCACCTCCTCGACCGCCTGCTGCAGCAGGTGCTCCGACACGCTGTCGAGGCTGGAGGTTGCCTCGTCGAGGATCAGCACGCGGGCGTCCGACAGCACCGCGCGGGCCAGGGCGACGCGCTGGCGCTCTCCGCCCGACAGCTTGATGCCGCGCTCGCCGACCAGCGTGTCGTAACCCTGCGGCAGCGCGGCGATGAAGTCGTGGGCGTTGGCGCGCTTGGCGGCGGCGACGATTTCTGCATGAGTGGCGCCCGGCTTGGCATAGGCGATGTTCTCGGCGAGCGAGCGGTGGAACAGGATCGGGTCCTGCGGCACCACGGTCACCGCTTCGCGCAGGGATCGCTGGGTGACGCCGGCGATGTCCTGGCCGTCGATCAGGATGCTGCCGGAATCGACGTCGTAAAGGCGCTGGATCAGCTTGACGAAGCTGCTCTTGCCGCTGCCCGACGGTCCGACCAGACCGATCCGCTCGCCCGCCGCGATGTCGAGGGTCAGGCCGGTATAAAGCGGCCGCTCCTTGCCGGGATAGCGGAAGCCGACGCTCTGGAATTCGATATGGCCGGCGCTGGCGATCAGGCCTTTGGCGCCCTCGTGATCCTCGACGCCGAGCGGAATGGTCGAGATGTTGGCCAATTCCTCGATATCGCTGACCGAGCGCAGCAGGTTGCGGAAATGGTTCGAGGCTTCGCGCAGATAGCCGTTCAGCAAGGTGAAGGTGGTCAGCACATAGGCGATGTCGCCGGCCGAAGCGCGGTTCTCGCTCCACAGCCAGACGCCGACGGCCAGGATGGCGCCCTGCATCGACAGCGAGACGACGTTCTGCGCGAAGGCGGTCAGCACATGGGCATTCCAGTTGCGCGACAGCAGGCCCCGCCATTTGCCGGTGATCTCGCCCAGCCGGCGTTCCTCGCGCTCTTCGGCGGCGAAGGATTTGACCACCGCATTGCAGGTGATGGCGTCGGCCAGAGCGCCGCTCATCTTGGAATCATAGCGGTTGGAGCGCCGGGTGATCGGGGTGATGTAGATCAGGGTCATGCCGACCGCCAGCATCAGATAGAGCGCGACACCTGCCGCCACCACGGCACCCATCGCCCGCCAATGCCAGGTCATCAATCCGACCGCCGAGACCAGCATCACCAGCACCGGCAGGAAGCCCAGCACCAGGGTATCGGCCAGCACATCGTAGCCCCACACGCCGCGCGTGATGTTGCGCACCGTCGAGCCGGCGAAGGTCGAGGCGTGCCAATCGGTCGAGAAGCGCTGCACGCGCCGGAAACCTTCGTCGACCATGTCGCGCATGACGCTGATCGACGAGCGGATCAACGTCAGGAAATTGAGATAGCGGAACACCGCCAGGACGGCGCCGGCCGCCACCACCCACAGCACCGCATGCACCGCGCCGGGCTTGTCGCCGGCGCCGATGCTGTCGATAAGCCGCCCGAACAGGAGCGGGGTGACGGCTTCGGTGCCGGTCGCGATCATCATCAACCCCGCCATGGCAGCGATGCGCACGGGCTGGCGGCGCCAATGGGTCCAGCAAAAGGTGAATACCAGCCGGAACAGGCCGGCCTTCGAGCGTTCTGTCGTCATGCCCGCTGATATAGGCCCAAGGCCTTTAAAAACCAATTGCGGTGATTAATTCTACGGTAGTAGTGTGAAATGTGATTATTCAGCTTGAATTTTGTGTAAAATATGAGGGGTCATCACCATGCGCCTGAAAGCTTTGCCGCTTCTCGCCATCCTCGCCGCCGCGCCGTTGCTGGCGTTCGCCGACGTTCCTTCGCCGAAGATCGGCCAGGTCGAGCTGGCTCAGCCCTTGCCGCTGCCCTATGACGTCAACGCCAATGCCCAGGCCGATGTCGACGCCGCTCTGGCGCGCGCCAAGGCGACCGGCAAGCGGGTCATCATCGATCTGGGCGGCAATTGGTGCGGCGATTGCCGGGTGTTCGCCGGCATCCTCGACGTTCCCGCGGTGAAGAAATTCGTCGACGCGCATTTCGAGGTGGTGCAGGTCAATGTCGGCCGCTACGACACCAACCTCGATATTCCGGCCCGCTTCGGCTTAGAAAAGCCTCACGCGGCACCGACCACGCTGATCGTCTCGCCGCAGGGCAAGCTGTTGAATGCCGATGACCTGGTGGCGCTGAAGGATGCCCGCTCGATGACGCCGCAGGCGGTCGCCGACTGGCTGGCCCATTGGGCGGCGCCAGCCGGTAAGGCTTGAGATCTGGCGGGTTGTTTGGTCCGACCGGCTCATTGAACCGCGGAGGCGCAGAGACGGCGTATCAGCCCTTGACGGTGACCGTGATGCTTGTCGGCGGGTGGCGCATCGAGATCGCGCCGTCATGGTCGAGCGTCTGCAGCAGCAGGTGATGCTGGCCCGGCGGCAAGGTCACGGTCATTTGCGGAATGCCGGCGGGGAAAGCGATGTGCTGGGCGTCGGGCTTGAAGGCCGTGCCGACATCGAGCGCCGGGGAATCCACCAATAGAACGAAATGCGGTCCGCGCGGACGATGTTCGCCGGGCGGGGTCAGGCCGGTGCCCTCGGACGGGCCGCGGTCGTCGCGGTCGCCGCGCGGCGGCGGGGTGCCCTCGGGCGGGGGCGGCGGGCCCATATTGATGCCGGTGCCTTCCGACGGGCCGCGGGGGCCACCGCCGGCGAAGCCGATGCGGACGGTGAAATCATGATCGACCGTCGAGCCGTTGGCCGGCGACACCAGGGTCGGGCCGGGCCTCTCGTGATCGTGCTCGCGCATTTCCTGGGAGGATGCGGCGTCGCTGGCGATCATATTGACGGCCAGCATCAGGGCGAAGCGGCCGGAGACGGTAAAAGGCGAAAACAAGCGGAACATGCTCTGATCCATATTATTGTGACGAGCCTACTCTGCATGAGACGTTTTACGCCGCTATTTCCCTCAGGTTGTGTTTTTGTAACAGATCGGGTTTATAGGCGCCGATGATCCTGACGCCCGTAGATTTAGCGGCGGTTCCGCGCCTGCTCGATGAATTTTCCGACGCCCTGCGCGACCAGCCGGCGGCGCTGGCGGTGCTCGAGCGCATACGGGAAAGCCTGGCCGCGGTCGACGGCACCGACATCAGCCTGTCGCAGCGCGCCGATCATCATGAACAGGCGCTCGGCCTGCTGCGCCGGTTCGGCCTGGGCATTCTCGACCAAGACCCGCAGGACGGCCTGACCTGGGACGGGCTGGCGGTGGCGGTCCGCATGGAACCGTCGGTTATCATCCACGAGGTCGCGCATTATCAGCTGGCCGCGCCGGAACGGCGCCATCTGCCGGATTTCGGATTGGGCGCTGGGCCGGAAAGCGGCGACAAGGCACGCGGCGAGGCCGGCCGCCGGGTGTTCGGCGTCGATTGCGACCGCGAGGAAGCGCTGGTTTCGCTGCTGGGCGTGCTGTGGGAGGCCGAGCTCGGCCAGCCGGCGGTGCTGGCGTTTCTCGAACAGAATTGGCTGGAAGGCGGCGCAAGCCCGCAAAATCTCAGCCATTTCATCCGCAATGTGACGGAATTGATGGAGGGCGGCTTCATCGATGGCGAAGGCCGCCCCACCACCAGGCTCAGGTGATCGCTATATGGCCCCGATGAGGGCCAGGACCAGCAGGATCACGACGATCGCCCCCAGTCCGCCGCTCGGGTAATAGCCCCAGCCGGAGCTGTAAGGCCAGGTCGGCAGCGAGCCGATGAGCAGGAGAATGAGGACGACGAGCAGTATCGTTCTGATCATGGACGTTCCTCCGAGTGACTCCCTCGATCAGTGCTTCTTCGCCGCGTCCCGCACCGCATCCTTGACGCTGCCGGCAGCGTTTTGAGCCTTGCCGGCCAGTTTGTCGGCGGCGCCTTCGGCTTTCAGCTTGTTGTCGCCGAGGATCTTGCCGGCCATTTCCTTCACCGAGCCTTTGGCTTGTTTGGCCGAGCCGGCCATGCGGTCCTTATCCATGATGAATTCCTTTCCAGGGCATAGGGTCCCCCATCGGTTCATGATGAACCTCAGGAGCCGCAGCGCTAGCCTCGGAAATTACTCAGGGATTTCGGAAACCTCCCACGCCGCGGCGAGCGCCAGGCGGGCCAGCTCGGGCAGGGATTTGGCACCGGTCTTGCGCATGATCACCGCGCGGTGATTCTCCACCGTGCGCTGGCTGATGCCGAGATCGGCGGCGATATTCTTGCTGGGCGCGCCGGCCAGGACCATTTCCATGATCTGCTGCTGACGGGGCGTCAGGCGGGCGATCTGCCCGGCCGCGACCGTTCTTCCGCGCGCACGGCGGCGGTTCCGGCGCGAGGTCACCAGCGCCTGGTCGATGCGGGCCAGCAGTTCCTTGGTGCCGATCGGCTTTTCGATCACGTCTTCGGCGCCGGCCCGCATGGCCTCGACCGCCATCGGAACACCGCCATGGCCGGTGATGATGATGGTGGGCAAAGGCGCGCCGCTGTCTTTCAGGCGGCGCAGCAATTCGACGCCGTCCATGCCGGGCAGATGGGCGTCTGCCAGCAGGCATCCGTCGATTCCAGGCCTGTAGCGTTCGATGAATTCCTCGCCGGTCGCGAAATCGCGGACCTTGCGTCCGTCATCTTCGAGAATGGCCCGCAACGTTTCGCGGACAAGGTCGTCGTCATCGACGATGAAGACCGTGGGGGGCTCGCAAGCCCTGATAATGGTCGCTCCAGTAGCCATGAGTCCGGCTTTTCCTCCCGTTTTGACCGCCCTGCGGGAGTGAGGACGTAAACACCTAGTTAATGGAGCGGGCGGAAATTTCCAAGCCGAAGGGGCGTGACCATTTTGGGGCGGGGAACCAAGGCGCGCTCCCAACCAAGCCTCTAACGCGCAGCGGGGGCGGGCGGTTCCGTCCGGGCGCCGGGAGTATCGTCGTCGGGCTCTTTTTGACCACGGGCCATGGCCGGCGCCGGGTGCTAAGCCTGAGGATCGGGGGCGCATATTTGTGAAGGCCTCGATCATGACGGCTTGGCTTGCCGCTTTATGCACATTGATTCCGGTTTTTCTGGTGCCGGCGTTCGCTTCCTTCGGCGGCACCTCGACGCGCCGGGTGATCGCCGGCCAGGCGGCGGGTTATCTGCTGACCTTCATCCTGGCGGCGGCGACCTTCGTCTTCGACCAGGGCGCCTTTCTCGATCTGGCGCTGGCGCTCGCGGTGGTCAACCTGCTGGGCGCCCTGACGCTGGAGGCCTGGATATGAGCGGGAACTGGGCCGTCGACGCGCTGCTCTGCTTTGCCGTGGCCGCCGCATGGATAGCCTGCTTTGGCTTCGTGTGCCGGCGCAGAGCCCTCGACAGCCTGCATTATCCCAGCATCATCGCCTCGGTTACCGGTTCCGCGTTGGCACTGGCCGGCCTGTTCACCGAAGGATTGACCGTGCGGGCGGGCAAGCTGCTGCTGCTCGACGCTTTGGCCCTGATCTCCGCCCTGGTCCTCGCCCACGCTCTGGCCCGCAGCGCGCTGCGCCGCGCACGGCAGCAGATCGAGAGCGGAGTGATGATCGACCGCCGGGAATGACTATTTGAACCAGCCCGCCAGCAGCGGCACGACGATCGCGGTCACCACGCCGTTCAATCCCATCGCCAAGCCCGAAAAAGCACCAGCCGTCTGGCTCTCGGCCAGGGCGCGCGCCGTGCCGATGCCATGCGAGGCGGTGCCCATGGCGAGGCCGCGGGCGCGGGCGTCGCGGATCTTCAGGCGGTCCAGCACCCAGGGTCCGACCACCGCGCCGATGATGCCGGTCAGCAGCACCAGCGCCGCGGTCAGCGAGGGCAGGCCGCCGACCTGTTCGGCGACGCCCATGGCGATCGGCGTGGTGACCGATTTCGGCGCGGCGGACAGCACGGTCTGCGGCGCGGCGCCCAGCGCCTGAGCGATCCACATCGCGCTGAGGCTGGCGACGATCGAGCCGACGATCAGCGCCGTCGCCACCGCATGCATCGAGCGGCGCAGCGTATGGAGCTGGCGATAGAGCGGCAGGGCCAGCGCGACCGTGGCCGGACCCAGCAGGAAATGGACGAACTGGGCGCCCTGGAAATAGGTCTGGTAATCGGTGCCGGTCAGCTTGAGCAGCACGATCAGCAGCACCACCGAGACCAATACCGGATTGAGAAAGGGCGTGCCCTTGGCCTTGAGATAGGCCCATCGTCCGGCCAGATAGGCGAGCAGGGTCAGCGACAGGCCGAGCAGCGGCTGGGCGGCCAGGTAAACCCAGATGGTCTGCAGGTCGGCGGGGATCATGGCTGATCTCCCGGCTTGGCCAGGCGCTGCATCAGCCAGGCGGTGACGCCGATGGTCAGCGCGGTCGAGACCACCAGCGAGACCAGGATCGGCAGCCATTGCGACAGGATCAGATCGAGATGCAGCATGATGCCGACGCCGGCCGGCACGAACAGCAGCGACAGATGGGAGAGCAGCGAGCCGGCGGTTTCCTCCAGCTTGGCCGAGGGGCCGCCGCGCCAGACCAGGCCGGCGAACAGCAGCCCCATGCCGATCACCGGCCCCGGAACCGGCAGATGGATCAGCCTGACCAGCACTTCGCCGGCCAGCTGGCACACCAGGATCAGGGCCAGGCTTTCAATCATCGAACTCTCCCGCTGTCGCGCTCGTCAGGCGGGAGAGGATAGGGCTTTAGACCAGCACCAGCCAGTGCTGGGCATCTGCGGGATGCGCAGAGGTGACCTGCACGTCGCTGATGAATTCGCCCGAATTGCTGAAATCGGCCAGTACCTGGGCGTGGGCCGCCAGTTCCGCGGCGGCGTAGGCGGCGGTACCGGCGGCGAGGCCATTGGTGAACTGATTGATGATGGTCAGATAGAAGGTGACCGCCGCGGCATTGTCCGGCGCCCGGTGCAGCAGATTGTTGTAGGTGTCGGTGATGAACTGCGTGTCGCCCGTCGCGCTCTGCGCGTAAGTGTGCGCATTGGTGTATTCCGGCGAGGACAGGAAGGATTCGGCGAAATTGATGATGGTCAGGCTCGGATTGGCCGAAGCCTCCTGCTCGTAGTAATTCAGCCCGGCGACGTCCGGCGTGCGGGCGAAGACGGCGGCATAGAGGTTGGCGACCTGGGCCGAGGAGACCGCTCCGGCGGCGGACGGCGTTTCGCTCGCCACGAACAGGGTGTGGTCGGAGAATTGCAGCGCGGTGACGTCGCTGAGCGCGGTGGTGCCGCCGCCGCTCTTGGTGACGTCGAAGGTGCCGGCCTGGGCGGTCGAGGCGAAGCTGTACTGGCTTGCCGTGCCGCTGAACACCACCACCGTGGCCAGGTTGGGCATGCCCTGGATCGAGGCTTCGGTGCCGGTCGCGGTGACGTCGAGCACCATGGTGGAGTCGATGATCGACAGCACGCCGCGGTCGGCGGAAAGCTGGGCCGACGTGATCGTCTCGGTCGGGATGCCGCTGTCGGTCAGGGTAATGCCCAGCAGCGCCCAGTTCGGCATCATTTCTTCGAGATGGTCGAGATTGGCGAACACGGTGGCGGCGCTGTCGGTCACCGCCACCTGGAAGGGCGTCTCGCCCTGGTCGAAGGCGGTCAGAGCGGCGGAAACGGAATAGCCGATATCGACCGGCACCTGGGTGATGTCGCTGGTGTTGGAGCCGTCGGTGGCGGTGATGTCGAGTACCGCGATGCCCGAGCTGGAGGAGGCGGTGTAGGTTAGCTTGGCGAGGTCGCCGGCGCTTACCTCGACTTGTCCGCCGCTGCCGCCGCCCTGCAGATCCTGCGCGCCGTTGAGACTGATGCTTCCGCCGCCGGACTCGATCGAGACGAAATATTTCAGGCCCGACTCGCCCGCCAGCGGCCCGGACAGCGAGAACAGATCGGCGACCGAGACCGACGAGGAGCGGGCGACGATGGTGTCGACCGTGGGCAGGATGGTCAGCAGGGTCGAATCGACGCTCCAATAGACCTCGGTCGGCGTGGTCCAGCCGGTGCCGTCATTGCCCGAAATGAACAGATCGACATTGCCGCCGGCGGCGCCGGTGGAAATGCTCAGCTTGCCGAAATCGGCCGCGGACACCACCACTTCGCCGGCCGCCTGCTGCGCGGCGGTGGCGAGATTGGTCGCCCCATTGAGGTTGAGCGCGCCGGTTCCCAGCAGCTCGATCTTGTATTCGGTGATGGTCAGGCCGGCGGTATCGATCGGCTTGACCAGCGGCGAAAGCGCGATATTGCTCTGCGCGCTGAAGGTGAGCGCGCTCTCGTTGAAGCCGGCATTGGTGCTGATGGCCAGCCCGGTGATCTGTTCGGCGAAATTGAAGACGGCGTCGGGGGCGGCGGAATTGTCGATGGCGAAATCGCCGTCGACGCCGACCACGTCGCTCATCGAGACCTCGAACTGGGTCACATAGGTCTGGCCCGGCTCGACGCCCCAGGGATTGCGCACGATGAAGTCGCCGGTGCTGGCGTCGTAGCCGATCACCGCGAAGGCGTGATCGCCGACCAGCAGCGTCTGGCCTTGGGCGTTGACGGTGTCCTGCGCATTGGGGCCGGTTTCCAGCACCACGTCGTTGCCGGCCTGCACGGCCTCGATGATGATGTTCTTGTAGGACAGCCAGTTGGCGCTGCTGCTGGTCAGATATTCGACGCTCGACGTATTGACCAGATTGGTCAGCACGTCGAAGGCGCTGTCCGCCGAGATGTTGTTGTAGGAATTGACCGCCGGGTGGTCGATGTTGCCGGTGGCGCTGAGCTGGGCATAAGCCTTTTCGACCAGCGAGGCCCACAGGCCCTGATTGCTGCCGTCGACGCCGTCATTGTAGAGCAGATAGCCCTGATAGGTGGGCAGCTGGGTGTTGACGGTGACCCAGGTCTCCTTGCCGTCGACATAGAAGCGCACGCCATAGACGCCGTTGCCGTCATTGACGAACATCGAATTGATCAGATTGGGATGGTTCTCGACCATCTCGATCATGCCCGAGCACAGCTCGCAATCGCCGTCATAGCCCTGGGCGACGTCGGCCACCTGGGCGACGCCCGAGATGCCGAACAATTTGTAGGCGCTGTAGCTCGTATAGGTCGGATTGACGGTCGGTTGCGTGCTGTCGCTGCTGGCGGTCGGATCGGGAAGGTCGGTGCCGAGGAACCATTTGCCGATCAGTTCGTTCAGCTGCTGCGTGCTGGTGCCGACCGTCAGATTGCCCAGCGCCGTCGCCGTCGCGCTGCCGCCATTCCAGGTCGCGTTGGCGGCGCTGCCTTCGGCCAGCTGGTAGAAGATCGAGGCGACATACCCCGAGGCAGCCAGCGCGTCGTCCGGATTTTCCAGGTTGAGCGCGATCGTCTGCAGATCGGCCAGTTCCGATGCCGTGACCGGACCCTGCTTGGCGACATCCTGCAGAACCGTCAGGGCGCCGGCATAGGACAGCGAACCGCTGGCGGTGAGGGATTCCATGTCCGACTTGATGCCGGCATTGGTGAGCGAGCTGATCCAGGAGACGGTCGTCATTTCAATCCTGACATCTGATGGGCGAATTCCTGACCGGCTGGGCGCAGCCGGCCCTGTTCGTCGAAAAGAGAAACGCTGTCCTCGCCGTCGAACGAGGTCCAGATGGCGACCTTCACGCCGCCGGCCATCGCCGCGCGCATCAGAGGTCTCACGTGGCGCGGGTCGGAATCCGTGCGGCGCAGCGACAGATCGGTGCAGGCCGCCGGCTTGCCGGTCAGCCGTCCGATGGCCTCGATGGTCTGGGCCAGGGCCGCGGCGTCGCCGCCGTTCCAGCGGAAATTGACCATGTCGACCGACGCGGCGCGATAGATCGGCAGCAGCGCATCGGCGCCCTGCAGCAATCTCTCGCGCATATCGGGCGGAACCTCGTCGGCGCGGCGATAAGAGCAGACTGTGCCGAGGCGGTCATAGAAGGCGCGTTTGGCATAGTCGCAGGCGAGGTCGGGCTTGCCGTCCTTCAGCAATTGAAGCCAGGTGGCGGCGGTCACGGAGTCGTAGGACAGGCCGCCATTGGCGCAGCGTATGCCGCGCTGATGCGAGACCTTGCAGGCGGTTTCCAGTTCCTTGCGGTAATCGACCGCGGTGCCGGCGAAACGATAGAGGCGGTTTTCCTCCTCCTCGACCACCAGCAGGGCCGGGTGCCATTGATCGAGCATGGCGCCGACGACGCGACCATAGGCGTCGGCATCCTCGGGCGGGGCGGAGGGGCGGCGGGGCGGGGCGTCGCGTCCGGTATTGCGCACGGTCAGGGCAAGCGACAGGCCGCTCTTGGCCAGGGCGCGGCAGGCGGCGCAATTGGGATCGGCGCGCCAGCGGTCGACATAGAGGGTGGGGGGACGGAACCAGGCTACGTCGAGAGCGCCGGCCCGCGCCGCCATCAGCGTGTAATCCTGACCGGGGGCCGGCCATAGCGCCACGCCGAACGGATTCTCGGCCCGCGACGCGGAACAGGCCGCCAGCAAAAGTAGAACTAGAATAAACCTACGTAGCATGGCGGTATCATGCTCAAGCGCGCGGATGGCGCCAAGCCGAAAATCGGCTATGGTTGATGACAATTTGGTTCCAGGAGTACCGGTCTTGCGCTTGTCCCGTTTCGCTTCCGCCGTTCTGCCCGCCTTGGCCACCCTGGCCTTCGCCGGCGCGGCTTCGGCCCAGTCCACCACGCCCAAGCTGGTCCTCGGCAAATATGAGAGCGCGCTCAAGCTGATGGATCAGGGGCAGTGCGAGAAGGCCAAGGACATGCTGTTCCCGTCGGGACACATGGTCGAGGGTGACGAGCTGGCGATAGAGGATATCGGCGAATGCTATCTCAAGGCCGCCGGCAAGCAGCCCGATGCCGACGCTGCGCAGAAGATGCGTGAGACCGGCGCCGGCTGGGTGCTGCGCGCCGCCGACATGGGCGTGCGCGAGGGTCAGGCTACGGCGGTGAAGCTCTATCTCGACGGAAAGATCTTTGTCACCGACCCCTATGAAGCGGCCAAATGGTATCTGCTGTGGCAGGCCAACCGCAGCCAACTGCAGCTCGGCCTGGTCGAATTCGACTCAGGCCTGGCCCGGCAGGTCAACGCCTATGGCGCCGATGTGTGGGGCGAGGCGCGGACCCGCGCCCAGCATTGGAACAGGACTATTTTGCGGCCGGCGCAGTCTGAGGCGGAGTAGACTTCTCCTTGAACGTCTTCAAGGCATAGGAAAACTGGTTGGCCAGATAATTGGCGGCGTCCACGGCGGCGTCGCCCTGGGCCAGCCAGGCCAGCTTCTGCTCTTCCGAAGTGCCGGCGGGCGCGTTGTCGTACAGGTCCTTGAGACAGGTCTTGTAAGCTTCCAGCTGGACGACATAGCCCTGGATCGAATCGTGGGCTTCCTTCATCGACTGCTCGTCGGCCTTGGCGCCATTGGGAATGGCCGGCTCCTGAACGGCGGGCCGGGTGCAGGCGGCGTTAGCGCCAGTGGCGGCCAGCGACAGAAGGGCTGCGGCAAACAGGGCTTTCATAACAATCCTTTTTCCAACTGGGGTACCGGTGACACGGCGCTGCCCCAATTATGCCTGCCCGCCAGAGAAACGAAAGCCCGAAGCGCGGGCGAGAAGCGCCTTCCCGCAATGGTGGCAAGCCGAATCTGCCGATGCATCTCGGGCTCCACCAGCTGCCGGGTGGCGATCCCCGGCAGCATGGGCAGGAACTCCGGCATCACCGCGCAGCCCATTCCGGCCAGGATCATGGCCTGAATCCAGTCCTCGCGCTCGGTCTCGAAACAGACCTTGACATTGGCGGTGTCCGGAATGCCCAAGCTGTTGAAATAATCCGGATATTCGCAATTGATCCGCGACAGGTAATCTTCCTTGTCGAGTTCTTGATAGGGCACTACCGGCATGTCTTCGAAGCGGTGGCCCGGATAGAAGGCCACCACATAGCGCTCGGCATAAAGCGGCACGGCATCGAAACGGTCGGGCAATTGCGGCAGCCCGACCAGGGCGACGTCGATCTCGCCCTCCATCAGCATGTTGACGATCTCGCGGCCGGGCGCGTCCCTCAGCGAGATGTCGATCGAGGGCAGTTCGCGCCGGAACCGCTTGAGAAAACCGATCAGGCGGGTCGGCCCGATGGTACACATCACGCCGACGCGCACCGAGCCGCTTTCCAGCTTGTGGAAGCTGTCCGCCTCGATCCGCACCGCTTCCGAGGCCTGGAACACGGCCTCGAGATGCGGCCGCATCAGCCGGCCCAGATCGGTCAGGTGGGTCAGGTTGCGCTCGCGGGCGAACAGCGGACCGCCCAGTTCCTCTTCCAGCTTCTGGATCGCCTTGGTCAGCGAAGGCTGGGCGACGCCGCATTGCTCTGCGGCGCGGGTGAAGTTCAAGGTTTCGCACAGCGCCACGAAGTAGCGTACCTGATGCATTTCCATGATCTTACTCGCTCAATGGCAGGCGATCGCCGGGATGGTCGGAGATCGCCGCGATCATGCCGTCCTGCAGCCAGAGCCCGAGGATGCGGCCGATCTCGGCCGGGCCATCCTGGTCTCCGAGTTCGGCGGTGAGGATACCGCATAATTCGGGAAAATCGGCGCCGCCGAGCACCAGCCGCAAGGCGCGCTCCTCGGTGTCGTCGAGGGTATGGAACCGCACCGACAGGCCCTGCCGCCAGATCCGCAGCGTGCGCGGCACGGGCAGGCGCTCGGCCGGCGGCGGCGTAGTCTGCGCGGTCAGCGTGCTCCACAGCGCGGCGCAATTGGTCGTCACCGTCCCCAGACGCAGGGTCGGCACGAAATAGAGAACCGCTTCGTCCCAATCGACGGCTGCCAGCGCGGCCTGATCGACCGGGTCGGCGTCCGGCCCGTCGAAGGCGCGGCGCAAGGTCCATTCCAGCCAGGCCAGCTCGGCCACTTCCGCATCGTCGGGGTGGAGTTCGGCCAGGGTGCGGTCGAAGCCCTCGCCATAGACATTCAGTGTCCAGGCGCTGGGCGGATGCGCCTCGATATGGGCACGCGCGGCGGCCTCGAAGCCGTCATCGCCGAGCCAGGACCAGGTCTTGTCGAAGGTGTCCTTCAGGCAATTCAGCAACTGGGCGCGATAGGCATAGTGATAGACGTCGATATCGCCTTTCACCACGGCCGCGATCCCGCTCGGCCTGTCGAGCAGGTGATTACGGAATTGCTCCTGAAGCTGCAAGAGCTTCATGCGGCCCTGCTGCGCTGGCGCGCCATGTCGAGTTCGGCCAGCAGGTCGTCGAGCGGCGGAATGTCGTCGTCGCGCTCGATCATGGTGGCGACCGGACCCACGCGGCGGACAGCTTCGTCATACAGCGCCCAGACGCCGTCGGGCACCGGATGGTCGTGGGTGTCGATCAGCATGGTGCGGCCCTGGCTGTGTCCGGCCAGATGGATCTGGCGCACGCGGTCGAACGGCACGCCGTCGAGATAGGCGATCGGGTCGAAACCGTGATTGCGGGCGCTGACATAGATGTTGTTGACGTCGAGCAGCAGGAAGCAGCCGCTGCGGCGGCTCATTTCGGCCAGGAACTCCCACTCGCTGATCTCGGAATCGCGGAAGGTGACGTAGCTGGAAGGATTTTCGATCAGCATCGGCCGGCCCAGCGCATCTTGCGCCTGGGCGATGTTGGAGCAAACGGTCTCCAGCGCTTCGCCGGTATAGGGCAGGGGCAGCAGGTCGTGCGAATTGAACCCGCCGGTGCCGGTCCAGCACAGATGGTCGGACACCCACAGCGGATCGATACGGTCCGCCAGGCTGCGCAGCCTGGCCAGATAGTCGCGGTCGAGCCCGTCCGCCGCGCCGATCGACATCGACACGCCATGCAGGATCACCGGGTGGCGCCGGCGCACCTGGTCGAGCACATGCAGCGGCCGGCCGCCGTCGACCAGGAAGTTTTCGGATATGACTTCGATAAAATCGACCGGTATGTCGCGGGTCAGGAAGTCCTGGTAATGGACTGGCCGCATACCGAGGCCGAAGCCGGAAAAGGGAGCGATCATCCGTTAGGGACGGAAAGAACCCGGCCGGGGATGCCGGCCGGGTTCTCCGATCTCACTTCTTCTCGGTGGTCGAGCCGCCGTCGGCCTTGCACTTGGCAGCCGATTCGGCCTTGAAGCCCTGGCCCTTGCAGGAATTCTGGCCCTTGCACTCATGATTGCCCGACTTGCAGTCGGAAGTGCCCTTACAGGAATTCACGCCATAGCACTTGACGTTATCGTCCGCGGCGGAGGCCGGAGCGGCGACGCTGAGGCCCGACAGGGCGACGATGGCGGCGGCGGTGGCGAGGCTGATGCCGGTCTTCATTTTGCTCATGGAAACGTCTCCAAGAAGGTGATTGCCATAACGGCCCCGATGAGTTCGTCAGCGGAACGCGAAAGGTTACGAACAATTTCGCATTTTTATTCCGGGATGGTGTGTTTTTCTTCCAACCGTCACAAATCTGCGACCAATCACCACCGCAGGAAGCGGGGGCCGAGCGACGCGCCGATCAGGCCGGCCAGGGCGATTCCGCCGCTATACCAGACCAGCAGGAAACCGGCGGTGGATTCCGGGCAATGCAGGCAATAGACCAGCGCGGCGGAGGCGCCCGCCGTCACGCCGGCCAAGGCGCCAGTCGCGCGCAGATTGGTCGGCGCCAGCTTTTTCAGCGTCCGCATCAAGGTGACGAAGATCGGGATCGACAGGCCGAGCACCAGGAAGGGGCAGACCTTCCAGCTTTTGCCCAGCCAAAGCGCGGACCATCCCTCGCGCGGCGTGTGCATCATTTCGGTGCCGGCCAGCGCGGCGATGACCACGACCGGCAAAAGGCTCAGCCACAGCCAGCGCGGCGGCACGGTCCCGGGACGGGCCATGCGGACCGAGGCCAAACCGGCCAGCAGCGCCAGCGAGCCGACATAAAGGCTCTTCATCCAGAAAACGGAGCCTTGCAGCGCCGTCATCAGATCGGGGCGGATGCCGAGGGTGAGGGCGGTCAGCACGGCGGAAATCGCCATGCCCGACAGCAATGCCGTGCCGATGCGGCGCTCGACCGCGCGGGGCGGAACCGGGCGCAGACCGTCGGCGAGATCGTCGATGAGGCGCCGGGTCTTCTGCATCGTCATTTGCCCCTCAGGCGCAGCGCGAGCTGCTTGAGGCCGCGATGGACCGAAACTTTGACGTCGGTGACGGTCAATCCTTCGGACGCCGCCGCTTCGGCGACGCTGAGCCCTTCCAGCTTGGTGTCGCGGATCGCGCGCGCCTGCTTGGCCGGCAGCGAGGCGAGCAGCGCTTCGACATCCATCCGGGCCATGGTCGCGGATTCGAAATCGCCGCCCGACAGGATCTCTTCCATCCCGTCGAACGAGATTTCGCCCTGGCCGCGGCGCAGCAGGTCGATCAGCTTGTAGCGCGCCAAAGCGAACATCCACGCGGTGAAGGGGCGGATGCCGTCATAGGTCGCGCGCCGCGTATGGATGGCGATCAATGTTTCCTGCACCAGATCCTCGATATCTTCTCCTGCATGGCCGAGACGACGCCGAAAATAGACACGCAGCAGCGCTGCCGCTTCATTCAGCATTTCGTGATAGGATCGCGCGTCGCCTGCCAGGGCGGCCAGCATCAGAGGCCGTAGCCGTTCCTCATTGCTTCGCACGATCGGTCCCCGAACAGGATTGAATTCGAGATAGCGACGAAAAGGTTACAGCATGAATAGCAAGATCCTTCTTGCCGCGTTTGCGGCTTTGATTGCCGGCGTCGCCGGCGCCCAGACCGATTACGAAGGCGGCCCGCGCGCCCTGTACCGCGCTTTGGCCGAGCAGCCGCACGAAACCCTGAAAATGGGCGGCGGTGAGATCGATGTGGTGTTCGCCGACGGCGCGCCCGGCCTCGACCGCAAGGCGGTGCTGGATTGGGTGCGGATGAGCGCCGAGGCGGCGATCGCCTATTTCGGCCGTTTCCCGGTCGAGAAAGTCGGGCTGCTGATCATCGCCGGCGACGGCGACCGCATCAACGGCGGCACCACCTTCGGCTTCGCGGGATCGGCGATCCGTATCAAGGTCGGCCGTGCGGCCGGCGCCGCGGCTTTCGGCAGCGATTGGCGTCTGGTTCACGAGATGGTCCATCTGGCCTTGCCTCGCGTCGTGCCGCAGGAAAATGCTCTGTGGATGATGGAGGGCAGCGCCGTTTATGTCGAGCCCATCGCCCGCGTCATGGCCGGCCATCTGTCCGAGGAGGCCGTGTGGTCGGACAGCCTGGACGGCATGCCGAAGGGTCAGCCGGGACCGAACGATGGCGGTCTCGACGATCATCCGGGCTGGGGGCGCAGCTATTGGGGCGGGGCGATCTTCTGGCTGATGGCCGATATCGGCATCCGCGAGCAGACTCATAACCGCCTGAGCCTGATGGACGCCTTGCGGGCGATCAACCGGGAAAGCGGCGGCAATGGCGTGGAATGGAGCGAGCGGCAGGTCGTCGAGGCGGGGGACAAGGCTACCGGCACCCATGTTCTGGCGGATCTCTATGCGAAGATGAAGGATCAGCCGGTGACGGTCGATCTCGATGGGCTGTTCGCCCGCCTCGGCGTGGCGCGCAAGGACGGGCAGGTGGTGTTCGACGAAAACGCGCCGCAGGCGAAGCTGCGGCGCGCGATCGTCGGGAAGAGTTAGAGCGGGATGACATTTTGACTTGATCAAAGACTCATCCCGCCCGGACGAACGTAGTGAGGACCCCGAGGGTGTGGGGGAGGCTCCCCCACCAACTAAAGAAACTTCTTGCGGATGACGTGATCGATCGAGACCGTGCCGGGTCCGCGGATGATGACGAACAGCATCGCCGCGGACCACATCAGATGGTCGGGCCAGCTTTCCGGATAGACGAAGATCTCGATCGTCAGGGTCATGCCGAACAGGGCGGCGGCCGACAGGCGCGAAGCCAGGCCGATCACCAGCAGGGCCGAGAACAGATGTTCCGAGATGGTGGCCATCACCGCGGCGATCTCGGGTGGGATCGCCGGCACCTTGTATTCGTCGCGGAACAGGTCGTAGGTGCTGTCATTGATGACGAAGAAGCCATGCACCTTGGTCTGGCCCGAGCGCCAGAACACGCCGGCGATGGCCAATCGGCAGATCAGGCCGTTGAAGGACAGCGGAATCGATTCCAGGCGGGCGAGAAGTAAGCGGATCATCGGGATCATGACGGAATTGCCTCTGCGAAAATTTCGGCGGCGAGCAGGGCGGACAGCTCGGCGCTCACGTTGAAGTCGGACTCTCCCGCCAGGGCTGACGTAAAAGCGGCGGCCAGGGTCTGCCGGGCCGACAGGGACATGATGAAGGCGAAAGCACCGGCGCCGACCTTGCGGATCAGGGTTTCCTGGCGCGGGCGGTAGACCAGCAGCATGTCGCCGCCGGCATCGAGGTCGATCGCCTGGTCGGGGCCGTCCTCGGATTGATGCGCCTGCCAGATGGCCATGACCGGCCAGTTCGAAGCGACGAAGCGCAAAGTGGGGTGCGGAACCAGCCGCAGCGTTTCCAGCTCTTCCAGGGCGAAGGCGGTCAGCGCCCGGGGCGATAACGGTTCGCGGTCGGGCGCGTTGTAGGCGAAATTCCAGGCCAGTTCGAGGCGGGCGACATCGGCCAGATAGGGCACGCTCGTCGCCGCTTCATAGTCGCCGATGAAGCCGGGAAATTCCTGTCCATAGGCCAGCAATTCCGGCCGCTGCGGCGGGTGGGCGCGGACAAAGTCGCCGGCCATGCGCAGGAAGAATTCCTCGCCGACCAGCTGGAGCACCACGGGAAAGGTCGCCGCCAGCGGATCGACCAGGCCGAGCTGGGTATTGTTGCGATAGATGCGCAGGCGCTGGGCGGCCGGGATGGGGCGGTCGTCGAGCACGTCGCCGGCCAGCGTCTCGGGGTCGAGGCGGCCGAGCGACATCGCGGCGATGCGGCTTTGCAGCTCACGCAGCCGGGACATGGCGGGCCTCCTCTTCGCGCCGGATGCGGTTCGCGGTTTCCACTTCCTTCAGCAGCTCCTCCAAAGGCGGGATGTCGCTGTCGCGTTCGATCAGGGCGGGAACGGCGCCGAAGCGGGCGACCGCCTGGCGATAGAGGTCCCACACCTCGGCGCAGACCGGCGAGCCGTGATCGTCGATGCGGATCTCGGCATTGCCGATGGTGCGGACATGGTGGCCGGCCAGATGGATTTCTCCCACCGCGCCGCGGGGCAGGGCGTCGAGATAGCCGGCGGTCTCCAGCCCGACATTGCGGTGGCTGACATAGATGTTGTTGACGTCGAGCAGCAGTCCGCAGCCGGTGCGGCCGACCAGTTCGGCGAGGAATTGCGGTTCGGCCAGGCTGCTGTCGAAGGCGACATAGACGGCGGGGTTTTCGACCAGGATCGTCCGGCCCAGATGCTCCTGCACCTGATCGACATGGCTGGCGACCACGCCAAGGCTTTCCTCGTCATAGGGGATCGGCAGCAGATCGTTGAGATAATGGCCGTCCATCACGCTCCAGGCCAGATGTTCGGACACCAGGCGGGGGCGATAGCGCTCGACCACCCTGGCCAGTTTGTCGAGATGTTCGATATCGAGCGGCTGGTCGCTGCCGAGGGACAGGCCGACGCCATGGACCGACAGCGGATAATGCTCGGCCAGGGCGGACAGCCAGCGATGCGGCGCGCCGCCGTCGCCCATATAGTTCTCGGCGTGAATTTCGAGGAAGCCCAGGGCGGGACGCCCCTCCAGGATCGCGGACATATGCTGTGCCTTGAGGCCGATGCCGGCCGAGGCGGAGAAGGGGGGCATCCCGCTGGGCATTTTCTTACTTCTTCGGCGTGGTGCTGCCGCCGCTCAGCTTCTCGCACAGGCCGGCCGGCAGTTCGACGAACGAGGCGGGGTCCTTGTCGGTCTTGGTCTGGCCGGCGCAGGAATGGGCGTCGGTCTTGCAATCATTCTTGCCGGCCTTGGCGACGCCGTAGCATTTCTCCGAATCGGCGGCCTGGGCGGCGGAGGCGGTCAGGGCGACGGCGCCGGTGACGGCGGCGGCGAGCAGCAGGCCCAAATGGACATTAGGTACAGTCTTCATCGCAGACATCTCCTGAATGTGGGTGGAATGACGCCGGACAGTCTGCCAAGAGACGCGTTATTTGAGAAATATTCCCGAACTATGAAATCGATAGCAGGGGGGTATTTCACAAGCCGGTTTCGAGCGATGATAGTGACCTCTCCCCCAGCAAGGAGCTTTTCTTCATGACCGCTACTCCTACCAAAATCGCCCTTCTGCTCGCCATCGCCGTGGGCACCGCCGCCGCGACGACCGGCCAGGCCCAGGCCGCCGATTCGGAAAAGTGCTACGGCGTCGCCAAGGCCGGCAAGAATGATTGCCAGACCCCGGTTTCGTCCTGTGCCGGCACCAACAAGGTCGACGGCAACGGCCAGGCCTTCATCCTGGTTCCGAAGGGCACCTGCGACAAGCTGTCCGGCGGCAGCGTCACGCCGAAGAAGTAATTGTCAGTGCACATCCTGGCCGGCCTCCCGCCCGGCCAGGATGTTTACCTTTGGTAAATACTATGCAACGATACTCTTCGCTTATTGCGATCATCAGGCGACGTATCGTTTTTCCGCGGAAAATCAGGACGAAAACGGTATCATCCGGCCTCTTCCGCAATAGTAATGCCCTGTATTGCGCAGTGGCGTGAAGACTTAATATTCCCTTAATTTGAGAAGTTGTGCGGAAAACTATTGATCGCTTGTCAATGGTGCGCACTTCATATATTTTGATCTTCAATAAAAGGGCGGGAGGCCAGTGCAACTACTGCGCTGGCGGATCAATGGCATTCGATGAAGCAAAACGGCGCCATCCGGCAGCCGATGACAAGGCGAACAGCGCCGGCTCGGAAAATTCTTCCGAAATGGCGCAAGTGCAGACGCTTCTCGATTTTCTGCCTCATCCTGTCGGCTATCGCGATCACACGCTGACCCTGCGGGCCGCCAACCGTTCCTTTACCGATCTTCTGCGCAGCCCGGCGGGCAGCGAATTCGATATTCCCGAAGATTTGCTGCGCCAGGCCTCGATCGAGCCGCGCGCCGAGCCCCAATCGACCGAGGGGCAGGCGGTGCCGGCCGATTTCGAGCTGCTTGGCCTCGATTACCGCATCGATCATCTGGCCGACCGCCGCGCCGACGGCACGGTGGCGGGTTTCTACACCATCCTGTCCGACCAGTCGGGCGAGCGCGAGGCTCGTCAGTGGCAGGCACGGCTCGATTCGGTTTCCGAGGCTTGCGGCGATGCCGTGATCGGTCGCTCGCTGGATGGGCTGATCACCAGCTGGAATCGCGCCGCGGCGCAGATGTTCGGCTATCCGGCGGAAGAGGCGATCGGCCGTCCGATCTCATTGCTGTTTCCCATCGAAAAGATGGCCGAACAGCGCTTGCTGCTGATCCAGCTGGCGCGCGGCCAGCGCACGGCTCAGGCGGAAACCGCCATGCGCCGCCGCGACGGCACCCTGTTCGATGTGGATTTGACCGTTTCGGCGGTGCGGCCGGTGGGCAATCCGCTGTCCTCCTTGACCATGGTGGTCAGCGACCTGACCGAGCGCCGCCGCCTGGCCGCCGAGGTTCTGTATCGCGCCACCCACGACACGCTGACCGGTCTGGCCAACCGCGCCGATTTCGAGGCCCGCCTCGAGCGCGCCGTCGCTTCGTCGCGCGGCCGTGACGTCAATCATGCGCTGCTCTATGTCGATCTCGACCAGTTCCAGCTGGTCAACGAAGCCTGCGGCCATACCGCCGGCGACGCGTTCCTGCGTGAAGCCAGCGAACTGATCCAGTCCTGCATCCGTTCGCGCGACACTCTGGCGCGTCTGGGCGGCGACGAATTCGGCGTGATCCTCGAACATTGCGAGATCGCCGACGCGTTCGATGTGGCCGAGAAGATCCGCAACAAGATGGACGAAATCCGCTTCTCGTTCGAAGGCCGCAAATTCCGCATCGGCGCCTCGATCGGCCTGGTGCCGATCGACGGCAGCTGGGAAGACGCGATCAAGCTTCTCAAGGCCGCCGACACCGCCTGCTATGCCGCCAAGGAAGCGGGCCGCGACCGCGTGGTATCCTATTTCGACGTCGACGGCTCGGTCGAGACCCGGCGCTCCGAGACCGCCTGGGTCCATCTGCTGGATCAGGCGATGGCCGAGAACCATTTCACCCTGTACGCCCAGCTGATCGAGCCGCTGCAGGTCGAGAAGAACGGCCTGCGCTGCGAGATCCTGCTGCGCCTCAAGGACCGCGACGGCAATCTGATCAATCCGGGCGAATTCCTTCCGGCCGCCGAGCGCTTCCGCATCATGCCGCGCGTCGACAAATGGGTGGTCGGCAACGTCATCGACTTCCTGTCGCGCCACCGCGAGCTGGTGACCAAGGCCGAGATGATCTCGGTCAATCTGTCGGGCAAGTCGATCGGCGACCGCAACTTCCAGAATTTCGTGCGCGAGCGGGTGACCGGTTCGGCGTTCGACCGCGAGAAGCTGTGCTTCGAGATCACTGAATCCGAATCGATCAACAATATCGACAGCTCGATCGAGTTCATCGAGAAGATGCGCGAAATCGGCATCCGCTTCTCGCTCGACGATTTCGGCACCGGCGTTTCCTCGTTCAGCTACCTCAAGAAGCTGCCGGTGGACTACATCAAGATCGACGGACAATTCGTTGAAAATATGACGAAAGACCCGGTCGACTACGCCACTGTGCGCAGCATCCAGGACGTCGCCAAGCTGCTCGGCAAACAGACCATCGCCGAGTTCGTCCAGGACACCGAAGTGGAAGACCAGCTGCGCGATCTCGGCGTCGATTTCATGCAGGGCTTCCTGCGCCACCGTCCGATGCCGCTGGAGCATGTGTTCGGCGTGCCGGGGCATTGCTGACCCTATTCTCGTAATGGTTGACTAAATTATCGTAACGTGCCATGTAAGGCGCGGGTGAGAGTGCGCCGTAACGCCTGCGTTCCGGCGTCCCCAACTTTTGTTCCAGTTCAAATAAAAATCGGTGAGCGGTATTGCTCGCGTTCGATCGCGCAGGGGAGGGCCTGCTTTGCGATACTGGGAAATATTGTCTTTGATGGCCGCGCCTTGGCTCGTCTCGTGCACGACGGTCAATATCTACTCCGCCAAGGGCGTCGAGACGCACGAATATTTCGGCTGGACGACGATTTCCGCCAGGCCTGGCGATAAGCCGGTCTTCGTCCGCACGGAAGGGCTTGGCGTCATCGGCGCCAGCCAGGCCATGTCGGTCGGCTGGCTGCGCGAGGATCTGGCTATTTTCCCAGACGCCGGAACCTGTGCCGTGATGGTCGTTCCCCGGGATTTCCGCGATTTTCCGCAGTCTTCGGACGTCTTTGCCAGATATCCGAAGCTGTTCGATCCCTGCACCAAACTCCAGACACAAGATAAAGGGGGCTGAATCATGTATCGCCTTTCTTTTCTAGCCGTTGGCGTGCTGCTGCTATCCTCTTGCGACAACACCGGCCAATATCTCGTTTTCGGATCTCAGCACACTTATGGGTTGAAGATTGCCGTCTCAGGCACGGCGAGCACCGATCCGGTGTCCATCAAGCTGGGCGACGATCTCAATAATTTCGCCTTCGTTCCGGTGACCACGCCCAATGCCAGCCAGAACGCGCAGCCGATCCGCGGTTGTTTCGTCGGCGGCGGGGCCGAGGGGACGGTGGGCGATTGCACCACTGCCGCGCTGCATGGGCAGGGCGTTGCCGGCCAGCCGCCAGAGCAGCATCCCAAGGCGACACCCGCCGTCTATACGCTTGCCGCCGCGGCTCAGCAGCCGGCGCCAGGAAACCAGACGCCGCCGTCCCAGGGGAACGCGAAGGAGCAGAATTCCGACAGCAAGATTATCGTGGATGGGTTATCGGTGTTCGGTTCGTTCAACCAGACGACCGATGTCGGTTCGTCGTCCGGCAGCACTCCATCGGCGATCCCCACTGTCGGGGTCAATATGGGCACGGTGTTCGCGACCGGCGTCGCCGCCGAGCATGTCGGCTATGGCCAGCAACGGCTGCTGACCGGCAGCCCGCAGGCCTCGGTGCTCACGGCCGTGGTCAATTGCATGAAGGAGGCGCATGCCGACGGTGTGCCATCGGCCCAGATCGCCGACCTTTGCAAGGCCGGCGAGACGACACAGCAGGCCGCGAACACGCCATCCGGCGGTGACGGCGGTCTCAAGCTGTCCTCCAGCGACGGAACCTCGCCGGTCGATGTCTGCGCGGCGCCGGTCACCGTGGTGGCTTCGGGCAGCGACGCGGCGAACGTCGATTCCCTGACCATCAACTCGGTCAATTCGGGAAAAGCACAGGCGGTGACGGGGCAGAGCGGCGAGGAGAGTTTCCAGTTCGCCTCGGCGCCCTATAGCGCGTCGGCGGCCTTGCCCAATCCGGTAAAGGTGACGGTCACCAAGAAAGACAACACCACCCAGTCGTCGTCCCTGACCGCGAAGTGCGGCACGACCACCTGAGAGACGGGCCCCGCCGAGCCAGAGTGCGGACGGGGCCTCGCTTCTTAATGCTGCAGCTTCTCGGTCACCGTCTTGTAGAGCTTCTTCGCCGACTTATAGGCCGCGAACACGGCGCGTTTCGGCGTGCCCACGTCGATCAGCGAACTTTCCAGCTCGGCATAATGGTTGCGGAACACCGCCTTGTGCTCCTGCGCGTCGCGGCCCTGTGTCGCGAGGACGCTGTAGGTCAGACCGAGATCGTCCTCGGAATCGACCATGCGGTGCGGATAGCGGTCGAGCAGCGGCAGGATGGCGAGGCTGTAGGCGATCGGGCCGGTGACGCGGAACACGGCGTGCGCGCCCGTGCGGTGGATGCCCGGCACATAGCGGTCGATGTTCGACAGGACATGCTCGATCACCGATTTCAGGAAGGGATGGCCGGGCACGGTGGCGATGAACCATTGCTGGAACTCGCCGCGCTTCATGCCGCTCAGTTCGGGATGGATTCCCCAATTATGGAACGGTGACTCCGGGCCGTTCTTCCAGTGCGACAACAGGTAGGAATCATAGGGGCGCAGCACCTCGTCGAAGGGCAGGGAAGCGCCGCTTTTGACGTCGAGATAGACGCCGCCCATCAGATAGAGGGCGAGATAGCGGAACAGATCCGCCCGCGCCGCGCCGTAATCCTTGCTGATCCTGAGATAGTAGCCCAGTACCTCCGGGCCGTAATTCTCGTGAATGAAAGCCGCCCGCTCGCCTTCGTCGTAAAAGCGGTGCGTCCATCCCGGATTGAGGTCGCGGATGTGCGATATGGTGCGGATGATCGGTCCCGGCAGATCGCGGCGCGAGTGGGTCTGGTGCAAAATCCGCGGAATCCTCTCCCCCATCGGGAATTCGGGGATCAGTCCGGTCAGCGGCGTATCGTTCAGTTTGAGAAAACCGAAATCCCTCAACGACATTTTCGTACATCCGACATGCGTGGCGCGCGGGCCTGTGCCGATAAAACCGCTGTTGAAGGCAAACGATCCCATACCATATCGATTGAAAAGGCGGCGGCTTGCATTGCGCCAGCCTTCCGGGCATTAAAGAGCCCAACATTGGGAGACTTTCCTTGACCACGGTCCAGGCCAAAATCGATCCTTTTCTTGATCTGACCGCTGAGATTCAGCGTCTCAAGAAAGAACGCAACGCGGTTATTCTCGCGCACTATTATCAGGACGGAGAGATCCAGGATCTCGCTGACTTCGTCGGCGATTCGCTGGATCTGTCGCGCAAGGCGGCGGCCACCGATGCCGACGTCATCGTGTTCTGCGGCGTCCGCTTCATGGGCGAGGTCGCCAAGATCGTCAGCCCGGACAAGACCGTGCTGCTGCCCGACATGACCGCCGGCTGCTCGCTCGAAGACAGCTGCCCGCCCGAGGAATTCCGCAAGTTCCGCGAGGCGCGCCCGGATCATATCGCCGTCACCTACATCAATTGCTCGGCCGATGTGAAGGCGCAGTCGGACATCATCGTCACCTCGTCCAACGCCGAGGCGATCCTGGCCCAGCTGCCGCCCGACCAGAAGATCATCTTCGCCCCCGACCGCCATCTCGGTTCCTATCTGGCCGGCAAGACCGGCCGCGACATGGCGCTGTGGCAGGGCAGCTGCATCGTCCACGAGCAGTTTTCCGAACGCGAGCTGATCAAGCTGAAGACCCGTCATCCCAACGCTAAGGTCGCCGCCCATCCGGAATGCCCGGAAGCCATGCTGCGTCACGCCGACCATGTCGGCTCGACCCGCTCGATCCTCGAATATGTGACGGCGGACGAAGGCCAGGAATTCATCATCGCGACCGAGCCCGGCATCATCCATCAGATGCGCAAGGACGCGCCGCACAAGACCTTCATCGGCGCGCCCGGCGCCGACGGCACGTGCGATTGCGCCCGCTGCCCGTTCATGGCCAAGAACACCCTGGAGAAGCTGTATCTGTGCCTGCGCGACATGACTCCGGCGGTCGAGATGCCGGAAGAACTGCGCCAGGCCGCGTTGAAGCCGCTGCAGCGCATGCTCGACATGTCCAAGTCCGTGAATGCGCATTCCCTTGCTGGCGCCTGAACTCCAGGCGGCCATCGACCGCATCGTCGATGCGGCGCTGGCTGAGGATATCGGTCCGGGCGACGTCACCAGCACTGCGGTGATTCCGGCCGATCTCCACTTCCACGGGGTCATGGCGGCGCGCGAGCCGATGGTGGTGGCGGGATTGCCCCTGGTCGCCGAGGTGTTCCGCCGCGTCGTGCCCGAGGCCAAGGTCACCTTCCAGGTGGAAGAGGGCGGCAAGGTCGAAGCGGGGGCGGTGATCGCGCTGCTCGACGGCCCGGCTGTCGGGCTGCTGACGGCGGAGCGCACCGCGCTGAACCTGCTGCAGCATCTGTCCGGCATCGCGACGCTGACGCGCCGCTATGCCGACGCCATCGCCGAGAGCAAGGCGATCCTGCTCGACACCCGCAAGACCGTGCCCGGCCTGCGCCAGCTGGCCAAATACGCGACCAGGCTGGGCGGAGCGCGGAACCACCGCATGGGTCTCTATGACGGCGTTCTGATCAAGGACAACCACATCGCCGTGTGTGGCAGCGTCAAGGAAGCCGTGCGCCGCGCCAAGGCCGCGACCAGCCTGCCGGTCGAGGTCGAATGCGACCGGCTGGATCAGGTCGCCGACGCGCTGGAGGCCGGGGCCGACATCATCCTGCTCGACAATATGACGACCGCGCAGCTGCGCGACTCCGTGGCGCTGATCGCCGGTAAGGCCAAGACCGAAGCCTCGGGCGGCGTCACGCTGGAGACCATCGCCGGGATCGCAGCGACCGGCGTCGATTATGTCTCGGTCGGACGGCTGACCCAGTCGGCCCCGGCCATCGATATCGGACTGGATTGGGAAACCCGATGAACGAAATGCCGGTCCATGACGTGCTGGTGATCGGCAGCGGCGCGGCGGGATTGACCGTCGCCCTGCAGCTGGCGCCGAAGGCCAGCGTCGCTTTGCTGTCGAAGGGCAATCTCACCGATTCCAGCACGCTGTACGCGCAGGGCGGCATCGCCGCGGTGCTCGACGCCACCGACAGCCTGGAAAGCCATGTCGCCGACACGCTGGTGGCCGGCGCCGATCTGTGCGATCCCGGCGTGGTGCGCTTCGTGGTGGAGAACGCCAAGGACGCCATTTCCCGCCTGGTCGGCTATGGCGTGCCCTTCACCAAGGACGATGCGTCGCCCGACGAATATCACCTGACGCGCGAGGGCGGGCACAGCCACCGCCGCATCATCCATGCCGCCGACGCGACCGGACGGGCGGTCGAGACCACGCTGGAGGAACAGGCCCGCAACACCGGGAACATCCAGGTGTTCGAGCATTTCCTGGTGGTCGATCTGGTGCGCGAAAAGGCGGCGGATGGAAGCCTGGGCCGCGCCATCGGCGCCTATGCGCTCGACCGCCGCACCGGCCACATCAGCCTGTTCCGCGCCAAGGCCGTGGTGATCGCCAGCGGCGGGGCGGGGCGCGTCTATCTCTATTCGACCAATCCGGATGGCTGCACCGGGGATGGCATCGCCATGGCGTGGCGTGCCGGCTGCCGTGTCGCCAACATGGAATTCATGCAGTTCCATCCGACCTGCCTCTATCACCCGGACGCCAAGAACTTCCTGATCTCCGAGGCGGTGCGCGGCGAGGGCGGGCGTCTGCTGCTGCCGAATGGCGAGCGCTTCATGCCGCGCTTCGACGAGCGGGGCGAGCTGGCGCCGCGCGACATCGTGGCCCGCGCTATCGACCACGAGATGAAGCGCCTCGGCATCGATTGCGTCTATCTCGATATCAGCCACCAGCCGGCGGCTTTCATCGAGGAACATTTCCCCACCATCTTCTCGACCTGCCTGAAGTTCGGCATTGACATGCGCAAACAGCCGATCCCGGTGGTGCCGGCGACGCACTATACCTGCGGCGGCGTGATGACCGATCGTTCGGGGCGCACCGACGTGCCCGGCCTTTATGCGGTGGGCGAGGTGGCCTTCACCGGTCTGCACGGCGCCAACCGCATGGCCAGCAATTCGCTGCTGGAATGCCTGGTTTACGGCGCGGCCGCGGCCGACGACATTCTCGGGCGCCTGTCCGACTTGCCGGAGCCGCCCGCGGCGCCGGCCTGGGACGAAACCCTGGTCGCCAATTCCGACGAGGAAGTGGTGGTGTCGCACAATTGGGACGAGCTGCGCCGCTTCATGTGGGATTATGTCGGCATCGTCCGCACCACCAAACGGCTGGAGCGCGCACAGCACCGCATCGAGATGCTGCTGTCCGAGATCGACGAATATTACGGCAGCTTCCGCGTTACCGGCGATCTGCTGGAACTGCGCAACCTGGCCATGGTGGCCAAGCTGATCATCCGCTCGGCTTTGTCGCGCAAGGAAAGCCGCGGGCTGCATTACAGCCTCGACTTCCCCTATGCCGATCCGATCGGATTGCCGCAGAACACCGTGCTGGTGCCCAAGCGCTACCGGCCGCTGACGCCGGTATAAGCCGGCATCACGGGGGAGTCGCCGCACAGGCAAAGGCGGTTGCGCCCTTCGCTCTTGGCGCGGTAGAGGGCGAGATCGGCCTGTTTCAGCATCTCGCCCACCGTCGCATTGCCGTCGCTGCCGCCGACGCCGATGCTGACCGTCAGCGTCAGCAGGCCGCCGGTCGCCTGGATCGGCGTCGCGGCGATCGCGGCGCGCAGTCTTTCTCCCAAATTGGCGGCGTCGGCGATGCCGGTCTCGGGCAGCATCACCACGAATTCCTCGCCGCCCATCCGCGCGGCCAGATCGGCCTCCCGCGCCATATAGCGCAGGATATTGGCGATCTCGACGATGACCCGGTCGCCCACGTCGTGGCCGTAGCGGTCATTGATCGATTTGAAATGGTCGATGTCGAGCATCAGTACCGACAGCGGGTGGTGATAGCGCTGGGTGCGCTCGAACTCGGTCTCGGCCTGGATCAGGAAATGGCTGCGGTTGAACAGGCCGGTCATGCCGTCGACCGCGGCCTTGCGGCTCAGATAGGCGCTGTGCTCCTCGGCGCTGCGGCGCTCGCCGATCGCCTCGGGCAGCCAGCGCAACAGCAGGATCGACAGCACCAGCAATCCGGAAATGACGTTCAGGACCTTGGGCATGATCAGCAGCAGAGGCTCGCCCAGCACGCCGGCCAGATCGGGGCCGAACAGTCCGTAGCGGCTGTCGAAATAGAGGCCGAAATAGACGTTCTCGACGACATTGCGCGTCGTATCGATCGCCACCACGCCGAGCAGCAGCCGGGTCGTGCCGAAGATGCGGGGATTGGCGGCATAGAACCACAGGACCGTGCCGAGCACGGACAGCCAGATGGCGACTATGATCCAATAAATCAGAGCAGCTGCAATTGCCATCACTCCCACCACTAATGAGAGCAATACAGGGTAAGTACAGCTTACAATTTTATTTGGATTGTATCAATCAATGAAGTAAACCCCGCCCGCCACAGTGTGTTACGGACGGGGTAATACGATCAGTCGGCCAGTTCGACCACGGCGTCGACCTCGACGGCAACGCCCAGCGGCAGCGAGGGAACGCCGACCGCGGCGCGGGCATGGCGGCCGGCATCGCCGAACACTTCGACGAACAGGTCCGAGGCGCCGTTGACCACCTTGGGCTGGTCGGTGAAATCGGCGGACGAATTGACGAAGCCGCCCAGGCGGACGATGCGGGCCACCTTTTCGAGGCCGCCGGCGGCCTTGATCTGGGCGATGATGTTGATGCCGCACTGGCGGGCGGCCTTGTAGCCGTCCTCGACCGAGACGTTTTCGCCCAGGCGGCCCTTATGGATCAGCTGGCCGTTCTCGAAAGGCAGCTGGCCCGAGATGAACAGCAGGTTGCCGCTTTTGACGAACGGCACGTAATTGGCAGCCGGCGCCGCGGCGTTCGGCAGGGTGATGTTCAGGTCGGACAGCTTTTGCGCGATGGTGGTCATGAGTTCAAGTTCCTCGTTCTTGGTCGGGCGACTTTAGAAATTTGAGGCGCTTAACGCCATACCAGATTGATGAAAGCTGTAGGTCAGAGGGGTGACGGCGTAGGTCGCCCGACACCCGATCGGACCGCTCGTCAAAGCGTCTATATCCACTCAAAGCGAGTGTGTCCTTGAGCTTGCACAACTGATAGTTCAAACTCGCAATCCGAAGGGGGGCACGCTGAGGACTGACATCCTCTGAACAGGTGAGAGACAAGGCTCGGATGCGATGAACGGTCTGATGAAGATGTTTTCCACAGTGCGGGGTGACGCGCTGGGCGGATTGATGGCTGGTATATTGTCGTTGCCGATGACCATTCCGCTGGGGGCCCTGGCGCTGGCGCCCCTCGGGCCGGATTATATAAGCCTCGGCGTTCTGGCCGGCTTTCACGCTTCGATCGTCAGCGGCTTCGTCGCGGCTCTGGCCGGGGGCTGTAAATTGCAGATCAGCGGCCCCCGCGCCTCGGTATCCCTGATCACCGCCGTCGCGATCGAGACCGTGCTGCGGCAGGGCGCCGACCGGCATGACGCGATGATCGTCGGCTTCATCGTGGTGTTCCTGGTCGGCGTCCTGCAAGTGCTGTTCGGTATTTTCCGCCTGGGGCAGATCGCCAAATACATCCCCTATCCGGTGCTCAGCGGTTTCACCAACGGCGTCGCCATTCTGATCATCCTCGGCCAGATCGCCTCGGTAGCCGGCTTGTCCGCGACGATGCGCTGGACGGAGATCGCGCGGCACGGGGCCGAAATCTCGCCGGGATCGATCGCTGTCGCCTTGGCGACCATGGCAATGATGAAGTTCGGCTCGCGGATCACCAAAAGGCTCCCCGCGATCGTTCTCGCTTTTTTCATCGGCATAGCGCTGGACCAGCTGCTGAGACTGATCCTCGGCCAGGAAGCGCTGGGACCGCTGGTCGGCAATTTGCACGGCAGCCTTCCCAGGCCCGAGGCGGTGGCCCAGGCGATGTCGCTGTCCTGGCCGGTCCCCACTCTGCGCTGGCTCGGTATGCTGGCGCCGACCATCATGGTTCTCGCCCTGGTCGGCTCCACCGAATCGCTGCTCAGCGCGGCGGCGATCGATCAGGCCACGCATGAGCGCCATTCGAGCAATCGCGAACTGATCGGACAGGGGCTCAGCAACATGATTGGCGCCTGCTTCGGCAGCGTTCCGAGCACGGGAGCCCCCATGCGCGGAATTACCAGCTACCAGGCCGGTGCGCGCAGCAGAATGGCGGGCGCCATCCACTCCCTGGCGATGCTCGCGCTGCTGGTGGGGGGAAGCCGCGTCCTGGCCTTGCTGCCCTTTTCGGTGATGGGCGCCATCATGATCATGATCGGCGTCTCGATGACCGACTTCTATGCCTTCTCGTTGGCCCGCCGCCGCGGCCGGGCCTATCTGGCCGACGCCTGCGTCGTGGCGCTGGTGACCTTGGTGACGGTCTTCATCAATATCGCTTTCGCCGTTCTGTGCGGGGCGATCCTGGCCTTGGTGCTGTTCGCTTCCCGCATAAGCGGTTCGGTGAATTACCAGGTCATCGACCGGACCCAGAGCCGGTCTCTCATACAGCGGACCTTGAAGGCCGAGGAGATCCTGAGCCGCGAGGGCCGCCGGATCGTCGTCCTCAATATGACGGGACCACTGTTCTTCGGCACCGTCAATCGATTGCGGGATACCGTCGAGAGCCTGGAGGAGAGGCAGCCGCTTGTCGTCGTCCTGGACCTTCGGAATGTCACCTATATCGACATTTCCGGAGCCAAGGCGCTGACGCAGATCGGCAGGACGCTGAAACAGAAGAACCGGCGGCTGTTTCTTGCCGGCGTCGCGGCCGGCCATTGGCGCCAGGAATTCATTTTATCGACCCGCGTCGACGAAGTCATCCCGCGAGGCAGCCTGTATCCGGATGTCGAATCGGCAATGGCGGCGGCCGAGGATCTGATCTGCGGTTCGACCGGGGGCGGCGAACCGATGGAAATAACCCTGGACGAGATGGAGGCTTTGAACGGTCTCGGCCCGGTCGATATCGACCATCTTTCGCGGATGCTGGTGCGCGCCGCCCATGAACCCGGCGAGGTCGTGTTTCGCAATGGCGAGAATGGCGATGGAATATATCTGCTGGCGGCCGGCCAGATAGAGATCACGGCGCCCTCCGAAAACGGCAGTCCGCCGCTCAGACTGGCGACGATCGCGGCCGGCAACGTGTTCGGCGAAATGGCCCTGCTGGACGGAAAACCGCGATCGGCCAATGCGGTGGCCATGACGCAATCGGTGACCTATTTCCTGTCGAACACGAACTTCATGGCGCTGGACGGCCAGAGGCCGGCGGTCGCCGTCAATATTCTTCTCAATATGGGCCGGGAACTCTCGGAACGCCTCAGATACTCGAACGCCCGCATGGTGTCGCAATTCTAGTGTCCCGATCGCGAAGTTCGTGCGATCTGGATCACGGCCTTTCGAACTTCGCGATCGATCAGGACACTAGCTTTATCAATCATCTAGTGTGGCTTGAAGATTCTTAAATTCCTAAAATCGCTGATATCGAAGTCGTAGGAATTTAAGAATCGCCACACTAGGAACTGTGGACACTTATCGTAGCCACAAGACGATAGCGGCGAGCGTTACGACGGCCAGGTAATTCCTGGCCGTCTTCTCAAAGCGGGTAGCGACACGGCGGAACTGCTTGAGCTTTGAGAAG